>BNJT01002320.1_pt1 | contig 416357 bp, 616 predicted proteins | sample 8540491 | NCBI WGS metagenome assembly BNJT01 (sample SAMD00202455, study PRJDB9452) | human saliva metagenome | host: Homo sapiens
GAAAAATGATTTGAGTTTTACAATTCAAGATATGCTGAAAAGTTTATTATGGAAAAATCGAGATTATGCCAAGTATGATAATTCAGTTTGTCAATGGAATCAATTTCATGAAAGGATTTCTATGCAGACGAAAAATAGTTGCAACTACTCGAATAAATTAAAAAGTAGCTTTCTATTCTTTGGAAGGAAGTCAGAAATTCAAAAAAACGAAAAAAAATTTATTCAGAGAATCTTTTTGGCTGAATATGCCAGTAAAATAAAAAGAGTATTGCAAGTAGGATATTCTTAACTTACTAAACTAACAATTCGATATTAGCTAACATAAAAACAGTAAATTAGAAAAGATTTACTGTTTTTTTCTTTTGTCTAAGAAAGTGGAAAACGGAGTACACAAGGAAGAAAAAAATAATCAGCTGAACATCAAACAAAAAAAGTAAGTATCTCCCAAACAGGAAATACTTACTTTTTTTACATTTAAAATGTGCATATGAAAATATGTCTCTATTGAATGTCTTCTACTGTACGTACTTCATAGATTCCCATCACAGAATAATCCATTTCGTTTGATGTCCACCTTTTTAATGTATAGAAGGTATCTGATGGAGTTCCCATTTTATTACTGAAGGTTTCTACCCTATAACAGATTGGATAGAAATAGATAGTAATTATTCGATACTGACTGGTACATACTGTATCTTTTGCTTAAGTCGATGAGATATTTGGTAGTATCGTATTTGAAAACCAATTATCTTTTGCAATATATGACTGCATCTGAACGTTGTCATTTTCAAGACTTTGTATATAGTCTGTACAGATATTTGTAATCTACTTCACCCTTCTTTTACTCTATAAAGATGGCAGTAATCTGAATAGGGTGATAGTATTACTTCGTTAAGAGAGATTTGTTGATCATCAATAAAGTAATTTTCATAAAGTTTTGTAATGATCAACTCACTCGGATTAATCGGATTGCATTCCATATCATAAAACTGTGATGTATCAGAAGATACTAAATCATTCTGATTAATTTCATGTAGTTCTGATAATTTGTATGCATACCCAGATTCTTCTTCAACTTGTGTTACTTCATTACTCGAAGTTACTTCCTGACTTACTTGTCTTCGAGTAGAACAACCTACTAGCACACATGAAAAATAAATGTAATTAGTATTATCGGAATCGTCTTTTTCATAGTCACCTCCAAATGATTCTTCATTTACTGACAAATCCGTAAAGTCCTATGAGTTTAACTGTAATTACATTATAGCACTACCCCCCATAATAAAACCCTGGGACAAATGCCCAGGGAAAAGATGGGGAAAACCACAATATATTGTTAATGTTATTTGCTAGCTTTTGCGCTTGCTTCTGCGATTTGCTTTTTTTCAATCTCTGAAATCTTCTTGATATCTTCTTCAAGTGTCTTTAATTCATCTTCGGAGAAAGGAAGCCTTGTTTGCTTCAACTTGTGCCTTTAATACTTCGTCATATGGCATACCCTGTGTTTGCTCAATCTGATCCTTGGACATTGTTGCGAATATTTATTCCAGATATCTTGATGCTTGCCGAAAATTTCACTTTCCTTTGCATAAAGATCTGTTAATTCATCATTTGCTCCTGCAGACTGTCCTTCAGTTACTGTTGTTGTAACACCACTTCCAGATTTCACTTCTTCAATCACCTTGATGATTTCTTCTTGTTTCTTTTCATCTTCTAAGTTACCAACGATTGGATCACCAACGATGTTACCATTCTTATCAACCATAACTGTTGTAGGGAAACTGAAGATCTTAGCTAGGTAAGCCTTCGCATCATCACCACCATTGATGACGATATTTCTATATGTAGCACCTTGCTTAGATAAGATATCCTTTGCATCCTTTAGTGTTGCTTCATCACTAGCTTCTGCGTTTACACCAATGAGTTCTGCACCATGTTCCTTTAACTTCTTATTAAACTTTTCAAGTGCTGGCATTTCATTTACACATGCTGCACATCCATTGAACCAGAAGTTAACAAGTGTTACTTCATTCTTGCTGAATAAGGATTCATCAACATCCTTACCATCAAAGTCCTTTCCCTTAAACTTAGGGAACATTTGTGCATCAGCTGTTTCTGTTGTAGAAGTTGTTGTAGTTGCGTTGTCTTCTTTCTTGTTGTTGCATGCTGCTAATGTAACTGCCATAACTGCTGCTACACCAACTAGGGTAAATCTCTTGAACAAATTCATTTTCTTTTTCCTCTTTCTGTTTTATGCCTTTTGTAAATTCTTATTTGCTACTTTTTGATTCTTAGCTTCACTCTTTTTCTTCATTGCTAAGTAAGTACTGATTGCTTTGGTTGGACATGCAGTAATGCATTCTCCACAACGGATACATTCCAAGTCACCAGTATTCTTTGTAATATCGACATCCATCTTACAAACTTTTGCACACTTACCACAGGATACACACTTGTTCTTATCAACGTTATAGTTGAAGATTGCGATCTTGTTGAATAATGCATAGAATGCGCCGAGTGGACAAATCCATTTACAGAATGGACGATATACAAATACAGATAATGTTGTAATCGTAATAAGAATTGTAAACTTCCAATTAAATAATGCACCTAATGTTGCACGAATGTTTTTTTATCTACGATAGAGAGTGGAATACCACCTTCCAAGATGCCTTGTGGACAAATGTATTTGCAGAAGTAAGGTAATGCAATACCTGCTTTATTTGTCATAATGATTGGAAGTAATATAACTGCTACAGCGAGAACAATAAACTTTGTATATGTTAAGAATCTTAAATTCTTCGTACTAAACTTCTTTGTTGGAATCTTATGTAATAAATCTTGATACCAACCAAATGGGCACATAAATCCACAGATTAATCTTCCGATCAACACACCAAATAAAATTAGAATTCCACTGATGTAATATGAGAAGTTATACTTTGATGAACCTACAACTGCTTGGAAGGAACCTACTGGGCACGCTCCTGTAGCAGCTGGACATGAATAACAGTTTAAACCTGGTACACATACCTGCTTTAATTTTTCCATTATAGAGAACACCCTTGAAAAAGTTAGGGATATGCATGTTTGTTAGGAATGTCGCAAACATCTGAATTGTATTACGTCTCTTCAGGAATCTTAGAAATGCTCTTGATTTAGCTGATGTCATAACTATCCAATTCCTACACACTCTAGGCAAAGACGAATCGCTTTACTGAATACACTTTCTACTTCTCCACGAGAAGCACCAATCAGAATAAACACAACTGATAATACAACAAGGAATGCCTGTGTTGCGATTCTTATTTGTGTTGGATATTTATTAATAAAATCCATTGATAAGTCCTCCTTAACACTCAATTTCTATCTGACGTGAAAAAAATATAACAAAGTAGATATAAAATTTGTGTTAAGAAATTTAACAATTTATTTTTCTATTTTATACTGATTCATGCCTGCATAAATGCACGTGTCTGATTTATAAGTTACTTATTTTGTTTCAATACGGATGTGCTATACTGAGTTCATATATACTCAGTTTCTGACAATTTCGTAATCGTATGAAAGGAACATTTGCATATGAGAATATTAGTGGTTGAAGATGAAATCACCCTTTGTGAAACAATCGCAAAGGGTTTACGTCTTGATGGATATGAAGTGGACACATGTTTTGATGGTGGTAATGCTTGGAATATGGCTATGGATGAAAGTTATGACTTGATCATCCTAGATTTAAACTTGCCAGTTATGGATGGTATGGAAGTACTCCGTAACATTCGTAAGGAGGATTCTGAAACAGCTGTACTAATTCTATCTGCACGTGGGCATCTACAAGATAAGATTGATGGTCTCGATAGTGGCGCAAATGACTACCTATGCAAGCCATTCCACTTTGAAGAGTTGGAAGCTCGCGTTCGTAGTCTAACTAGACGGCGCACCGTACAAAACAATGTCATTCTTTCCTGTGGAGAACTTTTATTAGACACAAAGAGTCGTACCGTGATGGCTAGAGGTGAAAAGCTTCCCCTCACGCGAAAAGAGTTAGGACTATTAGAATACTTATTACTGCATCAAGAACGCCCAGTCCCACAAGAGGAACTCATCCAACACGTGTGGGATAGTAGTGTTGATAGCTTCAGTAATTCCATCCGTGTACACATCTCTGCTTTACGTAAGAAATTACGTGCAGCACTTGGGTATGACCCTATCGCAAATCGTATTGGTCAAGGTTATGTGATTGGAGGACAACAAGATGAATAAGCGTCGTTCTCTACAATGGAAACTAACTGTCATTACCGCTATTATCGTCATTTTATCCTGTCTTGCGATTAGTTATGCCATCAGTAAATCTGCGATTGCGTCTATGAGTAAGATTGAAAATTCTGCTGTCGCCATTCTACCAGCCAATCCAGCAACAGATACGACTTGTGAAGTTGTACAATTACAGATTTCAACCAAAGATGTCATTTCTGATATGGCAAAAGGTATCCAAGCAGACTTCTGGAAGAGTAGCTTACTTATCACAATTATCATCACAGTTGCAAGTAGTTCTATGATGTACTTCTTTATTGGATACGCATTAAAACCACTTAAGAATCTCGGCGAACAGATTGAAGATATCCAAGCCAAAAATTTAAAACATCTTGTTTTAACAGATCAAAGTTCTATTGAGATTGAACAATTAACAAATGCTTTCAATGAAATGTTAGAACGCTTAAGTAATACCTTCGCTGCACAACGGCAATTCTCCGCAAATGCTGCACACGAGTTACGTACTCCTCTTGCGGTAATGCGTACAAAATTAGAAGTTTTTGAGAAAAACAAAAAGCCAAGTGACACTGACTATCAAGAAACAGTCAACATGATTCGTATGCAAACATCACGCTTGTCACATGTCATTGATATTCTCCTTGAGATGACGGATTTACAATCTGCCCAAAAAAACAAGACCACATCTCTTTGGCAGATATGACAGAAGAAGTAATTTGTGATTTAACGGCCCTCGCCGATAAAAAGGATATTACAATCTCTCAAAATCCAGGGACTGCCGAAATCATTGGCAATGATACCCTCGTCTATCGTGCAATCTATAATCTTGTAGAAAATGCCATCAAGTATAACAATACCGGTGGAAAAGTAACTGTATCCATCAAGGAAGACAGTGAATATGCTAGCGTAATCATTCGTGATAATGGTCCTGGTATCAAGCAAGAAGATTGGCAACATATCTTTGAACCATTTTTTAGAATAGATAAATCACGCAGCCGTGATATGGGTGGTGCTGGACTAGGACTGGCCCTTGTAAAAAGAGATTGCCCGTCAACATGGTGGTGATGTATATGTTGTACAAAGTTCAAAGAATGGAACAGAAATTGCACTTAAACTACGTCGAAAGTAGCAAATAGTCGCTTTATTGGCGACTTTTTCATTTTTCTGCCCTGTTGAGCGTATATGCAGGGCAGTAGAAGAATGGTATAATAAAGGTTATGAAAACTGGATTATTTATTACATTTGAAGGACCTGATGGAAGCGGCAAGACAACCGTAAGTACTGCCGTAACAAAGATGCTAGAAGCAGATGGCTATCAGGTACGTTATACAAGAGAACCAGGCGGTTCCAATATTGCCGAACAGATTCGCCATGTAATCTTAGACCCTAAGAATACAGAGATGGATGCTAGAACAGAAGCGTTACTCTATGCTGCAAGTAGAAGACAGCATCTTGTGGATAAGGTTTTACCTGTTCTTGAACAAGGTATACATGTCATCAGTGACCGCTTTGTGGATAGTTCCTTAGCATATCAAGGTTGCGGTCGTGAGATTGGTATGGATGAAGTTTATGAAATCAACCAATTTGCGATTGAAAACCACATGCCTGATAAGACAATCTTCCTACAGATTGATGCGGAAACAGGTTTAAAGCGCATCCGTAGAGGAAGAGAAGTATTAGATCGACTTGACCAAGAAAGTATCGAATTCCACGAGCGTGTTCATGAAGGTTATCAAAAGGTTATCGATAAGTACGCTGATCGTATGATTATCGTCGATGCGACTGCAGATGTCGATACCGTGATTCAAAAGTCCTATGAAATTGTGAAAGGATTATTAGATGCGCAAGGATGAGTTACAGCAACAACAACCTCTGTTTTATCATGCATTAGAAAATGCATGCATGAATCATAGAGTTGCGAATGCTTATCTTTTATCCGGTCCTCACGGAACCCTAAAACATGAAGCTGCTCTTTTATTCGCAAAGAGTATCTTTTGTAAGCGGCACCAAGGAGTTGCTTGTGAAGAATGCAATACATGTCGTCGTGTAGATGAGGGCTTGTATGCAGACATGGTTTTATTAGATGGCTCTAAGAGTGCTATCTCTAAAGATGATGTAGACGCAATCCAAGAGAAATTCTCTAAGACTGCATTAGAAGATGGGGATGGATCTCGTGTATACATTCTAGAAAACGTAGAGAAACGCAAGTATCTCTGCACAAAACAGTATGTTAAAGTTTTTGGAAGAACCAGCATCTGGTGTTGTCGCAATTCTTACAACAGACAATATCGACCGTATCTTACCTACTATCGTTTCACGCTGTACGTTAATTCCCTTTCTCTCCACTATCAGAAGAGTACCTACTTTCCAAAGCGAAAAGAAGTTGGAGTACAAGATGTAGATGCTTACTTTATCTCTCATCTCGTAAAAAGATATCAACCAGATGAAGGAATATGCGGACAGTTCTATCTTTGAAAACCTGCAAGATGATGTTTCAAACAATACTTTCAATCTTGAAGGAAGTCGCGAAGAACTATTAGTAGATTATGATATCTCCTATCGTTCAAGCGAAAAAGATAGTGCAAAAAGCTAAAGAAAGAAAAATATTTTATTACTCAATGGCTTCTTCGACCTCATGTCATTATTTTGCTCATGATGTTGTATGCAAAGCATATTGAAGGACCACATTGGTACAAAGAATTATTACAACAAGAAACTACACAAACAGAAAAGAATATGGAGAATTGATCATTATCTTACAAGAACAGAAAAGATAAGATTAATCGATTTATTGATTTAAATCTATTAATGGATCAAACCTTCTATAGATTGGAGGAATTCAACCATGAACATGGAATGTGAACACGGTTCATGTGGTTGTCATATGCACCAAGAACAGGAACAACCGACAGTGAAATATGACTATTCCGTCGCTGTACGATTTAAGAATGCTACAAAAACCGTATTCTTTTTGGCTGCGATACTGCAGATATCAAAAAAGGAAGCTGGGTTGTTGTAGAAACAGCACAAGGAATTGAAATGGGTGAGGTAGATGCGGATGCTCTATCAATTGATAGATACAATCTACATATGCCAACAAAACCAATTATTCGTATCGCTACAGAGAAAGACCAAAAGATGTACGCTGAAAATGCCATTGCGGAAAGTGAAGCGTATCGTATCTGTAACGAAGAAATTCAAAGTTTAAATCTCGATATGAATCTAATGAGTGCACAATATACACTTGATCGCTCAAAGGTTCTATTTGTATATCTCGCTGATCAACGTGTCGATTTCCGCGAGCTTTTAAAGGTTCTAGGAACACGTCTACACTGCCGTATTGAATTACGTCAGATTGGTGAACGTGATAAGGCTAAGATGGTCGGCGGTATCGGTATGTGCGGTATGGAAACATGTTGCAGCCGATTCAAGAATCACTTTGATGTCATTTCTATTAATATGGCTAAGACTCAACAGCTTGCCCTAAACGTAGAGAAACTCTCCGGTATGTGCGGTAAGTTAATGTGCTGCTTAAAGTATGAGGAAAATGACTATAAGGAACTCACAGCTGGACTACCTAAGATGGGTTCTCAAGTTGAATATGACGGTATGATTTATCGTCTTACAAACATGAATGTCATGAAGCAGGAAGCGAAGTTAGAAAACCGCGAACAAGTACTCTTTATTTCCCTGGAAAACTTACGCGAGAAAGCTATCCCACGTAAGGGCTTTGTTCAACAGAACAACAACCAGAAGAGTGATAAACCAGTACATCGTACAACTGTTCATGAAGGTGTAGCTGCACCAGTGAATAAAGATAAGGCTGTACATGTATCAACAGACTTACCAACAGTAAAGGTTGAGGCATCTAAACCACAAAACAACCGTCCAAACAATAACAACAATAAGAAGCCAAACAAAAATCATTCAAACAAGCAAAATCAACCACGTCCAAATGTGGAAAAGAATACAGCTGAACGCAAGAATGTAACTGTGCGTACGTTTGGACGTAAGAAAAAAAGATGAGGGCGATAACGCATGAACCGCCAAAAAAATCCTTCGAAAATGAAAAACCAACACTCTATTTAGTACCTACTCCAATTGGAAATCTCAATGAGATGACTCCACGTGCTATCGATATCTTAAATAGCGTTGATGTAATCGCATGTGAAGATACCCGTAATAGTGGACAGTTACTAAAGCATTTTGGTATTTCAAAACGATTGATTGCTTATCAGAACTTTAATGAAGCATCCAGTACGAAAGGCATTATCAACCTATTATCACAAGGAAATAACGTTGCCTTAATCTCTGATGCTGGATATCCATTAATTAACGACCCAGGCCAAAGAGTTGTCAGTGAAGTGACAGCACTTGGATATAACGTTGTGCCAATTTCAGGCTGTAGTGCTTTCTTGAATGCACTCGTTGCATCTGGATTAATTGCACAACCATTTATCTTCATTGGTTTCTTACCACCTTCCACACATGATTGTGTTAAGAAACTACGTCTGTACCAGTCATATCCAATGACACTCATTATGTATGAAGCACCACATCGCATAGAGAAGATGCTGCAAAGTTGCTTAGATGTATTGGGCGATCGTCATATCTGTATTGCTCGTGAATTAACAAAAGTACATGAAGAGTTCATCCGTGGTACAATTTCCGAGATACTACCGATTGTCCTCAGAGTTAAAAGGTGAAATAGTTGTTGTGATTGAAGGCAATCAAGATGACTACGAAAAAGATATCGATATGGGGCAGATTCTCAATATGGTAAATACTTCTATTGAAAGTGGAATGTCCACAAGTGCCGCAATCAAAGAAGTTGCTAAACAGACAGGTATCTCAAAAAATCAGATCTATGATTTAGTTCATGGAAAAACTGATCAGAAAGGTGTGTGTTAACGAATGTTAAATCAATACGGACAATTAACCTTAGAACAAACACTGTTCTATCTTGCGATTGCGATTTTCCCTGCAATCTTCTTTATGATTTATATCTATCGCAATGATGATAAAGAAAAAGAACCACCACTCTTATTACTAAAGTGTATTATTGGTGGTCTACTTTCTGTACCAGTCGCAATCATATTAGAGATGATTTCCGAACAGGTTGTCTATTATCTTTTGGAAAATGTAGTAACTGCTACACAAGTCAATTACGGTATCCTAACCGCAATCTTTGTTGGACTCATCGAAGAAGGCGCAAAGTTCTTCTTCCTCTATAAATTCACATGGAAAGACAAAGCATTCAATTATCGCTTTGATGGTATTGTATACGCTGTATTTGTATCACTTGGATTTGCAGCATTAGAAAACGTCTTCTATGTATTTAATTATGGAACAGGCGTTGCTTTACAGCGTGCACTTCTCACAATTCCAGGACACATGAGCTTTGCGGTATACATGGGCTTATACTACGGTCACGCTAAAGTATCTGAAGCTGTCAATAACCCAGACGCAAAGGCACTCAATCTAAAAGCAGCGTATGCATTTGCGGTATTACTGCATACAATCTTTGACGCAACTCTGATGGTAGAATCCGATATTGGACTAATCTTCTTCTTTATCTTCGTTGCAATCCTAGATATCGTCGTATACCGCACGATTCGCTTAGAGTCCAAGAATGATATTCCTATCGTTCCACCAACAGAAGAGGATATCTACGCAGAAACCCAATTATCACGACCATCTCCAATCGTTGAAATTACACACGATGTAAGTGAACGTGAAAAAATGTAAGGTTTGTTGTATTATAAGTTTAACGATATTAATAAGAGGAGTAATTTATGTTAAGTGATCCAACAATTGTCAAATTGATTATCATGGGCCTAGTAGGCACAAACGTTGTTCTACTTCTAGCCGTTATCTATTTGGCATTTAAGAAAAATACATATTATGTAGATGCGGATGGAAATGATATTAGTACAACAAAAAATACACAGGCTAAGAAAGTTGTGCAAGCTACACCAGTCACTCCAAAACCAGAACCAGTACAACAACCAAAGCAAAATGAAGAAGATGCGCTTGCTGCGACAACAGTTCTTACCGATTTAGAAAGACCTGTAATGCCAGTTTCTCCATCAATCGCTCCAATAAAGGTCGATTCCTTGGATACACCAATTCGTGAAAAGAATAATGATGATTCCGCAACATTATTTGAAGAAATCTTCTCTACAACAAACTTAGATGAAGCTGATCCTAAGATTCTTGTTACTATCAAAGTAGCAGGACAAGCAAAGGATTATACAATCAGTACATTACCATGCTTAATCGGTCGTGAAGCCGCAAGTTGTGACCTTGTCATCAATGAGCCAGCAATCAGCCGCAAACATGCACGCATATTGATTGAAAGTGATACATTCTATTTAGCAGATGTTTCTGAACATAATGGAACATACCTAAATGGAATTAAACTACCACCACTTGGTAAGGCTCGTATCCACGAGGGAGATCATATCAACCTAGGACGTGCAGAAATCGTCATCAACCAAATTATTGACTAAAGATGCTTACGAGCATCTTTTTTTCTGATTCTATACAATAATGATGTATGATTAACAGGGTATGGAGGTTCACTATGAATTTAGAACTAAACAACAAGCTACATGGATTTGTCCTTGAACAAATCAAAGATATTGAAGACGCAAAAGGAACTTTATATATGTTCCGTCACGAACAAACAAACGCAGAACTCTGCTGGTTAAAACGTGATGACAACAACAAGACTTTTGCGATTACTTTTAAAACAATCCCTGATAACGATACAGGTGTTTTCCACATTCTAGAACACAGTGTTTTTAAATGGTTCAAAGAAATATCCTGTACGTGAACCATTTGTAGAACTATTAAAGAGTAGTTTACAAACATTCTTAAATGCATTTACTTATCCAGATAAGACAATGTATCCGGTAAGTAGCCGCAACAACAAAGACTACATGAATCTCATTTCTGTATATATGGATGCAGTATTCCAACCAGCAATCTATACAAACCCAAATATCTTCCTACAAGAAGGTTGGCATTATCAGATTCATGATGTAAATGAAGAGATGGAATATAGTGGTGTTGTACTCAACGAGATGAAGGGTGCTTTCTCCTCTGTTGATGAAACAATCGTAGATGAGCTCAATCGTATGTTATTCCCTGATAACTGCTATAAGTATGTATCTGGTGGTGACCCACGTTATATTACAGATTTAACATACGAACAATTTATTGAAACACACCAAAAGTTCTACCATCCATCCAACGCACGTATTTGGGTAGATGGCAACTTAGATATTGATGAAGTACTTCGTTTTATACATGAAGAATACTTTGTTAATTATCAAAAGGAAGAAATGGATTTCGCAATACCAATGCAGAAGGTTCTACCAGCTGTACACAATCGTATATCCTACGAAGTCAGTGAAAATGAACCTACAGAAAATCGCTCTCATATCTCTTTTGCAAAGATTATTTCTACATACGATTCTTATGTACAAAATATCGCATGGTCTGCACTCTCTTCTACTCTTGTTGCCAACAATGAATCACCATTAAAAAAGGCTATCCTCGATAACAAGCTCGGTGAAGATGTTGACTTAGATTTATATGATGGTATCCAACAACCATGGCTCGTTTTAACCATTCGTAACACAGACGCAGACAAGTATGATGCAATCCACGAAACATTACGCTCTACCACAAGCAAACTTGTAGAGAATGGACTAGACCACGAAGAATTACACGCAACAATCAACCAGATGGAATTCCGTTATCGTGAAAGTCATGAGCCTGCAGGTTTAATGTATGGACAACGTGCAATGGATAGTTGGTTATATGGTGGTGATCCAGCAGAACCATTATCAAATGGAAAGATATTCGATATCTTACGTGAGAAGATTGAACAAGGATATTTTGAAGAACTTCTAGCATCCTTCTTATTAGATGAGGAACATCTAAACTCTCTTACTGTCGTGCCATCCACAACAATGGGAGCTGAGCGTATCGCAGATGAAAAGAAACGTCTAGCAGATATTAAGGCTTCTAGTAAAGAGAATGTTCTAAAGTATATCGAACAAAACAAGGCATTAGACCTCTGGCAACAATCTACCGACACAAAGGAACAGCTAGCTACCCTACCAAAGATTCATCTTTCAGAGATTGATGAAAAGCCAGAAGACCTTCCACTACAAATTGAAAAAGTGCAGTCTGTTAAGACACTGGTTCACCCTGCACAAGAATCAGGTATTGTATACCTCTTCTTCTACTTCTCACTTGCAGGAATTACTATCAAGCATTTACCAGCAGTTGGTTTATTTACCGATTTACTCATGAACTTACCAACTACAAAGAAGACCGTTCGTGAGTTACAACGTGCTGTACGCAAGGACCTAGGTTCCTTAAATATTGTTACAGATGTATACTCACCAGATAACCGTTCGGATGCATGTATTCCAGTCCTTGCGGTATCCTGCTCTGTACTTGAAAGAAATGTAGATAAGGTTGTCCCACTGATCTTAGAAGTAATTAAAGATACAAAGTTTACAAAGGAAGAAATCTTACCTATTCTCAAACAAGGTAACGAGGGCGCAAGACAATCCATCATCATGAATGGACATTCCTTCGCAATGCGTCGTGTATCTGCACACCATAGTGCCGAAGGTGTATTCCGTGAATACATCGGCGGATATGAAAATGCATTATTTAGTAAGCAGTTAGAAGATAACTACGATGAGCTGATTGATGAAGTCATCAATGAGTTTGAAATGTATCAGGAAGTATTATTCTCTAAGGACCGTTTAATTGCGAGTGTAACTGGTGATCATTTAGATGTTGTAGAAGAATTCATCGCTGGTATCAATCGCATTGAAGCACAGGGTAATGTTGTACACTACCCACTCTTACAAGAACCAAAAGAAGCACTTCAAATCCCTGCAGGTATCTCCTACTCTGCTGCAGGTACTAACATCAAATCCTTCGACTTTGAATATGATCCATGCTTGCAGGTAATCGCTCATCTATTGACATACGATTATTTATGGACCGAAGTTCGCGTGAAAGGTAACGCGTATGGTACAGGTTTTAGTGCTAATCCAAACGGAAATATTGCCGCATACTCCTATCGTGACCCAAGTCCTCTTCATTCTATCGAGATCTACCGAAATACGTACAAACGTATCAAGCAACTTGCAGAGGATGAACATACTGATTTAGCTGGATATATCATCGGTACAATCGCTGCTGCAGAACCACTTCTATCACCAGCTGCGAAAGTACGTCTAGCAGATATTCGCTACTTCCGTAATACTACATACGAAAACTTATGTACTGCACGCAAGAAAATCCTATCTATGACAAGAGAAGATCTTGCAAGATATGTAGAACTCTTTGAAAAAGGCGTTACAAAAATCCAACATCCTGCATTGTCGCAAACACAGAAACAATCGAACAATGTAAGGAAGAAGGATACACTATCCTTGATCCAATCTCTTAAAACGGCAGAAATGCCGTTTTTTATTGTTAAAATGTGTCTAACTTTCATTAAAAATGAAATATTTTCAGGTTAGTTAGTTCTAACATGCGAAAAAAATCACAAACTTCTTTGAGCAAAAGTGTTGAATTCAAAATAAAATCATTCTATAATGATAATAGTTCTCAATAAGTGGTGATTATGAAAAGAAGACAGACTTATCAAAAAAACAAGAAATATTAAATATTATCCAAGGAATTGGAACGCATATGACTGCGGAAGAAGTTAAGTCTGCTTTGGATCAAAAGGAGACCGGCATTGGTTTAGCAACTGTATATCGTAATCTCAATCTTCTCGTCCAAGAAGGTGTGATTCGTAAGTATACAGGTGAAGGCTACAACTTCTATGATGGTAATCCCTGCTCCACACGATCACTTACGTTGCACAAAGTGCGGTAAGATGATCGACCTTGGTGAAATGCCTTATGACTCTTGCCCAGATGAAAAGGTAGAAAAATTCACCGGTGGAAAAGTATTTAGTCATGTCACTATTTTTGAGGGAATTTGCAAAGATTGTCTAAATGAGGAGGACACAAGCAATGGAATTAAAGGGTTCAAAAAAACTGAAAAAGAATTTAAATGATGCATTCGCTGGCGAGTCAATGGCTCGCAACAAGTACACTTTCTTCGCTGAGAAGGCTCGTGAAGAAGGTTACGAACAAATCGCAAACATCTTCTTAGAAACAGCACGTAACGAACAGGAACACGCTAAGCAGTGGTTCATCGCATTATGCGGTGGCGCTATCCCAACAACTCATGAATGCTTACAGATGGGTGCTGATGGTGAAAACTATGAGTGGACAGACATGTACAAGAGAATGGCTGCAGAAGCTCGTGAAGAAGGATTCACACGTATCGCAGCTCAGATGGACATGGTAGCTAAAGTTGAAAAAGACCACGAAGAAAGATACGAGAAGTTAAAGGCTAATGTCTTAAACTCACAAGTATTCGAAAAGGACGAGCCAGTAGTATGGCAGTGCGAAATCTGTGGTTACACAATTGAGTCCAAGAAGGCTCCCTAAGATCTGCCCACTCTGCAGCTACAAGGAAAGCTTCTTCGAAGTTAAGAAGGAAAATTACTAAAATAAAATGGAAGCCAAACTACTATAATGTAAGGCTTCCTTTTATTTTGTTACGCAGTCTTTCTGGCAGTAATGATGAGTATTCATCTATTTCATGTATTTTTCATCCAGATAATTGTCTTTTTCAGTTTTTTTCTATGAATATACTATTTTTCAGTGGTTTGGCACAATTCTTCCAATTTATCTATAGCATCTTCTTTAAAAATATATTGCTTTTTAATATTATCTCTCCATAAAAGATATAGCGAAGCATCAACATCCCACTTATCAAATTCAATCTCTCTTTGCATTGTATCATGGTTATAATCCCATATCATTTTTCTTTATAAGTAGATCTGCCTTTTTATAATCTTTTATTATCGTCTTGATAAATATATTGTGTTAATGCTTGATGAATCGCGGGAGCATGTACATCTTGTAAGAGCGCCTGTTCGATATATAGACTATAAAATAAGTAGTTTGCATTTTTTTACATATAGTATTGTTTTTTTATTGCCAGAACAAACAGTAATGCACTGATACATATCAGATATAAATCATGATGCGTCAAAAAAATATCCTACTAGTAACAATACGCAAACAAACGTAAGTATCAGTAAAAACCGTTCTCTCAAATTGGCGCAGCTTATTTTTGATAAGTTTCCAATGTGTCACTTTCTTCAATAATAGGTCCGTTAAAGTCACTTGCAAATCCATCAATAGATTTATCAATCATCATCTTGTTATGTGCAAATCGAAAACAGAGGAAAATATAATTCGAATTTTTAAAGATTAGTTTTATGGTCATCATAGAAATAAATCGTATAAATATCCAACCGATCATGATAAATGCAATCAATTGAATATAATCAATCAGATATTCCTTATATATTCTTAGCGGCCTAGCAATATTCTCCAAATACAATACTAATAGAAAAAGTTAATATTGCTAAAACATCTAAAAATATAATACCTTTTTTTCTCTTCATCATATTTCCCTTGTTCAAACATTGTATTTACAAACGAATCATAATGTTACTTATTATATTTTTAAATACGACTTCCTCGGAATGGAGGTAAATGGATGAACACCCAATATAACAGGAACAAGGAAAAAAATTTCCTAGTAAATTATGCAAGCCACAATAAGAGAGTATAAATACGGATATGAGAAATACAAGTGACGACATAACTATATCGTTTCTTTTTTACATTATATCTCAGTAAACATTGTACCATTTGATATAAAAATCAATATCAACGCAATACCACATGCAATTACAATTAATTCTGCTTTTCTAAAAAAACTGACAACTAATTAATATCAGTATTTCAAAAAAAAGACCATTTGTTTTTACTTTATTAATTACTTCTTTCATTAATTCTTTATTCTGTCTATCTTCAATCAATAAATTCAACTCGTAAATTGTATATATTTTTAATAGGTAATTTCTTGTAAATAACTATTCTAATCAAAAAAATTTATAAGCACTATTACAAAATATAATACAATTAAAAAAAGTGTTTATATTTTTGTTGATATACCAATTAGCGTAATAACTAGTTGAGCAAACTTCAAAAATGCTTCTATATTGATTTGAATGTTATCAGATATTAAATCAACTTGATGAAGAATTTCTGTTAATAATACAGAATATACAAATACAAACATAGCACTTATTGCGATAACAGCAACATACCACTTCGTCTCCTGTACGTATGCAAAAATACAATAAGATAAGCATTAATAGTTCATATAAAATATTTGCAAATAAAAAAATTTAGCTTTCATAGTTAAATCACCTTATATAATTTATAGATAAATATGTTCCAAAAAGTAATTATTAATAATTTGTATGTATTTTTAATGTTATTAAAAAAACTAACTTCTTATATTCAGATACGATGTGTTTTATCCATCGTATCTGAATTAGTGCTATTAACAAAGTGGCTTAATCAAACTACTGTGAATCTATTAATTCAATAAAATTTCTGATATATTCTATTAAATGTTTAATTAAAACTTAATTGTAAATTGTATAGTTAACACCAAAAATCCCGTCCTGGCATCCAATTCCACGTAATATCAACCCCATTCTTTATTGCACCATTTGCAACTGCCCAGCCAAATGCATATGCTTGCGCTCCAGCAATACCTACTACAAATTTAGCGATCCATGCAACAGGTCCACCAAAATTCGCTGCAAATGCCACTAACTTTGCTGCTGCTAAAACTCCAACCGCCCCTGCAATATATGAATATGGATTCATACCAACAGAAGCTAGCATATTTGCACATTGTGACTTAGATAAATATTCTCCGCCATCTAAATACACTATTTCTTCTTGTTCTAATTCCACGTAATTATTCAGTAATATAAATTCTATGTTTCGTTCTCTTTCGCAATTTCTTTTTCTTTTCGTTTTGAAATTATTATAAGGAAAGTTGAATAGCATGCCAAGAAAATCGCATAAACAATCAAGGTACTCATTAAATATTCTTTGCTATGATGTAAGCCCGATGATAGCCCCTGTAATTATTGCTAAATCTAAAGCAATATCTAGAGTCTTAATATTTAATTTCTTTTTTTATAATTGCCAAATTTTTAGGCATATAAATTAAAAGCAATATACAAAACCAATATCTAAATAGAGCATATTATTTTTTTCCTCCTAGTTTTTTTAGTTTTTATATTTAGAAGTATTTAAACCTTATTTTTCTCCTATCAATGAAATTATCTTCAGAATTATTTGTTGTTTTTCATCATTTTAAGACACACATATATATTTGTCAAAATATGCGATATTACTATCAATATGTAAAGTACTAAATTCTTAACATCTCCATCACAAATATGATAGAAATATTTCATAAAAGCGGTTTGAAAATACCATCTTTTTCTTTATGATTATGTTAGTGAAAAAGAGGAACATCATATGTCACAAGAAATCTATGTAAAACCCAAGAAAGTTACAGCCTTAAATATCCTACTTATTCTGATAGGATCATCCTTATACGCATTATCAGTTAACTTCTTTTTAGTACCTTTAAAGCTGTACTCTGGTGGTGTCCCTGGTACAGCTCAGATATTAAGAACATTATTCTTTTCTAATGTCCAAAATGTAGATACTGCGGGTCTTATTAACCTTGCGTTTAATATTCCGCTCTTTCTTCTTGCTTTAAAGAAGATGAAGAAACGCATGGTTGTAGGAACAGTGCTATCTGTTGCCTTACAAACAATTATCTTTACATATATCATTGCCCCTAGTGCACCTATCCTCGATGATAAACTTGCATGTATTGTTATTGCTGGACTACTAGGGGGTGTTGGATGTGGATTGATACTTACCAATAGTGCAAGTGCAGGAGGCCTAGATTTATTGGGTCTATATCTAAGTCATAAGTCAAAGAAGATTTCTGTAGGAATCTTTAATGTCATTTACAATATTATTCTATATACATTAATGGCACTTCTTTTTGATGTCTCAACTGCACTATATTCTATTATCTATATTGTTGTATTCTCTGTGACAATTGATCATTGGCATTATCAAAATATTGAAGTTGAACTTATGATTTTCACACATGTGCCTGAAGTAAAACAGATGATCATGCATGAATATGCAAGAGGTGTTACTTGTTGGGATGGTAAAGGTGCATATACCAATAATCACACAGAAGTACTCGTCACAATTGTCGCAAAAAGTGAGGTTTCTTCCGTTCAAAGAGAGATTCGAAAAACTTGATCCAAATGCCTTCGTAATCGCTCATACACGTGTTTCTGTATCTGGTGGATACCAAAAACGCCTAGTTTAACACTAAAAATACGATAAATAGTGGATTTATTTTTTCTTTGTGGTACATTTTGTATTGTAGAAATCGTGAGGAACATATGAAAACAACACATACAATTTTAATTGTGGATGACGATATTGATATTTTAGAAGCCCTTAAAATCTATTTATCTAAAGACGAGTATCGTTTATTAACTGCTCAAAATGGAAAAGATGCCGTCGATATCGTTAAATCAGAAACTGTGGATTTGGTATTGATGGATATTATGATGCCTATCATGGATGGCATTAAAGCAACCGAAGAAATTCGTAAAATCACAAATATCCCAATTATCTTACTAACTGCAAAGAGTGAAGATAATGATAAGGTTGTAGGTTTAGATTGCGGTGCTGATGACTATATCACAAAACCTTTCAATCCATCTGAAGTCTTAGCACGTATTAATTCACAGTTAAGAAGATATCACCAACTCGGTGGTGTTAGTGCTGATACGAACGAGCTTGTGATTGGTGGAATCGTTCTAGATGACTCCACAAAGAAAGTAACTGTTGATGATAACGAAGTTGCACTAACACCAATGGAATTTGGTATTTTAAAGATGTTGATGAAACAACCAGGAAAAGTATTTACTTCCTCTGAAATTTATAAAAATGTATGGAATGATGAACCAATTGGTAGTGAATCTGTTATCGCTGTTCATATCCGTCACTTACGTGAAAAAATTGAGATTGATCCATCTGAGCCAAGATATATCAAAGTAGTTTGGGGACAAGGCTATAAGATGGAGGATAATCATGAAAGAGTGCAGTAAAAAAAGATTACGTTCAAGTTATCTATGGAAAGTGATTGCTTTCCTTCTTTTTGCGCTTGCGGCTACACTAGATTTAATTGGTATGAATGCGATTGCGTACTTATCTACTGCTGGAGCCTATGATGGAATTTCCAGATATAGTGATACTGCGGACGCAAAAGCACGTGCAGCAGCCACCGCCAATAACTATGTTTTATATGCATTAAGCATTGATTCATTTTATGTTGGTGGTACGAATCAAAGTTTTGACCGCGAAAACTCTAATCTTGCGGTAGAAATTTATGAAGTTGCTACGAATCAGCTAATCTATAAAAATTTTGATGTTGAAGAATCTACATTACATGGTACTGCCTATTTCTATGGTGATACTTCTGATGGCTATTTCCAGGATTACATTGATAAAAATAGTCAACCAACATACCGTATTGAATATGCACTTGCGAAGGATTTAAGCGCAAAAGATGATTTCTACTATTGTGATACGATTTATAACGTCCAGTATAAATTCCGTTATATTGTATTCCCAATTGAATTTCTCAGTATTATCGTCCTCATCGGTTCTGTCGTATTCCTATTCTATGGCGCAGGACACGTAGATGATAAACCAGGTATTACTTTGGCGTGGATTGATAAGGTTCCTCTTGATATCTTTGCCATTATTGTTTTAATTGTTTGGATAAATGCTAGTTATTATATTTATAATCATGGCTTCCCCGATATCGCAATCAACTTCTACCAACATGGATATTATTACGGTTTTTGCGAAAGCTAGTATCATTAAGTACATCATGGTAATTATTGGAGGTGTAATCCCATTCCTGCAATTTACATTGTTATTCTTCTTAAGCCTTGCGACACGTATCAAATACGGCAATTGGTATAAGAATACATTAATCTACTATATTGGAACGATTCTCTCAAATCTTCTAGAGATTGGAGGATATTTCCCTACTTTCTTATTGGGTTCCTTCGTATTCTGGGTTGTATTTTACTTCTTAGTACAACTCCAGTTATATGTGTTGCTAGGTATCTTCTTATTTATCGCATCATATGCTCTATTCTGGCGTGCATATGAATCCGTACTCTTAAAGAAGGCAATTCATAAATTCGCAAATGGAGAGACTGATTTCTCATTTAGCACTTCAAATTTATCTAATTTCTTTAAAGTACAAGCGAAAAGACCTATATAAGATTAAAGACTTTTGCGGAAGCAGCTGCTAGAAAATCAATTCGCTCTGAACATTTGCAGAATGAATTGATTACAAATGTCAGTCATGATATTAAGACCCCTCTTACCTCAATTATTAACTATGTTCAACTTTTAAAAAATGTTGAAGATCCAGAACAAACTAAAAAATACATAGCAGTATTAGAAAAACAATCAAAACGTCTTCAAAAATTAACAGAAGATCTCATCGAAGCCTCTAAGGCAAGTACCGGTAATATTACCGTTAATATTATGCCAAATGATTTACATGAATTATTGGAACAGGCAATCGGCGAATACTCTGATCGTTTCGAAGCTTGTAAACTAGATATTGTGACAAATATTCCAGATAATGCACGTTCTGTCATGGCTGATGGAAGACTCTTGTGGCGTGTATTCTCTAATTTATTCTCTAACCTAGTAAAATATGCACAACCAGAAACTAGAGTCTATATCAATACTATTCGTACAATCGACAACAATATTATGATTTCAATTAAGAATGTTAGTCGCGAAGCACTCAATATTTCTGCAGAAGAGTTAACACAACGTTTTGTTCGTGGTGATGAATCTCGTCATAGCGAAGGTAGTGGACTAGGTCTCAATATTGTAGAGAACTTGGTAAACCTACAAAACGGTCATTTCAATATCGTTATTGACGGTGACCTCTTTAGAACAAACATTATCTTGGCCGCAAAACCTGAAGAAGCCACAAAGAAGAATTCTACAACAGAATCTAATTAGTCCTATCAAAATAAAGATGGAGATTACAATATTCTCCATCTTTTCTTATTCAATGTTGATTGCTTGATCATGATGTACAGACCATGCATACGCATCAATTGTTTTATCTGGGTAAATCAATTGTAGTGCTTTTCTATATGTATTGATTTGTTCAGTATACAAAGATTTAATCTTAGATATTTCGGCATTATCTGTCTTAAAATCAATCAGAATAATTCTATCTTCTAAGATTGATATAAAGTCCATAATACCATGTATCTTTTCTTTCTCTGTTTGTACATAAAAAGGATACTCATGATGAATCTCACCTTCTACAGCCTGTTGATAAATCTTTGAATTACCAAATGCCAGTAGATGTTTTCTTTCTGTTGAAGAGAGATCTAAGAATTCTAAATCCTCTTCATTAAATAATCTTGGTGGTAGTTGTTCAAAACATGCATGAATGCGTGTACCATACTCTCTTCCAGCATTTGTTTCTGTTAAGTCTAATGCTGGCAAACTACTACCAAACTCAGTAGAACTTGGTGTTAATACTTCCTTCTCTTCTATACTTGTATATCCATAGTGTGGAAGCTCTGTAACAGTCTCTGTTTCTTTATGCTCTAGGAATACATTCCATGATGGATCAATATCAACCTGCTTCATAATTGGTTCGTTTGCCATCGTGCTAAGAATTAATCCAGACATACCATTACGGATGAGTAAATCACCTAACATAAACTTCTTTCCACGATATGAGATTGGTTTTGGTAATGCGTCTACAATATAGAGTCTACGTACCGCACGTGTAACAGCGACATATAAAGATACGAATAAATTCTTCCGCATCCTCAAGGTTTGCTTTGTACTCAATCGCACGTTTATGGATTGTCTTTCGTTTTGCACGATATGGATTTGTACATAAGAAGTTTAATCCTAAATATAAATCATCATCGATATTTACTGCTTCTGCACTATCTCTAAACTGATTTGTTGCATTACTCCATAGGAATACATACTTATACTGCAATCCCTTTGAGTGGTGAATTGTTGTGACAGTAACGATATCATCTGCCGAACCTTTTGAGACTGCTTCATTTGACACTTCATCTTCAACTGCTTTTAAGGCATTTAAGAATTCCGCAACTGAATGGTACTTCGCAGATACTGTCATTTCAAATAGATAGTCAAAGTTTGACTGTTGACTGATATTTAAACGATTGAAGTAAGTATTATGATTTGCAAGTTCTGATAACATTCTTGGAATACCATAGGTATCCGCAAGCTCTTTATACATCTTCAAATCATCATAGATACCAAACTCTTTAGCAACTGCTTTGATTGAACCGAATCGTATCTTTGCCCTAGCAATCTCTTCATCACTATAGTTATAGAGATTAGAAACCATGCATGCAAATAGAGCTGAATCTGCCTCTTCATCTAGCATTGCAGTACATAATGCAATCACAGTCTGGCATAACTCTGAACGATAGAATCCTTCTCGTGTATCAATGCTATAAGGGATTCCCTTCGCTTCGAAGGCTGCTTTGAGATATGCTTTATCACCATGACTTCGTAAGAGTATCGCAAAGTCATGGAAGGATGGTAGTTTTGTATCATTCTTTTTTGCGAGTTTAAGTTCTTGGTTATAGGTATCAATAATCTTATTGGCAATCCAATTTGCCTTGATCATTTTGATATCCTCATCCTCGTCCTCATCATCACTGACAATCGCCGTTTTATTCTTCGGAGTATAACTTGCAAACTCAATGAGCGCATCTGGACTATCATTCTTTGGGAACCAGTCTACGATATCATCCTCACCATACTTTTCTGTACTCTCTTTAACATTCATAATCTTTTGAAAGAGTATATTTGTAAACTGAATAATTCGTGCATCTGAACGATAGTTTCTCGATAGGATAATCTTCGCTGATTGCATTGATGAATCGATTGTTTCTTCAACAATCTTTTCTGATTCATTTAATTTAGAACGCATTAGTGCAGGCTTTGCCTGACGGAAACGATAGATAGATTGTTTTGTATCACCTACACGGAAGATACAGTTAGGACTAGCAATCATCTCTATGATTGTATCCTGTAGTTTACTCGTATCCTGGAATTCATCAATCATGACTTCTTGTAAGTTATCACGGATAACCTTCGCTACATTTTCATGTTTTAGAATTTCATACGCATAGCGTTCCATATCCGAGAAATACATTGCAGTATTTTCTTGTTTGATACGGACGCAATTGTGATATGTAAGTCTTGCTAGATTGATGAGGGCTGTATTGATAATAGAAGCATCTCTTGCGTCCGAAACAAAATCATCTTCATTTAGACGTTCTTCTGCCATATTCTTGAGTGCCTTTTTCAAATGATCCATTGCACGTGCGTGTTCCGGATAGTTTTCTTTCTTATAGCTAGAAAGTTTTTATGTCTTCCATCATTTGAATTTGTTGCTTATAGTTTTGATAAATTGCAAAGGTATAGGCAGAACTTTCATCTTCTGGCATTAATTCAGCTTGTAATGTTTGAATGATATTTAAGAAAGTATCAAAGGCCGCAGAATTATCAATTACTTTTCCACGTCCATTAATAGCTTCTGGTAGCTCTTGCAAAATTTCTAAATCACGTTGTAATAGCGCTAGTTGACCATACAAGGACGCAAAGAAATACTTACGAATATTGATATCGAATGCATCAAATGATGTGAAATTATTTGAACTCGTTGAATCAAACTTTTCTGGATACATCTTAAGAGCACGGTTATACCATTCATCTGGATCTACGGATGATTCCGCATGACGATTGATTTTTACAACTGCATCATATAGTCCATCATAATCATCTGCACGACTAGAAAAATAAGAAGCGAGCGCTGTGATTTCCTGTGGACTTGTCTCATATGCATATTTTAATGCCTTCATGAATGCATCATGTTGGATGTTTTCGTTTTGTCCACTAGAGAGGATATTCTCTGTTGTTGCTGGATCTAGTCCAATAATGTTGTAGTACTTTTTTATAATAGACAAACAGAAAGAGTCGATAGTTGTGATATTCGCACTTGCAAGTGCGATAATCTGATCATCGATATATTGAATCAGTTCTTGATCAACAGTTTCTTCTTTTTCCGCTAACTGCTTAATTTCATTTAATTCTTGGGCTACACGCTTTTTCATTTCACTTGCGGCTGCTTCAGTAAATGTCAAAGCTAGAATACGTGATAAAGGTACACGTGGATTATCCTCGATACATCTTTTTACCAAACGGGATACGAGTACTTTTGTCTTACCGGCACCTGCAGATGCGGAAACGACAATACCCATCCCAGAAGAATTACAGGCAACGGACTGTTCAGCAGATAATTGATTTTTCTCAGAGATTCTCATCTTCTTTTGCCCCCTTTGCTGTAATTTCTTCTTTATCTAATTTGAAAGGAATATCTGCTGGAATACCCTCCACTTCCACTGCTGTTGGGATACGATATTCACCATTAAAGTGATACATTGCCATATATGGTAATGTTGTATTTTCAATTGGAGATAGTTCAATATTTCCACTTAGAACTTGTTCATGGAAATTTGCGTAGATTCCTTCGAGATATGCTTGAATCTTATCAAAATCGTAAATGTTCTTTGGACTCTTGATATGTCTTGCTTCTATATCCACATCATCACGGTGTTCGTTAAAAATCCATACAGCACATTTTCTGCTCTTGATGAAATCTTCCTCTAAGCTATTTAGCAATGCTCGTTTTGGCATATCTCCACACTTATTGTAGACACGATTTAAATCAATCGTTTCATCTTTCATAGAGATATACTGTACAGCCGTTGGATTGTATTTCTTTCCTTGAAGATTGTTTGTGACTATCATCATGTATGTTAACATCTGCAGGCGTAGTCCTTGTTTTACTTCATCTTCACTAATAGATAATACAGATGATTTATAGTCAATAATACGAATTAGATCTTGATATAAATCAATGCGATCAATAATACCACGGATATTTACATTACCGATTATTGTTTCAGGCAAACGGTATTCAAAATGCTCTGGAATAAAACTAGAATCTTTTTCTAAATCATGCATGAATGTCATAAATTTAGATAATGAATCTGCTAGTCTTTCCAAAGAAATATCATATAGATATTGTTCGTTCGGATGTGTCATCTTAAGTACATCAAAATACGGTCTAAGCACTTCCTTGATTTGAATCACCGTTAAGATATTTGTTCCATCATCTTGTAATGCATACTGTTTACGCTTTGCTTTATCATGCATATATTTAGTTTTTTTATAAGAAGATAGTAATGTATACATGAAATGATGTTGGATGTTTCCAATTGTAATTGGATCTAATGCAGAGAATTCTTGGTCAATAATTCCAAGTCCCTTTTGGATAAAGTATCCATATGGATTACGGTAGTATGACTCTACCGTACTAACAGAACCATTTAATATTCCTTTTTCATCTAGGAATAATTGTTGTGCAGTCTCTGGTGTTAATTCATGTTTTACTTCTACATGATTATCCACAATCAAAATTGGCCATGGTGTATTTTCTTTCTTCATGTCCACTTTGGATTGCACTTCGTAAGCTAGTTGCATCTCTTTGCCTTGATAGTCATTTGTAGAATATGAATAGTAGATTTCTTCCGCTGAGGAATCAATCCATTGTAATGCGTTCATATAGTACCCATAACGCTGATTCATACTTGGATAAGATGGTATCTTTGCAAGGTAATCTTCATCAAACAAGCCATTATGAACCGGAAAGCATGGATAATTCTTTCCACTACATCCAATCACGTAAGTTACCTCTTGTTTTCTAACCGGATGTGTTAAGTCTGTTACCGTACAGATTGCGTCTGTAAATACAGCGCTATCTGAATGAATGCCCTGCAACATATGCATGATAAAAGGGATGTTCTCTACATCATGTTTCTCACTTGTCAAAATAGACTGTAAAACATTACGTAACTGTCTACCTTCTTTCAGTTCATGTTTATTCTGTAAAATCTTTTGGTTACGAATAATATCAAATGCATTCATCAATATCTCTTCAAATGTAGATGCTTTCATCAAGCTATCTAAATCTTGTTGGATATTGGTAAATAGTTCATCTGCTCGCTTTTCAAAGTAAGCATAACGTGCAGATTCCTTTTTAAATACTTCCGATGCCTCTAGAGACTCTGACAAATGCTTTGGACATTCTACATCCACCAATACTTGGTCTAGATATTTTTAAAAACAGTAAATAAAGAGTAATTTTTTTTTTGGTCATCTACACCAAAAGCATCAATATATAAAGCTTTCATCAAAGCTTCTTTATTTTTTCGATATGCAAGATTAACTAATGCAACATAGCGTTGAATGAGTCTAGCAGATACATCATGATGTACTGTTGAAAACGGTATTTCATATCTTGCGAAAACTTGTTGTACAACTGGATACTGTGTCTTCCAGGAAGTAAGCACTAAATTGCATGGTCTTCTATAAGTTGCGATATCCTGTGCTATCGCTTCAATTTCTCGACGTGTACTTAATGCATAGCGTAAATGTTTATGACTTGTTATGCTGTCGTTTGGTTTTGCTTTGTCTTTGAGTTGTTCTAAGATTTCCACATAGTATGGATCTGCCTCAAAGAAAGGATATACTTCTACATCATCTTGCTGTAATTTTCTGGATTGCAGCTTCCTTATTTTGAACATTCTCTTTTTCCACAAATGGCATTTCCAATAGAATGTGGATAATTTCCTTTAGTTCCTTTTCTTGTTGATTTGTCTCAGGTAGAGTATCAATTTGAATATTGCGTTGAATACACTCTAATACAAACTGGAAAAAAATCTCCTGAATAAATGCAGGATAATTAAACATCTTTTGATATATTGGAAACTCGTCACTTCTCTTTTTCAATGTATGAGAAATCTTCAACAGTGCCGCATATTTGTCTGAATGTTTTTCTCCTAAAGCAACAGAAAGTGGAACTGCTAGTACATTTCTGCAACTAACGCCCATGATTATGTTTTGCGAGATCTTCATAAATATACTCTTTTTTTGATAATTTGAACATAAAATTGTTTTTCATAATTTAGATTTTTATCATAGGCAATCCTGCATATTTGTTAAAATATCCTGTTTTTATACAAAAAAATTTGGACAATCTTACTGGATTTTTTTCAAAATCTGCGTGCCTATAATTACATTTGACAAAACACTACATAAAGCATCAACTAACAATACAAAACCAAATACAATTACTCGGAGGGAAGTATTTATCATGGCAATTTGTGCTATTCTTAGCCAGAAGCTAGACAGTAGGAAAGACGGAGACGACTGTCTATTTAACGGTTATTTAGAAGATTATCTCAGTCTTTAGGGAAAAATGAGATTGAAGACAATTTAAAAAGAAACATTTGAAAAAAAGTATTAGAAACAGATCCAGACACAAAGATTTGTGTGGATTTACATTGTGCCGTCAACGTTGAAGCAATTAGTAATCAAATCATCCGCTATAAAGACATCTGCAAGCTTAACGGGAAACCATTAGTTATTCCTTATATCTTGTATTTTCAACATGACAATGAAGATAGAGCTATCATCATCTATGATTGCAAACAGTATGGATATATCTACGCAAAGGGTCTTTACTACTGTATGACAGAGCCAGCTGGCGAATTTATTGACTGCAAGAATGAGATTGTTGCGATTTCTTCTAAACAGGAAACCATCTTAAAAGTTCTTAATCAATTATTCACTGTGAAAGCAGGCTCCATTCAACGTAGTATTGACCATGAACTTTTCCACAATTATGAAGAGTTAAAAACTGCATCCAAAGAAGCTGCGAATGCGCTAAAACTTGAAGCGACGGAAAAACTTCCTGCATTAGAAGATCGTACACACGCTATCTATCACTATGTAACAAACTGGTTCCTCTTAAAGAAGGTTCTCTATGTTCAATACATGGTAAATAAGAATATCTTATCTAGTGTTCACGAAAAATAATATTAAGAAACAGAGAAACCAAGCGAAGATGAATTCTGAAGAGATTGATATTCTCAGTTTCAGTGAAATGTGGAGATTGCCTAAACAAGAAACTCTTGCATAAACACATAACCTCGACTGCTTGTCGAGGTTTTCATTTATCCAAAATTGTGAATTTAATGCCTAATTACGTGATATATGGTAACATTTTTTAAAGTAAAGAGGTGTTATATGACAAAGAAACTAGCTGTAGCAGCACTGCTCATGTTTCTGATTATCACTACTTTAATCGGTAGTACTTTAATCAAGAAATGATTTCTTGAAATCCAGAAAAAAAGAGCCAGTTGTTACTACAACAGAAGATAAAAAAAGAAGAAGAGAAGAAGGAAACTCCTAAACCTGAAGTTGACCCTGAAACAGATACACGCTTTAGCGATACCAAACAGTATCTTACTTCTTGTAAACAAAAAAAACATAAATTAGAAGAAACTTATGTTCCATCTGACCTAACAACTGTCAATGTTAGTACAAACGGTACTGAATGGACTCTACGTAAAGAAGCTGCGAAAGCCCTTGAAGACTTATTCAATGCCGCAAAGGAAGATGGCATTACACTCCGTTTAGGAAATGGATATCGTTCCGGTTCTTATCAAGGGCAGTTATATCAATCCAGTGTTAATCGTATCGGTGAGACAAGCACAAATAAGACCACCGCAAAAGCTGGATATTCCGAACTACAAACTGGCTTAGCAGCTGCGATTCTCGGTGCAGATACAACCACAGATTTTAATAATAGCTTTGCAAAATCTGATGAATATAAGTGGCTCCAAGAAAATGCATATAAATACGGCTTCATCTTACGCTACCCAGAAAACAAAGAATCCATTACTGGTTATACCTTTATGCCATGGCATTATCGTTACGTTGGAAAAGATACGGCTGAACAGATCCATGAAGCAGGTAATGATACAACATTCGAAGAGTTCTTCGGTCTAAAAGGTGGAGACTACGAAAAGACTAGTTCTTAATCTAAAGAAATTAATTTTAAAAGGTAAGTATGACAATAAAGGGTCACCAAAAAAACTTTTTTTGGGGGACAACCCATGAATTCCAGAGAACACTAGACATCAAATCTAGTGTTCTTTTTCAATACCTTTCTTATAATGTCCACGGGCTTTTCCATCTTTATGAATATCTTTTAAATCCCTAGGGATAGCTAATATAGAGGGTACTTCACGTGTTGCCCAAAGTAATCTATTTCTTGTGTATTCAAAATTGGCAAGAGAAAAATCATGAGAATTACTTGAAGCAGATAGATTGAAAAAAATCATCTGCTTTTATTTTTCTTCTTTGACCATGATGGACATTTTGAAGATAGCATAGTTGATGAGGGATTTGATGTAGATAAGATTGTTCAGACACAAATGATGATAGAGGAAGTAAGAGAAATCATTGATAGACTTTATTTCAATGATGAAACTATTCGTTCAGTAGCAGAAACGAAAAAAATATCCCATCCGGCTCTCATAAAGAGAAGAAATAAGATATTGGACAAGTTGAGGGAATTGCTGAAGGATTTTTAGATAAAAAGTATAGGGGAGTAAGTGAACAGAAGAGTTGAGGTGACCCCTAAAAGTTAGACTTTTTTTACGAGATGACTTTTGGTCATCTCTTTTTATGAAGTTAGAAGATGTTGTCTGTATTGAACAGGACTCATCCATCCTAACTTTTCTTTTATTCGTTGCTCATTGTAATAATTTATATATCTTTCTATTTTTTTAACTTCAGTTCATCGAAACTATAGTACATGACTCCATAGTATATTTCTTGTTTAATCAGTCCAAAGAAATTTTCCATAACTGAGTTATCAAGGCAGTTTCCTTTTCGAGACATACTCTGGAAGATTCTTTCTTCTTTTAATCTACGTGTATAAGCGTTCATCTGATAAGCCCATCCTCGATCAGAATGGAACGTTCTTCTATATGGGCAGTCTGTAGTGATTGTAATAGCTTTCTCCAATGCATTCATCACGTTTTCTGCAGAAGGTCTCTTACCAATTTCGTAACTAAGTATCTCACCACTACACATATCCATAAATGGATCTAGATAAAGCTTATGTATTGTCATATGACCCTTTTTATCGACTTCATAATACTTGAATTCAGTTGTATCAGTTGTTATTTTCTGATGCGGTATATGTGTCTTGAAGCGTCTGTGAATTCTATTAGGCGCAACTCTTCCAACTGTTCCTCTATAGGAACTGTATTTTCTGCTTTTACGAGTATAAGACGTTACCTGTAAGTGAAGCTTTTGTATGATTCTCTGTACTTTCTTTTTATTAATGATATATCCATGGTTGCGAAGTTCTCCAACGATTCTACGGTAACCATAATCCTTATTATTTGCACGAATTTCTTGTATGTTTTCTTCAAGCTTTTTATCAGGATTTTCTCTATCAAATCTCTTTTGCCAATACATATATGTCGCTTTTGGCATTCCGGTATAAGAGAGAAGGTCTTTTAGCTTGAACTTTTGTCGGAGACTGTTGATGACGAGTGCCATTCTCTCATTTTTTTCTCGTCCTCTAAACGCAGCCTCCTCAGTTCTTTTAAAAATGCATTCTCTATTCTTAACCGAAGAAGTTCATCTTCTAATTCCTTTATGTGTTCTACACTTGTATTAACAGAGGTCTCTTCTACGAGTTTGTTTTGAGTCTTCCTATCTATCTTATCCATAGCTTTCCTCCGACCCTTTCGGCGTGATTTTAACGCATCAGGACCTGCTATACGAAAGCGATTAACCCAGTTGCCAATCGTAGCTGGGTTCTTAATGCCGTTCTGTATAGCTAACTCTTGATATGTGATTTCACTTGTTAAATACAACTCTACAATAGAAAGTTTCATTTCGAAAGAATAAACTACATTTTCTCGTGAGCGCAATAAACCATCATTTCCAAATGCTTTTATAGTTTTTCACCCATTTGTGTAGCTGGGATTTAGAGGTTAATCCATATTTTTGAAAGATATAGAATTCCTCCTTTACCATTCAAATATTCTAAAACTATTTTTTTCTTGAATTCAAAAACTATGTTTTGTTTATAAAAATACTGACCTCCATTCGTTAGATTCTTGGTCTAACTTTTGGGGGTCGGTACAAGTTGCTTACTCCTTTTTTTAAGTTTATATATGCTTTTTGTTTTACAAAAATAGAGTAATTATAATTTGGTTATTTTTTTATTATTAGAATTGATTACATAAGAAACGGAGAAATAATATATGGAAATTATGCTTGAAACAAGAAATTTAACAAAGAAAATCAAAGACCAAATGATACTTGAAAATGTATCAATTAAAGTAGAAAAAGGAAAGATATATGGACTATTAGGACCGAATGGCGCTGGAAAATCAACGCTATTAAAAGTAATAACTAAAGTTATGAATTGTACATCAGGGGATATTTTTTTGAAGGAAAAAGTATGTGTACAGAAGATTTAAAAAAAGTTGGAGCTATCATAGAGCATCCCGCCATCTACCCCAATTTAACAGCATATGAAAACTTAGAAGTTTTAACAGTATTATTAAATATTGATAAAAAGAAGAATTGACTATGTGTTAAAAAAATAGTTGGTCTAGAAGACACAAATAAAAAAATTGGCAAGAAATTTTTTCGTTAGGTATGAAACAAAGGCTTGGAATTGCAATGGCACTAATAAATAATCCAGAATTATTAATACTTGATGAACCAACAAATGGGTTAGATCCTTTTGGGAATTCAAGAGTTAAGAGAATTGATAAAAAAAGTTTTTCTAAAAAAAGGAATTACAGTCATTATTTCAAGTCATATTTTTAAGTGAGATAAAGCAGATAGCAGATAAGATAGGGATTGTTAATAATGGGCATCTCATTTATGAAGCTAATAATTCTGATGAGATGGATTTGGAAAAAGTTGTTTTTTTAGAAATGATAAAAAAAGGATGTGAAAAAAATAATGATCAGTTATATTAAAAACAGAGTTAATGAAAGAAAAAGATCTGCTAACTTAAAGTTAGGAATTATTGTGCCTATAATTTTTTGTTTTATTTAATGTAGCTATGGTTAGTTTGATGGGGGAAAGCCCAGAAGGAAAAAGTTACGTATTGGCAACTTCTTTTAATTGGTATCCACTTTTTAATTCTTCCAATAGTTTTTGAGTCTACTAGTTGTTAATATAAATGGCAAAGAAAAGAGTGAGCATATTGTTTTTACAAAAAAAGCGAAAAATTTAAGTTTTATAAAAATAGAATTGGCAAAAAAAATATTATTATTGTAGCTGAATTATTTATTATTCTACTAATATCAACAATATTAATATTTACTGTTGCGACATTTTTTCTAGGTGAAAAAATATCGCTAAGTCAATTAATTATAGCTACTATTTGCCTTTTTATTGGAAGTTTACCGATCGTTGCTTTATCTTTTTTGATATATGGACTTACAAAAAAAGAAAGCTGTTCTCATATTGTTGAATTTTTGTGTTGACATTCCCATCGGCTGTGATTGCAGTAACAAAAAAATTGGATTTTTATTTCCATGGTCATATAACTTGCGAATGCTTAGTCCAGTTGTTGGAGTACATCCAAATGGGACCTTTCTTGAGACTGGCTCTAAACTAATGAATATGGATGCAACATACTTAGGATTACTTTTAAGTATTGCAGTCTATGTAGTCGTATTAACATTAAGTCTTTTTAATTAACAATAAAAAGGAGTAAATGAAGTGTATAATATAATATCATCATACTGGCTTAGAAGTAGAAGGACACCAGTAAGACTAATAACTTTTTTTATGCCCAATCCTATTTTCTTTTGATTTATGGTATTTATTCGATGAATTCAGAAGGATTAATAGGGAAAGAAATGGGAGTGTTTTTGCACATATATAATTTTTAGCAAATTTTTTTCAATGTGTTTTTTTATATACCAATGATATATGAAGTTGATAAGGTAGCTGGGAATTTTGCAAATGATTTAAGGACTGGGATTAGTAGGAAAAAAAATATTCTTTTCTAAATCTATATATATCTCTATATTACTATTTATAATTGAATTTATATCTATCTTGGTAATGATATTAATAGGGTTTGGAAAAAGTTGAGTTTAATTATATAAGTACAATTTTTATGCTTCTTGATTGGTACAATTATGCTGATGCCAATGATTCCTATTTATCAATTTTTAAGTTTGAAATTAGGTTTTTTTCTGGTAGTATACTAATCGGAACTTTTTAACATTATCAGGTATTTTGTTAGGTACTACAGAATTAGGCAGTAATATTTGGTATTTTTTTACCTTTTGTTTGGCCGATAAAACTTATTTTTTTGCTTTATACAAGTCATGAAGTCAAAAGTCATGTTATTTTTGATGTTTTTTAGCATTATCAGTAATCATTACTGTAGTGTTTATAGGCGTATTTAATAATTGGTATAATAAATGGGATGGTATTAATAAAATGGAGGAGTAGAATGAACATATTAATCATAGATGATGATAAAGATTTATTGCGACTTTTAGAGTTGACTTTTTTAAAAAAAGAATATAATGTTGACCTTTGTGATTCAGCTGAAAAAAATTGTCCCTGAACAGCTGGTTAAATATAATTTGATTATTCTTGATGTTATGATGGATAAAATGGATGGATTTGAGTTTTTATCACGATATAGAGAATTGATAGATGCACCGATTATCTTGTTGACGGCTAAAAGTTTTGAAAAGGATAAGCTAGAGGGTTTTGCCTTAGGTGCAGATGATTATGTTATAAAGCCATTTTCTTTGTCTGAAATAAGAGCGAGAGTTGCAGCACATATTAGAAGAGAAAATAGAGATAAGCACAGTAGAATAATTGATTATCCAATTTCTTGTGACTTATTGTCTAAAAAAATATATTTTAAGAAAAAAATGAAATTACTCTTACCAAAAGTGAATATGAAATATGCGAATTACTTTTTAAAAAAATAGAAACCAGGTTTTTTTACTAAAGAAAAGATTTATACAACAATTTATGGATATGATGCCGAAGGCGATAGTTCAACTTCTATTACAGAAAGAATAAAAAAATAAGAGAAAAAAATTTACTGGATTTCATATAGACCCAGTTAAGACTATTTGGGGAGTAGGATATCAATGGGAAATAAAAAAAGTTTAACCTATTTAATTAGTAGATTTGCAATTTTAGAATTATTTTTTTGTGATATTTATGATTTTTATTCTCTTATATACTTCTAAACGTCTTAATTAACACTGGTATAGTATATCCTGCAAATTACGCTGAAATGAATTCTGATACAGTGAAATATGAATTTCTAAAAGAAGATTGGAATATTGATAAAATACCATTTTTTTATGAATATCAATTAAGAGATAATGGAGAAATTATACAAAATACGATTGATGAACGCTATAATCAAGAAATAAGTGAGGCATTGCAAAAATGGAAAATCTTCAAAATGATCAAATAATAGGTTCAGATGTATTTAAGGCTTTTTTAAAAATGGTAATAAAGATTTCGATCATAAAATATAAAATTTAGTGCTATACCTACCAATCCAAATGTGTATAAAATAATTAGAAATTTTGAATTGGTGTTTTTATATAAGCATGTTTTTGCTTATGGTTAATTGGTTTCATTTATTTGATTAGTAATCTGACAAGAATATTAAGGTGTGAAATTAGAAAAAAATATCTAAAGCTAATGATAGTATTGAAAAATTACAATTAGAATTTGAAAGAGAGCATTCTGATTATATAGAAATTTCAGGTATATTGGATTCTATAGATAGTATGGCAAGGAGCTTAAAGGCATCATTAGAAAAAAACAATGGAATATGCAGATGACACAAAAGAGATGATTGAATCGATTACTCATGACGTGAGGACTCCAATTACTCTAATTAAAGGGAATATTGAATTATTAAAAGAAGATCAAGAAAAATGTTCTTGAAAGAGCTGAAGATGCTTTAAGTGGTGTGGAGAGATTGGAATATTTTTTAAAAAAACTTAATGACTTTTTCTGATTTGACGGAAGTTCCAAAGGAAGTTGTATCAAAAGGAGTTTTTAGACTATTGGATAAAAAAATTGTTACTAGTATTTGTAAACTTAAAGGTTTTTAGCTTATCAATTCTTTTCGTATGATGCAAGTAATATTAAATTAGATAAAAATTCAATTTCTATTGCGATACAAAAATTTAGTAAATAACGCAATTGAGAACTCTTCAGTGGGTTCAACTATATTCATCGGTTTTTATGATGATATAGATGATTATACTATTGTTGTCAGGGATCAAGGCGATGGACTTAATAATGATATTCTTTATAATCTAAGAGAAAAAAATATGTATCAACGAAAATGTATGATAATAATATACATGGTTTGGGGCTTTCAATTGTTACGAAAAATACTTGAAACTAACAAGGGGCAATTGTTACTAAAAAAATTATGACAATCAAGGTAATGGTGCTGAAGCTAAAATGGTATTTAAAAAAAGTAAGTATATTTTTAAAAAAATTAAGTCTCTTTTTCAACGATTTAGTTGATAAAGTGTGTTGATGTGCACATATATACACGATAATAATTATTACATCTAGATTATTTTTAAAAAAATCCCATATTTCATCAGCTATGGGATTTTTTTCTATGATTTATTCTACGAATAACTTTGTTTTGTCTAATGCTTTGATTAGGAAGTAACCAATAACTACTGAGATTAATTCTCCAATTGCTACAAATGAACCATTGATTAATGTTCCTAATACAATTTCATTTGGCATAAATAGGTATGCAAGTTCTGCACCCACGAAGAAGAAGTTAAAGATTACAGGCATCAAGCAAGCAAGTACTGGGATACCATTTACTTTCTTATCTTTTAATACCCATGTGCAGTAAGCTGCACCAAATGTTGCGATTGTTCCGATAATCGCATCTAGGAATCCAGTTGGATTAACTCCTAACATCGCACCAATTAGATTTGTTAAGAAACAACCTAGTGTTACACCCCAGATAGATGGTTTGTAAATTAATGGAAGTAGTGTTAAAGCTTCTGCGATTCTGACTTGTACATTACCGTATGTAAACGGTGCTAGTACTAATGATACGACAGTATAGATTGCCGCAATCATTCCAACCCTAGTTAAGGTCTTCATGTTCATAAAATATCATCTCCTTATTTTCATTTAACGTCAGGTAGCCGCTACTGACGGGATTATGTCCGGTTATTTATTTTACGCTATTCATTTTTTTCGTCAACAAGAATCTCCCTTTAATATATTCTCTTTTGAAAAAAGATACTATCCTTTCGATAGTATCTTACCATGCGTGCATGTGTTTCTTAGTCACCCCAAACACTTTCTGCAATTTCTTTTACAAGTGCTAATTTTGCCCACTGTTCTTCTTCTGTTAACTTATTGCCTTCTTCTGTAGACGCAAATCCACACTGTGGAGATAGATATAAATTTTCTAACGGTACATATCTAGCCGCATCATGAATACGTCTGATGATACGATTCTTATCCTCAAGTTCTGCAGACTTTGTTGTAATCAAACCTAATACAACCTTCTTTCCTTCCGGAATATATTTAAGTGGCTCAAATCCACCTGAACGTGCATCATCATATTCTAAATAGAAAGCATCCACATCTTCCCTAGCGAATAGGTATGGAGCGATTGGGTCGTATGCACCTTCACTTGCGTATGTACTATGGAAGTTTCCACGACATACGTGGGTTGTAATAACCATATCTTCCGGATGATTTGCGATAGCCGCATTGTTAATCGCAATTTCTTCTTCCGCAATCAGTCGTAAACTTTCTTCAGTGATATTAAAAATCTTCCAGAATGCACGATCTGCATAGAGTGTCCATGTACAATCATCTAACTGTAGGTTACGACAACCTGCTGCGTACAATTCTTGTATTACTGTCTGATATGCTTTTACAATATCTGCCTTTAACGCATCGTCTGTTGGATAGTACTTTCTAGTTTCTGAAATAAACTCAGGTAAGCGTAATTGAATTAATAGCTGTGCTGGAGATGGAATTGTCTGTTTGGCAATTGTATTTTCATCTTCCTGCGCCTTTACAAACTTGTAGTGTTCTACAAATGGATGATTTTCACCTGAAATCTTTCCTACAACTACTGCTGTTTCTGCCTTTGTTTCTTCATCATGGAAACGTAAACCTTGGCTAGACTTCTGGAAAGAGATTCCATTTAATCCCCAGAAGAAATCTAAATGCCACCAACCACGACGGAACTCACCATCTGTAATTGTGTGATATCCAGCCTTTTTTTGTTTCTCAATGAGGTCAAGGATGTAGTAATCTTCTACTTTCTTTAATTCCTCTTGTGTTATTTCATTATTTTGAAACTTTTCTCTAGCGACCTTGAGTTTTTCAGGTCGTAGAAAAACTACCTACGTAGTCATAACGGAATGGTACATGATTCTGTGTCATTATTTTTGCCTCTTATTACCTTTCTCTAAATTTTTCCTCTATTCTTCATCTCTTGAATAAACATTGCCATCGAAACTGTCTTCGCATCAGGAATTTTTCCTTCTATAATTTGTTCTATCAATTCCTCTAAACTATATTTATAGATCTGAATCTGTTCATCTTCATCTAAGTGTTGACCAATATATTGATCTACTTTTTGCATAATATAAGTCGATAACTTCTGTATCATAGGCAGGAGTTGGATATATCTTACCCATATGTATCCAATCTTTTCCTGTATAGCCTGTTTCTTCTTGAATTTCTCTTTTTCGCAGTTGTAAGTGAATCTTCGTCCTGTTCTTTTTTACCAGCTGGAAATTCTATTGTTTCTTCTTGTTGTGCATATCTAAACTGTTTAACGAAGAAGAATTTACCATCTTTGTCTTCAAGAGCGATACCAACACCACCAATGTGTTGTACGACTTCCCTTTCAACCGTTAGGTTATCTTCTATTTCAACAGTATCTTTATATACATGTAAGATATTTCCTTCAAATATTTCTTCTCTTGTTAGTAGTCTATTCATAGTATTATGCCTTCTCCATGCGGATATCATACAATAGATAAATTCAAAAATACCGTGAACAATTGATGAAATACAAAACAACAATCCATTGTTTTTCGTTATTTACATTTTGCACCAACACACATGCATGCATATATTAGTTTATTCATTTATCATGCATTATATAATCTTAGAATGAAAAATTATTTTTCTTTTTAGAAATGATAGTTTATTACATCATTTTCAGTATATTGTTTCTATCCTTTCTAACAGTATAGAAAAAAATGCTCAAGTGAAAAGTTAAATTCCACTTCTAAAGAATAAAAAAATAAAGTGGAAGTAAAGTTATTCAGAAATAGTACTATCAAGGGTCAATAACCTAAGATGGTACTATTTTTTTAAGTTGAAAATGATTATATTTTTAGTTAGAATGAAGATGAAGTTACAGAAAAATGAGCGCATGAAAGGTAGGCAGAATCTACTGTTCAAAAAAATTTGTAAGAGTTGATTCTACTTCGTTCTCTGATGAAAGTTAAATACCGACCCTTCGTGTGTGATTGATTTTTGAAACTTTTGAGTTATCTTCTTACTTTTAGAAGATATGGTTTTTAGAATTACTTCGTCTGCAGCGATTTCGGTAATTCCAAAAATCATGAAGTCTCTTAGCCATTTCTTCGTTGTAGAAATGGAGCAGCTGTATGGACGATCTTCCGTGCAGCTTTTCTTTTGGATATGAGTTGATATTGGTACTGATAAGATTTGCCTTTTTCTTGTGATGTAAGTCCCAATGCATGGAGATCGCATCCCTTTGGACATATCTCTTACCAATAAAATGCACGTTCTCTAGACTTCCTTTTCTGCCAAGAGGCCATCGAATCACAGTAGAACATACGTGTCCTACGCATTCCATCTTCACGTATCTCAGCTTCTTCAGCTAGAATGAATTCACTTCCTCTGTCTGTTAATATGACCTCAACTTCTTTTTTTCAAACATTTCTTTTCCTAGTATCTTTTCCAATAATAGGATTCCATCCAACATATGTAAGGAGTCCTTTACTGTTTGATAGATACATATCAAGAGGTCATACTCTCTGAATTTGAAGGTCTGTAGGAAAGGACCATTGGATATGCCGTTGTATACCGTATCCATCTCTACGACCTTGGCATCGGAATTCTTTTTCCATATATATCAAGAAGTCGGAGTACTTTCTTCCCTATCAGGTATCGATTGTCTTTGCGTGGCTTGTATGTATTGCGCTTTTGTTTGGACATCTTTCGTCTTACGACACGTTTCAAATCGATGGCGCTGATCGATACGCCCACATCTTGGAAGACACCATTTTCGATATAGTTGTATATCGTCTTTTCTGATAACTTGATTTCTCTGTGACTTTGGAGAATAGAGTAGATGGACTGACCTTTCTTGAGCAGTGGTAATAAGAGTTCACCGAGCTGCTTGATATCATTTACTGTCGCATTGACACCTTGTCGTGAAGATGTAAGTGTCATCTGGTAGTCGTGCTGTGCATCGAGGGCAGAGTATCGATATTTGTCATAACGGCAGGAGCGATAGTTTCCACATCCATTACAAGCTCCTGGCGACTTGTCCCTACGAGTACATTTGAAAGGGACATAATCGATACAATCAAGAGTACAATAGCGTTCATGTTTACAGCGTTTGTAGTTAGCGCACTCTAGAGGCAGATTACATTTGTATGCAAGGACACGATGGAGTTTGATTTCTTTTCCTATGGTCGATTTGTCTTTACCGAGAGTAGTAGCGATAGCTTGTTTGGTAGAACCATTTTTCGATACCAGTTTCGATGATCAGTCTATCTGAATAAGACATATGTGAATTCTTCGTTAACATAATATTTTTCCTCCTGAGAACACGAAGAATCGGCACTTATATTGAACTAGAAGTGTAAGAGTAAATTCAACTAGAGTTTGGTGAATAACTAAATTCAACTTTCATACCTTAGAAGTGGAATTTAACTTTTCACTTGAGGGTATAGAAAAAAATACAAATTTTTTCATATTATTCTTAGGTTCATGTTTTTCCATTTTGTTCTATAATTAATATGTTCTATACGGGAGGAAAACTATGAACATCAAGAAAGCATTGGCTTCAGTTTTGACACTTGCTTTATTAGCAGGTTGTACAGGCGGTAACTCAACAGCTTCAAACACTACAGCTTCAACAAATGATAATGGTCGTAAGCAACCTGCAGAAACAGGTTCTAAAGATATCGACACATTGAAGTTCCAATTTGTTCCATCAAGACCAGTTGATGAAATTAAGGCAACAACAGAAGGCCTAGATCAATTAGTCATCGAAGCAATGAAGAAGAGAGGATACAACATTAAGAATGTTGAAATCTCTGTCAGTGATTCTTATGAAGCTGCTGGTGAGGCTTTATCTGCTGGTTCAGTAGACGTTGCTTGGTTACCAGGTGGTACTTATGCATTATATTCAAATGAATCAGATGTTATCTTAACAGCTACACGTAAGGGCTTATCCAACGATTCTGAAAAACCTGCTGACTGGAATGGCGATGCACATATGACTGTGAATAAGGATACTCCAGTTACATATTACAAAGGCTTAATCTATGCAGGACCATCTGAATACGGACAAGAGCTTGCTAAGAAAGTAAATGCTGGTGAAGCATTAACTTGGGAAGACTTAAATAAGGCTAAGTGGGCTGTTAGAGACGTTACAAGTTCTGCTGGTTATATCTATCCTACAATGTGGTTAATGGACAACTACGATGGTAAGTCCATTAGTGATTTAGCTAACGTTACAACATTAGACTACGCTGGCGAATTCATGCAGGCAGCTGCTGGACAGATCGACGTTATCGTATGCTACGCTGATGGTCGTCAAGACTATGCAAAGCAATGGCAAGAAGAATGGGGTCGTAAGGATTCTATTTGGAATGAATTAAATGTTATTGGTGTTACAAAGAATATCTATAACGATACAGTATCTGTAACAATGGCTAAGGAAGACATCTATAATAAGGAATTCATCGAAGCAATGCAGGATTCCCTCATCGAAATCGCAAATACAGATGCAGGTAAGAAGATCTTCGGTATCTATAAGCACACAGGTTACGCTAAGGCTGAAGATTCCGATTACGATGGAGCTCGTCAGGCTTTATCTGTAATTGAAAAATAAGATACATAAATTTATGTGGGCGATATTCGAAATATCGCCCATTTTATTTGATTTTTAATGTATGATTATTGCGTAAATAATCATACATATAGTGATGGAGAATAGACATGATTGAATTTAAAAAAATGTTTCTAAGACCTACCCAAATGGCACAAAAGGTCTACAGAATGTGAATCTAAAGATTGAACAAGGAGAGTTTATTGCGATTATTGGTTTGTCAGGTGCTGGTAAATCTACACTCATTCGTACAATCAATCGCATGATTGATACTACTGAAGGTGAATTGATTGTTGATGACACTAATGTTAGTGAACTCAAGGGAAAATCACTACGTCGCTTTAGACGTAAGATTGGCATGATCTTCCAATCCTTTAACTTGGTAAGTCGTTCAACTGTTATTCGTAACGTTCTTACAAGTAATGTTCCAGATATGCCTTGGTATAAGGTTCTACTTGGAATTTATTCCAAGGAACAAAAATCTCACGCATTGGAAGCTTTGGATAAAGTTGGTATTTTAGATAAAGCGTATAATCGTTGTGATGAGTTATCTGGTGGACAACAACAACGTGTCGCATTAGCACGTACACTCAACCAGAATCCTTCGATTATTCTCGCAGATGAGCCAGTCGCTTCATTAGACCCTATCATGGCTGATGTTGTTATGAGTGACTTTGCAAGAATCAACAAAGAAATGAATATCTCTATCCTATTAAATATTCACCATGTCGATCTAGCATTGAAATATGCTACTCGTGTCATTGGTGTTCGTTCTGGTCATATCGTTTATGACGGTCCAACCGATAAGATTACAAAAGAAATTCTTGATGAAGTTTATAACGGAAAAGCAATTCCAACTTCAAAGGATGATGCACAGGAAGTTGCAGGCAAGTAAACATGGCGAAACAGAAAATGTTAAAAACGCCATTGTTTGACAGAATCTTTAAACCTGAATTAATCACACTGCCAAACGGGCATACCGTTGAAAGACCTCGCAGTAGAACCCCTTTGATTCTCCTGTTATTTACAATTGTTGTCATAATTTCGATTCGTGCAACAGGTTTTGATTTATCCATCATTATCTCGCGAGCAAAACAATTAACTGTAATTCTATCAAAAATTTTCAATCCAAATTTCAATTACTTTCCAAAGGTAATTTCACCATTAATTGAAACCATACAGATGTCCATTGTTGGTACAATCATTGGTTCATTGATTGGTTTACCACTCGCAATTCTCGCATCTAGTAATATCAATAAGAATAAACCAACCCTACTTGTATGTCGCTTCATCTTATCTGTATTACGTTCCATTCCAACTTTGATTTATGCATATATCTTTGCGTTAATCTTTAGTTTAGGTTCACTTGCAGGTACAGTCGCTATCGCTGTATTTACAATTGGTATCGTTGCGAAGATGTTGTATGAAAGTATCGAAACAATCGATATGGGTCCATATGAAGCCATGCAATCATTTGGTGCTTCCACATTACAGTCCTTCTGGGCTGCGTGCATGCCACAGATTTTACCTACCTATTTAGCGGATTGCTTATATTGCTTTGAAATCAATGTACGTGCATCTTCCATTCTAGGTTATGTAGGTGCTGGTGGACTTGGTATTTTAATTCGTGAACGTACTGGATTACGTGCTTACTCTGACCTCGGTATGATTCTCATTACATTATTTGTTGTCGTTTGGCTCATTGATATGATCAATGATTACCTGCGTTCAAAGTTATCTTAAACAGGAGGTCATATGTCAGAAAATATTATTGCCAAACTAAATGAAGAACCTAAAACAATTTGGGTTAGACTCATAACAGTTGCGATTGTTGTTAGTCTTATGACTTGGGGTTCTCAATCTCTACACTTTTACTGGATTTACAGATTCTGGATTAAATGTCGCAAAGGGTCTTATGAATGGTCTATTACACCCTAATATCTCTCTTATTTTTGATATGAGTGATAGTGGTATACCGTTCTTACTCTTACAGACGATTGCGATTGCGGTACTTGGTACTATCATCGGTGCGATTCTTGCGATTCCCGTAAGTTTTCTAGCTTCCACAAACATTGTACCTAAGCCTGTAGCCATGTTCTTCCGTGCACTCATTCTATTGATTCGTACAATCCCTGCACTCATTTGGGCTCTTGTATGGATTCGTGTTACTGGACCTGGACCATTCTGTGGTGTTGTAACACAGTCTGTATGTTCTATTGGTATGATTTCCAAGATGTATATCACAGCCATTGAAGATTTAAATACAGGTATTCTTGAATCACTTGATGCGGCTGGTTGTACAACATTCCAGAAGATTCGTTGTGGTATCTTACCACAGCTAAGTGCTTCCTTTATCTCCACTGCAATTTATCGTTTCGATATCAACTTAAAGGATGCGACCATCCTTGGTATCGTTGGTGCAGGTGGTATTGGTTCTCCACTCAATAACGCAATTTCATCTGGTAAATGGTCTAACGTTGGTGCATTCCTATTAACACTCATCTTGCTTGTTATCTTGATTGAGTATTGTTCAACAAAAGTTCGTGCTCGTTTAGCACATGGAAGAAAATAAATAGTAAAAACACCTGCATGCAGGTGTTTTCTTTATTCTGTATATATACTTCTTAATCGTTGTAGTTCTTCTTGATTGATATTAAATTCTTTTTCGAAATAGGACTCTATACTTCCATATTCATTAAAGATTGCGTCTAGTACAATCTTACCAATCTCTTCTGTTACACCAAAAGTCATGCGATCTAACTCTTCACGTTCTGGATGTTTCAGAATAATATCTTTATCTTCTTCTAGTTTCTTTTTGAATCGTTTCGCGACGATATACATTTGTTAGAAGATAATCTTCTAATACGATTTCTCGATCAACACCTAACGCAAGTAAGATTAACATGCATGCTACACCGGTACGATCTTTACCGCTAGCACAATGGATTAAGATAGGTACATCACCCTTTTGAATATGCTCAAATAGAACACGGAAGGCTTGGTTGTTAAACGGCATTCTTGCATAATAGTTCTTTAGTAATGCAAGTTGTTCCTTGCCGCCTTCACCAATACGATTCATCCCTTCGCTAGAAAAGTTAATTTCTTCGCCACCTTCAGAAACAGCTCCACTATGTTTAATCATCAAGATATTTGGAAACTCTGGATCTGGTCTTTGTATGATTTCTTCGTTTGAACGTAGGTCCATAATGGCACATAATCCCAATTGTTTTAGAGCTTCAATTTCAGATTCATTCATGCGGAATGGTGCACCACTACGATAAAAAAACATTTTTCTTTTACACTTTTACCCTCGGTTGTTACATACCCACCGAGCTGTCTAAAATTTAATTTATCTCGAAATCTAGTATCTTTTATCATAGCTTTCTATCCTCAACGTTGTCATATCATACCATGATTTATGAATCTAACATATTTTGATGCTCAACATGTGATAAAATAGTGTGGCAATTGAGTCATCAATAGAAATGAGGTTTTCATGACAGATCGAATTCGAATTTTAGCCACTTCTGATGTGCACGGGTACATCTATCCACACAGTTACGCTGACGGTTCAAGTAAAGATATCGGCTTAGCCAAAATCAAAAGTTTAGTTAATATTCTTCGTGATGAGAATACACTCGTATTAGATAATGGTGATGTTTTAGAAGGTTCGCCTTTGATGTATCATCACTTTGTAAAAAATCCTGATGATGTCAGCCCTATCACACGTGCTATGGCTGATTTAAACTACGACTATATTAACGTTGGTAACCATGACTTTAATTATGGTGAAGAGGCTTTAATGATGCACCTACAAAATGCAGGTGCACCATGTATCACTTCTAACTTCTTCTATCACGGAAAGCCATTTGGCCCTAACTATGTTATCCGTCAAGTTGCTGGTAAGAAGATTGCCATCTTTGGTATCGTTACGCAATATATTCCACATTGGGAACAGAAATCTCATATCAAACATATGCGCTTTGTGGATGCGTATCTTTCTGCTGAAGCAACTGTAAAACTTATCAAGCGTTTAGAAAACCCTGACTATATTATCTGCATGTACCACGGTGGGTTTGAACGCGATCTTGTAAACGGAAGATTAACGGAAGATGAAACTGGCGAAAATGAAGGATATAAGATTCTCAGAAATATCCGTGGTATCGATGTCATGATTTCTGGTCACCAACATCGTACAGAAGCTGGTAAGCTATTTGATACTTACTATACACAGACAGCATCCAATGGTGCTGAACTTGCATGTATTGATATCTATCCAGATAACAATACAATTGAGCCACGTATTCTAAAGGCAGATATTGCCGCTGATTCAGAGATGTTAAATCTCTTTGAAACAGAAGAGGCTACTTGCCAAGCATGGTTAGACCAAACACTTGGTACAACAAATGTTGATTTACGTGTTACTGATGAATTCGATGCACGTCTACATAAATCTCAAGTCATCACTTTCCTCAATAAAGTCCAACAAGAAAAGACAGGTGCTGATTTAAGTTCCAATGCCCTCTTCCTTGGCGCAACAGGATTTGGCAAAGATATTACAATGCGTAACTTAGTCAGTACGTATGTATATCCAAATACTACAGTTGTAAAGAAGATTACTGGTAAGATTCTACGTGAATATCTTGAAAAGACAGCTGAATTCTGGATGATTCACAATGAACATATCATTGTAAATCCATCCTATGATTGGCCTAAACCACAGCACTATAACTACGATATGGTAGATGGCATTGAATATACAATCAAAGTTTCTAACTCTGTTGGTCATCGCATTATATCTCTTACCTATCAAGGTAATGATGTAACAGATGATATGGAATTTACGATTGCGATGAATAATTATCGTGCAACGGGTGGTGGTAACTACAATATGATCAAAGAAGCACCTACTGTTTCTACTGATCTTTCCAGCATGGTAGAACTTCTTGCGAATTATATTCAGGAACATAAAATCATCGACTTTGAACCAGTTAACAATATCACTGTAATTAAATAAAGAAGTGACGATCTTTGTCGTTAGAACAAGGATTGTCACTTTTTCTTATACTATTTTATTTCATTAGATATTTTTTTGATAAATTTCTCAATCAATTGATTCACGATTTCCGGCTCGATCTGTATTGGAATTATGTCCTGCATGATCAATCCACTCTACAGACTTTCCTGTATATTTCTCATACGCCTTTAGGTAACGTATACATGAGCCTGCATGATCTTCTTTTCCACAAATTACCAGAGTTGGACATTGTGGCTCATACGGTAAATTCTTTTCTACTGCATCTGCCAAGCATTGATATCCATGTGCAGCTAGACTAGCATATCTTTTTTTGTTACCATCATATACCTTCATCATTTTAAGCATTAACTGTTTTCCATATGTCGTTGTGGAAACACCATCTGAACCGACTTTTAACAATGATTTCCATGGATAAATCTGATAGATAGGTCCTACAACTTTTAATAACCATAGTTCAATTGCAGTATAGTACCTTCTTTGTAAAGATGGTGAATCTATCATCACAAGTCCTTTTAATTTATGGGGAAATAATTCGGCGTAAATTTGTCCTAGATATCCACCCATCGATTGGCCAATGATAACTGGATTTTTCAATTCCTTCCTTCTCCAATATTTCATCTAGCCATTTTACTTCTGTAAATAAATCAAAGTCTAGTTCAAAAGGATATGATGCCGCATGTCCAGGTGCATCCCACACAAACACCCTATATTTATCTTCAAAACACGCTAGTTGTTTCTCAAATAATCTATAATCTGCTGTTAATCCCGGTAAAAATACTAATGTATATTCTGACTTAAACCCATTCTCATTTATCCAATAATGGATATTTCCTGATTTTGTTTCATAAATTTTTCTCAATCATCACTATACCTCTATATTTTTAAATGCTTGTAACTAGTAAAAAGAATGAATCATTTATTTGACTCATTCTGTTTCTTATCTGTTTTATCTGGTAAGAAGAAGATCTGTTCTCCATCTTTTGAGAACATGTAGTTAGAACGTGCATAACTCTCCACATAATCTGGGTCTTGAGTTTTGTCTTCTCTTCTACCAGTAATTCATTTTCTTCTTGCGTTTGAGCTAACTTTTCTTTGGCTTCTGCCATCTGTTTGCGTAACTGTAGCGTTGTCATGATTTCTCTTCCAACCGCTAATAACATAGCCATCGCTAGTCCAAGTGCGATGAATGCGACGAATTTCGAATTTAGTTTCTTCTTTCTCTTCTTTGCCATATTTTTCCTCAATATAGTTTTTATAACACTATTCTGTTTCTACTTCAAGTGGAGAGGCTATCTTTTCCTCCGAGATAATCTCATAGAGTTCAGATGCGTCTTTCTTCTTTTTTGACTTCTTCAACCGATAATACACGTACCGTGAGTTTGCGATTACCAAATGTAATCGATACTGTATCACCTGCTGCAACATCATGTGCTGGCTTTTACAATACGGCCATTGATTTCGATACGTTGATTTACAGCTAACTCTTTAGAAACAGTTCTACGCTTGAGGATACGTGATACCTTTAAAAACTTATCAATTCTCATTTCTCATTGACTCCTTTGCGGCATAAATTATCTTTATTGCCAGGGAAATATTTTGTGAATTCTTGGGTAGGATAACGATGATTGTGCCATTGGTATAGCGCAAAGTCGCATCCTTGGATATCTTTGTTATCTTTTCAAAGAGTTTTACGCCATCCGCTCTTTGTGAAAAGAGTGGAGAAAATGTTAATTCTGTCTGTCCACGAATTTCACGATAGTTTTTCTACGATTGGTTCTTCTAGTGCGAGGTCTAATTGTTTCTTCAAGAATAATGTGCTGACTTCCTTTGGTAATTTACCATACTGGTCAATCACATCATTCTTATAGGCTTCTAACATCTTCTCATCCTTGATTGCGTCGATACGTTGATACATATCCAACTTATCAAAGTCATCTGGTGCAAACTCCTCTGGTATATAACTAGTTGTTTGGATATTGGTCTTTGGTTTTGGTGTAAGGTCTTCTTGTTTACGACCATCCTTCTTGGCTTGGATTGCCTCTTCTAGCATTTCAATATACATATCAATACCGACAGTATCGATAAAGCCAGATTGGTCTGAACCAAGTAAGTCACCAGCACCACGGATTGTTAAATCTCGCATCGCAATTTTATATCCACTACCTAGACGCGCAAATTCTTTGACTGCTGTTAATCTCTTTTGAGCAACCTCGGATAATTGTCTGCGGGGAGGAATGAGTAAGTATGCATATGCTAAACGATCACTACGTCCAACTCTACCCTCGATCTGATAAATCTGTGCTAAAACCAAAGTCTTGAGCATTATCCACCAGAATTGTATTTACGTTTGGAATATCAATTCCATTTTTCAACGATTGTTGTACAAACAAGAATATCGAGTTCCTTCTCAATAAATCTCTGCATAATATCCTCAATCTCTTCTTTTGCCAAAGCTTACCGTGGACAATGCCAACTCTAGATTCTGGCACAAGATTTTTGTATATTTCTTGCGATGTTATAAATTTGATCAATATTGTTATGAAGATAGAATACCTGTCCATTTCTGGATAGTTCTTTTTGTATTGCGTCACGGATTAAGTTCTTATCTTTTTCTACGACATAGGTTTGTACACTATAGCGGTTTAATGGTGGTGTTTCTAATAACGATAACGAGCGAATCCCTACAAGAGACATCTGTAGTGTACGTGGAATTGGTGTAGCACTGAGTGATAATACATCTACCCCATTCTTAAGTTCTTTAATCTTTTCCTTATGTTCTACACCAAAACGTTGTTCCTCATCTACAACTAGTAGTCCAAGGTCTTTAAACTTTACATCCTTGGATAGTAAACGATGGGTACCGATAATAATGTCTATCTTACCTTCCTCCAGTTCTTGAAGTACTTGTTTTTGTTCAGCTGGACTAACAAATCGGTTTAGTACTTTTACTGTAACTGGAAATTCCTGGTAACGTTTTTGGAAGGTATGGAAATGTTGTTCTGCAAGAATGGTCGTTGGACATAGCACTGCAACCTGCTTATTATCACAAACAGCCTTAAACGAAGCACGAATAGATACTTCAGTCTTGCCAAAACCAACATCCCCACAGACTAAACGATCCATTGGTTTATTACTTTCCATGTCCTTCTTGATTTCCGCAACTGCCTTTTCTTGGTCGGGTGTTAAATCAAAGGAGAAGGAATTTTCAAACTTCTTTGTCATCTCGTTATCTTTTGAGAAGGCAAAGCCGATATGTTGTTCACGGTTGGCATAGAGTGTTAATAAGCGTTCTGCAATATCTTCTACGTTACTTTGAAGACGTTGTTTTGTCTTCTCCCAATCACCAGAACCAAGTTTATTTAACTTTGGTACAACCCCTTCTCTTGATACAAACTTTCGCACAAGACGGAATTGTTCTAATGGTACTAATAACTCTGTATTACCACGATAGATAATCTTCAAGAAGTCTCTTTTAACTTTTTTTGAATCTCACGGTTTTTCAATACAGATGTATTGTCCAACACCGTATTGGGCATGGACAACATAATCACCTGGTTGTAGTTCATCATAACCATGTATAACTTCCGCATTACGGAACTTATTCTCATATCTACCTTTGTGGTGATGATAGGCAAAGATTTCCGCTGCAGTATATACCTTTAGATTTTCATCAACGATATAGAAACCTTGCGCAAAGGAATTTGTATAGATGTTGATACCCTCAACCGGTTCACCATCATCCGTTAATAGATGATATGGTAGTTTCATCTCTACACATTTATCAATGACCGTTACAACTTCTTTTTCTGATAACGCCAAAACAACCGGCATCGGCTGATGAATCAGTAATAACTTTTGTTCAAGTGTTTCATTAGGAATATGTAATTCTTCAATATTAACGATATTCTCTGTAAATGGATCTTCTACAACTTTCTTACCGTGCTTCGAAATACTGTGGATATCATGCCACATCGCAAACTTCGGTAACATCTTCTCTTCTTGAACCATCTCTTGAATGTATGTTACTGTTTCTTCATTTAATTTTTTCGCTGAGTCAAGAATGAGTTGTTCATCGGAATAGATAATGAGTGGATTTTTGCATGTAATCCCAAATACCTGCCGTCTTTTGACAGTAAAGCCATATAGGAATACATATGTGATGCGAATACTTTCTCACGTAATGCATGTAAGTCCGATTCAATTTCAGCAGCCAAGATTGGTTTATTTTCTTTTGATAATAGTTCTTCTGATTTAGCACAGATTTCTTCAATCTGTTCATCTGTAAAGAATACATCGCCTGCTGGTATGATGGTAACTTCACCAATCTTTTCAATTGTCTTTTGTGTAGCTACATCAAAAAAATCGAATGGATTCTACTTCTGTATCAAAAAAATTCAATACGAATTGGTGAGTCATAGTTAATTGAATATACATCGATGATGCCACCTCTTGCGGCAAAGGTTAATGGTTGATCGATATGAGACGTCTTCTGGTATCCACCGGACAATAATTTTTGTTTGAATGCATGCATGTCCAGCGTATCACCTGTTCGAATTGTGATACAGCGATCTTTAAAATCTTCTGGAAATGGTAGTTGTCTTAATAACGCTGATGGACAAGTAATGACTACTTGGTTTGGATTCGATAATAGCCCTGCTAAAGTCTCTACTTTTTGTGCAGTTAATTCAGGGCTAGATGCGATAGCTTCTACCCGCAATGATTCATCCGCGCCAAAAAGAGCACAATCTTTTTCATCTAAGAGTGTTGCAACCCTCTCATATAAACGCTGTGCTGTATAGAGATTTTGTTTTACAACCAGAATTGGTCGTGGCTTCTTTTGAAAAGAAGTCGCAATGACTAACGCTTCTTCAATCAAAGAAGTATATGGAATTGGGGACTTTGCGTGATCCAGCAGTTTTACAGCTGGATTATCCACCATTCTTTCATATAACCAATTTGGAATTTTCTGTATTGAACTTTTCAAGTAATCTCCTTTTTGTGTCTTCTTATTTTATCATCATTACCCTTTGAAAAACAGAAGAACACTTAATCCATATTTCTCATAGATAAGAAAAATTGCCACAAATCATGGCAATTTTGACTTACTTTTTCTTTTCTTTGATGTTGTATTTGTTCATTACTTTATCTAAAGGTTCATTAACCCAAGCTTCTGCCGCATCTGCAGCGATAGAGATGATACGTTCAAACTCTTCTCGTTCTGCCTTTGGGACTGGGGATAATACCCAATCAGGAACCTTTGCGTGATTTCCTGGCTCACTATGACCAACACCAATTCGTACACGTGCAATTTGGTCTGTTCCGACTGCATTGATAATAGACTTCATACCCTTTTGTCCACCACCAGAACCATTCTTACGAATACGTAAAGCACCAACTGGAATATCCATATCATCATGTAAGATTAGAATATCCTCTGGTTGTAACTTATAGAACTTTACAGCTTGTGAGATTGCACTACCTGAATCATTCATATATGTAAGTGGCTTCATGAGTGTTACTTGTTCACCATTGATTCTAACGCTAGCGATAAGTGCATTCCACTTTTCAGATGTAATGGAAGTTCCTAACTTTTCAGCTAGTTTATCCACAGCTAGAAATCCACTGTTATGTCTTGTCTTTTCATATTCCTTGCCAGGGTTTCCTAAACCTGCAATTAACTTCATTACTTGTTATCCTTTTCTTCTAAATCCGCATCTGTTAATCTCTCTAGAACCATTGTCTCAGATAGATTTTCAGATGGTTTTTGATCTAACTTTTCAATATCGCTGTCGGTTAATTTCTCCAACACCATTGTTTCAGATAAGTTTTCAGATGGCTTTTGTTCGTGCTGTTCAATATCACTATCTGTTAATTTTTTTCTAATACCATTGTTTCAGATAGATTTTTTCTTCAGAATGAGGCTTCTTGTTTTCTACAACTTCTGTTTCAATAGTTTCTTCTGTAGTACTATCTAAAGTAATATCTAAACTTTGAATCCATCTCTTACCAACACCTGTTTGTGCAAATTGTTCTAACATTGGTTTTAGTTCTTCTTGTTTATCAAACTTTGCTTGGTCTTGATAAATCTTATAAAGTGTAGCGTTTGCGAGATTCTTATAAATACCAATCATAGTTCTCGAATAGATATATCCTTCATAGTCACCTTCTAGTAACTTTTCAAAGAATGTCTGGCCACGGTCTTCTACAGAATCATAATATTTATCAAACTGGTCTGATAATGCCTTTGCAAGTTGATTTCCTAATAATTCTTCATATGGTTGTAACTTTGCATGCATGTTATTACGTAAATCATCTCTACCGACATGATGTAATACATTTGGAATTGCTAGATATAAATAGAAGAATGAATCTTCATTTGTGTCAATTGACTTAACGCCCTTCTTATCTTCAATTAACGAATCGATATCTAGTTCTTGTAATGTTGTATCAAATTCGTTGAAGTCTTGGTGATATGCACATCCCCAAAGTTTTAATACACGTCCTTTATTGGCAAATTCTGGATCATTAACAGTTGAAATTAATTGGTCCACGCGATTAAAGAACATCTCCTTCTCATTGATTAAGCGTACTGCGTCAATAATCATCTTATTTTTTCCATTACGCTTTGATGAAATAAACATCTTTACTACTAAATATGCCATTGCAATATACATTGCGAATGTTACGAATCTTGCTGGGTTCATATTTTTCCCTCCCGTACTTATCTATATATTATACAGAAATATCTAAGACTTGTTCAAAAATTTGCGAATCATTTGTTATATGGTAAAATACCTATACATTATTTAATGTATTTATATATAAAGGAAAAAAGTTATGGAAAACGAAAAAAAGTTAAAAACGAAATTTCTCAGTGTTCCTACACTGCTTAAATTCTTATTACTAGTATCTGTATGCTTATTCTGCGTAGCTCTCTACGTCAATAGTCATCCAGAATTATTAAAGAAAGCAGCACCTACTCCAGAGCCTACGACTACTGCTTCAACAGTAGAGCCAACTGCATCTGCTTTACCAGCCCATTTGACAGATCCTAACAGTGTTACGGTATTGGTTGATAAAAATCACTCCCTTTCACGTGATTTTGTTCCTGCAAATCTAGCTTCTCCTTATTTACAGAGTACTGCAGATGTAATTCAAATCCGTCAGGATGTTGGTGATGCGGCTAAATCTATGATTTCCGCTGCAGAAGCTGCTGGTATTAAACTTTATGTTACTGCTGGATACCGCTCTTATGATGAACAACAGACACTTTATGAAGACCGCGTTAGTAAATTGGGTGAAAAAGAAGCCTCTGATACAACTGCGAAAGCAGGTTATAGTGAAAATCAGACAGGTTTAGCACTCGACTTTACAGATACAGCGACTGGTACAAGTTCTGTAGACTTCGCAAATACACCTGCTGGTAAGTGGTTATATGAAAATGCGCATACTTATGGATTTATCCTACGTTATCCTGATAAGAAGCAGGATATTACGGGGTATAGCTATATGCCATGGCATTACCGCTATGTTGGAACTGATGTTTCTAGCGCAATGTATGAACAAGGTGGTGCTGATTTAACATTTGAAGAATTTTATCAGATAACAAAGTAGAAAAACGCTACTTTGTTTTTTATTTGTGTGAAATTTTCTATAATTCTTTTTCATCTATTTTCATTCTAGCGTTGACATTTTTCCCTTCAAAAAGTATTATTTATGAGCATATGTTCAATATATAGTAATTTGGAGGTGGCATGAATGAAGAGAACATACCAACCAAGCAAGAAAAAGAATAAAGCTACACACGGCTTTAGAGCCCGTATGGCTACTGTGGGTGGACGTAAAGTTATCAACAGACGTAGAGCTAAGGGAAGAAAGGTCTTATCTGCTTTAAGAAGCCACCATTGGTGGTTTTTTTCTTACTATAGAGGTTAGAGATGAAAGTAAAGAATCGAATTAAAAAAGCGGAAGAATTCCAATCCATGATTAAAAAGGGGACAAAGATTGTAAATCAATCTTTTGTCATCTATTACGGCCCTAAAGAAGGTGATGAGGCACGTATTGGTGTTTCTGTTTCTAAGAAGCTAGGAAATGCCGTACATCGCAATCTATATAAACGTCAAGTTCGTATGATGTGTCATGAATTAATTGATTTTCAAAAATACAAAAACAAGACATGGTATTGATTATTCGCTTTAGCTATTCTTCTCTTAGCTATGAGGAGAATAAAAATAACTTGGAAAAAAACTATTAATAAAGGCTAAAAATTAAATAGTTGAAACATAAGGAGAAAATATGAAGTTTACCCCTCGTACAAAGAAACTACTTGCCTTAATGGCAATTGTGACAATCGTAGTGACAGCTACAGGTTGTACAGCTCCAAAGGATGCTAATGGACACATTATTTTGATTTCCAACACAACAACATTTGGAGATATCTTCCAAACTGAAAACTGGTTTAATGCCTTATTTGTTTGGCCACTAAGCTGGGTACTTAACCACTTAGCACCAATTATCTCTGTTGGTGGTGCAATCGCTGTCGTTACTGCGGTTGTAAATGGTTTACTTGCAGTCTTTACATTAAAATCCCAGATGGGTATGCAAAGAATGCAGATGTTACAGCCTGAATTAAATAAGATTCAACGTAAATATGAAGGCCGTGACGATCAAGCATCTAAGATGCGTATGGCTCAAGAACAACAGCAGTTAATGAAGAAGTATGACGTTAACCCTGGTTCTATGATGTTAGTACAGTTCATTCAGTTACCTATCATCATGGCTATGTTCATGGCTATCCAGCGTGCAGAAGCCATTGTAAATGGTACATTCTTAGGAATGAATTTACAGGTTAAGCCTAGTGAAGCATTCGGTCTATTATTTAAAGGTGATCTTAGTGGATTACCATACATTATCTTATTCTTATTGATGGCTGTTACACAGGTAGTATTAGTATTATTGCCAATGTACTTCCAAAAGAAGAAGGCTGAAGCAGAAGCTGCGAAGCATCACCGTAAGCCAGAACCTACAAATAATCAGAACATGATGATGCAGATGTACATGATTGTTATGGTACTTGCATTCGGTTTAATGTGGCAATCAGGTATGTCATTATTCTGGTTCATCCGTAACATCGTAGATATTATTAAGACTATTATTGTCCAAAAATATCATGGAGAACAATTCACAGAAAGTAGGCTTAAGATAATGCAAATCTATACTGCAAAAACACTTGAAGAACTTCTACAAAACGCTGCTGAAGAAAAGGGAGTTAGAATCGATGAATTAGAATATACTGTTGTGGAAGAAAAAAAGGGATTATTAGGAATTGGTAATTCTGTATCCGCAAAAGTATTCTGTGCTGAAGATGTTAAGGAATTTATCTTTGATTACTTAGGTGAATTCTTTACACATATCGATTTAGATATTGAAGTTGCTTTAGAAGAACTTGATGATAGCTATGTCATCAATCTAAATTCCGATAACAATTCTATTCTCATCGGTAAGATGGGTAAGACATTAGCTGCATTTAATACAGTATTACGTGCTGCTGTTAATTCTGAATTTGAAAAGCGTATCGACGTATTGATTGATATCAACCACTACAAAGAAGAGCGTTATTACAAGATTCGTTCTATGGCAAAGCGTATCGCAAAACAAGTACAACGTTCAAAGGTTGATGTAGAACTTGATCCAATGCCAAATGATGAACGAAAAGTGATTCATAAGGTATTAGGTGATTGGCACAACATCAAGACAGAATCAGAGGGTGAAGGTAGTTACAGACACATCTGCATTCGTTATGTCGCTGATGAACCTCAGGAAGAAATTCCTAATATGTCTGAATAAGAATTCCTTAAAAGGAGTTCTTTTTTTATTGTCGTATATAAAATTTTACAAAGTGAAATATATATTACTTGTTTGAAAAAAAGTGATGGGTTTATAATTATAATAGTGAAATTAATCACAAGTATTTACCGGTGATACCTATGATAATTCCATATGATTTACTTTTTAAAAAGGAGATAAAATTTTTATGTCTGAAACGCAAAAAGGAGACAGTAGGTTCATTCATTTTAAAGGTCTTAAATGGCGCAACAATCGCAATTGTTGTAGCGTTAATTCCTAATGCAATTCTCGCAACATTCTTAAAACCATTCGCTTCAAATCCATTATTTGCCAATTGGTTACACATTGTTCAAGTATTCCAGTACTTCACACCTTTAATGGCAGGTTATTTAATTTCTATGCAGTTCAAACTGAATCCAATTCAATCCTCTTGTGTAGGTGGTGCTGCCTATATCGGATCTGGAGCTTGGAAATTTGTAGAAGTTACAATGGATGGAAATGTTACTAATATCTTCCGTTTAGCAGGTATTGGTGATGTTATTAACACAATGTTAACAGCAGCTCTAGCAATTATTGTAATTCGTTTGATTAGTGCTAAATTAGGTTCTCTTTAACCTTGTATTCCTCCCAATTATTGTTGGAACCGGAGTTGGTTGGGTAGGTACTTTAACACTTCCATATGTTTCAATGATTACTTCGCTAATTGGACAGGGAATCAATTCATTTACAACATTACAACCAATTTTGATGAGTATCTTAATTGCAATGTCATTCTCATTAATTATCATTAGTCCACTATCTACTGTTGCGATTGGTTTAGCAATTGGTTTGACTGGTATTTCATCTGCTGCTGCAGGTATGGGTGTAGCTTCCGCTGCTGCTTTACTTGTATGGGCATGCGCAAGAGTCAATAAAACCTGGTGTTCCTATCGCCATTGGTTTAGGTGCAATGAAGATGATGATGCCAAACTTCCTAACAAATCCTATTATTGGTTTGCCAGTTGCCATTACAGCCGCAATCAGTTCTCTCAGTGTTCCGATCTTCCAGATGGTAGGAACTCCAGCATCCGCAGGATTTGGATTTGTAGGTCTTGTATCTCCATTAGCAGCACTCAACGCAGGTAATATCAATGTAGTTATTATGTTAGTTGCTTGGATTGTTGTGCCATTTGTCATTGGATTTATCGTAAATAAAGTTTGTTGCGATGTATTACATCTTTATAAGAAAGAAATCTTTACATTTAAAGGATAAAGGAGGAAAACAAAATGTTTGTTTATATTGCAGGTGCAGGGCGCAATGGGTTGCCGTTTTGGCTATCAATTACATAAAGCAGGAAATGAAGTTATTTTTATTGGATATGTGGAAAGATCATATCCAAGCAATTAAAAATGATGGTTTAAAGATTGTTGGTGATACGGATGATTGTGTCAAGATGACAATCATGGAACCAACAGAAGCTACAAAAAGAAGCTGAATTAATTATCTTATTTACAAAGGCTATGCAGTTACCAACAATGTTACAAAACATCAAACAAATTATTGGTAAGAATACAAAAAGTACTTTTGTTTGTTAAATGGTTTAGGTCACGAAGATGTGATTAAACAATATATCCCTGAAGAAAATATCCTGATGGGTGTTACTGTATGGACAGCTGGACTAAAGGGTCCAGGTGTAGCGAAAACTCATCGGTAAAGGTTCTGTAAACTTACAATCTATCGATAAGAATGGTGAGGATGAAGCTAAGAAGATTGTAGAAGTATTAAATCAAGCAGGTTTAAATGTCACATATGATGAGGATGTATTACCATCTATCTGGCGTAAAGCTTGTGTCAATGGCACAATGAATTCAACCTGTGCATTACTAGATTGTACAATTGGTGAATTCTTTGCAAGTGAAGAGGCTATTCGTGTCGTAGATACAATTATTCATGAATTTGTAATGGTTGGTGAAGCCACAGGTGTTAAATTAGATGAACAAGCAATTAAAGACTATGTTATGAAAAACATCTGTAGCTGCTGCTGCACATTATCCATCGATGCATCAAGATCTCATTCAAAATCATCGTCCTACTGAGATTGACTATATCAATGGTGCAGTTGCTAAAAAGGGTGATGTCTTAGGTATTGCTACTCCATATTGCCATATGATTACAGATCTTATTCACGCAAAGGAACATGTATTAAAAATTAAGTAAATACAAATTATCCCTGTGTACAATGTAGTACACAGGGACTTTTTTACTTCAAATCTGTTGGTTTTGGATGATTTGGATTAAAGAATTGTGAATAAGAATTAAAACGAATGAAGAAATAAATACAAACCATCACAATCATTACTGTTTCAAAGAGACGATTAAACATTAGTGGATCATGGATATCAAAGAGAATCGCTTTCAGTAAGCCTAATGGTAACGCTAGTAACCAAAGATACTGTTTTTTATCTTTGACAACGATCCAATTAAAGTAAGTTTTCATACTTTTTCCCTAAACATATCCTTTCTAATTTCAATATAGTACGAATTGTATAAAATGCAATCATTTTTATATCGTTTATTGGGGATAACTATATATTTAAAAGTATATAGTATTGGGTTATCAACAGCTTATTCACATCCCACAATGAGCATTTATCCACAATTGTGGAAAAACTGTTGAAAAGTTTAAATAATCCCTTTATTTATCATATTTTTTTATAAACAGTATTCTGTGTATAATCTATTTTTTTATAAAAAGTTATCCACGTTTTTTTATACTTATCAACAATGTTTATAACTTCTCCACATTTTTTTATCCACATCAAATTTTTGTGGAAAACTGTGGAAAACTTATATATTTCATATCTATACTATATTTTTTTCATTGTTTGGTTGTGGATAAAAAAATTATCAACATTTTTTTACTATGGATTTATCCACAATTGAGTCTTAAAATAAGAGTACGACTTAATAAAGGGGATTTTTTTATGGAGTACAGGAATGAACAATATTTGAAGGAAGTCTGGGATAAACTTCTTCAATATTTGAGTGATAACCAACTAGTTGATATTGTTATAATTAATAATTTTTTTAGACCTTGTTTTTTTGTATGCAATTACAGATGAAAAAGGTAATTATTGTCGCACCATCAATTATTAATAAACAAATTCTACAAAGCCAAAATAAAGAAATTGAGGCTTCTTTTATTGATATTTTAAATGTTGATCATAATTTCATTGTAGAAGTACTTTTAAAGAATGAACTTACAATCAATAAAGTCGTTACAACACCTATTTCTAAGATTGATACAAGTGACTTCGTTTCTTTACCAATTCAAAAAGATCGTAATTTTGATAATTTCGTTGTTGGTGACTGTAATCGAGAGAGTCACGCTGCCGCATTAGCTTGTGCAATGAGTCCTGGTAAGTTCTTTAACCCTTTATTTATCTATGGTAATTCAGGTTTGGGTAAGACACATTTACTAATGTCTATTGCCAATTATGTATTAAAAAGAAGATCCTACAAAGAAGGTTTATTATACAGAATCTCTAAAGTTTGTTGAAACTGTTGTAAATGCAATCAGAAATAATAAAATTGATGAGTTTAAACAATATATGTATTCAGTTGATTTATTACTTGTTGATGATATTCAATTCTTAGCTGGTAAAGAAAAAAATCACATGAAGTATTCTTTACAATTTATAACGAATTAGTGAATAATCGTAAGCAGATTTGTATTGCTTCCGATCGTTTACCAAAAGGAAATTAAAGGTCTTGAAGATCGCTTAATTAGTCGTTTCTCCAGCGGTTTATCTGTTGGTATCGATTCACCTGAATTTGAAAACATCCCTAGCAATTCTTCAAATGAAGATTAAATCTAGTAGCTATTCCATTGAAGATGTTGATAAAGATGGATTAAATTATATTGCGTCTAACTTCTCAGGAAATGTAAGAGATTTAGAAGGTGCTTGGAATCGTGTTTTATTCTATGCAATTCAATTCCAACCAGATGGAGGATGTATTCGTTTTGATACGATTATGAATGCATTAAAGAATCAGTCTGTTGTTTCTGACAAGACTGGTTTATCCCCAAAGAAAATTATCAAAGTTGTAGCAGATTATTATGGATTAACAAGACAACAAGTTACTTCAAAAACACGTACAAAGAATATTGCGAATGCACGTCATATTTCTATTTACTTATGTCGTAAATTACTTGATATTTCTTATATTAAGATTGGTGAAGAATTTGGTGGTAGAGATCATTCTACTATCATTAGTGCATGTACAAAAGTTGAATCACAAATTGCTAAAGATAAAGCAATGTCTGCAGCAGTAAAAGAAATTGAAGATTACTTAAAAGCTTAAGTTATTCACAATTTTATCCACTGTAAAATAACAGGTTACAATGCTAAAATAGTATTGTAATTAAAAGGCTTTCTGAGAGTTTTTTCCACATTATCCACATACTTAATAAGAATAAATACTTAAAATACTTTAAATACACGGGAGAAAAATATGAATTTAACAATTTCCAAAACAGAGTTTTTATAACACATTACAGTTAGTATCTAGAGCTATCTCACCAAATTCTCCACAGACATCGTTAAGAGGATTAAAGATTGAAGTAAAAAATAAAACTATGGTTGTGACTGGTAGTGATGCGGATATTTCTATCCAACGTACAATTATTGCAAATGAGAAAAATAAATTAAATATCTTAGAAGAAGGTTCTATCTTAGTTGAATCTAAATACTTATTAGAAATTGTACGTAAGATTGATAGTGAAGAAATTCATGTAGAGATTATCGATGGATTACTTACAAAAATTCTCAGGTAATTCAGCTGTATTTAAAATTAATGGTATGAATCCACATGATTATCCAACTATTGATTTTTCTAAGCCAGTAAACTCTGTTGTAATTTCTTCTAGTGTTATGTCAGATATTATTGAACAAACAACATTTGCAACATCTACAAAGGAAACAAAACCTGTATTAACTGGTGTTAATTTTCATCTAGTAAACAATACATTATCTTGCACAGCTACTGACTCTTATCGTCTAGCAAAGAAGATAATTCCATTTACAAGTTCTGATAACTTTAATGTAACAATTCCTTCTAAGTCTTTAAATGAAGTAAAGGCTACAATGCTCGGTGATGAAAGTGAAATTCAGATTTTCTTGAATGATAAGAAAGCACAGTTTGTAAATGAAGATATGATTTTACAAACAAGACTATTAGATGGTGGATATCCTGAAACAGATCGTTTAATTCCTAGAGAATTTAAATATACATTAGAAATTAGTCGTATTGATTTGATTCATGCAATTGACCGTACAACTTTCATCAAGACAGATAATATGACAATAAACCGTCTACAATGCTCTTCTGATGAAATTGTATTAACAAATAAGAGCCAGGAAATTGGTGAATCCCATGAAAACATTAGTTGGTACATTTACTGGTGAACCTCTTGATATTAGTTTCTCGGGTAACTATGTTATGGAAGCTGCTAGATCAATTAGAGGAGACAAATTAAAGATTGATTTTGTAGGGGAAATGAGACCATTTATTCTTAGTAGTGAAGAAGATCCTACTATCTTACAACTTGTTCTTCCAGTTAGAACTTATAACTAATTAGAGTAGACAAAATCTACTCTTTTTATTGAAAAATCATAAGATTTTATTGATGAATTTTTGAGATATAAAAAAATGTTTATAAATGCCTTTGTATAAAGGATTTTTTTGCATTTTTTTATGATATAATTATATTGGTTTTTTAAGGTTTTTATGAAGGAGTTTACGATGGAAAAAAATCACAACAGAATACATTACTTTACAGCAATTTATGAAACTCTCTGGCATCGTCTCCACTGGTGGTGAAGCAAAGCTTAGAATTAAAGAAATGGATATTGTTGTGAATGGTGAAAAAGAAAATCGTAGAGGTAGAAAACTCTATCCAGGCGACAAAGTAAAAATTGAAGGAAAGACTTATGTGGTTTTCTAATGTATATCAAAAATATTCAATTAAGAAATTTTTAGAAACTATGAGAATGCATATATAGAGTTTAATCCAAGTATCAATTTAATCACTGGAGCAAATGCACAGGAAAGACAAATCTATTAGAGAGTTTAGTTTATCTTTCATTAACACGTTCACATCGTATCGTTGATGATAAAAAAATTGATTCGTAACGATGAAATGTTTGCGGGAATTGATTGTAGATTTGTGGATACAGATGAAAAAGATATAGAAGTTATCATTCATCCGAATGGAAAAACTCTGATGATTCATAAAAGACCACTCAAAAAGAGTAGTGAATTCATTGGTTTTATTAAATGTTGTTTTATTCTCACCAGATGATCTTAGATTTTTTAAACGATCAGCCAAAAAGAGAAGACGTGTGATGAACCAAGAAATCACGAAAGTTTCTACGAAATATCTATTATCATTAAATCAATTTCAAATATTTTTTTAAAAGATAGAAATGCTTTTATTAAAGAGTGAAAAAAATTGATTTCAATTATTTAGATATTTTTAGATGAACAAATGTCTAAAGTAGAAGCTTATATTATTCGTGAAAGAAGAAAGTTTATTGAAGAGATTCAATCTGTGATTTCTAAGATTTATCAGGAGTTATCAGGTAGTCAAATTAAGCTTGAAGTTACGTATAAAACTTTTCGTTGAGAATATAGAAAAATTAGAAGAGAAGATTCTAGAAATTCATAAAGAATCACGTCAGAAAGATATTGAATATCATATTACGAAAGTTGGTATTCATTTAGATGACTTGATATTTAAGATGGACGATCAAAATTTGATTTACTTTTGCAAGTCAAGGTCAAAAAGAGAATGGCAATGTTATCATTTAAATTAGCTTTATTAAATTACATTAAGTTAATGACGAAGAAACAGCCAATTCTACTTTTAGATGATGTATTAGTGAATTAGATTATAGTCGTCAAAAGAAGTTATTACAGATGGTACAGCTTGATTTTCAATGTATTATCACGACGACTGAAATTCCTGATTTTTTGAAACATGCAGACATGACGGAATTTCGTATAGAAGGTGGAAAAATCTTTCCACTTACAGGAGGTAAGTAATGAGCGATAAATTAGAGCAGGTAACTGAAGTATCTGAAAACAGTGAACTTGTATTAGGACAAGAAATGGATATGAAAGTTACACACACTTATAACGACTCTGATATTCAGGTCCTAGATGGATTGGAAGCTGTACGTAAAAGACCAGGTATGTATATTGCATCAACTTCTTCAAAAGGTTTACATCACCTTGTTTGGGAAATTGTTGATAATGGTATTGATGAAGCTATGGCTGGTTATGCTTCAACGGTTACTGTAACTGTTGATAAAGACAATATTATTAGTGTTGAAGATGATGGTCGTGGTATGCCTACAGGTATTAATGAAAAGACAGGTAAGTCTACAATTGAGACAATTTTTACTGTCTTGCACGCTGGTGGTAAATTCGGCGGTGGTGCTTATAAAGTATCTGGTGGTTTACATGGTGTAGGTGCGTCAGTTGTTAATGCATTAAGTAGTTGGTTAGAAGTGACTGTATTTAATGGTGGAAAAGAATATTTTATTCGTTTTGAAAATGGTGGCCATCCAGTTGGAACACTTGTAGAAAAAGGGAACATGTCCTGCAGATAAGCATGGTTCTACAGTACGTTTCAAAGCTCGATCCTACAATCTTTACTGAAACAGTTGTATATGAACATGAAATCTTACGTGATCGTTTACGTCAATTAGCGTTCTTAAATAAGAGTATCTGTTTGAAGTTTAATGATTTACGTGAAGAAGATGAATCAAAGCGTCATTATGTATTTAAGTTTGATGGTGGTTTAAAACAATATATTGAATTCTTGAATCGTAATCGTGATGTTGTAAATCATGAAATTATTTATAGTGAAGGTTATGAAAAATAATATTCAGGTAGAAGTAGCTTGTCAGTATAATGATGGCTATAATCCTAATATTTATACTTTTCTGTAATAATATCAACACAGGTGAAGGTGGTACACATGAAGAAGGTTTCCGTCTTGCATTAAACCGTGTTATTAATAAGTATGCTCGCGAAATTGGCTTCTAAAGGACAAGGATGATAATTTAACGACAGATGACTGTCGTGAGGGTTTAACAGCTGTTATTAGCGTTAAACATCCTGATCCTCAGTATGAAGGACAAACAAAGACAAAATTAGGTAACTCTGAAGTACGTAAGATTGTTTCTGATATCTTTGGTACACAATTAGAGCGTTATCTGATGGAAAATCCTGATGAAGCAAAAGCTATCTTAGAAAAGGTTGCGTTAGCTTCACAAGCACGTATGGCAGCTAAGAAGGCTCGTGAATTAACAAGAAGAAAGAGTGCTTTAGAAGTTAGTCCACTTCCTGGTAAGTTAGCAGACTGCTCATCTAAGGATGCGTCTATCTGTGAAATCTATATCGTCGAGGGACAGTCAGCCGGTGGTTCCGCAAAACAAGGAAGAGATTCACACTTCCAGGCAATTCTACCGTTAAGAGGTAAGATACTTAACGTAGAAAAGGCTAGACAGTCTCGCATTTATGAAAATGCAGAAATTCGTTCAATGATTACAGCATTTGGATGTGGTGTGAGTGATGAAATTGATCTTGAGAAGTTGCGCTATCATAAGATTGTTATCATGACCGATGCCGACGTCGATGGTGCTCATATTCGTACATTATTATTAACATTCTTCTATCGTTATTTACGTCCATTATTGGAACAAGGTTATATCTATATTGCACAACCACCACTTTATAAGGTTCAAAAAGGTCAGACAGTGCGTTATGCATATACAGATAACCAGTTAGAAGAAGTTAAACGTGAACTGGAGTGATCGTCTCAGTATTCAACGTTATAAGGGATTAGGTGAAATGAATCCTGAACAGTTGTGGGAAACAACAATGGATCCTAAGAATCGTACATTGATTCGAGTTGCAGTAGGTGACGCGGAAGCGGCAGACTATAACTTTACAATGTTGATGGGTGAAGAAGTTGAACCACGTAAGAACTTTATTGTAGAAAACGCTCACTTTGCGGAAAACTTGGATATTTAAGAAAGGAGATAAATTACAATGGCTTTAGATGATTTTATGGAATTTGACGAAAGTAATTTTGATCCTGGACATATTACAGAAACAGAATTAACAAAAGAAATTCGTCGTGACTTCTTAGAGTATTCGATGTCAGTTATTGTATCACGTGCATTACCAGATGTACGTGATGGTCTAAAACCTGTACAGAGAAGAATTCTTTACTCCATGCATGAAATGAACATCGGACCTGACAAGGCATATCGTAAGAGTGCACGTATTGTTGGTGATACGATGGGTAAATATCACCCTCACGGTGACTCTTCTATCTATGGTGCATTAGTTTATTTAGCACAACCATGGAATATGAGAACTGTATTAGTTGATGGACATGGTAACTTTGGTTCGATGGATGGTGATGATCCAGCTGCGATGCGTTATACCGAAGCACGTATGTCTAAGATTGCGGTAGAAATGTTACGTGATCTTGAAAAAGATACAGTTGATATGGTTGATAACTATGATGGTCAAGAAAAAGAACCTACAGTTCTACCATCACGATATCCAAACTTAATTGTAAATGGTTCTTCTGGTATTGCGGTAGGTATGGCAACCAACGTTGCGCCACATAACTTAGGAGAAACAATTGATGGTATTTTTGCGGTTATGGATAACCCAGAAATTACAGCGACTGAACTCATGAATTACATGAAGGGCCCTGACTTTCCTACTGGTGCATATATTTTAGGTAGATCAGGTATCCGCCAGGCATTTGAAACTGGTCGTGGATCAGTTATCATGCGTGCTAAGACAAAGATTGAAGAAATGCCAAATGGCAAATCTCGTATCGTAGTCTATGAATTACCTTACATGGTAAATAAAGCTAGCTTGGTAGAAAGAATTGCAACTCTAGTTAGAGATAAAGTAATCGAAGGTATTACTGACTTACGTGATGAATCTAATATGGATGGTATCCGTGTTGTAATTGAATTACGTAAGGATATCCAACCAGATGTCATGTTAAATCAGTTATATCGTTCTACACCTCTACAATCGAACTTTGGTGTAAATAATGTTGTATTATTCAACGGTGTTCCTCGTCAAGCGAGTATGATTGATCTTCTAAAGGGATATATTGCATTCCAAGATGAAGTAATCGTACGTCGTACACAGTTTGATTTAAAGAAAGCCCAAGATCGTGCACATATTTTAGAAGGTTTACGTATTGCGGTTGATAATCTCGATGCGATTATTCATACAATTCGTGATTCACGTGATCCTAATGAAGCAATGCCACGTTTGATGGAAGGCTTTTGGATTAGATGAAATTCAAGCAAAAGCAATCCTAGACATGCAGTTTAGAAGATTAACAGGTCTTGAACGTGAAAAGATTGAAAATGAATATCAAGATTTATTAATAAAGATTGCGGATTTCCAGGATATTCTTTCTAACCATGCAAGAGTATTACAAATTATTCGTGATGAATTGAGTGAAGTGAAAGCGAAATTTAATGATCCACGTCGAAGTGAGATTATTGACGCAATCGCTGATGTTGAAGATGAAGACTTGATTCCAGTTGAAAATATCATTATTACATTATCTTCAAACGGATATATTAAGCGTCTTACAACCGATACTTATCACGTACAAAACCGTGGTGGTAAGGGTATCAAGGGTATGGAACTCCATAAGGATGACATTATTGATCAGTTTATCAGTATGTCTACGCATGATCACTTATTAGTATTTACGGATAAGGGTAAGGTATATCGTATCAAGGGATATAACGTACCCTGAATTCAGTAGAACAAGTAAAGGGTATTCCTGCTATCAACTTAATCAGTATGGATAAGACTGAAAAATATTCGTGCTCTTGTACCATATAGCAAGGATCATGATTCTAAGTTCTTATTCTTCGTTACAAAGCAAGGTATTATCAAACGTACTACATTTGATGAATATGAAAACATCAATAAGAATGGTAAGATTGCGATTAAGCTAAATGAAGATGATGAACTTGCATTTGTAAGAAGTACAGATGGTAATGCGGAAATCATCATTGCAGGTTCAAATGGTAAGGCTGTTCGTTTCCTTGAAAATACAGTTCGTCCTCTAGGACGTACGGCACGTGAGTGTAAAGGGATTTTAATGTTGATGGTGGTTATGTCATCGGACTAGCTACAAATCTTGAAGGTGAATATATCTTAACAATTACAGAAAATGGATTTGGTAAGAAGTCATCTCTAGAGGATTATCGTATGACACGCCGTGGTGCACGTGGTGTTAAGACGGTAAATGTTACAGAGAAGTCAGGCAAACTTGTATGTATGCGTGCTGTAAGAGGCGATGAAGACTGCATGATTATGACTGCTGGTGGTATTGTGATCCGTATCTCTCTAAACCAGGTATCTGTATATAGCCGTTCTGCACAAGGTGTAAAGGTTATCAATGTGAAGGATGATATTGTTTCATCTGTAGCAATCCTTGAACCTGAGGAAGATTCAGAAGTTGTAGATATCTCTCATAATGAAGTATTAGATGAAGGTGCCTTTTGAAGAAACATCGGATGATGAAGATGACATCATTGAAAACGATGAGGAAGAAGTAACAAATTCTGATTCAGAGGAATAAAAAAACAAGACAGAGTAACTAAAACACTCTGTCTTTTCTTATACTAAAAATAAAAAAACTTCCGTAGCGAAATGCAGAAGTTTTTATTTAGAGACTACTTTTTCTTAGTAGTCTTCTTTGCTGGTTTAGCAGCTTTCTTTTGTTACTGGTGCCTTTTTGTTGCTTTCTTTGTAGTTACTGGTTTTTGCGACTGTCTTTTTAGTAACTTTCTTTGCAGCAGGTTTAGCAACTGGCTTAGCAACAGCCTTCTTAGCTACTGGTTTTGCGACTTTTTAGCCGGAGTAGTTTTTCTTGGCAATTTTTCTTTTCAGCCTTTACTGGAGCCTTTTTTTGTTGCTTTCTTTGTGGCAGTCTTCTTTCCATTCTTTTCCATATCTGCAAGAATTAGTTCACATAAGTAACCCTTTACAGATTCTTTAGCTTCAAGCCAAGCGATAACTGTTTTTCTCAACTTTATTGTTAAAGCGGACTGAGAATGAGCGGTAGTTGTTTCTGTTGTAGTTGTTGTTATACTCTAACTTCTGTTTGTACTGCGACTTTTTTGCCATACCTATTCTCCTTATTATTAAACACAACTATGTTGTTTAATCACCTTAAATATATCACTGTTTTGTAACATTGACAAATTTCTATCAAGATGATTAAATATTTTTATAAAAACGTTGATAGAGAACAGTAGTACAAAAGCATTTTCAGAAAGGTAACGGATGATGTGAGTTGCCATTGTGATGTATGAATCCACTCTTGAGTGAAATTAATACTTTCCGGTTGTCCCGTTATCGCTAATGAAGTGGTTAAATTGTTTCACGTGAAACAATTTAACAAAAAGGGTGGCACCGCGTTGACATCGTCCCTTTGATGGATGATGCTTTTTTATTTTTAGAGGAGAGGTAAATTATGATAGATATTAATCTAATTCGAGAAAATCCAGAACTTGTTAAAGAAAATATCAAGAAGAAGTTTCAAGATGAAAAGTTAGTACTTGTTGATGAAGTATTGAGTATGGATGCTGAATATCGTGCAGCGAAAACACGTGGAGATACTCTACGTGGAGAAAGAAATAAGATTTCTAAGCAAATCGGTCTCTATATGAGAGATAAGAATATTGAAGCTGCAGAACAAGCTAAGCAATCTGTAAAGGATATGGATGCCGAACTAGAAAGTTTAGAAGTAAAGGAAGAAAAAGCTTGCTGAAGAAATTAAGAATAGAATGATGGTTATTCCTAATATCATTGATTCTTCAGTTCCAATTGGAAAAAGATGATTCAGAAAATGTAGAAATTCAAAAATATGGCGAACCAGTGATTCCTTCATTTGAAATTCCATATCATACAGATATCTTAGAGAAACTTGCAGGTATTGATATTGATAGTGCAGGTAGAACATCTGGTAATGGCTTCTACTACTTACAAGGAGATGTAGCTAGATTACATTCTTCGATTCTTGCATATGCTAGAGATTTCATGATTAATAGAGGATTTACATACTTTATCCCTCCATTCATGATCCATAGTAGTGTTGTAACAGGTGTTATGAGTTTTGCAGAAATGCAGAATATGATGTACAAGATTGAAGGTGAAGATTTATATCTCATCGGTACTTCCGAGCACTCAATGATTGGTCGCTTCATGGGACAAATTTTAAAAGAAGAAGATTTACCATATGCTTTAACATCTTATAGCCCATGTTTCCGTAAGGAAGTTGGTGCACACGGAATTGAAGAAAGAGGTCTTTACCGTGTACACCAATTCGAAAAACAAGAAATGGTAGTAGTATGTAAGCCAGAAGATTCTATGGAATGGTATGATAAACTATGGCAGAATAGCGTAGACTTCTTCCGCTCATTAGATATTCCTGTAAGAACTTTGGAATGCTGCTCTGGTGACTTAGCAGATCTTAAGGTAAAGAGTTGTGATGTTGAGGCTTGGTCTCCACGTCAGAAGAAATACTTCGAAGTTGGAAGTTGCTCTAACCTAGGGGATGCACAGGCTAGAAGACTTGGAATCCGTATCAAGGGTGAAAAGGGTAACTACTTTGCACATACACTAAATAACACTGTAGTAGCTCCTCCACGTATGTTAATCGCATTTGTTGAAAATAACTTAAATGAGGACGGATCACTTAATATTCCAGAGCCACTCAGACCATATATGGGTGGACAGGATAAGATTGTTCCTCCAACAAAGAAGAAGAGTTTCTAAAATTACAAAGGATTGTTTCACGTGAAACAATCCTTTTAAAATACACTCTTGGACAAGTAAGATAAATTTGTTATAATCATACATGGCACAGCATATATACATTGAACCTGGTCAGGGCCGGAAGGCAGCAGCCATAGATGTCCCTGTATCGCGTGTGCCACTTTTATTTTATGAAAACACACGAAGAATATATGGAACTAGCTCTAGAAGAGGCTAGAAAAGCTGAAGAAATTGATGAAGTGCCTGTAGGATGTATCATAGTATGTGGCGGAGAAATTATTGCACGTGGACATAATCTTAAAGAACAACTAAACCAGGCATATGCACACGCTGAAATGATGACTATCCAGAAGGCAGCAGAAGTAAAGGGGAACTGGTGTCTGAATGACTGTGATTTATATGTAACACTTGAACCATGTATGATGTGTACAGGGATTATTAACCTTTCTCGTATAAGAACGGTATATTATGGTACAACAGATCCAAAAGGTGGATGTTTAGAGACAGTAATTGATTTAAAGAAGATAAATAGACTCAATCATTGCCCAAATATAGTTGGGAATATTCTCCAAAAAAAGAGTGTAGTGAGATACTAACAAATTACTTTCGCAAAAAACGAGAAATCACAAAAAGAGAAAAAAACAGAAAAAAATAAAGCCAATATACAGTGAATTCCTACATGTGAATGTAGGAATTTTGTTATAATGAATATACTGGGAGAAAAATAATGTCAAAGCAAGCGTTATATCAAAAATATCGTTCTGCAAACTTCGAAGAAGTAGTAGGGCAAGAGTATATAGTTCAATCAATTAAGAATGCAGTGCGTGAACATAAAGTAGGACACGCATATCTTTTCTGTGGTCCAAGAGGAACAGGAAAGACAACAATGGCAAGACTTCTGGCAAAAGCAGTAAACTGCGAACATCCAGAGAAGGCTCCATGTGAAGAATGTGATAACTGTACAGCCGCAAATAACGGAACTCATCCAGATATTATTGAGATTAACGCAGCGAATGAGACTCACGTGGAAGATATCCGTGATTTAATTGATCGTAGTAAGCTAGCACCGATGCAAGGTCATCATAAAGTGTATATTGTCGATGAGGTACATCAGCTTTCCAGTGCTGCATCTAGTGCATTACTAAAGACATTAGAAGAACCACCAGAAAATGTTATCTTTGTACTAGCTACAACAGATCCACAAAAGCTACTACCAACAATCATTTCAAGATGCTAACGCTTTGACTTTACGAAATTACGTAAAAGATCGAAATTAAAAAAATCATCTATTAGATATCGCAAAGAAAGAAAATATCTACTTAGATGAAGAAGCAGCTGAAAATATTGCGGTGTTATGTGATGGTGGTATGCGTGATGCCTTAAGTATTATGGATCAATGTGCATCCTATACAAGTGATCATATTACAGCAGAGGAAGTAGATCATATTTATGGACTAGCATCTGTTGAAGAGAAGATAAAGCTTAATACATTCAATTCATGCAGGAAATTTAGAAGACATCCTAACAAGAATTAAGAAGTATGAACACCAAGGAATCGACTTCCAAAAATTTACAGATGGAATGATAGATATTCTAAAAAGATGTTGTCATCTACCATTCTACAAAGAAAGATACTTTGCTCAAACTTATTACAAAAAGAGCAAGCAGAATCTTTATCAGAAACATTAAACCAAAAAAACATGCATGCATATAATTGAAAAAGATGTTTGATTCGAAAGATAAGTTTAGAATTGCAACATCTTCTGCAAGTTGTTTTGAAGTAATTTGTTTAGGTCTAGCAATCCATCCTACTACAGAAACGGTAGCGGTTGAAAAAAACATGTAGAAGTACCTGTTCAAGCAAAAAGAAACTGGTTATATTGTTCCCTACAGTAGAACTAAAAGAATCAGAGAAACTGATAGAACAACCAAAGGAAAATAAGGAAGAACAAAAAGCCTGTAGAGCCAGTAAAGACAAAGGTTTCTATAAGTTCTAATGAATTATCGGTTGAAGAAATATTAACCCTACTTGTGCAATGCCAAAAAGGCTATTAAATTTGAAGATGATGAGAAGTTCAACAAAATTCATAACTTATTTGATATGGAAAGCAAGAAGTACACCGCACTTCTTGAAGAAACAAGAATTGTCGCAAGCGGACTTGATTGTGTTGTATTAGCTACTGATTCTAAAGTGCTTGCAAATCGAATGAATGAACCAAAGATGAATCAAGAGTTATATCAATTTGCAAAAGAAACTTTAGGTATTGATAAGATGTTGTATATTGCGACAAATGAAGCAATGAAAGATGCAACTCTTAAATTTATCGAATTAAAAGAAAGCGGGTAATTTGCTACAACCAAAAATCAATTGTTCGATACACAATTGAAAAAAACCACAAGAAGTATCAACAGAAGATAAAGTAAAAGCAATTTTTCAATCCAGAAATATTAGAAATAGAGGAATAAAAAAATGGATATTCAGAAATTAATGGAACAAGCTCGCCAGATGCAAGATAATCTTGGCAAAAATTGAAGAAGAACTTAACGCGACGGAGTACGAAGGTAAAGCTGGAGGAAATGGTGTTAAGGTTGTTGTAAATGGAAGAAACGAAGTTCAATCTGTAGAAATTGCAGATGATCTTATGACTGTAGACAACAAAGAAATGTTACAAGACTTAATTTTTAATCGCTGTAAATGAAGCGGTAGAAAAAGCATTCCAAGATAGAGAAAAACAAACTTGGTTCTGCTACAAGTGGATTAAATCTTCCGGGGATGTAAGGAATGTACCCAAAGAGTTTAACCGAACTAATTGAACGTTTAAAAATTCTTGCCTGGCGTTGGTGAAAAGACAGCAGAAAGATACGCGTTTTCTATTATGGAAATGAATCTTCAAGAGGCAAAAAGAATTTGCACAGGCAATTAATGATGTTCATGAGAAAATAACCCATTGTAGGACATGTGGGAATCTTTCTGAGAAAGATGAATGTGAAATTTGTTGTGATGAAAGTCGTAACCAAAAAAACAGATTTTCGTAGTACAGTCTCCTAAAGATGTTATCGCAATGGAAAAACAGCAGAATACCGTGGTAGCTATCACGTATTAAATGGTTTGATTTCCTCAAAGCAAAGGAATTATGCCAAATGACTTAAATATTGAGTCACTACTTGCAAGACTGCCTGAAGCAGAAGAAGTGATTTTAGGTACTAATATCACAATTGATGGTGAAACAACAGCGATGTATTTAGATAAACTCATTACATCTCGTTATCCAAAATATATTAGTAACTCGAATTGCGCACGGTCTACCATCAGGCGGAATGCTCGATTACGCAGATGAAATGACACTTGCGCATGCATTAGCAGATCGTCGCAAGATGAAATAGAAAAGAGGTGTTTCTATGAACACAGATTTAAAGATTGCACAAGCAGCTATCCTGGAGCCAATTGATACAATTGCACAAAAAGCAGGAATCCCAGAAAAGTACTTGGAACTGTATGGCAAAGATAAAAGCCAAAGTGAACATTAAAACTCATGGAAACACTTGCAGATAAACCGGATGGAAAACTGATATTAGTAACTGCAATCAATCCAACAAAAGCAGGTGAAGGAAAATCTACAACCACGATTGGATTAGCAGATGGTTTATCAAAGATAAATAAAAATGTTATGGCATGTTTACGCGAACCGTCTTTAGGACCGGTATTTGGTTTAAAGGGTGGCGCAACTGGTGGAGGATATGCACAGGTAGTTCCAATGGAATCTATCAACCTACACTTCACAGGTGACATGCACGCAATCACAACAGCCAATAACTTGATCGCAGCTATCTTAGACAATTCAATCTTCCAAGGAAATCCACTCAATATTGATCCAACAAGAGTGACATGGAAGCGCTGTTTAGATATGAATGATCGTACATTACGCGATATTACAATTGCACAGAAGAAAAAATCAAATGGTGTTGAAAGAGAAGACCATTTTGTAATTACAGTAGCTTCTGAAGTAATGGCTATCTTATGTCTCTCAAAAGACTTACAAGATTTTTGAGAAGAGAATTGGTAAAGCGGTTGTAGCGTATACATATGACGATCAACCAGTAACTGTAAATGATATCCACGCTGCTGGCGCAGCCACAGTTGTTATGAAGGAAGCGATTAATCCAAACTTAGTTCAAACTTTAGAGCATACTCCAACATTCATTCATGGTGGACCATTTGCAAATATTGCGCATGGATGTAATTCAGTTATCGCAACTAAGATGGCACTTAAGTTAGCTGATTATGTTGTGACGGAAGCTGGCTTTGGTGCAGATTTAGGTGCTGAAAAATTCTTAGATATTAAGTGCCGCTTAGCAGAATTAAACCCTTCTGCAGTTGTAGTGGTCGCAACAATTCGTGCCCTAAAGATGCATGGCGGAGTTGAGCAAGAAAGTCTTGATCAACCAAATGTAGAAGCTATGCTTGCAGGTGCGAAGAACTTACAAAAACATATTGAAACAGTTCAAAGTTTCAAACTTCCATTCATTGTCGCTATCAATAAGTTCTCAAAAGATAGTAAAGAAGAAGTGGAAGCTCTACTTACATGGTGTCACGAAAATAACTATCCAGTTGCGGAAGCTGATGGATGGGCGAAAGGTGGCAATGGTATGTTAGATCTAGCAAATAAGGTTGTAGAGATTACAGACCATGCATGCAAGTATCAACCAATCTATGATGTGAATGATTCCATTGAAACTAAAATCATAAAGATTTGTGAAACAGTATATGGGTCACCACTAGTAGAGTTTAGTGAACTAACAAAGACAAAGATTCAGGACTTTAGTAAACATGGATGGGATAAATTACCAGTATGCATGGCAAAGACGCCATTATCACTGAGTGACGATCCCTACTCTAAAGGGAAGACCAGAAAACTTTGTAACACATATTACAGATATCTCAGTATCTGCTGGTGCCGGCTTTGTTGTTGTTTATACAGGCAATGTACTCACAATGCCAGGACTTCCAAAAAGTGCCAGCAGCAGTGAATATGGGAATTGATGAAAATGGAGAAACCTACGGCTTATTCTAATTAAGATAGAAAGGAGGAATCATAATGGGATCTATTGCATATGTAACAGATGAAAATATGCTTGCATATCATCGTTTGTGTCGAAACCAATCGATACTCTTTTGGCGATTATCCAATAAGAAGTTTACAGATTTCCACAAAGGAGATTTACTGTTCTTCTTTGCAAGACCGAATCATGGACGTAAGAAGGCGTTGATTGGCTATGCACATTATGATTCCGAAATAATTCTTTCACTTAAGCAGATGTGGAATCGTTATGGCGATTCAACTGGATACGACACACAAGATGGTCTCTATACAGCGATAGAAAAAGCATCCCGTGGAAATATACCACCACAGATGAACTGTTTATATCTAACAAACGTTGTGTTCTTTTTATCACCTGTTTATCCAGAAGATGTAGGTATTTCTATACAAAAACAATCTTGAAAGCTATTGTTATCTAGATAAAGATAGTCCAAAAGATAACTGCCAAGATTTTACAACAAGCACAAAAACATGGCATCGACCTCTGGAGCGCAAATCCAAATATCACTCCAGAAGAAATCTTTAAAGAAGATGCCACAAAACATTATCTAGCAGTTATCTCTCAAGAGATTGGCCAAGATAGTGGAAATGAAAGACAACAACGTACGCTTGAAAAGTATGCAAAAACAGAAAGCGAAAAGAATCTGGTTGGGAGTTAATTCGTGGTAGTAATACAGAATGTATTCGTTTGGACGGAAGTGAAATACAAATTGCGATTCCATTTGTATCACAAGTAAAAGAACAACCCCAGAAGATTCGAGAATATATAGGAAGGCTAACGATGTATCGCTTGTTGGCCAAGCATCAGGGTTTGGAAGGCAAAATCAGATTTGAAATACTTTCCCCAAAAATACCTGACGTATTAAAGGAAATGGTGGAAGAAATAAACAATGAGTGATTTTGATATTATTGTCATTGGCGGTGGTCATGCAGGTATTGAAGCTGCGCTAGCTGCTGCTCGACTAAAAAAGAAAACCTGTCTTCTAACATTGAAGATAGAAAATATTGGAAAGATGCCATGTAACCCATCTGTAGGTGGACCAGCAAAAGGAATTGTTGTAAGAGAAATTGATGCCTTAGGCGGACAAATGGCGATTACCGCCGATAAGACAGCACTGCAATTCAAGATGTTAAATGGTGCAAAAGGCCCAGGTGTACGTGCACTCCGTGTACAGTCAGATAAACTTGCATATAAGCGTATGATGCAAGATATCTGTTTACATCAAGAAAATCTAAGTGTGATTGAAGGTATGGCTAGCAGACTTAACGTAACAGACAACAAAGTTACAGGTGTTACGCTAAAAGATGGAACTGTGATGAATGCCAAGATTGTGATTGTAACAACAGGTACATATATGGCGGGTGTAAATATGATTTCATCAGAAGTTACACCCGGTGGTCCAGATTTAGAACCAACAACTGGAGACTTATCAGAGTCTTTACGAGAGCTAGGATTAAAAACCTTCAGATTAAAGACAGGAACACCGCCGAGAATCCTGCGTTCATCCATTGATTTTAGCAAAATTAAATTAGAACCAGGTACAGAAGGTTTCTTACATTTCTCAGAATTAACGACAAAAGAAGATGTATTACCATATGATAAACAAGTATCTTGTCATATGACCTATACAACTCCAGAAACACATGAATATATCTTAGATAACCTTAATAAATCCAGTATGTATTCTGGTGTCGTAAAGGGAGTTGGGCCTCGTTATTGTCCATCAATTGAAGATAAACTTGTACGTTTCCAAGATAAACCAAGACATCTATTATTCTTGGAGCCAGAATCACTAGAGTTAGATACCATTTACCTACAAGGATTTTCTACATCACTTCCAAGAGATATCCAAGAACAGATGGTGCATTCATTACCAGGCTTCGAAAATGCAGTAATTAAAAAAATATGCATATGCAATTGAATACGATGCAATCGATCCAATTCAAATGAAGCCAAGTTTTGAATCAAAGGTGATTGAAAATCTATTTACAGCAGGTCAAGTTAACGGAACTTCAGGCTATGAAGAAGCTGCTGGACAAGGACTACTTGCAGGAATAAACGCATGTATGAAACTTGATGGGAAAGAACCACTCATTCTAGCAAGAAATGAAGCGTATATTGGAGTCATGGTTGATGATTTAACAACTAAGGGCACATTAGAACCATATCGCTTATTAACATCACGTGCAGAGTTTAGATTGTTGTTAAGACATGATAATGCTGATCAAAGATTAATTGAATATGGACGCCAAGTTGGACTTGTCAGTCAAGAAAGATATGATGCATACCTTGAAAAGATGGAGAATGTGAAGAAGTTAATACAACATCTATCTGAAACAACATTCGTACAAGATGAGGAAAAGATACATGCATACCTTACTTCATTAGGATATGAAAGTGATGCACATATTGGTATTAATGGAATTGATTTAGTAAAAACGTCCAAACGTAACAACAAAAGAACTTCTCGCTACGATTGGAGAAGAAGTAGATGAAGAAATTGCTAACCAATGTGATATCGAACTAAAATATGCAGGTTATATCGATAAGGCAAAACGAGAAGCCAATAAACTAAAAGAGATGGAAGGTATCAAATTGGGTGTTGATTTCAATTATGATGAGGTTGATAACTTATCCATTGAAGGCAGACAGAAGCTAATGAAGTATAAACCAGCCACAATGGGACAGGCATCCAGAATATCTGGTGTTAACCCAGCCGATATCGCGGTACTTGCGATTGCCATTAAACAAGGAAAAGGAAGATAAGAAATGAAATATACAGATGTAGTATCAAATGTAAATGTCTATGGTATGGATTCAGCAGTTATGGGTTCAAAATATCCTATGGCAGTTGATTTAACAAAAGTAGATGGAACAATCGTTCCACGTACACACGCACTAGCAAGCGCAAAACCAGGAAGTGGACATGATAACTTCTTAAATGGAATTATCGTACAGTTCGACCTCACATTTACAAATAAAGCATGGGTAGAGGCGGAGCGTTATCACTTCCTAGACTTTATTAGTTCTCAATCCACAATGCACCGTATCACAAAGTTCAACTTAGATGAGGTTTATATCTCTTATACAGATCCACGTATTATCGAAATCATGAAAGAAAAGGTTAATTCCTATAATGAATTAACACAGAAGATTTCTGATAAGAAATTAGCTGGAGAAGACGTTACAGAATTAAATGAAGAAGCGAAAGTAAAATATCTAGAGATTCTCTATTCTAATCCAGCAGGTTTTAGAATCACTGCACGTATGACAACAAACTACCGTCAGCTCAAGACAATTTATGCACAGCGTAAGACACACCGCTTACCAGAATGGCGTGCATTCTGCGATTGGGTAGAGACATTACCAAATGCATCATTTATTGTAAATAGTGACTTAAAAATAAGGTTTATTTACAATTTGTGGAAAAACTATTTTATCCACAAATAACATAAAATATCTATAAGATGTGGAAAAATAAACTATCCACAATTGTGGATAAAAGTTATCAACATATTTTCATCTTTCACAGGGGACGTGATGGTGATAGAATAGGTCACACAGAGATTATGACAATACAAGAACTTATAGAAAAAGCAGCAGAGCTACAAATTTCATTGTCAGAAACACAGGTTAAACAACTTGAACAATACGCCCAACTTTTAGTTGAGTGGAACGAGAAAATGAATCTCACAGCCATCACGGAACATGGTGAAATATTAGAGAAACATTTCTATGATTCTATCTTGCCATTAGGAAAAGGTAAGATATTTGGAAAAGTAGCAGATATTGGAACTGGAGCGGGGTTTCCAGGACTGGTTTGGAAAATCGTCAAACCAGAATTAGATGTGTCACTCATTGAACCAACAGGGAAACGGTGCACATTCCTACAAGAAGTAATTGATCAACTGCATTTAGAAAACATCCATGTTTATAACACACGTGCAGAAGAACAGGTCAAAACAGACCGTGAAATGTATGATGTGGTTACTGCTAGAGCAGTCGCAAACTTACGAGTCTTATCCGAATTATGCATTCCACTAGTCAAAGTAAATGGATTATTCCTAGCGATGAAGGGTATGCAAGGCAATGCGGAAGCGAAAGAAGCAGAACATGCGACCAAGGTGCTTGGTGTAGAGCTAGAAGAAACACAGGATACATCTTTATATACAGGAGATATGCGTGTGAACTTATACTACCGCAAGCTAAGTCACACGCCACAACAATATCCACGCAATTACGGGCAAATAAAGAAGAAGCCTTTATAAGGGAGGGTTATATGCCAAGTATTTTAAGTATATTTCGATCGAAAAAGATACCAATCGTATCGTAGATATCCCAACGGAAGAAAATTGTTCCATCAAGATACCAACCAAGATTGGTATTTGATGAAGAAGCTTTACGTGAATTAGCACTATCGATTAAAGAGAATGGATTAATTCAACCAATTACAGTTCGAAAAAGTGAATGATATATACGAAATTATCACAGGGGAAAGAAGATTCCGTGCATGTAAGATGATTGGTTTTAAAGAAGTGCCATGTTATATCATGTCACCAAATGAAAGCCAAGCAGCACAAATGGCTCTGGTTGAAAATATCCAACGTGAAAACTTAACCGCCATTGAAGAGGCGAAGAGCTACTTACAAATCATGCGTCAATCTGGATTAACACAAGAACAGGTTGCACAAAAAGTAGGTAAGTCTCAATCCGCAGTAGCCAATAAGATTCGCCTATTAAATTTACCAATTGAGATTCAGGATGCAGTCATGGAATCAAAGATTACAGAACGTCATGCTCGCGCACTATTGACGGTGCCAAGCGATAGACAAAAAGAAGTATTCCATCATATCGTCACAGCTGAATTTAATGTAAGACAAACGGAAGACTTTATCGCAAGTCTAGATGATATTCCTAAGAAGAAACATATACGTCAAAAGACAAAAGGTTTCTCAAGAAATACACAGATTGCGGTAAATACAATTCATCAAAGTATCAAGATGATTAATAAAATGGGTATTCAAGCAAAAGTAGAAACGGAAGATAGACCAGAAGAAGTATGCACGATCATCCGTTTCCCGAAGAAATAATAAAGGGAGAAGTATTATAGGAAAGATCGTTTGCAATCGCAAACCAAAAAGGGTGGTGTAGGTAAAAACAACTACATCCATGAACCTAGCATCAGGTCTATCATATATTGGTAAAAGAGTCCTATTAGTAGACTTCGATCCACAGGGAAATGCGACTCATGGCATCGGAGCACATAAAGTAGGCTTTGAAAAGACGGTATACGATATCTTGATGAGAGATGAAAACGTGGAAGATGTAAAAGTTACACTACAGATGCCACCACTAGATGTACTACCATCAACCATCGACTTATCTGGTGCAGATGTCGATATGGCGCAATACGAAACAGGTCGTGAACAACTATTAAAGAGAAAACTAGAAGCGGTAAGAGACCAATATGATTACATCATTATTGATTGTCCACCAGCACTAGGTCTATTGAATACAAACGCGTTAACTGCAGCAGATTCTGTGATGATTCCGGTACAGTGTGAATACTTTGCACTGGAAGGATTAACACAGCTATTAAGTACAATACGTTTGGTTCAGAAATTATGGAATCCAAGACTATCTATCGAAGGCGTACTTTTAACAATGTTTGACGTACGTACCAAGTTATCGGTAGAAGTGCAACAAGAAGTACGTAAGTACTTTAAGGAAAAAGTTTACCACTGTTTTATCCCACGAAATGTACGCTTATCAGAAGCTCCATCTCGTGAACAATCAATTTTTGAGTATGATACCCGTTCGGAAGGTGCGCGTGCTTACGCACAACTTGTAAAAGAAGTAGTTACACAAAACGAAAGGATCAAACGATAGAAAATGGCAGAGAAAAAACAAAAAGGCTTAGGACGTGGTTTAGATTCTATCTTCGGATCGAATGTTGAGCAGTTCCTTGACGATATTCAAAGTAGCGCAAAGGAAGTGCCAGGAAGAAGAGAAGTAGAAATCGCAATTGAAGAAATTAGACCAAATCCTTATCAGCCAAGAAAAGAATTTGATCAAACTGCGTTAAATGAATTAGCAGATTCTATTCGAACACATGGAATCTTTACACCATTACTCGTACGCAAGAGTGTCAGTGGTTATGATCTAATCACTGGTGAAAGACGTTTACGTGCAGCGAAGATTGCTGGACTTAAGGTTGTACCTGCAATTTCTGTAGATTTTACAGAAGAACAGATGATGGAAATTGCCATCTTAGAGAATGTACAACGTGAAGACTTAAACGCAATTGAAGAGGCTGCAGCTTATGACTCACTTGTAAAAAAACTAGGCTATACACAAGAAAAACTAGCAGAGAGAGTTGGTAAATCTCGTGAATATTGTGCAAATATCATGAGACTCTTAAAACTTCCTTCTGAGATTCAAAAATTAGTCGTAGATAAAAGACTAGCAATGGGACATGTTCGTCCACTACTTGGCTTAAAAGATGAGATGGAAATGCTCGATGCGGCTGAGAAAATCATGAAGGAAAAGATGTCTGTTCGTGAAGTAGAAGCCTATGTTAGAGATATTAATGCAGAAGAAGAAAAACCAAACAAAACAAAACCAGAAAAAGAAACGCGATCCAATTATTCACGATCTAGAACATCAGATTTCTGTGAAGCTTGGTACGAAGGTAACAATTCAAAACAAGAAACTTACAATTCGATATACGGATACAGAAGATTTAAATCGTATCTTAGAGATACTGAATTGCTTGGATGAAGGCTGAAAATTGTGAAAAAATACTTTTTCACGCATACTTTAAAAAAGAATATAATGCAGGTAGTTGGAAATAGAAAATGACAAATTATTCTTGGAAAAATATACTATGCATTCGTTCTGATTAGTTTTGTTTTCTTGCCGTTCCACTGGCAATGGACGACAGGTTGGTTGTTGGGATCGTTAGCCGCATTCATTATTTATAAAAGAACAGAGAATTTCGCTAGACAAGTAGTAAGTATGCAGTCCTCATCCGGAACATACGGAAACTTCGCTATCAATTATTTCTTGATGGCAGCAGTGTTAGTAGTCAGTGCAGTCTTTCCACAATATCTCAATGTTCTAACATGTGCAAATTGGTCTTTCAACAATTAAATTAGCAATTATATTTCATGTGGCAGTCATAGAGAGAGGACGGTGAAGACATGACAATACAATCGGACGTATATGTAATCATTCTGATTACGATCGTCCTAGCAATCGCGATGATATTATTGTCAAAGAAAATCGAAAAGGCAGATCCATTAGAAAAACCAAAAGGTATCGTCGTACCGGTTGTACTTACGACAGAAGCAGTATATAAAACGGTACGCACAAATGTAGGTAAGAAAGTAGCGGATAAGTTAACACCATATATCTTAGCATTATGGTTCTACATCTTTGTCAGTAACACAATTTCGCTATTTGGATTAAGTTCACCGACAGCTAACTTTAGTGTAACCATTACATTATCTTTTTCTTAACCTGGTTAATGATTCAGGTTGCAGAATTAAAATACGGTGGCTTTAAAAGCCTACATGCATGCATTCTTAGAACCGATAGCACCGATGTTACCAATGAACATCATCGGTAAGTTCTCAACGATGTTATCAATGGCATTACGTCTATTTGGTAATATCACCTGCGGTTCTATTATGATGTCCCTGGTATATATGGGGACAGCAAATCTATCAAATGCAATAGCTGGACTTGTTGGTATCCAAGGAAATATATTTAATTTTATGGCGCCAATTATCGCTCCAGTATTACACATGTGTTCGGGATTTATTTGCAGGTTTTATTCAAACATTGGTATTTGTCACTTTGACAATCGTACTTTTAGGAAACGATATTCCTGAAGAAGAAAAAAATTAAAAAGGAGAAAAAAATTATGGAAAAGGGTTTAATCGCAATTGGTGCAGGTATCGCAGTATTTACAGGTTTCTTAACAGGTTTAGGTGAAGGTACAGTAGCCACACGCATGTGACGCTATCGGTAAGAATCCAGAAGCAGAATCCAAGATTCGTTCAACAATGATTTTAGGTATCGCTTTATCTGAAACATGTGCTATTTACGGTTTGTTAGTTTCTATTCTTCTCATTTTCGTATACTAATTGAGGCTTTCGGCAACTATGGAGTCAATATTGTTGAACAGTTATTTCCAAATGTTTTGACAGTGTTGGTTCAGCTATGTAGTACATTCGTATTATTTCTGATTGCGAAATATTTTTCTATGGGCATCAGTAAAGAGTTTCTTAGATGCTAGAGCAGAAAAGATACAAAGAAGAACTTGTGCTAAGTCAACAGGGCAAAAGAAGAAGCCTTGGCAGATCGCAGGGTTGCATTAGAGCAGTTGAATACTGCATCTACAAAATCAGAAGAAATCGTAAGTGCTGCAATTCAGCAGGCAAAGCAAGAAAAGAAACAAATTCTTGCACAGGCTGATAAAGAAGCTGCAGCTGTAAAACAGCGTGCACAAGAACAGATCGAAGCAGAACGCAGAGAAATGTACGCATCTATGAAGAAGGAGATGGTCGATGTCGCATTCAGTGCTGCCGGTAAGTTAATTGGCGAACACGAAGGCCGAAAAGGTTGACCGTCAAGCAAATTGATGCGTTCGTAAAGGAAGCAGTTAGCGATGGTGAATGAGATAGCTGAACGCTATGGACAAGGACTGTTCGAGTTAGCAACTGAAAATAACACAGTACGCGAGAAGAAAGCACAATGTGAATCATTGTTAAAAATCTTAAAAGAAAACAATGAAGTTGAACTATTCTTACGCGCAGTAAAAATAACAAAAGAAGAAAAGAAGAACTTTATAACAAATGTATTTGGTAAAGTTGTTGATCAGGATATTTTAAATCTACTGAAATTACTAGTTGATCGTGGAAGAGTCACATATATTGATGAAATTCTACGCAAGTTTGAAACACTCGCAAATGAGGAACTAGGTATCGTCAAAGCGGTGGTTCATTCAGCACGTAAATTAAGTCAAGAAGATTTAAATAGAATTCAAGAAGCTCTGATTCAAAAGACAAAGAAAACAGTTACAATTGAAAACCATGTCGATCCACAAATTATCGCAGGTATCAAGGTAACTGTCAGCAACAACGTTACAGATATCACAACAAAGACAAAAATTGAACGCATGAAGAATGCGATATTGAAAGGAGGACAGGCATGAGTCAAATCAGACCAGAAGAAATCAGTTCTTTCGATCAAAGATCAAATTAAAAACTATGAACAAAAGATTCAGTCCGATGATGTCGGCTACGTCATTAGCGTCGGCGATGGAATTGCCATGGTCCAGGGCATCGATAAAGCAATGTCCTCAGAACTTTTAGAATTCCCACATGGCGTTATGGGAATGGTATTGAACTTAGAAGAAGACCATATTGGTGCCGTATTACTCGGTCACGATACTTTGATTCGTGAAGGCGATGAAGTAAAACGTACAGGTAGAATCGTTGAAGTACCAGTCGGTGATGCATTACTTGGAAGAGTCGTAAATGCACTTGGTGAAGCAGTTGATGGTGGCGAACCTATCGTTAGCACAAAGTCACGTCCAATCGAAAGAGTTGCGCCAGGTGTCATGACGAGAAAATCTGTATACCAGCCATTAATGACTGGTTTAAAGGTAATCGACTCTATGATTCCAATTGGTAAGGGGCAGCGTGAGTTAATTATCGGTGACCGTGAAACGGGTAAGACAGCAATCGCAATTGACGCAATTATCAATCAAAAGGGCAAGAACGTAAACTGTATCTATGTCGCTATTGGACAAAAGGAAAGTACCGTTGCACGTTTGGTACAGAAGTTACGTGAAAGTGATGCGATGTCATACACAACAATCGTTAACGCCGGTGCTTCCGCAAGTGCTCCATTACAGTACATTGCGCCATATGCAGGTTGTGCAATTGGTGAAGAATGGATGGAACAAGGTAAGGATGTATTAATTGTGTACGATGACTTGTCAAAGCACGCAGTTGCGTACCGTACAATGTCCCTATTATTAAGAAGACCACCAGGACGTGAAGCGTATCCAGGTGATGTATTCTACTTACATAGTAGATTACTTGAAAGAGCTGCAAAGTTATCTGATGCCTAGGCGGAGGATCATTAACAGCACTTCCAATTATTGAAACACAGGCTGGCGATATCTCAGCATATATCCCAACTAACGTTATCTCAATTACCGATGGACAGATTTTTCTTACAGACGATCTATTCGCAGCTGGTATAAGACCAGCCGTAGACTCTGGTCTATCTGTATCCCGTGTAGGTTCTAATGCACAGACAAAGGCAATGAAGAGTGTATCTTCAACCTTGAAGTTAGACTTAGCACAATACCACGAAATGTTGTCATTCTCACAATTTGGTTCTGACCTCGATCCAGTCACAAAGAAGATTTTAAGTCATGGTGCGAAGTTAACAGAACTTCTCAAGCAAGGACAATACCAACCATTATCTATGACAGAACAAGTATTATCCTTGTTCGCTGCGAAGAATGGTTATTTGGACCGTGTTGAAATCGAAGATATTGCAAGCTTTGAGAAGAGTATCCACAGATACTTCAAAGAAAACGCAAAAGACGTATGTAATCGAATTGAAACAGAAGCAGTCATCAACGATGAACTACGTTCTAAGATTACGGAAGTAATGGATAAAGTTATCGAACAATACGTACTTGTTAAAGGGTAAACTAAGATGGCACAATCCAGACAGGCTTTGCGTAGCAGAATTAAGTCTGTCAACTCCACCAAAAAGATTACAAAAGCGATGGAGATGATTGCCAACGCAAAGCTTCTAAAACAAAGAAAAAAGATGGAAGCCAACCGTGAGTATGCACAACGTTTACAAGATACAGTCAATGATATTGTCGCAAATAACCAAGATGTCGAAAGCAAGTATCTTGTACATAACAAGAACCCACATACAATGACGATTATCTTCTGTTCTGATTTAGGCTTGTGTGGTGGATATAACCAGAATGTCTTCAAGTTAGCAAGAGAAACATTGGACCCTGCTGACCCGGTATTCTTAGTTGGAACTGCAATCCATCACCAGCTAAAAGAAGCAGGATTTAATATCATTAACGAGGAACAAATCTCCTCAGATAAAATCTCATTTGCGGATTTAAAGAAATGTGTTGAGGATGGTGTAGCACGCTATCAGGCAGGTGAAGTTGGTAAGGTACAGATCCTATATACAAGATTTGTAAATACAATGACATTTACACCAGAGTTGGATGTGTTATTACCATGTACAATCAAACCAGGTCAAAAAGAAAGAAAAAGTCAGCGAACATCAAGAAACACTATTCAGAACCAGTATCCTGCATCTATTTTGGATAGTTTGATTCCAATGATGATCACTGACGTAACCTATTCTGACTGGATGGAATCTACAACCGCAGAACAAGGAAGCCGCCGTGTAGCGATGAAGGCAACTTCAGATAACGCAGATGAGTTAAGCACAACGCTGAAACTCGAGATACAATAAGGCAAGACAGGCCGCAATTACCCAGGAAATAACGGAAATTGTTGGTGGTTCAAGTGCCGTATAGAAAGAAGGTAAAACAATGAGTGTTACAGGAAAAAATTGTACAGGTCATTGGACCGGTCATTGATATTCGCTTTGACCCGGAACACTTACCTTCCATCAATAACGCAATTAAAGTAAAAATTGACGATCGAGACATCAATGACCGCAGAAGTAGCACAGCACATCGGAGACGACGTGGTTCGCTGCATCGCGATGTCATCTACAGATGGACTTGTTCGTGGCATGGAATGTACAGATACAGGGGCACCAATCGAAGTACCAGTTGGTGATGAAGTATTAGGACGTATGTTTTAATGTACTTGGTGAGCCAATTGATGGATTAGGTGAGGTACACGCAAAACACAAATTACCAATTCATAGAGACGCTCCAACATTTGCACAACAACAGACAACCAGTGAAATCCTAGAAACAGGTATCAAGGTTATCGACTTACTCTGCCCATATTCTAAGGGTGGTAAGATTGGCTTATTCGGTGGTGCAGGTGTAGGTAAGACAGTCTTAATGCAGGAATTAATCCACAATATCGCAATCGAACACGGTGGACGTTCTGTCGTTGCGGGTGTCGGTGAACGTACTCGTGAAGGTAATGACATGTATCATGAAATGGAAGAATCTGGCGTATTGAAAAACACAGTTCTTACATACGGACAGATGAATGAATCACCAGGTGCGAGAATGCGCGTAGCACTATCCGCCCTAACAATGGCTGAATACTTCCGTGATGAAGAACATCAAGACGTATTGTTATTTATCGATAACATCTTCCGTTTCACCCAGGCAGGTTCTGAAGTATCTGCGCTACTTGGCCGTATGCCATCTGCAGTAGGATACCAGCCAACCCTTGCGACAGAAATGGGTAGATTACAAGAGAGAATTACATCAACCGATCAAGGTTCTATTACATCTGTACAGGCAATTTATGTGCCTGCCGATGACTTGACAGACCCAGCTCCAGCGACAACATTCTCACACTTGGATGCACGTCTAGTATTAGACCGTTCTATCGCTGCGTTAGGTATCTATCCTGCGGTTGACCCATTAGGATCTTCTTCCCGTATGTTAGATCCACTCGTGATTGGTGATGAACATTATGAGGTTGCTCGTCAAGTACAGCAGATCCTACAAAGATATCGTGAACTTCAAGATATTATCGCAATCTTGGGTATGGAAGAGTTAGGCGAAGAAGACAAGAAGATTGTCGCAAGAGCACGTCGTGTTCGTAACTTCCTATCACAACCATTCTCCGTTGCGGAACAATTCTCAGGTATTCCAGGTGTATATGTGCCAGTCACAGATACAGTGAGAAGTTTCAAAGAAATTCTTGAAGGAAAATACGATGATTTACCGGAAGCCGCATTCCTAAGTGTTGGAACAATCGAAGATGTTGTTAAGAAGGCAGAGTCACTGAAATGAGTATGATTCATTGCCGCATCGTAACACCACACGGTGTATATAAAGAGGTAGATACATCCATCCTCAATATTGAAACACAAGATGGACAAAGAGGTATCTTACCTGAACATATGCCAATTGTGACAATGTTGCGAATAGGTAAGATGACAACAGTCGAATCCGGCAAACGAATGGAATATGCGGTGACTGGAGGACTATTCTACTTTAGAGATAACAACGCAGAAATCATGGTCGACGCAATCGAAAATAAAGATGAGATTGATGTTGAACGTGCAATCGCTGCGAAGATCCGTGCAGAACAACGTCTACAGTCAAATGATAAGAACGTCGATCAAGTTCGTGCAGAAATCGCATTAAAGAAAGCACTGAACCGATTAAACGTCAAAGGATAAAAGAAACAGATAGTGAAGACATTCTTCATTATCTGTTTTTTAGATATGGTATGATAAGACCATCGAGGTAACAATATGATTAAAAAATACTATCAGTCACTAAATAGTTTATTGTATGGACCATTCATGACACCACTTGTATTCCTAGTATTCGCATTAGCGTTTTTCTATCAAAAAAAGGGAATTCAAGAATTACGTTATGCCATGATGGTAGGTACAGCAATCTTAGGAGTAATCCTTGTGATGTACTATACAAAGAAATTTAAAATATCACGGGCACTAAAATCAATTCACAACATCGAAGAATACGAAAAAGGTGGTGTGATTGACCGAAGCTGGATTTTAAACGATCGTATGATCGCATGCATCGGATTGGACATGCATGAAGAATCCACAATGGATATCCAAGTCATGAAGGTAGAAGAAGGTGCACATGGCAAGTTGACCATCTACCTTACAAATAAAGAAAAAACCTTCTCACTTAGCTGCCGAGATAAAGGCGAAGCGAGAAGATTTGCAGGATACTTACAAAAGAGAAACCCAAATATCAAACTAGAAAATATCCAACCAGAAGGGAATGGTACATTACAAGATTTAGGCGCATTATAGAAAAACTCTAATGCATATAGTTTGTATTTGTCGAAAGGATTGAAAATGATGAAAAACAATATCATTCATAAACTAAAGAAAGATACATGGAAAGGAACACTGTTACCTATTGAATACACATCGAAAGAATACTACGATGTAAATATGCAAAAGAACAGATGATGGTTTTCAGATTTCAATTCAAAAGAAAAAATTTACGAAACCATTTATACATAGTTTAGAGGACTGCGAATATCATGATAAGCTTTACGAAGACTGGTGGGAAGATGCGGAAGCCTTTGGTATTACAGAAGATAACAAATTACTTGCGGCAATTGAAATTTGCCCAGAGAGTTGGACAAATCGATTGATTATTACAGAACTATTTGTTGATGAGAAGTTGAGAGGTCAAGGGTATGGTAAGAAGTTGTTAGATCTTGCCAAAAAGATCACAGTAGAAAAAAACTATCGTACATTGATTTTAGAGACACAATCATCAAATATAAATGCAGTTGACTTCTACCTGCATGCAGGTTTTACCTTAATCGGTTTTGACAGTTGTTGTTATACAAACACTGATTTAGAGCGAAAGGAAATTCGTCTTAATATGGGATGGTTTCCTATAAAGACAAAAGTAATGTAACTTAAAGCGAACCTCCTAAGTTTTTATAATAACTTAGGAGGTTCGCTTTTATAATTGCATAATTATTTTTTTGTGGTAAATCAATTTGTGTAAATGGAACATTACTAACAAACTTAAATACTAAAGAAACTAAATTTCCATTTATCTCTATTGGAACAGAAACAGTATCGTGATTTATGGTCATGTAATATTTCTTATCCTTTGTTTGAATATAATATGAGTTCGTGTATTGTGTCTGGTCGTGCTCTAAAGTACCTTCTACATAAACCTTATCTAGGAAAATTTTCACAGAATGATCTTCATAGATTTCCATGTTGTAAGCACCGTTTGTATTTGAATCCATCGCAAGATAATGCCCTTTTTCCCATAGAAATTGTTGCGTTAAACTGCATATAAATATAAATACTAAAACAGATAGATGCAAATAAGATGAGTAAAAAACCGGAGATTAAAACCTTTGTGCTAGTTTTATTCATACGTTCACCTCACAATTTTAAGAAATAATGATAAATAGTAGATGTATTGGTATTTTTAGTATATCGCTTTTGTAAAGAGAAGTGAATATTTGAAGTAAACTTCAAATTTATCGATTCAACAATTCAACTTTTTCTGCGTTTTCCTTTGACAGTAAAAATCTTCAAAACGAGATAAAATATCATCCTCTTTGCAAAAAAATTGTGACAGTTGAGAAGTGGTCTTGAATTTCAATTGTGCCAATTTCATCAAAGGAGAATATAGTACAAAAGTGCACCGATGATATCTTTTGGACGTATCTTATCATTTCTACCTGCTCGAATTAGAAGTTGTGTTACTTGCGTAGAAGGCACAGCCTTTTTTTGATATGGAATCGATAAATCAACAGAATGTGTGTCTTGTGGTGTATATACTTGACTATGCATGCGAATATATATACCAACTTCAGATTTCATCTCTTCGGCTGAAAGAAGTGAAATGGATATACCTTCATCCCCTGGTGGGCAGTACGGCCTGAGCGATGAATGAATGTTTCCGTATCAATAGGAATATCATAATGAATCACATGAGACAGCTCACGGATATCAATACCTCTAGCAGCCGCATCGGTCGCAACTAATACACGTATATCACCTTTGCGGAAGTCGCTCATGATGGCGATACGTTTTCTCTCATCAAAAATAACCGGAGAAAGCAGAACTAAGAATATGATTGCGTAGTAGTAGATTTGATAATTCAACTGCGGTACTGCGATGGTTTACAAATACAATCGCCGATGTGATTGGTAGTGATTGCAAAAGAGATAATAATGTGTCTTTTTTATTTTCTGTCTCAAGATAGTAAGAACTAATCTTTTCATTCACCGATACACTTCCTTGCAGCACTTCTTCAAATGGAGTATCAAAGTAAGTGTGAATTGTGTCATTCTTTGTGGCAGAAAGACATATCGTTTGAACGCCATGAATTGCGATTCTTAGTTGCTTCACTTCTTCCGATTGTCCTGTGGAGTAGACTCGATCTGTCTCATCAATCACAAAAAGAGATAAATTGGAAAGTTTGAAAGCCTCTTGGTTATATAAATCCAGTAATCGACCTGGTGTTCCGATGATGATGTGTGGACGATGACGTAATGCATTTAGCTGCTTTTCTGTATCCATGCCACCAATCAAAGTAACAATATGTACCTGTGTATAGGAAGCGAGTAACTTGGCTTCTAATGAGATTTGAATCGCGAGTTCTCTTGTAGGAGCCACAATTAAAGTAGAAGTAAAATCATCATTCGGATTTACTTGTTCAATTGCGGGAATCAAATATGAGGCAGTTTTTACCACTGCCCGTTTTTGGCTAGCACAAATAAACTTTTCCCTTCTTGAATCATAGGAATGACAGTTTCTTGAATCGGTAATAGGGTATGATAGCCCATTTCATTGAGGGCATTTTTGGATAGAATTTGATAGTTTCATAGCTTAATCTTAGCACACATTGAAAAAACTGCTGAGATGTCATGCAGAGAATGGATAAAACTAGTACAATAATAGTGGAAAACTGGAGGGACAGCATGTTTCAGGATACTATAGCCGCAATCGCCACTGCAGATGCGATGGGAGCCATCTCCGTCATTCGTATTTCTGGTAGTGACGCAATTCAAATCGTTACCGACTTAACAGGCAAAGATTTTAGCGAGGCCAAGGGATATACGATTCATTACGCAACCATTAAAGAAGGAAATGAATCTGTTGACGAAGTACTCGTCAGCCTTTTCCGTGCACCAAAATCATATACAGGTGAAGATGTTGTAGAAATCTCTTGTCATGGTGGTGTCTATATCACAAGAAAAGTATTGTCCCTCATTCTCGGCGCAGGTGCACGTATGGCACGTCGTGGAGAATTTACAGAACGTGCGTTCCTTAGTGGAAAAATGGACTTGTCCCAAGCAGAAGGTATCAATGATTTAATTTGGGCAAAGGATGAAATTAACGCAAAGAGCGCAATCCATTCATTAAAAGGGTCTGTCGCAAAACTAATGCGACCATTAGAAGAAGATTTAACACAAATCATTTCGAATATTGAAGTAAATATTGATTATCCTGAGTATGATGATGTACATCAATTAACCGAGGAGGAAATTCTGCCAAAGGCAGAGAAGTGGATTGATGATATTCATCAGATCATCGTAACAGCGCAACAATCTGCAGTGATTAAAGAAGGAATTAATACCGTTATCTTGGGTAGACCAAATGTTGGTAAGTCCTCCTTATTGAATGCGTTGTTAGAAGAAGATAAGGCAATCGTTACAGATGTGGCTGGAACGACAAGAGACCTTGTAGAAGGAACTGTACGTCTAAATGGCATCACATTAAACTTGATTGATACTGCAGGTATTCGTAAGAGTGATGATGCGATTGAACAGATTGGTATTACCAAATCCTTACAAGCGTTAGAAAAGGCACAACTTGTGATTGTTGTATTAGATGGTTCCGAGGAATTAACTGAAGAAGATCAAGAACTATTAGAGAAGACAAAGAATCATAATCGTATTGTTGTATATAATAAGAAAGATAAGGATAGTATGCATGCAGGTATATCTATCAGTGCTATCCAGAAGGATATTACAGAACTAACAAATGCGATTGTGGAGAAATATCATAGTGAATATATCGCAGCCAATAGCGATACATTAAATAACGAAAGACAGATTGGTTATGCTTTGCAGGCAGAACAGGCAATGAACGATGCAGTAAATGCATTACATGCAGGTATGGAGCTTGACTTAGTAACAATTGATTTAGAAAAAGCGTGGACTGCATTACGACAGATCACTGGAAAGGCAGGCAAGGAAGATCTCTTAGATGAAATCTTCTCACGCTTCTGTTTAGGAAAAATAATATGAGTGAATTACATTATGTAGATACCCATTGTCATTTGATGGGAGAAGAGTTTCAAGAAGATTTAGAAGAAGTTATCGCACGCTGTAAAGAAAAGCATGTAGATAAATTAATGATTATTACATTATCACTAGAAGAAACAAAAAAAGCCATTGAATTTGCTAAACGTAACCCTGAAAACTATAAGGTTGCGGCCGGTATCTTCCCAGAAGATGTGACGAAGGTAGATGAGAAGTATTGGAATGCGTTTTTTTGAATTAGCGAAAGATCCGATGGTAACTGCAATCGGTGAAATTGGGCTAGAGTACCACTGGGTTACAGATGAAGCTGAGCGTGCTGTACAGCGTGAATACTTTGCAAAGTTAATCGAACTTGCTAGAGAAGTAAATAAACCAATCTTGGTACATTCTAGAGATGCTATGCAAGATACCTTCGATATCATGAAGAAACATCACTGGAAGGGATTATTACATTGTTTTCCAGGTTCAAAAGAGATGGCAAAAGAATTTACGAAGTTAGGATACTATATCGCACTTGGGGGCGCGTTAACATTCAAAAACGCAAGACATGCTGTTGATGTAGTAGAAACAATCGATTTAAACTACTTACTCAGTGAAACGGATGCGCCATATATGGCACCAGTTCCAGTACGTGGTACACGAAATGAACCATCGAATATTCCATACATCGTAGCGAAGATGGCAGAGATTCGAAATATGCCAGTTGAAGATATGGCTGCACAAATCAATGAAAACTGGACAAGATTCCTGGAGGAAGCAGATGGATCGCATTCATGAGATAATCGTTGTGGAAGGAAGGCATGATACACAACAATTAAAAGAAATACTTTGATTGTGAAACGATAGAGACAGGTGGCAGTAGTATCGATAATAAAGTCATTGAACAGATTCGCTATGCCGCAGGCACACGAGGTGTAATTGTCTTTACTGATCCAGATACACCAGGTAACCAAATCCGACATATTATTAATCAACATGTTCCTAACTGTAAGAATGCATTTGTAGATAAGCATCATGCACGTACAGAGAAGAAGGTTGGTATTGAACATGCGGATAAAGATACATTGTGGAATGCATTACAGAATGTTGTAACTATCACCGATAAACCAAAGGGTGGTTTAACGATGAGTGATTTGTTTGAACTTGGTCTAAGTGGTCAATCTGATAGTGCAGAATTACGACGCAAAGTTGGAGAATACTATCATATTGGAGATGGCAATGCAAAGACCATGCTAGCAAGGTTAAACTGTCTTGCGATTAACAAAGAAGAATTACGAGAGGTTATAGATAAATGAAGAAATTAATTTCAACACCGTCTCGCACAAAAGAGATACTAGATCAATTTGGATTACGAGCGAAGAAAGGATTTGGCCAGAACTTCTTGGTTGATCCGATTATCGTAGAACGCTGTGCTGAAATGTCACATTGCGAAGGTGCAGTCATCGAAATTGGTCCAGGCATTGGAAGTTTAACCGAACAGCTGGCGATGCATGCACAACATGTACTTGCATTTGAGATAGATGAAGGTCTAATTCCAGTACTACAACATACTTTAGAAGACTATTCCAATGTAGAGATTATCTTACAGGATTTCTTAACATGTGATTTAGATGAAGTTGTACATGCATTAAAAGAAAAGTATAAAACTGTATCTGTATGTGCAAATCTTCCATACTACATTACGACACCAGTACTTTTTAAAATATTTGAAAATCCAGATATCTCTTATATTACAGTTATGGTACAGAAGGAAGTCGGTGATCGTTTTGTCGCAAAACCAAAAAGATCCTGAATACAACGCCCTATCTGTAGAGGGACAATATCTATTCGATATCAAACGTTTATTTACAGTACCAGGTGTATCCTTTAATCCTTCCCCTGCTGTCGATAGTGTCATCATTCAATTTGCCAGAAAGAATCATGACGCAAGTAATGAAGAGATTCGAGACTTCTTTGAACTGGTAAGAGCCTGTTTCAAGCAACGTCGTAAAACTATTTATAACAATCTGAAAGAATATGTAGATGATGGTACTAAGGCAATAGAGATACTAGAGAAGGCTAATATTCCAGCCAATAAACGTGCCCAGGAATTAACCATCGATGAATTAAAACAAATTCATGAGGTCATGAAATGAAAGAGCGAGCATACGCAAAAATTAATCTGTGTTTAGATGTTGTAGGTAAACGAGAAGATGGTTACCATGATTTAAAAATGATTATGGTTCCAATCAATTTCTATGATGTTTTAGAAATGGAATTTGCAAAACAAACAACACTGGAGTTAAATCGAGACTACTTACCGATCAATGATAAGAATACAATTATCAAAGCGATTCATATCATGCAGGAAAAGTATACTCTCAAAGAAGAGTTTCGCTGTCGTTTGGAGAAACATATTCCTACAAGAGCTGGTCTTGCGGGTGGTAGTGCAGATGCGGCTGCCGCAATACGTATGATTAATCGCATGTGTAATCTAAATCTTACAAAAGAAGAGATGATTGCGGTGGGTAAAGAAGTTGGTGCAGATGTACCATTCTGTATCCTCAATCGACCTGCATTTGTGGAAGGGGTTGGTGAGAAGATAACAACATTCTTATGTAAACCAAATTTCTCATTATTGTTGATTAAGCCACGCAAGGGTGTATCGACTGCAGAAGCCTTCCACATCGTGGATGAACAAGAAGGAATTCATCCTGATTGTAAAGCAATGCAAGAAGCACTAGAAAACAATGATTATGACGGCATTATCCATTGTTTAGGTAACTCCATGGAAAATGCCGCAATGACATTGGTTCCTGAAATCCGAAAGGCCAAACAAGATTTATTGGACTTAGGATTTGATGGTGTACTGATGTCAGGCAGTGGTTCAACTGTGTTTGGTATCACAAAAGACACAGAGTTGTTAGAACGTTCCATCAATGTATTAAAAAAGAAGAGATACTTTGTCAGAAAGACAACAGTATATACACGATAAGTCATGCTTGCATGAAATATAGGAGGAAATAAAATGAAGAATGCAATTATTATGGCGGGTGGTAAAGGAACCCGCATGCACTCAGAATTGCCAAAGGTATTACATAAGATTCTAGAAGTACCAATGTTAGGTATGGTAATCAATAGCTTAAAGAAGTCTGGTACAGAAAGAATTGTATGTGTAGTTGGTTATAAGCACGAAGAAGTTGAAACTGCGATGGCTGGAAAGTGCGAGTTTGCGGTACAAGAACCACAGCTTGGAACAGGACATGCGGTCATGCAGGCACAACAGCTCACAAATGAAGAGGGTATTACTCTAGTTGCTAGTGGAGATACACCATGCGTAAAACCAGAAACATATCAGAAATTATATGATTTGATTGGTGATGCGGATATGGCAGTACTCACTGCAATTCCGGAAGACAATGGAGCGTATGGTCGTGTCATTCGTAATGCGGATGGAACAGTTGAAAAGATTGTTGAGTTCAAAGATGCAAATGATGCTGAAAAGGCAGTACGTGAAATTAACACAGGTATCTATGCCTTCAATAACCAATCTCTATTTGAAGGTCTCAAACATTTGAATAACAACAATGCCCAGAACGAATACTATCTAACGGATTTAGTTGAGATTTTAAAGAAACTAGGTAAGAAGGTTGTCGCAATTCCATGTGATGATTGGCAAGAAGTCCAAGGTATTAATGGAAATGTGGAATTAGCACATGCCGCAAAATATATGCAGGAGAGAATTAATACAGAGTGGATGAAGAAGGGTGTTACAATCTACGATCCTAATACAGCGTATATCGGGCCAAATGTAACATTTGGTACAGATGTGATTATTCACCCAAATACATATCTCTACGGAGATACCACAGTTGAAGATTACGCAGAAATTCTACCAGGCACATGGTTAGAAGACACAAAAGTTTCAAAAGCTGAAATAGTAGGGCCATTTATACGCCGTAAGGGTTGACGAATAGTTATAAAACATCTTTAATTAATAAGGATAAGCAACATTAATATGGGAGAAGAGAAAAATCATGGTTAAGGAAACTGTCGTATTCGCTCTAACATCTAGCACCGATCTAGCAGCGTCTATTTGTAAGCATTTGGGATTACCTTTAGGTAAAATCAAGGTTGAGCATTTCGCAGATGGTGAGATTTTAGTCGAACCACAAGAGTCAGTCAGAGGTCGTTCTGTTTTCATCATTCAGTCAACATGCAACCCAGTATCAGAGCGTTTAATGGAAGTTCTCATCTGCATCGATGCATGTAGACGTGCAAGCGCTGGAGAAATTAACGTTATTATGCCTTATTACGGTTATGCTCGTCAGGATCGTAAAGCAAAACCACGTCAGCCAATTACATCGAAGTTAGTTGCAAACCTATTACAGGTTGCAGGAGCTAACCGTGTTGTAACATTTGACTTACATGCAGCACAGATTCAGGGCTACTTCGATATTCCTATCGATGATATTACAGCAGTACCGATGCTTGCTAGTTACTTCAAGGGCCTACAAATTCCAAAGGATGAATTAGTAGTTGTTTCACCAGACCATGGTGGAGTTACACGTGCTAGAAGAGTGGCTGATTTATTAGATGCACCTATCGCAATTATCGATAAGCGTCGTCCAAAGCCAAACATGGTAGAAGCACAGAACATCATTGGTGATGTTAAGGATAAAACATGTATCGTCATTGATGATATCTGTGATACAGCAGGATCACTTGTAGCCGGTTGCGAAATCTTAAAGCGCTATGGTGCTAAGGATATCTACACTGGAATTACACATGGTGTATTCTCACGTGATGCAATTGCGAAGATTGAAAACTCACCAATTACAAAGATGGTGATTACAGATACAATTCCACTTCGTGAAGACCAGAAGACATGTACAACAAAGATTCAAGTATTATCTATCGCTGAAATGCTTGCGAATACAATCGAATCAATCGAAAATCATACACCTGTATCCAAGGTATATGAAGAATACTCATTCGACAGTTTTTAAATAAGAGATATAAAAAGATGGCACACGCCATCTTTTTCTTGAACTAATCAACAATAAAAAGAACGGATAAACCGTTCTTTTGTTCGTACAATGTTCTTAATTAGAGCTTTGTTACGTTGGAAGCCTGTGGTCCACGATTAGACTCTGTGATGTCGAAGCTTACTGCAGCGCCTTCATCAAGTGTCTTGAATCCTTCACTCTGAATTGCTGAGTAATGAACGAAAAACGTCCTTACCTTCATCAGTTGTGATGAATCCGTAGCCCTTTTCAGCATTAAAACCATTTTACCTTGCCTGTTGCCATTGTGCCTTTGAATCTCCTATTCTATGATACGGAAGTAAATCCTGTATTCTTTATAATGATATACTGGCAAGGTTAAAAAAACACAAGGTTTATTTATGTAGAACGCTTTTATAAAGGCGATAGAAAAGGCTTTTGCCAACACAAATATACATTCTGTGTATTTGCAAAAACACACTTTCAACGTATAATAATACCGATAACAGCAATGAAAAGAAGAGTACATTTTCTTAGAAACGTAGAGAGTATGTGGTAGGTGAAAACATGCATGAAGGGAAAATGGAACATGGTCTTGGAGCTGGTCATGCGAAGAGTATGATCCGGAGACGTCCGTTACAACGAAGAGAGGCAGATGAGTGATTCATCCGCAAGACAAAGGTGGTAACGCGTGCAAGACGTCCTTTCATTTGGGATGTCTTTTATTTTGAGGAGGTACGCAAAAATGGAAAATAAAAAACCGTATTACATTACAACCGCAATCGCATATACATCAGGAAAACCACACATCGGAAATGTTTATGAGATTGTACTAGCAGACGCAATCGCTAGATTTAAGCGTGCGGAAGGCTATGATGTACGTTTCCAAACAGGAACAGACGAACATGGTCAAAAGGTAGAAGAGAAGGCAAAGGCTGCAGGTAAGACACCTAAACAATTCGTAGATGAAGTAGCTGCTGTCATCAAACAACAATTTGATGTCATGAATACTTCTACGACTACTTCATTCGTACAACAGATAAGCCACATGAAAGACAAGTACAAAAGATCTTCAAGAAGTTCTATGACCAAGGTGATATCTATAAAGGGATATTATGAAGGTTTATATTGTCAAGAAGATGAAGCCTTCTACACAAAGAGTCAGTTAACAGAAGAAGGTAAGTGCCCTGTTTGTGGTGGTGAAGTTGTACCAATGAAAGAAGAAGCTTACTTCTTTAAGATGAGTAAGTACGCTGATCGAGTTGATGAAGTATATCGATGAACATCACACTTCATTCAACCAGAAAGCCGTAAGAATGAAATGGTAAATAACTCTTAAAACCAGGATTACAAGATCTTTTGTGTATCACGTACATCCTTTAAGTGGGGAATTCAGTAGAGTTTCGATCCAAAGCACGTTGTATACGTTTGGATTGACGCATTATCCAACTATATTACAGGTCTTGGATATGATGTGGATGGTAATCATGATGAACTCTATAAGAAATACTGGCCTGCCGATCTTCATTTAATTGGTAAGGACATTATTCGTTTCCATACAATTTATTGGCCAATCATGTTAATGGCATTGAATGAACCATTACCTAAGCAGGTATTTGGTCACCCATGGCTATTGATTGGTGATTCTAAGATGTCTAAGTCACATGGTAATGTGATTTATGCGGATGACTTAGTGAAGTTGTTTGGTGTAGACGCTGTTCGTTTCATCATGTTACATGAGATGCCATTTGCACAAGATGGACATGTGACATATGACTTAATGATTGAACGTATTAACAGTGACCTTGCGAATAACCTAGGTAACTTAGTGAATCGTACAATCTCCATGCAGAATAAGTACTTCGGTGGAGTTGTTGCGAATCCAAATGTCAGTGAACCAGTTGATGATGAACTCAAGGCAATGGCTACAGGCACTGTGAAGAAGGTCATTGAGAAGATGGATGAACTCAGAGTAGCTGACGCAATCCAGGATATCCTTGATTTATTCTCTAGATGTAACAAGTATATCGATGAGACAACACCATGGGCGCTTGCAAAGGATTCCGATAAGATTGAGCGTCTTGCGACTGTTCTATATAACTTATTAGAATCTGTACGTATCGCAGCTGTATTAATGGAACCATTCTTCCCAGAGACATCCAAGAAGATTCTAGATGATTTAAATACACAACAAAGAGACTTCGAAACAATTTCTGAATTTGGCAAGCTTGAAACTGGTATCCACGTTGCAGAGAAGCCAGAAATCTTATTTGCACGTATTGATGAAAAAGCAATTCAATCTAAGATTGATATGATCAATGAAATCAATGCGAAAGCACGTAAGAAGGAAATTGAAAAGAAGCCAACGGTTACGGTAGAAGACTTCCAGAAGATTGACCTGCGTGTTGGTAAGGTTCTTTCTTGTGAAAGACATCCTGATGCGGATAAGCTCTTTGTTCTTAAAGTGGACTTGGGTGATGGTGAAGTACGTCAGATTGTTTCTGGCTTAGCACAAAGCTATACACCAGGACAAGTTATCGGTAAGAGTATTGTAATGATTGCTAACCTACAACCAACAGTCATCCGTGGTATTGAATCACAGGGTATGTTACTAGCTGGTAAGGAAGACAAGACAATCGGACTTGTTGAAGTCAATGGCTTAACTCCAGGCACAAAAGTTCAATAAGTACTAAACCTGTATTGGGAATATCTTGATACGGGTTTTCTTTTGTTTCAGAATATGAGAATCAAACATATAATAGATATAGATTAAGAAAAGGAGAAACCTTCCATGGTCGCCATCCACGAAGCAAAACAATCAGACATAAAAAGACTATTAGAATTATCTTTAATGTGGGAAAAAGAAGATAGTTGTTATGGGTATCGAGCCAATACAGAAGATGACTTTCAAGATTGTTATATCCTAGCAGCGTATGATGATGAACTGATAGCTTATGTTTTTTTGGCAAAGAGGAAATTCAAGATAAACAAACAAGTGTGATAGATAAAAAAACATGCATTACTTTGAGGTACAAAGAAATCTATGTACATCCATCTTATCGCTCGCGTGGGATTGGGAAACAATTGATGGAAAGCCTTGAAAAAAAGAACTGAAGAAAAAAAGGGCTGGAAATGATGATGTTAAGTACTGCTACAAAAAATTGGAAAGCAATCATGCACTTTTTACATTGATGAAATAGGGATGAATTTCTGGAGTGCAAGATTATATAAACGTCTATAATCCACTTGGATTCAAGCATTGTGATGTATAATACAAACAAGGAAGTAATTTATGGAAAAATTTACAATCGTAACAAGATTTGATGAACTATCAAAACAGATTGGTGACAAAATCAAACAAGTATTACAAAGCAATCAATATGAATATAACGAAGAAAATCCAGATACAGTCTTTGTAGTCGGTGGAGATGGAACTTATATCAAAGCGATTCATGATTACATGGAACTGATACCAGACGTGAAATTCTTGGGGTTACATACAGGAACGCTAGGTTTTTTTACAGACTATCAAGACAATGAAGTTGATGCTTTATTAGAGATGTATTTGTCTGGTAAATATGAAATTAATGAATATCCATTACTAGTAACGGAAGTAAACGGGAATATTTACCATGCAGTAAATGAAATACGTGTTGAAAATATTGCACGTACACAAATCCTGAATGTTCATCTAAGCGATGAATATCTAGAAACTTTCCGTGGCACTGGTATGTGTGTGTGTGCACACAACTAGGTTCCACAGCATATAACCGTTCATTAGGTGGTGCAGTCATTCAAGAAGGTTTAGATTTGATTGAACTTTCTGAGATTGCTGGTATTCATCATAGTAAATCACGTTCACTATTTGCGCCAATCGTATTAAGTAAAGATACAAAAGTAAAGCTAAGCTCCGCAAGCTTTGAAAAGGCAATCCTTGGTGTAGACTCTGATGTGTATCCAATTGACGAGATTAAAGAATTAGAGATTCGTATATGCGATCAAAAACGTGTGCGTATGATCAAAGGAAAGAAAGTATCCTATTTTACAAAACTAAGTTCACTATTTTAACAGGAGGCTAGTATGCAATACATGCATTCATATTTTCAAATTTTGAAATTTCCACTGATTGTAATTGCATTCGCATGCTTTCTGTGTGGTGTATCAAATATAATCCTTCATCCTGCATATGGATTAGTCACCATCATCGCAAATGATGGTGTCTTCTTGGTAGGGGAACTATTAGGTATTATTGCACGAACAATCTTAATATATGCCCCATTACTCATTCTATTAAGACTATTAACGCAAAAGAAAAACAGCTCCGTAACAGTAGTTGCCGGTTTAACTGGTTATTTTGCATTCCACATTGCTACGATGTTTGTGCCAGCACCAGTATTACCATCTTATGCGTATAATGCACTATTCAATATAGGTATCGCATCTTCATCTGTTAGTTATTTATCAGGTTCTGCGAACTATCCATTATTAACAGGAATGGTTGGCACAATTATCGTGACAATGTTAACGTATATCGCTTGTCGAACAGGAAGCCATCATGGAATTGGGCAAGCTTCACTATTAAAACAAACAGATGCGTTATTAAAAACAGTTATATATTGTATATTAGCAGGTGCTGTATTTGGTGTTATTTGGCCATACTTTATCCTGTTCATTGTACGTTTGGTAAACTATATCTCTTCTGATTTAGGTAGCCCATTTAATATGATTCTCTATGGAGTCACGGATCGTTTCTTGCAACTGTTCCATTTGAATGCACTCATCCGACAACCATTATGGTATTCATCATCTGGTGGAGTGTGGACAAATATTGCAGGTGCTACGGTTGTGGGTGACGCAAATGTGTGGACTGCACAGCTAGGCGCAGGAACACTTATATCTGGGGCAGGAAGATTATTTGCACCATATTATGTTATGAATATCTTTGCGATACCTGCAATGATTTGGGGAATGTACAGTATCGGTACATCAAAGGCACAACGTGCAAAAGTACAAAAATTATGTATTGTAGGTACACTCATTTCCATGATATCTGGCACAACGATACCACTACAAATTATGATGTTTATGGTTAGTCCATTACTATTCTTTTTCCATCTTGGATATAATGGATTCTTATACGGATTATTTTCAACATTACATGTAAATCTTGGCTATCTTACAATAGATACCAATACCGTTACTGCAATTCCAGGAACACTGCCAGAACTATTAAGCTACTTAAAATATACAAGTTTATATCGTAACTTGATTATTGTAGTCATTGTCGGTGTGATTTCTGCGATTGTCTACTTCTTAGCTACTAGACTATACTTCCGTCATCTATCAACAGGATTAATCATCCGTGATGAAGGTGAAAAAATGGTAAAGCAAATCATCAAGCATATTGGTGGCCAAGAGAACATCAAACATGTAGATGCCAACGCTACATCACTTGTGATTACGGTATATGATAAAGAAATTGTACATGAGAAAGAACTTATGGATCTTGGCTCAATCACTATTACACATGAGGAAAATGTATATACATTACTCTATGGTGCAAAGTCTTATTTCTTGTATAAAGGAATTATCAATTCATTACGTACAGTGATGTAGAAAATTGGCGATAGTAAAAAACACTTCGATATTGAAGTGTTTTTTAGACGAATACTTTTATTATTTGTCTAATAGCCAGTGGATGATATTTTTTTATGGATATATCCCTCTTGGCTAAAATCAATAGTATCCATAGATAAGACATACTTTGGATGGTTGTCGGAAATCTCATGATAGACTTCAAACTCTCTTTTGCGTGTTTCGACTGTTGCTAATAAATAACAAACTTGGAAATAGAGACGTTTACCATCCTTTTCTGCGATGAAGTCGATTTCTTTATCCTTCACTTTTGCCAATATAAATGGTATAACCACGCTGTAATAATTCTATATAAACAATATTTTCTAATACACGTTCAATGTCTTTGGTATTGGAGAAACCTTTTGCCTGTCTAAAAGCCGTGATCAGTTAGGAAATATTTTTTTCTTCAACTTTTAAAAATATTTTTTTGCCAATCGTATCGTATCGAGCTACCTTCTTTAAAATAAAGGCATTGATACAAAAAAATTCAGATAATTTAAAACGGTATCTACTGAAACATTACGACCTTCGCTCTTCAGAAAATTTCGAATATTTAAAAGCCGAGAAAGTATGACTGATATTTTTCGGTAGCGTATAACAGAATGCGATTAAAAATATCAATATCACGAATCTGATTATATTCCAAAACATCTTTTACCAAGACAGTATTATAGATATCAGAAAGATATTTATAACTTGGATTTGGATCGAGTTGAAAGTGTTTCACAGCAGGAAGACCACCAATTTCAATAAACTTAGTGAAGTATTCTTCTTGTGATAATTGCAAATCTTTATAACAATCAATAAATTCCTTGAATGTAAATGGATAGATTTCAAATTGAACATATCTTCCCGCAAGTACAGTGGCTAGGGTCACTTGATAACATCGTAGAATTAGAACCTGTAATATAAATATCACAATCATAATCTGCTTGTAGGCCATTGATAACTTCTTCCCAATGATGAACTACTTGGATTTCATCGAAGAAGAAATATTTTTTTGTCATTATTTTGTTTGAGGAATGGCTGCAGATGCTTGGCAAAAGTTTCCGCATTTCGTATCCCAAGTAATTCCAGACTTTCAAAATTCATAAAAAAATTTTTATTTTTCACTTGGGATATCCTTTTAAAAGGACTTCAGAAATCATTTTTCAATATTGTAGATTTACCAACACGGCGCATACCAATCAATATTTTTAGTAACAGGTTTATTAATAAATTTTTTTGAATTTCATTTAGATAACTTTTGTCGTAAAAATATACTCCATATAGCACCTCCTATTATATTTCGATTATAATCGAAATATAAATCATTTTCAATATTAATTTCGATTATAGTCGAAACTATTAGAAATAATTAATATCATTTCGATTATGGTCGAAATAGTAAATATATTATATATCTTGATGCATACCCATCGGTCTTCGACCACAAGGAATATAGATAACTATGCTATAATACATATGTTTTGAGAGGCGAATATGGCAGAAAATTATACACCGATGATGCAGCAGTATCTTGCAGTCAAAAAAGAATATGAAGATGCAATCTTGTTCTATCGCATAGGCGATTTCTATGAGATGTTCTTTGATGATGCGAAGATTGCATCCAAAGAATTAGATCTTGTACTAACAGGAAAGAATGCGGGTGTTGAGGAACGTGTACCGATGTGTGGTATTCCATATCATGCGGCAGCTGCGTATATCCCAAGACTTGTATCTCGTGGTTTTAAGGTTGCGATTTGTGAACAGACACAAGATCCAAAAGAAGCGGTTGGTTTGGTTACACGTGATGTCATTCGTGTAATTACACCAGGTACTGTCATGCAAGAAATCTCTGATGAAAAAGCCTCTGTATATTTAGCTGCAATTACAGATTATGGATATGGGTATTCGCTAGCAATTGTAGAAATGAGTACAGGTGAAAACTATGTACAAAATATCGAGCACAAAGATGTGTTGTTAATGCAGACACTACTACGTTCAAATGTACGTGAAGTTGTAGTATCTAGTGATTTTAAAGAAAAGACACTCAAGAGTTTTAGAGAACTTCAGATTGTCATTTCTTATTGTGACGAAACATGTATTAAAGAAGAGTATCTACCATTGACGGAAGGTATCCTCAAAGATTATGACATGCAAGCATATGGGCGTATGCTAAACTACCTGGAAAATACCCAGAAGCACATGCTGGGCCACTTACAGGTAACACGCATCGAACGTGAAGACGAAGTATTATATATGGACTTTGCGACACGTCAGAATCTAGAACTTGTTCAATCCTTACATGAAAATGGTAAGGCAATTACACTATGGTCATTTTTAGATGCGTGTAAGTCTGCGATGGGTTCAAGACAGCTACGTAAGTGGATTGAAAAGCCACTTGTTTCAAGAGAAAAGATTGAAGCACGTTTTAATAAGACCGAATGGCTCATTCAAAACTTCATACAAAGACAACAATTGCGTGATAGTTTTAGTAATATTTATGATCTTCAAAGACTGATTGCTAGATGTGCAATGAATACGGCAAATGCGGTGGATTGCCAACGTTTGACAAAGACATTAGCAGAAGTACCGTCTATCATGCACGCATTAGATGAGACTGTCTTTGATGAAAAAAACGTAAGGTTGATCCTCTACAAGAACTCTATCAGAAGTTGAAGGATGCGTTTGTGGATAATCCGCCAGTTCAGATTAGTGATGGTGGAATGTTTAGAGATGGCTATAACGCTGAACTAGATGAAGCACGTAAGATTCAACATAGTGGTCGAACTTTCATTGCGGAATTAGAAGCCAAGGAAAGAGAAAGAACTGGTATTAAAACACTCAAAATCGGCTACAACAAAGTCTTTGGCTATTATATTGAAATTTCTAAAAGCAGCTGCACAAGCTGTACAGGATGATTGGGGTTATATCCGTCGTCAAACATTAACAAATAATGAGCGCTTTATCTCTCCTGAATTAAAAGAGAAAGAAGACGCAATCTTACATGCGGAAGAAAATGCAATTCGTATTGAGAAGCAATTATTCCAAATGATACTAGATGAAATCCGTGCATACTTACCAAAACTACAGAAGTTAAGTAAATTCTTAGCAGAGGTTGATGCACAGGTTGCCATGGCAGAAGTGTCTGCGAAGTATGGTTATGTTCGTCCACAGTTTGATGAGGACCGTCTCTTCATTGAAAACGGTAAGCATCCAATCTTGGATGACATGATGAAGAATCCAAAGTACGTCGCAAACTCTACAGATATGCATAAGGACCAGGATATCTTACTGATTACTGGTCCAAATATGGGTGGTAAATCAACCTATATGCGTCAAACTGCGTTAATCGTTATCATGGCTCAGATGGGTTGTTTCGTTCCAGCAAAGAGTTGTATTATGCCTATCTTCGATAAGATTTTTCACACGTATTGGTGCTTCGGATGATATCCTCAGTGGACAATCTACATTCATGGTAGAGATGTCAGAAGCAAACCTCGCCCTACAGGAGGCAACTTCCTCATCCTTGATTTTATTTGATGAGATTGGTAGAGGAACATCCACTTATGATGGTATGGCATTAGCGCAGGCAATGATCGAGTATATCGCAACCTGTATTCACGCTAAAACGATGTTTAGTACACACTATCATGAATTAACAGTGATTTCGGATAATCTTCCAAACGTGAAGAATATGCATGTTGTGGTCAAAGAAAACAATGATGAAGTCACATTCTTATATAAGATGGCAGAAGGCCCTGCTGGACATTCTTATGGTATTAATGTCGCAAGACTTGCGGGATTACCAGATACAGTATTAAATAGGGCAAAAGATTTACAGAAGGAATTAGAATCAACCAAGAGAGTTGTTCAACAAAACTACCAGTTGGTAGAAATGTATAAAGAAGATCCACGTACAGAAGCTTTGATGGAAAAACTCAAACAAGTTGATCCAGATAATCTTTCCCCACGTGAGGCTTGGGTGATGTTAAGTGACCTTTGTGAGGAGGTGAAGAAGTAATGGAATTAGATAAGATTACAATACGAGGTGCCAAGGAGAATAACCTCAAGAATATTTCCTTGGAAATACCTCGCAATAAAATGGTAGTAATGACAGGTCTTTCAGGAAGTGGAAAGACCTCACTTGCCTTTGATACGATTTACGCCGAAGGACAACGACGCTATGTAGAATCTCTTTCCGCATATGCAAGACAGTTTTTAGGTGGAGTTGAAAAAGCCAAATGTCGAGTTAATTGAGGGATTATCTCCAGCAATTTCCATTGATCAGAAAACAACGTCCAACAATCCACGTTCTACGGTTGGAACTGTGACAGAAATCTATGATTACTTGCGTCTTCTATACGCAAGAACAGGTGTACCATACTGTCCTAATCACAATATTCCAATCACAGGGCAGACCATTACAGAGATGGTAAACCAAGTGATGGATTTACCAGATCGTAGTAAGTTAACAGTACTTGCACCTACGGTCAGAAATAAAAAAGGAAGCTTCAAAGACGTATTTGCGAAGCTATTGAAAGATGGTTATATCCGTGTACGCATCGATGGTGAAGTTGTGATGTTGGAGGATGAACCAGAGTTAGAAAAGAATAAACGTCATGATATTGATGTGGTAATTGACCGTATCGTAAAGACAGATGAATCTAGATCCCGTGTATATGATTCTATAGAAACAGCACTGAATCTAGCAGATGGACGAGCAATTGTACTAAATGGGGAAGAAGAATTGGATTTTTCCACACACTTCTCTTGTCATATCTGTGGTTTTACAGTACCAAAGTTAGAACCACGCTTATTCTCATTTAATGCGCCAATCGGTGCCTGTGATAACTGTCATGGTTTGGGTATTACAGAGGAAGTTGATGTGGATAACTTAATTCCAGATCGTTCTAAGTCTATTCGTCAGGGAGGTATTCGCTACTACAAGAACATTATCGGTACAGATAATATCGAATGGCAGACATTCGCAGTCTTGCTAAAGCATTATAAGATTGATTTAGATACACCAATCAAAGATCTTACAAAGAAACAATTAGAAGTAATCCTCTATGGTAGTGATGTGCCTATTCGATATACCATCACATCCTCTGGTGGGAATAGTTATAACCGTAATGACTTCATCGAAGGAATTAAGAATATGATTGAACGTCGTTACGTAGAGACAACTAGTTCTATGAGTAAAGAGTGGTATCATTCCTTCATGGTAGAGTCAGTGTGTCCTAAGTGTCATGGACAAAGACTCAATCCAGAAGCACTCAGTGTACGTGTTGGAGATAAAAATATTTGCGAGTTTACACAACTATCCGTAGGCAAAGCACTAGATTGGATTAACAATCTAAAGCTAGATGTTGAAAAGACAAAGATTGCGGAGTTAGTACTCAAAGAAATTAGAAACCGTTTATCCTTCTTGAAGGATGTAGGTCTAGAATATCTATCACTTGATCGTTTGGCAGGAACGCTCTCTGGTGGTGAAGCACAGCGTATCCGTCTAGCAACCCAAATCGGTTCAAGACTATCAGGAGTTCTATATGTATTGGATGAGCCATCTATTGGCTTACACCAACGTGATAATAGTAAGTTAATCAAGACCCTTCAAAATATGAGAGATCTTGGAAACTCACTCATTATCGTGGAACACGACGAAGATACGATGTTACATTCAGATTGGATTGTGGATATTGGACCTGGTGCAGGTATTCATGGTGGCGAAGTTATCGCAAATGGCACACCAGAAGAAATCAAGAATTCTCCAAACTCCATAACAGGACAATACTTATCTGGTAGAAAAGTCATTCCTATGCCAGAAACACGTCGTAAAGGTAGTGGAAAGGTTGTAGAACTGAAGGGTGTATCAGAACATAACCTCAAGAATATCAACGTGAAATTCCCGCTAGGGAAGATGGTGCTTGTAACAGGTGTATCTGGTTCTGGTAAGAGTACATTAGTTAATGATGTGTTCATGAAAGCCGTCCAACAAAACCTTGGAAAACAAAAAGCCAATCCAGGGAAGTATAAGTCTATCAAAGGACTTGAGAACATCGATAAGTTAGTACAAATCGACCAAGATCCGATTGGACGTACACCGCGTTCAAACCCTGCTACATCACAGGAGTATTTGATGATATCCGTGATATATTCGCTAAGACACCAGAGGCGAGATTACGTGGTTATGAAAAAGGAAGATTCTCCTTTAATGTCAAAGGTGGACGTTGTGAAGCTTGCCAAGGTGATGGTGTAAAGGTCATCTCTATGAACTTCTTGCCAGATGTTTATGTACCGTGTGAGGTGTGTCATGGCAAGAGATATAACGAAGAAACATTACAATGTACATACAAGGGTAAGAATATCTATGATGTATTAGAGATGACAGTTGAAGATTCACTCGATTTCTTCGCAAATCATCCGAAGATTAAGAATAAATTACAGACACTCTCTGATGTAGGATTAAATTACATTAAGCTTGGACAGTCATCAACGACCCTTTCTGGTGGTGAAGCACAACGTGTCAAACTCGCTAGTGAATTACAGAAGCGTCCAACTGGTAAGACCATCTATATCTTAGATGAACCTACAACTGGACTACATACAGATGATGTTAATCGCTTAATCGCTGTACTAGAAAGAATTGTAGATAATGGTGATACAGTTATTATCATTGAACATAATCTAGATGTAATTAAGTGCGCTGACTGGATTATTGACTTAGGGCCTGAAGGTGGCGATGGCGGTGGAACAATCGTTGCCCAAGGAACACCAGAAGACATCATCAAAGTTGAAGAAAGCTGGACAGGTCAGTATTTAAAAGAAAACAATTGCGTGGACGAAAAGAACACCAAAAAGTAAAAGGGATGCCAAGTGCATCCCCTTTTTTTGTGATTAGAATTCTGCGTATATCATCGCAACAATATCATATCCAGGGCCATAGGCACCAAAAAAATGAGGAGTGCAAATATACAAGTATAAATAATTGACCAACGTATCCATGTTGGTTTTAGTTCGATTGCGTTACGTATAGAACCATGGAATTCTTTATAGAAATCTACTAAGAAAATAATGACAATACCTACAATTACAATACTCCAGTCAATCATATCTAATCGTAAGAATGGTAATGTATCCTTAAATGTGGATAGATGGAAGTTTGTAAAGATACTGCTAAACATCGTCCATCCAACTGATAAAGTCTGGGCTCTGAAGAATAGCTCGCCAATGATTACAATGATCAATAGCTTTACAAATCTGAAGATACGTAAGCCAGTATGATTGTTATCAATTTGATGTTTCTTTAAGAAATCATCAACAGGTTTCTTCAACAGTATTTCTAGGACCATAAAACAGAAGTAATATAGACCATAGAAGATGTAAGACCAATAAGGACCATGCCATAAACCATTTAAGAACCATACCGCAAATAATGCAATCAATGGACCAATAAATTTACCGGCAGACTTGCCAAAATGTTTTGTAAAGAATTTTGATAGACGGCGAGTTGTTTTGGCAAGTGAAATTGGATAGAAGACATAGTCACGTAGGAAGGTACCTAGTGTAATATGCCAACGACGCCAGAAGTCGGAAGCGTTCTCCGCAAAGAATGGTTGTCTAAAGTTTTCTGGTAATTTAATGCCAAAGATTTCTGCACTACCTAAGCAGATATCCACGATACCAGAGAAGTCCATATACAACTGGATTGTACATAGTACAGCACCAATCAAACTAAATAGTCCATCTTGCGTGTATGATGTAAAGATTTTACTCACCGCAGGATCGAGTCGATCTGCAATAATCATCTTCTTCATTAATCCAAATAGAATTCGTTGACTACCAAACTTCAGATTTTGATATGTAATTGGATTACATGCGAGAATGCTATCTTTGATTTCATTGAAACGTGTAATTGGGCCCTGAATTAAAGTAGGGAAGAAACTTGCATATACCGCAAAATCTACAATACTATGATCAGCATGAATCTTTCCGCTAGAGATGTCCATCAAATAGGAAATCATCTGTAGGGTATAGTAGCTAATTCCGATCGGTGCGATTAAGCGTACAGGTGTAAATGGTTGATGGAAGATAGCGAAGATGTTTTCACCTAAGAAGTTTGTGTATTTCAGTATCACTAATACGCCAAGGTTTATTACAATTGCTAAAAAAAGAATGAATTTCTTGGTTTTCTTGTTTAATGTATGGTCAATGATTTTCGAAGATACATATGTTATGACCATGGTAATTACTTGATATACAAGGAAGAACTTTGACCATGTATAGAAGAATGCATAGTTAGCCAGTAACAGTATATATTTTCTAAACTTTTGTGGACAAAGTTGATATAGCACAACAACCACTGGCAAGAAAATGATGAAGTACAGTGGTGCGGAGTACATTAGTTTATTCATTTTGTACCTCCGTAGAGTGCTTGATAATCTTCTTCCCAATCTGCGTAATTACTATTATTGCGATGGTCACTGAGATTGTAATTCTCTTGTAGGTATTGGCCTAAAATCTTTACAAACTTTTTAGCACCATTAGAGTTTAGGTGGTCGCCACCATCACGATAGTCTTCTTGCCAGTTCAAATTTAACTCATCTAATTTTAGATTATAGTCTACATAAGTGACTTGATTTTGATCACACCATGCTTGAATGGCATTATGTTTAGCAGTATTCCAATAGAGTGGATTTGGTGCACTGACTAGCAGAAGCTTTGTGCCTTGTTTTTCCAAGTTTTCCTTTACCTGCTGTAAGTAGTTTAATGTCCATGCATCAATTGGATAATAGGATGTATCTTCCATCATATATTCTAAAGAGCCAGTAAATGGTACAGCCTTATCAGTTGGGCTAAAGCCTTTCAATATATCTGGTTTATCAGGATGAATTAGATATTGTTTATAGAGTTCATGATAATTAAAAATTGGAAGATACTTTGCAAGAAGGATACGTCGTTTACGAAGGGTCGTAAAAATGAAACTAGCTTCCATCACAACAAGTTTAGGTTTTTTTGTGATGCATACATGTGATTCGTAAGTGCTACCGTATCAATAGCCCATTGAAAAATTTGTACACAGATTATAGGAACTAATACCATGTTCATGGAAAAGACTGAGTGAATCGAAGGCAGCCTTTCCTTCACTATCGCCTAAAAACATGACATCGATAGAGTTATCTTTCTCCATGGAAAGAAACTTCAACTTTGTCATGACGTTTTTTTATATTGATATCCATATTCCTGGCCCTTATAAAAAGGGACCTGTATGAGCATAAATAGAATAGATAATATAAGTGTAAAAAAAGTATAAAATGTTTGAAATGTTGATGGACGCGTTGCACGGGATGATTCACCTCTTCTAAAAATATATTAAGTAGTTAGCCATCTTTAATTGTATGTTTTTATTCTCTATTTTTTTCGAGTACTTTTATAAAAAAATAAATGGAAAGATAAAAAAATACCCAAGTTACGAATAGGAGTACTTGGGTATTCATAGTATGCATAGATACTAATTAAAAGTATGTTCTATATGATTTTCGAGTTAAGAAAATACAAGCTGCTAGGATTAGTGATATTCCTAGTATGAGTGCATCACGTGATGTATGGCTGTTATCAGCTGTATTTGGAGTACGCCCTGGTGTATTTTGGACAGGAGGTGTTGTTGGTTCAGGACCTCTTGTATATATATGAGTCCGGTCTGCCGCATTCTCTATACGATTATCATCACGAGTACCTACAACAAGATTTACAAAGAGATGTTGTACAGAATCCATACGATTTAAATCGTAGATAAGAGGTGATAGAGAATATGTTATGCGATATTCACCGACTGCCAAACTATCATCCGTAGCTGTTGTATATAAGATATCTTGGAAAGTATTGTCATAGTAGATAGGATTTCCATCACTATCTGTAACACGTGGGTATCCATCCGTGTAGTAAGAGATGTCATAAGAAAGACCATCTTCTTTTAATACGGAGATACTGAAAGTATCATTTGCAGTTTTCGTGATGACAATATCACCAACCTGTGTAGCATTAGCAAATACCTGTGTTAAATCCTGTGCCTTAATCTGGTTTAATAAACGTTCTGTTACCGCATCAACATCTAATGTAGGGGATAAAACTGCTTCATCAGTATGGTCATATGTATAGGATGAAATCGTAGCTGGTGCAGGTTGTAGGCCTTCATCAGTTGGTTGTAATGTTGTGCCATCATCACTCACATACGCTGTATGTGCTAGTTTATAGTAATAGTATGTACGTGTAACATGTACCGCAGGACGAACAAGATTCCCATTACCTTCTTTTCCTTCTGGAATCAGATAGTGAACTACTTTCTTGTGGTCTAAGATATCATTTCCTAGCACTGCTGGTGCAGTGTAGAGACCTTGTCTTTCAGTTTCGTTTCCATTACTATCCACAAATGTAGTAATCTCACGGGAAACATCAGCGATACCTAAATTTAATTGATAGATATAATAGAAGCCATGTTCAGTATCATATGTTAATGTCTTATCTAAAGTATATTGGCCAATTGGTTGTGTTGGATCGAGTACTGCTATATTGTCACGACCAACTGCACCGGCTGGAAGTAAGCCGTTAGCAATGTTTGTATCAAAGTAGTTATGGTAGCTAGCCAAATCATTGTCTCGATCAAATTCAAATACTGGCAGAAGGATGCGGTGATCAGTAACACCGGCTAATTCAGGATGTGTGTTGATATAGTTTTGTACGGCATCTTCGTCTGTAGTATATTTCATTGTCTCTTCAGAGAATAAAGAATGATCAAATGCATCAAAATCAGGTACTGTGAGTTCAGATACTTTTTGGAATGATGCAGTTGTAGGATTTTCTACAACAGATTCATAAGGTTTAATTTGATTTAGATTTGATAGAGATGAGTTATCTCCATGTAAAGTTATATAGTCACTAGAACTAGGTGTATATGTATATGTTTTTGTGGTCATCTTCCAATGGTCACTGAAACTATCTTCTGGTAAACCAACAGGAGAGTCTGCTGTGTACGCTATTATCGTCTCTGCCTGTACAGAAAGTGGACGACTAAAAGGTGTACCAGCAACTAAAGTACATAACAATCCAAGCAAAATTGATTGATATAAAGGTCTATGTAATTTCATTGATTTAATATAGCCATCCTTTCTAACTTACCTATTATATATGGATGCGTAGATTATAACAAATTAATAATTTATTTAGGCAGAAAGTAATAATCACTACATATATTATATTGTAATATACAATAAATCCAGATATTTTATAGGTACAACGAAATGATTAAACATAATATGTATCTACATTTTACAAAACATCACAAAATAGTAAATGTTTAAAAGTTTTTAAAAAGAATTGAAGGTTTGAGACTTTATTGGTGAATAATTTTGTGTAAAACTAACATATCTACATGATTTATAAGTCATGTTATAATAAATAGTATTGATGGAGGACGATATGTCAGAAAAAACTTATGAGAAAAAAGTAGGGATTCGTGATATTGTATCTTTCTTCCAGTTAGAACAACTAACAGGAGATGATTCTTCTTTAGATAGATGGACAGTTATTCAGGACTTAAATCGTCCTGGTTTTGAACTTGCCGGTGTGTTTAAGAGTACGGAACCTCGTCGTATCGTTATCATCGGTAATAAAGAATCAGAGTTTATTCGAACGATGAGTGAGGAGGACCAAAGAGCTAGATTTCAGTTTTTAATGGATGGTCTAACTCCATGTATTATTATTACGAGTGGAAATGAGATTCCACATATCTTGAGAGAAGTCGCAATGAATAACAACTTCCCAGTATTACGTACAAATTTAGAAACATATCGTTTAACTGCGGATTTAATCACATTCTTGGATGAAAAGTTAGCACCAATTGACACAATGTCTGGTGTTTTAATGTCGGTATATGGTTTAGGTGTCATGATTCTTGGTGAGAGTGGAATGGGTAAATCTGAAACTGCTCTGGACCTGATTCGTGATGGGCAGGTGCTTATTTCGGATGACCGTGTTGATGTTCAACATATCCAAAAATAGTATTTATGGACATGCGCCAGCAATCACAAAGGGCTTACTAGAAATCCGTGGTATTGGTGTAATCAATGTTGAAAAGATGTTTGGTGCTTCTGCGGTCGCAGATCGTGCGGAAGTAAAGCTTGTTATTCGCATGGTGCCGTTTGAAAGAGATGCAGAATATAACCGCATCGGAGATGAAACACCATGCTACACAAAGATTTTAGGTGTGTCTGTTCCAACTATTGTGATTCCGGTTAGTGCAGGACGTAATACCTTTATATTAGTTGAATCAGCAGTTAGAAACTTTAGATTACAGGAAGCTGGCTATAGTGGGGCTGCCGAAATCAACGAACGATTTTTCTCGTTTTGTAGGAAAGGATGAATAAAATGACATTTTTTTCCCCGATGATATAACTTTATTGAAGATAGGGAATTTCCGCATTCCAACATATCTCGTGGCAGCGCTATTCGCTGTAATTGTAGTATTTATATTCTTATTAAAAGAAAATAAGAAACATGGATATAAACGTATCGTGGCAGTGGAGTTATTCTTGTTCTGCGCTGCAGGTGGTTTTATCTTTAGCCGTATATTCTGGGTATTAGGTAATCTTTCTGAATATATGAAATATACACCATATATCTTCTTGATTACGGATGGTGGCTATGATGCGACTGGTGGATTAATCGGTGTAGCATTAGGTACATGGATTTATACACGTGAACACTACATGAGTTGGCGCCGTGCCCTAGATATGACAGCACCACTTGCGATGTTGATGATTACGATCACAAGAATTGGTCGAGCAATGGCTGCTCGTACATTGTGGTTTGTAATTGCACTAGACTTTATCGGTTTCTTAATTATCTGGTTTGAAATTCACCGTTACCGTGAAGGTAGAAGACGTGGTGAAACAGCAGCTACTACATTTATGTGGTTTGGCTTAATTTCATTTTTAGCTACTGTATTCAAATGGGATGCACGTGGTACACATGATGTCATCATGGCAGGTCTTAGTGTAGTGGTTGCCTTACTTGGTTATATCTATCTCCATACACATCCATTAGATAAGCCTGTTATCTTATTTGACTTAGATGGAACACTGATGGATAGCCGTCGTATGGTATTGTTGTGCTTTGGATATTTCTTCAAAAAATACAGTAATATCAAAAACTTTACGATTGATAAACAAAGAAAGGTATTCATTCAACCTCTACGTACTTCCTTTAAGGAATTCTTTCCTGAGCAGGATGATGCTAAGTTAGCTGAAGAGTATCGCACATACCAAGGATCATTCTCATGGTCCAATGATGTAACTCTATTCCCACATACAGAAGAAGTTCTACATGACTTATGGGAAGATGGTTATAAGTTGGGTATCGTATCTTCACGTTTAACAGAATCTTGTGATTCTTGGTTGAGACAGTTTAAGTTATCTTACTTTGATGTGGTTGTTGGTCGTGACCAATATGATAAAGCCAAAGCCATCTCCTGCAGGTATCCTATATGCATGCAAGAGATTAAAGGAAGGTCATGATAACTGCATCTATATCGGTGATAGTAAGTCCGATATCCTAGCAGCTAAGGCAGCTGGATGTTATGCGATTGGTTTCTATCCAAAGCGTAATGACCCAACAGCAGATGAACGTGACAAGTTAAAACTTGGAGAATTAGAATCTGCACAACCAAATGCAATTATCGGAGATTTATCTGAATTAAAAGAGATCTTAAAAGAAACACACGGTTGGACTTACGAAAAGTTATAAAAAATATACCAAGTCGGATGAATAATCTGGCTTGGTTTTTTGTATGTGTTGTTAGATTTTCTATAAAGATGATTGATAGAAAATGATATAATTTGAATAAAGAATAGCCATCTCAAAATTTAAAAGATAAATGTAAACATATGTTGCGTATATGTAAAGTTCTTGTGATGGAAGTAAACTAATAAGGATAATAGAATGAAGTTATAAATGAGAGGGAAAAATCACAAATGAATGTCTCAGAAAAGATTAGAACCCTACGTAAGTCAAAGGGAATGTCTCAAGAAGAACTAGCAGGGCAAGTTAATATATCTCGCCAAGCAGTTTCGCGTTGGGAAAATGGTACGGCTTTACCAGATGCAGATAATATTGTTCAACTGAGTAAGTTATTTGGTGTCACAACAGACTATCTTTTAATGGATTCTTATGAAAGCGATGAAGATTCACCAAAGATAAAAGAGAATAATAAAATACTGCATGCAAATTTAACTCGTCTTGCAATCATTTTTCAGGCTGCCTTTTTAAATGCATGTATCTATCCATGGGGAGATTCTAATACAATCGTGTTAGAGATGGTTATAAAATTATTCCCACTACTTGCATGTTCAATATGGATGGCAAGTAATCATCGATATGAAAAAGATCTAAAACAAAGAGCGAAGAACACGAAGATTGAATCATTGTATTGTTTAATCCAAACTGTTGTGTTTGTTTTGGGTTATACATTACATATAGGTGTTTGGTCTACATTAATGATAATTATAGATGTGGGTATATACATCTTTGTTATAAATCCTAAGTATATGAATCGTAAATTAACACGATAATTTTATAGGTGATACGAGCACCCGAGAAGGAATGATAGAAATGTTTCAGTACAAAAAATATTTTGATGAATATTGTGAAGAAAACAAACTTTCACTATCACTATCTTATACAATGCCATGTGGATATGAAACGGCATATGGTACATTTGATTTGAACTTGAAAACGATCTTTATAAATAAGAATCTATTAAAAGACAAAGAGGAGTTTGAACAAGCATTCCATCTATTTCATGAATTACGACATGCAGTACAATATACCAATCCCCAATCATTTAACAATATTATTAATGAAAGCTTATCGTATATCATTATGTACGATGGTACGTGTTATAAACAGGTTGGAGATAAATACTATAAATATAAAAATCAATGGTGATGAGGAATTTCCTAAAGAATTTGTATTCTAGTCAACCATACGAGATGGATGCGAATGAATATGCATATAAGAAAGCAAGTGAAGTAATGGGATTCTCAAAAGAACTAGAACAGCTTTATCATAGATGGATGCCAAAGAGTAGGGTTCCAAGTGAAATATATAGATTAATATATAAAGAAATTGACAAGGGTATAAATAAATAATACTACCAAGTTGGATTGATATTCTGGCTTGGTTTTTTTCAATATAATACTTAAAAAAATTACAATTAACGTTAAAGGGCAAAAAGGAGATAATATCCAGAGTTTGTTTTCTTATAGTAAAAAGTTCAAAGTTAAACTACTCACATAGTTTATATCGAATACACTATTTTTTTGACTGATATAAAGTAGAGTTCATATGAGTGAAACCTATGACATGCTAGCATACATTTGATTTTTTTAGTTTCTATTGGAAGAATTATGAATAATAGATTGTATTATTTAGTGTAGGAGAAGCATTGAAATGAAAGTCAAAAATTTCAACTATGAGCATAATAATTCCAATCGATATTTTTTTCATGGCTTATATCAGCAAATCTGGAAAGAAAAAAACCGTAAATAATCCAACTAATCCTATAATGAGCAGATGAATTACTATATTTGACAAACTCAAAAGGAAATATGAAATATGATTAAGAATACTAATGAAAGTAATATGTATACTGAAAAAAATAGAAAATATGAATTGCAAAATTCGAAATTCTACTCACATGCACTATTTCATCTATTTTCAGTCTGCGATCAAGGATATACTGGCGTAATAATATATCTGTCGCAACTCTGCCAAATAATGTAATCAATAACAAATTAGTAATAAATGGGAATTGTAATGATAATTGGAGTTCTTTAATAAAGAGTCCAGATCCAATGGTCATTAAAAAGCAAATATCCGACTTTTTTTCAACTGTAGTGTATGGATTGTACAATTTTGAAGCAAGATTAAAAATCCAATTATTAGATAGATATCCCGATGGTTTTTGAGCTTGATTATAAAATGTGTTGACCTGAAAAATAATACAATTGTGTAAAGAAAGAGTGTTGTAATAGTGCATAGGTAAATTAGCACGGCTAGAAATATACCAAATGTATATCCCAAGAGATATATTAAAAAGCACAATCAATCCGGTTATAAACGCTGTAAGAGTATAAGCTTCTCTTGTGATGATTTGATTAAATTTTTAAATATAATGTAAGTGTAGAAATATTTGTTAATACAACAGTCAATATTCCAAAGACTATATACCAGAAATTGTAGGGTATATAGTAAGCGCCTTGGTTGAAAAAACAGAAAACAGGATATTATTCAAAAGAATACTTGAAAAAAATAATATCACACCAATAAATACAGGTATTATCATTTTTGCAAACAGGAATATAATAGGCGAAATTTTAGATGTCCAAATAATTTCAATCGTCTTCTGTCTATATTCATTATTCATCATCTCGAATATGAATTCAGTAGAATATGCACCAATTAATAAATAGCTATATGGTAAGAAAAACAGATGGAGAGATACCTGTCATAAAAGAATGCGGGATATATTGGTTTAGTAATGGGAGAAATAATATCAGAATTGGCACAAGCGAGAAGATGCGTTTATGTTTTATTGTTTCTTTTAATTCTTTTTCCAAGAAGATATGCAATGTTTTCATTCCATCAACCTTCCTTCTTGCATTTTTTTAAAAGAACTGAGGGTACTTCAGATAATAGTTCCTCATCATGAGTGACAATTAGAATGCATTTCTGTTTCAAATCAATCTCTTTAAATAAAGAAATTATTTCGATTTTTTTGCATCGTGATCAATACCACCTGTCGGTTCATCAAAAAAATGTATACATTTGCATGAACAAGAGTTGTAGCGATAATTGCGGCTTTCTTTTTTCATACCTAATGATAAAGAAGAGATAGGTTCATCCCTTTTATCATAGAGATGATATTTATTTAATAAAGAATAATATTTATTTTTGAATAGTACTAAAACTTTGCTTATATAAAAGCAAGTCGAAATCTAATATTATCCGTAATGGATAAATCTTCGTATAATCCATTACGATCTGGCAAATATGAAATAATTGCTTTTTTTCCTCAAATTGAATACTTCCTCTTTCAGGTTTTTAGAAGACCCAAAAATTAAGCGTAGTAATGTTGTTTTTTTCCGGATCCATTTTTCGCCAATAATTGTATAAATGTTGCTGGATAAGAAAGAGAATGATAGCTCAGTAATAACAGGAGTTCCGTTATATGAATATGTCACATCCTTAATTTTAATCATTTGAAATTCTCCTTCGAGCAAATAAATAAAAAGTTACTTAAATTATAATTATAAATATATAAATAAGAGAAGATTTTTTTGACGTACAAGCTTTTTATTAGAATAAATGCTTGCTTTTTACCATATTGATATAATATCGAATAGCAAATGATGAATTAAAAAGTATCCTTATAACAATTTCTTGCGAATATTTTCGTAGATTATCTCTTCTGTGGTTTGTAGTAATTTTTGTGTAGAAGAATCAATACCCGCAAAGCGGATTGCATCAAAATCTTCGCTTAGTTGATTGAGTTGTCTAGTGATTGGTTCTGCTTTTGAAGTCAGAGAATAGTAAGTTTCAAAATCATCTGATGTGACTCTTGTAACAAACTCATTAAATACAAGTTTTTCCAATAAAGGCAACAATAAGAATTGGTTGATATCTGTAAATAGAGCCATATCTTTCGTGATACTGGAACGTTGGAAACAAGAAAGATAATGAATAATCATGAGTTCGTTTGTACTTAAACCAGTTTCTGTTGCGATACGTTGTAGTAAACGTTCTAGTAGCTTTATAGTGTAGTAGTTATGTAGTATCGCATCCTGTTTATGATCACTTAGTTTTGCGACTGGTACAATTTCTTCTCCAAGTTTCTTTGTGGAGAAAGAGATGGCAGAGTCATCTGTCGCAAAGCCTACTAAGAAGCTAAGAATTTCTGGGCGCTTGCGAGCGTATTCCTTCTCGTCGTAAATGGATTTGTAGAAGTTGTCATAGTATTTGATGACAGATAACTTCATATCAACGATGTTACGAATATCGAAAACGGCTTTGCGATACAAGTGAACCTTCTGTTTTTTTACATAATAATAAATTGGTAACTGTAATGGTGCGACATTTTTAACGTGGAGTAGATATTCAAGATTGAAGATAAAATCCTCAGACCAAGAAAGGCTAGTATCCATCTTAAGTTGATAAGTATCAATAATGGATTTCTTATAAAGTTTATTCCAAAGTACCCCATAATAATAGTCTGCTGGGTTTTTGAATCATGTAGTCCGCAAATTTATCTCTTGTAAGTACCTTATCGGAGTCAATTCTACCTTTATGGGATGTTTTTTCTCCTACAACACGATAGAAGTCTGCGATAACTAGATCTGCTTTTGACTCTTCCATTGTACGTACAAGGGATTTCGTGGCATCGGTTGTAATCCAATCATCCGCATCGAGGAATTGAATATACTTTCCACGTGCATTCTGCATCGCTAGATTACGCGTGTTTGATACACCTGAATTTTCTTTATGGATAACTTTGATGCGTTTGTCTGTTATGGCGTATTCATCAAGAATCTTGCCAGATTCATCTCTACTTCCATCATCAACGACAATTAATTCAAAATCACGAAATTCTTGATTCAAAATACTATCAATACAGCGATGTAATACAGTTTTATCTCCATCGAGTGGTTTTGCGGCATTATATACAGGGACAATGATACTAACAATTGGTGTGTTCATATAACTCTCCTATTAACGTTACAGTTATAAATAGTATAATAGTAATAGTGTAAAATAAGAAGAGTAACGATGGCCTTTGAACAAGTTTAGGTCGAATCTCGGATGTTCAAATAGAAACGAGGTAATTGGATATGGAAGTTAGTAAGAGAATCATACTTGTAAGTGGAATGAGTGGTGCTGGTAAGAGTACAGCAACGCGCATTTTAGAGGATATGGGTTATCACATTATTGATAACTATCCTGTTGTGCTTTAGTAGATCAGTTCGTAGATATGATTGAAGTTTCAACCGACCCTAGATATAGCTATATTGCGTTAAGTACATCGGCTGAAGACTTCCCAATTTTCTCTCGTAAGTTAAATGGAATTAATGCGTCCGTTAGCGTACTCTTTATCGATGCCAGTGATAGTGTGTTACTTAACCGTTATAAGAGCACAAGACGTATTCACCCATTATTACTGAGCAATACTGCAAATACACTTGAAGAAGCTATCACGGAAGAAAGACAAAGATTTAAGCAGAATCTAGATAACAACGTCATCACAATTGATACATCCTTCTCTTCTGAAAAGGAATTTAAGAAGAAGTTAGAATCTTACTTTGCAAAGAAGCAGATACCATCATTCTCTATTTCATTTATTTCCTTTGGCTATAAGTATGGTGTACCACTCGATGCAGATTTAATGATTGATGTGCGTTTCTTGCCAAATCCATTCTGGGATGAGAAGCTTCGTTATTTCTCAGGAAATGATAAAGAAGTATATGACTATGTTATGAATAAGCCTGAGACACAGGAATTCATCCAGCGTTTAATTGCGTTTACAGATTATGCATTTGAACAGTATACCAAGGAAGGCAAGAATCATTTCACTGTAGCGATTGGATGTACAGGTGGACAACATCGTTCTGTAACTATCGCAAACTACTTATATGATGTGTATAAGGAAAGATATAACTGTTACTTAGATCATCGTGATCAGAAAGAATGGCTAACGCATGAAGAAGCATAAAGTCGTTATCATCGGTGGAGGACATGGTCAGTCATTAATCTGCCGTGGTATTAAAACAATTCAAAATATTGATTTAAACGCAATCGTAACGGTCGCTGATGATGGTGGAAGTACAGGACGATTACGCAAGAACTTTCATATTCCTGCGATGGGTGATATTCGAAATGTCATGATCAGTATGGCTGAAAGTGAAAATATGTTAAGTTCCCTGATGGATTATCGCTTTGATGATCCTGATGGAAAAGAAGATGATATTTTAGGACACAATCTGGGAATCTTATCTTAACCGCACTGACGCAACAGACTGGTTCTTTTATGGCAGCCATTCAGGAAGTGAGTCATATTTTAAACGTAAAAGGTAATATTATTCCGGCGAGTACAGATGTAATCACTTTGTATGCACGCATGGAAGATGGTGTCATTGTGCGTGGGGAAGCAATATTCCAAATCATAATCACCATATCACACGTGTATTCTATCAAGATGAGGTACATGCATGTAAGGAAGCGGTAGAAGCGATACAAAATGCAGATTTAGTCATCTATGGAATTGGTTCTGTCTATACAAGTATTTTGCCGAATGTAATCATTCCGGAAATTCAAGAAGCGTTATGTAGTACAAAGGCAGAGTTAGTATACTTCTGCAATGCAATGACACAACCAGGTGAAACAGATGGATATTCTGTAGAAGACCACGTAGATGCGTTGTTATATCACCACGCACCAGTTGATAAAGTGATTGTCGCATGTGATGAGATACCAGAGAAGATATTAGAACGCTATTCATTAAATGGAAGTACAAAGGTAAATCTTGTAAAGCAAGACCATCCGTATCAGGTTGTTACGAAGAAATTACTCAGCTTCCGTAATGGATTTATTCACCATGATCCAGAAAAGATTAAAGCAGTGATTCAAGAATTGCTGGAGGTGAAGTAATGTCATTTGCGGCAGAAGTAAAACAAGAAGTAGCACAAAAGATTATGGAAGGGAATGATATACGTGCAGAGTTATCCGCACTCATTCAAATGACATCATCGCTTTCCTTATCTAGTCGTGGTATGACTTTATTAGTAAGTTTAGAAAATGCGGCTGTTTCACGTACAATTTATCGTTTGGTAAAGGAACGATATGGTGTGGAAATAAGCTTTGTTTGTAAAAAGAAAGATGAATCTTCGCAAGAATCGTATTTATGGTATGCGTATTATGAGTGCTGCTCCCAAAGATTTTAGAGGATTTAGGAATTTATAGTACACGAGGTTTACTGGATAAACCACTTGCCAAAATCGTACAGACAAACAATAATGCACGTGCATATTTAGCAGGAGCGTTTATGGCGGGTGGTTCTATCAACTCACCAGAAAAATCATCCTATCACTTGGAAATTACAGCTACTAGTGAAGAACATGCATTATTCATGGCATCCTTATTAGAGAGATTTAATATTCATGCAAAGATTACAACGCGTCGTAAGAAAGTCATTTTATATGTGAAGTCAGCCGAAAAGATTGCGGACTTCTTACGTTTAATCGAAGCAGACCAGGCAGTTTTAAAGTTTGAAAATATTCGTATTTCAAGAGACTTTAGTAACTCTCTTCAACGTATGAATAATATGGACTTAGCCAATGAAGTAAAGGCTGTTGCGGCTGCAAGTGGACAATTAGACGATATTCGTATCTTAGAAGAAAATCAGAGAATAGAAACATTAGACCGTAAATTACAAGATATCATTGCACTCCGCAAGGCAAATCCTGAGGCTTCCTTAATGGAACTATGTGGTATCTATGAACGTCAGACTGGAGAAATTGTTTCAAAGTCAGGCATGAAACATCGCTTTGTAAAGCTTCATGAACTAGCGATGAAAGAGGTAAAACAAGATGAATAGAACACAATTACAGACAGTGGTATCCACAATTGTATTATTGGTTATCGTTGCACTGATTATCCGCTACCTATGGTGGCTTATCCTATTATTACTATTACCGATCATAGGATTTGTGATATATGGCTTAATACAAGCTAGAAGATTAAACAAGCAGATGAAAAATGCTAGTGTGGAAGAATTAGATATTGATCGTACTTTCTATCAGTCATATTCATCCCCTAAGGAAAATCAAAGTGATATCATTGATGTCGAATATGAGGAACATACAGACGGAGAGTAAGTACTATGGAGACAACTGTAACCACTGAAGTATTAGAAAATGATTTTACAACCTTACAAGTGATGGATTGGCCTATGGTTCAAGAGTATTTACAGCGTTGTAAGTATGAAGAATCCAATCACAATATCATCAATATGATTATGTGGTTACAGACATATCCGTTGTTCTACTATAAGAAGGAAGAGTATCTATTATTGCTCGGCATTCATGAGGGATGTTTCTTCATGTATATGCCACAATGTGAGAAACAATATATCGCTGAAGCAATAAAAAAGGGTAAAGAAATCTTTGACCACTATGGACATGACTTTACACTTAGTTGTTTTACAAAAGAAATGGTGGATGAAGTTATTAAACTTTATCCAGAATATACAGCCATCCATGAAAGTTGGGCGGACGATTATGTATATGATGGGGAACGTTTACGTACCTATGCAGGTAAAAAAATGCAGAAAAAACGCAATCATTTAAATGCGTTCTATAAAGACTATGAAGGTAGATGGTCATACGAAACATTGAACGAAACAAATATCGATGATTGTATAGGGTATTTGAGAGATTGGAAATCTGAAGATCCAGATGATTTCTTACAAAGCGAGAGAATTGGTACATTCCGTATCTTAGACTTATATAATGAACTACCATGCAAGGGTGGTTTGATTCGAATCGATGGCAAAGTACGTGCTTTTGCGATTGGATCAATGTTGTCAGATCGTATGTGTCAAGAGAACATTGAAAAGGCAGATGGAGATGTCAGAGGTCTTTACCAATGCATCATGAAAGAGATGTTGAGTCATGAATTCCCGGATATTGAACTAGTCAATCGTGAAGATGATACAGGTCGTGAAAATCTAAGAGCTGCTAAACTGTCCTATCACCCAGTCAGTATTATTGAGAAGTATCGTATTAAGAAAGGTGTTGAATCATGATTACAAAAGCAACGAAAGAACAAGCTACCGAAGTAAAGAATCTTTGGAAAGTATGTTTTCCACAAGAGGATGAAGGCTATATTGATTACTACTTTAAGAATCTATTTGTGCCAGAAAATTGCTTTGTATATGTAGAGGAGGGACATGTTGTATCGGCAATCATTCGAGCTCCACATGCAATGATGTTTAATGATAAAGTTTTACGTACTAGTATGATTCTAGGTGTAGCAACATTGCCTGAATACCGTAAGCGTGGATATATGAAGCGTTTGATGGAAATTGTATTAGATGCATGCGAGCATACTGAATTAATTACTCTTATTCAGGCATATGATCAGAAACTATATGAACCATATGGCTTCCGTAATATCTACAATCGCTCTACCTATCGCTTAACACGTGATGATGTAAAGCGTAGTACAAACTTTGGTTGTTCCTATGAACCAACTGCGATTGATTTATTAAAGGTATACTCTGCTTTTATCCGTCGATTCAATGGTTACTATGCAAGAGATTTAGAATACTTTGTAAAGTATAAGAAGGAAATCAACGCACAAGGTGGAAAGATTGTAGCCTACTACAATGGCAAAGACCAAATTCAGAGGATATGCGACGATGTTACCAAAGGGTGATGTTCTAGAAATTGAAGAACTTATCTACCTAGATTCCACTGCCCTAATGAAACTATGTAACGCAGCACTCTTTGAAAAGGATGTAGTGGAATTACATGTATCAGAAGCAGAAGACTTAACACTCGTATTCCCAGAGACAAAGATTGAAACATATGGTTCTACAATGGCAAGACTCAATGATGCAAAACTATTCTCAAAACTTGTGGGTAGAGATATCTCTACGGTTGAACAAGCATTTGCGACAAGTATCAAACCACTTAATCTAAATGAATTTGCATAAGAAGGATGTATATCCTTCTTTTTTTCTGTGCTATATAATAAATAAAAAAACAGAAATGTATATCATTGAGGTGATTGTTATGAGAAAGAAACCATTACAACATCTTTATTCATCTTGCAATCTACAGCGCAGTCATCATACTCGTAGCATGTATCATTCCATATCTACTGCCAAGAATTCCAGGGAGACCAGAGTTCTTTAATGAGAGAAATCATCAACTCTATCCAATCAGGATGAAATCAAAGAACTCAAAAGAAGAGGCGTATGAAAACGAATATCATTTGCGATTTGATTATGATGATGTATTAGGGTTGTAAAAACCGGTGAACCACCATGGGATTGTGGAATTGAGAACTTGCATGATTAATCAGATCTATACTCAAAAAAAAATATGACTTTTGCATCCCTAAGCAATAGATTGGGTAAATATTTATGAAATATCATTGTAAATTCCTATCGAAATAAACAAGGGATATACCTATCAGTTTATACGTCACGAAAAGGAAGAAAACTACCACATCAATTTACACAAAATATGCATCCGATTGATTCTAGGGCAATGAAGAATACACCATCGATGGCAAAGAATTGTAACATTACAGAGGTTAGTCTCAGATGAGGAGATAACATGTACTAAAGTTTTTATCATGATTCTAGTGAGGATTGGTATGGATACAAACTCATGGGACTATATCGTATTATGCAAAACAAGAAATGACTGATGGTGACAATGTGACAGATATAAGTGCAAAGAGATTCTTGATAAAGTTATTAAATAGACCATGAAAAATAAGTATAAAAAGTCATTAAATTCACATGGTGCTCAATTTAAATAAAAAAAGTTAGAAGAATTTTTTTAGTGAAATTCATCACGATAGCGCTTACATTCAAATGCTCTTAATTGACCGAAAAACATATTAAAACATATAATATAAATGCAACAAAAGGAGGTCTTTAAAAGACAATATGACAGATGTAAGAGTTGCTATTAACGGTTTTGGCCGTATTGGCCGTCTAGCTTTTAGACAAATGTTTGTAGCTGAAGGTTACGAAGTTGTTGCAATCAACGACTTAACAACACCTCACATGCTAGCTTACTTATTAAAGCATGATACAACACACGGTAAGTGGGATCATGAAATCTCTGCAGATGATGAAAAGGGAACAATCACTGTAGACGGTAAGGAAATTACAATTTATAAGGAAGCTGATGCTAGCAACCTACCTTGGGGTCAATTAGACATCGATGTAGTTCTAGAATGCACAGGTTTCTACACAAGCAAAGCTAAGTCTGAAGCACACATCAAGGCTGGTGCTAAGAAGGTTGTTATCTCTGCTCCTGCAGGAAACGACTTACCAACAGTAGTTTACGGTGTAAACGAACATGTTGTAACAGCTGAAGACAAGATTATCTCTGCTGCTTCATGTACAACAAACTGCTTAGCTCCAATGGCTAAGACATTAAATGATTTATATCCAATCCAATCTGGTATCATGACAACAGTTCATGCTTACACAGGCGATCAGATGATCTTGGATGGACCACAGCGTAAGGGTGACTTACGTCGTTCCCGTGCTGGTGCTTGCAATATCGTTCCTAACTCAACAGGTGCTGCTAAGGCTATCGGTCTTGTAATTCCTGAGTTAAACGGCAAGTTAATCGGTGCTGCTCAGCGTGTTCCTGTTCCTACAGGTTCAACAACACTCTTAATCTCTGTAGTTAAGGGTAAGGATGTAACTGTTGATTCTATCAACGCTGCAATGAAGGCTGCTGCTTCTGAAAGCTTCGGCTACAATGAAGAAGAAATCGTTTCTTCTGACATCGTTGATGAAACACATGGTTCTATCTTCGACGCTACACAGACAATGGTAGCTAAGATTGATGACGACACATACCAGGTACAGACAGTTTCTTGGTATGACAATGAGAACTCATATACTTCTCAGATGGTTCGTACAATCAAGTACTTCGCTAACGTTAAGTAATTAACCTAAGCAATCTAAAAAAATCACACTTCGCATGAGGTGTGATTTTTTTAATCTCTTTATTTTTTTGATATACAATTTTACCATTAACTATCGTCATGTATACATCTAATGAGCGACAATCTTTTGGATTGGTATGCAAAATATCACCATCGATAACAGCAAAGTCCGCAAGTTTTCCAACTGTAATTGATCCCAAATCATCTTCACGGTAGAAATCATATGCTCCACCAAATGTCCAACTTTCCAGCACTTCTGGTATAGTTAAGCAATTTTCCTGATTGAAGGGATTTCCACCTTCAGGGAATAGACCTGTTACAGAGTAATAAATAGATTCTGGTATATGATCAATAACGAGAGGGAGGTCAGTGCCACAGCATAGCGGAACACCATAGTCTTTCATCTTACGGCGATTCCAATAATTTTTTCCACGCTCTAAGCCAATCTGTTTTTTTATCATTCCGACTTTGTCATCGTAGCTAGTGATTGATTGAATTTGTGGATAATATTCGCAAATAATACCAAGGTCTGCCATTCGTTTTAAATCAACTGGATCACTAAATTCTGCTTCCGTTATAGCATGTCGATTCACTAATTTTCCGTTATTATCTTTTTTGCATAAATTAAAGATATTAACGGCTTTTTCGACTGCTCCATCACCTTGAGCATTTAGTGAGAATCGAGTACCAATTTTATCGGCTTCAAGTACTTCATCCTGAATTAATTCCCAATTAATATCAAGTTTACATTTATAATTTTGATTCTCGTATGGTTGCTTTAATAAACCATTTCCCTGAGAAATAGAACCATCTGTCATTCGATTAAAACCTGAAAACCGAATAAAATCAGAATTGTAATTGGTCATCATCTTTTTAGCATATTCAAAGTTTGCATTCGCGCCTACTGGTTGGGACATAAAATGTACACGCAAATTTAAATCATCCTCAGATTCAAGCTCAGACAAGATATTTTTGGAAGCCACTGAATTTATCAAACCCGATTTCTTTTTACGGAAGTAATACCACGTGCATTTAACATAGCCATATATTTTTTTGAATAAAGGTTTAATAAAATTCTTATCTTTAAGTATTTCGTCTAATAATTTCCAGAATACTTCATTACAATCTGCAGTTAAATCAAAACCATAGTGATTGATTGCGGTTGTATTTAGCCAAAAAAATGTTCGCCGCTTATAGAAAATAGGACAATACGACAATTTGGGAAATAATCCTTCTAATTCTTCAGGGCTTGGGGTGTTAAAATTATCAGATATTCCATGACCAAAGATATGATCTTTGATGGGAATAGCATGTTTTTTTAGAACCTCAATAACATCTTTTTTCCGTTTTTTTGCATTTGAAAGATCGATACCGATGTATCGCAAAAGACCAACCGGTAAAGAATGTGTGTGCATCAAAGAAACCAGGCAAAATAGTTTTTGCCGGAAAGGTCATAAACCGTATATTGATTTTTCTAATGAAGAAGGAATATAACCTTTTTCGACAGCATGAATTCGATTGTCATGAATAATAATATAGCCGTTAATAATATCTTGTTGATTAGCACAAAAAAATTTGATCTGATTTTTAAGATATAGTTGTTAATAGACATTTCTCCTCCTGGGTAAAAAGCCAAAAAAAGCATATAAATATATATGCTTAGTGCAGAGAAATTTGTTTAAAGTGTATATGCTGACTTGAATATAGCATAAAAAAAATAAATAAATTACAGATTATTCTGATTTAAAAGTTTCGAATCCATACTCAGCTTTATCGCATGGCATATAGGATGTCGTAAATTCAACAACATTTCCACTTGTATCATGACCAATATATTCAAGGTTATAGATGTAACTATCAGAAGATATATCCATAATTTTAGTGATTGGGTGGAAGGCTTTCTGAATAGTTAGTTTTTGCTCAAATGAAATTGGGAAATGTTCTTTTTGTTTCATGTAGTCATAGAGTGAGGCTTTTTGAAAAATCATGATCTTGGATATCATCAAAATATTTGAAAGGAAGATAACAGTATTCAAGAGCAATACTTTCATTATCAATTTTACGCAAACGATGTAATGCATATATTTGTTCACTGTGCTCTAAATTAAGTTTCTTTTCAATATAAGTTTGGTCTTTAATGATACCCTCTTCTAAGATAGTGTTTTTTTAAGTGTTAAGCCATGTTTATTTATAAAAAGCTCCCCAGGCCGATACTTTTTACCTGTAGAATGATCATTTAAATATAAAAATTTTTATTTGTAATTTTTTTGTAACAAAAAGTACCATTGTTTTTTTACTCGAAATAAATATCCTTCATCAATTAAAGCATTGATAGCATGTTTAACTGTCATGCGATTAATATGATAGAGGGAAGACATTTCACGCTCACTAGGTATTTTTTTCTCCTGGTAAATATTCGCCATCTTTAATACGTTGGATGATTAAATTTTTTTAATTGGATATACAAAGGAATTTGGTAGTTCATAAATATCACCTAAAAATAATTCAAATGAAAAGCGTTCATATTTCATATAGCTTTCGGTAAATGCAACAACATGATTGTGATTATCATAGATGCATCCGGATAATAATGCTACATGTGCATTACTAGAAAGTTCTAATGCATCGCGATAGCTACTTTCTGCCTCGATAACACGAATTCTTTGCGTGGTTCTAAAGAATTTAATGTTAAATTTTTTTCTACTAAGATATCATTTAAATTTTTCAATATAAGATTTATAATCTATTAACTCGGGTGCTAAATTTGTAGGAATGAAACAGTAATCCATACATATTGGCTCATGATCGGCAATTAGTAAACGCTTAATTTCAAAAAAACTTAGTACCAAGTGGTAAATTTGTCTCTCGACATAAATATTTATCAGCTTCAATCTCAACAAACTTCAATAATTTCGTTTCGTATGTAGATGCATTATCTTTAATTATTTCTGATATTAGACGAATAGTATTAACATTTTTTGTAATACGTTGTTTAGCTACAAAATAACCAATTTTAGGTACCACATAAATAATTCCCATTTCTTCTAAAATTTTTCATAGCAGACCGGAGCGTCAAACGCTGAATTGAGAAATAATTCACATAGTTCACGTTCGCTTGGAAGTTTATCTCTATATTTCAAATGGTGATCAGCGATATATTGCCGAAGTTCATTACTGATCATAATATCCAAAGTCATAACTTTCATGAACTTATTTTAACAACTTTATATACATTTTTATCAAATACATATATGTAAGGGGTTGCAAAAGGTAAAGACATACTGGTATAATAAAAATCAAATAGTGGTATATATGTAAACCAAAATGCAGAGATGGGTTTTTAAAGTGTAGATATGCCACAAGAAAAAAAGGAGGATAAATAATATGTCTAATCAGAACACCCAAGATTTGAAGCGCAAACTTGGATTAGGTGCAGTTATTGCACTTGGTGTTGGAACAACAGTAGGATCTGGTATTTTCTCATCCTTATCAGAAGTAGCTGGTGCAGCGGGAAGTAGTTTAACGCTAGTATTAGCATTTTTGATTGGTGGTTTGTTACAGATTCCAGCAAATTTTTGTTATGCAGAACTTGCATCAGCATTTCCTGAAGATGGTGGACAATACGTCTATTTCCGTGAAGCTGGTTCTCGTCCGTTAGCTTTCCTATGCGGATGGATTAGCTTCTGGGCAACTGACCCTCCATCAATTTCAATTATGGCTTTAGCAATTGCAAACTACCTAGGATTCTTCTTGCCAGTTCATGGTCTAATTCTAAAATTAGTTGCAGTTACATTAGTAATTGTATTCATGATTATCCATATTCGTAGTGTTGAAGGCGGGGGAAAATTCCAGACAATCATTACTGCATTAAAGATTCTTCCTTTTGCATTAATTATTGGAATTGGATTATTCAATATTAACTCTAATTTATTCTTATCAAGTAAACCATTAGAAGGTGCCGCAACAGGGTTTGCAGCATTGTTAGCAGGAATTTCTGCAACAACATGGTCTTATGATGGTATGGGTGCAGCTTGCTATATGTCTGGTGAGATAAAGGATCCAGGTAAGAATTTGCCAAAGGGATTAATTTTAACTGCAGTAATCGTCTTGGCGTTATATGTTAGTCTAACAGTAGTTTCATCAGGTTTATTATCTGTAGAGGAACTAGCCGCTTCAGAAGCACCTATTGCTTTATTAGCATCTAAGATTCCATTAATTGGTAATGCAGCAGGTGTCATTGTGGCTATTATGGCTATTATCGTTGTAATTGGTTCGCTTTCAAGTTGCATTATGTTCCAGCCTAGAATTGAATATGCAATGGCAAAAGATGGTTTGTTCTTTAAACAATTTGCACAGGTACATCCCAAAATATGAAACACCAGCATTCTCAATCGTTGTACAGTGTATCGTTGCTATCATCTTGATTTTTGCGACGAACTTGTCTGATTTATTGGGCTACTTTACATTAGTAGCATTATTAAAGAACTTCTTAACATTTGGAACAATCTTCGTATTACGTAGAAAGGAACATTACAAACCAGTATATCGCATGCCGGGTGGAGTATTAATGCCAATCATTGCAATGTTTATGACAGGCACTCTCATTTGGTCAACATTCATCTGGGCTCCAATTCCTGGTTTGATTTGCGCAGGTTTAGCTGTTGGAACAGGACTACCAGTTTACTATTTCTGGGAAAATCAAAACAAACAAAGAAAAAATGAGGCAGCTGTATGAAACTAGCAGCAATTGGTAGTAATTGCGTCGACTATTATCAAAATATGAATGGGGGTACCGCCTTTCCTGGCGGTGGCCCCGTTAATATGGCTGTTTATACAGTACGATTGGGAGGGGAATCCTCATATATTGGTCCCGTTGGAAATGACGAATTTGGACATATAATGTATGATGCAATCAAAAGTAAAGGGGTTGATGTAAGTCACTTGCAATTTAAAGAAGGAAAAGACAGCAGTTACACAGGTTGAACTTATTGATGGGGAAACGAGTCTTTTGGTGACTATGATGAAGGGGTTCTATCAGACTATCATTTGTCAGAAGATGATATTTCATTCATATGCTAAACATGACATCGTAATATGCGATCTCTGGGGGAAAAGGTTGAAGGATACTTTTGAAGAGCTGCACGTAAAAGGAATTCTAAACAGCTTTTGATTGTGCAACAAGACCAGATGATGAAGCATGTAAAGGTTGCAATTCCACATAGTGATTACGTATTCTTCTCTAATGATGAAAGTTCAATGGATCAGCTAAAAAGAACAGATGAAGGAAATCTATAATAGAGGTCCTAAACTTGTTATAGCAATGCGTGGAGAAAAAGGTAGTCTGTGCTTTGATGGGATAGATTATCATGAAATGGGCATTGTTCATTGCGATGACGTGGTGGATACGATGGGGGCAGGAGATAGTTATATTGCAGGCTTCCTAAATGCAATCATACGTGGTGAGTCTATTATTGAAAGTATGCATGCAGGGTGCTAGAAAATGCCACTGAAACGATAAAATATTTTGGAGCTTGGTAATGGCAGTTATCAGAATGACATTCTTCTCTACTGCTTTAAGGATGACAACAAACTGTAATATATTAATACCTGATAATTCAAATGATGTAACACCAATATGTAATGGTCAGTATAAAACCTTATATCTATTACATGGTTTATCCGGTAATGCTGAGGAGTGGCTGCGTTTTACAAAATTAGAATATTACGCAAAGAAATTTGGCTATATTATTGTTATGCCTGAAGTAGGAAGAAGTTTTTTTATACAAATATAGATGGGATTAATTATGCAAAATATATTGCTGAAGAACTTCCTAATTATCTAAAGCAGTGGTTTAAGATACCTACACAAAAAGAAAATACTTTTATTGCAGGAGAAAGTATGGGTGGCTATGGTGCATTAAAGATTGGCATGACTTATCCAAGTCAATACAAATCAATTGCGGCTTTGTCACCTGTGATTCATTTAGAAGAATTACGTTGCATGGTTGAGGATAAGATATTCGAAGAGATGGATACGACGGAAATAGATAGAATAATTAATCAAAAAGATTATTTTGATATCTATAAATATCTAGACCATGATTCAAATAATATTTACCCATCTCTGATTCAGCTCTGTGGAACGGAGGATTTCTTGATTGAGAGCAATCGTAAGTTCTATGGATTTGCAAAGAATAAGATAGATATTACTTATCGAGAGTTAAGTGGTGATCATGAGTGGCCTGTATGGGATATTGCAATACAGAAAGCTCTACAATATTTTGAAAAATATGATATTGATCACTTTAAACTATATTGAGAAAGGGAGAGATTAGATATGATAACAACAAATTTATGGAAAGAAGACGAAGGTGCTAATCTCCGTAACTTTCATGAAGATGAAGATTTAAAAAGTGTAAATGGTGCTTTAGCACTACGAAAAGATATTGAAAAAATTATTGATCAAATTTGGAACGAAGGATTTGATAATATTTTCTATATTGGTATAGGAGGAACATATGCTTCCGCAATGCAGGTTGAAGTATATATGCGTGGTAGGAGTAAATTGCCTGTCTATGTAGAAAACGCAGCAGAATTTCTAACAACGGGGAACAGACGGTTTACTAACAAATCAATTGCAATTTTATCATCTGTATCTGGTAATACACTAGAAATGATTGAACTTGTAGATAAGGTACATGAAATTGGTGGAAAGGTATTTAGTTTTATTGATACCCCAAATACAGTTTTTAACGCAACCGGATAAACAAGATTACCTAATTTTGTATCCGAAAAAAATGAGCAGTTAAAATTTTTATATGACAGCAAATTATTTTTATGTTTAAAAAAATGGTGAGTTTTTCCGAATATGAAGACTATAACCAAAACATGGAAGAAAAATTTAGCAAAGGTATTAGTTAATGTAGAAAAAAACAAGTAGATGCATGGGCATATCACTATGCTAAACAAAAAGTAGAATTTTTTTGGATAAACATCCAGATTTACCACACTATTTTTATAGGTGCAGGTAATCAGTATGGTGCAACATATTCCTATGCAATGTGCTATTGGGAAGAGCAAATGTGGATACGAACAAAGTCTATTAGTTCTCCTGAATTTTTTCACGGAATGCAAGAAATCATAGTAAAGGATACACCAATTACCTTATTCATTGGCGAAGATGAACAAAGACCATTATCAGAAAGAGTAGCAAGATTCTTGCCTCAAGTAAATGCCAATTACGTCATTATTGATACAAAAGAATTTGAATTGAGCGGAATTAAGCAAGAATATCGTGGTAGTATATCCCATCTTGTCATGCATGCAGTTAACAATCGTGTGGATGCATACATGGAAAAAGTTCTTAAGACATCCTTTAAGTATTAGAAGATATTACCGTCAGTTTGATTATTAACATAATTTTTTTGAGATAAACAATAAATATTATCGGTTTAACCGATAATATTTATATTTTATATCATATTTTTTAATAGGTAGAGAAACATCAGTTTTCATAAAGATAGATAGGAGAGAATTTTTATGAAATTTGGGTTATTTACATGCGGATACCAAAGATTTGATATTGAAAAGGCATTTCAAGATGCACAGAGATTTGGATATGACTATATTGAATTATGGGGTGCAAGACCACATGCATATCCTTATGATCTTGAAATATGTACAAATAGAATCATTGAATTAATAAAAGAAAATATAATATGCCTGTAACTGTATATACACCAGAATTAAACGCATATCCATTTAATTTAATGTGGGAAGATGAAAGCATGCGTGATAATTCTTTTGGAATATGTATATAAATCTTTAGATTTTGCAAAAGCTATTGGGGCAGAATACACCTTAATCTCAGCTGGGCATGCTGGGTTTAAAGCTACTGAAGAAATAATAAAAGAACGTTTATATGATAGTTTAGAGAAGGTAATAGCGTATGCAGAAAAAGTTGGTATAAAAATTGTGTATGAACCATTAACAATTTATGAATCCAATGTTACTACTACATCAAATCAATTACTAGAAATATGTAATCATTTTAATTCATCGTATTTTTATGGAATGAATGATATTGTTGTCCCATATATTCAAGGGGAGAATATAATTTCGTTTAATAAGAAGCTTGGAAATAAGTTAGTACATATGCATATTGTAGATAGTGACGGACAATCCGAAGATCATTATTGTCCGGGCTATGGAAATTTGCCATTAAAGAATTTTATGCAAGAACTAAGTCAGAAGTGGATATGATAAGACAGTAACAATTGAGTTAGTAACAAAATATCTAAATGAACCTAGTATTTACGCAAAACTAGCAATTGATAATTTAAAAGAAGGACTATAAATATGTGGATGAATGATTTATGGCACAAAGATAAAGTCATTATAGGAATGCTTCATCTAGACGCAATGCCTGGAGATCCAAGATATACTGATAGAAATTAAATTACAAACACCTTCTATAACAATTGGTGCAAGTTATGGTGATGCACTTATGGCAATGATAGGGGTTAAGCATATTAATGATTTTGCAGAAGCAAAAAAGCTAATTGATACAGGCAAAGTATATTATCCAAATTTGGAAAACACAAAAAAATATGAACCTTATTATAGGATATACATTGAGCTGTATAAACAGAATAAGAAATTAATGTCTATGATGGATGAAATTAAATTAACTTACCTAAAAATCACACTTCGCATGAGGTGTGATTTTTTTTACGTTTTCTCTTTTTGATATTGAATATATGTATCTTACATTGTAAATTATGCATCTTAGCGAAAACAGCGAGACAGTATGAAATACTTGAGTTAATATCACAGTAGAAAAGATACGAAAGGGAGAATCGAAGATGAAAGTAAATGTAGAACTATCAAAAGAGTTTTCCCTCCACACGTAACGATTTATGCGGATGTGATTACGGATGAGGTACAAAGAGTGATTGATTTACTAGACTCTAAGGACATACCGCTAATCGTGCAGCGTGAAGATCGGATGATAGTCTTGAAGGCGGAAGAGATATATATGATACGCGTGGAGGGTGGAGATACTGTTATCTATACTGAAAACGAGAAGTATTATTCCCGAAGACGTTTGTATGAGATGCTTGAGCAGATCGGGACTTGCTTCATGCAAATATCGAAACAAACTGTCATTAATCTTTCTTGTATAAAAAAAGTATAGAGACAGGCTTTTGGTGGGAACATTTATTACTAAAGTTAAAAGAATGGTTGCTTCTGATTATGTATCAAGAAAGTATTTACCTGATCTAAAAAAAGATATCTAGGAATTTAAGGAGGCTAAACATGAAAGACAAAAGAAACAAACACTACTATTTAACATATTTGTATCAATGGGTATTGCCGCAATGATATTTATTATCGTTGGGAGTTATCATTGATCGTATCTTCCATGGAAATATCCAAATGACAAATTACGCATTTTCTAAGATGGCTATCGCAACTGTGGTAATTGGACTTGGCTTTGGGCTACCTGCAATAGTTTATGACAATGAGAAGTTATCCCTTTTTACACAGACAATTATTCACATGGGGACTGGTTGTATTATTATGACAGTTACAGCTTTCCTTGTAGGTTGGATTCCTATGCATCATGGACCACTACTGATGATTGCGATACTTTTAGAAGAGATTGCACTTGCATTTGTTATTTGGTTTGTATTTTATCTACAACAAAAGAAACTCGTTAAACAGATGAATCAACGAGTGAGCGAAATAAATAAATCATGAATAGTTTAACGGTCTATCATAAGTGGGCCGTTATTTTTTGATTTGGGATGATAAATTATAATTTACGTATTAAGATAGAGAGGTGCTTTCAAGGAGATTTATTATGAAGTGGTATGAGAATGCGGTGTTCTATCATATTTATCCATTAGGATTAACGGATGCACCAAAGAATAATGATTATCAAATTACAGAACATCGTTTGAATCAATTGGACCCTTGGATTAAACATATCAAGGAAATTGGCTGTAATGCATTATATATTGGTCCATTATTTGAATCGGTTGGACATGGATATGAAACGACTGATTACTATAAGTTGGATTCTAGACTTGGTAATAATGAGGATTTAAAAAAGTTTGTAAAAGAGTGTCATCATCAAGGTGTTCATGTAATCTTTGATGGTGTCTTTAATCATACGGGAAGAGATTTCTTTGCGTTTAGGGATATTCAATTAAACCGCGAAAACTCACAGTATAGAGATTGGTATTGCAATGTGAATTTCCAAGGGAATAATGAATATAATGATGGCTTTCTCCTATGAAAACTGGGGTGGATATAACTTACTCGTGAAAACTCAACCAACAAAATCCTGCGGTTAGACAATACCTATTGGATGTGGTGAAGTTTTGGGCCAGTGAGTTTGATTTGGATGGTATACGCCTAGATGCGGCAGATGTATTGGACTTTGGTTTTATGCATGAGTTACGCATGTTGGCGAATGATATAAAGCCGGACTTCTGGCTGATGGGTGAAGTGATTCATGGTGACTATAGTCGTTGGGTAAATCCTGATATGTTACATTCTGTGACGAACTATCAACTATATAAAGCACTGTATTCTGGACATAATGAATATAACTACTTTGAGATTGCACATACAGTGCGTTATCTATTAGATAAAGGAATCTACCATATCATCTTTATAACTTTGCAGATAACCACGATGTGGAACGAATTTATACTAGACTTCATAATAAACAAGAGTTTGTACCATTGCATATTTTGATGTATACACTACCAGGCATTCCTTCTATCTATTACGGTAGTGAGTTTGGTATTGAAGGAAGAAAAGAGAAGCATTCTGATGCAGCATTACGACCTGCAATCAACTTGGAAAACTATCAAAATGCAGTCAATGAGAATGGCTGCACCAATATCATTGCAAGACTTGGTGAAATTCGACAGAAGAATTCTGTATTTTCAGATGGTATATATCAAGAATTACGATTAACAAATCGTCAGTATGCATTCTCACGTACAAATGATTTTACGCAGGCTATTGTGGTGGTGAATAATGATGAATCTGAATCATCATTAGATATTCCGGCTAATGGGACATATACGGAACTATTAAGTGGAGAAATACAAACAACTGAAGGAAATTTACACGTTCAATTGCATGCATGTTCTGGGCAAATCTGGATTCAAAATTATGATGAGAAAGTTGTTAAGCATCAGGAAGTAAAGATTCCAGAAATCAAACAACCTGAAGTAAAAGAAGAAATGATTCAGCAGGTAACAGTAGACTATAGTAAATCCTATGAAGAGATGAGTGTAGAAGAACTACAACAATGTGTATTAGATAAACTTTCAAAGAATGGTCCAATGACAGATCAAATGAAGCGTGATGTCGCAAATAATATTTATCATGATTCATTGGTCAATTGGGTAAAGAGCTTTAGAAATTAAAAATACCGCAGCTGCGGTATTTTTAATATTTAGGCATTACGTTCATGCATTAGAATAAATGGAATCAATAGAACAGCACAAGAAATCCAGATAGTTGGATAACCTAACTGTTTGGATATTACGCCACCAAGACCAGCACCAATTGCGAATATTACGATAATTCCGAAGTAATGCATGGATTGGTGAAAGTATGTTTTATCATTTGTACGAAAGAAAGCGGATAATCTTGCGGTAGCACTCTTGATATTACCGATACACATGGTACTTGCATATGTGTTTCCGTTTACCTTACGGAAAGATTGTACTTGTAAAGCGCAAGAGAATGAAACAAGCATATTTGCGATATTGTTAAGACTACCGGGATTAAAACCAACAAGTAATAACGTAATAATCTCAATGAGTACGATAAATTGTCTCCAGTGAAGAGATTTCTTTTCTTTTAGTCGACCTTGTAGTTGTTCGGCGACAAATACACCCACGATAAAAGCGAAGATAGGCAATAGATAGTTTAGACTATGTGCGATATTGCCCTCCATCAAATTCTGCGTCATTAAGACTAGATTGCCTGTTTGTGCATTCGCAAAAACACGATCTCGTGTATTAAATGTATAGGCATCCTGCAAACCTCCACTAAAAGCAAGGAAGGCAGAGGTAATAAATGCGTCTGACATCTGTTGTTCTTTCATAGTTCACCATCCTTCAAACTATATCTAGCAAGTTTAGTCTAATATTAGGATGAATTGTAAATGAATACAAGACTAGTTACTAGAATGCAAAAGGATTCTATGTAAGAAGTGATCAAAAGGTGATATGATAATACTGGTTATTAGTTTTTTTACACATCATCGATTTCAACTAAATTATTTTTAAGTGGGTAAGGGGACATGGAAAAGAATAATTTATTTCAACGTTTTCGCTATTGGCTAGATAAGCGAATGGCAAAGGGTACAGGGTAGTATGATTCGTGCTTTATTGTTTACTACCATTTTTATGGTTTTGTTTTTGGCATTTTTACTCATCATATTTGGGGAAAGTGATGAGTGTTCGCCACTTCATGCGATATGGGATAGTTTTGCAACGGCAATCAATGCAGAAATTCCATCATCTTCAGATGGATCACTATTTTTCATTATTATTAATGCGATTGCCGCAATCATTGGTCTATTCTTTACTAGCATCTTGATTGGTATTATCACAAACGGTATTGAGACAAAACTTCAGAATCTTAGAAATGGTAATGCGGAGGTTTTTTGGAAAAAGAATCATACTATAATACTCGGCTGGAATGATACGACTTTTGCGATTCTTGCGGAGATTATGGAATCAAATCTAAATCGAGATATGCAGACGGTCGTGATATTAGATAATGCATGTGAAAAGGCAGAAATGGATGAACAAGTACGTACATTTATCGCGGAGAAAGATAAAGAGCGTAAGAGAATTGCAAAGAAGAATCATGAGATATTTCTCCCATATGCAAAATATACACAAATCTTATGTCGTTATGGAACAACAGTACATTATAGTAATTTAGAAAATTGTAATATACAGAACTGTAAATCAATTATCGTGAATGAAGATGATGATGAAGAAACAATCAAAGCCATTCTTGCATGTAGTGGAATTATCAACGAATTGCGTATGAGTGGTGTAAAGGGAAAGAAACTCCCTTATATTACAGCGATTATTCGTGATAAGGAAAATATGAATACTGCAAGACTTGCAGGTGGAAAAGATTTGGAAGTTATCTGTTATCCAGAGTTAATGTCACGCATCATGGCAAACTCTAGCAGAGCTGCAGGATTATCTCATGTGTTTACTACCTTATTTAATTATGAAGGAAGCGATATCTATTATGTAGACAAAAACAAGATTCAACTATCTGGTAAAAGGGTTATCGCAGCCGATGGACATAAGAAGCACATGAATGATTTAACCCTCTATGAATTAAATCAATATCTAACCAATGCGACGATTATAGGTGGTTCACATGGTAAAAATCAATACTCGAGTGGAACAAGGAAGACTGAATGAGAATCGTTGGGAAGGAATGGAATCATGCTTACTACCAACGATGAAGAGTAAATTAGTAAAAGATGTAGATCACTTTTACGTATTACAGATGGATGATAATCCAATTGAAGTAACAAAGAATACATGTACAGTCTCCTGTAAGGAAGTTAGGGAAAAGAACTTTAATCCACATACAAGGCCAGACGCAATTATTGGAGTTAGCTCTTTATTAATACAGGTTTTAAAGGAGTTGGAAACATTCTTACACGAAGATACTGCTGTCTATATTTTAGAAACACAAGAAAAATTAGGAAAATATCTAGCAGATGAAGCTGTACAAGAAGAAATTCAAAAGATTACAAATGTCCGCCTAGAATGGGTAGCTCTAGATATCGATGATTACAATAGTATTTATGATTTTATGAACACACCAGAACATAAAGAAATTCGTAGTGCAATGATTCTTTCGGATAATCTTTATGTGGATGAAGAACTAACCCAACAAGAACAGAAAGAGGTTGCGGATAACCTTACAATCTCCCGCTTATTATCCTTGCGAAAAATACAAAGTGATTTAATGCCGGAATTATTTATTACTTGTGAGATGAATTATGATGAAAACAAGAATCTCGCAGAACGTTCAGGCTCAGAAGATTATATTGTAGGAAGTAATGTAGCAGCCTCTGTCATGACACAAATTTCTCAGGCAAGAGAACTACATCGTATCTTCTATGAGATTCTTGATTGGAGTGGTTCTGAAATCTACTTACATAAAGCATTTAAGTATTTAGGATTTGAAAACCGCAAGGATGCAAAAGAAAAGGTAGATCTTCCAACACTAGCTGCGAAATTAGCACAGCAGAATGCGGTGTTTATTGGTTATTGTAAGTATGGACAGAATGGTAAGTATCTAAAACCAAAACTAAACCCACCAAAATGGAATAAAGATGGTACTCCAACCGAGATAACTTTTGGGTATCGAGATTACATTATTACAATTGCAAATCAAAATGAGTGATAAATCTTAATGGTGGCTAAGCGTGTAGCTTAGGGTATGGTTACTAATGTATGTGATTTATCAATATGATACAATTCGTTGTATAAGTAATTCATTAAGAGAGATATATTATGTATGATGCAAAAAAATAGTCAAATTAAATTCTACGATGACACAATCAATTATGTTTCATTTGGTTATGGAAATAAGAATTTAGTATTGATACCAGGTTTGAATATAGAGCGAATAAAAGGAAAAAGCTCTACAACTTTGCTTTTTTTACTATAGAAATTTTTTTGAGAGATTATAAAGTTTTTTTATATTTGATCATAAAGAACATCTCAATGAGAATTATGAGATTAGCGATATGGTGGAAGAGATTGCTTATTGTATCAAAAAGTTGAATTTAGATAAAGTAGATGTTGTAGGGGGTATCTCAAGGGGAATGATTGCTCAACTATTAGCTATCAAATTACCCTGACATTGTTAAAAAAACTAGTTTTAGTAGCAACTACATCAAGAAATAATCCTACAACAAACAAGGTCGTAGATAGATGGATTGTTTTAGCTGAAAATGGTGAGTTACAAGAACTGCAAAAAAATATGCTTGAAACTGTTTATTCAAAAAGATATATAGAAAAAAATAAGTGGTTATCTATATTTAGTACAAATTTCTATTTAAGCCAAAGATTAGATCAGCTTAATAGATTTATTATTTTTAGCTAGAGCATGCTTAAAATTTAATGTTTTTTTGATAAATTAGATAAAAATTCAATCTAAAAACTCTGGTTATAGGTGCTGCATTAGATCAAGTTATACCAGTAGAATTTTCTAATGAACTTGCTGAAAAAAATGAATTGTCAGAAAATTATTTTTTTGAAAACTCTGGTCATGCAGTACATCAAGAAGTTTCTGATTTTAATAGAATAGTTTTAAATTATTTTGATAAGTAGTAATTAAGAATTTAACTTTTTCACTTGTGCACGGCGTAGCATTCACTAACCCTTTGGGTGAGGTGTATTGAAAACTGTACTTTTAACCATTAAAATAGAAAGGCAGGAGGTAAACACGAATGCTAAATAAATTACCAGAGAAATTAACACTCCTTAGAAAACATTACGGTCTTTCACAGGGTGATGTAGCAACAAAAATCAATGTGAAGTTTACCGATTATATGAATTGGGAAAATGGTAACAGTATCCCATCAATATCAAATATTCGTAAGTTATCTATGTTGTTTGGTATTCCGGTTGAATCTTTTATTGATAATCGTAAGGGAATTGAATTACCTGAGGTAAAGGTAGTGCCACCAGTACAACCAGAGTCAAAACCAGAACCAGAACAAAAACTAGATGAAACATTACAAACGGGAACAATTCATACACAACGAGTTAATTCTGTTAAGAATGACTTAGGTAGTACACGTGTAATGGATGCAGGTAAGATTAAGACGGCTGCAAAGGGTATGGACACAAACCAGCCTAAAAAACAAGATGATCAAAAGAATCGTAAGAAGATCTCTTATGCGATTATCGCTGGATGCTTGGTTGCGGTTATCGCAGTTATCGCAATTATCCTACGTTTTACAACTGGTGGTGGAAAGTCAAATTTCACTGTAGAAGTTTCTGAACTAAACCGTATCGCAGAAGGCGATACCTATACATTATTTATCAATAAGAATAATGCTTTAGAAGTGTATGGTGATTTCCAGTATAAGAATGAATTCCAAGATGTTGTACAGGTTAGTGCGTACGGAAGTCATGCGGTTGGTCTTAAGAAAGATGGTACAGTCGTAACAACTGATAAGAATGAGGAAGTTGCGAAGTGGAAAAATATTCAAGCAATTGCAGCGGGTAAAGACCATACGGTTGGTCTAACTAGTGATGGTAAAGTTCTTTGTGCGGGTAGTGAACTTGCATGTCAGGTTAGTGATTGGACAGATGTAGAGAGTATCTACGCTGGTGATGATGTCACATTTGCGATTGTAAATGGACAGGTGAAGGTATCAGGTAACTCTGCAAACTTTAGTTCTATTAGTGATGCAAAGAAGTTAGCTGTTGGAGAATCACAAGTACTTGTTTTTAAAGAAAGATAGCAGTGTTTCTGCTGTATCCCTAAAGGAAACAGTACAAGTGATGTGTCTAGTTGGGACTAAAGATTTCATCCATTTGCGGTTGGCAAAAACTATGTAGTTGGTGTACATGAAGATGGCACAGTCAGTGTTGTTTCAGATGATAAGGACTTAAAGGAAACAGTTGAAGCTTGGACAGATGTGAAGTACATCACAGCGTATGATGATACGTTAGTAGCTTTCAATCGTTCGGGTAAGATGTATGGTTATGGAGATAACTCCAGTAGCCAGTACGATAATTCATTTAAGACCGACGCTAAGACAACTATCACAAGTAAAGAACATTACATTCACAATCACAACAGCGAATGTAAATATCGCTTGGGATCCAGTAGAAAATGCGGATTACTATGAATTAACAATTAATACAAATCCAATTACAGAACATAAGAATATTATTTCGAATAGTGATAGTATCGCATCCTCATCTCTAAAAAGATGGAGAGACATACGTCGTAACAATCACAGCACATTCTAAGAAGGAAGATAAGTATAAGACAAGTGAGAAGACTTCTATCAACTTCGCATATAGCGCAAAGACAGTACAGCTCAACTCACCAACAGATATTACAGCGACAGGATTGCAGAATGCATGGCACTTTGCATGGTCTGCTGTAGAGAATGCGGATAAGTATAACATCTCAATTGATGGAACAGTTGCGGCATCTAATGTAGAAGGAACATCTATCACGATTGATGGTATCTCATTTGCGGAAGGCTCTGAACATGAGATTAGTATTACAGCTCTCTCGTCAAATCCAGCATATACAGAGAGTGTGCCAACGAAGGCTAAGATGAAGTATACTATCAGCAAAGGTAAGATTAAGGTTAATCTTGAAAAACCAGATGGTAGCAGTGCCGGTTCAAAGACATATGAGCTCAATGTAGGTTCGTACTATATTCAAAATATTATCAAACCTAGTGATATCCCAAGTGGATTCAAACTGACAACTGAACCTGTTCAAGCTGAAGTTTTGAATGGACAAACAACAGAAGTAACGATTAAATTAGAAGCAAACTAATTGCAAGGAGAAACACATGGACAGACTTTGGTATTATACAAAACGAGGTAGCACAGAAAAATTTGGCCCATTTACAGATGCGGAATTAGTGCAGTTCATCAAACAAGAAATTCTTTGCAAGGATGATTATATCTGGATGCCTGATTTGAAGAATTGGTTGGAAATATCAAATTCAATCTATGCAATCTATTTACCAACTTCAGATACAACAGTAGAAATATAAAGAAAAGAATGTATTTGTAGGAAAGCCCTATAAATACATTCTTTTTGTATACATGCATTATTTTCTACGAATGCTTTGAAGTGTTGTTGTACCAATGATTGTACCAAGACTAAGTGCGACAAGAGATAGAATACAATCAAATGCTTGTACTTCTGCTAGTCGGATATTGCCAGTTACTAGTGATGCGATCATATAGTGGAACATGTCTCCGGGAATCAATGGAATAATTGATGGGTAGATAAAGTAAGCAGTAGGAACCTGAAGCTTACGAGACATAAATTCACCGTAAAGCGAAGCAGCAAGTGCAGAAATTAAAAATGATGACAAAGCGATTATCCAGAAAACTAGAAAGTGAGATATTTACTAAGCGCACTAAGAATCCACCAAGACCTGCATATAGTAATTTATCTTTACCATGAATCCCAAAGGTAACACTAAAAAGCTAGTGAAGCAATAAAGGAAAATAGTAAAATCAAGATATTGTTTACCATGCGCCTGTACCTCCCATTAGAATTACAGCAAAGTACATACCAGCTGCTAAAGAGGCACTTTCTAAGAATACATTTAGTAATTGTAGGATACCATTGAACTCATGGCCACAGATTAAATTACGAAATGCATTGACTAAAGGGATACCTGGAATCATGAGTAAGCTGATAGAAATCAAAGTCCACTGTGTATCTGCAATCAATCCTACTCTAACTAATAGAAAGGATAGAATTGTGCCTAAGAACATACTAATAATATTGTTAATAATCTTTTCAGTACGTAGTTTAGAAAGGCCAAGGTTTATCCAGTATAGACAAAATGAAACAAGTGCAGTCGCTATCATATCAGTTGGTTTACCACCTAGAATAAAACAAACACAAGTGATGGCAAGTACTTGGCATAATAGAGTTGTTACAACACTATACTTCTTTACGTTTTGAGCTTGATCTAGTATATTCTGCAGTTGTTCAGCAGGGATAGGGTGATTACTAACTTGGTGCATAATATTGTTTAAAATACGTAACTTTTCCAAGTTGATAGATATTGTAGAAATATCTAACTGCTTCATATATGTATTTCCATCAGTACCACGGAAACAAATACTTACATACTGATGTGTCATAACAGTGCTAAGTTCAGTTAAATGATATGCATGTGCATTCTTTTCGATGGCATACTCTACATGTTCAAGAGTTGAACCGTTCGATAGTAGTGCGTGTGCTAGTTTTGTCAGATAATTTAATATCTGTTCCATTTCTAAACGAGTATTCATCAGACTCTCCTTATTAGACATATAGTATATATTCAACATTTATTTAGTAGCAAGAGGAAGTTTAGAGATAGTAATTTCATAGTTATTGTTCGAACGATGTTATAGTAAAACAGGGTGATAAATATGAAAGAAAAAGTTGGTTCAGTTTATTCAATTGCACAGGATAATCCATGGGTGACAAGCTGTACTGTCTCAAAAGAGGTAATGAGTCAGGCCAGTTACTACTCACTTGCGGAGAATACAGATATCAGTGCAGAAATCTACCCATATTACAAATTGATCTATGTTCATACAGGAAGAGCAATCGTTTATACAAATGACGACGAGAAAACAGTCAATGTCGGTGAAGCAATGATCGCACATATTAATATCCCTGTAGGAATCAAAACAGATCAAGGAACCATTTATACTGAAATCATGATAGGAGAAAATAGTATGATGAACAGCGCAGTAAAACCAGGAGAAGTATTTGGATTAAAGGATTTAGTACCATATCAGGATGGTAAAATCGTAAACATGGATGTTGCACACAACGAAAAGATGAAATTTGTTGTGATGGCATTCGATGCAGGAACAGGCTTATCTGAACACGCAGCACCAGGCGAAGCACTAGTATTTGCGTTAGATGGTAGTGCAACAATTATCTATGAAGGTGTAGCACATGAAATTCATGCTGGCGAACAATTCTGCTTTGCAAAGGGCGGCTTACACGCAGTAAAAAGCAAACGAAAAGTTCAAGATGGCTTTATTATTAACTTTATAAGAATCGTAAAATGTCTCTGTGATAGAGGCATTTTTATTTTTGAGAAAAGAAAACTGTATTTTCTATTATAAGAAGACAGAAAATACAGTGAGAAAGAAAACCTACTAAAGCGTGCCAAATAGAGATTGGTCTTGTAGCTAAATCGATCAGTACCAACATACCAGAGGGATTTCAGACAAGAGACTTGTACCGTGAAAGATACTTTCTAATAGACCGATTTGAAGTAGGGAAAGACCATTTTGGATGAAAAATAAGATCCAAAAACTGGTAATTCCAAAATAGGAAGTGAATTCCAGACCTGCTAGGAGTGGAATATTGCGTTTGTAAGTTCTTTTTAAACATTGTTTTCTCTCTTTCAATATGTAATATGAGTTTTTCTAAAAGACTGACTTAGAGTTGCCTACATTTTCTCCACCAAAGATGATAATAATATCCATTATCAGCAAGAAAATTGGGGAAATTTTTTTGAAATTTCTTCATATTTAGACTTCCTTTCAGTTTTTCATTTATTGTACAAAAAAATTTTTATTTAGGTTAAAAAAACTGTACTTTCTATTATAGAAAAAAACAGAAAGTACAGTGAGAAAGAAACCTACAAATATAAAACCAACCTAATATATATCCTTTTTTAAATAATGTTTACATAACGCAACATACTCACGAATCATTGCGCTAGGCCAGAAGTAGAATGCGATAGGAGCACCGATACCGATTGCTGTAATATCTAATGAACGACAAAGCAGAAGTGCACGATAAACATGGAAGTTGGAAGTAACTACCGCAATACGCATGCGACCACCTCTATGCTTTGATGATTTCAAAAAGAATTACGCATGTTTTTCAAATGTATTGACACTCTTATCTTCCATGATAATTTGATGGTTTCTTAATTCCCTTTATCAATGAGGTATGTATGCATGGCTTCAGCTTCAGATACCTTTTTCATCAGCACCTTGACCACCAGATACAACAATATAACAGGATGATAGGGATTTATTAAATACGCGAATCGCTTTATCGAGACGATTGGCAAGAATCTTCGTTGGTCTTAATCCATCGATTAAGCCAGCACCTAATACAACAATGTAGTCAAAATCAACATGTCTTGGGAGTACTTGGATGAATATGGAATAGAACATAAATGCGACGAATACAAGTGAGATATATAAGACACTAAATCCAAATCCCATTTTAAGTAAAGTAGGGAAAATCTTGTATTAGATGGATTGAGTAATCCATAAAATTGTTAATAGCCACTATCATTGAAGATGTAAATAGATAAAATTCACCAGCTAAGATAAAGATTCCAAAACGCAATGGATAGGAAACTTGTAATATGAAACCCTTCCTTAAGAAGCATCTGTACACTATTTACCATCAATAAGAATGGAATGATAAATATCAAGAACATAAAGGTAGTGACAAATATACTTGAGTATATTGTCGCAATCTTGAAATATACCTGAATACTTTTACAGACCAAAACAAAGAGTGCAAATCAATAGGATTAATAAGAAATACGGCATTTCGAAAAGCGTCTAGAATCCTTTGAAGAAGGAGTATAAAGAATATTGCAAGTGAAACTAATCACTATGAATTCAGGTGTAAAGAATATAATTCATGAAATGTAAACATAGGGAAAAAATAGTAAACATGAATAGAAAAAGTATCTAGTGCAATGTGAATAATATGTTTAAATAAACATCTTAGTATTCATACTTTTTAAGCTTTACTAGAATTACGATATAATCAAATAAACCGTTGATTGGAAATAGTACTACAATATACCGGCATAAGAGAGAAGCATATTTGGTGAGAGTGCTTTGGCAGATGGTGTTGATGGGAATGCCTCCGAGAGGGTCTTCTTGATATGTAGAGAAGGACGTTGCACTAATGTTATCAGTGAAATTCTAAAGAGTGGATACGCATAGCGTCTTTTTAAGAAAGACGCTTTTTTAACAGGAGGAAGAATATGATCAGACTGTATAATACAAAGACTTTACAAATCGAAGAATTTCAAACCAATTCACGAGGGACATGTGGACATGTATGTATGTGGACCAACTGTGTATAACTATGCACATATCGGTAATGCACGACCAATGATTGTGTTTGATGTGCTGAAGCGATTATTTGAAGCAGAAGGATATAGCGTTACGTATGTATCTAACTTTACAGACGTTGATGACAAGATTATTAAGAAAGCTGCTGAAGAAAATACAACAGAAGCAGTAATTGCACAGCGTTACATTGATGCATACCAGGAAGTACGTACATTACTCAATACAGAACTTCCAGATATTACACCACGTGTTACAGAAACAATGGATAAGATTATTGAATTCATCGACAAACTTGTTAAGACTGGTCATGCCTATGAAGCAAATGGGGATGTATATTTCTCTGTTGAATCTGTACCAACATATGGTGAGATTTCTCATCAGCACATGGACCAACTAGAGGCTGGTGCTCGTATTGAAACGAATGACCAAAAGAAAAATCCATATGACTTTTGCATTATGGAAAAAGACAGATATGGGTATCAAGTGGAATTCTCCATGGGGAGAAGGTCGTCCAGGCTGGCATACGGAATGTGTTGTCATGATCAATGATAATATCGGTGATTGCATCGATATTCACGGTGGTGGTATGGACTTGAAGTTCCCTCACCACGAAAATGAAGCTGCTCAACAAGAAGCGATGCATGGCAATACGCTCGCTAACTATTGGGTGCATAATGCCATGGTAAATATCGATGGACAGAAGATGTCTAAGTCATTAGGTAATACAATGTGGGCAAAGGATGTTGTGTTATCTTTAGGTACAAATCTAACAAGATGGTTAGTATCTTCAGTACATTATCGTAAGGAATTAAACTTCTCTGATGAGACAATAGAAACTGCTCGCAAGGAATTAGATAAGGTGTTAACACCACTCAAGCAGGCATATATCAAAGCTGCACTTGCGGATTATGTCATGGGTGATGATTATGACAAGGAATCTTATCGTGCATTCTTGGATTGTCTGGATGATGATATGAATACACCAAATGCGTATGCAGTTGTCTTTGAAACTGTGAAGAAGTTAAATCAAACTTTACGTCAAAGAGAAATTGACTTTTGCACAGTTAGCTCTTTACAGCAACGCTGTGGAAAAGATGTTGAATGTATTGGGTATTGTTGTGGATAAACCAGTGATTGGGTGAAAGCAGAGAAAGAATTATTTGCGAAGTGGAATCAAGCTAAGGCAGATAAAGACTTTGATAGTGCGGATAAATATCGTAATGAATTAGCAGAAAAGGCTTTATTGTAATGAACCCATTAGAATGTAATGGTAGAACACTAGCGTTTCTTGGGGATGCGGTTTGGTCTCTTGCGGTACGTGACTTCTTGGTTCAAGAAGGGCAGGGCAAAGGAAAAATGCTACAAAAGCTAAGTATTTCCTTTGTTTCTGCAAAATCGCAAGCAAGATTCTATTCGCTTCTTCATGAAGAAAACTTCTTTACTGAAGAGGAAGAAGCGACGTATCATCGTGGACGCAATGGGAATACAGGTAGTGTTCCAAATAATACGGATGTTGTGACATATCGTATGTCGACAGGATTTGAGGCAATCTTAGGTGCTTTATATCTTGAAAATAATCAAGAACGTATTAGACAAATTTGGGACAAAGTACGGACACTTTAGGGAGGACTTCTATGGCACAATTTGTGTACGGGAAAAATGTTGTAAAACAGATGTTGATGGATAACTCCAAGATCAAACAAATTTACATGTCAGTAGACGATAGGGATGTAGAACAGTTGGCTAGAAAACAACGAGTACAACTCAAAAGAGTGGATAAGAAGACATTAACACAGATGACAAAGACAGACCGTCATCAAGGTGTTGTGGCTGAAGTTGATCCATATCGTCTATATAGTGTGGATGAAATCGTGCAGAGTGTTTCCGAGGATGGTAAGGGTCTTATCATCATGCTTGATGAATTAGAAGATCCACATAACTTGGGAGCGATATTACGTACAGCTGATGCGATTGGTGCCACTGGTGTCATCTTTAAGAAGACCAATGCAGTAGGCTTAACGCCTACCGTTGCGAAGGTTAGTGCTGGCGCAATTGATACAGTGAAGTGTGCTTCTGTTACCAATCTTTCCAGAACGCTAGAAGACCTTCAGAAAAAAGGTTGGTGGGCTGTTGGAACAGATATGGATGGACAGGACTATCGTTCTGTAAAGTATGATTTCAATACTGTATTGATTATTGGAAATGAAGGTAAGGGTATCTCAAGACTCCTGCGTGAGAAGTGTGACTTTGTGGTATCACTACCAATGAGAGGAAAGATTGAATCGTTAAATGCGGCAGTTTCTGCGGGTATTCTGATGTATTCGATTTACAACATGCGTTTCCCACTATAGGGGGAGTGTTGTATGGAAAAGGACAATCCATGTGAACTATTATATATGTGCAGGATGGGTGATGCGCATGCGCAATATCGCTTATTTGCTCAGTATGAAGGTTTACTTACATCGCTGGTGAATCAAACAATACAGGTATATCCACCAGTGAAAAACTATAAAGATGATTTATTACAAGAAGCACGTCTTGGTTTACTTTAGTGGCGATACATTGTTATCGAGAGGATAATCAAGCTAGCTTTTAAAACCTTCTTGTGTATCATCGCAAAGAGAAGAGTTTGGAATGTCCTACGACAACTTTCAACGATTGGAAGAAATGAAGGTGCAGATGTACTGGCGTTAGATGCGATGATGAATGAAGATGAAACATTCTATGATGTTGTCGAACAACAAAATAAGATGTTTAATCCAGAATATTATTATCAGTATGTCGATGCTTTTAAACAAATGACACAAGGTATCATGTCATTATCAAAACGGGAAGTAGATGTAATGCGTTCTTGGTATGATGGGGATTGTTATGAAGAGGCAGCCCGGAATCAGAACTGTACTGTAAAGGCATATGATGGTCGTTTGCAGAGAGTGCGAGCCAAGATTAAAGATTACATATATCATAATCAATGATAAAACTTGACAGATAGTGTATGATAATAAAGTAAACTGAAACAGAAAATAGTAAATGCATGTCAGCGATGATTTGTCGATGGCATGCATTTTGTTGTTTTATAGAAGATTTGAATATTCGCTCAAGTGTGCGCTTATAAAAACAAACTGCTTCAGTAGAGTTTGAAAAGGAGAATAGTATGAAACTCAAAAAACTAATGACAGGAGTACTTGCGGCATTCATGCTTGCAGGTTGTGCTCCAAAACAACAACAGAACACTACAAAATTAAAAATCGTAGCTACAACATTCCCACAATATGATTGGATTCGTGAGATTATCGGAAAAGACAATACAAATGTGGACTTACAATTATTGATGAAGAACGGTGGAGATTTGCATAGTTATCAACCAACTGCAGGTGATATCGCAAACATCGCTGATGCAAATCTATTTGTATACGTTGGTGGTGAATCTGATGAATGGGTAGATGATGCGTTAAAAGAGAAGACCAACAAAGATATGAAGGTTGTAAATATGATGCAGACACTTGGTGATGACATCGATGAAGAAGAGGAAGGTTTAGAAAAAAACATGACGACGATGATAGGACCACGACCACGATCATGATGATAAAGGATCACGACCATGACCATGAAGAAATTGAATATGATGAACATGTTTGGTTATCACTCAAGCGTGCACAGAAAATCGTAAAAGCAATTGCGGATGAATTAGGAGAATTGGATTCAACAAATGCAAAGAAGTATCAGGAAAATGCAGAAGCGTATATCGCAAAAGTTAGCTGCTTTAGATAAGTCTTATGAATCTACAGTCAATACAGTTAAAAATAAGACATGGATCTTTGCGGATCGTATGCCATTCCACTATTTAGCAAAAGATTATGGTATTACAACATACGCTGCATTCAATGGTTGCTCAACAGAAACAAATGCAAGCTTTAATACAATTGTCTCTCTTGCCAAGTACGCAGATGAGTTGGGTATCAAACATATTATGACAATTGAAGGTTCTGATAAGAAACTTGCAAAAGCAGTCATTGAGAACACAACAGATAAGAATCAAGACATATTAACATTGAACTCATTACAGTCCGTTAGCCAATCAGATATTGATAAGGGCTTAACATACTATGGCGCAATGGAAGAGAATTTAAAGGTATTAGCACAAAGTTTTAACACGGAGGTTAAGTAAGATGACACATTTGATTACATGTAAAAATCTATCCGTTGGACATGAACGCACGAAAGTTGCGGGACCTTTTAACTTGGAAATCAACAGTGGAGATTATTTATGTGTAATCGGTGAGAATGGATCTGGTAAATCCACGTTCATGAAAACCATCTTAGGTTTAATCAGTCCAATTGAAGGAACGATTGAACATGATGAATCCTTCAATGCAAGAGAAATTGGTTACCTTGCACAACAGACACAAGTCCAAAAAGATTTCCCATCTTCAGTTGAAGAAGTTGTTTTATCCGGTTTTGTAGGTCACTTAGGACATCGTTGGTTCTATAACAAGAAAGAGAAAGAACTTGCGAAGGAGTATATGGCCAAAACTGGCGTCGATAGACTCGCAAAGCATTGTTACCGTGATTTATCCGGTGGACAACAACAGCGTACACTACTTGCTAGAGCGTTATGTGCTGCTGATAAGATGATTCTATTAGATGAACCGGCAGCAGGACTTGATCCAGATGCAATGCAGTATATGTATGATCTCATTTCAAAGTTAAATAAAGAAGGCATGACAATTGTAATGATTACACATGATGTACCTGCAGTGGTGCAGTATGCAAATCGTATTGTTCGCTTCGTGGATGGTAAAGTCAAAGAAATTTCCACAGATGAATATCGAAAGGTGGTGGAAGAATGCTAGCTGAATTACTACGCTATCTTGGATATCCCTTTGTAAGATATGCCATCGTTGCGGCGATGTTAATCTCACTATGTTCTGCACTTGTAGGTGTTATCCTTGTATTAAAGAGATATTCCTATATTGGAGATGGATTATCGCACGTTGCCTTTGGTGCGATGTCGATTGCTCTTGTACTTGGGATGATTCAACAAAGATGTATCTTGTCTTTCCGATTACAACAGTAGCGGCGATCCTGATTCTAAAATCAGGACAAAATAAAAGAGTCCAAGGTGATGCGATTGTCGGCATGATTTCGACAGGTGCACTCGCACTTGGATATCTATTAATGAATCTATTTCCACCAACTGCAAATATCAGTGGTGATGTATGTAGTACACTCTTTGGTTCTACATCGATTCTGACACTTTCCAAAGCAGAGGTTTGGTTATGTGTAATCGCATCTATCATCGTTCTAATCATATTTGTAATGTTATATCCGAAGATTTTTGCGGTAACGTTTGATGAAAACTTCTCCAAGGCAATTGGTCTAAAGGCAAATCAGATTAATTTAATCTTGGCAGTTATTATTGCGGTTATCGTTGTTTCTAGCAATGAATCTTGTAGGTTCATTATTGATTTCTGCATTAGTAATCTTCCCTGCATTATCTGTCATGCAGTTATTCAAGAGTTTTAAAGCTGTATTGATTGGTGCTGCAGTTCTATCAGAAATCTGTACAGTTACAGGTATGCTTGTAGCAATTCTTTGCAGTACACCTGTAGGTGCTACGATTGTTACAGTAGATATTATTGCGTTTATTATCTGTTGGTTGATTCGTGCAATGAAAGCGTAAGTAGTAATGAAATATATCAAGAAAGTTTTTATCCTAATCTTTCTAAGTGTTGGAATTATTACATTAGCCTTTTCTATATACACATCAACCAAACGCAGTAAAACCAGAACAGAGTAAAGAGACAGAAGTGGATTATGACTTTGTCTGTAGCTAAGTGGAAATGTTGTGTATTCGCAAGTATATGCAATGATGACAAATCCCAGAAGAATATGTGGATAAAGACATTTAAAGATTTCTGGAGTCTTTGCGCTAGGCAAAGATAAAGATGGTAATACGATGTATGGTTGTATTATCAAAGATGCGTTGGGTTGTTGCCAACAAGGGCATTCAATTCAATGGGAAGGAAATCATAAATATCCAGAGGATTATCCAGATCTTAGGGAACAGAGATTACAGTTGTAGGAACTTTCAGTTATCAAAAGGATGGAAATATCGTTTCCTTATTATTAAAGAATGCAGAAATGAAGGTGGGATTAATAGCCCACCTTTTTCGTGTGAAGATCTATTTTTATTTGATTTATCATCTCTTGATAAATATTATACAGTTCCTGTTTTTGACTTTTCGGATAGTTGGTCATCTTTTGTGAATGTCGTAATCATCTACTAAAGATACGTGATAGGCTAGCATTTTTTTCCATTCTTTACGGCAATTACATCAGGGAACAAACATGCCTTTTTTTACCATTGTCATCTTCTTGGAAACTGTCTGAAATATACTTTGAAAGATTTGCGTAGTTTTCTTCTCTTTCTCTTTTTGTTTCTCCCATACCTTTGTTTGCGTCAATATAATAAATCGAAATATCATTGTCTTTTGCGACGTCATTCAAAATAGGTACAGCGCGTTCACACCACGGACAGCCAACCTTTTCCATAGTATAGAATTCCTGAATATCCTTCTGTAAAAAACTTGATTGAACTTTCAAATGTGATTTCCTTAAATGCAGGATTGTTATCGGTCAGAAATGAATATTCTTTTATATCGGAATCTTTTTGATCAACATACTCTAAGTTGAATATCTCTTTAGTATTAGAGTTTTGACTTTCTGGTGTAGGTTTGCAGCCAAAGTAATAGTGTAGATGATACTAGAAGATAAAATAACTTTCTAGAGTTTACGCATAATACCTCCATGATTTAATTATTCAACAGCAATCAGAAATATTAATGATAGTTTGATATGAACTGTTTTGAAATATGACATATCCAATCATAATTCCAAATTGTATTGATCAAAATATCTACAACATCAAAGATTCCTCGATGACTAACGAATTGTAATAATTCAATAGAAGTTATCAGAAATAAGGATAGAAGTAGTACAGAACTAATCTTTAAATGTTTGATCCAGTATCCGATAGGAATAAATAAGATCAAATTTAATATAGTTTGAGAAAGATTTGTTGTTTCAAAATTAAAGAGTTCAAGAAGATTTAGGATAATGTTGTTGTCATGATAGACTCTAAAAAAATAGTAATAAAATCATCACAAGAAAATAAATTACCCTAGAGTAGTCGTAATACAAATGTTGGAATACGATGAGATGGATTTCAATAATAAATAGCTACTGCCATAAAAATATGAGAGTTTGACCAAACAAAAATCAAAAAGATATAAAAGTGGGCTCGATTACATATAATCCTTGGAAGTGAGAGTCCAAAAAAAATTACTAGTAACATAATAGAAAACTAGGAAACTAATGATACAAGTTAAAATGATATGTAGTATTCAGGGATGATTTTTCTCATATTAATACTCTTAACTATTATTATCATATATCAAAATGAAACTGATTTGTGATTTTTAATATGAAACAGGCGGTTGGCTCGTTGCGAGTTTGCGAATTATGTGCTATTGTAATCAAGACTTTGAAGGAGTTTTTTTCGTAATGGCAAAAGAGGCGAGAAAAAAATTATTCTTGCGTGTGAAGAATGTCTTGCACGCAACTATACAACAAACGGTTCGAAAAAAACAGCACAAAGAGATTGGAGCTCAAAAAGTTCTGCCCAAAATGTGGTAAGATGACGCTCCATAAAAGAAACAAAAATAGAAAGTAGGCAAGGCGATGTCTGAAGAGATGAAAGATAAGAAAGCTGCAAAGTCTGAAAAGCAGCAGGCTAAAGAAGCTAAGAAATTAGCCAAGAAGAATAAACCAGCAAAAAGACCATTGGTTTACAATCAGCGGTATTACAAAAAGAAGCAAAAGCGTGTTCGTTAGCACATTGGACTAACCAAGGTAGCGAAGAAGGAACATTACAAAAATACTGCTGAAGTATTAGCGTTCACAATTTTCTTTGCACTATTCTTTGTGTTGTGTGATTTAGGTGTTGCATATCTAATGAAAGTTTTCGGGATTGGAGCGTAACAATATATGACAACAAATGAGAAGGCAGTAATTTCTGCGATTGATGATGAACATGAAACTAGATGGTATGTTGTAAATACATACGCTGGTCATGAAAAATAGAGTTAAGGAAAATCTTGAGAAGCGTGTTGAAACAATGGGCATTCAGGATTCCTTATTCCGTATTGTAGTAGCAGAAGAAACAGAGACTGTTATTGGTAAGGATGGAAAACCAAAGGATGTTAAGACAAACGTATTCCCAGGTTACCTCTTCGTTGAAATGAAGATGACAGATGAAGCTTGGTACGTTGTACGTAATACTCCAGGTGTTACAGGATTTATCGGTTCCTCTGGTGGTGGTGCAAAGCCATTCCCAGTTGCACCAGATGAAATGGAAGCTATCTTACGCCGTATTGGTCAAAGTGATAAGAAGATTTCAATTGATTTCGAGATTGGTGATACAGTGAAAGATTCTTGCTGGTCCATTCAGTGGAATGGAAGGAAGAGTTGCGTCATTGAATGATCAGACACAGACAGCAAACGTATTAATTATGTTGTTTGGTCGTGAGACACCAACTGATATCAACTATGGTGATTTAGAAAAAGTAGAATTGTTCTAGGAGGTTGACATGACAGTAGAATTAACAAAAATCCTAACAAGTTATGCGATTTTCGCGGTAATTTGGTATGTCCTACAGACCTTCGGATATTTTAAAAGTATTACGTAAGACACCTGAAAATAAGATGCTTGCATTTATTCCAGTTTTACGTGAACTTGTGATGTTCAAACTAGTTTGGAAAGCTAAGTATGCTGGAATTATCTGGTTTGTATGTGCAATCGGTGGTATAGCATTATTCTTGGCTGCTGCTAACACAGGTATACAGATTATTGGATGGCTTGGTCTTGTGATGATAATTGCTTCAATAGCAATTCATATCAAGAGATCTGGAAAGCAAGCAAAAGCATTCAACATCAGCGGTGGTATTACAACATTATTAATTTTCGCTAACCCAATCGGAAATATCGTAATCGGTATGGGACAAGCTGAATACAAAGGTGCGAAATAGGAGTGTAGGAAACTACACTCTTTCCTTTTTGGAGATATGTAATGAAAAAACAAAGGATAAGTTTGAAGTATTTAAAGAAATATCAAAAAAAGAAAGTATTCTTGCGCCTTTATTTAAATTATTAGAGGCGTTAATGGATTTAACAGTTCCATTAGTGATTGCCCAAATCATTAAAAATGGAATTGGGCAGAATGATATGGGTTTTGTCTTAAAGATGTTTGGACTGTTGTTGTTACTTGCAGTATTAGGGATGACATTCTCCTTTACGGCACAGTGGTTTGCGGCTAAGGCAAGTACTGGGTATGCAACAGATTTAAGACAAGAGTTATTCGATAACATTCAAGATTTAACGTATGCTGAACTAGACCAACTTGGAACGGATACATTAATCACACGTATGACAAGTGATGTATTGCAAGTACAGACAGGATTAAATCTTGCTTTACGTCTACTACTAAGAAGCCCATTCATTGTATTTGGTGCAATGGTTGTTGCATTTACTATCGATGTAAGATCAGCACTTATCTTTGTGGTAACGATACCAGTCCTTGCGGGCGTTGTATTTACTATCATGTGGATTAGTATTCCCCTTTATACAAAAGTACAGAGTGCATTAGATAAACTATTAGGAACATTACGTGAAAACTTATTGGGTGTCAGAGTGATTCGAGCATTTCGCAAGGAAGATGCAGAGATTCAACAATTTAACCAAGAGAATGACATCTTAACAAAGTATAACGAACATGTAGGTCGCTTATCCGCATTAATGAATCCTCTCACATATATTTTAATTAATGTGGCTATTATTACATTAATTTATGTAGGTGCAATACGTGTTGATGGTGGAATCATTGCACAAGCAGATATTGTTGCGTTATACAACTTAATGGCGCTCATCATTGTAGAACTAATTAAACTATCTTCCCTTATCATCACAATTAATAAATCACTTGCATGTCTTGAACGTATTGAAGCAGTGCTTGTGGTAAAGCGTGAGATGGTCTATAAGACAGGACCGGTAAAAGAAGATGAAAGTGCTCCAGCAGTTGTCTTTGATCAAGTATCCTTCTCTTATCCACAAGCCGGCGCAGATGCGATATCGAATATTAGTTTTGTGGCGAATCGTGGTGAAACAATTGGTATTATTGGTGGAACAGGCTGTGGTAAATCAACTATTGCACAATTAATACCGCGTTACTATGATGTGCAAAGTGGAAAAGTATGCGTGAATGGTGTAAATGTAAAAGACTATCCACAGGGAGAACTTCTAGTGAAAGTGGGAATGATTCCTCAGAAGGCAGTTCTATTTGAAGGTACAATTCGAGAGAATATGCAGTGGGGGAAAGAAGATGCGACAGATGAAGAAATCTGGCATGCATTAGAAATCGCACAGGCGGCAGATGTAGTAAGAAGTAAGAATGGATTGGATGCGATGATTGAGCAGAATGGTCGTAATCTATCGGGTGGGCAGAAACAACGTCTTACAATTGCACGTGCATTATTAAAGAATCCTGAAATATTAATCATGGATGATTCCGCAAGTGCATTAGATTTTGCGACAGATTTAAAGTTGCGACGTGCAATTCATCATTTGGGAAATCAAATGACAGTCTTTATCGTTTCACAACGTGCTTCTACAGTACGTGCTGCCAATCAGATATTAGTATTGGATGATGGAAATCTAGTTGGAAAAGGAACGCACGATGAATTAATGGAGAATTGTAAGGTTTATCAGGAAATTTATTACTCTCAATTTCCAGAAGAAAAACCTGAGGAGGTTGTGGCATGAAAAAGAACACATCATTCCAGACCTTAGGGAAAGTTTTAAAGTTTATTGGAAAGTATAAAAGTTTTACTTGTATTTAGTATTAGCTTATCGATTGTGGCGTCGATATTACAGTTGTATGTACCAATCTTGTTTGGTTCCGCAATCGATACAGTTATCAAACAAGGAGAAGTACATTATTCAAAACTTCTTTCAGTCTTAATCCATATTGGAATCTGTATTACGATTGCGTCAATTGGTCTATGGGTTATGAATCTAATCAACAATCGTTTAACATATCAGACGGTTAAAGAGATTCGCGCAAAGGCAATGCGACATCTTCAACATATTCCGCTCTCTTATCTAGATGTACATAGTACCGGGGATATTGTTCAGAGTGTTATTGCGGATGTGGATCAATTGTCGGATGGATTATTGTTGGGATTTACACAACTATTTACAGGTGTTGTGACGATTATTGCGACACTAGTATTTATGTTATCGAAGAATGTACTCATTACTTGTTGCGTGATTGTGTTAACGCCAGTTAGTTTCTTTGTGGCAAGATTTATCTCGACACGTTCGTATCGTTTATTTCAAAAACAGACAAGTACGCGTGGGAAACAGACTGCCTTAATTAATGAAATGATAGGTAGTGAGAAGGTTGTAAAAGCATTTGGCTATGAGAAGCGTGCTTCAAAGCGCTTTGAAACGATAAATAAAGAACTACAACAGTATAGTCAGAATGCACTGTTTATTAGTTCCTTAACAAATCCATCTACACGTGCAGTCAATAATGTGATTTATGCGATTGTAGCAGTGCTTGGTTCTTATAGTATTATGAAGGGTAATTTAACTGTTGGTGGATTGACGGTATTACTTTCTTATGCAAACCAATACATGAAGCCATTTAATGATATTAGTTCTGTAGTAACAGAGTTACAGAATGCGATGGCCTGTGCAGACCGTGTATTTACACTAATCGAGGCTCCGGCTGAAAGTGTAGATCCAAAATTAGATTTAGTGGAAAAGGAAGGTGCGATTGATATTCAAAATGTATTCTTCTCTTATCTACCAGACCAAAAGTTGATCGAGAATTTTAACTTTAGTGCGAAACCTGGCACGACAACTGCTATCGTAGGACCAACAGGTTGTGGTAAGACGACGTTTATCAATTTGTTAATGAGATTTTATGACGCAAATCAAGGCGCAATTATGATTGATGGGCAGAATATCTATGAAGTAAGCCGTAAATCAATTCGTAAGAACTTCGGTATGGTTCTCCAGGATACTTGGCTAAAGAATGCAAGTATTCGTGATAACATTGCCTTTGGTGTCGAGAATGCTAGTGATGAAGAAATTATCGAAGCCGCAAAGGAAGCGCACAGTTGGGAGTTTATTCGCCGTATGCCGCATGGATTAGATACAATCGTAACAGATGACAGCTTAAGCCAAGGACAGAAACAGTTACTTTGTATTACTAGAGTATTATTGAGTAAACCTAACATGTTAATCCTTGATGAAGCAACGTCTTCTATCGATACTCGTACAGAGCTTGAAATTCAAGCAGCTTTCAACAATCTTATGAGGGGACGTACTAGCTTTGTGGTTGCGCATCGTTTATCAACGATTCGTAACGCTGACCAAATTATTGTCATGAATGCTGGTAAAATTATTGAACAAGGCAATCATGATACATTGATGGCACAAAATGGTTTCTATAGTCAGTTATATAACTCTCAATTTGTGACAACAAATGAATAACACTTAAGCGAAATCAGTCGTGGGTTTGACTAAAATGCGCAGCGAAATCAGTTGTGGGTCAATCATATACAAAATAAGGATATCTATGTCATCATAGCTGGTGACTAAGATATCCTTTTTTAGAAAAAGATTGAAATATAGTTTGATTTTTATTTGTTTAATGTATCGATTATTTGTTTGGTATATGTGCCACGTTTTTTGTGCTCTCGTTTTTCTGGAATATAAACATGTGGTCAAGCAATAGAATAAGTTTGTCGTTTAGGCAGTATAGTGCACGTGCACGAAAACGTTCTAGGTTTGTATATCCCTTGGATACCCTCGATCAGTAACCGAAGTTTCCGATTGATATTTTCAGCCAGTGCGTTGGATTGTCGTCTATCGTCATACGGTCTTCTAAAACTATTGATGATTTCTGGTTTCCAGTGCTTCAGTAAAGATATAAATTCCTTATAACAGTCTAACTTAGAGTGTTCAAATAGCTCAATCAGATAATCAAGTTTCATACTAGCTTCCTCAAAAGAGCAGTGTTTATTGAAGTCTCTATATAGTTCCTTTAATTCATACGCAAGCTTTAAATCAGGACTTATCTCCAACAACATGTTATAAAGGTCCCTGTAATTCATCTTCTGAGGAAATTTTGAATTATATCTTGGCTCGTTATCGAGGTCGAATGAATCGGTTTCTAATAATTTATGCCAAGTCTTCAACAGATAGTAACTGGGACTATCATAGACACACTGTTTCATGATTCCAACACGTATGCGCGTAAAGCACTCCGTAAGGTGTTGGATGACATGGAAAGGGTTTACTGCTATTTCGCAATGCCTCAGGTACTTTTTACACACATCCCTATAAGGTTCCCACATATCGATCATCACGTACTTTACCTTGTCTCTCTCCGATTGTGGAATCATTTCAAAATATTTTGATAGTGTTACTTTCGAACGGTTTGGAAGTATCTCGTTTAATGTCCTGTGATTGTTGTCTACGAATACGCACAAGTATGAACCACCATATTTCACCATAGAAGAAGATATCTCATCGATACCAAGGTTCTCAGGAAGTGTTAATCTAGGTGTACGTATGAAACTATCTGCATACATCCTTACTCTCCAGACAAAAAGACAATCCCGTAGAGAATCACTCTTTGGAATTGTCTTTTATCAAATCTATCCCCATGGGATTTTATAGCGTGTTTTTTGAAAACCCACGCTATTTTAAATTACCTTAATTTTTTTCTAACACTCTCATAGGTGACACTATTTTTCTTTTTGTGTATTCTTTCAATGTAATTTTCATAATCATCTATTGAGCGTACAAAACTTATATTGTACAACGGTTGTATTTGTTGGTTGTATTTAATTTTAGCAACCAGATGCTACCGTTTCAGTCCATGCTTGCTGGTCTACAACCCATACATTGTCAAACTGTGCAGGAACATACTCTGCGCCAACCTCAACTTTTTTGACGGTATAACTGGAGTCCTCATGTTGATTATTAAATTCATCTAGGTTGTTATAAATACGACCCGTCTGATCCCCCACAAATTTATCTTCATAAATACCACGGATATGTTCAGGCACAACCTCACGTTGCTCATAATGGCCTACCTCTGGGTGAGTAACTGTTGTATAAGTAGGCACACATGGTGTAGGTGTCGGCTGACTATAAGTGTCTGTTTGAGTATTAGTAGGAACATCATTCTCAGGAGCAACTGGAGTAGTTGTTTCAGTAGGAGTTAGTGTCGGCTCTTCCTTAGTTTCAGCCTTCTTATCATCAGCCTTTACTTCTTCCTTCTTATCAGACTTGTCTTCCTTAGTAGTATTGTCATTTTTAGCAGTTTCAGTGGTCTTAGACTGTTCAACTGTCTTAGAGCAGCAAGACTTAATAGCGAGGATTACTGCACAGATTAATGCCAATAGAAGTAAAACAATAATTAACTTTTTCTTTTTTTATTCATAACCCATATATCCCTTATTAAATTATATTTTACATATTATTAATAATAAAACAACTATAGAAACGATAGATTGATTCTTTTTTTCACTTGAGGATAGTCTAAATACCATCTTTATCTTGACGCAAAACCTATATTATCCTATTATATAAAGGCACTTTTAGTGCACTCATGCGTGGGAGGATAGCAATGTCCGCTGACCACTGCATGTGGATTCTAATATAAGGAGGAAAACCACATGGCAAAGAAAATTGCAAAAGTAGCGAAGCTACAATTCCCTGCTGGTGGAGCTAAACCAGGACCAGCTCTAGCATCTGCAGGTATCAACATGCCTAAATTCTGTACAGAATTTAACGACAAAACTAAGGATCGTCACGGTGACATCGTTCCTGTAATTATTACAGCTTACGAAGATAAGTCATTCGACTTCGTCATCAAGACAACTCCAGCTGCTATCTTATTAAAGAAGGCTGCTGGTATCAACAAGGCTTCTGGAACACCAAAGACAGTTAAAGCCGGTAAGATTACAATGGCTCAGTTAAGAGAAATCGCTGAGTATAAGATGCCTGACCTCAACGCTAATGACGTTGAAGCAGCAATGAACATCATTGCTGGTACAGCACGTAACATGGGTATCGTAGTAGAAGGCGAGGCTAAGTAACAATGGCAGGAAAGAAGTACAGAGCAGCGTTAGAACAAGTAGATAGCGCTAAGGTTTATGATTACAAGGAAGCGATTGCTTTAGCTAAGAAGATCAGCACAACTAAGTTTGATTCTTCAATGGAAGCTAGCTTCGTATTAAACGTTGACCCACGTCAGGCTGAACAGAACATTCGTGGCGCAATGGTATTACCACACGGTACTGGTAAGACACAGCGTGTATTAGTAATTACACAAGGTGCTAAGGAAGAAGAAGCTAAGGCAGCAGGTGCTGACTTCGTTGGTGGTGTTGATATGATTCAACAGATCCAAGGTGGCTGGTTCGACTTTGACATCATCGTAGCTACTCCAGACATGATGGGTCAGTTAGGTAAGTTAGGTAAGCTCTTAGGTCCTAAGGGATTAATGCCAAACCCTAAGACAGGTACAGTAACAATGGACGTTGCGAAGGCAATTGACGAAATCAAGAAGGGTAAGGTTGAATACCGTGTAGACAAGGATGGAAACATCAACGTATTATTCGGTAAGGTATCTTTCACTGAAGAAGCTCTTGTTGAAAACTTCAAGGCTTTATATGACCGTATCTTAAAGGCTAGACCTGTAACAGTTAAGGGTACATACCTCAAGGGTGTAACAGTATCCACAACTATGGGTCCTGGTATCAAAGTTACAGTTGAATAAGTAATTTAAAAATCTCACAGCGATGTGAGATTTTTTTATATGCAATGATTAGATTAGAAGCCTTGTTTAAAGAACTTGCGGAATGTGGATACTTCTTCGGTAGATTGTGTTACAGATACACAGTACTTTGCACGCTCACCAACCCCTGGTTCATAAGTGATTGGTTCAAGTTTGAAGGATACCGCAGGACTTTCCGCAAAGCAGTAGCCCATAGATGTACGTATCGATGAACCATTTTCTTTATTAAAGAATACTGGTTGGTCATATGTAGAAAGAGATGGGTCAACATAGATAACAACTACTTCACCAGTCTTATATCCCACGATAAAGTTGTAATGATGAGTGACTGACGCAATAACAGCACTATGGTAATTTTCAGAATGACAATATACCAGTTGATAATCATCACCATTTGGAACAGCTTCATTAAAAATTTCGCGCATACGAGCTTTGTTTTTGGCATTATCCTCGTCAGATGCGCCCGTTAGTGCCTTTTTGAATAAACCAAGAATGTTCATAAAAATCTCCTTTATTACTAGTTATAAGGGAATTATAGTGTTGATTCCAATACTCTTCAACCATAGAACGTCAAATTTGAATATCAAAAAACGTGATAAAATAGAAATAAAGTAGAGGTGATACTATGTTAGATGAAGGAAGACTAAGTCGTGTCATTGAGAAGATGACAACAGATTGTTTATTGATTACAGATCCGATTTCTATTGCGTATCTTTGCGGAAAGAAAATAGAACCAGGAGAAAGATTCCTTGGTTTATTAATCGGGAAGGGAATTGAACCAGTTTTGATTTTGAATCAATTATTCCGTTTTTCTGAAGAGATTGGTGTAAGAGTAGAGTATTATAAAGACACAGATAGAATTACAAAGGTCATTTCAAAGTTTATCGATAAAAATAGTAGTTTAGGTGTAGATAAAATTATGCCAGCTAGATTCCTAATTCCTATGATGGAAGAAAGCATAGCATCTGAATTTAAACTTGGATCTTACGCAGTTGATCATACACGTGCTGTGAAAGATGCTCGTGAACAAGAACTCATGCGTGCAGCATCTCATATTAATGACCTTGCGATGGCGGAGTTTAAGAAACTCATACACGAAGGTGTAACAGAAGTAGAGGTTGCTTCACAGATGTTAGATATCTACCTCAAGCTAGGCGCAAGTGGATATTCTTTTGAGCCTATCGTTGCCTTTGGTAAGAATGCGGCTGATCCACATCATATGCCAGATGATACGGTATTACAGGAAGGTGATACAGTACTCTTCGATGTTGGTTGTGTGGTGAATGGCTATTGTTCAGATATGACAAGAACCTTCTTCTATAAGAAGTATCCAACTGCAGAACAATTAGAAGTCTATATCCTTGTTCGCAAGGCAAATGAACGTGCAGAAAGTTATTGCAAACCAGGTGTAAGACTATGTGATATTGATGCGGTAGCTCGTAATATCATCACAGATGGTGGTTATGGCGAAGACTTTACACATCGACTTGGACATTTCATTGGTACAGAAACACATGAATATGGAGATGTATCACAAGCATTTACCGATTAACGGTAGAAGGGAATACCTTCTCCATTGAACCGGGTATCTATCATCCAAGTATCTTAGGTTGTCGTATTGAAGACTTGGTTTTGATTACAAAGGATGGGTGCGAAGTGTTAAATCACTATCCACATGAGATAGAAGTTATCGAATAAAGTCATAAAGGAGGAATATCCATTGATTAAGAATATGAAAAAGAGCAGGATTTTTAATTCTATCAATTATCGGAATCATCGTTATTTCCCTGGGAATATTAAACTGGAACAAGCTAGGTAAGAAGGCAGGAGAAGATTTAACGAAGTATGACTATGTTGCAAGTTTCTATTCCATTCATCAAAATGGAAAGATGAATCCACAAACGAAGATAGTTTTTGCAAGTAGTGATAAGGAACAATTGGAATTTAGCGACAAAGTATATACTGCAGGTAGACTATTCCAAGAAGGAAATACAGTCCTAGCATATTCTTTCAGTGGGAATAAATCGCTACTCTTTGAATCAACAGCAGGGTATTCAACGTTCTCTATGTCCAAGGGTGTATTTGAATCAACCATATATACAGTGGATCTTGCCCTCAATGGGACAAATGGCAGAATTGAAGTGATTAACATTGATGATGGATCAGTAGGTCAAATTCGGGATATGATACGATACACAAGTCCAAATCATAAAGTGACCACATCGCCAGTGATTTATTCTTCGATTTATCGTGCAGTAGAAATTGGTACAAGAATCTACTTTGTAGGATATGATATGGTTCAAGATCAATATGAATTGTCTTATCTGGATGAAGAAACAAATGAACTCCATTATGGAGATAACTGGCGTTATACTTCTGTTAGTTTTGAAGAATTGTTATATGTAAATGGAAAAATTGTGACGGTAGAAAATCCTTATAATAGTCGCTTTATGAAGGATATTACATTACCAGAGACGGCTAGCTTAACAAGTATGGACCCAGATACCTTAAAGGCAAAGAGTGTTTCACTAGATACAAAGAGAATCATTTCTGCATATGCGTATAAAGACCATATTCGCTTAGTGACGGTTGATAATCATCTTCTGGAATATACAGTTGACTTAGAACTAGTATCGGACAAGGATTTATCAGGAACTGATTTTGCGAACCTATATACTAATACAGACTATAAGCTACATGGTATTCGTTATTTAGGAAATAAGGCGGCAGCAATTGTAACACCAAATACGGAAACAACAACTAGAATTAGGAAAAAAATCTTAGAATTTGATGCGGATACATTAACTCTACAAAAGAGTATTACAATTCCTCTATCAGAAAATACAGGTTGGGAAAACAGACTTTGTGGATTTACTGATCATTGAAAAATAGTAAATTAGACGACAATTGATAACTGATAGAGTGATTGCATAGTTTTTTTACACATGGGGGATGACCATGAAGAAAATGTGTAGAATCTTGGCGTGTGTAAGTATACTATTCCTTACGGCATGCACAGCATCAAACAACCGTAGTACACAAACAACATCCACATCCGTTACAGAACAAAAGAAAGAAACTCCTGAACCAAAGGAAACAGTTTCTCCAGAAGTGACAGAAGCACTCCATGCATATAATGAATTGTTAGATAACATTGATGCATATGATTTTGGTATGGGTGATACAGTCTCAGATCATGTAACGTATGGCATCGTGTATCTGAATCATGACATCCCACAATTGATTGTGGAAAAGTTCTATGATGCTCAATTTATTGCAGTGGCTAAGATTTTTGGATATGATCCAGAAACCCAAACATACATTTCCTCGGATGCTGTTTTCCAGATAGATAATCCATCTCAAATGAAATTGAGTCCATCTGAATCATATGGATGGTTTACGCTATTACAGGATCACAAAGGGCTGGTCTATACTGAAAATAATCGTAGTACACATGAAATTCTCAAGATTGAGCTACTGACATGGGAAGATAATCAGTTAATCGTAAAGGAAATAACAAAAATGGAGTTCAATAGTCTTCCTAAGGAACCTAAGTTGATTATGCTCGGAATCAATGATCGTAGATTACTAAAAATAGATATTTAAAAAAAGTGTATCCTGAATTAACGGGATACACTTTCATTTTATTTGAGCCATGTTTGTAATAATTGGATGTATTGTTCTGTCTCTTCGGCGAAAACCATATGACGACAGTTAGGGAATAACTGCCATGTAGAATGTTTGATGTTGTCATGCATTGTCTTAGCAACAAGTGGAGTGCATAAGTCATTTGTTCCAGATATAATAAGAGTAGGAATATTGATATGCTTTAATTCATCTGTAACTTCAAAACCTGCAAGACTACCAGTTGGTGTATATTCATTTGGTCCCCAACCATAGAGGTACGCTTCTTTACCTATCTTCTTCGGGCGTGTTAAGCAATCGGGTGCTTTGCCAACTTCGTAGACACCTGCACAATGTGCATGCATGAAATGAGTATTTGCGGTGATGTAGTCTTCACTTTCATAATTACCTGTATTTTCCGCAATCTCTATTGCGCGTTGATCAGATTCAGACATGAAACGAATCATGCGATGTTGTTCACTTGCCCAAAGGGAAGCAGATGATAATGTGCTAGATAGTATCAATGATTCAATCCCAGTAGGGTTGTAATGTAATATGTAGTCTAGCGCAAGCATGCCACCCCAGGATTGACCTAAAAGATGAACTTTTGTTAAGTTGAGATGCTTACGTAATGCGATTAACTCATTGACCCAAGTTTCAGGGTGTCCATAATTCAGGATGACCTTCAACGTAGGAATTTCCACAACCAAGTTGGTCATACATGACAAGACAATAATCATCACAAGCAAGTGAATCAAGTAGTTCGAAATAGTTATGTGTAGAACCAGGACCACCATGTAATAGGACTAACGCAGGTTTGGTAATGTTACCGACAATACGATAGTAGGTTTGATAGTTTAAAAATGGCATGTAGCCTTCTGTAATTTTCATATGCATAGTATAACATGCTAGAGATAATGAATTTCACATTTTTGTGGGAAACATATTGTCTGAAGGTTTTTTAGACAATACGTATAATTAGAATAGAGGGTTTATAGCATGGATAGACAGGATAGATTACTTTTCTTATTAGTGAAGGAAAATGATCACAGTAAATCTCTAACAGAGTTAGCTGATGTTTTTGGTGTGACTGCTCGAACGATTCGTAATGATATTGAAGCGCTCAATGATGTGGTTGTTTGTAATGGGGCAAGAATCAAGATAGAACGTAAAAGGTATTTCAATTGAAATTCAAGATAAAAGAAATGTTGGAGGATTATTTACAGTCTATTGAGAGTAATCGTGAAAGAGTTCTAACTACGCAAGATCGTATTCGCCAGATTATAGAAACCTTACTTACTTCAGATCAAAGTGTGCGTATGGATGATTTAGCGGATGCGATGTTTATCAGCCGTGCAACTCTAAAGAATGATATGAAGACAGTACGTAACATCCTTGCGGATTTTGGTATTGAGATAGATTATCGTGCATACCAAGGAATGCGTGCAATTGGTAGTGAACAGCAGTATCGTCTTTGTCTAACTAGAATACAGATGGAAGAACCATTCTATACCCAACAACTACCAGAAAATAATCGATTGGATATCATTCATAAAATTATCACAGATAAAGTTGTGAAATACAATTTTATGATTTCGGATTTATCACTGAATAATTTAACATTCCATATCTATATCGCAATTCAACGTATCCTAGATGGCAAAAGTGATTCATCTTGGTAAAAAGAAACAGAAAAGCAGATGGAAAATGATAGTGATATTGCGATGACCAAGGCTATCATTTGTGATATTGAAAAAAGAATTTGATGTGAAGTTTCCAGATAGTGAAGTGTATTACGTGCTAATGCATTTGAGTAGTAAGAAGATTATCCGACTTAATAATGGACAGCAAAGTAGTTCTGTTGTGGATGAAGAAACATTTGAAATTGTTTTGGCAATGTTAGAAGCGGTTAATGAAACGTTCCGTATTGATTTGCGGTATGACTTTGAACTTGTGACATTATTATCTCTACATGTCATACCGTTTAAAGTGAGATTACAGAATCACATCGCAAGTTATAATCCGCTAGCGAATCAAATCCGTGAGCACTTTGTGCTTGCATACTCAATGGCTACTGTTGCCTGTGGTGTATTAAAGAAAATGTATAACAGATGTATCTGTAAAGATGAGATTGCGTACATTGCGTTGCATTTCAACGTAGCGCTGGAAAAAGAAGCGTGAAAAAAACAAACAAAAGAAAAAGTATTAATTGTCTGTGGAAGTGGACGGGCAAGTTCTGAGTTATTGCGTTATCAGATTGAAGAAAAGTTTGGTAAGAATCTAGTGGTCGTTGGAACTGCGAGTTTAAATACACTGCATAATCAGAGACTTGACGGAATTGATTACATCCTGACAACTGTACCAATTGAAGAAAAACTAAACATACCAGTGATTGAAGTCAATGCTTTCTTGGGGAAGAGTGCAATTGAAAATGTTCATGCGATGATCCAGAAGACACGAGACTTACAAATCTTTAATTACTTCCGTGAGGATATGTTCTTTGGGGATTTACCATATAACGATAAAGAGGAAGTTATTCATTTCTTATGCATGCAAGCACAGAAGAAAGTGGATATCTCAAATGACTTTTGAGGAAGCTGTGCTTGAAAGAGAAAGTATTGGAGCAACTGCATTTGGAAATATGGTTGCCATTCCACATCCAATTCACCCGATGGGTAAGGAAAGCTTCGTTGAGATCGGCATCTTACAAAAACCAATCCAATGGGATAAGGATACGGTACAAATCATCTTCCTATTATCTATGAAGGAAAAGGGCGATGATACCATGCCTGCATTCTATAAAGTACTCAGTCAGATTGTGAGTTCTGACGAATACACAAAGGACCTAATCCGTACACAAAGCTTTGATAAGCTACATGAAATTATTCTGAAGATTGAAGAAGAATCCGTATAATGAATTTCCATTTTGAAATTGAAAAAAAGTGAACTGGTCTCGATTGTTGAATAGATAGACAATGTAGATACAGGCGAAAAGGAGACAAAAAAATGTTTGCAAAAAGAATTAACGATTTTTCACGGACAAAGTTTATCGTGACAAGTATGAAGCAATTGAAGAGATTGCACATTTACCAAATGAATTTGTAAATAATAACGATGAGTATGCTAAGGCAGTTATTGACCGTGAAAACGTAATCGCAACCTATATTGGTTATGGTATTGCAATCCCGCATGCAATCTCAGCTGCAGTCAATCAAGCATTTGTTATCTATGTGAAATTCTTGAATGGATGTCCATGGACAAATGAAGATGGCGAAGACAGAGTGGATCACATGATGATGATTGGTGTACCTGCTGATAAAGGATCTACGCAACATTTGAAGATTCTAGCAGAGCTTAGTAAGAATTTAATGCATGAAGATTTCCGTGAGAAATTCTTAAATACAAAGAGCCCTGAAGAGTCTTACGAACTTTTGAAATCGATTGAAAAGGAGATGGAAGTATGAAATTAGTAGCAGTAAGTGCATGTACAGCAGGTATCGCACATACGTACATGACACAAGAAGCAATCGAGCAGGAATGCAAGAAGAGAGGCATTGACTGCAAGGTTGAAACACAAGGTGGTATGGGTATCAATAATGAGTTGGAACAAGATGAAATCGATGCGGCTGATGTCGTTATTCTAGCTATCGCAATTGGCATCGAAGGCGATGAACGCTTTGATGAAAAACGTGATGCAGGTAAGGTTATCGAAGTTGATCCAACACAAGCAATCAAAGACATTAAGAAATTAATTGATAGAGCGGAGGCTTTTGGCAAATGAGTGAGATGAATAATAAGTTGAAAGAAACTGGTCGTAGTTTATTTAAAGCATTTAATACAGGTATCTCATACTTCTTACCAGTCATTATCGCTGGTGGTATGTTATTCTCATTTACATTATTTACTGGTCATATTGAGAATGGTGCAATTATTCCAAGTAACCAATTCTGGCAGAATGTGTATAGCTTAGGTATTGCGGGCTTCTCCATGATGGTTCCGGTTATCTGCGGATATATCGCTTACGCTATCGCTGGAAAACCTGCATTAGCTCCAGGTTTGATTATGGGTTATGTCGCAAATAATCCGATCGGAGAAGATCAATTATCTACAGGATTTATTGGTGCATTACTATTAGGTTTTATCGTAGGTTACTTCGTTAAGTGGATGAAGACTTGGAAGGTTATTGACTCCTTGAAACCAATGATGCCTACATTCTTTATTCCTCTATTAACGACATTTGTCGTTGGTATCTTCTACATCTATGTTTTAACAGGACCTATCAATGCGTTTGTACAGATTATCGTTGATGTTATGAATGGCTTAAGTGGAACAAATGCAATCTTGTTAGGACTTGGAATTGGTTTACTCGCAGCTGCCGACTTTGGTGGACCATGTTCAAAGGCTGCTACAGCTTTCACACTTGCGTTAATGGCTGAAGGTATTTATGGACCTAACGGTGTATTCCGTATGTGTTGTGCAATTCCTCCACTTGGTATGGGTCTTGCGTCATTCATTTTAAGAAAGCATTATACAAAGGCAGACCGTTCTGTAGGTATCTCTGCTTTCCTACTTTCCTCAGGTGGTATTACGGAAGGTGCTTGGTACCATTTGCAGGTAAGGACTTCAAGCATACTTGGATTGCATGTGCAATCGGTACAGCAATCGCTGGTGCATTAGGTATGGTACATGGTGTATCTTCCGTTGTGGCATTTGGTGGTATTGTTGCGATTACTGGTGTTATTGAAGGACAGGTTTGGTATGTTGTGGATATGTTAATTGGAGCGCTGATTATTGTAGCTATCTTAGCAGTCACAAAGAAACCATTAACAGCTGAAGAGCTAGCAGAAGACAACAAATAATAAAAGGCATAATCGCAAATATACACTAAAGGGTGTGATCTAGGTCACATCCTTTACTGTTTTTAAGAAAGTAATTTTAAGTTTGGTTGTTGGATGCTTCGTTTTAAATAGGAGATAAAAAAACACCTTTAGATTCGTTGGCATCTAAAGTGTTTTGAGGATGTTTAAAATACGTTATAGAAGTATAAATTATGATTCTTTGGTTTCGAAATTAATTTTGTGCAGTGTATCTAAAAGAATCTCTTTTCTAAGCGAAGTTAGCCATGAAGAGAATTGTACAACATCAAAGGCATAGGTTTGATTAAGTTCGTATTCATTATCAGACCATGTATCAATCGGTGATTCATTATGCTGTATGACTGCTTCTAACTTATCTAAGGCTTTGTATATTTTTAGATTCTAGGGTTTCTTGTTTGTTCATTTCACTATATAGTGCTGTCATTCGTGTTGAAATGCTTTCAGGGAGAGTATTTACCCATTGCGATAATAATGAATCTTCAATATCACGGTCGTGATTTGTTTTAATAAACGTTGGAATATCACCCGTAAAAACATTCGCCTAGATCATGAATTAAACACATACTGATTACTTTATCAATATCTGCATCAGGAAATTCATCCTTTAAAAAGAAAAGGCTATAAGGGAAATTCTCCAACTATGTTCAGCGACACTCTCGATTCGTCTTTTACTCGTGGTGCAGTGTCGTGGAGTATCTTTCAACCTTTCTGCGATATGTAGTATCTCTAAGTATTCTCTTGGATTCATAGTGAGTCATTCTCCTAAAATCTATATTGGCAAGTAAAATCTTGTGATTCAAAAAAATATCATATTTAGTATATATCGTCATAGGTTATAGTGTGTATCTCTTTTTTAGATAAGGGTCGAAACTTTAATGATAGTTTGCTAGAAAGACAATGGAAATAATAATGTAGATGGAACTTGACAATCTGAGAATGCGTGGTATCATATCATCGTTATCAAATACCACAGACAGTAACGGCGTATGCTTAATAAGGTTACCGAGGTAGATGAAAGTTCATATTAATGTACTTTTGCTCTCGCTGTCTGCGAGGGCTTTCTTTCTAAATGTGTATTCGATAACAGAGAATAGGAAGGTGAAGTATGAATCAGACTGTATTAGAGTCTAAGCAGGGTGTCGTTTCCGAAATTAAGGAAAAATTCACTAACTCTTCATCAACTATCGTTGCCGAGTACCGTGGCCTCTCAGTTGCTGAGGTTACTGAACTCCGTAGAGCATTACGTGCTGAAGGTGTTGAACTTAAGGTTTATAAGAACACATTAGCTAGTAAGGCTGCTGAAGATGCAGGATATGGTGATCTTAAGGATTGCTTAACAGGTCCTAACGCATTGGCATTCGGTGGTGATGAAACTGGTGCTGCTCGTGTAATGGCTAAGTTTGCTAAGAAGCACAAGGCATTAGTTCTTAAGGGTGGTATTGTTGAAGGCAAGGTTGTTGACCTCAACACAGTAAATGAACTCTCTGCACTACCAAACAGAGAAGGCATGCTCAGCATGTTGCTATCTGTATTGAACGCTCCAGTATCTTCATTCGCACGTGCTGTGAATGCTGTTGCTGAAGCAAAACCAGCTAACGGAGCTGCTCCGGTTGCTGAAGAAGTAAAAGAAGCTGCTGAGGCAGCTGCCTAAGAAAGAAATAGAAGAGGAGAAATTAATCCATGGCAAAGTTAACACAGGAAGATATCCTAGCATATCTTGATGAAGCTACAATTCTTGAACTAAATGAACTCGTAAAGGCTATTGAAGAGAAGTACGGCGTTTCTGCTGCTGCTCCAGTAGCAGCTGCTGCTCCAACAGAAGCTGCTGCAGCTGCTCCTACAACAGTTAATGTTGTATTAGCTGCCGCTGGTGACTCTAAGGTAGGCGTAATTAAGGTTGTTCGTGAAATCACAGGTCTTGGACTTGTTGATGCTAAGAAGCTCGTTGATGGAGCTCCTGCAACAATCAAGGAAAACGTTGCTGCTGAAGAAGCTGAAGAACTCAAGAAGAAGCTCACAGATGCTGGTGCAACTGTTGAATTCAAGTAATCTAGAAAATAACAGAAAACACATGAAAAGCCGAATAATCAATTGTTCGGCTTTTCGGGTATTAGAAAGGAACGGTTAATGGCACATTATTTTACCGATAACCGAAATCTGGATGAGAACCGGAAGGAACATACTTTCCGGTTTTTAGACCGTTTATATATCTTTACGACTGACAACGGTGTATTCTCAAAAACAGGTGTGGACTATGGAAGTTATGTCTTACTGAAAGCAATCAGCAAAGAAGAACTCCATGGTAAGGTCTTGGATATGGGTTGTGGATATGGAACGCTAGGTATCATTACAAAATCATTATTTCCTAGCTGTGAAGTCGCAATGGCAGATATCAATCCACGTGCTGTAGAACTGGCACAATTAAACTGTGGATTGAACCAAGTAGAGTGTACTGTGCTTGTTTCGGATGGATATGCTGAAATCAAAAGGTACAATATCATTTTTATTATTACCAACCCTCCGATTCGAACAGGAAAGAAAGTTATCTATAAAATGTTCGAGGATGCATATAGTCATCTAACAGCAGGTGGTTCTATCTATGCAGTTATCCGAAAACAACAAGGCGCAGAAAGTGCTAAGAAAAAGTTTGCGGAAATATTTGGAAATTGCGAGGTAATCTCTAAGGATCGAGGGTACTATATTTTGCAAAGTAGGAAGTTGACGGAATAAAAAAGTTGTTCTATTATAGTAAATTGCAAAAAGAGTCGAATAGGGATGGGGTTATTCTACCCTTTTTCGACATTTCTGGCGGTGCAGGCGAAAGGATGGCGAACAAATGGAAAATAAGCAGACATACCACGTTGTGCATTATGGCAACAAGGCAACTCGTAGAGATTATTCTAAGGTTAGTAGTGGTCTAGACCTACCGGATTTGGTAGAAATTCAGACTGCGGCTTTTGACTGGTTTTTAAGAGACGGTATTAAAGAAGTATTTAACGATGTATATCCAATTTCAAACTATGCGGGTAACATTCGTTTGAAGTTCCTAGATTATGAATTCGGGGAACCAAAGTATTCAATTAGTGAATGCAAATACAGAGAAGTAAATTACAGCGCTCCTCTTAAGGGTAAGATGGAGTTAGAGGTTATGGATCCAGAAACTGGTGAAGTAATTACGAAGAATGAAGAGGTCTTTTTAGGAGACTTCCCTTTAATGACGCCAACAGGCACATTCATTATTAATGGTGCTGAGCGTATTATTGTATCTCAGATTGTTCGTTCTCCAGGTGCGTACTTTGATATTGAATCAGAAGAGCGCACAGGTCGCGATACATATAAATGTGAATTGATTCCAAGCCGTGGCACATGGTTGGAATTCATGAGTGACGATAAAAAAAGCTGCACTTGTACCGTATTTTTAAACGTATCAATTGACCGCAGAAGAAAAGTATTAAGCTCAATCCTATTTAAGGCGATTGGTTTATCCTTGAACCTTGAACGTGGTGAAAATGCATTCGATACAACAAGCATGAAGAAGTTCTTAAAGGCATTAAACTTGCCTGTACATTCAGACGTTATTGTGCCAGAAGAAGAACGTGAATTCCAGAATGACTACATGTTATTGTATACAGCTATCTTCGGTAACTACGAAGAAGTTCGTAATACACTTGCGGCAGATAAGACAAAGACTAAGAATGAAGCACTCTTAGCTGTATATGAAAATCAGCGTGCTGATGAAATCGCAACAATTGATGGTGCGGTTACTTTTAATGGATGCTAAGTTCTTCGACTACAGACGATACGACTTAACAAAAGGCAGGTCGTTATAAGGTTCATAAAGTTAAGCATCTTAGACCGTATGGAAGGCCTATCTCTTGAAAAGGATTTAGTAAGTGCTGAAGGCAAGACTCTTGTAAAGAAGGGTGTTGTGATTGATAAGGAATTAAGAAATGAGTTACGTGCTGAAATTGATAAGGGTATCAATTGCCGTGCGTTACCATTTACACACACATTCTCACACCCATCTACAGCAGTGATGGATACATCTTGGAAGAATAGCTTAGTAGGACGTATCTTAGCAGTTGATTTAGATGGTAAGACAGAACGTACAACATTAGAAATGGGTACAGTTCTTACAGAAGAAGATGTAAAGGCTATCGCTAAGGAATTTAAGCAGGTAACTGTTTACTCTGGTATTATCGCTTCTCCTATTAAGGTAACAAACGATAATGTGAATGCAGTTCTTGATTACGGTTCCCGTATGTTTGAAATTGGCCGTGTCACATTAAACGGTGAAGATTTAACAAACGCTGATGGTGAAGTAATGTGTCCAACATACTTGCCAGATGTTGAAGTGACTAAGCTTTCTACAGCTGATCAAGAAACAATCGTGGCTGAGGCTACAAACCATTCAGGCGAAGTAACTATCTGGTTAGTAGGTGCTTGTGTACAGGAAGTAACTGTAATGCAGGAAGGTCATCCAGTGAACTTGATTGGTATTGATCCATTAAATGACAGACACACTATCACAATGAGTGATATGTATGCTCTATATAACTACGAACTTACAATGTTCGATGGTGTAGGTTCTCAAGATGATATTGATATGCTTGGCAACCGTCGTATCCGTACAGTTGGTGAATTAATTCAGAATCAGTTCCGCATTGGTTTATCACGTATGGAACGTGTTGTTAAGGAAAGAATGTCTATCGCAGATACGGCAAACTTAACACCTAAGCAGTTAACAAATATCCGTCCATTAACAGCTGCGATTAAGGAATTCTTCTCTTCATCTCAGTTATCTCAGTTTATGGATCAGGAAAACCCACTTGCGGAGTTATCAAATAAGCGTCGTATTTCTGCGTTAGGACCTGGTGGTCTTACACGTGAACGTGCAGGCTTCGAAGTGCGTGATATTCACAACTCTCACTATGGACGTATCTGTCCAATCGAGACGCCTGAAGGACCAAACATCGGTTTGATTTCCTACCTTACAACTTATGCGAAGGTAAATGAATATGGCTTTATCGAAACTCCGTATCGTAAGGTTGTGAATGGCAAGGTTACTGATGAAATCAAGTACATGCCAGCGGATGAAGAAAATGATCACGTAATTGCACAGGCAAATGAGATTAAGGATGGACACCTTGTAGGTGATAAGATTATCGCTCGTATCAAGGGTGAAACTGTGATGGTTGACCGTAGCCAAGTTGACTACGCCGACGTATCTCCGCGTCAGATTGTTTCTGTAGCGACTGCGTGCGTTCCATTCTTGGAAAAATGATGACTGTACTCGTGCCCTCATGGGTGCTAACATGCAGCGTCAGGCCGTACCTCTTATGAATCCACATAGTCCATTTGTTGGTACAGGTATGGAACACGTGATTGCACGTGACTCAGGTTCTGCTTGTGTTGCGACAGGTCCAGGTGTTGTTACATATGTTGATGCAACAAAGGTTGTTGTAGCAGAAGATAACGGCAATGAGAAGACATATGAACTAACAAAAGTATCGTCGTTCTAACGCTTCTACTTGCTTAAATCAAAGACCTATCGTTTGGAATGGTGAACGTGTTGAACGTGGCACAATTCTTGCGGATGGTCCAGCGATGGAAAATGGTGAACTTGCTTTAGGTCAAAACGTTACAATTGCGTTTATGACATGGCATGGTTATAACTATGAAGATGCGATTATTATGTCTGAAAAGATGCAATCGCAGGATTATTACACATCTGTACATATTGAAGAATATGACATTGAATGCCGTGAAACGAAGTTAGGTCCAGAAGAGATTACTCGTGATATTCCTAACGTCGCTGAAAGTGCATGCCGCAACCTTGATGGTCGTGGTATCGTCATGGTCGGTGCAGAAGTGAAGGAGGGAGATATCCTTGTTGGTAAGGTTACTCCTAAGGGTCAAACAGACCAAACTCCAGAAGAGAAGTTGTTGATGGCTATCTTTGGTGAGAAGTCACGTGAAGTACGTGATAACTCCCTCAAGGTACCACATGGTGGTGCTGGTATTGTTCACAGTATCCGCGTATTCAAGCGTAAGGAAGACCATGAACTTCCACCAGGAGTAAATGAAGTTGTTAAGGTTTATATCGTTCAGAAGCGTAAGATTTCTGAGGGTGATAAGATGGCTGGACGTCACGGTAATAAGGGTGTCATCTCTCGTATCAACCCAGTTGAAGATATGCCATATATGTCAGATGGAACTCCTATCGACATTATGTTGAACCCATTCGGTGTACCATCACGTATGAACATCGGACAGGTATTAGAGGTTCATCTTGGTTTCGCTGCGAAGAAGTTAGGCGTTAAATTTGCGACTCCAGTATTTGACGGTGTTTCTAATACAGACTTACGTGACATCATGAAGGAATCTAACTCTTCACCAGATGGTAAGTATGTTCTATATGATGGACGTACAGGTGAGGCATATGACGACCGTATCTCAGTTGGTGTCATGTATATGATTAAGCTTGCGCACATGGTCGACGATAAGTTACATGCACGTGCAACTGGTCCATATTCACTTGTTACACAACAGCCATTAGGTGGTAAGGCACAAAATGGTGGTCAGAGATTTGGTGAGATGGAAGTTTGGGCTCTTGAAGCATATGGTGCATCTCATGTATTACAAGAAATCTTGACTGTGAAGTCAGATGATATTGCTGGACGTACAAAGACATACGAAGCAATTGTGAAGGGCAAGGATATGCCAGAACCTGGTATTCCTGAATCATTCCGTGTATTAGTACACGAATTACAAGCTCTTGCGATTGACGTACGTATGATGGATGACGCAGGTAACGAGATGGATCTCAAGCAGATGGAACAGGAAGAACTCAAGGAAGAAACAACACTTGATTTTTGACCCATCTACACTTGTAAATGATGCGGAATCAAACGAAAATCTAACAATCAAAGATGAATTAGATGAAGAAATTCCTGAGGCAGCGACCGTAGGGTTCGATGACTTCGGGGAAGAAGATCAATAAGGAGGATGCTTAGATGAATATTAATAACTTTTCAGCGATTAAAGTCGGTCTGGCATCACCAGAAAAAATCCTTGCTTGGTCATATGGCGAAGTTAAGAAGCCAGAAACAATCAACTATCGTTCTCAGAAGCCTGAGCGTGATGGTTTATTCTGCGAACGCATTTTCGGTCCTACTAAGGACTGGGAGTGCGCTTGCGGAAAGTTCAAGAAGATTCGTTATCAAGGCGTAGTCTGCGATCGTTGTGGTGTTGAAATCACAAAGGCTAGCGTACGTCGTGAACGTATGGGTCATATTGAACTTGCTGCTCCGGTAGCACATATTTGGTATTTACGTGGAATTCCTTCCCGTATGGCACTTCTATTAAACGTAGCGCCTAAGTCATTAGAAGAAGTTGTGTACTTTGTATCTTGGATTGTAACTGACCCAGGTGATACAAATCTTGAATACAAACAGATTCTTTCTGAGAAGGAATACCGTGAGAATAACGCTATCTATGGTGCTGGTAGCTTCGTTGCACAAACAGGTGCAGAAGCAATTAAGACACTATTAGAGCAGTGTGACGTTGAAGCTGAATATACAGCAATTATGTCTGAACTTGAAAAGTCTAGTGGTGATAAGCGCAAGAAGTTAATCAAGCGTTTAGAAACAGTAGAAGCATTCCGTAACTCTGAAAACAAGCCAGAGTGGATGGTATTAACTGTATTACCAGTTATCCCACCAGATCTTCGTCCAATGTTACAGTTGGATGGTGGTCGTTTCGCTACTTCTGACTTAAATGATTTATATCGTCGTGTTATTACTCGTAATAACCGTTTAAAGAAGCTACTTGAACTTGGAACTCCTGCAATCATCGTTCAAAACGAAAAGCGTATGTTACAGGAAGCTGTCGATGCATTAATTGATAACGGTCGTCGTTCTAAGGCAATTACAGGTGCTGGTGGACGTGCACTTAAGTCTCTATCTCACTCCTTAAAGGGTAAGCAGGGACGTTTCCGTCAGAACTTATTAGGTAAGCGTGTCGACTTCTCTGGTCGTTCTGTTATCGCAATTGGACCATACCTTAAGATGTGGCAGTGCGGATTACCTAAGGAAATGGCAATTAACTTATATAAGCCATTTGTAATTAACGAATTAGTAAACTTACAGATTGCGTCTAACCCTAAGACAGCTGAGAAGTTGATTGGTCGTCAAGATCCACGTGTTTGGGATGTTGTGGAAAAGGTTATTGCGAACCACCCAGTATTCTTAAACCGTGCACCTACACTTCACCGTTTAGGTATTCAGGCATTCTTCCCACGCTTAGTTGAAGGTCGTGCAATCCGTGTGCATCCGTTAGTATGTCCTGCGTTCAATGCGGACTTCGACGGTGACCAGATGGCTGTCCATCTCCCATTAAGTGAGATGGCAAGAGCTGAAACTGAAGTCTTGATGTTAGGTTCTAATAATATCTTAGGTCCTAAGGATGGTAAGCCTATCGTTACACCTGGACAGGACTTAGTATTAGGTAACTTCTACTTGAACATGGAAGAAACAGCGGAAGAGTTCAAGAAGAAGGCAGATGCTCTTGAACAGCTTGGAGAAAAGACTGAAGCAGCAAGATGGAGAAGATATAGTGAGAATGAAGGACACGTATTCAAGGATGTCAACGAAGTAATGATGGCATACCAGACAGGTGTTGTTCACTTACATAACCGTATCGCTCTTCCTGCAAGAGCAGTTAATAAGACAGGCTTTACAGAAGAACAAAATAACAAATACTTATTAACAACAGTTGGTAAGATTATCTTTAACGGTGTATTCCCTGCAGATTTCCCATATCTCAATGAGGTAACTCCAGAAAATCTAAAGGCAACACCAGATTCAGAGTTTGTTCCACTAGGTACAGATATCAAGAAGGAATTTGCTGGCCGTAAGGTAGCATCTGAATTTAAGAAGAAGGACTTAGGAAACTTGATTGCGGCTGTCTTTGACCACTACAAGACAAATGGTACATCAGACATCTTGGATAGTTTGAAGGATATGGGATACCTCTATTCAACATTAGCAGGTATGACTGTAGCCCTCAGTGATATTTCTGTTGCGCCAAATAAGGAAGCATTAGTAGCGGCAGGTCGTGAAAAGGCTGAGCAGTTCAATATGTTACGTGACAGAGGTCTATTAACACCTCAAGAATGGGAAGCGAAGTTCTCCTCACTCTGGAATGATGTTAAGAACGATGTTGGTAACAACTTGATGGAATCCATGGCGCGTATGAACCCAATCAACATGATGGCTGTATCTGGTGCCCGTGGTAACAAGAACCACTTTACACAGTTAGCTGGTATGCGTGGATTGATGGCTCGTCCTACACAGTCTAAGTCCCGTAAGGAATATCAACCATCTATTATCGAAGTCCCAATTTATTCATGTTTCCGTGAAGGTATGAGTGTATCAGAGTTCTTTATCTCCACGCACGGTGTACGTAAAGGGATTAACAGATACAGCCTTGAAGACTGCTGAATCTGGATACTTAACACGTCGTCTTGTCGATGTTGCTCAAGAAGTTATCATCGGAGAAGAGGACTGTGGAACAGAGCGTGGATATCTCGTTAAGAATATCTATGAAGATAAGATTCTACGTCCGGATGAAAAGCCAGTATTAATTGAAGGCTTATTCGATCGTATCGTTGGACGCTACACACAAAAGCCAATCTTAGATCCTAAGACAGGTGAAGTGATTGTTGAAGGTGATACTTTAGTAGATGAAGACTTAGCACAGAAGGTTGTTGCGGCTGGTGTTGAAGAAGTTTATATTCGTAACGTATTCACATGTGAATCCACAAACGGTATCTGCCGTAAGTGCTATGGACGTAACATGGCTACAGGTAACCTCGTTGAAGAAGGCGAAGCTATCGGTATCATGGCCGCTCAGGCGATTGGTGAACCTGGTACACAGTTAACCATGCGTAACTTCCACACTGGTGGTGTTGCGACACAGAACGGTGATATTACACAAGGTCTTCCTCGTGTAGAAGAATTATTCGAAGCACGTGCACCTAAGGGATTAGCTGTCATCTCTAAGATTGATGGTGAAATCACAGATGTGCATGACAATGAAAACAAGACAGGTACAGTTATTGTTGTATCTAACGAAAACGAATCTATCGAACACAAGTGTGACTTAACACAGGTGAAACGTCAAAACTTAAATATCGGCGATCATGTATCTGCTGGTGATAAGTTAACTGAAGGTCCAATCGCTCCAAAGGAATTATTGGAAGTTGCCGGTGTAAGAGCGGTTCAGGAATATATCTTGAAGGAAGTTAAGAAGGTTTACTCTTCTCAATCCATCGATATTTCTGATAAGCACTTGGAAGTAATGATCAAGCAGATGTTAAAGAAAGTCATCGTTATCGAAGGTAATGATTCTGGCTTAAGTGCTGGACAGACATTGTCACTCGCTACCATGAACGCAATTAACGAAGATCTACTGTTCGATGGAAAGAAACCAGCGAAGTTTGGTCCATTACTCTTAGGTATCTCCAAGTCAGCTGTTGAAACAGATTCATTCTTATCCGCTGCTTCCTTCCAGGAAACAACAAGAGTTCTTACAGAAGCTGCAGTTAGAGGTAAGGTTGATAAACTTGAAGGTCTTAAGGAAAAATGTTATCATCGGTAAACTTATTCCAGCTGGAACGGGTAGAAACTTTGACCGTGAAACATCACGTCGTATTGAAGAACGTGCAATGGAACTTAAGGAAATTCGTGAAGAAAAGGCTAGAGAGCTCGCGGAAGCAACTGCAAATAGACTGCCAGATGAGATTCTCGGAAGCAATGCAGATGTGCATGTAAGTAGTGCAGAGTCCGCTCTTGCTTTAGCTGAACGTATGAAGTCAGAACATAACTTTGATTTCTAATGAATGCATGAAATGAAGCAGTCTGAAACAGGCTGCTTTTTTTCTATGCAGGCATGAAAAAAATTTTGAAAAAAAGTAATAAAAAAACATGTCAATCAAAAAAAGGAAAATGTATTAAAAAAATTAACGAATATTAGCGGAGCTATAATAGTTCTGCTTTTTTGTAAATAATTGATATGAATACTTCCTCCAAGGGTGAGATATCGGCGGAATATATACTTTCTTTTTCTCAGGAGTTTCAATGATATTATCGAACTCAGCCGAATTTTCTTCAAACACTGGTACTTCTTCTAAAATGTATAGTGTATCCATCGCATTGACAAAAATCTTTTGTTCAAATGATTCAATCACCAATACCTCCATCTTAGGTCTTAGTGGAATTCTATTATGTTCCTTGTCATAGGCCATCCAATACTTGTTTTTGAACTTGATACAGTTGCCTTGATCGACTATTCTCGATGAAATGATTGCCAATGTTTGATTGATTGTTTCTATATCTGGTTGTACTTCAAATACAGAATTGGTACTATTCAAGTGTAGGGCGAACCTTGCATTGAATTCCTTTAGGTAGGATTTTAGGAACTTATTCGCGTCCGCCATACAAGTAATACGAGCACGTCTAAGTTCAACTGGCAAACGTGATTGGAAAGTCTGGTTGAGACGTTCGATGCGTCCTTTGGCTTGTGCGATGCTCGTTGTTTTGATTTCGACACCAAGGTTATGGCAGGCGTAGGAGAACTGTGTGAAGGTATCCTCGTCGTCGAAGGCCTTGGTTTTCTTTCTGTATTCAAATACGGTTCGTTTATCCGTATAGAATAGAGCGGGTATGCCATAGTCGACTAGTATCTGATGGAAAACGTTGTAATAGCCACGTAGGGTCTCTTGTATATCAAAATAGGCTCCCACAGCAGTACCAGTCGCATCATCTACAGCTAGGTGTAGATACCATATCTCGCCAGGAATCCATTCGTAGCTTGAAGCGTCCATTTGAATCATCTCTCCCATATATTTGGATCTAGATCTTCGTGAATGAGGCGTATCATCTTCAATTGATTCGATTTGTTCATTGATTGCGTTTCTGACCTTTGTAGATGTTGTTTGGTTTAATCGTTCTGCCAAACGTTCCTTTAATTGTTTCTTAGTTTTTCGATGAGCCTTTGGGGACAAGACATCGTGTTCTGATAACCAGTTTCTAATAGTGGTGTCACTGATGGAGATGCCGAGGTCCATCTGGACGATTTCACTGAAATGAGTGATGTTGGCATCAAGATACTCGTTAAGATAGAGTTCAATGATTTTTGTTTTTCGTTTCCAGTGAGAATGTGTTCGATGGTAATCGTCCACGATTACCATGTGAAAATGAGGATTTTTCCTTCAGACTTATAACGTGTAATCAGGCGGTTGATAGTACGGATAGAACAATTTAGTTTTTAATGCCGCACGGCGTTTATTGCCAGAATGATCAACCAGTTCTTTAATAATGTTGTATTTGTTTTTCTTCCATAGGGGTTAATATAATCTTTTTCATATTCAATCCAATCTAATGGAATGAATCATAACAATTCCTTTCTATAAATGGGACATTTTTCCCTTTCGGTTCATTAAGACAATATCAACTTCGATTCAGAAAAATTTTTGAAAAAAAGTAATAAAAAAACATTGACATCGAAATCAGATACTTGGTATATTAATACAGCACTCTTCGGAAGGAGAGTGCAGAGATCTTTGAAAACTGAACAGGAATAAGACACATAAACAACGTCAAGCAAAACTTATACGAAGCAAAAGACTTCGTAAAATAAAAGAGTCAATCAAATGAAGAGTTTGATCCTGGCTCAGGATGAACGCTGGCGGCGTGCCTAATACATGCAAGTCGAACGCTGGAAATCTAGCTTGCTAGATTGAAGGAGTGGCGAACAGGGTGAGTAATACATAAGCAACCTACCCACGAAGACTGGGATAATCTCTGGAAACGGGGACTAATACCGGATAGGTAATCGGAAGGCATCTTCTGATTATTAAAGGTTAAAAACACTGGTGGATGGGCTTATGGCGCATTAGTTAGTTGGTGAGGTAACGGCCCACCAAGACGATGATGCGTAGCCGGCCTGAGAGGGTGAACGAGCCACATTGGGACTGAGACACGGCCCAGACTCCTACGGGAGGCAGCAGTAGGGAATTTTTCGGCAATGGGGAAACCCTGACCGAGCAACGCCGCGTGAGTGATGACGGCCTTCGGGTTGTAAAGCTCTGTTGTAAGGGAAGAACGGTAGATAGAGAATATCTAAGTGACGGTACCTTACCAGAAAGCCACGGCTAACTACGTGCCAGCAGCCGCGGTAATACGTAGGTGGCGAGCGTTATCCGGAATTATTGGGCGTAAAAGGGTGCGTAGGCGGCCTGTTAAGTAAGTGGTTAAATTGTTGGGCTCAACCCAATCCAGCCACTTAAACTGGCAGGCTAGAGTATTGGAGAGGCAAGTGGAATTCCATGTGTAGCGGTAAAATGCGTAGATATATGGAGGAACACCAGTGGCGAAGGCGGCTTGCTAGCCAAAGACTGACGCTCATGCACGAAAGCGTGGGGAGCAAATAGGATTAGATACCCTAGTAGTCCACGCCGTAAACGATGAATACTAAGTATTGGGGAAACTCAGTGCTGCAGCTAACGCAATAAGTATTCCGCCTGTGGAGTATGCACGCAAGTGTGAAACATAAAGGAATTGACGGGGGCCCGCACAAGCGGTGGAGTATGTGGTTTAATTCGACGCAACGCGAAGAACCTTACCAGGCCTTGACATCCCTTGCAAAGCTGTAGAGATACAGTAGAGGTTATCAAGGAGACAGGTGGTGCATGGTTGTCGTCAGCTCGTGTCGTGAGATGTTGGGTTAAGTCCCGCAACGAGCGCAACCCTTGCCTTCAGTTACCAGCATTCAGTTGGGGACTCTGGAGGGACTGCCGGTGATAAACCGGAGGAAGGTGGGGATGACGTCAAATCATCATGCCCCTTATGGCCTGGGCTACACACGTACTACAATGGCTGTTACAACGTGCAGCGACCTAGCGATAGGAAGCGAATCACTAAAAAGACAGTCTCAGTTCGGATTGAAGTCTGCAACTCGACTTCATGAAGCTGGAATCGCTAGTAATCGCGGATCAGAATGCCGCGGTGAATACGTTCTCGGGCCTTGTACACACCGCCCGTCATACCATGAGAGCTGGTAATACCCGAAGCCGGTGGCCCTAACCGCAAGGAAGGAGCCGTCGAAGGTAGGACTAGTGATTGGGGTCAAGTCGTAACAAGGTATCCCTACGAGAACGTGGGGATGGATCACCTCCTTTCTAAGGAGAAAGATGTGAAGTAAAAAAAGTTGTTTAGAAGTTTTTATTACCTGTTTAGTTTTGAGGGATCTCGCAAGAGGTAACTCAAAAAGGGAGTAGCTGTTCTTTGAAAACTGAATAACAGAAGAAGACAATAGATAGGTCTTTTTCGAAAAGTTGTGATAACAAGATTAACTAAAAAAGTCTAAAACGAAATAGTTAACAGTTCTCGTAAAAGCATAAACGTATATAAGTGATTAAATTAGTAAGAGCGTACGGTGGATGTCTTGGCATATAGAGCAGAAGAAGGACGCAGATAACGGCGAAACGCCTCGGGGAGTCGTACACAGGCAACGATCCGGGGGTATCCGAATGGGGAAACCCGATAAAGTTGAAAAGCTTTATCATCCTTAAGCCAATACATAACTTAAGAGAAGGCAACCCAGGGAATTGAAACATCTTAGTACCTGGAGGAGAAGAAAATAACAATGATTCCGAGAGTAGTGGCGAGCGAAATCGGAGCAGCCCAAACCAGCAACGAGCTGGGGTAGTAGGACCACAGACAAGTGATTGAAAAGAGATAGTCGAATGGCATTGAAAGGTCAGCCGCAGAAGGTGCAAGCCCTGTAGGCGAAATCTCGATTCACGCGAGTGGGATCCTGAGTACGTCGGAGCACGTGAAACTCTGACGGAATCAACCGGGACCATCCGGTAAGGCTAAATACTCCTATATGACCGATAGTGAACCAGTACCATGAGGGAAAGATGAAAAGAACCGCGGGAGCGGAGTGAAATAGATCCTGAAACCGTATGCTTACAAAAAAAGTCAGAGCACATTAAGGTGTGATGGCGTGCCTTTTGTAGAATGAACCGGCGAGTTATCTTTGCATGCGAGGTTAAGCAGACAATGCGGAGCCGTAGCGAAAGCGAATCTTAATAGGGTGGCAAGTATGTAGAGATAGACCCGAAGCCGTAGTGATCTAGTCATGAGCAGGTTGAAGGCTGGGTGAATCCAGCTGGAGGACCGAACCGACCCCCGTTGAAAAGTTGGCGGATGACTTGTGATTAGCGGAGAAATTCCAATCGAACACGGCGATAGCTGGTTCTCCCCGAAATAGCTTTAGGGCTAGCGTTGAACGAATCTACCCGGAGGTAGAGCACTGAAATCATGCGGGCGGCATCTCGCCGTACCAAATGATATCAAACTCCGAATGCCGGGCAAGAATATTCAGCAGTCAGACTGTGGGTGATAAGGTCCATGGTCAAAAAGGGAAACAGCCCAGATCATCAGATAAGGTCCCAAAAATTTACGCTAAGTGGAAAAGGATGTGGAGACGCGCAAACAGCTAGGAGGTTGGCTCAGAAGCAGCCATCCTTCAAAGAGTGCGTAACAGCTCACTAGTCGAGTATCTCTGCGCCGAAAATTAACCGGGGCTAAGCGTAATACCGAATCTATGGATTTATACTTAGGTATAAGTGGTAGGGGAGCGTTCCATACAGCATTGAAGGTATACCGTAAGGAGTGCTGGAGCGTATGGAAGTGAGAATGCCGGTGTGAGTAGCGAGATGTGGGTGAGAATCCCACACACCGAATAACCAAGGTTTCCAGGGGAAGGTTCGTCCGCCCTGGGTAAGTCGGGACCTAAGGCCAGGCCGAAAGGCGTAGTCGATGGACAGCAGGTTGATATTCCTGCACCCGCGAGTAAAGTGATGGAGTGACAGATAGGGTTAACCCAAGTCCTTACTGGATTGGGCAAGGCAAGCAGGAGAGTGGCGTAGGCAAATCCGCGTCGGATACTCAAAGGCTTGACTCAAGCGAACGCGCGAGCAAGTAGTGAAGAGGGCGATACCAGGTCTCAAGAAAAGCTTCTAGCGATAATTTACTAGCGGCCCGTACCAAAACCGACACAGGTGGTTGAGGCGAGTAGCCTAAGGTGAGCGAGAGAACTGTTGCCAAGGAACTCGGCAAATTGACCCCGTACGTTAGCAATAAGGGGTGCTCGAAAGAGCCGCAGTGAATAGGCCCTAGCAACTGTTTAACTAAAACATAGCTCTCTGCGAAGTCGCAAGACGAAGTATAGGGGGTGACACCTGCCCGGTGCTGGAAGGTCAAGGGGATTTGTCAGACGCAAGTCGAAGCATTGAACCGAAGCCCCAGTGAACGGCGGCCGTAACTATAACGGTCCTAAGGTAGCGAAATTCCTTGTCAGGTAAGTTCTGACCCGCACGAAAGGTGTAATGATTTGGGCACTGTCTCGGCAGCAGACTCGGTGAAATCTTAGTACCTGTGAAGATGCAGGTTACCCGCAACTAGACGGAAAGACCCCATGGAGCTTTACTGTAGTCTGCTATTGAGTTTCGGTTAAGTATGCACAGGATAGGTGGGAGACGATGAGACTGGTCTTTTTCGGGATCAGAGGAGTCACTGTTGGGATACCACTCTTACTTAATTGAAATTCTAACTCTAAGCCGTGATCCGGCTAGAGGACCGTGGCAGATGGGCAGTTTGACTGGGGCGGTCGCCTCCCAAAAGAGTAACGGAGGCGCACAAAGGTACTCTCAGAATGGTTGGAAATCATTCATCGAGCGCAAACGCAGAAGAGTGCTTGACTGCGAGACAAACAAGTCGAGCAGGGACGAAAGTCGGTGTTAGTGATCCGGCGGTGCAGAATGGAATGGCCGTCGCTTAACGGATAAAAGCTACCCTGGGGATAACAGGCTGATCTCGCCCAAGAGTTCACATCGACGGCGAGGTTTGGCACCTCGATGTCGGCTCATCGCATCCTGGAGGTGAATTCGCTTCCAAGGGTTGGGCTGTCCGCCCATTAAAGCGGTACGCGAGCTGGGTTCAGAACGTCGTGAGACAGTTCGGTCCCTATCTGTTGTGGGCGTTGGAAATTTGAGGAGAGCTGCCCCTAGTACGAGAGGACCAGGGTGGACGTTCCTACGGTGCACCAGTTGTCACGCCAGTGGCATAGCTGGATAGCTGAGAACGGACCGGATAAACGCTGAAGGCATCTAAGCGTGAAACCGACTCCAAGATTAGATTTCCCATCATTTCAAATGAATAAGACCCCTTGAAGACGACGAGGTTGATAGGTCAGAGATGTAAGTGTAGCGATACATTCAGTTGACTGATACTAATAGGTCGAAGATTTATTCACGAGAGAACGCACACACGACTGTTTGAGAAAAGACAAAAGTCAGAAACTGTTATTTAGTTTTCAGGGAACAGAAACCCTGAAAAGAAGCAAGATCCGGTGATGATGGCGCAGTGGCCACACCTGTACCCATCCCGAACACAGAAGTTAAGCACTGTAGCGGCGAAAATAGCGCAAGCAAATCTAGCACGTTGCCGGGTCATCGAGAGCATGGTTTTCCATCGCTCTCCCTTTTTTTATACTTTTTATGGGTTTAGATTAACTCGATCTTTATATTCATAATTGAAATGCTTTTAAAATGATATTTTTTTAACAAATGTAGAATAAATGATGGTTGCAAATGCAACTAATAGAAATATGAAAAAAATATGCCTTAAAATAGGCATTTTTTTGATGTTTTATACTTTACAAAACGAAAGGCATGGTGCTATAATAAAGCATCGTACCGATTGAGTTACGAATCACTAAATGAAAATTGGAAATATAATTTTCAAAAATATGTTGACAGGTAATTTGATACTTGGTATATTAATACAGCACTCTTCGGAAGAAGAGTAGCAGAGATCTTTGAAAACTGAACAGGAATAAGACACATAAACAACGTCAAGCAAAAAAACGGATACGAAGGAAAGACTTCGTAAAAATAAAAGAGTCAATCAAATGAAGAGTTTGATCCTGGCTCAGGATGAACGCTGGCGGCGTGCCTAATACATGCAAGTCGAACGCTGGAAATCTAGCTTGCTAGATTGAAGGAGTGGCGAACAGGGTGAGTAATACATAAGCAACCTACCCACGAAGACTGGGATAATCTCTGGAAACGGGGACTAATACCGGATAGGTAATCGGAAGGCATCTTCTGATTATTAAAGGTTAAAAACACTGGTGGATGGGCTTATGGCGCATTAGTTAGTTGGTGAGGTAACGGCCCACCAAGACGATGATGCGTAGCCGGCCTGAGAGGGTGAACGGCCACATTGGGACTGAGACACGGCCCAGACTCCTACGGGAGGCAGCAGTAGGGAATTTTCGGCAATGGGGGAAACCCTGACCGAGCAACGCCGCGTGAGTGATGACGGCCTTCGGGTTGTAAAGCTCTGTTGTAAGGGAAGAACGGTAGATAGAGAATATCTAAGTGACGGTACCTTACCAGAAAGCCACGGCTAACTACGTGCCAGCAGCCGCGGTAATACGTAGGTGGCGAGCGTTATCCGGAATTATTGGGCGTAAAGGGTGCGTAGGCGGCCTGTTAAGTAAGTGGTTAAATTGTTGGGCTCAACCCAATCCAGCCACTTAAACTGGCAGGCTAGAGTATTGGAGAGGCAAGTGGAATTCCATGTGTAGCGGTAAAATGCGTAGATATATGGAGGAACACCAGTGGCGAAGGCGGCTTGCTAGCCAAAGACTGACGCTCATGCACGAAAGCGTGGGGAGCAAATAGGATTAGATACCCTAGTAGTCCACGCCGTAAACGATGAATACTAAGTATTGGGGAAACTCAGTGCTGCAGCTAACGCAATAAGTATTCCGCCTGTGGAGTATGCACGCAAGTGTGAAACATAAAGGAATTGACGGGGTCCCGCACAAGCGGTGGAGTATGTGGTTTAATTCGACGCAACGCGAAGAACCTTACCAGGCCTTGACATCCCTTGCAAAGCTGTAGAGATACAGTAGAGGTTATCAAGGAGACAGGTGGTGCATGGTTGTCGTCAGCTCGTGTCGTGAGATGTTGGGTTAAGTCCCGCAACGAGCGCAACCCTTGCCTTCAGTTACCAGCATTCAGTTGGGGACTCTGGAGGGACTGCCGGTGATAAACCGGAGGAAGGTGGGGATGACGTCAAATCATCATGCCCCTTATGGCCTGGGCTACACACGTACTACAATGGCTGTTACAACGTGCAGCGACCTAGCGATAGGAAGCGAATCACTAAAAAGACAGTCTCAGTTCGGATTGAAGTCTGCAACTCGACTTCATGAAGCTGGAATCGCTAGTAATCGCGGATCAGAATGCCGCGGTGAATACGTTCTCGGCCTTGTACACACCGCCCGTCATACCATGAGAGCTGGTAATACCCGAAGCCGGTGGCCTAACCGCAAGGAAGGAGCCGTCGAAGGTAGGACTAGTGATTGGGGTCAAGTCGTAACAAGGTATCCCTACGAGAACGTGGGGATGGATCACCTCCTTTCTAAGGAGAAAGATGTGAAGTAAAAAAAGTTGTTTAGAAGTTTTATTACCTGTTTAGTTTTGAGGGATCTCGCAAGAGGTAACTCAAAAAGGGAGTAGCTGTTCTTTGAAAAACTGAATAACAGAAGAAGACAATAGATAGGTCTTTTTCGAAAAGTTGTGATAACAAGATTAACTAAAAAAGTCTAAAACGAAATAGTTAACAGTTCTCGTAAAGCATAAACGTATATAAGTGATTAAATTAGTAAGAGCGTACGGTGGATGTCTTGGCATATAGAGCAGAAGAAGGACGCAGATAACGGCGAAACGCCTCGGGGAGTCGTACACAGGCAACGATCCGGGGGTATCCGAATGGGGAAACCCGATAAAGTTGAAAAGCTTTATCATCCTTAAGCCAATACATAACTTAAGAGAAGGCAACCCAGGGAATTGAAACATCTTAGTACCTGGAGGAGAAGAAAATAACAATGATTCCGAGAGTAGTGGCGAGCGAAATCGGAGCAGCCCAAACCAGCAACGAGCTGGGGTAGTAGGACCACGACAAGTGATTGAAAAGAGATAGTCGAATGGCATTGAAAGGTCAGCCGCAGAAGGTGCAAGCCCTGTAGGCGAAATCTCGATTCACGCGAGTGGGATCCTGAGTACGTCGGAGCACGTGAAACTCTGACGGAATCAACCGGGACCATCCGGTAAGGCTAAATACTCCTATATGACCGATAGTGAACCAGTACCATGAGGGAAAGATGAAAAGAACCGCGGGAGCGGAGTGAAATAGATCCTGAAACCGTATGCTTACAAAAAGTCAGAGCACATTAAGGTGTGATGGCGTGCCTTTTGTAGAATGAACCGGCGAGTTATCTTTGCATGCGAGGTTAAGCAGACAATGCGGAGCCGTAGCGAAAGCGAATCTTAATAGGGTGGCAAGTATGTAGAGATAGACCCGAAGCCGTAGTGATCTAGTCATGAGCAGGTTGAAGGCTGGGTGAATCCAGCTGGAGGACCGAACCGACCCCCGTTGAAAAGTTGGCGGATGACTTGTGATTAGCGGAGAAATTCCAATCGAACACGGCGATAGCTGGTTCTCCCCGAAATAGCTTTAGGGCTAGCGTTGAACGAATCTACCCGGAGGTAGAGCACTGAAATCATGCGGGCGGCATCTCGCCGTACCAAATGATATCAAACTCCGAATGCCGGGCAAGAATATTCAGCAGTCAGACTGTGGGTGATAAGGTCCATGGTCAAAAGGGAAACAGCCCAGATCATCAGATAAGGTCCCAAAATTTACGCTAAGTGGAAAAGGATGTGGAGACGCGCAAACAGCTAGGAGGTTGGCTCAGAAGCAGCCATCCTTCAAAGAGTGCGTAACAGCTCACTAGTCGAGTATCTCTGCGCCGAAAATTAACCGGGGCTAAGCGTAATACCGAATCTATGGATTTATACTTAGGTATAAGTGGTAGGGGAGCGTTCCATACAGCATTGAAGGTATACCGTAAGGAGTGCTGGAGCGTATGGAAGTGAGAATGCCGGTGTGAGTAGCGAGATGTGGGTGAGAATCCCACACACCGAATAACCAAGGTTTCCAGGGGAAGGTTCGTCCGCCCTGGGTAAGTCGGGACCTAAGGCCAGGCCGAAAGGCGTAGTCGATGGACAGCAGGTTGATATTCCTGCACCCGCGAGTAAAGTGATGGAGTGACAGATAGGGTTAACCCAAGTCCTGAATGGATTGGGCAAGGCAAGCAGGAGAGTGGCGTAGGCAAATCCGCGCTCGGATACTCAAAGGCTTGACTCAAGCGAACGCGCGAGCAAGTAGTGAAGAGGGCGATACCAGGTCTCAAGAAAAGCTTCTAGCGATAATTTACTAGCGGCCCGTACCAAAACCGACACAGGTGGTTGAGGCGAGTAGCCTAAGGTGAGCGAGAGAACTGTTGCCAAGGAACTCGGCAAATTGACCCCGTACGTTAGCAATAAGGGGTGCTCGAAAGAGCCGCAGTGAATAGGCCCTAGCAACTGTTTAACTAAAACATAGCTCTCTGCGAAGTCGCAAGACGAAGTATAGGGGGTGACACCTGCCCGGTGCTGGAAGGTCAAGGGGATTTGTCAGACGCAAGTCGAAGCATTGAACCGAAGCCCCAGTGAACGGCGGCCGTAACTATAACGGTCCTAAGGTAGCGAAATTCCTTGTCAGGTAAGTTCTGACCCGCACGAAAGGTGTAATGATTTGGGCACTGTCTCGGCAGCAGACTCGGTGAAATCTTAGTACCTGTGAAGATGCAGGTTACCCGCAACTAGACGGAAAGACCCCATGGAGCTTTTACTGTAGTCTGCTATTGAGTTTCGGTTAAGTATGCACAGGATAGGTGGGAGACGATGAGACTGGTCTTTTCGGGATCAGAGGAGTCACTGTTGGGATACCACTCTTACTTAATTGAAATTCTAACTCTAAGCCGTGATCCGGCTAGAGGACCGTGGCAGATGGGCAGTTTGACTGGGGCGGTCGCCTCCCAAAAGAGTAACGGAGGCGCACAAAGGTACTCTCAGAATGGTTGGAAATCATTCATCGAGCGCAAACGCAGAAGAGTGCTTGACTGCGAGACAAACAAGTCGAGCAGGGACGAAAAGTCGGTGTTAGTGATCCGGCGGTGCAGAATGGAATGGCCGTCGCTTAACGGATAAAAGCTACCCTGGGGATAACAGGCTGATCTCGCCCAAGAGTTCACATCGACGGCGAGGTTTGGCACCTCGATGTCGGCTCATCGCATCCTGGAGGTGAATTCGCTTCCAAGGGTTGGGCTGTCCGCCCATTAAAGCGGTACGCGAGCTGGGTTCAGAACGTCGTGAGACAGTTCGGTCCCTATCTGTTGTGGGCGTTGGAAATTTGAGGAGAGCTGCCCCTAGTACGAGAGGACCAGGGTGGACGTTCCTACGGTGCACCAGTTGTCACGCCAGTGGCATAGCTGGATAGCTGAGAACGGACCGGATAAACGCTGAAGGCATCTAAGCGTGAAACCGACTCCAAGATTAGATTTCCCATCATTTCAAATGAATAAGACCCCTTGAAGACGACGAGGTTGATAGGTCAGAGATGTAAGTGTAGCGATACATTCAGTTGACTGATACTAATAGGTCGAAGATTTATTCACGAGAGAACGCACACACGACTGTTTGAGAAAGACAAAGTCAGAAACTGTTATTTAGTTTTCAGGGAACAGAAACCTGAAAGAAGCAAGATCCGGTGATGATGGCGCAGTGGCCACACCTGTACCCATCCCGAACACAGAAGTTAAGCACTGTAGCGGCGAAAATAGCGCAAGCAAATCTAGCACGTTGCCGGGTCATCGAGAGCATGGTTTTCCATCGCTCTCCCTTTTTTTATACTTTTTATGGGTTTAGATGTTATAATATTATCCATGAAAAGCACAGATAAATATCAATCACGAATCCGCATACTGATTGGTCTTTTTTCAATTTTGTTTGGTGTTTTATTTATCTTATTATTTAAGTTAATGTTCCTTACACCACGTACTTTATCTGAAAAAAAGATTGCCAAGATTGTTTATCAGTTATTCAGTCGAGTCAGAATAGTTCTGCAGAGACTACGCCAAGCCCTAGTCCCTACATCAACACCTACTCCAACTCCTGAAGCTACTGCTGAATCAACAGTCGATACGACGACTGTATCTTCTATTCAGAAGATTACAAATAAGAATCATCCAATTGATTCTGGATTATGTTCCAGCTGACTTAACTATAGTCAATGTTAATTCGAATGGTACACAATACTTACGTAGTGAAGCTGCAACTGCATTAACGAAACATGTTTGAGGCAGCTCGTAAGGGATAATATCAATTTATACCTAGTGAGTGGTTATCGTTCGTATGCAGCAACAACTAGAACTATATAACACATATGTAGCGTACTGATGGTAAAGGCTTTAGCCGATCAATATGATGCGATTCCTGGTGCTTGTGAACATCAACTTGGTTTTGGCAGTTGATTTATCTGATGATAATCGTGATCATGATATTGATGATTTCATTTGAAATCAACAGCTGCATATCAGTGGTTATTAAAACATAGTTATGAATACGGGTATATCTTCCGTTTCCCTCGTGGAAAAAGAAGCGATTACAGGGTATTGCGTATAATCCGTGGAGTTTTAGATATATCGGTGTTGAAGAAGCTAAAGAAAGTCTATGATTCAGGGCTTACATTAGAAGAGTTTTACAAAGTGAATGATTAGGGAAAGATAGAAAATCTTTCCTTTATATTCTTTTAAAAATATAGTGTAGAAATAATCAAGTAAATTTTTTTTAGGAGGTAGAAATGGTTAAGCAGTTAATGAAAAGTATTCGTGAGTTTAAACTAGCAACAATACTGACACCAACCTTTGTCGTGGGTGAAGTAATCATTGAGGCATTGATTCCATTTTTTTAATATCATTATTAATCAATGATATTAAAGCAGGTTGTGATTTATCAGTGATTTTTAGGATATGCATGGAAGTTAGTTGTCTTATCACTGCTTTCGCTATTGTGTGGATACTTAGCAGGTATCTATTGTGCAGAGGCTAGTACAGGATTTGCACGTAACTTTACGTTATGATATCTTCACTAATATCCAGAAATTTTTCATTTTCAAATATTGATAAGTTCTCATCTGCATCACTTGTCACTCGATTAACGACGGATATTCAAAAATGTGCAGATGGCATTTATGATGATTATTCGTACTGCTGTACGTGCTCCACTCAAATTTAATATTCTCCTTTACAATGGCATATATTATGGGTGGGACAATGGCAGTTATCTTTTTAATTATCATTCCTTTCTTAGGAATTGGGATTATATCTGATTGTCAAAGAACAGTTATGCCAATCTTTCAAAAAAAGGGATTTTCCTCTTTGATAAGATTACACGTATCGTAGAAGAAAATGTAAAGGGTATTCGTGTCGTGAAATCCTTTGTGCGTGAAGACTATGAAATTAGAAATTTGATGAGACATCAAATGATATTCGTAAAAATGTTTACACGTGCAGAGCAGATTATCGCATTGAATAATCCCATTAATGCAGATAAGTATTTATGCAGTTATGTTGTTTGTATTGATGTTTGGTTCTGAAATGATCATCAAAACAAATGCTACAAGCTTAGACGTAGGACAGTTATCTACTTTGATGACTTATGGATTCCAAATCATGGTTTCCTTAATGATGTTATCGATGGTGTTTGTAATGATTACTTTCTCTGAAGAGTCATGCAAGCGTATCGTTGAAGTATTTAAATGAGAAGAGCTCTATTACATCAAAGGAAAAATGCTATTACAGAAGTGAAGGATGGTTCGATTGACTTTCGATCATGTTCGATTTCAAATATTCACCCTACAGCAGAGAGATCCAGTTCTAGAAGAATATTGATGTCCATATTAAATCTGGTGAAACGATTGGTATCATTGGTGGAACAGGTTCCGCAAAATCTTCTTTTGTACAGTTGATTCCACGTCTATACGACGTTACTGAAGGTACAGTTCGGGTTGGTAAAGAAGATGTTAGAGACTATGACCTTGTGACATTACGTGATTCTGTTGCGATGGTGTTACAGAAGAACGTATTATTCTCAGGTACGATTGCGGATAATATCCGTTGGGGTAATAAGGACGCAACATTAGAAGAAGTGAAGCATGTATGTCATTTGGCTTGTGCAGATGAGTTTATCGAACAGATGCCAGATGGGCTATGATACTTGGATTGAACAAGGGTGGTACAAACGTCTCTGGTGGTCAGAAACAAAGACTCTGTATCGCAAGAGCACTCTTAAAACAACCTAAGATTTTAATTATGGATGATTCAACCTCTGCTGTAGATACAAAGACAGATGCAATCATCCGTAAAGCAATGAAAGAATATATTCCAGAAACAACAAAGATTATTATTGCCCAAAGAACTTCATCTGTAGAAGATGCAGACCGTATTATCGTCTTAGATGGTGGTAAGATTGATGCGATTGGTACAAGTGAAGAGCTACTAAAGACAAATCAAATCTACCGTGAAGTTTATCTATCTCAGAATAAACAAGGTACTGAGGAGATTGTGGAAGAAGGAGGTGTTCGTTAATATGAATCAGAAACAAACGAATCGTAAAAAGTCCTTCAAGAGAATTATGAAGATGGTAGTATCATACTACCCAGTTCTATTCCCACTGATTGTGTTATTAATTATTATCAACGCAGTCTTGGGTGCACTACCTTCCATTTTCCAGCAGAATGTCATCGCTGTATTACAACAAGCGTGGGAGCAAGGTTGGACTTGGAAAGTTACAAAACCATATATTGTCGAGTTAGTTGGAACACTTGCGCTAGTGTATCTTATCGCATTAATTATCGGCATTGTATATACACAGTTAATGGCGTTCTTTACACAGGGTGTTCTGCACAAGATACGTAAAAGAAGTATTTACGCATATGCAGAAAGCTGCCTATTCGTTATTTTCGATACACATCCGCACGGTGATATCATGTCTCACTATACAAACGATATCGATGCAATGCGTCAGATGATTTCTCAGAGTTTCCCACAGCTATTTGATTTCAATGCGGTGACAATCATCACGATTATCGCTATTATGTTCTATTACAGTATTCCAATGGCAGTGGTTATCTTAATTGGTGCTGCAATTTCCATTGAAATTACACGTAAGCTTGGTGGTCTTTCTGCGAAGTACTTCATCCTACAACAAAAAGGCAACTGGTAAGACGGAAGGTGTCATTGAAGAGATGGTGAATGGACAAAAAGGTAATTAAAGTCTTCAACCATCAAGCATGAAGCTGAAGAAATCTTCAATCAAGCAAATGATGAACTCTATGAGGCTTCCAATACAGCAAACCGTTATTCCAATATCTTGATGCCAGTCTTAAACAACGTAAACTACTTTAATCTATGTATTTCGTTGCGGTAGCAGGGTGGTATCTTTATTCAAGAGAAAGCTTCCAAACTATCTCAATTTCAGGATTGCCATTTTCTCGATTGCGGTTGTAGTGCCATTCTTAGGAATGTCACGTCAGTTTGCAGGTATGATTCAGCAGATTTCTCCACAGATTAACTCAATTGTAATGGGTCTAGCAGGGTGCGGAGCGTGTATTTGAACTCCTTGATCAAGAGCCTGAAGTAGATGATGGAATTGTTACACTTGTTAACGCAACAGAAAAAAAGATGGCGAGCTGAAAAGAAACAAATGAACAGACTGAAATTTGGGCTTGGAAGTATCCACATGAAGATGGCACAGTAACATATACAAAGGTTGCGGGTGATGTTCGTTTCGCATAGTGTAGACTTTGCGTATAATCCAGATAAGATGATTTTGCATGATGTAACACTATTTGGCAAAACCAGGTCAAAAAGATTGCCTTTGTCGGTGCGACAGGTGCTGGGTAAGACAACAATCACAAATCTGATTAACCGTTTCTATGATATCGCAGATGGAAAGATTCGATATGACGGTATTAATATCAATAAGATTAAGAAGTCTTCCTTACGAAAAGTCTTTAGGAATTGTGCTGCAGGATACCGTATTGTTTCACAGGTACTGTTATGGATAACATCCGCTATGGACGCTTAAAGTGCATCAGATGAGGAATGTATCGCAGCCGCAAAACTTGCGGGTGCAGATGGCTTTATTCGCCATTTACCAGAAGGCTATCAAACAATGTTGAATGGTGATGGCTCAAATCTATCACAAGGTCAGTGTCAGTTATTGGCAATTGCTAGAGCAGCAGTTGCTGATCCCACCAGTTATGATCATGGATGAGGCTACTTCTTCCATCGATACACGTACAGAGCAGATTGTACAAACTGGTATGGATCGTTTGATGAATGGACGTACTGTATTTGTGATTGCTCATCGTTTATCTACGGTTAAGAATTCAAATGTTATTATTGTATTAGACCATGGACGTATTATTGAACGTGGTACGCATGAAGAATTACTTGCTCAAAAAGGGTCAGTACTACCAGCTATATACAGGTGCATTTGAGTTAGAATAAAATGAAAGGATATGAAATTTAACATTCATATCCTTTTTTTGTCTGTTAATTTATCTAAGAAATGCATTAGTTTGTATCACGGATGGACGTAATTGATTTAAACTTTCGGGTAAGCATAACTAATGTAAAAAAATTTAACTTATCCTTTCTTAACGAAAGGAATTTTTGACTAATGAAGTATCTGAATCATCAGTTGACATCTCTGTTAGAAGTGAGATTCCTAGGTTGTGTGAAACCATTTGCTTGATAAGGTTGATATCATCTGATTTAAAATAGATATTTGCTTGATAATCATATCTTTTGCATTAAGTAAATCAAAAAGCCTTTAGGTGCACATTATGTTCATCCAGTAAGATGAAAAGGCTGCTGGAGAATATCTTCGAAAAGACAGTTCTAATTTGCTAGATAAAGGGTTGCTTTTTCGAGACAAGAACAAAGAGTTCTTCATGGAATAATTCTTTAATAATTAAAATCTCTGTGTTGTAAATGATCGATACTACCGAGTAACGAAAAAAATCTAATTTTACCACTCAGTAACTCATCCCAAAGTGTAATTGAACCACCACGAATCGGATAAATATCCTTGAAGAATGAAAAAGTCACTACAATCATGATATTTTTGCGGTTAAATAGTTGATGATAATTGGCGGAAAACCGACTGCACATTTAGATTCAAGGGAACGTAGCAATATCGTGATGAGTTAATGAAAAAGTCATTTAATAACTATGTTACAATGAGACGCTAGTATTTCACCCTGTTTTGTCAATTTAACAACACGGTTTATACTATTTTTTTCTCAATAAGACTACATTGGTAATATTCTTCAATTCGCTTTGATAGCATAAGAAATCGTAGGTTGACTAACATGATATTGTTTAGCAACCTGCGTAAATGATTTTAATTGTGATAGTTGATAAAAAAATAGTTTAAATCACGTATATTCATCTGTATTTTCTTCTTTCGTTATGAATAAATCTTATCATAACTAAGGTGTTTGACTATAACAAAAAAATTCTCAGCTATAGTAAAGTGTGCTTTCTATGCAAGAAAGTATGGCAGATACATAGCTTAGTCAAGGTTGTCGATGATATCTTCAAAAAAATACGGATAAAAAGTAGCTTGTTGTTGTTTTTGGAAGCTGTTTTAGCTTCATCGTCAATCGTTTCAGATTAAGGGAATTGTTTTGAGTTTAAGTCTCCCTCTAAACTGTTAAAATTGAAAAAAACTCTTCGACCGTCAAATCCAGAGCTTTTAATAATTTTTTTCAAGTGTTTGAACGTTGAGATTTTGTTTCTTATTCTCAATCTGATTGATGTACTTTAATCCCCAAACCAGCTTTTTTCGGATAGCATCTCTTGGCTAAGTCCTCGTATTTGCTGATAATGTCGTATTTTTTTCGTGCGATATAGTTTGTAAGATATATGAAATCACTCATGTTCCAAGCATACTTTAAATTTATGAAAATGTATAACCCTTAATTAATAATACTAAAGTATGATATTTCAATACAATGTGTTAAAATGAATTTAATTATAGAAGGAGGTGTACATATGAGTGCACATGATATTTTTAAATAATCCATTTTTTTAAACAAAGGAACTGCTTTTTACATTAGAAGAACGTGAAAAATTAGGACTAGTGGGTATGCTACCACCATACGTCCAAACAATTGAAGAACAAGCACGACAGACTTATGCACAGATGCAGACAAAGGTAAGTGATTTAGAAAAAGCGTTTGTTTTTTGATGCAAATCTTTAATACGAACCGTACACTTTTTCTACTATATGTTCTCTCAACATCTAGCAGAATTTAATCCTATCGTTTACGATCCAACGATTGCAGATACAATTGAAAAATTACAGTGATCTATTTATTGATCCACAATACGCTGCATACTTTAGATATTAATCATCCCAGAAAATATTGAAGCTACTTTAAAAAAATGCGGCTGGTGATCGTGAAATTCGTTTAATTGTCGTTACAGATGCAGAAGGGTATCTTAGGTATCGGTGACTGGGGTACAAACGGTGTGGATATTTCTGTTGGTAAGTTAATGGTATATACAGCAGCTGCTGGAATTGATCCCATCTATGGTATTACCTCTTGTTATCGATGCAGGTACAAACCGTAAAGAATTACTTGAAAATCCTAACTATCTCGGAAACCGTCATGAACGTGTACGTGGAGATCGTTATTATGATTTTATTGATCAGTTTGTACAGACTGCTGAACGTCTATTCCCTAAACTATATTTACACTGGGAAGACTTCGGTCGTTCTAATGCTGCAAACATTCTTGAAAAAAATATCGTAAGCAAATTCCAACATTTCAATGATGACATCCAAGGAACAGGCATCGTAACTCTTGGTGGTATCTTTGGTGCACTAGCAGATTACTGGCGGTAAGTTAGCTGATCAGGTTTATCTATGCTTTGGAGGAGGTACTGCTGGTGCAGGTATCGCATCTCGTGTACTACGTGAAATGGTTACAGAAGGTGTCCCTGAGGAAGAAGCATATAAGCGTTTCTTTCATGGTTGATAAACAAGGGACTACTCTTTGATGATATGGATGATTTAACACCTCAACAAAAGACCATTTGCTAAGAAGCGTTCTGACTATCCTAATGCGGATAAGTTAACGGACTTTATTAGAAGTTGTTAAGACTGTTAAACCAACAATCTTAGTAGGCACTTCAACTAAAACCAAATACATTTACAAAGGAAATTGTTGAGGAAATGTGCAAGATTACAGAGCGCCCAATGATTTTTCCCATTATCAAATCCAACTGTTTTAGCTGAAGCGAGTGCTAAAGATCTTATCACATGGTCTGATGGAAAAGCATTTGTCGCAACAGGTATTCCCTGCAGATACAGTTTCCTATAAGGGAGTTGACTATGTAATCGGTCAGGCAAATAATGCATTAATTTATCCAGGTCTTGGACTTGGTATGCTTGCATCAGAAGCTAGTCTTTTAACAGATGAAATGATTGGAGCTGCTGCACATTCCCTAAGTGGTATTATTGATCAGTCTCAACCAGGTGCACCTGTACTACCACCATTCAAGTATGTCGCAGATGTTTCCATTAAGGTTGCGGAAGCTGTTGCTAAAAAAAGCGCAGGAACAAGGTCTTGCACGTGCAAAAAGAAACAGATATGGCAAAAAGGCAGTACGTGATTTAAAGTGGTATCCAAAAATACTAGGTGATTTTTGATGGTCTTCCTACAATCCTTTAGAGAGTATTTTTGCCCTGTCGTTATTTTTAATTTCTGCTAGGATATGTCCTACAGATAAGAAAATGGTTTGATGTTAGTTTTGGTGATAACATCTCAAAAGTTAATTATGAATATTGCTTTTACCGGCATCTATATTTGTATCGGTAATGGAATATCTTACGGTAGATCGCCTGATTAAACTTTCAAGTGGATTAGTATATGTGGGTCTAGCAACAATCTTAGGATATGTTGTAGCCTATATACTTGTTAAGATTTTAAAAATCAAACCTGGTAGACGAGGAACGTTTATCAATACTTTTGTCAATGCAAATACTATTTTCATTGGGTTGCCTTTAAACATTGCATTGTTTGGAGATAAAGCAACAGAATACTTTCCTCGTTTATTACATCATAAATACAATATCTTCTTGGACATTAGGTATCTATTTGATGACAACGGATAGTCTTGTTCAAACTAAAAACAGCAGTATCGTTTGACTGGAAGAAACTATTACCACCACCTCTAATTGGATTTCCTTGTGGCAATCGTATTTCCTAATTGTTAAGATCCCAGTACCACAGGCAATGACAAAAAAACATTGACTTATGTTGGGAAATATTGTGACACCACTTTCACTTATTTATATCGGCATTGTACTAGCGAAAAGCTGGACTAGCAACTGTGAAGTTAGATAAAGATTCAGTGTTTGCTCTTTGTGGTCGTTTTCTAATAGCACCTTTATTAATGGTGATGGTTTCTAAAGACAATTGGGTACAAATCTACCAAATCTAGAAGCACAGACATTTCATGTTGCAATCGGCAGTTTCATCTCTTGCTGTAATGCCAATCCTTGTGCATCAAGGGAAATGGAGATGTTGAGTACGCAACCAACATCGTAACTTTAAGCACAGTATTGTTAGTAGTGTCATACCATCTTTGATGAGCATAATGCACTAGTTCTGTAAATGAAAATGAGTATTTCATTTATAAATAGCAGATTTTTTCTCGATATATCATTTGATTAAGTGAGAAGAGTCTCCTAATATTGTGGTGTTTAACAACTGCTATTTTTGACTTACTTTAATAGTGATTTAGGAGTACTAGCAATTACTAATTATGATAAAAAGCCTAGCTGATGGAAATTCAGTTAGGCTTTTTAGGTATTACCAGAATAGTTTTTTTACGTTCTTTTGCTTTGGAGACTAAGTCGTAGTCTGTTAGAAAGTTTAGTGGTAGATCCTTCCACAACAGACAAAAGCACGGTTTTAGATTTTTCTTCAGTCAGAAAAATGTTGTGGATTGTGAATATCAAGACCGATGATGATAGGGCATTTCTTTTTGCGAAAAATCTCAAAGAATTCTCTTGTTGGATAGGCATAACGTTCTCCATCAAGATATTCCTTCTTGCCAATGCGTACACCAGTACCACAGTTTAGTTCTAAAGGAATGTCATAGAACCGTGATATATCTGCAATCTTTTCTGCAGCGTTTAGTACACTCTCGTCAATTCTAGGATATTTCCAGAGAAATACATCCGGATGAGCAATATAATCACACATATAATGTTGACAAGCTTCCTCTAAGCATTTTACGTAGCGTTCAACTTGGTCTTTGTTGTCAAATTCATAGACACTATCTTTATCAATGGTTAGATTGTGTTGCCCTAAAATTATATAATCTAATGTCTTTCGATATTCACGAATGGTATCCCATTGGCTTGGATAGTACTCTACTTCCATACCCAGATGAATATCGATTTGAGATGCGTATTTTTCCTGAAGAGAACGAATAGATTGATAATAATCAGGAATTTGTTCAATGTTCATACGTAATCCAGGACATGGTGTAGGATATGCGGCATGGTCACTGAAACCAAGGGTTGTTAGACCGGCTTGAATCGCTGCTTGAACATACTCTTCATCTGTACCGATCGCATGACCACAACGCGCTGTATGCGTATGATAGTTTGCTTTAATCATGGGGATATACCTCCGAAACGATGAAATTATATCATTCCTCACATAGATTGACAAAATATCGAAAAGTAATATCATAATAGTTGAACAGTTGTTCAAACTATTATATGTGAGGTGTTAGAGATGGAATATAAATATCGTGTATGTGGGCATTGATTGTGCAGATTGTGCTGCAGAACTAGCAGAGGAAATCAGAAAAAAATAGAGGGTGTACTAAGTGCTGACATCCATTTTATGCAGCAAAAATTATACTTTACATGTGATGAAGAAAAATCATTCTGTGATTGAGCAGAAGGTTTTTGACATTATCCATGATGATGAACCTGATGCAGTGATTACAGCTCTACACGAAGAGACCAAAACATCTCTTTAAATTTAATATTAAGAATATTGATTGTGCAGATTGTGCAAATGAAATAGCGGAGAAGGCAATGGAAATTGAAGGGTGTAGAACATGCGGAAGCTGATTTCATGCATGCAATATTTACGTGTACAGTTTGCGACAAGTGAGTATACACGTATTGAAAATGCAGCTACGTGAAATGATTGCTAGAGAAGAGCCGATGTTGAATTTTCACGCTATTTTGCAGAACAGAAGATTGAAACGAAAAGAAAGATCATAGTATACAAAGTGATGATTGTTCGATTGGTGATAGGGAGCAATCCTTGTTGCACTATCGTTTGATTCTAACAGGGGATTATAAGTAATATTTCAACATTAATTGCGTATATTATTCTTGGGATATGATGTTATTTTATAAAGCGTTCAATAATCTGAGACGAGGAAAAATTATTAGATGAGAATTTCTTAATGACGATTGCAACATTTGCGGCATTGTATCTGAGTGATTGGAAAGAAGCAACAGGGTGTCATGTTGTTCTATCAGATTGGAGAATTCTTCCAAGATTTAGCAGTAGATCATTCTCGTAAATCTATCGCAGCTTTGATGGATATTCGTCCAGACTATGCATCTGTACAAAGCGGAACAGAGTTTATCAAAGTTGATCCCAACGGAAGTACAGATTGGGAGATATCATCCAAGTGAAACCAGGAGAACGTATTCCATTTAGATGGTGTGATTGTGGTCGGGAAGTTCTTCTTTGGATACTGCATCCCTAACAGGAGAATCCAAATCTTACGTGATGTGGATGTGAGATGATGAAGTCATATCAGGGTGCTGTGAAATACAAGCGGTGTACTGCTAGATTCGTGCAACAAAAAGGAATTTGCACAATCAACAGTTTCAAGAATTCTCAGTATTATTGAAGAGAAATAATGAAACAAAAGTCAAAACAAGAAAAAGTTTATTACAAAGTTTTTCTCATTACTATACACCTACAGTGGTCGGATTAGCAGTACTAGTAGCAATCGTAGTAAGTTTAGTGACTGGTGATGTGAATGAGGGTATTTATCGTGCATGTACATTCTTAGTCATCTCTTGTCCATGTGCATTAGTCATCTCTATTCCACTTTACTTTCTTTGCGGGTATTGGTGGATTTATCCATGCATGGCATCATGTTGAAGGGAGCGAAATTACGTTGAAAAAGATTGCGGAGATTCGTACAATTGTTTTCGATAAAACAGGGAACTCTAACAACAGGACAGTTTGCGGTAAGTCAGTTACTGGATAGCTTTAGATGACACAAAGCTGATGAAAACTTGCAGCGTATGCGGAAAGTTATTCAAATCATCCAATCGCAAAAGCGATACAATATGCATATCAAAATGAAGTGGATCAAACAAAGATTTCTGATATGCAAGAAAGTTGCTGGTAGAGGTATTTCAATTACTTTAGAAAACCATCAGGTTCTTGTTGGTAATTATAAAATGATGGTAGAGAAACATGGGTGGAAACTTGTAAACAATATAAAGAGCCGGGCACCTATGTATATGTTGCAGAAGATCGTAGATTCTTAGGGTTGTATTCTACTAAAGGATACAATTAAGAAAGATGCAACTAGTAGCTATATCGACCACTTAAGCAAAGGAATCATGCTTGCATGATGGTATCTGGTGATGCAGAAGAGATTTGCCAAGAAGTAGGTAAGGAACTAGGCATCAATTCGATTTATGGTGGATGTTTACCAGAAGATAAGATAACATGCGTGAATACTGTTAAGCAGAATGGTGTTGTGGCATTTGTGGGTGATGGTGTTAAATGATGTTCCAGTTATGCGCACAGCTGATATTGGCTTTGCGATGGGGATCACTTGGCAGTGATGCGGCAATCGAAGCTGCAGATGTTATTATCACGGATGATAATCTAAACAAGATTGATACAACCATTCAACAGGCCAAAGAGAATTATTCGTATCGCAAATCAAAAATATCTACTTTTGCGATAGTGATCAAAGTACTTGCGCTAGTATTAGGAGCACTTGGTATTGCGAATATGTGGATGGCAATCTTTGCGGATACAGGTGTTGCAATGTTGTGTGTCATTAACGCTATTCGACTTCTTCGTATCAAGGAATGATTAGTATTCCTACATTTGTAATTATGGTAAAAATAACTTTGTAGTAAAGGAGGGAATTATCGGATGAGTATATTTGATGTTATGTCGGTGATTATCCTGATACTTGTAATCGCATTAGGCGTGCTATATTGGCAAACGAAAAAGGAGTCAGGAAATGAAAAAGATTTATAACATTTAATTTTTAGTGAATGTAGCTTCACTTTGGTTGATTGATCGTGTTATGAGAACAATGTATATTGGTACTGCCAAATACATTATTCTTGATTGCATTTATCCTTGTTATTTTAAATGCAACATTAAAACCATTAATGAAGTTGGTATTCTTACCATTGACATTCTTTCAGCTTTGGGATTATTCTCACTGATTATCAACGCAGCAGTATTATCCATTGCATTCAGTTTTGCACACGGTTCATATATGATGGGTTTCCATACAGCGATTATCGCAAGTATTCTATTATCTATCGTGAATGCAGCTATTAATTCATATCTTGAATAACATCGTACGTAGAAGTACGATGTTTTTATATTAGATTGCATTAACGTTTGAAAAAAATATAATAATGATACTAGAAGAATTGTTGAAATAATAGAGGTAGGTATGTCACAGTTAGAACGTATAATAAAAATCTACATTTAAATACTCGATGATTGCATTTGGGTTTTGTATTTTATCAGAAATTATTAGTTTACTTTCACCCTAGATTAATGCAATATATTATCGATACTGTAATTCCACAAAAATATGCAGACAATAATTTTGAGCATTCTTATTTTTTTGTGTCTATACCGTTATTACATATCTGCGTAAAAACAATTTTTTTAATTACTTTGCGATTGTTTTCTCTAGGAATAAAAGGGAATGAGTATGCAATTCAATTAATGGAAAAAGATTATTCATCAACCACTACGTTTTTTTGATACTCATAATTCTATAGAAGTATTGACGGAGTCGGGAAGAGAACTTTCTAACTTAATGTTGTTCTACATTAAGGATATTCCAAGTTATTACAGTGCAATTTTATCTTCAATCATTATTGTTATTATTTTATTTTCTTATCATCCGGTGATAGGACTATTTCAGATTTTATTTTGTACCTCTTAGTATTATCCCTGTTAGATATATTCATTTTAAAGCTAGAAAATTTAGTAAATTCCGTAATTGAAAAAATGCAAAGAATAATCAGTTAAAAAGCAGATATTTTCAAGAATATAGACTACATCAAGAGCAACAATCTTGAAACATTCTATATCAATAAGATAAAAAGAGAATAATGATGGAATTGTTTCTGTTTGGGGAAGTGTCGCTTCAATGGAATCTCTAGCAGGTGTATGGATCAATGGATTTTATGACCTCTTTATTTACTGGACTATCATTTGGCATCGTTGCATTATTGATGATGTATACAACAAAAACTTACGGTTGGAACAATTATTTCTGTAGTTGGATATTGTGGATTGCTATATTCATATTTGAATACCGTTTTCTCTACTGAGATTGAAAAAAAGGAAAGTTTAAAGGAGAATTTACAAAGACAGAGAGAATTATTTGAATTAAGTTCTAACAATTCTAGAGAAGGCCATTCGTTTGTGTTCAACCAAAAATCCAATTTCAAAAATGTTAATTTTCAGTATACAAATACTCCTATTCTAAAAGACATGACTCTGACAATAATGGCTCATAAATGGACTGTTTTATTAGGTGAGAGCGGAGTGGGAAAAAGTACAATTTTGAAACTCATCGAAAAATTTTATACGGACTACGATGGAGAAATAACGGTCGATAATACATCTTTGAGAGATATTGCTAGTTTTGACTTGCGAGATAAAGTGGTGTATTTATCGCAATCACCATCTCTTTTTTCCCTGGCAGTATTCGTAACAACCTAACAGTAGATAATACTCAAATAACAGAAGAATCTATATGGGAAGTATTAGAAACTGTGAATCTAAAAGAATATGTTTTATCTCTTGATGATTCACTAGATACTGATATTTATGAAGCTGGCAAGATAATGTCTACAGGTCAAAAGCAACGTTTGTGCATTGCTAGAGCATTATTAAGAAACGTTGATGTATATTTGTTGGACGAAATTACCTCAAATGTAGACTATGAGAATACTCAGATGATTTTTGTCATACTTTACCGAACTATCAAAAAGGGAAGACAATCATTAGCGTCACACATGATAAGAATTATATTTCGTTTGCGGATGAAATATATCAATTACGTGATGAAAAATAATAAAAACAGTCGTCTATAAAATGTGATTTAGTTATTAAAAAGTGAATTTTTGAATCATTAAAGGAGTATACAAGGATAATTTGTATGCTCTTTTGCTAATATAAGGCAACATTATTGTAATATCTGATATAATTTTTATCGATATGAGAACAGTAATTCAAAGAGTAAAACATGCCAGTGTTACCATCGATGGTGTCGTAAATGGGAAAAATTGAACAAGGGTTTCCTATTGTTAGTTGGAATCAAAGATGATGACACTGAAGCAGTTGTAGAAAAAAATGGCAGATAAGATTGCCAAAAATGCGTATTTTCGATGATGAAAATGGGAAAGATGAATCTAGCATTACAACAAGTTGGAGGTGCGATTTCTATCAATTTCACAGTTTACGTTATTCGCAAACTGCAAAGAAAGGGAATCGTCCCAAGTTTTGATGGGGCTGGTAAAGCCTGAACATGCCAAAGCGATGTATCTATACTTTCAACGAGGTGTTAAGACGCTATGGTCTACAAGTCGAAGAGGGTATCTTTGCGGCAGAGATGAAAGTTGAACTGCTCAACGATGGGACCAATCACAATATGTCTAGATTCGGAGGATTTAAAATGACACAAATTATCTACGGTAGTGAGTTATCTGCCGAACTAAAAAGAAAATATGCGTTCGAAAGGTTGAGTCTTGGGTATCTGACAGGGATGAGAACTCCATGTCTTGCGGTTATTCTCGTAGGAGATAATCCAGCATCTGAGTCTTATGTACGTGGAAAAGAGAAGGCTTGTGCAGCGGTAGGGATTCAAACCAATACAATTCGTTTGTCCGCAAGTATTACACAAGAAGAATTGGAACAAGTAATTAGTGATTGTTCTAAGGATGATACCGTGGATGGTATACTCATTCAGTTGCCATTACCAGAAGGCTTTAATGAAGATAGAGCGATTGCGTGTATTGATCCTGAAAAGGATGTGGATGGATTCATCCATGAAACTTTGGAAGATTCTTTATGAATCAACCATCCTTTCGTGCCTTGTACACCACTCGGTATCATGGAGCTATCTAAAGCGTATGGGATGTAATCCAAAAGGGTAAAGCATGCGGTAGTGATTGGGACGTTCTAAATTAGTTGGAACTCCAGTAGCTCGTTTATTACAGAATGCCAATGCGACAGTCACAATCTGCCATTCCCATACAGCAAACTTAAAAAGAACTTACAAACTTTAGCAGATATCCTAATTGTCGCAGTAGGTAAGCCAAAGATCATTGATGCTCAATATGTTAAAGAAGGTGCGTATGTAATTGATGTTGGGTGTCAAATAGTGTTGATGGGTCACTTATGTGGTGATGTAGATTTTTGAATCAGTAGCTCCTAAGGCAGGTGCGATTACACCAGTACCAAAGGGTGTTGGTCCAATGACAATATGTATGTTATTGCAAAATACAATCACTGCATATGAAAAAGAGGCAGGGACTATGATTAGTGATTTTTAATCTAAATGATACAGTTGAAATGAAGAAGGAACATCCCATGCAAGAAGTCCAAATATTGGAAAGTTATTCGTATGGGTGCGGATATTAAAAATCAAAATGTCTAGGGTTGTGGTGCAGTTGTAATGTTTCCAAGACATGAATTTGAACGTAAGTTAAAGAAGATTATTGAAAAAGCACCACAGGAATAAGAGGAAAGAAAAAGAGGAATCATATATGTCATTAACAGCAGGTATCGTTGGCTTACCAAACGTAGGGTAAATCAACTTTGTTTAATGCAATTACAAACAGTCAGGTCTTGGCGGAGAACTATCCATTCGCAACCATCAATCCAAACGTTGGCGTGGTAGAAGTTCCAGATAAAAGAATGGATGACTTTCGTAGAAACTCTTCCATCCAAAGAAGACAATCTATACAACATTCGAATTTACAGATATTGCAGGTCTTGTAAAAGGTGCGTCAAAGGGTGAAGGTTTAGGAAACCAATTCTAGCGAAATATTCGTGAGACAGATGCAATCGTTCACGTTGTAAGATGTTTTGATGATAGTAATATTGAACACGTAGAAGGTTCTGTTGACCCAATTCGTGATATTGAAGAAATTAACTTAGAACTATGCTTAAGTGATTTGGATACAGTCCAGAATCGTATTGGTAAGGTTGCTAAAGAAAGGCACAGACATCCAAGGATAAGGATGCTGTAGCTGAATATACATCCTTACAGAAGTTTGAAAAGTTATTAGAGGCAGGAACACCTATACGTTTAGGTGACTTAGAGGATTCTGACCGTGATTTGTTAAAGAACTATGGTTTATTAACATCAAAGCCAGTTATCTATGTTGCGAATATGAGTGATGAAGAAATCGGTGATCCTGAAAGTAATGCGTACTACCAAAAAGGTAAAGGCATTTGCGGAAAAATGAAGGTAGTGAATGTATCGCTATCTGTGCAAAGATGGAAGAAGAACTTTCAAGTCTTGATAAAGAAGAGAAGATTGCATTCATGCAGGATTTAGGAATTGATCAATCCGGTTTGGATAAAATTATTCGTGCTGCTTATCACTTGTTAGGTCTAAGAACATTCTTCACAGTTGGTGAACCAGAGTGCCGTGCATGGACTTTCCATGAAGGTATGAAAGCTCCTCAGTGTGCAGGTGTTATCCACACAGACTTTGAAAAGGGATTTATCCGTGCGGAAATCTATAGCTATGAAGACTTGATGGAATATCGTACAGAACAATCTGTTAAGGAACATGGTAAGATGCGCTTAGAGGGTAAGGAGTACTTGATGAAGGATGGAGATGTAGTCTTCTTCCGCTTCAATGTATAATTCATCTCATTTTCACAGTGAATCATGATAAAATAGGAGTAACAATAGGAGGCTCTTATGAAACTGATCTTAGCAATTGTATCCAATGATGATGCGTCTGCAGTTTCTGCTGCACTTACAAAGAATAATTTCTATATGACACGTTTAGCAACGACTGGTGGATTTCTACGTGCTGGAAATACAACTATTATCGTTGGTACGGAAGATGAGCTTGTAGATAAATGTATTGCAGTTATCGGCGAAGAAGCGAAGCGTCGTACAGAAATTGTTCCATCAACAGCATCATATGACGTTGGTAGATATGCGTCCTTCCCGGTTGAAGTACAAATCGGTGGAGCGACAATCTTTGTATTGGACATCGAACAATTCAAGAAAGCTATAAAGCAGGGTAACCTGCTTTCTTTTGTCATGAGGGAAAGGAAGAAAGTATGACATGTATTATTTGTGAAATGCGGCATTCCGAGAGAATTCAAGAACAAATGACTTGGCACAGAAGTATTTATCAACTCTTACAGATACTGTGGAAATCAGTGAAATCTTGGTGAAGAAAAGATACGACCACTCCAGAAAGCATCTTTAGAACAGTATTGTAAGGATTCTAGCAACCATGATTTTCAAGATGAAATGTATCGTTATGCTAAGCAATTTGCCAAGGCGGATGAGATTGTAGATCGCGGCTCCATTTTGGAATTTTTGGACTACCTGCTATATTACATGCATATTTAGAACTGGTATGTACGCAAGGTATCACCTTTTGATTTAAAATGAAGCAGGGGAGTATTACAGTCTTTGCCAAGCGAAAGAAAAGTTGGTGCTGATTTTTAACAGCTGGTGGAAATGTGCCTGAAAATGATTGTGCAACCTCCTATCTACAAACATTATGCAAAGAGTTTTGGAAGATTGAGGATGTAAGATATTACTACGCAGATGGAATTGATCTTGTGGGTGTAGATATAAGTGGAAAGTTGGAAGCAGTTATCAAGCAGTATGGAAATTCATAAAAGTAAAATAGAAGATATCCATCAAATCTTAGAAGTGATTTCGTGATGCTCAAGGGAAGTATGCGTGATAATGGTATTCCCTCAATGGCAAGATGGATATCCAAATGAAGTGATTATTTCCCGGGATATACAAGCGGGAAATAGTTATGTACTTGTGGATGGAAAATGTATTGTTGGTACTGCATATATCATTGCAGAACACGAGCCAAGCTATGACTATATAGAAGGTGGCCAATGGTTGAATGATCATCCTTATGTCGTTGTACATCGCATTGCGGTACGTAAAGACTACAAGGGTAAGGGTGTTGCTCGTTATATGATGGAGTTTGCAGAAAAAGATAGCGATGGAACATCAACTACAGGATATTCGTATTGATACACACCATGATAATATTCCAATGAGAACATTTTTAGCCAAACTAGGTTACCATGCATGCGGAACAATATATCTGAAAAATGGAGATAAGCGTATTGCCTATCAAAAAAACTTTTTAAAAAGAAAAACGCACTAGTCAGTGCGTTTTATCATGTCTATGAGAATTTTAGCATCGTTATTTTCGGGATGATGAATGACTTCATCTAAACATGCATGTAATACATCTGCGATTTCTTTTCCCTGATAACCAATCCCTTTGATGGTATTACCGTCTATCGCAAGATGCTTTAGTAGGTAGGGCTCGCTAGCATCTTGTATTTCATGATAGTATGCAAGCATGTTATATCTTTGGGTAATCTGTATCAATTGCATAGCGATATGTATGATAGATATCGAATGGAATATTAAGTTTAGATAAGAACTGTTTTAATTCAATCTTGGATGTAAGACTCTTTGTTGAATGTTTGATACAGTTTAGAATCACAGTTTGTTCTGCGCCTGAATATTTCAGACGTTCTAAGATTTCCTTTACGTTAGGGATATCCTTGAGTAGAATTGCCATGCGAATATTTGCGTCAAGCGGAGATCGAGTAATTGCGTTTAAAGTGTATTGGATAATGCTATTGGTTAATTCAGGAATAAATATCTGAATGACATCACTATATTCTGAAAGGATAGAAGGGAGGGCATTTGTTTCTAGAATACCAACCCACTCGTTATGAATGCGTTCTTCTGAGATATAGTGTAGTAAATCTTTTTGTTTGTGTATTGCAGTTGCAGTTTTCTCTTCGATTGTAAATGAGAGTCTTCCTGCAAAGCGTAATGCGCGTAGAATACGCAGTGCATCTTCATCAATACGTTCATGTGGATTACCGATGCAACGGATTATCTTATGTTGTAAATCATCAATACCACCAAAGAAGTCGATTAAGCCTTCGCTATTGTTATAGCATAGTGCGTTAATAGTAAAGTCACGACGTTTACAATCTTCCTCGATACTCTTAGAGAATGAGACTCCAGATGGATGGCGATGGTCTTCGTAGATATTCTCACTACGGAACGTAGTAATCTCGACAGGCTGTTTATTAGACAGTACAGTAATCGTGCCGTGCTGAATACCCGTTTGAAATACACGGTAGTTAGAGAATACTTGCAACATCTCTTGTGGAGTTGCGTCTGTTGTTAAGTCGTAATCGTGGATTGGTAGTTCCAACAATGCATTACGAATTGCGCCACCAACAACATATGCACTATAACCATTTTGATTTAACAAGTCGATGAGGACTTGGATGTAATCTGGAATCTGAATTTTCATAATTCTATTATAGTTGGATTATTCAAGAATGGATAGAAATCCTCATAATAGTGTCAAATATCGCATGAAATGCGCGTATTTATCTGATTTCTCCTTTTATTTCATTCCACAACATCTTATGATTATCATAGAACATAAATGATTTAGGAATAAAAACAATTTCACTGTAAGGAGGATTTTAAATGAGAATCGGACAATCGACAGATATTCATCGCCTAGCAGAAGGAAGAAAAGCTCATCTTAGGTGGTGTGGAGATTCCTTCAGAACTAGGACTTGTAGGACATAGTGATGCGGATGCGTTATGCCATGCGGTTGCGGAAGCAATTCTTGGCGCACTTGCATTAGGGGATCTTGGGAAATGGTTTCCAGATACCGATCCAAAGTGGGAAGGTGCTGATTCTATGAAGATTCTTACGCAGGTTGGCGTCATGATGCATGAGCGTGGATATGTGATTGGAAATGTTGATAGTCTAATCATGATTGAAAAGCCAAAGATGGCACCACATATTCAGTCTATGCGTGAGAATATCGCAAAAGCTTTAGAATGTGATCTGGATAGCGTCAGTGTGAAAGCAACACGTGGAGAAGGCTTAGGTTTTTGTTGGGAAAGTCGGAAGGTGTACAAGCACAAGCGGTTGTACTCCTTGTAAAGGAGGACTAGTTTATGTTTGCGAAAAACTTCTGAAGTAAAAAGTATTACGAGACCCTGTACATGGATATGTACATATTGATTTGCAGGTAATCTGGGATATTGTTAATAGCAGTTGGTTTCAACGCTTTACGTCGTATTCGTCAACTAGGTGGGTGCTTATGTTGTGTACCATTGTGCAGAGCATACTCGTTTTCTCTCACTCCCTAGGAGTGTACGAAATTGTTCGTCGTATGGTAACAGAGGTTCCGGATATTGTTAGTGCATTAAATGAATATGATAAGGTAACGATCATGCTGGCAGGTTTACTGCATGATATTGGTCATGGTCCCATACAGCCATGCATTTGAGGCTGTTACTGGAACATCACATGAAGAATTTACTTGTCGTATCATTGAAGAGAATACAGAAATCACAAAAGATCATTGAATCAAGCGCAAAAAGGTCTTGCAAAGGATGTTGCGGATGTCATCCGTCATAAGAGTAAGAATCCATTACTAGTACAGATGATCTAGTTCGCAATTGGATGCGGATCGCATGGATTACTTGTTGCGTGATGCATACTTTACAGGAACGAAAGTATGGAGAGTTTGATTTGAGAGAATCTTACGTACACTTCGTGTGGTCGATGGAAATCGCTTGGTAGTCAAAGAGAGTGGTGTATACGCAGTTGAAAAACTATATCATGGCTCGATACCATATGTATTGGCAGATTTACTATCATCCAGTTGCACGTAGTTTTGAAACCATTCTACATCTACTTTTTTTAAGCGTTTAAGAGATTTAAAGAGTGTGAGTGATCCATCTATCATTCCATTATTTAAAGCCTGTCTTGACAGGTAAGAAGATTTCTTTAAAAGCAATATTTTCATGCTAGATGAATATGCATTTAGTTATGGTTTTCTCAATGATTATGTGAACATAAAGATCCTATCGTTCGTGACTTTTGCGTTACGTATTCGAGATCGTAAATTATTTGCGTATTCTGAAAGTAATCCCTACGAATAATCGTAAAACTACGTCATCAGTTAAAGAAGGCTGGATATAACTTAGATTATTATTGGTCAAAGGATGAGGTGTATCAAAAACCGTATGAGCCATATACAGATAGTAGAGGGGATGCGGTTTGGGTAAAGAAAAAGGATGGAACGATAGTGGAAATGTCGAACGCATCCAATATTGTATATAGTTTAGTTCATGGACCAATCCATGATGTATTTAGCGTATATTATCCAAAAGGAGCTGAACATTAAGAAATGAATCAAGAAGAACGTGCGAGGAAGTGGACACAGGATATTCCTGAATTGAGTGGTTTAACATTACAACAGCGCATTGCGATATGTAATCAAGTATCAAAGAGAATTGTTTTCCTAGTTGTACTATGGCTAACACTTTTCTTTGTGGTCATTTTCGTTATACTTTCCAGTGCAGATACAAACTCTGCTCTATATAATCTACTCAATCATACAGCGGAGACTATCAATACGATTTTCAATGGTGATCCAAGTAAGCGATATATGGTAGCACTACTTGAAAGTTTGCCATATATTTTGCCAATGCTTGTGGTTTTAGTAGGACCAATTTGGCTTATGATGACAGCATTCCGTAAACTAATGTTGCTTTCGGTTGCCAGGAAAATTATAGTTTGATTGGTTGAAATCATAATATATACAAAAAAATACACTGTTATTTACAGGATATAACGAAAAGCACATGTATAATAGTGTTTAAGAAAAAAGCTCAATCAGAGCAGATGTGAGGTAAAATATGAATCCAATATTTATGGTGGCGGGGATACTTGTTGTATGGGCTATTGCATTTGTGGTATTTATCACACTTCAAATGAAGCGGAAGAACGCAGAAGCAGAACTTGCTGCGGCAAGTACAACGAAAGCGATTGTACATTTCTATGGAGATGTTTCAGCAATTGATGGTCAAGATGCGGCTATATATCATCCAATCAAGGGGCAAATGCTAGATACAATTGTAGCGTTAGAACCAGGTCATCATACCTTTGTAGGGTAGTTTTCAAATGACAGAGAATGGAATTGTAGTAAAAAAACAAAAAAATTACTATGCAACAGATATTGAGTTTGAATTTGATGTCGAAATGGGTAAGATGTATAGGGTAGGTCTTTATAAAAATGTGAATCATGAAGAAAAAGTGACAATGACACTTCCGCTTACTGAAAGTGGATTTGGTGCAAAAACACTATATCTTATCGCCTATCAACGAATAATTTAGTAAAATTACTTCCATCAATCACGATGGAAGTTTTTTATTGGGCGGAAAAGGTTGACAGGAGGATTACTGCATATATAATCATTCACGGAAGGTGAATATGCGTATAACGGTCAAACTAATACAACATGATTTGTTGGAGGATAAGAAAGCAAATCTTATTGGAGACAAATGCTTTATATGATGGAAATACATTACGCTATCGCGAAGAAAAACGATGGTGGTTCTCATCAGGTTTACTTTTGGGGATGATTATATTTCATTTGAGCGAAAAGCAGATGTGCATACAAAAGATCACCCTCTATGATGATAAAGGATGGAGAGAGCATCGTGGACTCTCAATATGGCAAAAATGTACATGCAGACAAGGCTGTGCCATGCAGAAAAGTGCGATGAATACTGGTCTGTAGAGTATCAACTGTTAGCCAATGATAGATGTAGTACTTCACCAGAAATTTACGCTGGGAATTTGATCGCAGTAAAAAAATATTTGACTTTATTTGTAACTTGGGGTATAGTGCCATGGCGAAGCAAGCATATCATGCATTTGTATAAAGGAGATTTACAATGGGTTAACAATGAGACTATGACGGATGTAGCCTACAATTGGCTCAAAAAAAGAAAAAGAGAAGTAGATTTTCTCAAAGATTTGGGATGAAATTGTAAAGACAATGGATATTCCTGAAGATAAAAATCAGACGTAAAAAAAGCACAATTCTATAGTGACTTGATGTTAGATAACAGAGTTTGCTTCATTTAGAAAATAACAAGTGGGATTTACGTAACCGTCGTAAGTTTGAAGAGGTTCATATCGATACTTCTGAAATCGAACTTGAGGATGATGAATTAGATGAGCCAATTGAAGTTGCTGGTCTAGATTTACCAAAGGGCGATGACGCATTCGATAATTAAATGAGAAAAGGCTGAAAAACAGCCTTTTTTTATCATGCTACTTTAAAAAAATTTTCAGAAATAGTTTAATATGAAAACGCTAAATAAGGAGGAATAATCTCATGGTATTAGTTTCAGCAAAAGAAATGATTGAAAAGGCTCATGAAGGTCATTATGCAATTGGTGCTTTCAACATCAATAACATGGAATGGACAAAGGCTATCTTAGCTGCTTGCCAACAGGCTAACTCTCCTGTCATTCTTCAGGTTTCTGAAGGTGCAGCGAAGTATATGTGTGGCTTCAAGCAGTGTGTAGATATGGTTAAGAACATTCATGACCATATGGGTATTACAGTTCCAGTTGCTTTTACACTTGGATCACGGAACATTCTGAAGGTGCTAAGGCTTGCATCGAAGCAGGTTTCACATCTGTAATGTTCGACGGTTCTCACTATGATTTCGCAGAGAACTTAGAGAAGTCAAAGGAAATCATCAAGTTAGCTCATTCACAGGGTGTATCTGTAGAATGTGAAGTTGGTGGTATCGGTGGTACAGAGGATGGCGTTACATCTAATGGTGAATTAGCTGATCCAAAGGAATGCGCAGAAATCGCTTCATTAGGTGTTGATTTCTTAGCTGCAGGTATCGGTAACATCCACGGTGTATATCCAGCAGACTGGGCAGGATTAAATTTCGAAAGATTAGCAGAAATCGATGCTGCTGTAAATGGTAAGCCATTAGTATTACACGGTGGTTCTGGTATCCCATTTGACCAAGTACACAAGGCTATCACAATGGGTGTATCTAAGATCAACGTAAATACAGACTTACAGATTGTATTTGCTAAGGCAACTCGTGAATACATCGAAGCTGGTAAGGACCAACAGGGTAAGGGCTTTGACCCACGTAAGTTACTCAAACCAGGTGCTGACGCAATCGTTGCTAAGGTAATCGAAATGGTTAACCAGTTCGGTTCCGCTGACAAAGCTTAATTACGAATTGAGTATGATAGAGGCTCACGTGAGCCTCTTTTTTATAACTCTATCTACGTTGTATAATGATGTAGCAAACTTTTGCATACATCTAGAATGGATACGAAAATTCATGTAAAATGCTGTATATGATAAAAGCGGTATTGTTTGACATGGATGGTATTCTTTACGATAGTGAATACTATTATATGCAAGGGACAGTTGCGCAGATGCGTGCGTATGGATATGAAGGTCCTGTAGAGAATATCTATCAAATCATCGGCACAACGATGCAGAAAACATATGAGATGTTGTATGACATGCTAGATGGTAAAGTTCCTCTTGATGTGATTCGTGAAAATAATGAAAGATACTTTAATGTGGAACACCCAATCCACTTTTGAAGAGATTATGTTTCCAGGTATTCCGCAGGCATTACAACAGATGAAAGAGATGGGTTTAAAAGTTAGCGGTATGTTCGGCCTCATCATATGACTTGATTGTCACAAGTTTAAAAGAGATGGGAATCTTGGGAATACTTTCGACTTTATTGAAAGTGGAGAAAACTGCAAACGTTCAAAACCATATCCAGATATCTATTTACTAGTCCAAGAGGCACTACAAGTACGTAAAGAAGAGTGCTTAGTTTATGAAGATAGTAAAGCAGGGATACAAGCAGGTATCTCAGCTGGAATAAGAACCGTTGCGAGAATTGATGATCGCTTCTACCAGGATCAATCAAAAGCAGATATACTTGTAAAGGATATACACGAGCTGACAGAGCTAATCAGAAAGGAAAATACATATGCAGGAAGTAATTAAAATTGAAGGTGGACATACGCTAGAGGGAGAAGTCACAATCTCTAGTGCAAAGAATGCGACAGTAGCACTGATTCCTGCTACCGTACTGGCCCATGGACCAGTCACAATTGTTGGGGTACCGCAGATTGCGGACGTTGAATCCCTCAACAAAGATCTCTAAATTTATTAGGTGTTCAAGTTGAAGCACGTTCTTCTGATCATTTAATTATCGATCCTACAAATATCCAGAAATATTGATTTAGTAGATGACGCAGTCACAAAGCTTCGTGCATCGTATTACTTCATGGGTGCTTTGTTAGGTAGATTTGGTCGTGTATGTATGAAGATGCCTGGTGGATGTTACTTAGGTCCAAGACCAATTGACTTACACTTAAAGGGCTTTGAAGCCTTGGGTGCTAAAGTTACGTATGATAAGGCTTGTTATACAATTGAAGCTAAGGAATTAAAGGGTGCGAAAATCTTCTTAGATATCGTAAGTGTTGGCGCAACCATCAATATTATGATGGCTGCTGTATACGCAAAGGGTCGTACAACGATTGAAAATGCAGCGAAGGAACCAGAAATCATCGACGTTGCGACTTTATTAAATAAGATGGGTGCACATATTCGTGGTGCAGGTACAAATGTCATCACAATTGATGGTGTTGATCAATTGATGGGTTGTTTCCATGAAATTATTCCAGACCGTATCGAAGCAGGAACATTCTTAGTTATCGCGGCTGCTTGTGCTAAGAAGATGGTTATCAAGAATATCATCCCACAACACTTAGATGCCTTAACTTCTAAGTTACAGGAAATGGGTGTTGATATGGATATTGATGTAGACCGTATTACGATCCGTCATACAGATAAACTAGTTGCGACGGATGTTACCACAAGACCATATCCTGGTTTTTGCGACTGACTTACAACAACCGCTCACAACACTCATGACACAAGCGCATGGTGAATCTAAGGTTGTAGAGACAATCTACGTAGAGCGCTTTCAAGCACTGTGGAGAATTACAACGTATGGGTGCAGATATTGAAGTATCAACAGGCTCTGCTAGTATCAAAGGCCCAAGTTCCTTATTTGGAACCAAGGTTGTTGCGACAGATTTACGTTGTGGTGCAGCGATGTTAGTGGCGGGTCTACTAGCAGAAGGTGTCACAGAAATCCACGATGTATATCACATCGATCGTGGTTACGCTGAAATCGACCAGAAGTTAAAAAAATCTAGGTGCAGTGATTTGGCGTGAAACTGTTGAATAAAAAAAGATTGCACGAAAAATTGTTATGGTAGTATAAATAGGCAATTTAGCACTTTCTTTAAGCCAATCGGAGGCTTAAGGCAGAAGGGAGATAAAAATGAAAAAAGATATTCATCCAACTTATCACAAGGCGAAGGTAGTATGCACAAGCTGTGGTGCAGAATTCGAAACAGGTTCTGTATTATCTGAAATTAAAGTAGATACATGCTCAAACTGCCATCCATTCTATACTGGACGTCAGAGATTCGCACAGGCTCAAGGACGTATCGAGAAGTTCAATAAGAAGTACGGTATGAATAAAAGCCGGTCCGGTATAATTCCGGACCTTTTTTCTTTGAATACAAAAGAATATAAACTATGTTAAAGTTGTTATGGAAAAATATGTGGAGAATACTATGGACGCAGTCAGAACAAAATTAAGTGAAATAGAAAAACAATATAAAGAAATCGTAGAGAAGCTGATGGATGAAAAGGTAATGTCAGACCCTAAGCTCCTTACAAAATTATCCAAAGAACAGGCAAGACTTACACAACCTGTCGAAGCGTACCACCAACTTTCTAGAGTTAGACTCTCGTATTGCACAAGCAGATGAGATGTTAAAGGAGAATGATCCTGAACTCAAAGAGATGGCACGTATGGAAAAGGATGAGTGTGAACCAGAACGTGAAGCTTTATTAGAAAGAATTCAGCACTTACTTGTGCCACGTGATCCGGATGATGACCATGATGTTATTATGGAAATCCGTGGTGGCGCCGGTGGAGATGAAGGTAATATCTTCGCTGGTGACTTATATCGTATGTATAGTAAGTATGCAGAAAGCAAGGGCTGGAAGGTACAGGTTCTGGAAGCTTCTGTCAGTGAGGCTGGTGGATATACGCAGATTATCTTCTCGGTTAAGGGAACAGATGTCTATAAGGAATTGAAGTTTGAATCTGGTGTACACCGTGTACAGCGTGTACCAAAGACAGAAACACAGGGACGTATTCATACTTCTACCGCAACTGTACTATGTCAACCTGAAGCGGAAGATACAGATATCGAAATCGATCCAAAGGACTTAACAATCGAAACACACCGTGCTTCTGGTGCCGGTGGTCAGCATATTAATAAGACAGATTCTGCAGTACGTATCGTACACGTTCCAACAGGTATTACAGTAAACTGTCAAGATGGACGTTCACAGATTGAAAACCGTGAGACGGCGATGCGCTTAATCCGTGCACGCGTATACGAAGAACTCAAGCGTATTCAGGAAGAAGAGGCTGGTAAGATTCGTCGTGCTAAGATTGGTACTGGTGATCGTTCTGAAAAGATTAGAACATATAACTACCCACAAAACCGTGTAACGGACCACCGTATTGGTTTAACAATTACACAGTTGGACCGTATCATGGAAGGTAAACTTGATGGAGTCATTGAGGGCTTACTAGCAGAAGAAGAAAAGAGAAAACTCGAGGAGACAGCAGTGTGAGTACATTTGCGAAAACAATTAAGCAATACGAAAAAGAGTGTCTAAAAATGATATTCCTGCGGAAACTGTCATGGCATATCTTTTAGAAATCTCTCAACGTGAACGCTATGATTTGTTTATGCATATCGATGATGAGATGCCAGAAGCACTCGCAAGTGAATTCCATGCAGGCATGGGAAGAATATTAAAACAGGAACCAATGGCACATGTATTGGGCTACTCATGGTTCTATGGGTATAAGATGATTGTCAATGAAGATGTATTAATTCCACGCTCTGAAACAGAGGAACTTTGCGCATTCATTTTATCTCGCATTGATGAAATCTTCCCGACACAGGAAACTGTAGAATGTGCAGATGTTGGGAACTGGTTCTGGTGCCATTGCGATTACAGTCGCAAAAGAAGAGAGTCGTGAAGATGCACGCAACAGATATTAGTGAAGAAGCTTTTAGTCACTGCACGGAAGAACGCAGAAAATAACGAAGTCGATAATCGACTTTACTGCAGGGAGATATGTTACAACCATTAATTGACGCAAATCGTCATTTGATGTACTTATTTCCAATCCTCCATACATACCGCAGGATGAACAGATGGAAACCTCTGTTGTGGACTTTGAACCTCATGTAGCCTTATTTGGTGGTGAGGATGGACTAAAGTTCTATCGCATGATTTTTTTCAGGATTGTAAGAAAGTTCTCAACGAGAAAGCATTTATGGCTTTTTGAAATGGGATGGGATCAGCGCGAGCGTATGAGCAAACTAGTAGAAGAGATGTTACCAGAAGCTCGCTTTATGAAATCCTTAAAGATATGAACGGCAAAGACCGTATGTTGTTTCGTATATTTTAATTGTTAAAAATGGAGGAGGATACTCCATTTTTTTGTCTTTTTCAGATAAATTTAACATTCAAAAATTGAATGAACATAGTAAAATAGATACGCTAGGAGTTTAAAGTATGACAAAGAATATTCTTGAATGGCTAGAAGCCTCTTGCCTAAAACATCCAAATAAGATTGCGGTCGCAGATGAAACCGCAGAGATGACATATGAAGAGTTAGTGAAAAGATGCCAAGATTCTTGGTACAAAGCTTGCAACATATATTCAACCTCGTCAAGCGGTTGCGATGTATATGGAAAAGAGTAACACTACACTTGCGGCGATGTATGGTGCTGTCTATGCTGGGTGGATTCTATTCACTGATTGATACAAGACAGCCAATTGGACGCATTGAAAAAGATATTTAGAAGTATTAAAGTCCAAATGTTATCTTTGAGTAATGAACGTTTCTATGAAGAAGCGCGTGAGAAATTAGGGCCTACTGCTAATATCATGAAAAGTTGAAGATATTATCCGTGAAGGCAGTTATTGATGAAAAACATGCTTGCATGTATTCGTAAACAGGCAGCTAGCACAGATCCTCTTTACGTAAACTTTACGAGTGGTTCTACTGGTGTACCAAAGGGTGTTGTTGTTGGACATGGATCTGTCATTGATTTTATTCCGGAATTTGTGAAAAGGTATCTGGAATTTGTGCAGATGATCGTATTGCCAACCAAGCACCATTTGATTTTTGATGTGTCAGTGAAAGATATTTATAGCAGTATCTACGTAGGTGCTAGAGTAGAACTCATTCCACGTGAATTCTTCAGTAATCCAACGCATTTGATGGATTTCTTGTGTGATCATCAGGTGACAGTACTAACATGGGCTGTTAGTGCAATGTGCTTTGTGTCCATTATGAATGGATTTGGCTACCGTAATCCCTGAGACGATTCGTTTAGTCATGTTCAGTGGTGAGGTTATGCCAATTAAGCATTTAAATATCTGGATGAAGAATTGTCCAAAGGCAGATTTTATCAATCTATATGGACCTACTGAGATTACATGTAACTGCACATACTATCGTTAGAGAATCGTGAATATAACGCTGATGAAATCATTCCGATTGGTTCAGCGTTTGATAATGAGAAAGGTATTCTTACTATCTGATGAAAATAAATTGGTGGATACACCAAATGAAAGTGGAGAAATCTGTGTGGCGGGGAGCATGTCTAGCGTTAGGTTATTATCATGACGGCGAAAAAGACAGCAGTCTGTATTCGTACAGAATCCATTAAATACTGTGTACTATGAACGCATGTATCGTACAGGCGACCTTGCAAAATATAACGAGCATGGAGAACTTGTTTATATTGGACGTAAAGACTTCCAAATCAAGCATCTAGGGCATCGCATTGAGTTAGGTGAAATTGAAAGTTTAGTGCAGGGACGTAGTGGTGTTGTGCGTGCATGTGCAATCTATGATCAGTAATAAGAAGCGTATCTACTTATTCTGGTTAGGTGAACGTGATCAAAAGGAATTACATAATGAACTAAAGGTTGTTATGCCAAGCTACATGGTACCTAACAAGTTAGTACACTTGGATGAGATGCCAATGACAAAGAACGGTAAGATTGACCGTGCAGTATTAAAGAAGATGGAAGGAATCGAATAATGCAAGAAAAAGAACTAAAGTATATCGCTAGAACATTATCAAACACCTTGCTTTTATCTTTGATTTAGAAGCAGTAAAAACATCGTGTTTCAAAGATGAGAGAAATTGTAGGTGGTGCATATCGCCTATGTTATTCCATCAAGGCAAATCCATTCTTGATTCCGACGATGGCAGAAATCACGGATAAACTTGAAGTGTGTAGTCCAGGTGAGTTATCTATCTGTAAAGCTCTGCATGTAGAACCAACAAAGATTCTATACTCAGGCGTTAATAAGACAGAAGTGGATGTCACAGATGCGATGGAATATGGAGTGATTCACTACACAGCAGAATCTCTATTGCATATGGATATCGTAAAACGAAGTTGCTGGGAAAGTACCAAAAGAAAGGTTGAGATTCTACCTCGTTTAAAATGCAGGTAGTCAATTTGGTATGTCCAAGGAAGACTTTATTCTCAATCTATGCCAATGAAGAAAAAGTATCCAAATGTTATCGTAAAAGGTATTCACTACTTCGCGGGCACACAACGTAAGAAGAACGACAAGCAAATCAAAGAGTTGGATATGTTGTTAGAATTAATCAAAGAGATTCAAACAACGTTCAATCGTAAAGTAGAACAGATTGAATATGGACCAGGTCTATCTGTACCATTATTTCGAAGGCGATGATTTTCAGTGATACATTAAAACCTCTTGAGAACATCCATGCAAAGTTAAAAGAACTATCTGAGGTTGTTGATTTAACAATTGAAATGGGTAGATTCTATTCCACATTCTGTGGAACATACTTAACTCGTGCAATGGATTGTAAGTCTAATGAAGGTGTGAATTACTGCATCGTAGATGGTGGTATGAATCATCTAAACTATTATGGTCAAATGATGGGTATGAAAGTACCACACATTCAACACTTGCATGCATGTGATGACCGAACAGAAAAGAATTGGTGTCTATGTGGTAGTCTTTGTACAACTGCAGATGTGCTTGTAAGAGATGTAACGTTACAAGGTTTGCATGAGGGTGATTATTTAGCCTTTAACAATTGTGGTGCATACTCCGTTACAGAAGGGATTCACTTATTCTTAAGTCGTACGATGCCATTAATTCTATTACGTACAGCAGAGAATGAATACATTGTCGCAAGAGAAATGCAAGAATCTTATCCAATCAATACAATTCAAAATTACGAATGATTGTGTGATTGTAAAGGAGGTAGTATGTCACAAAGTAACGAAACGTGCTTTAGAACAATCGCTTAAGAATTTGTTGTTGAAGAAGCCATTATCGAAAAATCACAATTAGTGATTTAACAGAAGACTGCGGTATGAATCGTATGACATTCTACTATCACTTCAAAGATATCTATGATTTGGTTGAATGGGCTTGTCTAACAGACGCAAAGCGTGCGTTAGATGAGAAGAAGACCTATGACACTTGGCAACAGGGTTTCTTACAGATATTAGAAGCTGTTCAAGCGAATAAACCATTTATTATGAATGTCTATCACTGTGTTCATCGTGAACAGGTAGAAATCTATTTACGACCACTTGTGGAAGATTTGATTCTAAATGTTGTCAATGAAGAAGCTGGAGGTCTTAACGTACGGGATGAGGATAAGATATTTATCGTACAGGCGTATTCCTATATCTTTATCGGTATCATGTTAGATTGGATCAAAGAGGATATGAAAGAGAACCCACAAGAAATTGTAGAGCGCTTGAATAAACTGATTAAAGGGTTCCATTCGTGACTCACTGACTAGATTTCAATATTAAAATTTTTTTATCAGAGTATGAAAGTTTTATCACAATGAGAAAAGTGATAAAACTTTTTATCTTTTTAGAGACCCTGCTAAATGAAAAAAAGAATATAGAGTTGATATGATGCATATGGATGAAGGAGGATTTCATATGTATTATTCAGCAGGAACTTATGAGTCATTTGCAAGACCATTAAAGCCAAAGGATGTGGATAAGAAATCAGCATATATTATTGGTACAGGCCTAGCGGGTTTAACAACAGCGTTTTATCTTGTCCGTGATGGACAGATGAGTGGAGAACATATTCACTTACTAGAAAAGGCTACACTTGCGGGTGGTAGCTGTGATGGACGTAAGGATGTCACAAAAGGTTTCTTCATGCGTGGTGGTCGTGAAATGGATAACCACTTTGAAGTAATGTGGGATACCTTCCGTGATGTACCTTCCATCGAGACACCGGATGTATCTGTCTTAGATGAGTATTATTGGTTAAATAAGCGTGATCCAAACTATTCACTATGTAGAGCGACTGTAAATTGTGGTGAGGATGCACACACAGATAAGCAGTTTAAACTTGATAAGAAGTCTGCAATGGCATTATCAAAACTATTCTTAACACCTGAAAAGGACCTCGAAGGGAAAGAAGATTTCTGATGTATTACCAGCTTCTTTCTGGGATACAAATTTCTGGTTATATTGGCAGACGATGTTCGCTTTCCAAAAGTGGTCTAGTGCGCTAGAGATGAAACGTTATCTTTGTCGCTTTTGTACATCATATTGACGGATTACCTGACTTTAGCGCTTTGCGTTTTACAAAGTATAACCAATATGAAAGCATGATTTTACCACTTGTGAAGTATTTGGAAAATCATGGGGTTCATATTGAATACGGAATGGATGTAAAGAACGTTGTGATTGAAACACGTGGCAATAAGAAGATAGCTAGACAAATCGTATATAAGAAAGATGGAATTGAACAATCCATTGACTTAATTGAAGATGATCTTGTGTTTATTACCAATGGATGTTGTACGGATACTTCCTGTTATGGAGATCAGACACACGTTCCGGATTTATCAAATGTAAAGAATGGTTATGGAGAATCCTGGGATATGTGGAAGGCAATCGCAGCGCAAGCAATGCATGGCGAATATGGTAACCCAGAGGCTTTCTGTACAGATGTAAATGCGACAAACTGGATGAGTGCGACAGTCGCTACTTCCAATGAAGAAATCATCCGCTATATCACAAATATCTGCAAGCGTGATCCACGCACTGGTAAGGTTACGACAGGTGGTATCGTTACCGTAAAAGATAGTACTGATAACTGGTATCTATCATGGACCATCAACCGTCAACCACAGTTTAAGTCACAGGATAAAGGTCTCGTATTAATTTGGTTATACGCATTAAATACGAATAAAGAAGGCAACTATATCAAGAAGCCAATGCGTGAATGTACAGGTATCGAGGTTTGTGAGGAGTGGTTATATCATATTGGTGTTCCGACGGATAAGATTGCCTCGCTTGCACAAGAAGCATGTAATACGACGACGTGTTTCATGCCATATATCAATGCGTTCTTCCAACCACGTAAAGAATCAGATCGTCCTAAGGTTGTACCGGATGGAGCAGTGAACTTTGCGTTTATCGGTCAATTTGCGGAGACACCAAGAGATACGATCTTTACAACGGAATATTCCATGCGTACAGGTATGGAATCTGTTTATACACTCTTAGATATTGACCGTGGTGTGCCTGAAGTTTGGGCTAGTAAGTATGATGTACGTGAATTATTGCGTGCATGTTACTACGCGATTGATAAAAAGCCAATTACAGAAGTAAAGGATTTAACCTTTATCGAAAAATTTGTACTCAATCAAGTGTTGAATCGAGTAAAGGGAACAGATATTGAAATTCTATTAAAGAATAGTGGACTGATTAAATAGAAACTATGACTAAGACAAAGGAAAGCAATTTGCTTTCCTTTTTTAGGTATATAATATGGGTGCAGATAGTATTTACCCGATTCAACAATAATCAAAAACTAATATTCATCATTCATCCAGTACTTGTCTAATTTCAAATTTATAGGGGGATTTTATGAGTAAACAGAAGTTATTATTTCTATGTGTTTATTTAACAGCTTTAGTTTTGATGGGTATCATGATACAACTGTATATTAAGTTTTATTTAGCCGATATAAATATGAATATTCCGAAGATATCAGTGTTATTCACAATTTCTAGTTTTAGTGATACTAGTATTGCTTTGTTGTGGCATATTTGATATATCGAAAAATACCAAAAGATCAGGGAATGATAGAAAGGTTCTCTTACAAAAAAAGAGAACCTTTTAAAAATGAATTTATTTATGTATTTGAAATACTTTTGTACAATCGCAATCGCAATGTTTGCGTCATGAGAGATACTTACTTCAAGTTCAGGATGGTCTTTGATGTAAGGTTTCCCACTTTCATCATTTAGAATACTGTACTGTAAGTAGTCTTTTATCCTGGGTTGCCTTGAAGATAGCTTCTTTCGCCGCAAAATCGTCCCTGCAAAGTATTGTTTTTTTCTGTGGTAGTATGCTTTGAGGAGAATTCTACCATTTCAGATTGTGTCAAAAACATGTGAAATGATGGGTTTTTTTCTAAGTCAATTCGAAGCATATCTACGATGTCTACGCCTAACATGGTATTATTATTACATAGTTGCGTGCATTTGGCGAATGCTTGCACACTCAGTCAATCGACTGTAAAAATATTGCAGAGGTTAGTATGAAAGAAAAAGAAGAATAGAAAAGAAATTATCTAGAGTGGGAAGAATTGTACTGGATATCATCATGGTTGTGTGTTTAGGTGTTGCGATTTTTTTCTGGCTACCAGTTATATAAAGGTCTCAGCAAGTTATAACCAAGCAGGAAATGCGTATGATAACTTACGTAAAGATGCCGTTACAACGAAAGAAAGGACACGGATAAAGATGATACAACTTCTACATTAGATTTCCAAAAGTTGTTATCTCAAAAACCCAGACTGTGCAGGTTGGATTACACTTCCAAACTCCAATGTGGACTATCCGGTTGTGTTTGGTGCTAGTACAGATGAAAATAAAGTTTGGAAATAGTTATTACTTGGACCACTTATTTGATGGTACATACAATCTAAGCGGAACGGTATTTATTGACTATAACAATGGCAGAGACTTTACACATAAGAATACAGTCATTTATGGTCACCATATGTTAAATGATTCAATGTTTGCGGATATTGAGAAGTATAAAGATCAATCTTACTATGATAGTCATAAGGAAATGGTTTTCCAAACACCAAATGGTACATATAAGATTTATCCGGTTGCAGGATACTCTACAACGGGTACAGGAAACTATGTACAGTATGACTTTGGTAGTGACAGTGAATTTTTTTGAGTTATGTTGATCGCTTTTGTTTCTGCATCAACATTTAAGAGTGATGTAACAATCACAGCAGAAGATCAAATTGTAATGTTATCAACATGTTCCTATGATGTTGAAGATGGAAGATATGTATTAGTTGGAAAACTGGTAAAAGTTTCATAAACAAGGAAATGATCTATGACCGAACAAAAATCCAAACAGAGTAATTCGAAAGAAAAAAAGCGTAAGAAGAGATATATCAGCGCTAGATTTTTTTATGGCTGATTCTTTTCCTTGCGAGTATCGTATTTGCGATTACATTCTGGCGTATGCCGATGTTTCCAACAAAGTGGAAATTTATCGTTGTACTCGTACTTGTGGTAATCGATTGGTTAACATTTCTTTGTTAACATCTAAGGTAAGACCTAGTAATATTTTTTTGCGCAGGGTATCAATACAGTGCTTGCGGTAGCGCTGATTATCGTTAATATTGCACTACCGTACTATACGGATCGTCTCAGCAATATTTTTCTCCTCTGTTTTTGGGTAATGAAGTTAGAATTGGCATCTATGTTATGACAGATGCGTATAAAGCAAAATATAAAGATACATTCGCTAACTCTGAATACAAAGAAAGTATGAAGTTAGCGGAATATCAGAATGCGACATTTATTACAGCAATTGGTGTAGATGGAAATAATCAGAACTACGCACTAGAACAGTTAAGTGCGGATTTAAAGAATGATAATCTGAAAGACAGTGAATAGTAGTTCTGTGCAATCTGCTGTAAAAGAACCTATATACAAATCAAGGTGATGTTTTACTCTTAAGTGATTCCTATTTATCAACTGTTTTAGAAACAGATGAATTTAAGAACTTTAAGACAGACACAAAGCTGATTGGTAGTTATTTCCGCAAGGTGGAAACGACACAGGTAACAGAAGATAAGACCAATCTTGCGAATACACCATTTACAATCTTCATTGCGGGTAATGACCAACCGGGTGATTTAAGCTTTAGAGGGTAGAACGGACGTTGATATTGCGGTAACAGTGAAATCCGAATACACATCAAATTTCTGATTTCCAACTTACCACGTGACGCCTATATTCAAAAATCCGGCATATCAAAAACTCGAAGGATAAGTTAACTCATCTGGGATTAAGTGGTATTCAAAAATACATTAAAGGGTGTTAGTAACTTACTTGGTACAGATGTGAATTACTACATGTTAGTAAACTTCACAACATTTGAAGATATTATTAACTCAATTAATGGTGTTGATATTGATAATCCATTTGAATTTACTGCGACATTTACAGGACGCACATATCCTCAGGGAACATTACATCTTGATGGAGAGTTAGCATTAGAGTATGTTCGTGAACGTTATGGATCTGCCGAAACGGTGACTTTGACCGTAACCTTCACCAACAAATCGTATTATCTGCGATTATTCATAAGCTATTAAGTCCTGAGTTGATTAGTTCGATTAATAATATTCTGGGCGCCTTACAAGGGTAAATTTCTTAACCAAATGTTTCTACAGATTCTATTTATGCTTTATGTAAGAAACAGTTAGACCAGAATATCCAATGGAATATTGTAAAGTATCATCTTGATGGTGATACGGGTAGTGATTACTGTGCATCTGCACCGGATCAACTATTATCAGTAGTTTACTTATATCAAAAATCAGGTTGATTTTATTAAGGCTGAGATTGATAAGATTTATGAATGATGAAATCATTTCCCAGGAAACACTACCTGAGGGAATATATGATAATTCCACAAACTAGGAGGGATTTATGTACCGTATTGATGAGATGTATGATTTAGAACACACAGCTGCGAAAGAGTATTTATCACAGTTTACATATCCATGGGAAGCTCTTTTCTGGAATTAAGGACCTCATTTTAAAAGTTAGGTGAAGGATTAGACAAGGAAGAATACACTGAAGTATCTGAACATGTTTGGATTCATAAGACAGCGACTGTATTTCCATCGGCCTATATTGGTGCACCATGCATTATCGGACCGCGTACAGAAGTACGTCATTGTGCATTTATCAGATCCGCGGCGTTAGTTGGTGCAGATTGTGTGGTTGGAAATAGTTGTGAGTTAAAGAATGTGATTCTATTTGACCATGTTCAAACACCGCACTATAACTATGTAGGAGATTCTATCTTAGGATATTATTCCCATATGGGTGCAGGCTCAGTCACATCAAATGTGAAGAGTGATAAGCGTCCTGTAACAATTCGTGAAGATGGTCATCGAATTGATACGGGTCTTAAGAAGTTTGGCGCAATGCTTGGAGATTATGTTGAGGTAGGATGTAATTCTGTGCTTAACCCAGGCACTGTGATTGGTAGAAACTCCCGTGTATATCCAACATCTTGTGTAAGAGGCTTAGTACACGAAAATAGTATTTGGAAGAATGATGGTACAGTCATTTCAATTCATGAATAAAGAAAATATAGTTGCGTAATCGCAACTATATTTTAGTTAGTAAGTATTCAACGTTTTCGCGCTTTGTCGCAAAGGATGTCACAAAGCGAACAGCAGTATGTGTTTTCATCAATTTTTACCCAAGGGGTAAAAGGTGAATTCTTTTGAAAGTTCTTCTAGCTTTGTATTTTTCGAAAATTGGGAAATAGTTGGTTGGTTTCTACAGGGAAATAGAAAACGATATCCTCTTGATAGAAATCCTTCTGCAAGTAAATCTGCCATATCAATCGCGTGTTTTGAGATTGTAAGATAGCGGTTCTCTTTGAAGAGTTCTTCGAAATTGAATACCGAGCATTCTACCTTTGGCTAGCATTCCTCCGTGTTGTTTGATGGAGTAGCGGAAGTCTTTTTTGTATAGGTCACTAAGAATGACGATGCATTCTCCAAATAGAGCACCAACTTTTGTGCCACCGATGTAGAATATATCGCATAGATTTGCGATATCTTCAAAGGTCACATCATTCTTCTTGGCCATAAGACCATATCCTAGTCTTGCGCCATCGATGAAGAGTGGGATGTTATGCTTTTGGCAGATGTTGTATAAATCTTTAAGTTCTTGTTTGGTGTATAGGGTACCACTTTCAGTAGGGAAGGAAATGTATACGATACCTGGTTGTACAGTGTGTTCTGCACTAGCATCGTTGTAGTGGTTATGAATCAGTGTATCCACTTGTTTGGCTGTGATCTTGCCGTTAGATGTAGGTAGTGTTAGACATTTATGTCCTACGGATTCAAGTGCACCTGTTTCATGTGCGTTAATATGCCCACTTTCTGCACAGATTGCGCCTTGGTGGTGTTTTTAAGATGGCTGTAATGACAGCGATATTGGTTTGGGTACCACCAACCATGAAGTGGATATCCGCATCTTCACGTTTAATTGTATGTTTGATAAGATTTGCGGCATTTTGACAATGGCTATCTTTGCCATAACCGATTGTTTGTTCGTCATTTGTATTTGTTAAGGCTGCTAAAATTTCAGGAATACAACCCTCAGTATAGTCACTATCGAATCGAATCATCTGATACCCTCCATATTTCGCGCTATAATTATAAGGCATAGAGATAAAAAGTAGAAAAGAGGAAGTATATGCGTCGTTTTAAAGCAGAAGAGATTCAAGAAATCATTGAGATACTAAAAAATGATGGCGTCATTAGTGTACCAACCGATACGGTGTATGGAGTTTGTTCACAGGTTTCTAGTCATCAAGCAGAAGAAAATCTAAGAAATGTGAAGCATCGCCCTCTAACAAAGGCATTTCCAGTGATGTGTGCAGATCTTGAACAGATTCAAGAGATTGCACAAGTTGATGAAAGAGCTAAGAAAGTGATTGAAGGCTTTATGCCAGGCCCAATCACAGTTATTCTAAAGCGGAAAGATGGAGTCAATCTATCTCAAGAAAGCCTAGATACGATTGCGATTCGTATGGCAACATCTACTACACTTGCCAAGATTATTAAAGGTTTAGGAAGACCAATCTTTATGACAAGTGCGAATCAATCAGGAGAACCAACTTGTACATCACTAGATGAGATTGAAAAGAGTTGTCCAGATTTGGATGGAATGTTAGAAGGTGATGTCTCCTTTGGTGAAGCGAGTACTATCGTAGATTGTGCAAAAAGAAGAGTTGGTTATTTTGCGACCAGGTCCAATCACCATGCAGGATATTACAGAAAAAAATTGATGAAATAACAACGTGATATCCTTGCATGTATAGGGTATCTTCTTATATCATTTAGAACAGGAAATATGGAGGAAAGAAGATAATGTTAGAAGTATTGAATCATCCCCTAATTACACATAAGTTGACACAAATGCGTCGTAAAGAGTGCGGAACGAAAGGATTTTCCGTGAGAATCTTGACGAGATTGCAGAACTAATGGCGTATGAAGTATGCCGTGATTTACCAACAAATCCAATTGAAATTGAAACACCGGTTGCGAAGTGTACTGGTTATGAATTAAGTAAAGAAGTAGTCATCGTTCCAATCTTGCGTGCAGGCATTGGTTTATTAGATGGTATTAGACGTTTAGTTCCTACAGCTAAGGTAGGTTTCATCGGTATGTACCGTGATGAGACAACTTTGGAACCTGTAGAATATTTTTGCAAAGTTTCCAAGCCACTTAGAAGACGCTATCGTTATGATTGTTGACCCAATGTTGGCGACTGGTGGTAGTGCAAAAGGATGCGATTGCGCAAATCAAGAAGCGTGGCGCAAAAGAATATTAAGCTAGTATGCTTAGTAGCTGCACCAGAGGGTGTTAAGGTAATTCAAAAGAGCCATCCAGATGTAGATGTATATATCGCCGCATTGGATGACCATCTCAATGAGCATGGTTATATCGTACCTGGATTAGGAGATGCTGGCGACCGTATCTTCGGTACAAAGTAAGTCATGTCCAATCTGCATTTTATCTTGCGTTCTATTGTGTATCTGTTGATGTTCATTGTGACTTGGTTTGCGATGGACGCAATCAATTATGAAAAGCTATTGCGCAAAAATAAGGTGAATCAAGCACAGGTGCTCTATTTCATCCTAGTGATGGCAGTTGCATATCTAGCAGGTTCATTTATATTAAGTTTTTTTCCATTTTTGATAAAGTAAACAGGCAATCACAATCATTTGTGGTTGCCTGTTCTGTTATATAATTAATGCCAATTTAATTAGAAAATATTGAAATATATGATAATTATAATATAATTATCATATAGATGTAGGTGGTATCTTGATGTATTCGTTTGAATGGGATCAATATAAAAGTAAAATTAACCAATCTAAACATGATGTGACATTTGAAGAAGCGATGACAGTGTTTTTATGATGAAAAATGCATTGTTAGAATATGATAATTTGCATTCAAAATGATGAAGATAGATTTCGTATCTTAGGAAGTAGTGAACTAGGAAACATATTGTTGGTTGTTCACTGCATTAGAGAAGAGAAAATAATAAGAATCATATCGGCTCGAAAAGCAACGTTAACAGAAAGGCGGAATTACGAAAGGGATATTTGAGTATGACAAAAAAAGATGAATATCTAGAAAAAGAGTTTAATTTTGAAAAAGCGATTAAAAAAATCCATATGTGAAGGAATTAAAACGGCAAGTTACGATTAATATTAATAAATCTGTGATTGACTATTTTTAAAAATGAGTCGATGCATACGGGGAATTCCTTTATCAAACATTAATTAATTTATATTTAGCAGACTGTGTAAAGGAAAAGAAGAAACTAAAAAAATAAATTGGGAATAATCCTTGTTTTATTCAATTGTTTTTGGTTGTGAAAAAAATGAAACATAATTATATTTTTGACTTGAGATAATAACTGATTCTATCACTTCGCCATTTGTGGATATGCATTTGGTCTTTTGTAGTTATATCTATAAACTTTTAAGAAATGATGTGGAATTTATTGTTTTCTTCTGAATATAGAAGTAAGGAGGAAACAATTATATGAAAGATAAGGCACAAAAAAATATGATTTATGGCATCATTATATGTCCTACCGCAAGGATCTCTACCGTATTATACAACCACACAATATTGAAGCGGGTATGATATCTGAAGCAAACTGGGTGATACGTTCCCGTTATCAATCGGGAAAGGATATTGGTATCAGTGTAAAACCGGGTGATATTTGTTATATCGAATTTTGGTCAATCCTACCTGAATGAAATGGGTTATCAACATTTTGGTTTAGTTGTGTCTGTATGTGCAAAGAAAGCTTTTGGTCGTTCCGATGACTTCAAATGAAGCGACATATCAGAAAAGCCTATGATTCTATCTATCATCCACAAGGGAAAATATCATCTTATGAAGATTGGTTTTGGTAAAGTGGGTTAAATAAACCATCAGTTTTATTTTTTTAAATGATATACGCTTTATTAAATACTGCAAGAGTGATTGATATTAAAGCGCATATTCCTGTTACAGCACCTATGTTTAAAGAAGTACAGAAAAAGAATGTTGAGAGTGATGTTCAGCACAGAGTGATGGGATATGTTATTATACTGGCATGGAAAAACTACAAGGAAAGTGGTTAGTTGCGGTGTCGTCTGGACCAGATTCGATGGCACTATTACAAATGTGTATTGATGCTGGTGTTGATTGTGCAGTCGCACATGTGAACTATCATCATCGTCCAGAAGCGGATGAAGAAGAAAATTATATCCGCAGTTTTTGTGTGAAAAGACGAATACCAATTTTTGTACACAACGATCCATTTACATATACTGGAAACTTTGAAGCTGCAGCACGAGAATTACGCTATCGCTTTTTTGTGGAGATTGTAAGACGTGAAGGCTATCAAGGTGTATTGATTGGTCATCATCAAGATGATTTGTTAGAAACATATATCATGCAGGAAGCGAAAAATATTGTGCCAGAGTATTATGGTTTACGTGAAGAGATGTTAATGCATGGTGTATTGTTTAAACGACCTCTACTACATATGACAAAAGAAGAGCTCATAACATACTGTAAGGAACATCAATTACGCTATTATATCGATGTGACAAATTTGAGTAATGAGTATACACGAAATCAGATTCGTCATGAGATTGTTGAGCCAATGACAACATTTGAAAGAACTGCATATCTACGTGAGATTAAACAGCGTAATGCAATTATGCAGGAAAGAAGATGTCGTGTTAAAACGTATATACGCAAGGAGAAGATTTTACTTGAGACGTATCGCGCATTATCGCAAGATGATAGACTAACGATGTTAAGAATGTTTGTGGAAGTGACACCACATTATTCGTTAAAGCATTTACAGGGTATAGATGATACAATCATGCATGCAGGTGACTTTATAATTTCAATGGATGGCTTTTCGCTAGTGAGTGATGGAACATATCTTTTGAAGTATATTCCAGAAGAACCATACAACTATGTATTTTACTCACTAGATGAATTACAAAATATTCGTAAGGAACATTTCTATACAGAGCAGGGTTCTCCTGGTGTATTTGCGTTAACGTTACAAGAATCAGATTTTCCAATTCGGATTCGCTCGTTTCAAGCAGGAGATAAAATTCAAATGCGCTTTGGTCGTAAGGAAGTTCATCGTTTCTTTATTGACCGTCACATTCCTCAATATCAACGACAAACTTGGCCAGTTGTAGAAAATGCGTTAGGAGAAATCATTCTAGTGCCAGGACTAGGCTGTAATGTGCAGCATTACTCTACAATGCCTAATTTGAATGTGATACAATACTAATATTACAAAGGAGCTATTTGTCATGTGGGCAGAAAAAGATATAAAGAAAGTGTTGGTTAATGAAGAACAAATTAGTGCACGTTCGAAAGAGTTAGGCGCGAAGATTACAAAAGATTATGCAGGTAAACAACCACTACTCGTTGCGTTATTACGTGGATCCGTTCCTTTTTTATCTGAGTTAATCAAGCACATCGATTTAGACATTCAATATGATTTTATGGATGTTAGCAGCTATGAAGGTACAGAATCAATTGGCGACATCAGAATCTTGAAGGATCTAGATACATCTGTTAAAGGACTAGATATCTTACTTGTAGAGGATATCGTCGATACAGGAAGAACAATTCAGACGGTATGTGAAACACTAATGCATAAGGGTGCTAATAGCGTTAAGATTATTACTCTATTAGATAAACCTAGCCGTCGTGTTGTAGATATTAAAGCAGACTATGTTGGTTTTGAAATCGCAAATGAATTCGTTATTGGATTTGGTATGGATTTCAACCAGAGATATCGTTGCCTTCCATATATTGGTGTATTGAAGGACGAATGTTATCAATGTAATGAGGAGTAAATAAATGCAGAGAAATAGACTAGCGAACTTTCTTCCATATCTTGTAGTCATTCTTGCGATTGCAAGCTTATTAGGCTTAAACATGGGCGCTTCTTCTGAGCGTATCAGTTATTATGAATTGCAGAATGTAATTGAAAAAGAGAATGTGGAAGAAGTATCTGTCTCAATTGGAACAAATGTGACTGTCGTAAAGGGTGTTTACGAAAAAAAGATAAACAAAAAGTAACATTTACTGCGACAATTCCCATCTACTTCTGATGAAATTGGACAGGTAATTAAAAATCTTGGAAATGATTCCACAAAGTTGACGATTGTTGATGCGGATGCATCCAATATCTTCTTAGAGACAGTGGCATCCATTATTCCATTTATCTTATTTGCGGTATTTGCAGTTTGGATGCTAAACCGTATGAATGGCGCAAACGGTGCCAATGCGAAGGCATTCGAATTCTCAAAATCTAGAGCGAAGTTAGAAGGTAAGATTCGTGTTCGCTTTAATGATGTAGCGGGTTGTGATGAAGAAAAGCAGGAAATGGCAGAAATCATCGACTACCTCAAATATCCTAAGAAGTTTGAGAAGATGGGTGCGCGTATTCCTAAGGGTATCTTACTAAGTGGTCATCCAGGTACAGGTAAGACATTACTTGCCAAGGCAGTTGCTGGTGAAGCAAATGTACCATTCTATAGTATTTCTGGTTCTGACTTCGTTGAAATGTTTGTCGGTGTTGGTGCAAGCCGTGTTCGTGATATGTTCAAAAAGGCACAACAGACAGCTCCATGTATTATCTTCATCGATGAAATCGATGCGGTAGGTCGTCAACGTGGTGCTGGCTTTGGTGGTGGACACGATGAACGTGAACAGACACTGAACCAATTACTTGTTGAGATGGATGGTATGGAAGAAAATACAGGTGTTGTTGTCATTGCGGCAACAAATAGACCTGACGTATTAGACCCTGCATTATTACGTGCAGGACGTTTCGACCGTCAAATTACAGTTGCACTTCCAGACCGTAAGGGTAGAGAAGCTATCCTACATGTACATGCTCGTAATAAGAAGTTTGTTAAGGACTTAGATTTAGGTGCTTTAGCAAAGCGTACTCCAGGATTCTCTGGTGCTGATCTTGAAAACGTATTAAATGAAGCTGCGATTTTAGCAGTACGTGAAAATAAAGATGAAATCGGCATGAAGCAGATTGATGAAGCGATTGACCGTGTCATGATGGGACCTGCAAAGGTAAGCCGTACATACGATGATAAGACAAAGAAGTTAGTTGCTTACCATGAAAGTGGACACGCAATTATTGGTTTATTCTTAGAGAATGCACAGGTTGTACAGAAAGTTACAATTATTCCTCGTGGTCAAGCAGGTGGATATAACCTCATGACACCGAAGGAAGAAAAAGATGATGCATACAAAGAATGACTTGCTCGATACAATCACTTCCTACATGGGTGGTCGTACAGCTGAAGAATTATTCTTTGATGATATTACAACAGGAGCAAGTAACGATATTCAAAATGCGACAAATATCGCAAAAGATATGGTTACTCTCTATGGTATGAGCGATCTTGGACCTATTAAGTACAATGCAGGAAATGAGAATGTATTCTTAGGTAGAGATTATAATCAACCAAACAATGTTTCTGGTGAAGTTGCGTATGAAATTGATCAGGAAGTACGTAAGATTATTAATACATGCCATACAAAGGCAAGACAGATTATCGAAGCACATAAGACAGAACTTGAAACAATCGCACATGCATTAATGGAATATGAAACATTAACTGCTGAGCAAATTCAAAGAGTTGTAAAGGGTGAAGATATTTCTGCAGACTTCAAGTATGAAGAAAAAAAGAATCATCAGAACCTGTTACAGAAGAAACAGTCAGTGAATAAAGAAAAGGGTCACATAGATATCTATGTGGCCTTTCAGTATTTTAGAAACTAGTACGACAAGATAATACTTGTCCAATAATTTTTAACTGGTAATTCTTTGATTTCCTGTGGAGTGAAAATAACGACTCTCTACATCTGGATTCGCAGCTTCTAGAATCATCATTCCCTTTTTGTAGATAACACGTTTCACGGTCACTTCTTGATCAATCATGACAACGGCAATTTTACCACTGGCAATAGAGTCACATTGACGTACTAAAACAAGCGATCCATCCATAATACCAATTCCAGACATAGAGTTACCGGTTATACGTAGGTAGTAATCACCATTTTCTCTTTCTTTTGAGTGTTGTTTCTTCTTCGCCAAGATAATTTTCTTCTGCAAATAAGTCATATCCTGCTTTTGCGTAGCCAAGGATTGGTAAACGAATGGTTGTGTCCATTCCCATTAGGATAGGAGTAATATTATATCCAAGTAAATGAGAAAGGATTTCAGCGGTATCATCATTTACTTTTTTAATTTCGCCACTAGACCAACGTGCAACGGTAGAACGAGAAACGTTACATCTACGTGCAAGTTCAGAATCACTACATCCTGTTTTTTTATTTTGTATTGGTGAATCATTTCTTTTAGTGTCATCTGTATTACCTCAGCATTAGTATAACAGATTTGCGGCAATTAAGAGATAAATAATTAATAATTGTTGCGTATATGATTGAAATACGCAACACAAATCGATATAATACAAATAACAGGAGAGAGGGGTATGCAGCTATATAAGAAATATGTGGATGTTGTGGTGATGCAAAGGAAAACAGGAGAATTACGCCCTCTCTATCTATGCTGGAATGATGGGCGGGAGTATAAGATTGATAAAGTGTTAAGTCATTCTAGGAAAGAGTCTTGTGTTGGTGGTTGTGGGATACGTTATGTATGTATCATCCAAGGCAGATGCAGGAATCTGTTCTTAGAAAAAGATCGATGGTTTTTTTAGAAAGTTATCAACCGTGATTAAAGTAGTTTTAAACATGCGTTATTATTTTTGATATGAATAACTTAGACAATTTCGAATTTTTTTATACATTGTAAAAAAACAACAAGATCTAATTATTAATAATTTATTAATTTTTTTATAAATACAAAAAAACGATAAATTTAAAAAAACCATATAATAGTAAAAGATAGCCACAATGTATAATTATTGAAGACATGGGCTTTATGAAAACTTAATAAACAAGAAATAGGCAAAAGTAAAGAATATTTGGTAATGATGATTTTTTTGGGGGAAAGAATTATGCTGAAGAAAAAAATTATGAGACTTGTATTATCGATGCTGATGGCACTTGTGATGTTATTTCAAGGTGTCAATTTTTAATGTCTATGCTGGAAGTGAAAAAGAAGTAGACCTTGAAATACAAAACATAGTCATCAAGAACGGTGGGAATCCTGTTAATAGTATGCAGGTTGGTGATGAATTCCGTATAGAAATGAATTGGAAGGCAAAAAGCAAAAAGCAGCGACCATTAATGAAGGGGATTATTTTTATTGTTAAGCTTCCTGATAATATCCTTATCAAAAATGATGCGGGGAATTTAAATTTCTCATTGACTGCACCAGATGGATCAGTGATGGCAAATGCTCATGTCACCCCAAAAAGCAGGTGGCGGTGCTGAGATTAAAGTTACATTTACCAATTATGTAAATGGTAGATACGATATTAAAGGAACCTTGGGCATGAATGCCAATTTCAATAAAGATAAAGTTACAGTAAATCAAAAAAATAACTTTGATATAGAAGCTGGCGGGAAAACAACACCATTTCAATTTAAAGTAGATGGTGGTCCTACAGGAAATAGTAATGAAGTACTACATAAGTATAGTTTTGCAGCGGCATCAATCAATGAAGCAGAGTGGCGAGTACGTATTAATTACAAAAAAAGCTAACTTTCCAAATGCTGTTGTGACAGATACACTAGTAGGAACAACAGAAAAATTTGTTAAAGAAAGCTTTCGCTTGTATCGTGTAAACTACACTAGTGATTTAAATGAAAATAATCGTGTCAGAATTGATTTATCAGATAAGATTGTATTCTCGAATAATGATCAAACATTTACAATCAACCTAGGAAACATAAATGGAGAACAATATAAACTAGAGTATAGAACAACTTATACTCCAGGTACCGATCTAAGAAATAACGTTAAACTTACATCTAATAACAATAAAGTAGATGAAAAATTTGTTTCCTTTAAAAAAGAAGCTGCTGGTGGAACAGGCGTTGGTATCTTAGCGAATAAGATTAAGCTAGTTAAGGTTGATGCGGAAGATAATACTGTTGTTCTAGCAAATGCGGTATTTGAAGTTACAGGAACTGATGGAAGTAAGTTTGAGCTTACTACGGCTGCAGATGGTACGGTAACATCACCTGCTCTTGTGGCTGGTACATATAAAGTGAAAGAGAAGACAGCTCCTGCCGGTTATGAATTAAGCACAGAAGAATTTACATTAACAGTAAATTCCACTACAAATGTGATTCAGACTGTTAAAGACAACCCAATCAAGATTTCTGTTAAGGCCACAAAACAATGGGTAGGTCCTATAGGATCAGCTGTTACAGTACATCTTTATGCAGATGATGTAGATACAGGTAAGACAGTTACATTGAATGCCGCAAATAACTGGGAAGATACATTTACAAACTTGAGAAAGTACAAGCCAGGAACAACTACTGAAATTAAGTACACTGTAAAGGAAGATGCTATCGCTAACTATAATGGTGTAGTCAGTGGTGATATGGCAACAGGCTTTACAATCACAAATACCAATACAGAGAAGACTACTGTCAAAGTTACGAAAACTTGGGTAGGAACACCAGCTGCTTCTGTAACAATCAAGTTATTGGCAGATGGAACAGAGAAGGAAACAGTTACATTAACTGCAACAGACAACTGGACACATACCTTCACTAACTTAGATAAGTATGCGAATGACGGTCATGAGATTGTTTATACAGTTGATGAAACACCAGTTGCTGGATATACAAAAGATATTTCTGGAACAGCAGCTACTGGATTTTACTATTAAGAACACAAACACTGAAACAATCAATATTCCAGTCACAAAGACATGGGTAGGTACTGCAGGAACATCCGCAACAATCAAGCTATTGGCAGATGGTGCAGAGAAGGAAACAGTTACATTAACTGCTGCAGATAACTGGACACATACATTCAGTAATCTTCCTAAGTTTGATGCAACAGATGGTCACGAGATTGTATACACAGTAGACGAAGTTGATGTTCCAAATTATACAAAGGGTATTTCTGGAACGGCAGCTACAGGCTTTACAGTTACAAATACAATCACAGGCAAAGTATCTGTACCAGTCACTAAGGTATGGGTAGGACCACAAGCTTCTTCTGCTAAGGTAACTCTACTTGCAGATGGTGTTGAAAAAGATTCTGTAACACTCAACGCTGCAAATGGTTGGGCACATACATTTACAAACTTAGATAAGTACAATAACGGCACAGAGATTGTTTATACAGTTACAGAAGAGCCAATCGCCAACTATGATTCTGTAGTTACAGGAGATGCAGCGACAGGCTTCAAGGTAACAAATACAAATACAGAAAAGACATCTGTAAATGTTACAAAGACATGGGTGGGAACACCAGCTGCTTCTGTAACAATCAAGTTATTCGCAGATGGAACGGAGAAAGAAACTGTTACATTAACAGCAGCAGATAACTGGACACATACATTCAGTAATCTACCTAAGTACGCTGCAGATGGACATGAGATTGTATATACAGTTGATGAGACTCCTGTTACAGATTACACAAAGGCAATTTCAGGAGATGCAGCAAATGGCTTTACAATCACAAATACAATCACTGGTAAGGTTAATATTCCAGTTACTAAGGTATGGGTAGGACCAGAGGCTTCTTCTGCAAAGGTAACACTTTACGCAGATGGCGTTGAAAAAGGATTCCGTAACACTTAACGCTGCAAACAACTGGGTGCATGTATTCGCTAACCTCGATAAGTATAATAACGGTACAGAAATCGTTTATACAATTACAGAAGAGCCAATCGCCAACTACGATTCTGCAATTACAGGAGATGTAGCTACAGGCTTTTACAGTCACAAATACAAACACTGAGAAAGTAGCAGTAGATGTGACAAAGAATTGGGTAGGGCCAGCAACAGATTCTGTAACAATCAAGTTACTAGCAGATGGAGTAGAGGTTGAAAGTACAGTCATTACAGCTGCAGAAAACTGGATGCATACATTCAGCAATCTACCTAAGTACGCTGCAGATGGACATGAGATTGTTTATACAGTTGATGAATATGATATACCAAGTTACATCAAAGCAATCGAGGGAACATCTACAACAGGCTTTACAGTTACAAATACAATCACTGGCAAGGTAGATATCCCAGTTACTAAGGTATGGGTAGGACCTGCAACAGATAGCGTTACAGTAAATCTATACGCGGATGGCGTTAAGGTTGATACAGTACAGCTAACAGCAGCTAACCAGTGGAAGTATACATTCGCTAATCTAGACAAGTATGAAAATGGACGCGAAATCGTATATACAGTTGATGAAGTATTAATCCCTGGATATAAGACAAAGATTACAGGTGATGCACAAACAGGCTTCACAATTACAAACTCCAAGGAGACACCAAAGACAGCAGACCACGTTAATCCAATGGCATATGCAAGCATCTTTGTGATCTCACTCATGGCAGCAATCATTACAATGATTGAAAAGAAAAAAAGTTTGCAAGATAATTTGTAAGTAAAAACACTTTAATATGATGCAAAAAGGTAGAGATAGTAGATGAAAGTTAATTTACTGTTTCTACCTTTTATCTACAGTAAAAAGAAGTAAAGTTATGTAAACCTATCACAAAGAATACATATTAAGAAAAGATTAATAATTTAGAGTGGGCATATCGATTGCTAGCCTATACATTTGTTAGATATCATTAAAGAGATAACTCAAGATGTATCAATAAGGCGGAAACTATAAGGGGATTTACATAAAGAAAATGTAGATTGAATCGCTATAAAATACTTGAGAAAAGGAAACCGGCGAAAGAGTATGCGTCGAAGGAGGGAAGAAATGAAGGCATCCAATAAGAGAAAGATCGTCAGCAGTGCAGCTTTTAGGACTTGCGCTATTGATGACACCAACACTAGCGTCTAGAAGTGCAATCCATACATATGCGCAAGCAGCTTTTAACAGCAGATGAAGAAGCTAAGATTCAAGCGTTCTTGGCTACTCAACCACAAAATAATGACACAACAAATATTGGTAAGGTAACAGTTACTCAACCATCAAGTTACACATTCCCAGGTGTAAATAACTATACTTCTTTATTCCAGTCTCGTAGTACAAAGGTTAATATTGATCAAGACTATGAATACGTAATTGAGTCTAGTGATGCAAATAATGGAAAGACAGTAAAGATTAAGAATTGGGCAAGTGTTGATGCCTATGATGTTTTCAAGATGGGTGATGGAAGTCCAACTCCTATAGGTTATGAAGATAAATTCCTTTATGCTAAGGAAGTAACTCTAATTGATACAGCAGATGGCTCTGAATTCACTGTTAAGAACGTAGTGTTTCCAGTAAATAATCCTGATGGTGATCGCGCATGGGAAACATTATGGTATAACCGTTACACATTTGATTTGCCTATTGAGGAATCAGATCCAAGATTCAAAGCTGAAATTGAAGATGCAAGTTTGATTCCACTATTTGGAAATGGATATTGGACATTACATGCGACAGTTGCTGAGATGGTTCCTTATGAGACAATTGTCAAAGTTGACGAATCCTTAAAGACAGGTGAAGTTGAAGAAGACGTTGCAGGTGCACTTGGTAGCAAGGCAGGTAAATACGATATTATGTATAGTCCTTATGAAGATTTACCAGGAGATACATACAAGCAATATACATCAGACGTAATTTACGCTGATTTACTTGCAAATGTTAAAACTGAACCGGCGGTAAATGATATGTTATCTAAACCTTGGGGTGATGCAACAGTCACAGACTTCACATCCTCACCAGCTACTAACCGTGTACTTCGTGTAGGTATTGACTACACACACTTTGTAACAGAAGATGGTACATCTGTTGTAGCAGCAGATGGAACTCCAGTTGATAAGAAGTTTGGCTTACAGCCACAAGAAACATTTGCAGGTTATGAATATGTTACAACACGTACTGAGGCAAATGGTGATAGAGTTCATGTGTACAAGAAGGCTTCAGCTACTCCAGTAACACCTTCACCTGCCACACCTACAACTCCAGCTGCTCCAGCCCCTGAAGCTCCAGCAACACCAAAGACAGGTGATACAAACTTATTCGCTGCTTTCGCTATGTTAGTAACAGGTATGATTGCAAGTGCTGCAGCATTCTTTACTAAGAAAAAGAATGCATAATTAAATAAATATTCATTACAAATCCTATTGAGAAATCAGTAGGATTTTTTTGTTTGAACTATGTATAGCATCTATTAGATATATAATTATGCAATTGTATACATATATATTGAGTTAAAAAAATATTAATAAATTATATGAGCATATGAATTGCCGATGAGTGATATGTCAGATACAATAGCCTAGCATTTCGAGTCGTTTTGATACGCAACCGGTTAAAAAAATCGAATAAGGAACTGTAGTGATTACAGGTACTGGTTTGTTTGTGTACAGTCGAAAGCACGCAAAATATCAAGATAAATCGAAGGAGACCAATATGAAAAGAATTAAGAAGAGAGTGATTAATACAGCAGCGTTAGGTTTGGCGTTACTAGTTACACCAACTCTAACTTACAGAAGTGCAATTAATACTTATGCACAAGCAGCTTTAACAGCTGAAGAAGAAGCTAAGATTCAAGCATTCTTAGCTACAGAACCACAAAAATAATGACACAACAAACTTAGGTAAGGTTAAGGTTGACCAACCTACAAGTGGTTACACATTCCCTGGTGTAAATAACTACACTTCATTGTTCAAGACAAGAGGACAGAAGATTACTTTAGACAAAGACTATGAATTTACGATTGATGGTGGTAGTCATGCTGGGAAAACAGTAAAGGTAAAAGATTGGGCTAATGTTAAGGGTTATTTAGTAAATTCGATGTCTGATAGCGAACCTGAATTTGAAAAATGGTTTGGATAAATACATGTTCACTGATGAAGTGACATTGATTGATCAAGCAGATGGTTCAGAGTTTACTGTAAAGAATGCAGTCCTATCACTTGAGGGTGAAGAGGGTTACCGTATGTTCGATTCATTATGGACTGACAGATATGTATTTGACTTACCTATTGAGGAATCAGATCCAAGATTCAAAGCTGAAATTGAAGATGCAAGTTTGATTCCACTATTTGGAAATGGATATTGGACATTACATGCGACAGTTACTGAGATGGTTCCTTATGAAACAATTGTTAAGATTGACGAATCCTTAAAGACAGGTGAAGTTGAAGAAGACGTTGCAGGTGCACTTGGTAGCAAGGCAGGTAAATACGATATTATGTATAGTCCTTATGAAGATTTACAGGGTGATACATACAAGCAATATACATCAGACGTAATTTACGCTGATTTACTTGAAAATGTAGATACTGAACCAGCGGTAAATGATATGTTATCTAAACCTTGGGGTGATGCGACAGTCACAGACTTTACATCCTCACCAGCTACTGATCGTGTACTTCGTGTAGGTATTGACTACACACACTTTGTAACAGAAGATGGAACACCAGTTACTGTTAGTGGTGCAAATGTTGATAAGAAGTTTGGCTTAAAAGATAAAGAAAACTTCGAAGGTTATGAATATGTTACAACACGTACTGAAGCAAACGGTGATAGAGTTCACGTGTACAAGAAGATTGTAGAAACTCCTACAGAACCAGAGAATACACCAACTCCAGAAACACCGGCTCCAGAAACTCCAGAGACTCCAGCGCAGCCAGAAGCACCAGCTCCTGTAACACCAGAGACTCCAGCGCAGCCAGAAGCGCCAGCTCCTGTAACACCAGAGACTCCAGCGCAGCCAGAAGCGCCAGCTCCTGTAACGCCAGAGACTCCAGCGCAGCCAGTAGCTCCAGCTACAGTAGCTCCTGCAGTACAGTCAACACCTAAGACAGGTGATGCTGGTCTATTCACTTCAGCATTCATGTTATTTACAGGAATGATTGGAAGTGTTGGTGCATTTATTACAAAAAAGAAGAATTCTAAGTAAAAGATTACGGATAAAAAGCCTATTGATGTAAAGAACACATCGATAGGTTTTTATTAGAATAAAAAACTTATAGAATATGATTGCAAAGAACAAGAACGTATGTGAAAATGTGTTCGCATGGTATGCTAAGTATTTATTTGGAATCATCATAAAACGTTGTAGAATAAACTATAGCGATAATGATGATTTTTTTAAGTATAAAAAAACACATCGTTCGTTATCTACGGAGGTATATATGGTAGAACCACTTATTTCAGTTATTATTGCAATTTATAATGGTGAAAAAAATATTGATAACTGTTTGTCAAAGGTAGTAGCACAAACATATAAGAATCTTGAAATTCTATGTGTTATCAACGGTACAACTGACTCAACTGAAGAGAAAGTAAGAGAGTGGATGAAAAAGGATGACCGTATTAGTGTATTAGTAACGGAGATTGCTGACCTTGGACGTGCATCAAACATTGGAATTGAAAACACAACAGGACCATACCTATCATTTATAGACGTCGATGACTGGGTGGAACCTGATTATATTGAAAAAGCTATATAGCGGTATTCAGAAAGGTTATAAAATCTGTAAGGGTAACTGTATCATGTATGATGGAGTTAAAAAAACCTACCAGCATACCAAGGAAGAAGTTCAGGAGAGATATCTATCCGTGGAGCGTCCTTCCTGCTCCCATGTAGACACAGTTCAGTTTATGATAGATCACTATTTGAGAAATTAAGATATTTAGAATTCTCCTATTATGAAGACCTTTCACTATGGCCAATTTTAGTTGCGACTGCTGGATGCGTATACTATATAAATGACATTGTATACAACTACAATCAGACAAATGAAACATCTATCATGACAGTTAGGAATGAGAAGCACCTAGTTTTGGATAAAGTTTTTGCACATATCTTCTCAAATCTAACACCTGATTTAGATAAGGAAGTGAATCTTTTAATCACCGCTTTATTTATTCAGTCCTTCTGGACATCAAATTATCAATATGTACCGAAGGACGAAGTAGGACAGGCATATTTGAAACGTGTGAAGCAGGTTGTAGATAATAGATTGGTAGGGTACTACTACATCGTTGAGAATTTACCTGTTCCAAAAGAAATGAAGGAGAGAATGATTCGTTTCTACCGTAACTAAATCTTATTGATTTAAGGGATGTAACGATGAAAAACTATAAAGAACTTTCAAAAAGAAAAGTAAAAATATAATTGCATTGGTGATACACAAATGCTGTTATCAACACTTTTAGTTGGCAATGCAGTATCCACCACTATAGTAAAAAGCTACAAAATGGATGTTGATGAAGAATGTACTTCGTCACATCCATTTTGTTGTGAAAATAAGTATAGGAAACAAAGATAGAATTTACTAAAATAGTAGTAGAAAATGAGGCGTTTAAAATGAATCAAAAGCTTACCAGTCTTACAGAGAAGCAGATATTTAGATTTTTTTGTTTAGTATTCTATGTGTAATTTTTTCTGCACTGTTACAAACATATGCATTGAAAGCATTCTTAAGACCTGCTGGATTATTGTCTAGTGGTTTTACAGGATTGGCTATTTTGATAAATGTAATTGGTAGTCAGCATAATATACAGATACCTATATCATTGATGATTGTTTTATTAAATCTGCCAGTTGCGATTCTATGTGGTAGATCGATTTCTACAAAGTTTACGATTTTATCTACTTTACAGTTTGCTTGTGTATCACTGTTCTTGGTTATCCTTCCATTTAACACACTGTTTGATGATATTATACTGAACATTATTATCGGTGGTGTTGTGTACGGACTAGGTCTTGTGGCTGCACTTGCTGGAAATGCAAGTACAGGTGGTACCGATTTTATCGCATTATATGTATCTAATAAAACAGGCAAAAGTATTTGGAATTATGTATTTATCTATAACTGCATCTTGTTATGTATCTTTGGATTTGTTTCTGGTTGGGAGCGTGCTGGATATTCAATCATCATGCAGTTTGTTTCTACAAAGGTAGTTGAAGGATTGTATAGAAGATATGATAGAAGTACCATGCAGATAACAAGTACGATGCCAGAGGAGATTACGGCTGCGTATACGAAAAAAATATAGACATGGAATATCGGTTTGGGAAAGTTATGGTGGCTACTCTCATAAAAAGAATTACATGTTGAATACAGTTGTATCAACGTTAGAAGTGAAGGAGATTGCACATTTAATTTTAAGTGTAGATCCACGTGCAATCATTAATGTTTATAGAACTGATGATTTTTATGGTGGTTTTTATAGGAAACCAATTGATTAGGAGGATGCTGAAATGTGGGGAATCATTGCGACATGGAGAATGGCTTTAGAAGGTGTAGAGGAAGCTGGTCAACTATTAAAAAGAGGGTAAAAAGCAGTGGAGAAGCAATTGAACATGCAATACGCTGTGTAGAAGATTTTCCATTTTTTAAATCCGTTGGATATGGTGGCTTGCCAAATGAGGAAATGATAGTTGAACTAGATGCTGGCTATATGGATGGAAACACAATGGCTGTTGGTGCTGTTGCGGGAATTAAAGATTTTGCAAATCCAATTTCCATTGCAAAGGAACTATCGAAAGATACTGTTAATTGTGTTCTTGTGGCTGAAGGTGCTGAAAAGTATGCTAGCAAGAAAGGTTTTGAAAGAAAGAACTTGTTAACAGACCGTGCGAAACAGTTATATCGTAAACGGGTTAAAGAAATTAAAGAACGAGAATTAAAACCATATGATGGCCACGATACGGTTGGTGAAGTGGTTTTAGATCATACCGGAAGAATCGTTGCAGGTACTTCAACGAGTGGTTTATTTATGAAGAGAGCTGGACGTATCGGTGATTCTCCTATTGTTGGTGGTGGTTTCTATGCGGATTCTGAAGTGGGTGGTGCAACTGCAACGGGCCTTGGCGAAGATTTGATGAAGGGATGTATCTCTTATGAAATTGTTCGCAAGATGAAAGAAGGTTTGACACCACAAGAAGCTTGTCAAAAAACAGTCAATGAACTAGATGCAAAGTTAAAAAAGAGTCGTGGACTTGCGGGTGACTTAAGTGTTGTCGCAATGGATAAAAATGGTAACTATGGTTGTGCAACAAACATCCAGAATTTCTCTTTTGTGGTATATCGAGAAAATGAAGAGCCTACAGTATATCGTGCACAGAATGTTGATGGAAATACGATTATCTCGAAAGCTACACAAGAATGGATTGATGAATATATTCGTGAGAGGATGGCACCGATACAAGAATGAAGACAGATATTTTTGAGGTATGTGCTGGAAGCGTACAAGATTGTATCAATGCTGAACTAGGTGGTGCTGATCGAGTAGAGTTAAATAGTGCATTATATCTAGGTGGGCTTACGCCAAGTTTAGCTATGTTAAAGCTAGTGAAAGAAAAGACTTCACTTAAGGTCATATGCATGAATCGTCCACGTGCAGCAGGTTTTTGTTATGACGATGTTGAAATCGAAACAATGTTCAAAGATGCTGAGATTTTATTAGAAAATGGTGCAGATGGGATTTCATTTGGATTCTTAAACCCAGATGCGACAATTAATATTACACATACAAAGAAGATGGTTGAATTAATCCATCGTTATCGTAAGGAAGCAGTCTTCCATAGAGCATTTGATTGTGTATCAGATCCGTATGTAGCGATTCAACAACTTATCGATTGTGGAGTAGACCGTATTCTAACAAGTGGGTTACAGCCGACTGCATTACAGGGTTGTGAACTACTAAAGAAAATTACAGTCTGAATTTGGGGAACAAGTTGAAATTCTTGCAGGCAGTGGTATTAATGTAGATAATATAGAAACTTTGCGTGAAAGAACCGGGATTCATCAGTTTCATGGAAGCTGTAAAACTTGGAGAAAGGATCCCACGACAACATTAGGTAATATAAGCTATGCATATCATGAAAAAGATGATTATGATTGTGTGAGTACTACAAATGTTTTTGCAGGTAGTACAGCTATTAGAAAAAAATAAAATTGTGAAAAATCCATTCAAGCACTGAAGTGAACCCCAAAAAGTTGGACATGTACCGACCCCCAAAAGTTAGACCAAGAATCTAACGAATGGAGGTCGGTATTTTTATGACAAAACATAGTTTTGAATTCAAGAAAAAAATAGTTTTAGAATATTTGAATGGTAAAGGAGGAATTCTATATCTTTCAAAAAAATATGGATTAACCTCTAAATCCCAGCTACACAAATGGGTGAAAAACTATAAAGCATTTGGAAATGATGGTTTATTGCGCTCACGAGAAAATGTAGTTTATTCTTTCGAAATGAAACTTTCTATTGTAGAGTTGTATTTAACAAGTGAAATCACATATCAAGAGTTAGCTATACAGAACGGCATTAAGAACCCAGCTACGATTGGCAACTGGGTTAATCGCTTTCGTATAGCAGGTCCTGATGCGTTAAAAATCACGCCGAAAGGGTCGGAGGAAAGCTATGGATAAGATAGATAGGAAGACTCAAAACAAACTCGTAGAAGAGACCTCTGTTAATACAAGTGTAGAACACATAAAGGAATTAGAAGATGAACTTCTTCGGTTAAGAATAGAGAATGCATTTTTTTAAAAAGAACTGAGGAGGCTGCGTTTAGAGGACGAGAAAAATGAGAGAATGGCACTCGTCATCAACAGTCTCCGACAAAAAGTTCAAGCTAAAAAGACCTTCTCTCTTATACCGGAATGCCAAAAGCGACATATATGTATTGGCAAAAGAGATTTGATAGAGAAAAATCCTGATAAAAAGCTTGAAGAAAACATACAAGAAATTCGTGCAAATAATAAGGATTATGGTTACCGTAGAATCGTTGGAGAACTTCGCAACCATGGATATATCATTAATAAAAAAAGAAAGTACAGAGAATCATACAAAAGCTTCACTTACAGGTAACGTCTTATACTCGTAAAAGCAGAAAAATACAGTTCCTATAGAGGAACAGTTGGAAGAGTTGCGCCTAATAGAATTCACAGACGCTTCAAGACACATATACCGCATCAGAAAAATAACAACTGATACAACTGAATTCAAGTATTATGAAGTCGATAAAAAGGGTCATATGACAATACATAAGCTTTATCTGGATCCATTTATGGATATGTGTAGTGGTGAGATACTTAGTTACGAAATTGGTAAGAGACCTTCTGCAGAAAAACGTGATGAATGCATTGGAGAAAGCTATTACAATCACTACAGACTGCCCATATAGAAGAACGTTCCATTCTGATCGAGGATGGGCTTATCAGATGAACGCTTATACACGTAGATTAAAAAGAAGAAAGAATCTTCCAGAGTATGTCTCGAAAAGGAAACTGCCTTGATAACTCAGTTATGGAAAATTTCTTTGGACTGATTAAACAAGAAATATACTATGGAGTCATGTACTATAGTTTTCGATGAACTGAAGTTAAAAAAATAGAAAGATATATAAATTATTACAATGAGCAACGAATAAAAAGAAAAGTTAGGATGGATGAGTCCTGTTCAATACAGACAACATCTTCTAACTTCATAAAAAGAGATGACCAAAGTCATCTCGTAAAAAAAGTCTAACTTTTTAGGGGTCACCTCAACAACAACTTAGGAGGTTCACTTTTATTATGAAATTTACATTTGAAGATAAAAGTCCAGATCTACAATGAACGTAAACGTGGATTCACAATTCCGCAACTCCATTTAAAATGGAAAATCACAAAATCTAAAATTAAATATATTATTAGGCTAGTTGATAGACATGGAATTGATATTCTACGCCATATTTATCATGATTACTCTACTGAATTTAAAGAAGAAGCCATCTATAGAGTATTAACACTTCATGAGTCAATAAAGAGCGTGTCAATAGATTTAGGATTATCTACCGATAGTATTCTACTTAGATGGATTAAAGAATACAAAGAAAATGGATATAATGTCGTTATAAGGAAGCGAGAACGACATGCCAAAGAAGAAAACAATCGAGGAGTTAGAGAAAGAAAACAAGTTCCTACGCGAGCAGAACTTGAGGTTATTAATAGAGAACGAATTCATAAAAAAATTAGATGCCTTAGTTGCGGAAAGAGAAGCACGAGAAAAGAAGAAATAGTTAGAGCGATATCGGAGCTAAGGCAAGAACTACAAGTGCCTGTTAGATTTATCATTCAAACAATCAATGACAGCACACACTTGCCGTATCATATCAGCCGTTCTGACTACTATTATTGGAAAGACAAACAAGATAGTGATTTCAAATATGATGATGTAATGAATGATATCATCAATGTTTTTCTATACCCATAAGGGAAGATACGGATATCGACGTATTTATCTGGAAAATCAGAAAGCTGTATCCAACGATCAATCATAAGACAGTACAAAGACTCATGCATAAGATGAGTCTATTTGGAAATACACCTAAAGCTAAATACAAATCATACAAAGGCAATATGAATGGTACAGTAAAGAACCACTTGCTAGATGTCGTTATTGATGAAGAGAATCATAATACATATTACAAACGTAACTTCTCAACAAACACAGTGAATGAGAAATGGACAATAGATGTATCAGAGTTCCATATAGCTGCTGGCAAGCTGTATCTATCACCAATCCTAGATATGCATAATAGAGAAATTGTATCTTGGGACATATCCAAACACCCAAATTATGAACAGATTTCCAATATGCTTACTATCGCATTTCAGAAACATCCACATATAGAAGGACTAATATTCCATTCTGATCAAGGATGGCAATATCAAATGAATCAATACCATAATACTCTACGTGAATATGGAATCATCCAATCGATGTCACGCAAGGGAAACTGCTTAGATAACTGTGTGATGGAGAACTTCTTTGGAAAGATGAAGAATGAGATGTTCTATGGACATGAATACGAATTCAAAACCTTAGATGAGCTAGAAAGTGCGATGAATGAATACATACACTATTACAACGAAGAAAGAATACAGACAAAATTAAAAGGCCTAACTCCTTGCCAGGCAAGGAATCAAGCCTTATCATGTCTGTAAATTACAGTGTCCAAGAAATTGGGTTCACTTCACACAAAGAATGGGTTTTTATATGCATGCATGATTACAATGTATGGGAAACAATCATAAAATGTGTGTTATTAGATTGTGTGATATACAACATTCTATGAGGGATTGAAATGGAAGTCGAGGTTTGCTATACTAAGTCGCGTAAATATTGAAATATATATTTGAAAGAGGGACTATTACATGAATTTCTTTGATATCTTTGTAAAGACATTATCAAACGAAAAGATCAATTCGGCTATTATTTCTAGCGTAGCGATTATCCTATTAGGTTATGTTATGCGTCGCAAGAAGGTATTCGATGATCGCACAGCGAAAGTATTAACACAGGTTGTACTTTCAGTATCAATTGCTGCATTGGCATTTAAGTCATTTATGGCGCTAATCAAACCAGAAACATTTACACAGGGTTTAAAATGTATTAATCTGGGGTATCGTAATTTATATCTTACTCATCTTCTTAACAATTCCGCTCTATGCGAAGTTTGAAGGCGATGAACAGGATGCTTTTACGTGTACTAAGTATCTTCGGTTCTACAACATTCTTCGGAATTCCTATTGTAAGTGCAATCTATGGTGCAGAAGGTGCGCTATATGCGTCTATCTTCAACATCGGTTACAGAATCTTCTTATATTCTTATGGATATATCAAGATGAGTGGATTAAAGATGACATCTAAGAATATCAAGTCTATGTTCTTAAATCCAATCGTTATCGCTACATTCTTAGGTCTATTCTTGTGGCTAGCACAAGCATATTTACCACAGGTTACTGTAGCTGTTAAGGATGCCACAACAGGTGAAATGGTAAATAAGTCAGTTTCATTCATGCGTTTAGACCTTACATCTCCACAGATCACTCAGATTTTTAACTTACTTGGCTGGTTTATCTTCTCCACTTGCTTGGTTAGCAATTGGTTCTACACTTGGTTCAGTAAACTTCAAGGATGCGATGACAGACAAGAAGGCATTGTACTATACATTTATTAAGTTATTGATTATCCCTGCATTCAACATCGTTGTATTAGCAATCTTAACAGTAACTCATATCTTACCAGTTAATCTTGTTTCTTTAGGCACAACAGTTATTATGATGGCTACACCTCCAGCAACAGTTGCGGCTTCTTATGCAATTCGTTTTGATAAAGGGTGCCCTCATTGCGTCTAACACTTCATTGATTGCGACATTAGCAGCTGTTATTATGGCTCCTATTTGGATCGTTATCGTTGAATTAATTGGACATTTAGGAATCTTTTAATTAAGAATAGTATTATAATAAAGCGGATAAATATCCCGCTTTCATAAATAATAAATAGAAGGAGTAAAATTATGTCATTTAAAGTAGTATGTTATGGTGTTCGTCCAAATGAAGTAGAGTTTCCACAAGTATAATAAGTATAACTATGACTTAAAGCTTGTTGAGGGTTTAACAACACATGAGAATATCACTGAGTGTGAAGGTGCTGACGCAGTTTTACTACGTGGTAACTGTGTTGGAGACCGTCAAAACTTAGAGAAGTTAAAGGAATATGGAATCAAGTATGTATTTACACGTACTGTAGGCTTCAACCATATTGACTTACAAGCAGCAGCGGATTTAGGGTTAATTGTTGCACGTGTTCCTGGTTATTCTCCAAACGCTATCGCTGAATTATCCTTAACATTAGGTATGATGTTATTACGTCATACAGCAGCTGCGACAAGTGCAACTGCTGCAGGAGACTTCCTAGTTTCACCAACATATTTCTCTAAGGAAATTCGTAACTGTACAGTAGGTATTATTGGTACAGGTAGAATTGGTTTTACCGAGGCTAAGATGTTTAAGGGCTTAGGCGCTAAGGTTCTTGGCTATGATGTTTATGAAAATGATGCTTGCAGAGAAGTATTAGACTATGTAACTCTTGATGAATTACTAGCACAGTCTGATATCGTAAGCTTGCATGTTCCATACTTCCCTGGTCAGAACGACAAGATGGCTAACGCTGAATTCTTTAGCAAGATGAAGGATGGTTCAATCTTCTTAAATACTGCTCGTGGTGAATTACAGGATAACGAAGCAATCTTAGCTGCTCTTAAGTCTGGTAAGTTAGATGGATATGGAACAGATGTATTCGCTAATGAAACAGCATTCTTCTTCAAGAAGTTAGAAAGTGCTGCAGAAATTTCTGATCCAACAGTTCGTGAGCTTGTTCAAATGTATCCAAAGGTATTGGTAACACCACATATCGGTTCTAATACAGATGAAGCTCTAGCAAAATATGATTGAATACTCAATGGATAACTTCAATGAGATTCTGACAACAGGAACAACTAAGAATCTTGTAGCTCTTCCTGAAGCTAAATAATAATCTTTCTTAAGATACTCGAGAGAGTATCTTTTGTTTTCCTGGGAAATGCTATAATTTGAATATACAGGAGATACAATTATGAACACAAAAGAAGCTGCTCGCAAATGGGAATGTTCTGTAAAGACGGTAACAAAGTTATGTGCGGATGGAGTCATACCATTAGCAGAGAAAGATGAAAGAGGAAGATGGATGATTCCAGATGAATGTGAAAAACCACCAGTCTCTCGCTTTCGACTTTGTTATCTGATGGATATGATTAACCAACTCAAAGAAGGTGTTGTATATAAACATATCAAATGGGGAATCAGTGAGAAAGAACTAGTAGAGGGATATAAGTATCTCATTGAAAATGCGATGGTTTCTTCGTTTAACGTGCATCAATTAGAGAAAGAACTTCCTAATGCAACTGTTACGTCACGTGGTAAAAGTACTTATGGAAAGAGAAAATAAAGAAGGTTCTAGCCAACGCAAGTTCAATGTAAACTTTAAAATCAATACAGGTATATTTAGTTTTGAGACAGGATATGAAAGCAGTAAAGGAAAGTAATATGGAAAGTATTGAAACTGAACGGTTGATTCTTCGTAAATTTGTATTCTCGGATAAAGATGATCTATTTGAAATAATGTCTGATGAACAGACGAGTTTAGATGACGGTGGTTATCATGCGTGTAAAGGACAAGATAAAGAATATCTTGCGCTGATGGAAATCCTTAGTGCACAAAGAAGATTCAGTATTATCTTGAAGGAAAACCAAAAGATGATAGGAATGATTAACCTTCAAGATGACGCAAGAGCAGTCGCTTCCTATGAGTTAGGTTTTGTAATGAATCCAAACTACCGAAGAAAAGGATATACATATGAAGCGGTAAATGCAGTCATAGAATATTATTTTGCAAATCAATTGGTGCAGATGTTTAGTGTATCCTGTTTTTCGTACAACAAAGCGTCACAACATTTAATTGAGAAGTTAGGCTTTGTGTATGAAGGAAAAAGAACATAAAGCATTTAATCATGCAGTATACGGTCCGATTGATTTATTATGTTATTATAAGGACCGGGATGATGTGTAAGATGAAGAAAAGTAATTATAATAGGATGTTGTGGTAGTGGAAAAAGTACATTTGCAAGACAGTTGCATGCATGTACAGGAATTCCTCTGTTTCATTTAGACCAATTAAACTGGAATGTGGATAAGACAACAGTAGAAAAGCCGTATTCTTACAACGTGTTAGAGATGTAATTCAAAGTGATTCATGGATTATAGATGGAAATTATGGTTCTTCCATGGAGATGCGTATGCAAGCATGTGATACTGTATTCTTCTTAGACTACCCTGTAGATGTATGCATTCAAGGGATTCATGAACGTGTAGGCAAGGTACGTACAGATATGCCGTGGGTGGAAGATGAAATAGATGAGGATTTGATTGAATTTGTTAAAAACTATGAAAAGGAAGATAGACCAGAAGTGTATGAACTGCTTAAAAAATATAATGAAAAGGACATTCACATCTTTCATTCCCGTGGAGATGGCAATCAGTTCTTAGAGTCATTTAAATAGCCATTATTTGTCACAACTTTGTTGTGACTTTTTTGATGAAATCTCATTTGACGCACATTGTGAAAGTGACTAAGATTGATGTGTAAATGAAAAAGGAGGTGGAAATATGATTCTAAGTAATGAGAAGAAATTAGGCCCTACACCTAAGACGGTAGGTATTGAACAAGAGTTTCAACAGATTGCGAAAACACAGGAATCTAGTCTTCTACAGGAATTAGGTTGTACGCGGAATGGTATTAGCGATGAGGAAAGAGAAGAAAGACTAGAGAAGTATGGCTATAACGATTTAGCAGCGATGCAGAAACATAGTTGGGCGTATTTCCTCGTACATAGTTTTGCGGATGCGTTTATTATCGTTTTACTGTACTAGCGATTGTAACTTTTGTTGTGGAGTCGGATATTTTATCTGGATCAATTATTCTTGCACTGGCGTGTATGAGTGCGGTAATACGTTTCTTCCAAGACTATGGTTCCTATCGTGATATGCAGAAGTTAAAAGAGATGGAGCATGATACAGTTAGGATTCAGGTTCCAACAAAAGATGGTACAGAGGTAAGAGAAGTACCGGTGGAAGAAGTTGTCCCTGGCGATATTCAATTGATTGGATCAGGCGATATTGTCAGTGGGGATTTGTATCTTCTTGAAAGTAAGGACTTATTCGTTTCTGTTTCCGCCTTTACAGGGAATCGATTCAGTAGAGAAATATACAGGTGTTGATGATAGGGGCTGTCAATGCGGCAGGAGTTAAACAATATCTGTTTGAGTGGTTCGACTGTAAATTCTGGTACGGGTATTGGTGTTGTTGTTCGTACCGGAAAGAGTTCTTATTTAGGTAAGATTTCTTCTACGATTCATACAAAGAAGAAAGAGACAGATTTTGATAAGAGTTTGTCGAAGATTACAAGAATCTTAATTACTTACATGGTTGTGGTAGTTATCTTTGTATTATTGATTAATGGATTGGTGAAGAAGAATTGGTTAGAAGCTTTCTTATTTTCTATCTCTGTTGCGGTTGGTATTACACCAGGTATGTTACCAATGATTGTCAATGGTACACTTGCCAAGGGTGCTAAATTTCTTGCAAAGAAGAAGACAATTGTTAAGAATATGTCTGCGATTCAAAATTTGGGTGCTATTGATGTTCTATGTACCGATAAGACTGGTACACTAACGATGGACCATGTTGTTCTTCAAAAATATCTTGATGTAAATGGTGAGGATTCACATTTAGTATTGAATTATGCATGGATGAATGCATACTACTCTACGGGAGTTAAGAATCTAATTGACCGTGCAATCTTGGCATATGGCGAAGAGAGTAATGCACAAAAGTATGCTGGCGGTTATGTGAAGTCTGATGAGATTCCATATGACTTTGAACGTCGTAGAATGAGCGTTTTGATTTCTAATCCAGGTGGTAGGCACTTGGGTGGAAACGTAGAAGAAATTCTCCCGATGCCACAGGATGAAGTCCTTATTACAAAGGGTGCTTTAGAGTCTGTATTAGAGTGCTGCAGTCGTATTCGCGTGAAGAAAGAATACATGGATATTCACGAAGAAGATCTTGCGAAAATCAACGCTCTTGCGGAACAGTTAAATAAGGAAGGAATGCATGTTATTGGTGTTGCCGCAAAGAAGAAGAGTGTGGGAGATACGACAGTCTTCCATGCGGAAGATGAAACAAACATGACATTCTTAGGCATCATTGCTTTCCTAGATCCACCAAAACCAGACGCAAAAGAAGCGATTCATGGTTTGTATGATGCAGGTGTTCATGTAAAGGTTATTTCTGGTGATGCACCTGTCGTTGTTGAACATGTATGCAATCTTGTTGGTATGAAGGTTGGTGATCAGAAAGCTGTTACAGGTTCTGATTTAGAGAATATGAGTGATGCGGAATTATCTTCTGTTGTAGAGAAGAATGATATCTTTGCTCGCTTATCTCCAATGCAAAAGAAACGTGTTGTCGATGCGTTACGTAATAATGGTCATGTAGTCGGTTATATGGGTGATGGTGTGAATGATGCACCAAGTCTACATGATGCGGATGTTGGTATCTCAGTGGATAATGGTACTGACGTTGCCAAAGCTAGTGCGGATATTATCTTGTTGGAGAAGAGTTTGACGGTTATTCTCAATGGTATTTATGAAGGTAGACGTATTTATGGAAATATCTTGAAGTATATGAAGATGGCATTATCCAGTAACTTTGGAAATGTCTTCTCAGTACTCATTGCATCGATTTTCTTGCCATTCTTACCAATGTTGCCATTGCAGATTTTGATTCAAAATTTGATTTATGACTTTACGCAGATTGCGATTCCATGGGATAACGTCGATGATGATTTCCTACAGACACCGCATAAGTGGAATAGTGCTTCACTTGTTTCATTCATGAATGTTATGGGCGGCTTCTCATCTGTCTTTGATGTACTGACGTTCATAGTATTGTGGTTTATTTTTAGGATACAATACTTTGGCTATGCAGAATTACTTCCAGACGGGTTGGTTTTATTGAAGGTTTAATTTCTCAGATTTTGATTGTACAGTTTATCCGAACATCAAAGCGACCTATCATCGAATCCAAATGTGATTCTAGATTAGCTCTAGCATCCGCGTTCGGTATCTTTGCGGGTATTTCAATTCCATATATTTTTGATGATCTTAAGAACACTGTATTTACAGAAATGCCATTTTGTATACTTTTATATATTTGATTATCATCTTGGCACTTTATAGTACTACGATTGAAATCGTAAAGAAGTTCTATATCAAGAAACATGGTTCATGGTTATAAACAATGAGAGAATATTGGAATCTAACAGTTTCAATATTCTTTTTCTTTGTTGCTTGATGGGGATTGGACATAGTAGGAAGGCAATGAAATATGATAAAATACAACCATCAGGAGAATTTATGCAACAGGAACAACAAAATGCATTTAATCGTCAATGTATTAGTGAGGCGCTGATACGCTTGATGGAAACAAAGGCATATGATGATATTTCAGTCACGGAAATTTGCCGTATGGCTGGTGTGTCACGTATGACCTATTATCGAAATTATAGTAGTAAGCGAGAGATATTCAGCGATTATATGAAGATGATTGTTGATGAGTTTGTTCGCGTACAAAGAGCGAAGGATTTAAAAGTACGTTCGTACGAAATGATTCTTGCGGGATTTTTATATTTCTGTAATTATGAGCGCTTCATTGAGTGTTTAGACCAATCGAATTTATCTTCTATCCTACAGGATGGACTCAATTACTATATCGATAGCTATGTCTTTGAGCAGGGTGAAGATGAGTTACGTAGATATCATCTGTATTATTACTCAGGAGCTTTATTTAATATTTACACGGTTTGGATGCATAATGGTAAGAAGGAAAATGTTGAGGATGTGGCGAAAATTGTTTATGAACATGTAAAACGTGAACATCAAACACTTTAATTATCATGTATAATATTTAGTAGAGATTTTAGTATTACACGACAAATAGGAGGAATTACAATGAATTGGAAAACGTTAGAAGGATTTGATGAGAAATTAGCAAAGGTCAGCTTTAAAGCACATAAGACTTTTGATGGTAAGGTTGTTGAAGTTTTATACGGTGCAAAGGATGAAAATGGTAATTTTATATTACCAAAAGATGATCAAAATGATGGACATGGTAGATGGTTTGGCATTGAAACAAATGGAGAATATAGAATGTTCTCTTGGCAAAAACCAGCGTATTTAGGTGGTGGCATCGAATACGGTACTTCTCATAATGATACTGCACTTGAAGATATGGAGAATGATCTTCGTAAGAAGCAGGAACTATGCCGTCAAGCAGAGAATATCTCTACTGTAGAAGAATTTGAAGAAATTCGTAAGCAGTTTGAAGCAATCGAAAACTGGAATACTCCAAAGGATGAGGAGTATGCAATTTGGTTTGATAAGACTTTAGAAAAGTTCAATGTAAGAAGCCAACGTCAAAGTGCAAATGCGGAAGAAAAGAAGAAGTTGACTGAAAAGGCTGCTAGTTTAGTAGATTCCACAAACTGGAAGGAAACACAGGCAGAATTTAGAAATCTACAGGATGAGTGGGAAGCACTTGGTAATGCAGGTGTAGAAGATGATTCCTTATGGGAGCAGTTCAAGGGCTATCGTAACCAATTCAATGATAAGCGTCGTAACTATTTTGATAATCTAACACAAGTACATTCTGAAAATGAAGCGAAGAAACTTGATTTAATCAAGCAAGCAAAAGAACTTGCAAAGAAGACTGATAACTTCCGTGAGACATCTGAAAAGATGAATGGTCTCATGAATGCATGGAAAACAATTGGTAGTGCAGGTCGTGATAAGGATGATGAACTTTGGAATGAGTTTAACGTATCCCGTCAGGGCTTCTATGATGAAAGAACAACGTTCTTTACAGAGCGTGATGAAAAGCAGAAGGAGAGCATCCGTATCAAGAATGCCTTAATTGAAGAAGCGAAGACTATCGCTGCTGCAAAGGATTATGGTCGCGAAAAGACAGATCGCATGAAGGCATTAGATAAGGAATGGCGTGCTGCTGGATATTCTGGAAGCTGATCAGAATGATGCGTTGTGGGATACATTTACACAGGCAAAAGAAGTATTCTGGAATGGTAAGCGTGAAGATAGTCAAAAGCGTCTTCGGGAAGCCTACGACCATAAGAAGTCTCAACTTCCAATCGTAAGAGAAGAAATTAATAGACTTCAAGAACAAGAATATGAAACAAGTGACTATGAAAGAATTCGCAGTATTCAACGCCAAGTTGAAGAAAAGAAAGCTTTCTTAGAGAAGTTAAAGAGTGATATCGAAGATATCGAAAAGAAATTAAACGCATAATGAAAGACCTCACTTCAAATGAAGTGAGGTTTCAAATAGATAGAGGAAATGAGGATGTTGAAGAATATCGCTAGAGAACATTATACAGAAGCGATGCGTATGGCTTGGCCAGCTGTGCTGGAAAGTGTTTTTGTGTCTCTTGCAGGTATTATTGATACACTTATGGTTTCCTCTATGGGTACATATGCGGTTGCGGCGACCGGTTTAATTATTCAACCAAAGTTTCTTAGTCTAAGTTTCTTTTTTGCGATTAACGTTGCGGTATCTGCATTAGTTGCACGAAGACTTGGACAGAATAATCGTAGGAATGCAAATCAGGTGTTGGTGACAGCACTTATGATGATTGTACTATTATGTGTTGTGTTGACGATTGTAACAGTTATTTTTGCAAATCCGTTAATTGCGATATGTGGATCGAATACGGATACGCATGAGGGTGCGGTGATCTACTTTCGTGTGATACAGGTTGGTATGATATTCAATGTATTATCGCTTGTCATTAATGCAGCGCAACGTGGTGCAGGAAATACAAAGATTGCGATGGTTACGAATGTGACATCATCGATTGTGAATATTATTTTTAACTATCTATTGATAGGTGGTAACTTTGGTTTTCCTAGATGGGGTTTATTTGGAGCAGCCTTTGCGACAGTATTAGGTACGGTATTTGCTTGTGCTATGAGTGTACACTCTTTATTCCAGAAGGATAGTTATGTTTCGATATCTTATATTTTAGAAGAGAAGATTCGTCCAGACTTTGGATCATTTCATGCAATTCAAAAATTAGGTGCGAATATTCTTTTTGAAAACTGGGCCATGCGTGTAGGTTTTATGACAACGGCTGTACTTGCCGCAAAACTTGGTACAGACCAATTTGCGGCATATCAGGTTGGCATGAACATTATGTCATTAGGTTTTGCGTTTGCGGATGGTATGCAGGTTGCGGCAGTGTCACTCATTGGTAAGAGTTTGGGACAACAAAAACCAGAACTTGCGAAAACATATGGACATGCATGCCAATTCATTGGTGTAGTGATATCTATAATATTCGCGGTGAGTTTGTTGGTAGGTGGAAGAAGGATGAATCAGTTCTTCTTTGCGGATGAATCTGTGGTTGAAATGGGCGTTATGATTGCTCGGTTTGTAGCAGTTATTGTACTATTTCAAATATCGCAGATTATATATGGTGGATGCTTAAGAGGCGCAGGTGATGTAAAATATACATTGTTTGTGGCGCTGATTAGTGTTGCAATTATCCGACCAATTTTAACCTGGATATTGACTTCCGTATTCTCACTTGGTCTAGTAGGAATTTGGTTAGGTGTATTATCGGATCAGTTTACAAGATTTACGTTATTACGTATTCGTTTCCACCAAGGGAAATGGGTTGAGTATAAAATATAGAGAGAGGCATTCAAATGGGGAATAAAACAAGAATTCGAAAAATGACGATTCTGAGCATGTTTATAGCGATTGAACTCATTATGGCAATGACACCAATTGGCTATCTTAGCCTAGGTGCAATTTCCATTACGACAATGCATATACCTGTTATCTTTGCAGGTTTCTTACTCGGGCCAACTGATGGTGCAATATTGGGTTTTGTTTTTGGAATGACAAGCTTTTTGAAGGCAACCTTTGCGCCAACGATAACAAGTTTCTGTTTCTCACCATTCTATTCAGTAGGTGATATTCATGGAAATTTCTGGAGTTTACTCATTGCCTTTTGGCCCTCGTATTTTATTGGGTTATATTTCTGGTTTGTTATATACAAAACTAAAGAAAGTTAAGAAGAATACTTTTATCGCAGAATCAATCATCGCAATTAGTATGACATTATTACATACTCTGATGGTAATGGGAATGATTTGGTTATTCTTTGGTGAGGTTTATGCAAATGTGACAGGTTTAGCTGTTTCTGCAGTGATTGTCACTGTGATTACAAGTAATGGTATTTTTGGAAATGATTGTGGCAGGATTTCTCATTCCAATGATGATGCGTATACTTCGCCCAGTCTTAGATAAATTAGAGTTAGGTAATAGAAAGAAAGGTGTTTCATCACTAAACTATGATGAAACACCTTATTTTTAATATTTTATTCAAATGGTCTAGCAACACCAAGGATATAAGGATGCGGCCAATCTGTAACACCACATGTATCCGTTACGTATGGTGGCCATGCTTCAATGACTTTTCCGTTACCTAGGTAAATAGCAACGTGAAAAATAGGAGCGTATGGACCTGAACTATAGAATACAAGATCACCACGTCTTAAATCAGATGTTGAAACATGTGCCATCGGTGTATATGCCCAAAGTGTACGTGAATCATATTCATTCTCTGGTTTTGCATGGTGAGAAGGTGTTGCAGGATATGGATCAAAGCCAGCCGCATATAATGCCTGCATGACAAGTCCGCTACAATCAACCCCATCACCAGGGTAGGAAGAAGTGCAAATACGATATGTTGTTCCAAGGTATTCGTATGCACGAGCAATCATAGCTTCAATTCTTTCTGCGCTTGTATTGAAATTGCCGGTCTTCATTGGACTAACATAATAACCGTTATCATAAGTTAATGTTGGTGCGGTAGTCTGTGTATAGTCGTGTGCTCCACCGGCTCTAAAGTGATACCAAGTACCATTTTCAAGTAGCCAGCCATTTTCAGCCATCATACCATTGGCCTTGAAATAATAGGTAGTACCATTGATAATTTGCCAACCTGATTTCATGGAACCATCATTGCTATCACCTAGGTAATACCAGTGGCCATTAATATATTGCCAGCCACTTAGCATGACTCCAGACGAGGCCATATAGTACCAATTACCATTGATGAACTGCCAACCCGTAAGCATTGCGCCAGATGAATTGCAGTAGTAATGATTTTGAGAGAGGTTTAGCCAACCTGTCTGCATATTTCCATCATCACCCAAGTAATACCAGGTATTGTAAACATTTTGCCAACCGTACTTTTTGAATGCCGAAGGCATCTAGGTATTGGTAGTGATCGTTTGTATAGACCCAACCAGTAGCCATCTCACCAGAGGGACGCAAGTAGTAGTTTCTTCCATTATATTGAATCCAACCAGTTTCCATGTTTCCATCGGAATCTAGTAAGTACCATTTACCATTAATCATTTGCCATCCAGTTTGTTGGATTCCAAAAGTATTTAAATATTGATAATGACCGTTTGTGAACACCCAGCCAGTAGCCATTTTCTCCAGATGGACGCATATAGTAATTTCTACCATTGTATATAATCCAACCAGTTTCCATATCGCCATTCTCATCGAAGTAATACCAATTTCCATTGATCATTTGCCATCCAAATTGTTGAATGCCAAAGTCATTTAGGTATTGATAATGTCCATTGGTAAATACCCAACCTTTTGCCATAGTACCGTTTGGATGTAGGTAGTATTTACGACCATCATAAGAAATCCAACCAGTTTGGATATTTCCATTCGTGTCATAGTAGTACCAATTACCATTTGAAAATTGCCACCCTGTTTTTGGCTACTGTATTCACTCTTGCAATTGTAACTGTTTCCTTGGCATGAGTGACTGTAGTCATACACATAAAAAAAGTCAGACAAGCAATTGCAATAGCTGATTTTCTCCTCATAAATTCCTCCCCTTAGCTTTTAGAATCTTATGATTTTCCTAGTAGATAATACCAAAGAAACTGAGAAAAGCAATAATAGAATATTGATAATTACAAAAATATTAAGAAATGTTATCCAGTGAGAAAAAAACTACTTTTGTGTGAGCATATATTTTGCAAAAGAAATACGACTAATGATACGTTATAAAAAAATAAGTTAGTATTAACAAACAAAAGGAGATATAAAAATGAAAATTGTTTTTGTGACAAGAATGGGAAATACAGATGAATTAGTAAGACAGAAGCTAGGCTATACAGATGCGATTCAAATCGTTGATGGTAGTGAAAAGGTTGATGGAGACTATGTGCTCTTTACATATACAGATGGTTATGGTGAAGTTCCAGGTGTAGTTGAAAGTTTCCTAGAAAACAACAAGGCTGGTTTAAAGGGTGTTGTTGCGACTGGTTCTATGGATCGTCATGCGGATACATTCGCATTGGCTGGTGATAAGATTGTTAAGGACTTTGGTGGTGTATTAATCGCTAAGGTTGACGTTCAGGGAACGGAAGAAGACCACGCTAAGATTAAGTCTGCAATTGCGGCTTTATAGCGAAAAGAAAACATCAGTACGCCGATGTTTTATAGTTTATAGAGTCTTACAACAGTTTCATCATCGATACCTTCGATGGAAACATCAATGAGTTCATCACGAGAGGTTGGTACATTCTTGCCAACGAAGTCAGGTCGTATTGGTAATTCACGATGACCACGATCAATCAGTACTGCAAGCTGTATAGCTTTTGGACGACCATGCGAGAATACTGCATCAATCGCAGCTCGGATGGTTCTACCAGTATAGATAACATCATCGACGAGTATTACTACATAATCTTGAATGTTCTCTGGCAAACTGATATCAGTTGTCTTTGGAGTTTCACTAAGTTCTGTAAGATCATCTCGATATAAAGAGATATCTACCTCTCCAACAGGAAGTTCAACATTTGTGTACTTCTTGATGTTTTCAGCTAGTTTCTTCGCTAGTGGAATGCCACGGCGTTTGATACCAACCAAACATACATTTAAAGATGAACTATCTCGTTCGATAATCTCATGAGCGATACGTGTTAATGAGCGTTCAATTTGTGCTTGATCCATTAGTTCTGTAATCAGTTCCATATCATACCTCGCAACCTCATTATACAAAAAAATTAGATAGAAAGTGATAGGTAATCCCATGAATGAAAAGATTAAAAAGACTATATTAGAAACGGAATATAACAAACCTTCAAAAGAAGAATTAAAAGAGAAGTTAACAGAGTTACAATACGAAGTAACACAGAATGCGAAGACAGAACGTCCTTATCAAAATGAATATGACGATTTATTTCAAAAGGGTATCTATGTGGATATTATTTCAGGAGAGCCATTGTTCTTGTCCACAGATAAGTACAATTCTGGCTGTGGATGGCCAGCATTTTCTAAGCCAATTATTCCAGAAGTAATTACAGAGAAGATTGATTTACAGTTTGGTATGATACGAACGGAAGTGTGTAGTCGTTATGCAGATAGTCATCTAGGACATGTATTCAATGATGGGCCAAAAAGACAAAGGTGGTTTACGTTACTGTATCAATAGTTCTTCCTTACGCTTTATTCCGGTTGAAAAGATGGAAGCGGAAGGCTATGGTAGTTATATTGAACTATTAGATAAATAATGAAAAGTAAAAGGGAATTTGTATTTATCAAATTCCCTTTTAAGTTCTTTAGTTATTGAAATGTAGATAATTTTTGTTTCTTGAAAAATCCAAAGTAGCATAGCTGCAATCGTAGAGAATCCAAATAGCGTAGTGTACATTGGAGTGCTTGTTGTATCAGATGTCTTTGAGTTAGTGCTAGCTTTAGCGATGACAGTGACAGTCGCTACTTGTGTAGCACTTAGACCTTCGTTATCTATCACCTTATATGTAATGGAATAGGTACCGAGTATATCTTTGTTGAAGCCGCCGTCATTGATAATTTGTACACGATTTAGGATATTACCATCTTCGTAGTCATCTGCGGAAACGACTAGTGTCATAAGGTCAAGATTATCACCTTGGTAAATTGTTGTGTTCTTTACTTCTAACACCGGTGCTTGGTTAACCGCTGTATAGATTGCATAAACTGTTGTATCGTTATTTACAGTTGTACTTCCAGTAAATGCAGTACCTGTACCATCGGCAGCGGTATTCCATTCTTTAAATGTGAAGAATCCAGTTCTGCTTGGATTTAAAGGCATCGATTGAGTAGTTAGTATATCTGAATCAATGGATTTACCAGGTTCTACATTAACAACTGCATGAGTTGTGCCATCATTCATAAATGTAACTTTGTTTTGGTTGACTCTGAGCGAGTATGTAATGAGTTCTGGCTTATTTGCGTCGCCTCCATCATCTTTGCCACTAGCGAGTTGTCTTCCGGCAAATACGATTGTATTACGATCGATATGATGTCGATTATCGTTTTCTGTTGCGGTGGCGTCTTGATTTAGAATTGCGTTATTGTCGGTTGTATGAATCAGTTCATATGCGCCATAAACATATCCTGTTACAGTACTATTTTTGATTAGGTTCAATATCTGCAGTTACCTTGAGACCATTGACGCTTAGTTTCACGGAATCTACTAGACGTATCTTTGCGTATACATCTTTTAACATCTCGTAATTTGCAGGTGCGTTGAGTCTAGCTTTTACAACGATTCTTCTGCCGTCATTTTCTTTCGTAACGGATAGCGTTAGATTATCAATACCAGTTAGTGTATAAGTGGTTGAATCAAGAGATTCTAGTCCCTTTGGTAAATCCATTACGAATACCAGTTCACCATCCGATTGTGTAATTGCAGTCTCAGGCATATTATCCTTCATCATATAATACGCAGGGAATTCGGAGTTTAGAATACTGATAAATTGGGTAAGTAATGTCTTCTTTAAAAGAGATACATCTACATCAAAAATCTAAATTGACTGTATCACCAATCATATGCTCAATGACAGCTGTGCTAGATAATCCTCTTTCTCGTATATCTGCACGTGCATTATAGTCGGTGATTCCCTCATTTAATAATTCTGTTGCGTAATTAAAGTTATATGGATTCCACTGTTTTCCACCAGGCCAACGATTAAGAGTAGGATCAGTAGGGTTGTCTATGTGGGAGATCTTTCGCGTATGTTCCAAAACCATTGATTAATCACATCAAGCTCATCAGAATCTACTTGTGGACTGCTTGAAAATCCGGTACTTGGGAAAAATGGAACCAATTCATCGTAGTTCAGTCTGTTATACCAACTTTAAAACGACTGCTTGTAAAGTAGTCATTTAGATATGTAGGAACTACCCCTTATAGTTATCATTTTGGAACCAATTTAACTCAGCCCAGTAATTATCTTTTAGTGTATTCTTTATAATCATCAGGCATTTCTTCTGCATGTACTGCGACATGCAAGAAAGGAATTAGCATCATTAAACATAGTACGGACACAAAAAGTTTTTTTAAAGAATTTCATTTTTTCTTCCTCCTTATAAAATAAACAACAAAATTATATGGTTGATATTTTTCAAGATAGAAAATATCATTGTTGAATAAGTCATCATTTATTTGGAATAAATGAGCAGAAGTAATTAGACAAAGTGTCTAATGTGTTACATATACTATACTCCTATTTTTTTACAGTGTACAAAGCATTTTTTTGTAAATAGAAAAATACCTGTAACACATTGTAAAAGTGCAACAGGTATTTAGAATGTAATTTATTTTATGCGATGGAAGCTGCGTAGATTTTTGGCGATGGCTGCTTTTACAGTTGCGTCAAATTCTTCGTCTGTCTGTTGGTAGCGTAAATCTTGTGCAAAATGCACGTGAGAAGGATGCAATCATACCATGGTTCAGTGATAGTAGGTGACAAGCTTCATCTTGAGAGTATCCACCAGATAATGCAACGACACGTACGACATGTGGATCTTTCATTAAATCCGCATATAAGTTATTCACAGTTGGAATTGTTAACTTAAACATCACTTTTACATCGGAATCTAGTTTTGCTAGATGTTCCTTGATGACTTCTAACATAAAGGCTTCGGACTCAGCTTTATGTGGGTTATGAATATCTACTTCTGGTTCAATGATTGCGACTGCACCAGCATGCCATACCTGTAGGGCAATATCAAACTGTTGGGCGATAACATCGCGTATACCTTGTTCATCGTAGTCGTAGATTACAGAGCGTTCTTTCGTTCCAAAGATATGACGATCTTCGACTGCATGTTTGAGTGTTTCCGCAAGATTTGGGATAGGCTTCATCAGCTTGACGTGATTCTTTTCTTCCGCCAATCCTTTATCGATTTTCAAGATTGGAACGATTCCTTTCTCTTGCCATAAATAGTCAGCAGTATACTTGCCATCAATCATACGGTCCATTGTATTCTCGAATAGAATTGCGGCTAAGATACCGTCTTTGTTGAAGGATGGTGTTTTGATGATACGTGTGCGCATTTGATGTACACAATCAAACATCTCCTCATCATTTGCATACGCTGTCTCATCTAGACCATATGCACGTAAGGCTTTTGGTGTTGATCCACCAGATTGGTCTAAGGCAGCAATAAATCCTAAATCTGAATGCATTCGTTCTAGTTGTTGTTGATTCATTATCTTACCTCCTAGTTAGTTATAACTAATGTTACATATATTATAATCCTTTTCACGAATCAGTTCAAAATATGTGAATGCAGTGTGAATCGTGTGAAATTTGATAAAAAAATGATATTTTTTTAGGTAGAAAATAGTGTAATTTTTATAAATCTGCACTATAATATTGAATGTTATTTTGTATGAATGGAAAGATATTTATTTATGAATTTATCGTATAACGCTTTAGGTTATTTAGTTATATTTCTGCCGATTACGATGTTGTTATATCAGATAGTAAAACAGAACTATCGTTGGATGGTACTGTTAGTTGCGAATCTGATATTCTTCGGAGTATGGTCACAGTGGTTGGTGCTGTATTGTATACTAACAACACTTATTACCTTTTTCATCGGTAAGAAATTAGGAGAAATGAAAAAGGCACCGGAAGGTATAGATAAAAAAGTATTTAAGAAACAGAAGAGTCGTATTTTGACAGCTGGTATCTTGTTGAATCTTGCGGTACTTTTTGCTTTAAAGTATACAAACTTCTTTGCGACAGGTATCTTTGCGGTATTACAGCAGTCATTTACGCCGTTGAAGATTTTAGTACCTATTGGTATTAGTTACTATACATTGCAGCTTATTTCGTATCTTGCAGATATCAATAGTGGAAAGATTGAACCAGTGCAGTGCTACGCAAAACTGCTATTGTTTGCGACTTTCTTCCCTACGCTTGTTGAGGGCCCTATCGCTCGTTTCTCTGAGATTGGTGAAACTTTAACAGAAGGTAAGCCAATTAGCCAAGAGAATATGATTATTGGTTTTGAACGTATTCTTTGGGGTATGTTCAAGAAGGTTGCGATTGCAGACCATATGGCTCCCGTAGTAAATGCAGTCTTCTCAGGTATGAATCCATGGGTGGACTTGTATTAGTTGGGGCAATCTTCTGTACGATTCAGTTGTATATGGACTTTGCTGGATCGATTGATATTGCGATTGGTAGTGCGAGAATCTTTGGTATTATATTACCAGAAAACTTTACACAGCCATTCTTTGCCAAAGGTGCTTCTGATTTCTGGCATCGTTGGCATATTACATTAGGTACATTCTTTAGAGATTATATTTTCTATCCAGTATCACTTTCCAAACCTGTCATGAAGCTAACCAAGTGGTGTAAACAACATCTAGGCAAGACAGTCGCAAAGTATATTGGACCTGCAATTGCTTTATTTTGTGTATGGATATCAAATGGTTTGTGGCATGGTCCACAGTGGAATTACATTCTGTATGGTATTTACTACTTCATCTTGATATTTGCTGAATTATTCATGGAGAAACCAACAGAGAACTTCTGTAAGAAATTTCATATCAACCAAAAATGGATTTGGTTACCGTATCTTCCGTTTTGTGAAGCTAATGTTAATTGTATGCTTTTGGTGAGATGGTATTTGCGGCTTCTTCTGGAGGACAGATTATCACGATGATACAATCCTTATTCACACGCTTTGATTGGGCAGACGCGTGGTCAACAATTCCATATCTTGGTATGGATGCTTGGGATTACATTACCGTCGGAATTGCATTTGTGATTGTGGTGATTGTAGATGTCTTAAAAAGAGATTGGTTATCCAATTCGTAAAAGTATTTGAAGCTAAACCACTTGTTATACGATGGAGTATTCTATATCTTGTGATATTCTATATTATATTCTTCGGTGCGTATGGACCCGGGATATGATATTATCAAAAATGATGTACGCTGGATTCTAGCGTCAAAAGGAGAAAAAGTAATGGAAGAACTATTAGAAATTTTAAACGACATTAAAGATGATGCAGATTTTTGAAAACTGCACAACATTAATCGATGATGCAGTATTAGATTCATTTGATATCTTATCAATTATCAGTGCTTTTGAATGATCACTATGATATTCAGATTCCAGCATCTGATATTGTACCGGCAAACTTCAACAGCGCAGCTGCGTTACTTGCGATGGTACAAAGACTACAAGCTGAATAAGCTTATATTAAGTTTTTAGTAAGGAGTATGTATGAAGAAAGCATTAAAACCAGTTGCCTTTCTATTGGTTTTGGTATGTTTACTGATTGGTACATCATATCTTGTTGCACCAAAGGGATATGAAAATGTATATGACATTCAGCTGGTAAATCGAAAAATAAATGCAGTGAGCCAAGAAAAAAAGAGAATACACTGGATGTCTTGTTTACAGGTGACAGTGAGGCCAGTAATACATTCTCTCCGTTCCAGTATTGGAAAGAACAAGGTATCGCTTCCTATAATCTAGGTGGTAGTGCACAGCGTTTAAATGACTGCTATGCCGTTCTAGAAGAAGTATTAAAACACCAAAAACCAAAAATTTTAGTGTTAGAGCCAAATACTTTATTCCGCAAGAATGCGGTTTATAACAAGGAAGATTCAGTATTGATGATGGCAGAACAGATATTCCCTGTACTACATCATCACAATATCTATAAGACAATTAACCTAGGTGTTAATTTGCTTGGCGCAACTAAGGAAAAACGCATATGCGGACCAATGTAAGGGTTACTATGCGCGTGTCAAGATCCGACCATATCAGGGCTCGATCAGTATATGAAGATAAATAAACGTGAAACAGCAATCTATCCTGAGACGATGGAGTACTTTTGAGAAGATTGTAAAAGTTATGTAAAGAGAATCATGTTGAACTGGTTATGGTGAGTTCTCCATCTCCAAAGAACTGGAGTGATGAGCGACATGATGTGATTCAAGCGCTTTGTGATAGCTATGGTATTACGTATTATGATTTAAATAAGTTAGATAATGTACTTGCGCTCGACTGGACGACAGATACATTAGACCGTGGAGACCATTTGAATATGAATGGTTCTAAGAAGGTTAATGCTTATTTTGGTAAGATTTTTAAAAGAAAAGTATCACATACCTGATCATCGTGGAGAAGCGGATTACGCTATCTGGGATCAGCAGGAAGCTGAGCTAAAGTTATATTAAAAGAAGGTTCTCATAATATCGAGAACCTTCTTTTGATGTGTGACGGGCATGTCGCAAAACCCTAACTGGTGAAAGTCCAGCCGTAGGTAGTTACCGCCAAGCGTAGCGAACCACAAGCCATAAGTCGTGAGACTTTGGGTGAAGGAAGTGGTGTAGCGATTCTTTCTGAGGTTACGAACAGAAACCTGATATAAGGCTAAATGGTGGGTGAGATTGCATTACAAATCAAAGCCCAAAAAGGTAAACGTAAAAACCAAAACAGTAAATCAGGAACTTGTGAAAGAAGAGAGAAAGGTATGTGACTTACCCCGTGAGGTCTTGTGGACGATGAATCCTAGACGTTTTCAAACAACTATAGTACCATCGGGCGGAAAAAAAGGTTTATCACAAGAAGTCAGCTGAGCCCATAGTAGGTATACACCAATACCGAAGGGGTTAATGTTTGTATAGTGCAAAATCGCTATATGTAAGAAAATGAATACTCTGGAATTGAGATATCACCTAGAACCATAGAACGTAACTATGGATGGTGAAAGGCAAGAAGAGGATTTCATTATTTGTGCAATAGAAGGAGGAGCAGCCATGGAATTAATGGACAAGATTCTAAGTCAAAAGAACTTGCAAGAGGCGATGAAAAGAGTCAAGAGTAATAAAGGTGCATCGGGCATTGACAAGATGTCTGTGGAAGAAATTGACGAATACTTCAGTAAACATATAGAAGAAATCAAAACTTCGATATGGGAAAAGAAATATAGACCTCAGGCAGTGAAAAGAGTTTATATCCCAAAACCAAATGGAAAGAAAAGACCATTGGGGATACCTGTTGTAGTGGATAGAGTAATCCAACAAGCAGTGGCACAAGTGTTTAGTGAACTCTGTGACGAGTGCTTTAGTGAGCATAGTTACGGATTCAGACCAAACAGAAGTGCCCACCAAGCGATGGAGGAAGTGCTCTTCTACCCTAAAACGAAGGATGTGAATGGGTAATAGACCTAGATATCGAAAAAGTACTTTGACACAGTGAATCATGATAAGTTGATATCCATACTTAGAGAGAAAGTAAAAGATGATGTAACGCTACATCTCGTAAGGTCCTTTTTGAGGGCTGGAATCATGGAGGATGGAATCATCCGCAGAAATGAGGAAGGCGTTCCACAAGGAGGTCCGCTCAGTCCAATATTATCCAATATCTACCTAGATAGGTTTGATAAGGAACTGGAGAGCAGAGGACTAAGATTCGTAAGATACGCAGATGACTGTAATATCTTCGTAAAGAGTGAGATGTCAGCCAACAGAGTCATGAAGTCTGTATCAAGTTGGCTAGAAAGAAAAACTATTTCTAAAAGGTCAACATGACAAAAAAACAAAAAGTAGTAAGACCTAGCAATAGTTCGTTTCTTGGCTTCACGTTCTGGAGAAACAAAGATGGATGGAAAAGTAAGCCTACATATGACAGGAAACAAAAACTATGTAAGAAAATAAAAGAAGTGCTATGCCGTAAAAAGGCAAGCGCACTTCCTTTATCAGCTGTATTCACCAAAGTAAACCAAATCGTGAGAGGATGGATAAACTACTTCAGGATTGGTTCGATGAAGACCTTCTTAACAGAATTTGGAGAATGGTTGCGACACAAGATACGTGTGATAATTCTAAAACAATGGAAGAAACCAAAACGTATCTATACCAACCTACAAAACCTTAATCGGATACTCAAATTAAATATCCCTGATGAAAGAATCTACAGTACAGCCAATACTAGACTAGGTCTGTATCGACAGACAAAGGGGAACACAATAAACTTCTTTATTAAGTCCAAAGGTACTATCGATGAAAAAAACAAAAAAACAGACCAGGATTAATCAATCCACTAGAATATTATCAATCTAAGTAAAGGTAGAAACAATACAAATGTAGCGCCGTATACGAGACCCGTACGTACGGTGCAATGAGAGGGTCGAAGAATATCTGAATAAGATATTCTCACTCTACTCTATTAATGATATGAATATGCGTTTGAATTAGCATTTGCGGTACCTGTTAGATTTACTGGATAACGATAGTACGCTACAACCGCAATATCATCTGGGACATTCGCATTCATATATGCGGCGGAATCATTTGGTAGATTGATACAACCATGAGATCCTGCATAAGTATAACGGTCACCACCGAACCATGGTTGCCATGGGGCATCATGAAAGCCGATGTTATATGCAAATACAATGAAGTAGTTTACCGGTGAATCATATTCAGATCCATCGTAATCTGTACCTTTTAAGTGTGTGTTTGTGACACGGTACTTAATACGGAAGACACCATCTGGAGAACCACTACCCATATTGATATTTCCAGATACGATAGGTGATGAGAATACACGTTCACCATGTAATACGTAGTACATGACTTGGTTTGTGTAATCGAGTTCAACATAAGTATCACCGATATCATTTTCTAAAGTACCTTGTGCTGTTTGTGACCACATTGGTTGTCTTTCAACCATCATGCCAGATTCAAGATCGACTTTTAACTGTGTAAACTCAGAATCCTTATCTAGAATATAACCGTAGTCACCCCCCACCGATTTGAATATCATCGCCAGCTTGTGTTCTAAATGTACGAACTTTACCGTAGGTATTAAAGTTTGTGGCTAGTTCTTCTACATATGCTTGTAGCTTAGCATCATCAACGGTCACATCGTATGTATCAGAAATACTTAATACTTTTAGTACAGATGCTTTATCCATAACTTTCTTGGAAGAACCAATTGTGTAAGATACTGTACTCTTTAAGTAACTTTCAATCTTCTTTACAGCATTTGTAATCTGCTCAGATTCAGATGTGATTTCTGGTGCTGTGAAGTTGTCTTTTGTTCAGTGTTAATTGGTAGGTTTGGTTATTGATGGCCTTATCAATTTCCTTTTGTATTGCAGTTGTATCTGCACCATACTTCGCTTCAATAACTTTGTATGTATCATCGTGAATTGAGATTGTTGCGTTTACAGGATCTTTTGTTAATGATAACAATTCTTCTAATTGTTTTTGGAGCTTTGACTCACTGTATTCTACTTTAATCTCTTTGTGTTCAGGTTGAATCAAAGAGAGAGGCCAAGTAAATACATTCTGTGCTTTGATTTCCTTTTTCTACAGATGCCTTTGCGTCACTTGCAAGGCTGAGTGAGATATCTTTACCCCTTTACTTCGTAAACCTTATCTCCAGGGGCAGTCACTTTAATTTTTATAGGTGTTTGTAGAATTTGTAAGTGTATCAATACTTGAATCTACATCCATGAAACTTACATCTGTATTACCAACTGTTGTGCGGTAGAAGAAGTGTTGTTGGAAATAGATAACACCTGCAATATATACGCCGATAGCGATGATACCCACAACTCCTAAGAGTATGAGTAAAACCTTACCGATGCCACCTTTCTTTTTTTGTTGTTTTTGATCCGGCAGACATATATTCACCTCGTACGTCTTAATATTCTTCAAAATATACATGACAAGTATAGCATAGATGTATAAAAAAATATCTCATGTAATACCTATGAAATAGGGGTATAAAACTGATAAAATAGAAGGGATATTATGGAGGAATGATGAAGGCTTTAGTGATATTAATAGTTCTAGTAGGCATATTGTGTTTAATTGGCACAATTGTGTTTGTAATACGTTTTAAAGCATTTGGAAAGAGTATCTTTGAAATGCCAGCTACGCTTGATTGTGATGAATTTATAATTACTGAACAAGGTAGTTATGCGATTTGGTTCAGAATGACATCAGGGAGATTCTCCTACCCGAGATTGAATATTGTGATAAACGAAGTGGAAACTGGTAGAGAAATCCCTTTATATCGTACGACGTTCAAAGTAGAAAGAAGCAGCTTTACACAACATTCTAGACAACAATTTTGGTTTGATGCTGAACCGGGTAATTATCTGATGACGATTCAGCGTAGTACAGATACAGAGAATATTCCTTTGATAGATAAGATATTTAGGACGGGTGAACAACCATTAGATGGTTGCGACGTATTTATCACAAAGAGAATAAATCCTACTTTGATAGTAGCTGGAATTGTGGTTTCAATTGTTGCTGTGAATGCAATTATGTTTGCTATATTCCTACTTGCAGGACGATTCTAAGCAACAAAGCAACTGTGTAGTATAATAAACGAAGAACATTGAAGGAAAAGAGGCTATTTATGAAGGAAAAAATCTATCCATTGTTATTTGGTGGTGATATAAACGTATACTCTGTTGCAAGAGCGTTCCATGAAGCGTATGGATTACGTTCTACATGTTTTGGTAAATATTTATCTGGACCTGCTTATCGCAGTTCCATTATTGATTATCATGCATGTGAAAATAATGAAGATGCAGATGCGTATGTAAAGAATGTTGTGACTTTCGCAAACAGTCACCAAGATGGAAAAGTACTTGTCATAGGTTGTGGCGATGCATACGTAAAGCTGGCTGCTGAAAATAAGCACTTATTTCCAAAGAACTGTATCGTAGCAGGGATTAACGCAGAACTTCTAAATATCCTTATCAACAAAGAAAAATTCTATGAGATGTGCGATAAATATGGTTTAGACCATCCAGCAACTTTTATCTATCACAAAGAGATGGGACATGATTTTACATTACCATTTACAGCACCATTTATCTGTAAACCTTCAAATTCCGTTACCTATTGGGAACATCCATTTGAAGGCAATGATAAGGTATTTATCTTACAGACGATGGAAGAATTATACGATGTGCTAGATCGTTGTTATGCGGCTGGATATCCAGATACAATGATCATTCAAGATTGTATCCCTGGTGATGATTCCTATATGCGTGTATTAACAAACTATTCTGATAAGAATGGACAGGTTAAGATGATGTGCCTTGGCCATGTCTTACTTGAGGAACATACACCTCATGGATTAGGGAATCATGCGGTTATCATGACAGAGAAAAATGAAGAAATCTGTATGAAGCTAAAGAAGTTCTTAGAAGATATCCACTATGTTGGATTCTCTAACTTTGATATGAAGTATGATGAACGCGATGGTAAGTTAAAGCTATTTGAGATTAACTGCCGTCAAGGTAGAAGTAACTACTATGTCACAGGTGCAGGCTTTAATATCGCTCGCTATCTAGTGGAAGATTACATTGAAGGTAATGAACTTCCATTTGAAATCTGTGAGAATGAAAGCTTATGGCAGGTTGTACCATCAGATGTCGCAAGAGACTTTATCGTCTCAACATATCACGATAAGATGAAACAACTCGAAAAAGCTGGTAAGATGACAAACTCTCTTGTATATAAGGGGGAAAAGAATCTCTTCCATCGCTTATGGGTTTGGTATAACTTAAAAGAGACAAAAGAAAGAATTACGAGACATACGCAGTAAAGAAATCATAGAGGTGTCATGTATGGAACAGACAAAAAGATAAATTAGGTATCTTAGGTGGAATGGGTCCACAGGCAACACAACTTTTATATCAGTGGATTCTAGATCGTACTGATGCATCATGCGACCAAGACCATATTCCAACTATGATACTATCGGACACAAAGATGCCAGACCGTACAACTGCAATTCTATCTGGTAATGAGAATGTTGTATATGAACGCATGTTACATGATTGTCATTTGTTAGAGAATTGTGGTAGCTGCTGTATTGCGATTCCATGTAATACATCGCACTACTTCGCGCATCGTTTACAGAAGGAAATCTCTATTCCAATTATTCATATGCCACGAGAAACGGTAAAACGATTGGCACAAACAAATCATAAGAAGGTAGCGATTCTTGCGACTGATGGCACAATTAAGACAGGCGTATATCATCGTGAAATCGAAGCAGCTGGTATGCAAGCATGGCAACCGGATGCCGAGACACAAAAAGGTTATGTCCTTAATTTACGATGAAATTAAGCGTGGTGAAAAAGGGTAATCGTCATAGTTTTTGCGGCTATCGATAGAGCAGTAAGAGATGCTGGTTGTGACTGTGCAATCCTTGGTTGTACAGAACTATCTGTATACCGTGAATATCATGGACTCCCTTCATTCTATATTGATGCGATGGAGGTTTTAGCAGAGGAATGCATTCGCTTCTTTGACCGTGAACCACTACATGTATAGGAGGTTTAGATGAAGAAATATTTATTAAAAGACTATATCTCACTTTTTACAAGAGAAAAAAATGTATTAGGTGATGTTAACTTATCCGATACATGCATGAATACTGTTGTGGAACTTGTATCCTGTGATTCGCAGCAGGTTGTTAGTAATACATTATTCTTGTGCAAAGGCGTGCACTTTAAAGCGCAGTACTTACAAGATGCGGTTAATAAGGGGGCCTTTGCATATTTAAGTGAAGTAGAATATCCTGAAGTAAATATTCCATGGATTCCACTAACAAACGTACGTTATGCAATGGCAAACCTTGCGACGATGTATTACAACGATCCATGGAAAGAACTGAATGTCATTGGACTAACTGGCACAAAAGGAAAATCCACAACGACATATTATGTAAAGACAATCTTAGATACATATCTTAAACGTATTGAGAAACAAGAAAGTGCAGTGATTTCTTCGATTGGCACTTATGATGGTGTTGAGCGTTTTGAATCACACCTAACAACACCAGAGCCACTCGACTTAGAACGACACTTCAGAAATGCAGTTGAGTCGAATATTGACTTTGTTACGATGGAAGTATCTTCACAAGCATTGAAGTATGACCGTGTATTAGGTGTAAACTTCTCAGTAGCTGCGTTTTTAAACATTGGTTATGATCATGTATCTTCTGTAGAGCATCCTACATGGGAAGATTACTTTGCGTCTAAGTTACGTATCTTTGACCAGTGCACATATGGACTTGTAAACTTAGATTCTGAGCATTGTGAAGAAATTCTAGAAGCAGCGAAAGCTAGTAAGAAAGTAATTACGTTCTCAGAAACCAATGAGGCTGCCGACTTCTATGGTTACAATGTTCATAAAGTCGGAAATGATATTGTCTTCAATGTTCGTGGAAGTGACTTTGATGACGAGTTTAAACTATCGATGCCAGGATTATTTAACGTATCCAATGCACTATGTGCAATTGCAATAGCACGTTTGTATGACATTCCTATCAGTGATATTCAAGCAGGTCTATATCAGGCAAAGGTTCCTGGACGTATGGAAATCTATGCATCAAACGACCAAAAAGATAACTGCAATTGTAGACTACGCACATAACCGGTTATCCTTTCAGAAATTATTTGAATCTGTACGAAATGAATATCCCGGATATCGTGCAACGATTGTCTTTGGGTGCCCTGGTAAGAAGGCACAAGATCGCCGTCATGACCTTGGAGAAATTGCAGGTAAATACGCTGACTACATCTACTTGAGTGAAGAAGATGCTGGGGAAGAAGATCCACTGGCAATTGCACAGGAAATTGCAATAGCAGTTGAAAAAGAAAAGACACCATATGAAATTATTATCGACCGTGAGCAAGCCATTGCACGAGCAGTGGAAGACGCTGCAAATGCACAAGGTAATACAGTAATCTTAATTACAGGTAAGGGTGCAGAAACACGTCAAAAACGTGGCACAGAGTATATTCCGGTCATGTCGGATGTTGAGTGTGTTCATTTAGAGTTAAAGAAGTATAATGAGAATAAAACAAAAGCATCTTCCATGTGCAAATGCATACAAAGGGAGATGCTTTTAATCTAATAGTGCCGACAACAGGAATTGAACCTGCGACCTACGCGTTACGAGTGCGTTGCTCTACCAACTGAGCTATGTCGGCGACGTAATTATTATACGTAATATCAATACTGAATTCAAATCATATTGTGCAGAAATATGATACAGTAGAATACAGAAAAAAACAAGAGGTATAGTATGAAGTTTACAAAGTTAATGATAGTAATGTTATTGGTTTTTAGCAGGTTGTGGTAAGGCAACACCTGAAGCACAAGCAAAAAAAGACAGCAGAAATATTTATCAATGCATTAGATGCTGGAGATATAGCAAAAAGCAAAGGAACAATCTAGCGAAGAAGTTCAGAAGATGTGTGATGCGATTGAATCATCATTTAAGACACCAGCTGGTTTTTTTCAACATCAGCAGACTTATCTGATGATGCGAAGAAAAAGCTAGCTGAAATTGAGAAGGAAATTAGAACTTCATCTTTTGAAAACCCACAGATCAAAGAAGTAAAAAGAAGTAAATGAAAGAAAGTATGAAGTAATCTTCTCGATGGACTACCTGAATACAACAGAAATTAGAAAATATTTTACAGGTGAAGAATACAAGGCACTGATTGCAACGCTATCCGTTGAAGCGACACAAATTCAAAATAAAGACGGTAAAGAAGCTGCTACAAAGTATATGATGGAGAAACTTGTAGAGAATATTTATTCCGTATATACAGAAAATTTCAAAAAAACAAGAAATATACCAATGAGGATTCTGTCATTACACTTGAACAACAAGACGATGGTAAGTGGTTTGTGACAGATATCAAAGGTACAAACCAAAATAAGTAGTACTAGAGGAAAATCAAATGTCAAAGAAGAAAATTGCATATATTGGTGCAGGACCTGCAACCCTATATAGTATTCAAACACTTTTAAAACTTGGCGAATATGATGTTGAAGTATTTGATATGAATGATCGTGCAGGTGGTGCTTGTTATACGGGTATCCCACAGTTTCGCTTCAATACAAGCTTTATTGATAAGTTGATGGATGAACTTACAGCTGCGGGTGTTCAGTTTCACTTTCAAACTACGATTGGAAAAGATATTCCATTTAGTGATTTACAAAAGAAGTTTGACCGTATTGTAGTCGCTATTGGTGCCCAAGTAGAAAAATATGTTTGGTCTTGAAGCAAAAAGGTGGCTGTGTTGCAGGATTAACTTTACTGCATGATTTAAACATTAAGCACATGCATGATTTCTACAAAGAGAACTACCAACACGCCGTTGTATGGGGTGGTGGTAATGTTGCGATGGATTGTTCAAGAAGTCTTGTACGTATCATGGATGATGTAAAAATCATCTATCGCCGTAGCGAAGCAGAGATGCCAGCACACAAGGGCGAAATCAAAGATGCACGCAATGAAGGTGTTATATTCCATTTCTTAGAGAATATTAAAGAAGTATTGCGTGATGAGACTGGAAAAGTAACTGGTGTAAAGGTTATTACAATGGAACTTGGTGAACCAGATGAAAGTGGAAGAAGATCAACGCACGAAGTGGTAGGTAGTGAACATATTATTCCATGTGACCTTGTTGTTGCGGCAATTGGACAAAAAGTAGACTTTAGTGTTCTAGATGAAAAACTAAATTTGACTTCTGGTCAACATCAGAGTACAATAGGAAATGTACTAATAACAGGGGATGCATATTTAGGTCCTCAATCTATCGCAACTGCAATTAAAGACGGGCGAGAAGTTGCGGCAGAAGTACATGAATCGTTTAAAGAAACAGAAAGATAGAGGGAAATATATGGATCAATATCGTACAGGAATCAATATGTTATTTGCGGCCGCAATTGGTAGAGCGGTTATATTATGCACACCATTAGCTTGGTTGGCTCCGATTAGATATTTATTAGTTCTTGCATGTTTGGCAGTTGCGGTTGGTGGTTTATGGTATCTATACCAAGCAACTGGTGGACAGAAGATTACAAACGGTTTGATTTACACAGTTTTAGCTTTTGTTGCATATCAAGTTGCGTTGGGAATCATTCGTGGTATCTTCGGAAGTATCATCACACTCGTGGTTGTAATTTGTGTACTCAGTTACCTACGCGTATACAAGTATGAAGATATCTTAAAATTTGTGAAACAATAAGAGTAAAACGTAAATAAAAGCCGAACGGAAACACGTGAATATCATTTGTGTGCCTTCGGCATTTTTTTAGGGAAATTAAAGTAATAATGATCTTAAAAATTATAAAGACTTAAGGATTTCAATGTGTTCAACAATATATAAATGTGAGAAGATTAAATTAGTCTAATTGATATTAACAACAAAAATATTATTAATACTATTCATGAAAATATAGGGGGTATTCTTATGAACAAGAAATTTTTTTAACAGGATTATGTGCAGGAATCATGCTTGTGGGTTTAGTAGGATGTGGACCTAAGGAACCAAAAACAAGATACTACAACAAGTACATCTACAAACGATACAAAGGAAACAGAAAAATAACACAACAACTACAACAAATAACTCTGAAGTAACTGAGAAGAATTTTTAAAGACTTCCCAGAGACAGATGAAAAGTACTTCACATATGAAGAATGGCAAGAAGGCTATGCTATTTATGGTTGTAGTTCAGAAGATAAAGTTATCAATGTACCAAAAACCATTAATGGAAAACCAGTCATTGCGATTGCAGAGCGTGGCTTTAGCAAATAATCAAACTTGTGAGGCAATTGTATTACCAGATACAGTTAGAGTCATCTCTAAATCTGCATTTACTCTTGATGTAAATTTAAAATTTATCCATTTAGGTAGTTCTTTAGAACGTATAGGTGATAATGCATTCAACGGATGTAATTCCTTAGAATTCGTTAAGTTCCCAGAGGAATGCAGGAAATTGGAATTAATGTATTTGCGAATGTAAAAGTAATTAAATATATAGAAATTCCTGCAAGTGTAACAGAAATCACGGATGTATTTTATTTCACAGCAAGTAATAATCCAGATGTCGAGATTCGTACACCTAAGGGATCAAAGGCAGAAGAAGTAGCGAATAGTTTAGGACTCAAGGTTGTAAACAATTAATGCAGTATTAAAATTAGTATTCATAAAGAAAGATAGTGTAGAGAAAATTCTACACTATCTTTGTTTATTTCATAAATGTGCTGATATATCCCTGGATAAAGATCCACATGATGATAAGTGGAATAATATAGGTCACATAAAGGCGTGCCCATTTAGGGAATTTGATGCCTTTTTCCTTCATTTGCTTCTGCAAGGAAGTTACCAAAGCCCCATCCATATTTGCTTGTGCAGAATAGGAGATAGATTAGACAGCCAATTGGTAGTAGGTTATTACTAACGATAAAGTCTTCTAAGTCCATAATATTTGTGCCTGCACCTAACGGTGTAATGTTTTGCAATACATTAAATCCTAATATACATGGTAGTGATAATACAATAATGACGATTGCGTTGATGAGTGAGGATTTCTTAACGGATACTTTTGTTGAGATCAGAGCTAAAGCCAATCATATTTTTGGAAGATAGCGATAACTGTTGAAAAGAGCTGCGAAGGACATGAATAAGAAGAATAATGCTCCCCATAATTGTCCTAAGAACATGTGGTTAAATATATTTGGTAATGTCACAAATATAAGTTTTGGTCCTTGTGATGGTTCTACACCAAATGCGAAACACGCTGGGAAGATAATGAAGCCTGCCATGATTGCCACAAGTGTATCTAGTCCTAGTACGTGTAATGCTTCGCCAGCTAGTGTACGTTTTTTTATCGATATAGCTGCCGAAGATTGTCATTGCGCCAATACCGATACTAAGTGTGAAGAAGGATTGACCAAGCGCTGCGAAGATAACTTTACCAATCCCTACCTCTTGAATCGCTGCGAAATTTGGTTTGAGGTAGAACTCGAGTCCTGCTTGTCCTCCTTTTAAGAAGATGGAGTTGATTCCTAGTGCTACCATTAAGATGAGTAGGGCAACCATCATCTTAGAAGTGATTTTTCTCTACTCCGTTTTTGTAGTCCTTTAGAACAGATACCAAAACAGAGTATGACTGTAATTGCCATGTAGATAAACATTGTAAGTGGTTGATTCATTAGGTTACTAAATTGTTCGCCAACTGCAGTTGCGTCTAAACCATTGAAGTCTCCACGTAATGTCTTGAAGAAGTATAGTAATAACCAGCCTGTGATAGTTGTATAGTACATCGCAAGCAAGTAATTGCCGCCCATACCGAACCATTTGTAGATATGCCACTTGGTTCCTTTTTGGTTCTAATTCATCAAAGGCGAGGGCAAGACTTTTTTTGGCTACCTCTACCAACTGCATATTCCATAATGATGATTGGTAGACCTAGTAATATTAAACATGCAATATAGATTAGTACGAAGGCTGCTCCACCATATTGTCCGACGATGTACGGGAATCTCCAGACGTTACCTAAGCCAATTGCACAACCTGCGGATAATAAGATAAAGCCGAGGCGTGATGAGAGTTTTTCACGTTCCATAAGTTATACCCCTTTTTAATAATGTCCTTATCATACCAAATTCTTTTTAGAAGTTTTTATATAAAATGTAAAAATATGAAAAAAAGATATAGTTTTATGAAAAATAATTACTATATCTTTTTCAAAAATAATATTTTAAGTATTTATACGGCTTTTTTTCAATCTTTTTCGAAGTTAGCGCTATTTGTTAATACAACGATCACAGTATCTGGATGATTTGCGTCTTTGATCTTAGCACGGTCGAAAGTAATTAATTTATCACCAGCATGGATAACATCATCTTGTTTTACAAATGCTTCAAAGCCTTCGCCATTCATCTGTACTGTATCAACCCCGACGTGAATGAGTACTTCTAAACCGTCCTTAGATTGTAATCCAATTGCGTGCTTTGTAGGGAATAACATCATCACTGTTCCATCAAATGGAGCGTAAACTGTTCCTTCTGTTGGGACAATACCAACGGATTGACCCATTGCTTCGCCTGCAAATACTGGATCTGGGATTTCACTTGCAGGAATAACTTTTCCCTTTACTGGAGATAGGACTGTACCTTTTTCTGTAGTGATGATAGCTTCTGCTGCAGTGGATGGTGCTGGTGTTGTAGTTGTTTGTGGTTCTTCTGTCACATCATCCTCGTGCCAGAACAAGAATGTTAGTATAAAGGATGTTCCGCCTGCTACAAGTAGCAGGATAGAATATGTGAGTGGATTTGAAGCGATGAGGAAGCCTGGAATACCTGTTACACCGTTGGCTGTTGCGCCAATTTGGAAGATAGCTCCTACAAGAGCACCAACTGCACCTCCAATCGCAGCGAATACAAATGGCTTCATCAAGCGTAGATTTACACCGAAGATAGCTGGTTCTGTAATACCTAGAGAAGCGGATAATGCGGATGGAATTGCAATTGTCTTACGCTTTGCGCTCTTTGTCTTTAGACCGACTGCTAAGCAGGCGCCAAATTGTGCAAAGTTTGCAGCAGAAGCGATTGGCATCCATGTGTTCAATGCGCCTGTACTAAGCATTCCTAATTCAATCGTGTTATACATGTGATGTAGACCCATGACAACAGTAACTGGATATAGAGCACCCATTGCTAGAGCTCCAAAAGGATTAGCAACGAGTACTGTTGCGGCAGATAATACCCATGTTTCTAGTGCCGCAAATACAGGTCCAATAATCATGAATGTTGCTAGGGCTGTTAATAATACAGTTGTAAGTGGTGTTACGAATAAGTCAATCATTTCAGGGACAATCTTATGTAGTTTGATTTCAATCTTACTCATTACCCATACGGCAATCACAACTGGAATTACGTGTCCTTGGTAGCCCAATTGGTTTACTTGCCCAAGTGTATAGCCGAAGATATTGATACCTTTACCAAATAGATACCAAACTTCATATCCATTTGCGGCTGACCAACCGTTTGTTAGTGCTGGGTGAACCATCATAAGTCCAATAACTGCACCTAAGAAGATATTTCCACCGAATACATGTGCTGCAGATACCGCAACAAGTACTGGTAGGAATGCAAAGGATGTATTAGAAGCCATATCTAAGAATGCATACCAGTCTGTTGATGCAAAGGATGGGATAGCCTTACCTAACGCTTCTACAAGACCCATCATTAAGCCAGCAGCTACAATCGCTGGTAAGATAGGTACGAATACATCACCAAGTGTCTTGATGAGTTGTTTCCACCATGGCATTTGAGAAGCTGCTGCAGCCTTAACATCATCCTTACTGCCACCAGTTACTCCGCTAATCGCAATAAATTCATCATAAACTTTATTAACAGTGCCAGTTCCAATGATAATTTGTAGCTGTCCACTGGAATTAAATACACCCTGTACACCTTGAACATTCTCTAACGTTTTTTTACGTCAACTTTACTGTTGTCCGCAATCACTAGACGTAAGCGTGTAGCACAGTGCGCAGCACTGATAATATTCTCTTTACCACCTAGTGTCGCAAAGATTTCTTCTGCACATTTTCTATAATTAAGTTCCATAAATTGAGCCCCCTTCTTTTTATGTAATAGCTCGGTTTTATTGTACATGAAAAATATAAAATAAAATACGTTGTGTTTCATAAAGGAAAAAAACATGAGTATCAATACACTCATGTTTATGTTTGTTTATGATCGATACGATATTGATTAGGTGTACTACCTGTATGTTTCTTAAAGAATGTATAGAAGTAATTTGAGTTTTCTAGACCGAGTTGTGCAGAGATTTCTAACGTGGATAAATCTGTATCGGTGAGAAGTTTCTTTGCTAGTTCAACACGGCTGATATTGATGTATTCTTTCATAGACAATTCGTATTGAGACTTAAAGATTCGGTTTAAATAGGTAGCGTTATAATCCATAGAGTCCGCAACACTATCTGCAGTTAAGTCTGTATCACATAAATGCTCATCAATATATGCCTTCGCATTTGATACAAGATCAAGTATCTTTTCTTCTTTCATATTTGTAAGATACTGACTATATGCATGCATGAGATTTAGGATATATGCGTTAATCTCTTGAATATCTGTAATTGTATTGAGCTTATTTTCAAACTGGTAGGTTGGTAAGCTTGATATGGATGCGATAGAACGAATACGATCACGTAAGCTAGAATATAACTTTGTATAGAAGAATAACAGCGAATTGTAATGCAAGGATTTCATTAGATTAAACCACTCTTGGAAGGATATTGTTATTTCTTCTTTGCGACCATGCTCGAGTGTATATAGTAATTGTTGTTCTGCTTCTTGAATTGTAGAGAAATTTGTCATGAAATGTGGCATATCAGATTCTGTATAGAAGAATTTAGTAGAATCTAAGATACGTAGGTAATAGAGTTGGGATAGTTTTTGATACGAGGTATATACTCTTGAGAAAGGTTTTGGGTCACCGAGGAATACCTTAATGTGATGTGTTTTCGCATAATTAGAAAGCTCATCAATATCTACTGTATTTGAGATGACGGTATGTAGGTTGTTAATGGTGTGTACTTCTTTATTGTCACCAAATAATGTAAGGATATTTTTTTGTTGGTTAGATTATCTAAGATACAGATGTAGATGTCACTTGTTGTGTCAAAATCCAAGTTATTTCTTAATAGAGGAAGCTTTTGATTCATGAGTAGTTTTGTAAGATAGTCTTGTTTGGCTTTATGTGTCGCTTCTTCCATCTTATGTTGTTGGTCATGGATCCAAAGTGTAACAGCGTTATTTACACTATTTTTTTAGAAGATGATTTAAGCTCAAACTTATCCATAATTTCATAGAGAGGTGTGTAGTAATACTTATTGATGAAATATCCCAGAATTAAGATTAGGATGAAGGTAATGACAATAATCTCTAAAAATAATGGAAGATACGAAGAAATACTACTGATGATAGTATTGGATTTAACCTGTTTGATGATATATAAACTATAGTCCTGTTGGTAAGAGTAGAAGTATACATAGTCACCGATGGTTTTGAAGTGACTATCATTATCGGAAGTAAAGTCTAGGGTTTCAATCGGTAGACTAGAATCTGCAGATGAACTAAAAAACTTATCCATTTCTGGTTCGTATATAAATTCAGTAGCCTCTGTATCTCTAAATAGGGAACGATTGAATAAATAAGCGTCAATATTTACAACCATGGATACTTGTGTATCTCGAAAATCCGTAAATTGTAATGTATAAACCCATACGTTCTTCGATAGTTGGCGTAGGCGCAATAAATGGCTGTTAGGCGTAAAAGCATCCTTATCATGAAATTGATCTAAAACGGATGAACCTGAACTGGTTGTATATACCGTATTCGAAGCTTTGTTTAATAGGTAAATAGAATGAATAAATGGGTTTGTACTATCTAAAGCATGTAAGGTACGTAGGTATTTTGTGGCTTGTGTTGGGGATAAATCTGTTGCGTTACGTAAACTGATGGCTTCACTTGAATAGAAGGTATTATATGCTGCATAACGAACAGTATCTAAGGAGTGTGCCATCAGATTCTTGAAGTTTTTCTTGTGTTTTTAATGTGATAATCAATCAAACTTTTTCTTTTTTTGAGTCATTGATACTCTTAAACAACAATAGAGTTACGAAGATGAAAAATAATGCGATAATCAGAATCAATCGCTTTCGTAATCTATCAATACTGTTCTGTAATTTCGTAGATTCATTCATAAGTAGGCACTTTTCTAGATATTTAAATAATTGATATTCACATAATATCACAATTTTTTTAAGTTTTAAATATGAACTAGTATTCCTACAATATGATTAGTAAGTGAACTCAGGAGGAAAGAAATCATGAAAAAAATTTTTTTCTTACTACTTGCGGCATCCGCAATGTTAATTGGATGCACAAACAAACCTGCATCAACTTCCCACTACAACAACTGAAAATACTAACTCAGGTGGAAAGTCAAAGGTTATGTTGTACTCCTCATTAAAGGAACAACAGTTAGAAGCTTTTAAAGGAAGGATTTGAAGCTGCTCACCCAGAATATTCTTTAGACTACTACGCAGCTGGCACATCTAAGGTTGCGACAAAGATTGCTACAGAAAAGCAGTCTGGTCAAATCGCAACTGACTTAGTATGGATTGGTGACCCATCCAACTATGTAACTTTCAAGGAACAGGGAATCTTAGAAGCTTATGAATCACCAGAAGCTGCTAGTATCGACGCAAAGTTCAAGGATCCAGAACACTTCTACACAGGCGCACGTCTTGTCGTTATGGGATTAACAACAAACACAAACACAGTTCCAGAAAATGAAGTTCCAAAGACTTGGAAAGACTTATTAAAGGATGAATTCAAGGGCCAGATTGTTATGACAGACCCAGGTGAATCCGGAACAACATTCTACTTAGTAGCTAGCTTGATGAACAATCCAGAATATGGTGTTGAATTCTTCGAGAAGTTAAAGGAACACGGTGCTGAATTAGAATCAGGTACAACTTCTACACATACAAAGGTAGCAGCAGCTGCTTATAAGGTTGCGATTGGTGTTGACTACGTTACACAGTCTCTAGCAGATAAGGGTTCTACAATTCGTTTCACATATCCAGAAAAGGATCTAATCGCTGTATCTAGTCCAATCGCATTACTCAAAGACTCACCAAACCCAGAAGGTGGTAAGGCTTTATATGACTACATCCTTTCTAAGGAAGGACAAGAAATTCTAGCGAAGAATGACACAATGCCAATTCGTGGAGATGTTAAGAAGGAAGGCACATTGTCATTAGATGAGATTATCGCTCGTGCAATGGTTGCGGATGATAAGGCAATCGCTGAACAGAGTGCAGAAATCTTAGAGAAGTTCGACAAGATTTTCAAATAAACAACTAGGAGAAAACCATGGCAAAAGTACAATTTAACGATGTATCTTTTAGCTATGGAGACAAAAAGATTATCCAAAAACCTATCATTAGAAGTAAAATGATGGCGAAATTATGGGTGTAATTGGACCCTCAGGGTGCGGTAAAACTACATTGATTAGACTTCTCTGTGGTTTTATCAAGCCTGAAACAGGGTCCATTTTTATTGGAGAAACTTGTGTCTTCGACGCTAAAAAGAGAATTAATATCCCACCAGAGAGAAGAAATATTGGTGTTGTATTCCAAGACTATGCGGTATGGCCACATTTAACAGTATTGGAAAACGTAAAGTATCCATTAAAGAAGAAGAGAATGGATAAGAAACAAATGCAGGAAATCGCAATGAATGCGCTCAAGCAGGTACAGATGGAAGGTTATGCAAACCACTTACCATCACAGTTGTCCGGTGGACAACAGCAGCGTGTAGCGATTGCCAGAGCACTTGTATCATCAAAAAGAATTAATTGTTTTAGATGAACCAATTACAAACTTAGACTTGAAACTACGTCAAGAGATGTTGAAGGAAATCCGTGAGATTCAGGCAACAATTGGTACAACAATCGTATATATCTCACATGACCAAGAAGCTTCTTTAGAGCTATGCGATCGCTTGGCAATCATGGATCAACAAGGTAACATCCGTCAGTTAGGTAACGACTACAATATCGTTATGAAGCCTAAAGATCGTTATATCTTTGAATTCGTAGGTATTTCTAACTTCGTAGATGTTGTGACGAAGGAAGATGGCATCTATATTAATACGCAAAATGGTTTTGTGAAGTTAGATGAAAAGTCTGCACTCGGAAAATCCTACAAAGGCATATCAATTAGCATTTAGACCAATGGATGCAGTATTTGATAATGAAAGTCCTATCAAGGGTAAGGTAGTTACAGAAACTTTCCTAGGAAATATTACAAACTACTTTTATTCAATTAGGGTGATAAACAAATCCGTCTTCAACAATCTGCTTTAGATGTAATGAAGTATGGTAAGGCAAAAGGAAGGCCAGGAAATTGGCTTGAAGTTTGTTCGTAAGTTCTATTATGAAAAGGAGGAGGCATAATGTTTAAGCGTAAAACGTTGAATAATGATTTAGCTGCGTTAGACGGTCGTAAGTTTTCTTTAGATAAAATTATGATTATCGCAAGCTTTATCATTCTTGCGATTATTGCAATCGTTCCAGTTGCCTCCATTATCGTGAATGCTTTATTCGTAGATGGAAAAACTAGCATTAGATAGTTTCTTCAAAGTTCTATTGAATAAAGAAAATATCGGTGCGATGTGGAATACAATCTCCATCGCATTCTGGGTAACAATTTTTCGGTACTATCATGGGCTTGTTCTATGCATGGTTACTAGGACGTAGTGATATTCCTATGAAGGGATTCATGCGTGCATTATTTAGTATTCCATACATGTTCCCTCCATTCTTTGGAGCCATGGCTTGGGACTTATTGTTATCGGGTAGAGGTGGATATTTAAATAACTGGTTAATGTCTACATTCCACTTAACAAAGGCACCTATTAATATTAACTCCATCTGGGGAATTATCTTCGTTGAAGTTTCTTACTACTTCCCATTTGTATTCATGCAGGTAGTAAGTGCATTAGAGAGAATGGACCCAACACTAGAAGAATCTGCACGTATTGCGGGTGCTTCACAGGGGTATGTTATTCGTAAGATTACATTACCACTTGTTAAGCCTGCAATTTCATCTGGTGCGTTATTGATTACGATCTCATCATTATCACACTTCGGTGTTCCTTCTATCTTAGGATTCTCACAGAATATCTACACATTACCAACACGCATCTTCCAGCTCATTAACCGTGCGGCTGGTGACTTCCAGGGTATTCGCGAAGCGACAATTCTATCTATCTTATTAGTTGTTGTTGTATCTGTAGCACTTGTATTACAGAAGGCTATCTTGAAATCTGGAAGCTATGACATTATCAAGGGTAAGAGTATGCGTCCAACCGTAATTAAATTACGTTCCGCTAAGATTCCTCTCTTGATTATTTCTATCGTGACATTAGTTATCATCGTAGTAGTTCCATTAGGAATGATCTTCTTAGTTGGTCTATTGAAGTCTTACGGTCTACCACTTGTTCCAAGTAACTTTGACTTCAGCAACTATACAAATATCTTATTCAACAACAAGATGGTTCGTGATGGTGTTTCTAACTCCTTGATCCTAGCAGTAAGCTCAGGTATCTTTGCGATGTTACTAGGTGTAATGATTGCTTATGTAATCATCAAGATCAAGCCAAAGGGAAAGGGTGCTTTGGAATTCTTAGCTACACTTCCATACTCTTTACCAGGAACAGTACTTGCAATCGGTGTCATTCTTGCATGGTCTGGTAAGATTTTAAATATTAACTTATATAACACATTGTGGATTATCTTCATTGCATATATTGCACGTTACTTGTCATTCTCTATGAACGCAGCTTCTGCTGCCTTAAGACAGGTACACCCATCCTTGGAAGAGGCTTCACGTTCTTGCGGTGCATCTCACACAGAATCCCTCAAGGATATTACACTTCCACTCATCCGTCCTGCGATGTTATCAGGCTTCTTCCTAATCTTCTTGCCAGCAATGCGTGAATTAACAACAAGTTCACTCTTGTATGGACCATATACAAGAACATTGGGTGTAGCTATCTACATGTTACGTAGTGATGGATACATTACACAGGCTTCAGCACTTGCAACTCTAACAATCTTATTGATTGTTGTTGTAAACTGGATTATCAACTTTATTACAAAGGAAAGAAAGGGCGTATAAGTATGAATCAGATTGAATTAATAAATGTAAGAAAAGACTATACGACCAAAACATTAGGTACAGTGACAGCAGTAAATAACTTCAACCTAACGATCAAGAAGGGTGAATGTTTCTCGTTTTTAGGTCCTTCTGGTTGTGGTAAGACAACAACTCTACGTATGCTTGCAGGTTTTGAAGATTTAAGTGATGGTGAAATTCGTTTAGAGGGTAAGGTTGTATCCAATAAGGCGAAGAACTTATACGTTCCACCTGAACACCGTAACTTAGGAATGGTGTTCCAGGCATTCGCTGTATGGCCACACTTAAACGTATTTGATAACGTTGCATTCCCGTTACAAGTTCAAAAACGCCCAAAGGCAGAGATTGAGGAACGTGTAAATCTTGCGCTTAAACAGACGAACTTATTAGACCAAGCAAAGGTATTCCCATCTGATTTATCTGGTGGTGAACAACAGAGAATTGCGTTAGCACGTTCTATCGTTGTTAACCCAGGTATCTTATTATTAGATGAGCCTTTATCAAACCTTGATCCAAAGTTAAGAGAGAGTATGCGTTTTGAAATCAAGCGTCTACAAAAGGAATACAACTTCACAATCGTATTCGTAACGCATGACCAATCAGAAGCCTTAGCATTATCTGATCGTCTACTTGTAATGAACAAGGGTGAAATTATTCAAATCGGCACACCACAAGAACTCTACAACAAGCCAGTAAGTTTATTCGTGCATAACTTCTTAGGTGAATCTAACTTCACAAAGGTTGAGTATAGAGATGGCAAGGTATATGCCGATGGTGATACAACACAACCACTACCATGTGATATCAAACACATGGATAAAGCAGTAAAACTTGCAACTAGACCTAGTGAGATTGAAATCAATCATGAGTCTGGTATCAAGACGAAGATTACAAAGCGTATTATCTTATCTGAATATACAGAATACTATGTAAGTTTAGGTACACAGGAATTAAAGATTCAAGCACCACACCATCAAGTACTAGCAGTGGGTGATGAATGTTATATCCGTTTAGTAAACCCTGTATATTATGATGCGGAAGAACGTAATCTAACACACACTGAATAAACATAAAAGAGGCTGTAACGATTAAGTAAATTTTATAGATTTACTTGAGGCGTACAGCCTCTTTTCTTGTGCTGTTTTCATATGTTGGTGTAAATTTTTATAAAAGTAGATGTTTTTATATCTATTTTTGGGCACACTAAAAAAACAACCTGTCCCATATAAAGCTATTTTTAGGATAGTATCATCCTCATCTTCTTTTGGTGATATTTCATCAGATTGAATCCCATACATGATCAAATAGAGCTCGTTTTTCCACATTCTCCATTCCTCTTCTATGGATTCTGTTATATTGCCAATCATTCTTGATTATTCCAAATGTTCCTTCGGCCTGTATACATCTCTGTTGTCTTAGTTGTATTCCGGCTTCACTATCTAAGAGTTCCTTCGCATGTGCCTTCAGTTCATCGAGAATCGGATTGATATGAACTTCTCGTTTCTTGGCTTTTGTACATTCCTTTTTGAGTGGACATCTATTACATGTCTTACATTCCCACACTTGTGTAATGCATGGATAGTCAGACTTTGTATTTTCACTATCACGTTTGTATATGAACTCTCTACCTTGTGGGCATATCAATTTCCCGTTTTCTTCTCTCAACAGGTTCTCTTTTCGATAGATGTCTTTCTTGAACTTGGTTGTCTTTTCATATCGATAGTTTTGATATTTGAGATAACCTTCGATATCTTTTTCTAAACAGTACATATAGTTGTCATAACTTCCGTATCCCGCATCTGCTACGACGATACCTGGATATTCTTGATATCTTTTCTCATAGCTGTCCATGAACGGAATGAATGTCTTCATATCACTTCTAGCATTGCTTACCATGACATTCATGATGAATTCATCCGATTCTGCTAGTTGTACGTTATACCCAGGCTTGAATACTCCTGTATTGTTGTAGTAGTCATACTTCATATGCATAAATGTCGCATCATGGTCTGTCTTACTATAACTGTTTCTATCACTTCCACAAGTATCGATACGCTCTTGGCATTCCTTCAATTTTTTTCATTGAGCTTCTTGAGTTCCTCATATGCCTTCTGTACCGGTATCTTGCGGTGTCCTTTCCCTAATACGAATTGGACTTTATTCTTTGAACACCACAGGTATATTGAAACGATGTATCCTCCGATAGCCTGTGTATCTTCATAGCTTTCTGTATAGGAGATGTTTGTTAGTTTTGTAAGCTGTCCAATTGTCTCTGCTATTCTTGTGAGTGTCTTTTTCTTTTTGTCTTTACAGCGGTCTTCTTCCATACGAAGCTGAACTTATTGGCATTAGCTTCCATGGAGGTTCCATCGATGTATAAGATACGTGCATTTACCTTCATCTTCTTACAGATGACCAACACGATCTCTGTAAATATATCTGAAGCGTTACCTTTGATTTGATTCGATATGAATCTTTGAAAGGCCATGAAAGATGGTCTTTCATCTTGGCAAAGATACATAAAGCGGATATCTGTCTTACATTTTTCTTCTATGGCTCGTAGACTATAGATATGATTCATATACGCAAATAAAATGACTCTCATCATCATGATAGGATCATACCCTTTGGTTACCTTTATGAGATCGGATAAACCTCCTCAAGTTGATACTATTTACGATCTCTAGGAAAGACCACATTGGATCGAGTTTATCAATGACCAATGATAAATCTATTGGTAAACGCAATTGATATGGGGTATAATCTATTACGTGGGTTAGATTATAATTTATTGTGTTTTCCATACATAAATTATAACTAAAAATAAAATGTCCTTCCTCTTAATTTAGAGGTTGGACATTTTTATTTTCTAGGCTGTTATGCGTTACAGCCTCTTTGTTGTGCTTATCTACTGATATTTAGTGCTAGAGCACCGTAAATACCTGCTTTTGTTGCCAAGCTTTGCTTGATGAATTTGTATACCATCAAAGCCTGGAATAACATATTTTTGATATGCTTTTTTTATATTGTTAAATACATATTCTTGTTCAAGGATACCACCCCCAAGAATGAATAGTGGTACGTTAAATACGTGTGTTAATGAACATAAACCAACCGCAATTTGTTCAATCCAAGCATCTAATACTGCTTTGATTTCAGGCTCATCTAAGTGCTCAAATAGAACTCTTCCATTTGTAATGCATGGATTAACTTTCTGTGCATTCTTGATGAGTGCAGTTGTAGATGCGAGAGATTCATAACTACCATCCCATGGTTTATTAACTGTTGTAGATTGCAATATCATACCACCTAACATCACGCCTGCAGATTTACCTGCTCCATAGTATGGCTGACCATTTAGGTATACACCTCCACCAATGCCAGTGCCATATGTTAGACATATGAAATCTTTGTAGCCTTTACCTGCGCCGTATTGATTTTTCACCACGAGCTGCGGCGTATACATCATTTTTCAACTGTAACTTTGACATGGAATTCATCTTCGAATATTTTCTTTACTTGCATGCCGGTATAACCTGGCATGTTTTCATTTGCGTAGTGGATAGAACCATCATCGTTATTGACTTGTCCACAGGTGCTAATGCCGATGCCATCGTAGGGCATGTATTGTTTGATAAATGTAATACAGCGGTCAATTACATCTTTTGCGCCTTGTTTTGCAAGCGTTGGAATTTCTGCCTCCTGTACGAGTACTTCATCTTCAAAGATTCCCACTTTGATGTTTGTACCACCGATGTCTAGAGTAATAATCTTACGCATCTAAAGCCGCCTTAAACTTCTTTGTAATTTCAAGTGGTCTAGTGATTGCGGAACCTACAACGACAGCGTGTACACCAATGTCCATCGCATGACGGCACTGTTCAGGTGTTGAGATATTTCCTTCCGCAATAACAGGTTTACCACACTGTTCTACCAGTGTCTTAATCATTCTGTATGGTGGTAGGCTGCAGCCCTTTGTGTACTCTGTATAGCCTGCCATCGTTGTGCCAATTAAGTCAAAGCCAATCTCTGCCGCATGAATGCCTTCTTCAATGTTGGAACAATCTGCCATGAATAATTGATCTGGATATTTTTCACGTACTGCCTTGAAGAAGGTATCTAGGTCTAATTGACCAGAACGTGTACGCTTTGTGGCGTCCATGGCTATGATTTCAACACCAATTTCGACTAACGCATCAACTTCCTTCATTGTTGGTGTGATGTATACATCTGGTGCATCTTCATAGTCGATTTTGATAATACCGATAACCGGTAAATCAACTGTCTTTTTAATCTCAATGATATCCTCTACGCTATTTGCGCGAATTCCTTTAGAACCACCTAAATATGCGGCATAAGCCATTCTAGACATGATGTAACTGCTGTGTAATGGCTCGCTAGGTAATGCTTGACAAGAGACAATTAATTGTCCCTTGATTGCGTCTAAAATCTGTTTATTTTTTTCGTTCATATGTTTTTTTACTCCTGATAGTTTCATTGTATACACTTCAAAAGAGTATTTGACAATCTGTTCTTTTTTGGGGGCATAACTAAAAACAAATACAAGGATGGAAAAATTATGGAAACGAAAAATTCAATATGGCGCAAGAGAGCTAAAGGTTTTAAAAACCTATGATACTGTCATTGTCGGTGGAGGTAGTGCAGGTAGTTCTGCTGGTTATACTTCAGCTAAGAATGGCTTTTCTACATTGATTATTGATAAGGCGATTCGATTAGGTGGTAGTGCCACAAATGCACTTGTAACACCAATGATGCGATCCTTTACAAATCATCATCAGAATTTCTATGATCTTGAAAATGAGATGAAGAAATATGGTGAAACACGTGACCAACACGGAACTGCACAAAGATGGTTCTCCGCTGAGGCAATGGCAGATGCATGGGAAAGTCTTTATACAAGCTGTGGTGGAGAATTACTCTATGATGCGTCTGTTTGTGATGTGATTTTTAGAAGACAAAAAAATATTCAGTATGTAATCGCCAATACGATTGAAGGCTTAGTTGCGATTAGTGGAAGGCAGTTTGTGGATGCTAGTGGTGATGCAGTGCTATCACGTCTATCTGGTGTAGAAGTATTGTGTGGTGATGAAGAGGGAATAACCAGATTACTTCACTACGCTTTGAGGTAGGTGGTATCGATATTGAGAAATATCGTGAATATGTATTCTCACTAGATGATACATACAGTATTCATCGTATTAAGGGTGACCAGTTTGAATCAGCGATGGTAGCTGGTAAGAACTTTGCGATGGAGCCACTATTCCGAAAGGGTGTAGAGGCAGGTATTCTGATTCCACAGGATTTACACTATTTCCAAAACTTTACAATTCCTGATAAAACAGGAGTAATGTCATTTAATTGCCCTCACCTAGTGGATTTAAAGAATAATACGCATGCGCTAGAGCGTTCCGCTGCTATCGTATATGGTCATCAGTGTATTCGTCGTCTTGTTCGTTTCTTGAAGGAAATGATGCCAGGTTTTGAAAACTGTTATTTGGTACAGGTGGCGAATATGCTAGGTGTACGAGAATCATGGCAGATTGTTGGTAAACTTTTGATGCATGAAGAAGACTATCCAAGAAAGGCTAGATACGAAGATGCAGTAGCACGTGGGGATTGGTATATCGATGTCCATTCCGCAAATAAGAGTTTGGTACACCAGATTTCTTATCAACCAGGTGATTACTATGAAATTCCATATCGTGCGATGGTAACAAATGAAGTGGAAAATCTTGTTGTGGCAGGAAGATGTATCTCTACAACGTTCTTGATGCAGGCAAGTGTTAGAATTATTCCAACCTGCATTGACATGGGTGAAGCTGCAGGTATGGCAACAATACTTGCAAATCAATCTGATACTCCACTCAATGCGTTAGATGGCAAGGATATCGCAGAAAAACTAGGTGAATATCACTAATCAAAAATCAAGTACTCTATCATTGGAGTACTTTTTTTATGTAAAATAAGCTCAAGTGAAAAGTTAAATTCCACTTCTAAAGAATAAAAAAATAAAGTGGAAGTAAGTTATTCAGAAATAGTACTATCAAGGGTCAATAACCTAAGATGGTACTATTTTTTTAAGTTGAAAATGATTATATTTTAGTTAGAATGAAGATGAAGTTACAGAAAAATGAGCGCATGAAAGGTAGGCAGAATCTACTGTTCAAAAAATTTGTAAGAGTTGATTCTACTTCGTTCTCTGATGAAAGTTAAATACCGACCCTTCGTGTGTGATTGATTTTGAAACTTTTGAGTTATCTTCTTACTTTAGAAGATATGGTTTTAGAATTACTTCGTCTGCAGCGATTTCGGTAATTCCAAAATCATGAAGTCTCTTAGCCATTTCTTCGTTGTAGAAATGGAGCAGCTGTATGGATGATCTTCCGTGCAGCTTTTCTTTTGGATATGAGTTGATATTGGTACTGATAAGATTTGCCTTTTCTTGTGATGTAAGTCCCAATGCATGGAGATCGCATCCCTTTGGACATATCTCTCTTACCAATAAATGCACGTTCTCTAGACTTCCTTTCTGCCAAGAGGCCATCGAATCACAGTAGAACATACGTGTCCTACGCATTCCATCTTCACGTATCTCAGCTTCTTCAGCTAGAATGAATTCACTTCCTCTGTCTGTTAATATGACCTCAACTTCTTTTTCAAACATTTCTTTTCCTAGTATCTTTTCCAATAATAGGATTCCATCCAACATATGTAAGGAGTCCTTTACTGTTTGATAGATACATATCAAGAGGTCATACTCTCTGAATTTGAAGGTCTGTAGGAAAGGACCATTGGATATGCCGTTGTATACCGTATCCATCTCTACGACCTTGGCATCGGAATTCTTTTCCATATATATCAAGAAGTCGGAGTACTTTCTTCCTATCAGGTATCGATTGTCTTTGCGTGGCTTGTATGTATTGCGCTTTTGTTTGGACATCTTTCGTCTTACGACACGTTTCAAATCGATGGCGCTGATCGATACGCCCACATCTTGGAAGACACCATTTTCGATATAGTTGTATATCGTCTTTTCTGATAACTTGATTTCTCTGTGACTTTGGAGAATAGAGTAGATGGACTGACCTTTCTTGAGCAGTGGTAATAAGAGTTCACCGAGCTGCTTGATATCATTTACTGTCGCATTGACACCTTGTCGTGAAGATGTAAGTGTCATCTGGTAGTCGTGCTGTGCATCGAGGGCAGAGTATCGATATTTGTCATAACGGCAGGAGCGATAGTTTCCACATCCATTACAAGCTCCTGGCGACTTGTCCCTACGAGTACATTTGAAAGGGACATAATCGATACAATCAAGAGTACAATAGCGTTCATGTTTACAGCGTTTGTAGTTAGCGCACTCTAGAGGCAGATTACATTTGTATGCAAGGACACGATGGAGTTTGATTTCTTTTCCTATGGTCGATTTGTCTTTACCGAGAGTAGTAGCGATAGCTTGTTTGGTAGAACCATTTTCGATACCAGTTTCGATGATCAGTCTATCTGAATAAGACATATGTGAATTCTTCGTTAACATAATATTTTCCTCCTGAGAACACGAAGAATCGGCACTTATATTGAACTAGAAGTGTAAGAGTAAATTCAACTAGAGTTTGGTGAATAACTAAATTCAACTTTCATACCTTAGAAGTGGAATTTAACTTTTCACTTGAGGGTTTTTATGTAAAATAAGAAAGCGTTTACATTTTTATGTATTGCATTTCTTGAAAAGATAGGTGTATTTTTAGAAAGTACGATTTATTTCGGAGTCCGAATTAAAGGAGCTTGCATGGGAAAAATCAGGGTTAAAAAGATATTAAAAAAATCAGAATACGAATTTAATCATGCAACAGATCATGCAAGCAAGGAGTATCTCACGTATAGAGCTTGCACAGGAAACTGGTTTATCACCAAGTACTGTTAGTTCAATTGTTGGAGATTTGCTAGGCAAAGGTATCATTGTAGAAACCGGTACACAGACTGTAGAAAAGGGTAGAAGCCGTAAAGACTTTATCTATCGCTGCAGATTTTTGGTAGTGTTGCAGTATTTGAAATCAGTCAGACGTTCTGTCTTCTTTCTGTCTCTTTGATATGTGTCTAGAAACGCTTGTCTCAACATGCATTACAAAACAGAGAGTAACAGGAAATGACTTGTTTGAACTACTTTGGTAGATACGGTAAGCGATTACGCGGACCATAACATATCTTGGGAATTGGCTTTATTACTGCATGATGATATACAGCCTAGTGACTTGAACACCATCTATGATACGGGATACGCATCTGCGACGATTAGTTTGGAGAAGTGCACTCAGTAGCCAATTACATATTCCAGTCAGTGAAGAAACATGTAGTAGCTTTACAATCACAAATGCATTCAATGAAGAAACACTGCATGGAAATGTAAATTGTGCACATGTGATGGTTGGGGAAAAGGTATTTACAACGATTACAATCGATGGGCAGAAAAGTTCCACTACGCTCTGAATTCTGCAAAAGGAATTATTATCAGAAAATACAGGGACAAAGGAAGTTAATCAACTACTCAACATGTTATGTACGATGTTTGATATCGAAAAAGATCTTCATGATGGGTACGGACTTTCAGTTCTATCAGAAAACTCAAACTTCAAAATAAACATGTGGAACTGATACAGGTATACACAGAAAGATACGGATGCTTTATCACCACTTATGGCTGAGAAAGTCAGAAATGAATTGTTATTTGTTTAGGAACTAACGACAACATGTCGTGTTCATATAGGAAAGGGGAATTTGAATATGCTTCAAGGTATTTTTAATTATTTTTAGCCTTCGTTATCATCGCAGCATTGATGATGACAAAAAAAGATTCCTACATTACTAGCGTTACCTTTAATGGCAGTTGTAATCTGCTTGATTGCTGGTGTTCCAGCAATTGGTGTAAACGCTGATGGTGTAGCAATCGGATGGTTGCAGGCAGTTCTAGAAGCTGGAACTGTTCGTATGGGCGCAGCTATCATGGCGGTTATTTTTCGGTTCATGGTTAGGGTCAATTAATGAACAAGACAGGTATTACAGAAAATATCATTAAGAAATCCGCCGAATTAGGTGGCGATAAGCCATTAGTCGTAACACTGATTCTATGTGTTGCGGTAGCTTTACTCTTTACAACATTAAGTGGACTTGGCTCCATCATCATGGTTGGTTCTATCGTATTACCAATCTTGATTTCTATCGGTGTTCCAGCTTTATCAGCAGCATCAATCTTCTTAATGTCATTCACAACAGGTTTAACATTCAACATTGCAAACTGGAAGATGTTTGCAGGTATCTTCTCACTTGAAATCGATCAGATTCGTAACTTTGAGATTTACCTCATGGCAGCTACAGCAGTAGCTACATTAATCTTGATCTTCGTTGAATTCAAGAAGAACGGTATCAAGTTTGCATTCTCAGCTCCAGCTAAGCAAGAAGCTAAGACAACACAACTAACTGGTGTTAGAGGTGGACTAGCAATGTTAACACCATTAATTCCCAATCGTACTTGTTGCAGGTCTTAAGGTTCCAGTTTGCCCTGCATTCATGGTTGGTATTGCATGGGCATTACTATTCACATCAACATCTTTCGCAAAAGGCAATGAACACACTTACAAAGACATGCTATGACGGTATCACAGATGCTGGTCCAGCAGTGATCTTTGATGGTAGGTATCGGTATCCTTTACTTAGCAGTTACACACCCAATGGTAAAAAGAAGTTCTCAATCCATTCTTATTAGCTGTAACACCTAAGTCTAAGATTGCGTACATCCTATTCTTCTCACTATTAGCACCATTAGCACTTTACCGTGGACCAATGAACTTATTCGGTTTAGGGTTCTGGTATCGCAGCGTTAATTATTGGTTTAGGAACATTATCTCCACTAGCAGTTATGGGTGCATTCTTATCTGCTGAACGTATCCAGGGTTGTGGTGACCCAACAAATACACAGAACGTTTGGACAGCAAACTTCTGTGAAGTAGATGTCAACAGCATTACACGTAAATTACTACCTTACCTATGGGTAATCGCAGTATTTGGTGTAGTATTATCAGCCGTATTATTTTTCAATTAAATAAAACTGAAGGGTGCTTATTCTTTAAGTACCCTCAGTTATTTAAAATGAGTACAAGTTTAACTTGTGTTGATTTTTAGATAGTCATTTGAGGAGGGTATATGAAAGTTCGTATTGGTATTGACGTAGGTGGTACATTTACAGATGCAGTTGCAATTAACAATGAAACATATGAGTTGATTGGAACAGTTAAGATTCCTACAACACACTTTGCACCTGAAGGTGTGGCAGCAGGTATCGTTCAAGTATTACACAAGATTATGGGAAGAATATAACATTCAACCGGATGATGTTGTATTTATTGCTCATGGTACAACCCAGGCAACAAACGCCTTACTAGAAGGTGATGTTGTAAAGGTAGGTGTTGTAACACTTGGTAAAGGTTTACAAGGGTGCAAAATCGAAAGAGTGATACAACAATCGATAACATCGAATTAGCAAAAAGGAAAGTATCTCTATTCTGAAAATGAGTTTGTAGATACTTCTGATACATCAAAGATTGATGAGGCAATTATCAATGCAATCAAATCTCTACAAGCAAAAGGGATGTAAGAGTATCGTTGCAGCAGAGGCATTCTCTGTTGATGATCCAACAAATGAAAATTTAGTCATTAAACATTGTACAGAGCAGAATGTTCCATCAACTGCGACAAATGATATCTCAAAGTTATATGGTCTAAAGATTAGAACACGTACAGCAGTTGTAAACGCTAGTATCATGCCTAAGATGTTAGAAGCTGCAACAATGACAGATGAATCAATCAAGAAGGCAAGTATCAAGAATCCCACTGATGGTTATGCGTTGTGATGGTGGTGTTATGACGGTTGAGGAAGTAAGAAATCGTCCAATCCTAACAATCCTATCTGGACCAGCAGCTGGTGTTGCAGGGTGCTTTGATGTATGAGAAAATTAACAGATGGTATCTTCTTTGAAGTCGGTGGAACATCAACTGATATTTCATGCGTAAAAAGACGGTAAGGTTATGATCAAGTACGCTGAAGTTGGTGGACATAAGACATACCTAAACTCTCTTGATGTACGTACCGTAGGTATTGGTGGTGGATCTATGGTAGAAATTAAAGACGGTAAAGCTGTTAATATCGGTCCCAAGATCTGCACATATCGCAAACTTAGAATATGAAGTATATACAGATCCAAAGTTTAATTGTTGATCCTGTACTAAAGACAATCCAACCAATGAATGGTGATCCCTGAGTATGCATACATTGAATGTAGTAATGGTACAAAGGTATCTCTAACAATGGCAGGTGCCGCAAATATTGCAGGTTATGTTCATCCAGAAGATTATGCATATGGTAATGTAGAAGCTGCGCGTAAAGCATGGCAACCACTCGCAGATAACATGGGCTTATCTGTAGAGGAAACTGCGAAGAAGGTAATGGCATATGCAGCAGAAAAGAATGGAAAGGTAGTCAAAGATTTAATGCATGACTATCAGATGGATCCACGCACAACATTATTCGTTGGAGGTGGAGGAGGTGCAGCTAGTGTTGTACCACATCTAGCTGAAACAATGAACCACCAGTTCAAGATTGCAAAAGAATGCACCAGTTATCTCAACAATTGGTGTCGCATTAGCGATGGTTCGTGATATGGTAGAACGTTCCGTATCCAATCCAACTGAAGAAGATATCATCAGTGTACGTCGTGAAGCAGAACTTAAGGCAATTCAAAATGGCGCATCCCCAGATACAGTTGAAGTATCTGTTGAAGTAGATACACAACGTAATATCATTCGTGCAATCGCAGTAGGTGCCACAGAATTACGTAGTAAAGATCGTCTCAAGAAACAACTTACTAAAGAAGAGTTACTAGATACAGTTGCGCATAACTTAGATGTTGATAAATCAACATTAGAAATTTCTGCAGAAAATGGAAGTATGTACGCAGTCCAAGCAACGATTACAGAAAAGAAACTCTTTTGGCATTGTTAAAAAGACAACAAAACCACTACGTTTAATTGATGATGAAGGTGTTATTCGTCTACAGAAGAAGAATGCATGGTCACGTCAATCTTCAGCCGCAAGCTGGCAAGCAGATGTCGATTGGATGATTGAGGAACTAACAGAATATAACGATGGTGGAGCAAACCTACCAAATCTATATATCGTATTAGGTAAACGTATCATCGACCTATCTGGTCTACAGAAATGCAGAACAGATTAAGTCAATCGGTGGTGTTGAATTAAGTGGTATCGCAGCAGATACAAAAACTGATCGTCATTGCGACAAAGAGAGTTGATGGCTAATATGCCAGGATTTACATATCCCTTTCCCAACCAAAAGACCTTGCGTATCAAGAACTTACCTATGATTATTGTTACAACAAGATTAAGGAAGAAGATAAGAGCGCATTGTAGATGAGGCTTGGAAAAAGGGTGAGGAAACCGCAAAGGAAGTATTCGCAAAAATTTAATGGTAGTTATGATTTTTCGCAAAATCTGCACAGAATCAGGGGACTACAGTTAAATGATAAAGATACTGACTATGTTGTTGGTAACCAAAGATACTTTAGTGATTATGTATCTGGAACCAATCAAATCAACCTCTACTTAAAAATCTATTGAAAAAGTGGGCAGAAGAAAAATCAGTTATCTATGGACGACGCAATCAATCTTATTCTTAGCCATGAATATTTTCCACTTCATGGAGATGAATGTGATAGGACAACTCAGTAAATCCTATGAGGTACCAATGTTAGTAATTGGTAAATTCAAACTAGGTAAAACAGGCATCCATGCATTATCCGAAATCGGAGCACATGGATTTGCCCATCAGTATTATCTCCTAGCAACTCAGTAAATACTAAAGGCAGGATTCAAATCCTGCTTTTATATATTGTAATGCGAATAGGGGACTACTATACTGAATATAGATATTAGAGGTATTCATAATGGAAAACAAAGAAAAAAAGTATGTTTCAAGAAGCTCGCATGAAGCTGAAACTAACAAGAAATAGAGTAGCGGATTTATCAGATGGTTTTTTTCAATGAGAGCCGATCTAGAAAAGATTGAAACTAGGAAAGCTTGAAATTCATCCTGAAGAAGTTGTAAAACTGTCAGAAATTTATAAGGATAAAGAATTATGTAGTACATTCTGTGCAACAGAATGTCCAGTTGGAATCAAAGCGTGGGAATGAAGGTTGTGAAAGAGAAGAACTTATCTCAGATTGTGTTAGAGATGCTTGCGACCCTTTACAATCTTTAGATGAAAAGAAAGCACGCTTAATTGAGATGACAGTGGATGGGAAAAATCGATGATAAGGAAATCCATGATTTTTAAGTTAATTCAGAAATCAACTAAAACAAATGGAAGAAACAATCCACTCACTACAACTTTGGATTGAACATTACATTGATGAAGATTAACATTTCGTAAAAAAATCGCTAAAAAAATAAGCGTAGTATTTCGTAATATTCGCAAAATGATAAATAGATATTACATGAGATATAATGCATGTGTAGAATAAAAAGGGGGATAAAAATAATGAACGTACAAAAGAACCCACAGTTTCATCAGTTTAGTAGAATGAAGATTCATCAAGAGAATTTAAAGAATAATACTGTGATGAGTTATGTGATTGGAGTTGTAATTACACTTATCATCGCGTGTGTTGGTTTCTACTTCTTTCTTACCAGCAATCAATCTTAAGAGTATTCAATTCTGGGCATTTCCTATTAGGGAGTTGGTGCAGTGTACCTTATAGTACAGGCATTAGTATTTCTCTATCCGCAAAGAAAAGGAGAATCTAAAGTGGATTGCACTTGTGGAATGTATTCTATTTGTGTGTATGGTATTAGGTAGTATTACAAGTATGCGCTTTTTTCATGCGAAGGAATATTCATCCATCTTAAAAGTAGATGAAGGTAGTACAGAAGATATTCCATCTGTTAGTGGAACAAGTTCCATTGCGTTAATGGATACTGCAAGTGCTGAAAAAGCTTGGTGATCGTAAAGATTGGTTCCTTGAGTGATGTTGTTTCACAGTTTAATGTTGGTGAATACATGCAGATTGACTATCAAAATAGTCCAATTAAGGTAGCACCTTTACAATATGATGGTTTCTTTAAGTGGTTTGGAAACCATGAAAATGGAATTCCAGGTTATGTAAAAGTGAAATCCAGTTACAATGGATGCGGAATATGTAGCGATGGCAAACAAGATGAAGTATGTACCTAGTGCATATCTCAATGAGAACCTAGAAAGACATATTCGCTTTTGCATATCCAACAACCATGTTTACAAATCTTCACTTTTGAAATTGATGAAGAGGGTAATCCTTGGTATATCGCTTCTACTTATACAAATAGTATTTCTCTATTTGGTGGTAGAAAGATTACAGGTGCTATTTTAATCAATCCAATTGATGGCACAATGACAAAACTTGATGTCAACGATATCCCTCGTTGGGCAGATATTATTTACCCGGGAAATTTAATTGTTGAGCAATATAATGACGCAGCTAAAATTACATCGTGGATTCTTGAATAGTATCTTTGGTCAGATTGATTGTCGACAAACAACAACTGTAGAAATTAAGAATGGAGATGGGTGATAGTAGCTATCGTACAGACTATGGATATATCGCTAAAGATGGTGATATTTGGATTTATACAGGTGTAACTTCAGTCAATGGTGATTCCAGTAATATTGGATTTATCATGGCAAATGAACGTACAACAGAAACAAAATTTATCTTAGCTTCTGGTGCAGATGAAGGAAGTGCAATGCATTCAGCTGAAGGTGAAGTACAGGAAAAGGGTTATCACGCATCCTTCCCATCGTTGATTAATGTAGATGGAACACCAACATATATCATGGTATTAAAGGATGATAATGGTTTGGTGAAGATGTATGCTTGTGTTAATGTTGAACAATATAACATGGTTGTAACAGCGTATAACCAAAAGGACGCAATCGAACAGTATCGTCGTTTACTCAAGGGTGAAATCAGTACTGAACAAGCAAATCAAGAGACAAATGAGACAGTAGATACTTCTAACTATAAAGAAAAGGAAATTACAGTAGCGAAACTTGAAAAAGATTGATATTGGTGGAAATACATATCTTTATATCATTGATACAGATCAAAATATTTATAAGGCAAAGTACGCTGATGTAATTAAGATGATCACTGTAAATGTTGGTGATAAGATTACAATTAAGACGGATGGTACGTATTATCTATATGAGTAAGAGGGAGACCTCTTACTTTTTTTATGATACCTAATTTGCATGCATGACTTAAGATTTATTGACTTTGTAGTATTCTTTTGAGTAATATTTTTAGTAGAAATATCAATGAGGAAGTTATCATGATTGAGCTTAACTCGTTTTCATTAAATTATACGGTTTGTATATTTTTTTGAGACGAGTTTTTTTCGTTGAGAGGGACTATGAAAATCAAGAAGATATTGAACAATAATACTGCCGTCATTGATGATGACGGTAACGAAGTAATTGTGATTGGAAAAGGAATTTGTTTTTCAGCGTAGAGCTGGAGATTCTATTAATAGTGCGTTAGTCGAGAAGCAATTCTTTTTTTATCTTCTAATGATTTTGAATCTTAACCTACAGAAAGTATTGGTATCTTTGCCATTAAGTGAAATCAATATTGTGGATAGAATTATCCAAAAATATACGTTTGTCTTTGACAAAGAAATTTAGTGACATGTTATATGTTTCTTTGTGTGATCATATCCATTATGCCCTAAAGAATTATGCGGATGGAATCTCTGTGCGTAATGATTTATTAAATGAAATATCGCATTTTTATCCGGATGAGTACAAGCTTGGAGTACAAGGTGTTCAAATAATAAATGAAGAAACAGGGGTGGAATTACCGATTGATGAGGCTGGTTTTATTGCAATGCATATCATCAATTCTGAAACTGAAAATGGAATAGGTACTGCAAATGTAAGGAAGGTTACTATCATTATCGATGAAATCTTAAAAATTATATCGAACTACTTCAACGTAGAGATTGATGAAAAGTCATTGGTATATTTCAGACTTATTAGTCACTTAAAGTACTTTGCAAGGAATATTGTTATACATCATGAATTTGGAAGTGATGATAAGAATGAAGCATTGCTAAATATGTTAATGGAAGCATATAAAGACGCATACTTATGTGCGATAAACATCAAAACAATTTATTCATGCAAAAGTATGAAGTGGAAATTGGCAATGAGGAATTAACATATCTAATAATTCATATTCAAAGATCAATATCATGAAAGGGGGATCAATATGAATGAGAATCAAAAAGTTAGCACAGTTTATTTTTGGGAAATGTTGGAGGAAAGGAGAATGTAGAGTCTGCTACGCACTGCATGACACGATTACGCTTAAAGTTAAAAGATAATTCAAAAGCGAATCGTACAAATCTAGAGAATCATTCGGGTATTATTTCTACTCAGGTTGCTGAGGGAAAATTACAAGTGATAATTGGAACACAAGTAGGAGATGTTTACGAAGAGTTTGTTAAACTTGTACATGTGGTTGAGGAAACTCCAAAAGAAGAAACAAAAAGATAAAAAAATGTCCTAAATCGTTTTGCGGCATTAATTACAAAAATTGTAGTTCCATCGTTAGGCGTTTTATGTGCTTGTGGAATTATTGCAGGTGTTAATTCAATTCTGTTATCAACAGGAGTAATTACAAGTGGTGATGGAACAAACATTTTATTATCTAACTTAGGTAATGCATGCTTAACCTTCTTCCCGGTTATTTTGGGTTATACAAGTGCAACTGCATTTGGTATGGACCCATTTATCGGTATGATTCTGGGTGCATTTATGATTTATCCAGGTATGGCTCAGACAATTAACGCAGGTGACCCATCATTTACACTATTTGCAGGTACGCCTATAGAAATGCCGGTATTTAAAACTTTCTTAGGCATTCCAATTATCTTCCCTGCAACAGGATATACATCAACAGTTATTCCCATTATGATGGTTAACTTCTTGGCCTCTAAGATTGAAAAAGTTTTAAAGGAAGTATTGCCACGCGTAACAAGACAATTTATGGTTCCGTTCTTTACAATTCTATTTGCTGGAATTGTAGGTGTATTATTAGTTGGACCTATCTCGATGATTATCCAAAACTTATTGCAGGCAGGATTAAATAGTTTGATTTCAACATCTAAGATTTTGGCATTTGCAGTGATTACATTAATTTATCAACCACTAGTTATTTTTGGTTTGCATTGGCCATTAATTACTTTGGGAATTATGGAATATGGGTCATTGGGAAATTCACTCATTGTAGCTTCAATCTTCCCTGCAAGCTTTGCGCATATGGCAGCTTGTTTTGCGGTATTCCTAAAGAGTAAAGATAATAAGACAAAGAATATTGCTTTCCCTGCATTCTTGAGTGCATGTTTCTGCATTATTGAGCCTTCGATTTATGGTGTTACTCTACCAGTTAAGAAACGCTTTGGCTTCTGTATGATTGGTGGATTAGTCGGTGGATTAATCTTAGCTTTATCTAACTCACCAATGTATGCGATTAGTATGGGTGTAACAGGTGTTATGTCATTTATTAATCCAAATGTCCCAGGTATCGGTGGACTGGTTTGGGCAGTCATTGCATGTATTGCTGCAATGTTAGTAACATTTACTCTTACATTTGTTACATTTCAAGAAACAAAGGAAGTGAAATAAATGAGTTTTTTTCCCAAAGAGATAAAATATTTGGATTACTTTTTGGGTGTGCTTATGGTGACGCAATGGGCATGCCATCTGAAATGATGTGCCGAAAGATATTGGATGAAACATTCCCTGATGGTATCCATGCATTATTACCATCTTCAAAGAATGATTTCTTCAAGCGGAAATTTAAAGCAGGTGAGGTGACAGATGATACTGTGAATACCTTGCTGGTATGTGATTCAATCATTGAAGATGGAAAATTTGATACGGAATCATACCTTCGTAAATTATTACGATGGGCAGATGAAAATCCAGAAAAGAATGCTAGTCAAATTGGACCATCTACTTCAAAGGCTTTAGATTTATTACGTGCTGGTAAAAATTATGTAGAGTCTGGAAAATATGGAACCACGAATGGTTCTGCTATGAAAGTTAGCCCGCTTGGGATTCTGCATGATTATCATGATATCCAAGGCTTAGTAGATGATGTTTGTAAACTATGTCTTCCAACGCACAATACAAGTATTGCAATCGCAGGAGCGAGTGTTATCGCAACTCTATCTAGCTACGCTTTACGACATGAATATGATGAAGAAAAAATTTGGACACTAGCAAAACTTGCAATTGAAGAGGGAATGAAACATGGAAACCAACTTCCTTCAGCATCACTATCAAAGAGACTTGATTTAATTCGCCAAGATATTAAGAAATCATCCGAGAAAGAGGTTCTTGAGAAACTTGAGACAATCTACGGTGTTGGTTTTGAGACTATTGAAACAATTCCGGCTGTACTTGCGATTCTTATCCTAAGTAAAGGGAATCCAATGAAGTCTGCTCAATTATCAGCTAATATAGCGGGTGATAGCGATACGATTGGTGCTATATCTACTGCTATCTGTGGTGCATTTTATCCAGAATTTAATACTCTGAATATAAAACTCATCGAGGAAGTCAATGGTATCAATTTTAAAAAGTATGTAGATGGATTAGAAAAAGGTATTCAAGTAAACAAAAAGGACTCCAATATAATATTGAAGTCCTTTTTAATGGTGCGGATAACAGGAATCGAACCTGCACTCCGAAGGAACTAGATCCTAAATCTAGCGCGTCTGCCAGTTCCGCCATATCCGCGTGCTAGATAATAATAGCAGAATAGTAAGACGATGAAAAGCATAAAATGATTAATTCGTTGATTGTGCGTTAATTAACTGGTTCACATAGTACGGAAATTGCTTTTCCCACCATGGCCAATCGTGGCTGACGTCAAATCCCCAGTACTCGACGTGGGCGGGGATATTCTTATATTTGAGTAGTTCTTCTAAACGGCGCGTATCCTCTAACATTGGATGTTCCCAAGCACCCTGTCCACAACAGATATAAATCTGTTTCTGGCGGTATTTTTCAACATATGGATGATCATAGTGCATACCGTTAATAAAGTCATTTGGGGAATTTTGATAGATGATTTCGTTGCTGTAGGAGCCAAAGAATGGGTAAGTACTATATACACCAGATAAGCAGATACATCCTGCAAATAAGTCTGGCATACGGAACAAGATATTTAATGCGTGGTAAGCACCTAGTGAGCATCCTGTTGTATAGATTTTACTTTCTCTTTGGTAATGGTATAAATCACGGAACAATGGTAATAGTTCTTGGTGAATGTAGTTGAAATATGCTTCATGGGCGCTAATACGATCATGAATATTTTTCCATTCTGCCGACCAAGACTCTCCATCAATGGAGTCACAACATAGCACCATGACTTTACCTTGGTCAATTTGATAGGAGATGGATTGGATCAAGTTGCGGTTTTCATAGTCATAGAATCTTCCGTCCTGGGATGGAAAGGCAAGTAGTACAATACCCCCATGACCAAAAACCTTGAATTCCATATCTCGATTTAAATAATTACTATAGCTCTTGTGGTAGTTTATCTGCATGTGGCTTCACTTCCTTTTCCGTCACAAAATCAACAAACTCATGTAGTTCCTTCATTGTTTTTAAAGCGGGCAACGTAGAATTCATTACCCATAGCCGCATCTAATACCTGTGGCATTCTTTCATGCATGACGATGTTTGCGCCAAAGCGTTGGAAGATTTCCAGGCCAGAATGTGCGTAGTGGCTACCATCACGTTTACCTACGTGTACACAGTGATAGATAGGGTGTGGGGATACTATATTTTGTACATGCATGCACATCTTTGCATAGATCATGTAGATGTTTATGTCTTGCGAGTAGTTAATCATGTCTGTCATGTATCCACCTGGTGGACGCATGTTTACTTCTAAACCAATTAAATCACCTTTCTTACCAAGCCCTTCCTTGTCTTCAGTCATACGGAAGTACTCTGTATGAAAGAAACGTGAGCGAAGATCAAAGGCGTGAATGAGTTTTTCACCCATTTGGTTTAGGTCTTTTGGCATGTCAATTTCATTCCAGAAGATACAGTCTGTCTTTTCGTTTACAATCTCCATAACTGGGTTTGGGAATACATGGCATGTACGGTAAACAATCTTGTTGTTTTCATCTACGATGCCATCAAATGACAGGATGTATCCTGGGATATATTCTTCCATGATATATTCGTGTGGAAGTTGAATTTTATAGAAGTCTTCTAGTTCACCATCATTACGGATTTTCCAAGTAGCACTTGAACCTACACCGTTGTTTGGTTTTACAACAACTGGATAGCCTACTTGAGAGATGAACTCCCTACCTGCTTCTAAAGTAGAGACAATATGATAGCGAGCAGTAGGCACATTTGCTTTATGATAATATGCCTTCATTTCAGACTTTAGCTTATAGTGCATGACATCATCAGCTTTATCACCGGTGGTAATATTAAAGTCCTGACGAAGTTTTGCGTCTTGAAATAACCAATACTCATTATTGGACTCTAACCAGTCAATCTTGCCATAACGATGTGCAAACCATGCGACTGCACGATATACTTCATCATAATTCTCAAGTGAACTTACTTGATAGTAATCATCAAAAAGCTGACTTTTTGAACATCACTTAAAGAGTTATAATTCGCATCACTGATTGCGAGAGAGCGACCACCTAACTGTTTCCAAGCGAGTGGGAATTGATAATATGTCTTAGGAAAATTAGGGGAAATAAAGATAAAGTTTTTTTGCATAATATTCACCTGCTTCGTGATGATTTTAGCATATTTTAGAGTATAAAGATGAAGAAGGCACATACTTTTTCACTAGAAAGTTTATAATAGTAACAGGAGGTATTTATAATGGGCGAATTATTACTGCAATTAAGAAAAGATAATATGAAGGCAATGAAGGAACACGACACTCTAACCAAAGGGTGTATTGAGCCTTGTGATTTCCGCAATTACACTTGCGGAGAAGGAAGCTGGTCATACGTTAGAGAAGAATGATGAACTAGCGTATATTCAGCGTGAGATTAAACAAACAAACGAGACAATTGAGAGTATTCCTGAAAATCGTACAGATTTAAAGGAAGAAGCACAAAAGAAGTTGGCACTCCTTTCTTCTTACTTACCAAAGCAGTTATCAGAAGAAGAGATTCATCAAATTATCGAGCAAATCTTACAAGAGAAGGGATTAGAGCCTCTCAAGCGTAATCAAGGTCCTGTGATGAGAGAGATTCTTGATAAGTATAAGGGTCAAACGGACGGTAAGACTGTTAACCGTATTCTTGGCACAATCTTGCATTAAAAAAACAAGTAACTTTCGTTACTTGCGATTATTTGGATCAAAATTTGTAATTTGTCGAACAACTTCGGCGGCTAATGTAATGCCTGCAACAGGTGGTACGAAGGCAGTGGAACCTGGGATACTCCATTTCACTGCTTTTTCTTGTTCCTCATCAGAATATTCAATTGGTTTGATAGGTGCTTCTATCGAACAACAAACTTGTAAGTCTTTGATGTTACGAGCACGTAATTCATGACGCATAACTTTTGCGAGTGGGTCATTTTTTTGTGTCATAGATATCCATGACACGAACCTTCGTTGGATCGAAGCGATTGCCACAACCCATTGCAGAGATAATAGGAACACCTAAACTCTTCGCTGTGACGATTAAATCAATCTTAGCGGTAACATTATCGATAGCATCGATAATGTAGTCGTATTTACTAAAGTCAAACTGATTTTTGGTTTCTGGTAAATAGAAGATTGGTAGAGCATTGACGATTGTATCTGGACTAATAGTATGGATGCGTTCCTTCATCACATCTACTTTGTATTGATCGATGGTTGCGTCGGTTGCGATAAGTTGTCGGTTGATATTGGTAAGTGAAACCGTATCATGGTCGACAATATCGATTTTGCCAATTCCACTGCGTGCTAAAGCCTCGATAGCGTATCCACCAACTCCACCAACACCAAATACAATTACGTGTGCTTGTTGGATTTTATGTAGTGCGTCTCTTCCGATGACGCGTTGTGTTCTAGAAAAAAACGATTGATCATAGGTTGGTATATACAAATTAAGCTCATCCAGCTAAACAAAATCTGTATACATCTCCTTTCTTACCCAGATTAGTATCGGTCTGGGAAACCGTGTAGAATTGAGATCGTGAATGCGTACTAGAATCTTATAGGTTTGTAGCTTTGACTACGTGAGGTATTATCTGACCGCTTCGTTGTATAGAAATTGTTATTAGTTAGATGAGCCCTTCCTTTATTGAAGTGAGTTCACATTTCGCACCATATTCTTTGATACTTCTGAAACGGTGATACTGGTATTCATCACATATTAATTTTGAAAGGAGTCATTTACATGATCAACATTGGTATCGATGTCGGTAAGTTCAAGCACTGTGCTACAGTACTCGACGATTCTACCGGCGAAGTTCTCATCAAACCCTTCTTTCTCACAAACAATCGAAAAAGGATTTGATCTACTCTATTCTAAAAACGAAACAATTTATTCACAGAAAACATTCTGTAGGTATGGAAGATACTGGTCATTATATGATCAATCTTACAAATTACCTACTCGACAAGAAGTTTACTGTCAAATACATCAATCCGAGGGCTACCTGCCTTCGTCGTAAGGGACTTGGTATATCTGCCAAGAACGATAGAAAAGATGCGCTTCTAATAGCAGAAATGTTAAGTGAGAAGAGATTCTGGCGTTCCATTTCTGTACGTTCTATTGAAAATAGTAAATTCCGTGATATCACTCGTCTTTATCATCAACTCCAAGAACAGCAGAATCAAGATATGAATCGGCTGCAGAGAGCACTAGACATCGTATTTCCAGAAGTAAATTCACTTTCATGGACACGCTATTCAAAAGCGTATATGAAATTCCTATCAACTTATCCTAGCGCTTCATCAATTGCCTTAGAAGATATTCGTATTCTTCGCAAGGCACTCAAAATAGAAGGAAGAGGCAGACAATGTAAAGTGACCGCAGAAGAAATCAGAGAGCTTGCCAAGAATTCTGTTGGCGAAGATAACATCTCCATTGATTTGGAAGTAACATCTATCATCGCTATCATCAATACCAGAGAAGAGCAGATTCGTATGTTGGAAAAGAAAATAGAAGAATTCAGTCACAAGCTAAACTCTCCTATCATTTCCATCCCTGGCATTTCTCATATTTCAGGAATGACGATTCTTGCGGAAATCGGAGATATCAATCAATTTCAGAACACGGGAAATTTGATATCTTTTGCAGGAATGGATCCACTTGTATACCAGTCCGGCAAATATGACGCTGCACATATGCCTATATCCAAGCACGGTTCAAGATATATGCGCAAGGCACTGTATCAAGCCGTATTCACTGTCTGTAAATATTCTCCGACCTTCCATGACTATTATACTAAAAAACGTAATCAAGGAAAATCTCACAGATGTGCCCAAGGCCATTGTGCACGAAAACTTCTCCGTGTGATATACAAACTTCTTAGTACAAACTCTCTCTATGATCAAAAATCATATTCAATAATTGATTTATCAACCTACAATAATCATTCACATAGTCAAGGCTACAAATGTAGTTGTTTTAACTGTACTCTATTCACGATTTCAAAGATCTTTTTTTGAGATTCATCTGGATTTTTTTAAATCTCAATATTTTTTTAATTTTTACTTGATTTTTCTTATAGTTAAATACCTCGCAGTTTATTGTAGCGTAAATTTAATATAGATGGAACGAATCTGCAGTGATTTATAAATTGGTGTAAAATAGTTGCGAGGTAAAAAAATATGGCAAAAAAAGAAGTGAAAACAAATGCGATGCGCCTTTTTGGATGCGGAAGGAATTATGTATCAGGAACATAGCTATGATGTAAGTGATGGTTTGTTGGATGGTGTTTCGGTTGCCCAAAAATGTGGAGAAGATCCAGAACAGGTTTTCAAGACACTAGTGACGAAGGGTGATGATGGCAATCATTATGTATTTGTGATTCCAGTAAAAGAGAAGCTGGATTTAAAGGCCTGTGCGCGTGCGGTTGGTGTAAAGAGTGTAGCGATGTTACCGCAGAAGGAACTATTAAAGACAACAGGTTATGTTCATGGTGGTTGTTCGCCAATTGGAATGAAGAAATTATTTGTGACTGTTTATGATGAAACAGTTGTATTGTTTGATACGATTCTAGTGTCAGGTGGTAAGATAGGGACACAGATTGAGATTGCCCCGGATGATATTATCAAGATAACAGAGGGTAAGGTTGCAGGGTTAATTCAATAAAGAAACAGCGGAGAACTTATTTGGTTTTCCGCTTTTTTATGAGATATGTGATTAGAAATCCGAAACCATACCCGCACATATCGATGATACAGTCACGTAGTTCGGCTGATCTTCCAGGTGTAAAGTATTGAATTCCTTCATCAATCATTGGTACAAGTATCATCCAGAGGATGATGACTAGCTTTTGTTGGCGCTCTTCGATGGTATGAGAACTAACAGTTGATACCAGAATACCGAGTAGAGCGTATTCGCTGAAGTGGGCAAATTTACGAATTAGCGTGTGGAAAAGTTTGAATGGCATGAAATGGAGAAATTGTAAGTAATCATAGATACGATAGCTTAAAGTTTGACTCAGATTTGCGGAGACTTTTCCTGTTTGCGCTGAGTTATGAAATATCCAAAGTGTGTATGCGATTACGATAGTCCATAGGATTATCTTTTTTATACGTTTATCCTTCATTAGTCATTCTCCATAATGTATTTCCTATGATATAATACCTTCCATGAATAAGAAAAGTGTAATCAATTTTTTGATGGTTTTAGCTGGAACGTTCTTATTGTCTATGTCAGTAGAATTTTTTATTTTACCGTACAATATTCTTTCCGGTGGCGTCGCTGGTCTTGCGGTTGCCTTTGAACCATTCTTCCATATAGATAAGACCTTGTTTGCGAACTCTGCGGTGATTGGCTTCCTAATCTTAGGAGCAGTTATCCTTGGTAAGGAATTTGCCTTAACAACGATGTTATCTTCACTTGCCTATCCAGTATTTAACAACTTACTGATGAAAGTTCCAAATCCGATTACTGTCGATCCGATTTTGGCTGCATTATATGCAGGGCTTCTTGGTGGCACCGGTATTGGTATCGTAATGAGAGCAGGGTCTAGTACAGGTGGTATGGATATACCGGCCTTGATTTTTACATAAGTTTACAGGTGTACAAATTTCGGTTTTGGTTATTATTATTGATACTTTAACGGTTGGATTAGGTATTGCGGCGTATGGCATTAACTCTGCACTACTTGGTCTAGTGTCCGTATTTGCGTCTGGCTTTGCGATTGGAAAGGTGCTGAGTGCTGGACAAGGTGCTAATGCCAAGTCTGTACATATTATTTCCGGTCATTGGGAAGAGCTACGAGATGCAATCTATCAGGAACTCAATCGTGGTGTTACGATTTTTAGATGGTCGTGGTGGATTTAACAGTGAAAGCGAAAGAATGTTGTGTTGGTTGTTGTATCAACACGTCAATATGCAAGTTTGATTTCATTAATTAATCGAATTGATCCAAAAGCATTCGTCATTACAAATGATGCGTCCGATATGCATGGTGAAGGTTTCACCTACGCTTCATCCAATATTTAACAGAATGTGATAAAATTATTGCGCAGGATTTCACAAGTAAGGAGGTACCCTTATGATTCAATGCACCCATGTTTACAAACGATATAAAAAAATGGTACAAATGCACTGTATGATATAAATTTATCAGTTGATCAAGGCGAATTTGTTTACGTCATTGGACCAACTGGTTCTGGTAAGTCTACTTTGATTAAGTTGATGGATGCGGAAGAAATGTGTACAAAAGGCAATGTCAAAAGTTGTCGGTATTGATGTTGGTGAATTATCCAAACGTCAGATTCCTATCTATCGCCGTAATATCGGTGTTGTATTCCAGGATTATAAATTATTGCCACATTTGACAGTGTTTGAGAATATCGCATATGCCCTTGAGGTTATCGGTATGAAGAAGGCACAGATTCGTAAGCGTACGATTGAAGTGATGAAAGTCGTTGGACTTAGCGAGAAGGGCAATTCTTTCCCGAAAGAATTATCTGGTGGACAACAGCAACGTGTAGCGATTGCGCGTGCAATTGCCAACCGTCCTAAGGTCTTGATTGCGGATGAGCCTACTGGTAACTTGGATCCAGCAAAATCAGATGAAATCATGGACTTACTACAGGAAATTAATCAGCGCTATGGTACAACAGTTGTCATGGTTACCCATGATATTACGCTTGTAAACAAGTATCGTAAGCGTACGATTGTTTTGGAACAAGGACACATTGTGGCTGACCGTTCCGAAGGAGGTTATGTTCGTCATGATTAGACCAATTCGTGAAGGTATCCGTGGTGTTGGTAGACACTGGGCAATGTCTCTTTCGAGTGCAATTGCAGTTACAGTAACACTAATGATTATTAGCTTGTTCTTGGTATTAAGTTATCACTTAGAACAATTTACACGTTCAGTAGAGTCTTCTGTTGAAATCTCTGTTATGGTGGCATATGATGCGGAATCTGCGTCTAGCTTAAAGCAGATTGAAACAGCAAATCTCTGCCATTGATGGTGTTGAAAGAGTATCCTATTCTTCAAAAAGATGATGAGTTGAAATATTACATCAATAGTTTTTGAGGATGAGCGTACAAGAGCGGTATTTGAGCCATTTAAGGCAGATAACCCTATGCATGACGCCTACTATGTAGAAACAAAGAATGGCGCAAATCTTGAAGAGATTGCGAAGGAGATCGACAAGATTACTGGGGTTGATAGTGTTAACTATGGTGGCCAAAGCACATTGAATATGGTTGATGCGATGTCATCCATTCGCCGCTTTGGTAGTATCTTGGTAGCTGCGTTAACGCTACTTGCAATCTTCTTAATTCAAAATACAATCAAACTTACAATTTATGCACGTAAAGATGAAATTACGATCATGAAACATGTAGGTGCGACAAATGGATTTATTCGTGCTCCTTTCCTTTGGGAAGGTATTATTACAGGTATTCTAGGTGCAATTATTCCGATTGGCCTAACGGTTTGGGGTTACATCGTGATATTCGAAAAGACGTCTGGTGTATTAATCTCTAATATGTTCCGTTTAGAGAAGGCGTTCCCATTCTTATACTATGTTTCAGGTATCTTATTATTAGTTGGTATTCTTGTTGGTCTTTTTCGGAAGCTGGCTCTCCGTTACGAAAGTATTTGAGGGATAAGCGATGAAAAAAACTAGCGAAGATTTGTTTATGTCTATTTAATGGCAATGATTATGGTTGGAAATCAATCTAGTACCGTTATTGCGGATGAAAGATTATTCCAACTCTGAATATTGGTTGAAATCGCTGTACAAACTACGGTAAAGATGATGCCAGTGCATGTGAGGCATATAAAGGCTTACTTAGAGTCTCAGAATGCGGAAATGAGTCAACAGATTGAGGCTTGGAAGGCACAAAAAGGCTGATATGGAAGCCAATATCACAAAAGTATGCTGCGAAAGATTTCGGAGTATCAGATTCAAATCGATACAAAGCAAGCTGAAATTACGCAGAAAAGAAGCTGAAATTGACGCAAAGCAGAAAAGAAATTGACTATAAGCAAGCAGAGATTGAACAAAACCAACAAACAGCAGATAAACTACAAAGATAAAAGTAAAGACACGTATGGTGTTAAATCAACCTACGATGCGTACAAATCAATATATTGATATTTTGATGGGTGCGAATAACTTTACAGATTTTTATCCGTATTGCGAATGGTTTAAGTACTATTTCTCAATACGATAAGAAAGACTTTGAATGAACTTGTTCAGATTATCGCAACATTAAACAAACAAAAAAAGAAGAGCTTGTTGTTGCGAAGAATGAACTAGAGATTCAAAAAGAAGGAGAAAGCAAGACACAACAAAAAAAGGAACTAATCACATTACAGACTTATGTTCAGATTGCCCAAGAAGCAGCACAGAAGACTGCTGCTGCACTTCGTGGTTCGATCGAGACAAAGAACTCTGATATTGCACAAAAACAATGCGTTAATGGCAGGTATTACTGCTCAGATTGAGGCGATTCCAACAACAAATGGTTGGACTTATCCAGTTGATGGCGCTTGGCGTAGTGCTGGTACTTGGTCTTACCCAGATGGTAGTATTCACTTTGGGATATGACTTTGCGGCTGGTTATGGTGCGACAATTCGTGCAGTTGCCAATGGTGTTGTACTTAGAGGTGTTAATGGTTGTCCAACCGTTGGTTATCTAGGTGATAGTTGTGGCTATCAGTTTGGTGGTGCTTCCTATTCTGGCAACCAGGTTATCTTACTTGTAACAGTAAATGGCAGCTTGTATGCTGTGGATTATTTCCATATGACATTAAATACACCAGCAGCGACAGGTACGATTGTAAATGCAGGTGACGTCATTGGACAGGTAGGTTCTTCCGGTAATACAACAGGACCACACTGTCACGTGGAAATCTTCTACCTTGGAGATGCATCTAACTTTTGCGTATTACGCAGCCAACTGGAATGGTGACGTAAGCTTTGGCGCAGGTTGGACTGGTGGAAGATACGGCTTTATATGGCAGACGTTGCAGTGATGGCGTTGGTGCTCCATGTCGTATTCAACCAGAAGAAGTATTTGGTTATTAAAAATATCATCAAAGAGTCTCTTCTAAAATAGAGACTCTTTTTTAGAAAAGATAGAGGCAGTAAAATGGACGAAAAACAAAGAAGAATTACAGAACGATGAAAAAAAGTATATAGTATTCCTTTCCGTCGTCATTTATGGCCAGAAGAAGTGGCTTTAAAACAAGAACAGAAGAAGGTAAAACGTCTACGTATTCTCTTAGTAGCGTTTGTGGTGATTGCCCTAGTTGGGTGGTTGGTTACTTGGTTCTGTATTACCATTATCTTCCTTGGCTCCTACACGCAAGAATGTTATAAATAATCTTCCTTTAAATTCTGATGAGAAAATCAATGGAGTTTTACAGGTGATGGAGAATGATTGGTTTTTTTGCGGACCAGGTAGAAAATATCAATACACAATTAACAGATCAGGCTCTAAAGGGTATTACAAACCAATGAGATTGATAAGCATACTGAGTATATGACGGCGGATGAGATGAAGAAATTTACAGATTCAATCAACCGTAATTATGTAGGGATAGGTGTGCAGTTCTTGCAAGCCAACGGTATTAATATCATTGAGCGTGTCTTCCGTAATTCACCAGCAGATAAAGCAGGTGTAAAAGCTGGAGATATCATGAATAAAGTCAATGGAGAATCACTGGCTGGTAAGACAACCGAAGAAATAAAGAATCTAGTTCAAGGGTGATAGTGGTACGGAAGTGACAATTGAATTTATCCGTCAGGAACAACCTCTCGAGATTACAATCACACGTGCAGCTGTCAGTGCAACTGCATTTGGTGAGATTCTCAGTGATAATACTGGTTACTTACAGATTTATCAGTTTGGCGAAAATACAACCAATGAAGTAAAGGCATACCTCGATGATTTTAAGAATGCGAATGTATCAAATATCGTCATTGACTTACGTGATAATGGCGGTGGATATCTAACCGCATTACAAAGGTATTGCGTCATACTTCTTGCCAAAGGATACACTTGCGATGAAGCAGGTTTATGCGGATGGAACGATAGAGGAAATCCGTACAACGGATGGTATGTATGACAATATTAAGAAGATTGCTATCTTAGTAAATAAGAATACAGCGAGTGCTTCTGAAGTATTAACAATGGCGCTCAAGGAACAGCACAAAGGATGTAACTGTACTTGGTGTTACAAGTTATGGTAAGGGTACAGTCCAGGTGTCACGCGTATTTCAAAGATGGCTCAGCACTCAAGTACACAACATCCAAGTGGACATCTCCAAATGATGTTTGGGTGAATGGTGTTGGTATTACACCAGATATCGAAGTGAAGTTACATGAAGTGATGTATACTACACTACCAAAGATGAATGATACGGATCGCTACGCTTATGATAGTGTTGGTGAACCGGTGAAATTCGCCCAACTATGTTTGGATTATCTAGGGTATAACGTTGATCGTACAGATGGATATTTCTCCTCTCAAACAGAAGCAGCATTACGTCAGTTTGAAACAGACAAAGGAATTACAGCAGATGGTGTATTAGATAAAGAAACATTTGGTGTACTCTATAGTGCTGTCGTATTAGATTGGAATACAACAAAGACACACGACGTTCAACTACAGAAAGCACAGGAAGTCCTAAATGGATGATCGTAAGTTTGAACTTGTATCACCATTTAAGCCTACGGGAGACCAACCAAAGGCGATTGCGGAACTGGTTGCTGGCCTGCATGCAGGTAAAAAGGAACAGGTTCTAGAAGGTGCTACTGGTACTGGTAAAACATTTACCATGGCGAATATCATCGCCCAGATGAATCGTCCAACACTTGTGTTTTTCACACAATAAAACATTGGCAGGACAGTTATATTCAGAGTTTAAAGAATTATTTCCACACAATCGTGTAGAGTTCTTCGTATCAAACTTTGACTACTATCAACCGGAGGCATATATGCCTAAGAGTGATATGTATATTGAAAAGACAGCTGCGATTAACGAAGAGTTGGATATGTTCCGTGAGTCTACCTTGAATTCTCTTCTTGAAAGAAGGGATACAATTGTCGTCGCATCTGTTGCATGTATCTATGCGGCCAGTGACCCTGTTGAGTATAAGAATATGTTCTATACAATACGTGTAGGGGAAAGCATTGATCGTAATGATTTGATGCGTCGTTTGATTGAACTACAGTACTCACGTAATGACGTTGACCAAACAAGAGGTACGATACGTGTGCGTGGAGATATTATTGATTTAACACCTTCCTATACAAATGAATTTAATATTCGTATTGAGATGTTTGGAGAAGAGATTGAACGTATTACTGAGATTGATCCTTTGACAGGAAAGACCATGAATGCATACCAGTTCTATAACATCTTCCCGGCGAGTGGTTATGCTCGCTCAAAGGAGACGATGTTAAGAGCGTGTGATGCGATTGAAGCAGAACTCGAAGATCGACTCGAGTATTTCCGCCAAAAGGAAAACCACTCGAAGCAGAGCGCTTAGAACAACGTACACGTTTTTGATTTAGAAGCCTCTAAGAGAGAATGGATACTGCTCTGGTATTGAAAACTATTCTATGCATATCGATGGTAGAAAAGTTGGACAGCGTCCATGGAATCTCTTTGATTACTTCCCTAAGGATTTCTTGTTGTTTGTGGATGAATCACACGTATCCTTGCCACAGGTAAGGGGTATGTATAACGGTGATCGTCAACGCAAAAGAAGTATTGGTGGAATATGGTTTCCGTTTACCATCAGCACTGGAAAATCGTCCAATGAAATTTGATGAATTCCAGTCGATGATGAATCAGGTTATATACTGCTCTGCAACACCTGGCGACTTTGAATTAGAAGCAGTTGATCACCATGTGACAGAACAGATTATTCGTCCGACGGGATTACTCGATCCAAAGATTACTGTCAAACCAACCAAGGGACAGATTGATGATATCTGTGAGGCACTGGATGCTCGACTCAAACGCAATGAGCGTGTGTTAATTACAACATTAACTGTACGCATGGCAGAAGATTTAACATCATATCTCAAAGAACGTGGTTATAAGATTGCGCATTTACATCACGAGACAAAGACGTTAGAGCGTACGGAAGTCATTCGTGATTTACGTTTAGGAAAGGTTGATGCGATTGTTGGTATTAACTTGTTGCGTGAAGGTTTGGATATTCCAGAAGTATCTCTGGTATGTATCTTAGATGCGGACAAGGAAGGTTTCTTACGCAGTCACCGTTCCTTAATACAGACGATAGGACGTGCGGCACGTAATGCGAATGGTGAAGTATATATGTATGCAGATGTCATGACAGATTCCATGCGTTATGCAATCAATGAAACAGAACGTCGTCGTAAGATTCAGGAAGCGTACAATGCAGAACATGGCATAATACCTACAACGGTTAAGAAGAATGTTGAAGAAGCTATTCGTGGTAAAGAGACCAAAGAAATGGCTGCGAAATACATGCAGAAGAAAGCAAAACTCTCTCAGAAAGATAAAGCGAAACTTATCGCTGATATGGAAGTTGAGATGCGTGAGGCAGCCGCAAGTCTAAACTTTGAAAGAGCAGCTGAACTTCGTGATATTCTCTTTGAATTAAAATCAGAGTAAATTATGAAAACAGATACTATGCAAGATGAACCAAAACTGATTTTGACATATCCACATAAGACGATACTAAATTGGATAGCCTTTGTGACAATTATATCGTTCTCTTTGATTGTGACGTGGATATTAAAAAAATTTGATTCATGAAGGAACGGATGAATCAGGCAGGGATGATTATTGTTATTGCGCTTGTTTGTATACCACTACTTCTTTGTTTATTAGTTTGTTATCTCTATCTGAATGCAGTGAAATTAGAAATTGATAAAAACAACTCTTTAAAATACTATACTTACGGAAGTAGAGGACATAGTGTATTGCATTTTCGATTTGCAATGGAAGATATCCAAGAAATAAAAGGAAGTAAACTTCCACTTGGTTGTTCGAAGATAACGATGAAAATCAAGAATCCTATCTTTTGTGGATTTTATGAGAAGAAGATAGATAAGCAAATAAATGTCAGCGTCATCGCTGAAAGAGAGAAAGTAGATTTTTCATCCAAGAGTTTTTGAATCAACATTCAGATAAACTCTAGGTTTTAGATGTTAAGAAAAATTACTGTAAAAAATGTTCCTGCATAGGGAGCATTTTTTTATAGTTCGAGTATAATAGAGGAGACGTACGAGGTACAGACTATGGATTATACAAAGTTATTAGCACAAAGAGCAGTAGATATGAAACCGTCAGGAATTCGTAAGTTCTTCGACTTGGTTGCGGAAATACCAGATTGCATTTCACTGAGTGTTGGTGAGCCTGATTTTAAGACACCATGGGATATTCGTGATGCGGCAATCCATACAATTGAACTAGGTAAGACACAATACACGACTAACGCAGGTTTAAAAGAGTTACGTCTTGCGATTCGTGAATATCTACTTCGTAAATATAATCTGGATTATGATATTGATCAGATGATTGCGACTGTAGGTGCAAGTGAAGGGATTGACCTCGTATTCCGAACAATCGTAGAAGAAGGTGATGAAGTCATCTTGCCAGATCCAGGATACGTTACATATCAACCAACAGCCACTTTTTGCAGGGAGCGAATATCAAAGTATGTAAAAGCGAAAGTAGAGAAATGATTTTTAGAATCCAAGCCGCAGATATTAAGGCTGCGATCACAGATAAGACAAAGGCAATTTTATTGTCTTATCCAAATAACCCAACAGGTGCGACACTATCTCGTAAAGAGATGGAAGAAATCGCAGAAGTATTGCGTGATACAAATATTCTTGTCATCTCCGATGAAATTTATTCAGAACTGATCTATGGAGATGGAGAGTTTACTTCCTTTGCGTCAATTCCAGGGAATGAAAGAAAGAACAATTGTACTAAATGGTTTCTCTAAGACCTTCTCATGACAGGGTTGGCGTTTAGGATATGTTCTTGGGCCCAAAAGGAAATTATTACGGTGATGTTAAAGGTGCATCAGAATTGTGTTATGGCAGCTCCTACCGTGAGCCAATATGCCGCAATTACAGCACTTCGTGATTGTGATAGGGATGTAGAGGAGATGCGTAAACAGTATGATATGCGCCGTCAGTATTGCGTACGTAAGCTCAATGAAATGGGTTTGAAGACATTTGAACCAACAGGAGCCTTCTATGTATTCCCAGATATCTCTAGTCTAGGTATGAACAGTGATGAGTTCTGTGAGAAACTATTGAATGAACAACATGTCGCAATTATCCCTGGAACTGCATTTGGTGAAAGTGGACAAGGTTTTGCGAGAATTAGTTATGCGTACAGTATTGAACACTTGCAAGAAGCGATGAGACGTATTGCACAGTTTATAAAGGATCACAAAGGAGAGAAAATAAGATGGATAATCTAAAGTTAATTGACTTACTTGTACAAAATCCACGTGCAAGTATTACAGACCTAGCATGATATTTTAGGTGAAACAGAAGAGACCGTTGATCGTGCTAAAAAAAGAACTTTAGAAGAACAGAAAAATTATCTGTGGTTACCATACAATGGTGAAATTGGGATAAGGCAAATATCGATCATGTGGATGCGATTATCGGTGTTAGTGCAAAGCCAGAACGTGGCAGTGGTTATGATAAGATTGCGGAAAGAATTGCACATTTCCCTGAAGTAAGCAGTCTATTCCTGATGAGCGGTAACTCTGAATTCTTAGTAAATGTAAATGGTAAGACAATGCGCGAAGTCGCTGACTTTTCGTTGGTGAAAAAGTTAGCTCCAATCGAAGGTGTTGCGGCAACAGTTACAATGTTTGTACTTAAAGAAGTATAAGGTCAAATGGTGTAACGATGGACCTACATAGTGAAGCAGGCGATGAAAGGATGCCAGTATCAGCATAAATAGCGAACAAAAATCACTTTTGATCGTAATGACAGAAGTGATTTTTTTCCTTTACTTTTAGTAGGGGAACTGGTACTATATTGTGGCGAGTGGGTTACTCCCGCTCCTTGCCAGAAATGGCCGTTAGACCAGAAGGAGGTGTACGGAATGAAGAAGTATGAAGTCATGTACATCATCAACGAATCTGTTGAAACAGAAAAGAGAGCTGAATTAATCGAAACTCTCAGCAAGATCATCACTGACAATGGTGGTAAGATTGCAAAGACAGACGAATGGGGAATGCGCGAATTTGCTTACCCAATTGATGACATGAAGAAGGGTTACTATGTAGTAACAGCATTTGAAGCAGAAAATGACTGCTTAAAGGAATTCGATCGTTTGATGGGAATCAACGCAAATGTTGTTCGTTTCATGATTACCCGTGACGAAGCTCCGGCTAAGGGAGCTAAGTAATGATTAACCGCGTTGTTTTTGGTTGGTAGACTGACACGTGATGTTGAAGTTCGTAAGACAGCTAGTGGCTTTATCCGTTGCGACATTTACTGTTGCATGTGATCGTCGTATGGCTCGTGGACAGGATGGAAACAATCAACAGTCTGCAGACTTCATCAGTTGTGTTGCTTGGCGACAAGCTGCCGATTTCTTAGGCTCATATGCACATAAGGGTGCATTAGTGGGTGTTGAAGGAAGAATCCAAACACGTAACTATGATCGTGATGGACAAAAGGTTTATATTACAGAAGTCGTTTGTGATACTGTAAATTTACTTGAATCTAAGAGTCAATCACAGAGTAGAGCACAGAACAGTGGTTATCAAGACAACAGTTATCAACAGCCGTATTCACAACCAAAGCCATCTGTAAATGATGATTTTTGTGAGTGATGACTTCGGCGCAGGAATCGGAATGGATATTTCCAGCGATGACCTGCCATTCTAAATAAAGGAGAACAGACAATGGCATTCAGAAAACAAAGAATGGGCCGCAGAAAGGTCTGCTACTTTACAAAAAAAACAACATCACTTATATCGATTATAAGGATGTAGAGCTCTTTGAAGAAATTCGTTAGCGCAAATGGAAAGATTACTCCACGTCGCGTTACAGGAACTCGTGCGAAGTACCAGAGAATGTTAGCAATCGCTATCAAGCGTGCTCGTCAAATGGCTTTATTACCATACGTAGAAGACTAATGACACAAACGACTATCTAAGATAGTCGTTTTTTTATATTCATAGAAAAAAAGAAGCGTATTTACGCTTCTTAAATTGTTTAGATAATACCAGCGAAGATTGTTGCTAGGGCAACTGTAATAATACCGGAAGTACAGATTGCAAGACCCTGCCATAGCACCTTGTAGGTCACCGAGTTCGATTGCCTTGGATGTTCCGATTGCGTGTGCACTAGCACCAAGTGCTAAGCCTTGGGCAATTGGGTCGGTGATATGGAAAATCTTAAATACAATATCTGCGATAATTGCGCCAAAGATACCTGTAACGATAATTGCCGCAACAGTAACTGGTACAATACCACCTAACTCTTCTGCAACACCCATACCAATGGCTGTTGTGATGGATTTTGGTATGAAGGTAACGTATTGTGCATGGTTGAAACGGAATACAAATGATAGAACAAGTACTGTTACAACGCTGCTGACACAACCACAAGCGATAGAAATGAGTATCATCTTCCAATTCGCTTTGAGCTTATCGATTTCTTTATAGAGTGGTACTGCCAAAGCGACTGTTGCAGGGGTTAATAACCAACTAAGATACTTTGCGGAGAAAAAGTAAGAATCATAATCAATACGGAAGATAGATACAAAACCAATTGTAAAGATAATCGCAATTAGTAAGGGATTAAAGATTGGTAGTTTAAACTTCTCACGACAGAGGATACCAATAAAGAAACCAATTAGGGATATCACCACACCCATTGTGGCACTTGTTAACATAACATTATTCATTGCTTGATTTCTCCTTACCTAATAGCATCGATACTTTACCAGTGACAACCATAACAATCACTGTAGAAACCATCATGATTATGATGGATTGTATTAAGATTGGTTGTAAGGAAGCCATAGACCCAATTAAACCTACGGCTGCAGGAATAAACATGACTGGCATGATTTCGATTAAGAAATCTGCTGTATCATGTACTTCATCAACTTTAAAGATCTTGAGATTCAGTGCGATAAATAAAAGTACAAGGCCATAGATTGAAGCAGGGATTGGTAGTGGTATAACTCATGCATGACTTCACCAATACATGTAAAGAATAAGATAATTAAAAACTGACGCATGTGCTTCATAGAAAAACCTCCAAACAGGCTTTATTATCTCATTGATTTTAAAAAAATAATAATCTTTTTAGAATAAAAATTTTATCTATTGTATTAAATGAAGAAAATGAAAGGGAATTCAAATATAAAAACCCACTATTCTGCGAAAAATTATTATTTAGATTTATGCTAAATACTATATGATAACTATTTACTTATTAGATTTATCATTAGATTAGTAAATTGAATTGGATATTTAAATTTTTGCAACATACAATGTAGTTATCTTTGTTAGATGACTCTAATTTTATTAAATTTTTAATCTTCATCATCACATGATAGAATGCTTTCTGAGAATTTACGCAAATCAATTATAGATTCTTTACCAAGATTAATAATGTAGTTAGGATCTTGAGTATTTTCTAATATTGTTGAAAGAACCATTGGGAAATTCATTCCTGCTATAAATTGGTAATGCTCTTTTTTTAAAAAATATTGAAATGCAGTATTGCTTGGTGATCCTCCGAGAAGATCAGAGAATACAATCACATTTGAATACTTATCTAGCTTTGGTTCTATATTCTGAAGTTTCTCTTTAAATTCATCAGGACCGTCACTGAAATCTAATCCGACCGAATAAATACTGTCCACTTCTCCAGCAATCATCTTTAATGAGTTTTTTAATTCATCGGCATAGTTACCGTGACTGATTAGTAAAATTCCATTCATAATATTATCTTTTAAGAGGAATATATGTGCATATTCCATTATCGCTCCTATACATGCATGATAACATTTTTAGAAAATATTTGAAATTATATTCTAAATTTTTTAAAAATATTGTTTTTGTAAGCGCTTGTATTAATATGGTTGACAAAGAGAGAAGGATAATAATGGCAGATATAATTAATATAAGAATTGATGAACGTTTGATTCATGGACAAGTAGCAGCATTTTGGACAAATAGTCTAAATATTACCAGGTTAATGGTAATTGATGATATTGCGGCTGCAGATGAGATTCAAAAAATGGCATTAAAAATGGCATGTCCATCTACAGTGAAACTTTCTATTCTTAACGTAAACAGAGCAGCAGAAAAATTAAATAATCCAGAATTATATGTTGGTGAAAGACTATTTGTAGTTGTAAGAGGAGTCGAAAACAATAAGGAAACTGGTTGATTTAAATGTTAAGATAGAAACCGTAACAGTAGGAAATATGTCTAATAAAATTGGATCAAAAAGGGTATATCACACAGTTTGTGTAACACCAAAGGACATTGACACATTTAATGAATTAAGCCATAAGGGTATAAATTTTATTGCGCAAATGGTTCCAAGTGATCAAGCGAAGATTTTATGGGACTACTATCAAAAATTAGCTAGTTGTTTTTTCATTTTAATCTTTTAACTTATCTTGAATGATATTAAATGACTTGGGAGAAATTGAATATTTATTATTATTTACTGTTTTTAATAATATAAAAAGCAAAAAGGTATTTTTGGAGCGGATAATATTTTTAATACTTTGATATCTAATGACTTTTCCATTTGAGATGAATGAGTCATTGTTGTAATAAAAAGAGAATTTATTCTTTGAGTTAATAAGTTCTCCAAAGAAGATAGAAACAGAAACAATACCAGTTGCAATAAGAGTATTATCTAAATTTATAATACCTAATGTGATTGAAAAAGACCTAGAATAATTATTGTAATATATAGGAAAACTGAAAATGTGGTAGAAGTTAAAACAATCAAAAATTTTTATTAGATAGTATAGTATCCAAGTTTTCTTTTGACTTAAAGTAACTTCTAACTTTTGTATATAAAATTGCTATTGATACAATAATTGAGAAAATGATTACATGCATGTTAATTACCTCGTTGAGATAATTTTAGCATGATTTCATCAGAAAATAATATATATAAATTTATTAATTGATAATTTAATCGATAAAATATTATGATAAACGGAAAAAGAAAAATAATTATAATTTTGAAGAATATGCACAACCAAATAAAGTAATATATTTTGCACCTTATAAAGCTTTTAGTAATTTCATCAATTTTCTTTGTTTCTTTGCTCTTCTTTAAGGGAACGGCAATTATTAGTTTAATATTTATTCTTTTAATACTATTAATGCTAAGAATATTTCACAATAAAAACATGTATTATTTTTGATACGTATATGCTTGTGATTCCTTATAATGGACAGAAGTCATATCGAATAGACTATAATAATATTACGAAAAATAGAAATTAAGAAAAGTGAGATAACTCCAGATATTTTCTATATATGGTATGGTAATAATTATATAAATTTTGAAACCTATAAAATCGAAGAAAAATAAGAAAAGAGATAAATTGCTACAGGAAGATATTGGACAAATCATTGTTGTGAATAAGTAAAGAAATCTGTGTATCAAAGGAAAGGAAGTAATAATTAAAAATGGTTAATTTTACAGATTATTTTAAAGTAGCTAAGGACTATATTGATAGCGCTTATGTTTACACAAAGGAAAAATATAATAGATGCATCCATGCTAGCATGCGAATGTATGGAGAAGAATGGAATAATTCAGTTAGTGGGATTAAATCATGGGTGTGAATTTGCAATGGAATTAGGATACAGAGCAGGTGGAGTTAATGCCGTTCCATCAATTTAATTTGAGAGATTTAGCTTTGAGAGGACATATCGATAAAGATACATTAAATAATCCTGAAATCATAAATGATGAAGGTTTAGCTAAAAATGGATGGATATTTATAACATAGAGAAAAAGTGATATGTATCTTTTTCAAGTGATGATGGTTGTGAAGCTTTATTGACTGAGCTTGCACGTATAGTAAAAAGTGATCATCGAAAAAGTAATTGTAGTGATTCCATTACAAAAAGTAATTAACTCCGAATCAAAGCATTCACTAGGATATAAAATTACAGATTTTGCTGATGTGATAATTGACTTAGGTGTAGATGGCGATACAACAGTGTTAAGTATTGGTGATGTTGAGATTAATCAAGTGTCTACAATTGTTGGTAATGTTATTGCACAGATGATGACAGCAGAAATGTATCGATATTTCAAAGAACATGATAAGGAATGTCCAGTATTACTAAGCGCAAATGTTAAAGGTGCCGACGTTCATAATCGTGCATTAGCTGAGAAGTATTTAGGTCGTTGGAATTCATAGAATGGATGGTTAATTATGGAAGAAATATGTATGGGATTATTCTACGATAAGATCAATGAACTTTTAACTACACTTTGTAGTAAAGAAAAATAACATTGAACTTGCGGGTAATATTATTGCTAATGCAATATGTAATGGTGGTATTTTACATACTTTCGGAACAGGACACTCAGTTGGATTTGGCATGGAAATGTCAGGGTAGACCAGGAAGTTTGGCATGATACATCAAATTAATACATCTGATTTTTAGTATTAGAGGGTCGTAACTTTAGCTGATTTTAAAGATCAGAACAATATTTTTGAAAAGACGACCTGGAATAGCTGAAAAGATTATATGATTTATATAATATAAAAAGAAGATGTATTTATAATTATTTCAAATTCAGGAATTAATGGATTAGTAATAGATATGGCTATACTAGCTAAAGAAAGAAATCATAAGGTAATAGTAATTACTAGTCTTAAGCATACAAAAGCTGAGGCATCAAGACATCCAAGTGGGAAAAAGTTATATGAATTGGCAGATGTGGTAATTGATAATTGTGGGCCTAGGTGATGCACTAATTGAAACTGGCAACACTGAGAAAAATTTGCTCAGCATCCTCAATTACAGGCGGCTTCATCGCACAATCATTAACAACAGAGGCATGTAGAGTTTTTGCACGATAAAGGTTGTTTTTGTCCCTGTTTATAAACATGAAGATTCATATGAAAATATAGAATTTAATAGAAAATTGAAAGAACAGTATGGTAATAGAATCTAGGTTTAATATGAAAAGATTTGAATATATGGATAAAATCCATAAATTGTTAAATACAGTTTATAGAGAAAAATGAGGAAAATATTTTAATACTTGCTAGAAAAAAATAGCAGAAAATATAAAAATGATAAGCTAATTCATACATTTTGGTACAGGCCACTCCCCATATGATAGGAATAGAGCTTTTCGTTAGAGCAGGTGGATTAGGCAATGTGGATGCTATTTTAGATGCAAATGTTCTGACAGCTGCAGGTGCTAGGCGTAGTGGAGATTTGGAAAAATAAGTGGATTATCTGATGTTATTTTCAATAACTATAATATAGAAAAATGGCGATATGATGATAATCTGTAGTAATTCAGGAAGAAATGCAATGCCGATTGAAATGGCACAAAGATGTAAAAAGAAGGCGTTTTTACTGTAGCGATTACTAATTTAGAACAATCAAAGCAGTGTTTGAGTAGACATCATTCTGGAAAAAGTTATATGAATGTGTTGATTTGGTACTAGATAATTGCGTGCCTTTTTGGTGACGCATTACTAGATATAGATGGCATTCAAAACGGGTCCGGGTTCATCAATAAGTAGTATGTTTATTTTTGAATACTGCAGTTTCGGAAGCAATTAGAATATGCAAAGACGAAGGAATAGAAGTAAATGTATTCCAGTCGCAAAATGTTGATGGTTTCAACAACGATAAAATTTATGATAAGTATAGAAATAGAGTAAAACATATATAGGTTTCTATAACATAGGAGAATACGTCACTTGACGTTTCTTATAAACCATAATTTTTGTTATAAGGAGGTAGAGTTATGGCACAACTTAGTTTTATCCAAATCCTTCTAATTGGTTTGTGGGCATTCTGGGGAGTAATTGACTCACTATCATTTGGCTTCGGAATGAACAACGCAATTGTTGCCTGTCTTTTTACAGGTATTGTTGTTGGTAATCCTACGTATGGACTAATTGTAGGAGGAACACTTCAGATGACACAGTTAGGAGTTGGTTCTTATGGCGGTGCATCTGTTCTAAAACATCACATCCTCAGGGATGATTACTACAGCGCTAGGAGCATTATCGGGTGAAGATCCAGTAACACTTGCGGCATCAATTGGTATTGCTCTAGCGGCGCTATTTGTTCAGTTGGATATCTTAGCAAGATTTTCCAATACAGTATTTCAGCATATTGCAGATAAATATGTTGAAACTGGCAATACAAAAGGAATAAAGATAATGAATCATTTAGGAATTATTCCTTGGGGTCTATCAAGAGCTTTACCTGTCTTTGTATTATTGTTATTTGGTCAAAATATGATCGATACATTCTGACAGTTATTCCGACATGGATTATGGATGGATTTAAGATAGCTGGTGGATTATTGCCTGTAGTCGGCTTTTGCAATTTTATTGAGATACCTACCAGTTATGAAAAAACCACAATATCTAATTTTAGGCTTTGTATTAGCTGCTTATTTAAAGATTCCTGTATTAGGTGTTGGACTAATTGGATTAGTTGCTGCAATAATTATCTATCAAAATGCAACTAAGAATCTGCAACACCGTCCGGTTCGAAATATCTGGAGGTGATGATTATGAAGAATAATGAAGTTTTTACGCCTAAAAAGATTTAAGAAAAATAACTCTAGGCTGGATTTGGAATTCACAAATTGGCTGGAATTACGAGCGAATGCAAGGACTGGGATATCTTTGTACGATGCTCCCTGTAATTGAGAAGCTATATGGAGATAATCCTGAATTAAAGAAAAAAGCGTTGCAGGTGCACTCACAGTTTTTCAATACCCAAACTGCTATGGGGGCAATTATCGTCGGAATGGATGTTGCGATTGAGGAACATTCAAGAAGCGCAGAAGGTATCGATGTTGCTGCATCAATTAAAACAGCTTTTAATGGGGCCTTTTGCTGGAATTGGAGATCAATATTCGGCATGATTGCAGGTGCAGTATTTGGATCAATTGCAGCTTCAATGGCAGTAGAGGAAATCCAATTAGTGTAATATTATGGGTTTGTTTCTTTATGTCGGTATTTTTTTCTTAAAATTTAAATTATTTAATATTGGTTATAAACAAGGTATTAAACTTGTAACAACTTTAAGTAGTAAGATGAATGCACTTACTGAATCTGCTTCAGTGTTAGGATTAACTGTAATTGGATGCATGGTTGCTACTATGGTTAAGTTTAACCTTGCTACATTAACTATGAGCTTGGGTGCTGATTCTTCTGGAGAGGCACTTCTGAAGGAATTTAACTTGCAGGCATATTCGGATGCTATTATGCCAGCATTATTTCCAGGATTGTTAGTAGTATTGTGCTACTGGCTACTTGGTAAGAAGTGGATGAATTCGAATAAACTCATCTTATTGGTTATTATAATTTCTGTGATATTAAAACTTTTAGGTGTTTTTAAATGTTTAACCAAAAAGGCCTAGTCTATCTAGGCCTTTTGATAAATAAGATATAGTGTGTTAATTAAATGTAAAAAGGTAAGCATATGGAAAAAGTCTAGATATGTTAAATGGGTCTATTTTTAAAAATTATTATTATTTTTGCCCTGTTTTTAGTAAGTATTTTTCAACAAATTTATAATACTGTTGATGCAATTATAATTGGGAAATTTGTTGGTAAATATGCACTTGCAGCAGTTGGTGGGAGCACGGGATCATTGTTTAATCTTTTTACAGGTTTTGCTGTTGGAATAACATCTGGCGCTTCTGTCGTAATAGCACAACAGTATGGGAAAGGAGATAAGGAACAGTTATCTAGGGCAATTCAAACTGCAATAATCTTTAATATTTTGTTGGGTGCCTTATTTTCATTTATTGTATATTCAAATGCAGAATCAATATTAAAAGTACTTGGGCGTACCAAGTGAGATATTAGATGATTCTTTAGTATATTTAAAGGTTGTTTTGGGCTTTGTTTCATCGCAGTTATACAATATCGGTAATTCTATTTTTGAGAGCTGTAGGTGAGACAAAACCAGTAGTATATTTAATTATTGCATGTACATTAAATATATTTCTTGATTTATTATTTGTTGTTAGATTTAATCTTGGTGTTTTTGGTGTTGCGATAGCAACTGTTATTACTCAGACGTTTAGTGCAATTTTGATATTCTATGAACTTATTTTTGCAAACAGATATTATAAACTGGTTTTAAATAAATTGCTTTTTGATATAAAAAAATACTTTAAGGGTCTTCTCCTTATAGGAGTGCCAGCAGGGTGTACAGTCCGCATTATTCTCAATCTCCAATTTAATAATACAATCCAGTGTAAATTCTTTTAGGTACAGATTATGTTGCTTCGTGGACGGCTATTGGAAAGATAATAAGTTTCTACTGGTTGATTATTGGGTCTTTAGGTATATCAATAACAACCTTTGTTGCTCAAAAATTTTGGTGCAAAAATACGATAGAGTTAGAAAGAGTGTCATAGAGTGTTTAAAGATATCGTTATTTTTTACTGTGATATTGTCTATAGCAATGTACTTATTTGCACCTAGTATTCTTGATTTATTTATTAAAGATTCTGAAATTATTGATTTAGGAGTTAAGTATCTTAGAATGCTAGTTCCAACGCTGATTTTTATATGTTGGTTTTGAGGTGATTTCTGGTAGTTTGAGGGTGTTGGAGATGCCATCATACCATCGCTATTATCATTGTTTGGAATCTGTTGTATAAGAGTTCTTTGGATTAGGATAATATTTGACAATAATCCTACAATGGAAAATGTGGTGTATTGCTACCCGGTAACATGGATAATTACAACAATATTATTTATTATGTATTATTTGATTTTTTTGATCCAATCAGACAGAAACAGAAAGGATATCACTCATGAAAATCAGCTTTGATTAATGAATTTTCGCAAGCTTCAAAAACAAAATTATTTTTAGAAACATTGAGAAATACTGTTTTTAAATAAAAGGGTATCAGGTATTCAATACAGGAATGAGTTATATTGATAATAGTAAAGATATAGTTGAAGAATATACTATAGAGAATCCGAGATTGACCTATATCCATGTGGGCATACAGGCTGCACTACTGTTGAATTCTGGTGCAGTAGATTTTTGTGGTAACAGGTTGCGGAACTGGTCAGGGTGCATTACTTGGATGTAATATGTTTCCGGGTGTAGTGTGTGGATACTGTGTTGATCCTACCGATGCGTTCTTGTTTTTTGCAGATAAATAATGGAAATGCAATCTCTATTCCTTTTCGCCAAAGGATTTGGATGGGGTGCAGAACTAAATTTACAGTTTATTTTTGAAAAATATTTGATTCCCCATCTGGAATGGGGGTATCCAGAAGACAAAAAGAATCACAAAATAAAATGCAAAAATTACTAATGGAAATCAAATCCCGAGTTTCACTTCCATTAGTAGATGCGTTACGTAGTTTGGATAATGATATTGTCATTAATGCGTTAACCCCAAGATTTATGGAATGCTTTGATGCAAAATTGTCAAGATAATGAACTATATAATTTTTGTCATAGTATCATAGTGAATAAGTAAAAGATATATTTATATATTTCTATACGGGATATGCAATGAACCATTATATATACATTTTGCGATAAATGTTGGAAAAAAATTGGTTTTTTTAACAAATTCCCTTTGTAAATGGTGTGGTAATTTCATATAATACCTATGTGCCACATATCGTATATGCTTCCGAATTGGCGGAAGTGTCTCTACCCTGCTACCTTAATGGCGGGACTACGGTTGTCTCTATTCTTTTTTAGTGACTTCCTGTTGAGATGCTACTCGGCAGGATTTTTAAATTTTAGGCGGCGATGTGTGAATGAAAAAAGGGGGATATTTATGTTAGAAAAGTTATTTCATTTAAAGGAAAACGGCACAACAGTTAAAACAGAAGTGATTGCAGGTATTACAACATTTATTACAATGGTGTACATTCTTGCACTCAATCCATCCATCTTAAGTGCTTCTGGTATGGATGCAGGTTCCATCTTAACAGCGACTGCAGTCGCATCTGCTATTGCATGTTTCTGCATGGCTGCGTTCTCAAATATGCCATTTGCATTATCTGCTGGTTTAGGTTTGAATGCTTACTTCGCATACACAGTATGTGGTGTTATGGGTTATCCATGGCAGGTTGCCTTAACAGCAGTACTTGTGGAAGGTATTATCTTTATCATCATGTCACTAACAAGTGTTCGTGAAGCAATCTTCAATGCGATTCCAGTACAGTTAAAGGTAGCTGTATCTGTAGGTATTGGTTTCTTTCATTGCATTTCATCGGTGTACAAAATGCAGGTATCATCGTTGATGGCGCAACACTCGTTAGTCTATATTCATTTCACAAGTGGTTTCGCAAACGGAACATTCTCATCACAAGGCGTAGGTGTAATCTTGTGCATGGTTGGTGTTGTTTCTATTGTAGTAATGTTAATCAAGGGTGTTAAGGGATACATGTTATGGGGTATCTTATTAACTTGGGTATTAGGTATCATCTGCCAATTAGTAGGTATCTATGTACCAAATCCAGAATTAGGGTTACTACTCATTAATCCCAACAGCATTCTTCTCAATGCCAAATTCTATCGCTCCTACATTCTTCCAATTTGACTTTGCATTCGTGGCAAGTCACCTTGCAAACTTCGCTGTAGTAGTATTTGCATTCTTATTCGTAGACATCTTTGATACACTTGGAACAGTTATCGGATGCGCTTCTAAGGCAAATATGTTAGATAAAGGATGGTAAGTTACCAAAGATTAAGGGTGTATTATTAGCTGATGCTGTTGGTACAACAGTAGGTGCTATCTTAGGTACATCCACAATCACAACATTCGTTGAATCTTCTTCTGGTATTACGGAAGGTGGTAGAACAGGTTTAACAAGTGTTACAACAGGTATCTTGTTCTTAGCTGCTTTATTCTTATCTCCATTATTCTTAACAATTCCTTCCTTTGCGACAGCACCAGCATTGATCGTTGTTGGTTTCTTGATGATGCAGCAGGTTGTTAACATCGAATGGAACGATATCACAAAGGCATTCCCATGCTTTGTATGCATTACAATGATGGGCTTTGCATATTCAATCTCTGAAGGTATCGCATTTGGCTTTATCTCTTACACATTTATCCATGTAATTACAGGTAAGGCTAAGGAGATATCACTCCTGATGTATATTCTTACAGGATTATTCATCTTGAAGTTCTTCATTATCTAAAGAAATTACGAGGTCCACTTCATAGTGGACCTTTTTTTCATTTATAATACTGTAAAGAGGTATGTGTATGATTTATACAGTAACAATGAATCCATCACTTGATTACATCGTGCAATTAGAAACGTTTGAAGAAGGAAAGTTAAATCGATCCATCTTTGAACAGATTGATGTCGGTGGTAAAGGTATCAATGTGTCGGTTGCCCTAAAGCATTTAGGGAGAATTAGTACACCACTAGGTTATGTAGCTGGTTTTACAGGGTGATGAAATTGAGAAAGCGTGTAAGTAGTCATGGATTAATCCCTGATTTTTATTAAGTTAGAACATGGTCAATCTCGTATCAATATTAAAATGAAACATGTAGAGGAAACAGAAATTAACGCGAGTGGTCCAACGGTTGAAAAAGAAGATTTAGAAAAAGCTGTATGTAAAAGCTAGAACATCTTACAGATGGAGATATCCTCATTCTTTCCGGTAGTATGGCATCAGGAGTTGATCATAACTTCTATGCGGATGTGATGAAATACCTGGAAGGTAGAAAGATACGGATTGTCGTTGATGCGGCAGGAAGCGTATTGAAAAACGGTACTGCCATATCACCCATATCTAATCAAACCAAATCAAACACGAACTATCAGAAATATTTGGTCAAGAGGTATTAGAAGAACAGGTAGAAGAGTATGCATGCAAGTTGGTATCGATGGGTGCACAAAACGTACTTGTATCACTGGGTTCAAAAAGGAGCTTTTACTAGCAAAACCATAAGGTATTTTCATTGTAATGCACCAAATGGAGAAGTGTTAAATTCTGTAGGCGCAGGAGATTCCATGGTTGCGGCTTTCTTGGCTAGTAAATTAAATGGAGAAGATGACCAAACAGCACTAGAAAAATCTGTGGCGATGGGATCAGCGACTGCATTCTCCTATGGTATTGCTGAGCAAGAAGCGGTAGATATCTTATATAAAGAAATGGTGAAGTAGATGAGCGAATTTCAAGAATATTATTATAGTCACCCATATGCAAGAGAGCTAGATACGATTGTTGTATCATGTCATGCATGCAAGGAAGGTTATGAGATTGCTTTAAAGGATACAATCTTTTATCCAGAAGGTGGTGGACAACCTTGTGATAAAGGTGTGATTCAAGATATAGCAGTACTTGATGTACAACGGAAGGAAGATCAGATTATACATATCTTAAAACAATCACTTCCGATAGGAGAAAAAGTACACTGTATAATCGATTGGGAATATCGTTATGACTTAATGCAGAATCATACAGGAGAACATATTTTTTCGGGCCTAGTAAAGAAGTTATATGGATATTCCAATGTTGGTTTTCATATGGGTGAATATATATGTGCAGATTTCCGAGGTGATTTAACAGAGGAAATGATTCAAGATGTTGAGCAGACAGGTAAACCAGGCAATCTGGGCAAATCTACCAGTATGTGAAATCTTTTGTACCCCAAGTGAAACCGGAAAGTATGAGTATCGCTCTAAGATTGAGATTGCAGGAATAACACGTATTGTATCAATTGAGGATTATGACATGTGTGCATGTTGTGGTATGCATGTTAGTCATACTGGGTGAAATTGGGAATCTGTAAGGTTATCACTTTTGAAAAAGTCAGGTAATAAAACAAGAGTATTTCTTGTTGAGTGGAAGAAAGAGCATTTGTCTACCTTAGCCGTATCCAGCAAGAAAAGCAGTATGATTTCAAAAATTGTTGTCTGCTAAACCGCTAGAGATATCGGTGGCTGTAAAGTCATCTTCATCAACGTTATTTAGATGTACAGAAATCGTATCGTACTGTTTCAATGGAAATGATGATGAAGGATGCAGATAAAACCTCTTTACATGATGCGATTATCTATACTTCTGTCCTTGCGGATTCTGAAGGAATGCGTGCATTCTGTAATCGCTGTATTGAAAAGAGGCGTTTCTACTGTAATGGTGATTGCGAAAACTGAAGTAGGTTATGCCTATGTCATCATGAGTAAGGCTGTTGATTTACAATCGATTCGTGCTGCATTTAACACACGGATAAACGCTAAAAGGTGGTGGAAATTCTGAAATGATGCAGGGTAGTTGTACAGCAACCCCAACAGAAATTTCTCATGCATTTGAGTACTCTAACAGGGGTTACAATGCATATTGTTTCCCTAACATTTCCTGGAAATAATAAATTCTTTAAAAAAACTATCACAAAAAAAGCGTAAGTAGATGTGAATATTTTTCGTTTGACATCATAAAGTCATGTGATACGATTGATTTGTTAAAAAAAGCGAAGGAGGCTTAAAATGAAACTTGTTTTTAATTAGACATGGTGAAAGTGAATGGAATAAGCTCAACCTTTTCACAGGTTGGACAGACGTTGAACTTTCTGAGAAAGGTGTAGAGGAAGCTAAGGCTGGCGGACGTTCTTTAAAGGAAGCAGGATTTGACTTTGATCTTTGCTATACATCATATTTAAAGCGTGCAATCCACACATTAAACTTTGTATTATCTGAAATGGACCGTGAATGGTTACCAGTTACTAAGACTTGGAAGCTCAATGAAAGACACTACGGTGCATTACAGGGCTTAAAATAAGGCTGAAACAGCTGAGAAGTATGGTGAAGAAAAGGTTAAGATTTGGAGAAGATCATTTGACGTTCAGCCACCAGCTTTAGAAACAACAGATGAAAGAAATCCAGCATTACAGGAAGCTTACCGTAATGAAAATAAGGATGAACTTCCATTAGCTGAATCTCTAAAGGATACAATTGCTCGTGCAGTTCCTTACTATGAACAGGAAATCTTACCACAGATGAAGGCTGGTAAGCGTGTAATCATCGCTGCTCACGGTAACAGCTTACGTGCTCTTGTTAAGTATTTTGAAAACTTAACAGATGAAGAAATCATCGGCGTAAACATCCCTACAGGTGTTCCACTCGTTTACACATTTGATGACAACGGAAAGTTTATCTCTAAGGAGTATTTAGGCGACCAGGCTGCGATTGAAGCGAAGATGGCTGCAGTTGCTAAACAAGGAAGCGTTCAAAAAGTAAATAAATCTAAAAAAAGAGCCAACTGGCTCTTTTCTTATGCAATCGCATCAAGCTGTACTTTACGTACACAAGAATGTTTGAGTAATTGTTTTAATAGATTATCTGGAGTGTTTTTCCATCTTAGAGATATCTAAGCTAATCAATACTGTTGCGTATCCATCCACTGGAATAGCTTGAGAGATTGTTAAGACACTTGCTTGTGCTTTACTCAATGTTTGTAGTACTGCTGTTAATGCGCCACTTTCATCTTTTAGAATGAGAGAGATTGTCATCGTACGTGAAGTGGCGTTATCAGAAATCTCAAATAGATAATCTTTATAACGATAGTAGGTATTTCGAGAGATGCCTACTTTTTTTGACAGCTTCTGTGACTGTTTCAACTTCATGATTTTTCAAGCAGAGATCTTGCTTTGGATAACCTGGCTAAAAGTATTCAGGCAGAATCTTCTTATGAACAATTAGATATTCAGAGTTTTGCATGTGCTTACCTCTCTATCTCTGTGCCATGATAGGCAACGTCTAATTGCTAAACATTGCCAATGATTTGGAAGTGATGCAATCTTCAAACGTGCTGCTGTACTTAATTCCTTTTTCGCAATACATAAGCAAGTTGAGCCAGAACCACTGATAAGTAAGATGCCATCAGTGTCTTCCTTTACAATCTGTTGGATGACTTCAAAGTTAGGGATTAACTTTTGACGATATGGTTCATGCACAATATCGTGTGTTGCGGCTGAAAGTAGGGAAAGATTTCCTTCTTGCAATGCTTGTGATGTGAGAATTGCGTTACTGATGGCTGTGGCAACTTGAGCACGTGGATATGAATCAGGTAATGCACCACGGGCCTTTTCAGTACTAACTTCAACATTAGGTACAAGAGCTGTATATTCCCAATCTTTGTGGATTGGTAATCTATGTGATAGGAAGTGTTTCTTATCGATTGTCATGCCAGCACATAGACCTCCATATAAACATGGTGCGATATTGTCTGGATGACCTTCAATACTGCAAGCTAAACGATAGATTTCTGTTTCACTTAGAATATTGTTATGCAAAACACTAGCGGCGACTAATCCACCAATGATAAAGGAAGCACTACTTCCTAATCCACGGCTAATTGGAATATGACAATCAAAGATAACGTGAATTGGATCGTATTTACCGATTGTCTCACAACCAAGGCGATATGCCTGTAGGAAGAGGTTGTTGTCGTTGTTGTATTCTTCATCTACATTTTCTAAGAAGTTGTGGTCATACTTTTTCAACTTGGAAAATGTTATATAGTTTTAATGCAATACCAAGACAATCAAAGCCAGAACCAAGGTTAGCAGATGTGGCAGGAGTTTTAATTGTGATCATGTTGTAGACCCTCCAAGCGCTTTGCGATTGTGGCTAATGCGTCTTCTTTTCTTAACCGTATTTGTAAAAGCGTATTTCCATATCTTTTAAGCATGCAAGATTCTTTGGTATGACTACGGATGTGTAATCATGTAATGCGTTCATCGCTTCAAATTCATTAGTACAAGACTTTCCTGTTAAAGCTGTATAAACATCCTTGGCAAACTTGTAGGCACTTGCAGTAGATAATACGATACATGGTGTAGTGTCATTTGATTCCTGTTTGTATGCATGACATGCATGTACGGCTACCGCTGTGTGTGGGTCGATGAGGATATGTTCTTTATGGAAAGTATCATGTATTACTTTCTTGCATTCATCTTCTGAACAATCATATGCCGCAAAGCTTTCTTGTAGTAGTTGACGTAAATCATCAGAGATTGTGTATTGGCCATCGTTCTTTAGAGAAGACAAATATTGGTTGATTAACACATCATTATGATTGCTGAGAAGGAATAATAGACGCTCTAAGTTACTAGAAACTAGGATGTCCATTGATGGGGATATCGTTGGGATAAATGCTCGATTCGCATTATATGTACCCGTTCGAATAAACTCTGTTAGAACATTGTTGGAGTTTGAAGCACATACTAGCTTCTTCACTGGTAAGCCTAGCTGTTTTGCAAGATATCCAGCAAGGATATTGCCGAAGTTACCACTTGGTACAACAAAGTTAACTAGCATCTCCCAATTGAATATCACCATGATTTACAAGTTTTGCGTAAGAGTCAAAAGTAATAGACAATCTGTGGAAGTAAGCGACCAATGTTAATGGAGTTAGCAGAGGAAAGTTTCATGTGTTTGCATGCCTCTAGCACAACTGGATCTTTCATCGCATCCTTTACAATACGTTGGCAATCATCGAAGTTACCTTTGACAGCGATGACTTCAACATTTTTTCACCAAGTGATGTTTGCATTTGTCTCTTTTTGGATATCGGATACACCGATTTCTGGATAGAGGACTGTAATAGCAGTATTTTTTAACATCTGCGAAAGCCATTGATTGCGGCTTTGCCGGTATCGCCACTTGTGGCAGTCAGAATGGAGATGAGGTCATTTTCATTCTGGTTTTGGTATGCGGCTGTTAATAGATGTGGTAGTAGTGTTAGGGCCACATCTTTAAAGGCGCTGGTTGGACCATGCCATAATTCCATGAGCCAACCATCGTTGTATTTACATAGTGGTGCTACTTCATTGTTTTCAAATGAGTTTTGATAGGCACTTTGAACACATTGTTGGATTTGTTCGTGACTAAAATCACTTAAAAAAAGAGATAGAATGTATTGGGCTAGCTCTAAATAACTCATCTTGAGGGTAGAGGCTAAATCTACCTTTTGATCAAGTGCTTGTGGTGTATAGAGTCCGCCATCATCAGCGAGACCTTGGATAATCGCTTCAGAAACGGATACGGTTTTTTCTTTATTTCGTGTACTAATATATTTCATAGGGCTTCCTTCTTGTTTCAAATATAGAAAAATGATACACTGTTTGTGTTTTAAATACAAGTGTATCTATTTTAGAAACAGAGGTTTATATGAAGATTGGATTATTGGGACACGGAACAGTTGGTTCTGGTGTTAGAAAAATCGTTGATGAAAAGAATACAAAAGAAATCTCACAGTTAGAGATTTCTAAGATATTAGTGCGCTATGAAAAGGATATTACAGATGAGCGCATGACAGTAGATATTCATGACATCGTGGATGATCCTGAAATTGATGTGGTAGTGGAATGTATCGGTGGTGATGAGCCAGCATTTCAGTTATGTCAAAGCAGCGTTATGCAACGGAAAGCACGTTGTGACAAGTAATAAGAAGATGTTAGTAAATCACTTTGGGAGGAATTATTAGAAACTGCACGTACACGTGGTGTTAGTTTAAAAGTATGAAGCTGCTTGTGGTGGTGGAATTCCTTGGATGAGCAACCTAGATCGTACTAAAAGCGTATCGATGATATTGATAGTTTCCGTGGCATCTTCAATGGAACAACGAACTATATCTTAAGTAAGATGAGTGATGAAGGTTCGGAGTTTGCGGTTGCGTTAAAAGAAGCACAAAATTGTGGTTATGCGGAATTTGATCCATCGGATGATATTGATGGTATGGATACAGCATATAAAGTAGTACTTTCAAGTTGTAAAGGTTTTTGGTGTACTTGCAGAATATTCAGGATATTGATATCTATGGGATTCGTCATATCAGCGCAAAGGATATTGCATATGCATGCAAGCATGGTTATGCATGTAAATTAATCGGCTCAGGTGTAAAGTCTGATAGTAGTGTAAGTGGTACAGTTATCCCAACATTTATTCCAAAGCAGAATATCTTTGCGACAATACCGGCGAACTTCAATGCGATTGAAAGTGATTCGAAAACACTCGGCAAGATGACTTATGTTGGTCAGGGTGCAGGCTCTTATCCAACTGCACATGCGGTTGTACAGGATTTAATTGATTTAGTGCTTCATCAAGATACTGAGGTTTCATCTGGAGTAGAGTGTTTCATGTGGATAATAAGAGTCGAGTGTCCTCATTCTATGTACGTTCTGTCAATCTAAATCGTATGGAAGATGTAATAGAAGAAAGAATTGATGAAGATACATGCATTACAAAGAAGATGTCTTTTGTAGAATTGGCTTCTGTGATAAAGGTATTGGAAGATGATGCGGTATTTGTAGCGGAGGTAATGCATGATTGTAAGTAAAGTTTGGTGGTTCTTCTGTAGCCAGTAAAGAACAGTTTGAAAAAGTAAAACGCATCGTAGATGCGAATGTGAATCGTAAGTTTATTGTTGTTAGTGCATGTGGTAAAGAAAACCGTGATGATTACAAGGTGACAGACTTTACTATATCTTTTACATGCACATATAAATTATGGTGTATCCTATGAAACAATCTTTAATCTTGTAAAAGAGAAATATCAACGTATCTGTGATTCACTTGGCCTGAAAATTGATTTAGAAAAAGAGTTTGCTAGTGTTAAAGAGATGTTAGATGCACATGCGCCTGTAGATTATATTGTTTCTCGTGGTGAGTATTTAACAGCACGATGCATGGCAGAATATTTAGGTGCAGAGTTTTTAGATGCGAAAGATGTTATCGCGTTCAAATATAATGGTGATTTTGACTTTGATAAAATTAAGCAGAATTTAGACAAGGTTATGGACATGGATAAGAAGTATGTTATTCCCAGGTTTCTATGGGGCTTTACCAAATGGACAAATCAAAGTCATGAGTCGTGGTGGTAGTGATATTACGGGTTCAATCTTAGCCAATATTGTGGATGCGGAAGTCTATGAAAACTGGACGGATGTATCTGGTATCTTGGTTTCAGATCCACGTATCATTGATAATCCACAGCAGATTCCAGTTATTACATATAGTGAACTTCGTGGAATGAGCTACATGGGTGCGAATGTACTCCATGATGATGCGATTTTTCCCAGTACGTGAAAAAGAATATTCCAATCCATATTTTTGAAATACAAATGACCCAGAGAATCCTGGAACATTTATTCAAGATGATTGTGAAGAATACGATAAAAGCAAACGGCACTTCAACTGTGACTGGTATTACAGGACGTAGAGATTACGCTTCCTTTACAGTTGTAAAGAGTCATAGTTCAACAGAAGTTGGTTTCTTACGTAGATTGTTGTTTATCTTTTGAGGAGTATCACATCTCAATCGAAAGTGTTCCAATTACAGTTGATACATTTACTGTGATTGTACAAAAGGGTGCAATTGAACAGTGCAAGTATGAGATTCTTGCAAAGATTAAGAAAAGAATTAGAACCTGATGAGTTGATGTTAGAAGAAGACTTAGCAATGGTAGCCATTGTGGGTAGAGGTATGAAACAAGTACCTGGTGCTTCAGGACAACTTTTAAGTGAGTTTGGTAATCATAAAATTAACATTAAAGTTATTAACCAGAGTGCAGATGAATTATCTGTTGTGGTAGGTGTATCTAATCATGACTTCCACAATGCGATTCGCTGTATTTATGATAGATTTATTCAAGAAGAGAGGGAACATGCATGAAAATTGGAATTTTAGGTGCGACAGGTGCTGTCGGTAGACAGATGCTAGAATGCATTGAAGAACAAAACCTTGCAGTAGAAGAATTACGTTTATTTCTCCAGTCCCAAGATCAGCTGGACGTGTATTATCGTTTCATGGCGAAGGAATCACTGTACAAGTTGTAGATGAGCATTCCTTTGAAGGGCTAGATTATGTGCTTGGTGCTGTATCCAACGCACTTATAAAGGAATATCTACCTTTGATTCAAAAAGCAAATGCAGTACTCATTGATAACTCCAGTGCTTTCCGTTTACAGGATGATGTGCCGTTAGTTGTACCAGAGATTAACGGTGAAGATGCACTAGGTCATCATGGTGTGGTTGCTAATCCCAAACTGTTCTACGATTATTGCCTTTATGGCACTTGCGCCAATTCATCGCTTATCCAAAATCAAGCATGTAACTGCGACAACGTTCCAAGCTGTTAGTGGTGCAGGTGTTGAAGGTATGCGTGAATTACGTGAGCAAATTTTACAGCTTGATAAGGGTGAAGAGGTTCATCCAAATGTCTTCCCAGCACAGATTGCTTATAACTGTATTGCCCAGATTGGTTCGTATCTAGACAATGGTTATACAGCAGAAGAAATGAAGATGCATAATGAGGGTCGTAAAATCATGCATGCGGATGATTTACAGGTAAATTGCACTTGTGTACGTGTACCAGTATATCGCTCCCATTCAATTTCCTTGACAGTTGAAACTGAACAAGAACTATCCTTAGATGCGATTCGCCAAGAGATGAAAAACTTCTCAGGTGTTGAACTCATTGAAGACCATGTGCCTACGCCAGTAGAAACTTCAAATCAAGACATTGTATATATAGGACGTGTACGAAAGGATACAACTCGTGCAAATAGTATTAGTCTTTGGTGTTGTGGAGATCAGATTCGTAAGGGTGCAGCTTCCAATGCGGTTAGTATTATGACCTATTTAGAAAAAAGTAGATGATGTTTCCGTTAGGGTATTTTAGCTAGATGTGCTAAAATATGGCATAGAGAGACAGAGAGGAGACAACTATGTTAAATAGACTATTTGGTGCTCTTGCGGTGGCTGTCGGTGTTGGTGCAGTCGTTGCAGTAAAGCTATTAAAAGATCAGAAAGAAACAGAAAATAACGAAGTAGAAGATGATGATAATGAAGTACATTTTATAACCTTGTCAGACGGAGATGGAGTAGCACAGCCTACTTACGACGCAAGTGATCGTTCTCCAGAAGTACAGGAAGTATGTGGTGTATATCCATATCTCAATCCAGACTTTGTAGAAGAATTGCTAGCAGAAGCTAGTTCCTTAAACGGTATGTTTGAACAAGATACACTCGTGACAATTCATCACTATGTATCATTCGATAACGAAAAAAAAACCGTGAGGCTTTCTGTGATATCATGACGGCTGCTGGCTATGAATGTGCAGAAGAAGGTATCACAAAGAAGGTATTCGTGGAAGATGGTGCTATTATTAGCGATATCTTAAACGTTGCAAACCAAACATCTGTATTGAACGGTAACTACCAGAACTACTCTATTCAGAAGTAGGAATAAACAAGTTTTTCATAAGAAAAAAAGTTGGAGTGAAAGCTTCAACTTTTTTTATACGATTTTATGAATTTGATGTAAATTCACTAGATTCAGGTCTGTAGTTTGAGTGTAAGTGGAAAAAAAGAATGATATAATATGCACGCTTTGTAGAGATACAAAAAGCTGCGTAAGAAGTACAGGAGATAAGAGCACATGGGGATTATCGAAGTAAAAAAATCTCAGTTTTGCATATGATGAAAGTGCCAAGACAATTGATGAAGTTTCCTTTTCAATCGAGGAAGGGACCTATACAACAATTATTGGACACAACGGTAGTGGAAAATCCACGATTGCGAAGTTGATTGCGGGTCTTTTAGAGAAGGCTTCCGGTTCAATCATGGTTGATGGCATGGAATTAAATGTAGAAAACTTAAATAAAAATTCGTTCCGATATCGGTATTGTTTTTCAGAATCCAGATAACCAGTTTATTGGTTCAACGGTGAGAGATGATATCGCTTTTGGACTTGAAAAATCATTGTGTGCCGCAAGAAGATATGGACCGTATCATCGAAGAAAACGCAGCTCTTGTTGGAATGACGAAAGTATCTCAAATCAAGAACCTACACGATTGAGTGGTGGACAGAAACAGCGTGTTGCGATTGCAGGTGTACTCGCAATGAAGCCAAAGATTCTCATCTTTGATGAAGCGACATCGATGTTAGATCCACAAGGAAAAGATGAAATCAAACGTGTTATTACAGAATTACATGGTGAAAGCAAGTTGACGATTCTTTCTATTACACATGACATTGATGAAGTCGCTAAGAGTGATTATGTGATTGCGATGGATGGTGGTCATGTGGCAATGACAGGAACACCTAAGGAAATCTTTAAAGATCCAGAGAAGTTAAAGAAGATGAAGTTTGATATTCCTTTTCAGTTTAAAGTTGAGTGAGGAATTGCAGGCATGTGGTCTGCATGTTTCATCACATATTACACAGGAAGGACTGGTGGAAGAATTATGCCAATTACATTCGAGCATGTGAAACATATTTATAGCACCGGTACACCTTACCAATATGACGCTTTAAAGGATATTAACCTTAATATTACAGAAAATAAAATTACAGCGATTATCGGACAAACAGGTTCTGGTAAGAGTACGCTAATTCAACATTTAAATGCATTACTATTACCAACTGAAGGAACAATTCACATTCTTGATCGTACAATAGACGCAAAAGAAATACCGAAGAAACTGAAGTCTTTACGTGGTGATGTCGGTCTTGTCTTCCAGTTTCCTGAATATCAGTTATTTGAAGAAACTGTTTTGAAGGATGTTGCGTTTGGACCAAAGAACTTTGGATGTACGGAAGAAGAAGCTATTAAAAAAGCAAAGGACGCATTAAAACTAGTTGGTCTTGGTGTTGAGAATTATGAAAAGAGCCCACTGGAATTATCTGGTGGACAAAAGAGAAGAACAGCGATTGCAGGTATTCTAGCGATGGATCCAAAGATTATTGTTTTGGATGAGCCAACTGCTGGTCTTGATCCCAATCGGTACGGTACAGATGATGGAATTATTCTATGCATTAAACCGAAAGTACAATAAGACAGTGCTAATCGTATCGCATGATATGGAGCAGGTTTATAAATATTGTGATGAAGTGGTTGTAGTGGAAGATGGAACAATCCGTTTCCATGATAGTACAAAGAAGTTCTTTGATAATTCTGAACTATGCCGCAGTATGAATATTTTACCGCCTGCATTGATTCAGATGAAAGATAGCTTGCGTAAGAAGGGATTTGAGATTTCAGATGAAATTAGTGATATTCCAACGCTTGCGAAAGAAATCGTAAGGCAGGTGAAGAATCATGGGTAATTTTACACTGGGACGTTATCTGCCATTAGATTCTCCAGTTCATAAGATGGATCCCACGTGCAAAAATCATTGCAATGTTAGTGATGTTAATTGCGGTGTTTATTCCGGCCGGTTGGATTGGTTATGGAGTTATCTTTGTAGTAGCCGCTAGTACGATACTTATCTCGAAGCTAAGCTTTGGTTTTATTTGGAAATCCATGAAGCCAATGTTGATGATGTTATTCTTCTTATTAATCATCAATGCATTTGTAATGAAGACAGGCGAACCATTACTAACGCTTGGAAGTTTTGTCATCTATAGTGGTGCAGTATTCCAAACACTTTATATTGCGATTCGACTCATGTTGATGATTATGATTACAACATGTCTAACAGCCACAACAAAACCTTTAGATATGACTTTAGGTATTGAAGATTTATTGATGCCTTTAAAGAGATTCCATGTACCAGCACATGAGATTGCAATGTTAATTAGTATTGCGTTACGTTTCATTCCAGACTTAATTGAAGAAACACAGCGTATTATGAAAGGCACAACAATCACGTGGTGTTGATATGAAGGAAGGCAAACTCATGGAGAGAGTCATGGCGATTCTTTCTCTGATTGTTCCATTATTCGTATCTGCTTTACAACGTGCAGAAGATCTTGCGAATGCTATGGAGGCTAGAGGTTATGCGCCAGGAGAAAAAGCGCACACGTTATAAAGTCTTAAAGATGGAAAAACGTGATTATTTCTTATTACTTGGTGCCTTTACAACTCTAATTGTGATGATTGGATTGGCGATTCTATTATGATGCGCTATAAATGTGTCGTATCTTATGTCGGAAGAAATTATTCTGGCTGGCAATCACAGCGCAAGGGAGATTCCATTCAGGAAATCCTCGAAGCAGTGATTGAACGTATTACACAGGAAAAAGGTAAACGTTATTGGATCTGGTAGAACAGATGCAGGGGTAAGCGCTAGAGCACAGGTATTCATGTTTGATACAAAGCGTGAGATGCCAGCTCGTAAGTGGATGGGCGCAATCAATGCCTTCTTACCAGACGATATTCATATCATGGCGGTTGAAGAAGAGGATGATTGTTTCCATGCAAGATATAACGTTCGCTTTAAACAATATAACTATCGTATCAATCATGGGCCATACAACGTATTTACAAAAGATACAGTTTTTCAATGCCCGATGCATCTGGATGTAGAAAAGATGAGGGAAGGTATTCCTTACCTTGTTGGAACACATGATTTTACATCCTTGAATTCCAGTTCTTTGGAAGAATATCCAGATCAAGTAAGAACAGTACGTTCCATCACATTAACAGAAGAGGATGGCGTTATTACACTAGCATTTTGTAGGAAAGGGTTTCTTACGATACATGGTTCGCATGATGACTTCTGTACTCATTGAAATCGGACAGCATAAGTATGAACCAGCACATATTCAAGAGATTCTAGATGCGAAGCGTAAAAGTTTCCCACATAAAAACAGCCCTGCTGAAGGACTGACATTAGAGTATGTTGATTACTTTAAGACATTGGCGCTTGATGAAACAGGAATGGTTCGTGAGTTTTTAATGGGGGATGATACCTCTTGTACAAACCAAGAACTTTCTGTATTAGAGCAAGCAGTCCAAGAGAATGCTAGCCACCAGTTCTATGCGATGACGACAAGACATAGTCAAGAATTATTGGGATATTATGAAATCAATCAAGGGGATGCTTCATTACATATTCTTGAAGAAGAACGTGGTATTCCCGCTAGCAAAATATCCTACTTCCACAACTAGAGAAACGCTTACAAAAAGCAAGCAAACTTCAAACCAAATTCAGATTTATAACAAAAAGTGGAAAAAAAATTGTATCAAATTTCAGTAGAAGAAATCGAAATAATCTAATTGACTTGCGGGGTATCAACGGCTAAAATGGTAAATGGCACTTCATGCCAATGTAGCCCCGGAAACTACATATGGAGGAAAGTAAAAATGCGTCAAACAACTATGTTAAAGCCAAGTGAAGTTGTTCGTCAATGGTATATCGTTGATGGAACTGACTGCACATTAGGACGTCTAGCTACTCAGGTAGCAACATTATTAAGAGGCAAGCACAAGCCTGCCTACACACCACACGTTGACTGTGGAGATTATGTAATCGTAATCAATGCAGACAAGATTAAGATTAGTGGTGACCAGGATGCAAAAGAAGTTCTACTATAGTCATTCTATGTATCCAGGAGGACTTCGTACAAGAAGTACAAAGGTTATGCGTGAAAACTACACTGTTGAATGGGTTGAAAAAGCCATCAAGGGTATGTTACCACATAACAAATTGGGTGATGTACAGCGTAAGCATGTATTTGTTTACACAGGTGCTGAACACCCACACGCAGCTCAGAAGCCTGTTGAGCTAAAGGTAAAGTAAGGAGGATAAGACAAGATGGCAACTAAGAAGAAAGTAACTTATGTTGGAACAGGACGCCGTAAGCAGTCCGTTGCTCGTGTCTTCATGACTCCGGGTACAGGTGTTGTAACAGTTAATGGTCGTACTTTAGAAGAATACCTACCACAAGCAACATTACGCATGGTAGTTAATTCACCATTAGTACTCACAGAAACTAAGGAACAGTTCGATATCAAGATCAATGTAGCAGGTGGCGGTTATACTGGCCAGGCTGGTGCAATGCGTCATGGTATTGCTAGAGCTCTTCTAGAAGCTTCTGCAGATTACAGACCAGCATTAAAGAAGGCTGGTTTCCTAACACGTGATTCCCGTGAGAAGGAAAGAAAGAAGTACGGTTTAAAGGGTGCTCGTCGCGCTCCACAGTTCTCCAAGCGTTAATTTGCTGGATTGGACAGTACAACAAACAAAGAAACACTTTGCATATATTTGCAGAGTGTTTTTTTTCGTTTTGAACTAGTAGTGTAGAGTGGTGTATTTGATACGAATATAGAGGAAACTGAAAGGGTTTGCTAATAGTATTGTAGTATGCTTACAAATGTTAAGTTTTTCCTTAAGATAATATATAGAATTTATACAGAAATATAGAATTGATATGAAATATTTTTCAACTTAAATAAAGATAGTGAAAACTAATGAAATCGATTTTTTTCAGAAATAGAAGAAATTGAAAAAAATGTAGATGTAGTATAGAGATTTTTGATTACAGTGTATGAAATTTGTTTTTCATAATACTATCTTCAAAATTACCCAAAAATGATGTGACTTTTTGAGTAATAAATGAGGGGGCATTTGTAGTCTTAAAAATCAAGTGCATCGATTTTGACGATTACAAAAATTATCCTCTAAAAATTTATTATGATTATGACTGCGCAGTTTTTGTTTTTATAACGCATTTCATTTTACAAGGAAACTGGCAGGATATATGTGAATTAAATGCAACTAAATTAGCAGAATTAAAAAAATTTAATTACAACAGTGTATATTACGAAATAATACTAAAAAAAGTAAAGAGGGATTAGTAAGTATGAAAAAAATAGAAAAAAATGAGATTATTTTTCCCATATTATGACAGTTATTTTGATGTTGAATATGGTACTAACAAACATCTTACCAACTCATGCAGTTGGTGCTACACCAACACCGGTTTCAGAGACGATTAACTTTGGGGCTAAAGGCTCATTGAAGATTAGCTTGAAACCAACCTCACCAACCGAAGTGAGGGGTCTCGATAATATTTCTACAGGTATCGAAATTGACGGTACTGGTTTAACACAACCAGTTGAAGGCTTTGTATCTAGAAGTTGAAGTAAATACAAAGCAATCATCTAAGAATTTCAATGATACAAGAAATATTGAAAGTGATACTTACTTAGATAACTTCTCTACTCCAGCCGCAAAGACACAACCTATTATTAAATCTGAAGAAACAATCGTTACTAATGATGGTAGAACAATTAAGCGTATTTATCTGAATAAGATTGATACAACAGTTAAATTAGAACTTCCTTATGTAATGAGTTTTTTTCAGATGGTATTACGCCAAAGGATTTTGAATTAAAACCAGTTGTACGTGTATATGATAGTTCAAAGACTAATTTAGCAACATTGACAGAACAGACATATACAATTACGTATAAGAATCCATGGTTAATTAAGCAGGTTGCAGGTGAAGAAACAGATAATCAGCTTGTTTATGGTGGTATTAATAAGCAAGGTGATCCAAATTCTTTATCTGATGATAGAACATCTGATGTCATCTTCAATTTTAGATTGAATCAAATACGAACGTTCATATCGTTCGGTTATCATCACAGATACACTTCCAACATATGTTAACTATGCTGGTCAAACAGTGACAGCACACTTTGATCCCTGCAAAAGAATCCAAATTGGACATTAAGTGCAGATGGTAAGACAGTAACCTTGCGATATGATGTTCCGACGACGGGTGTACCACATTTATTTGATAACTATCGTGATAATCTGCCAGGATATTCAGAGTTAAGACTATCTTTCCCAGGGGCGAAATATTTAAACGGTTCAGATCGAGTAGTATTTGAGAATAATGCAACATTACAGGGTTTACCATATAATCCAAGTGCTGCGGAAGATACGATTGGCAAAGTTTCTGAAATGAACATAACTTTGCGTCAGATAAAAAAAGAAGTTCCGTTTAGCAGGTGACGACTTTAGTGGTGACGGCATGCTTTCAAAGCGTGGTCTAAAAACAATCAAGTTTGATCAGAATAGCTTTAGCGGTACAAGAAGTTGACTACAGAATTACATTAATCAAATAAAGTAGATAAACCTTTGACTGATATCGAGTTTACAGAGGATGTTGTAGATACTAGATAAACCGATCTATTCCTAACATCAGTCTATGGTAACTCTAGCTGCGTTTGGTTCTAAGATTGGATTTCCATATGAGATCAGGTAGAAACTAAGAGGTTATAAGGATGATGGGACATATGACATTCTTCCTGTTACACCAGATGGACAAATACTGGTTGTTTAAGGGAGAAACAAACCAAACTGGTAAGACGACAATTACAGACATATCTAGATCAGATTAATGATGGTTCATTTAGATGCCTGCGAATGCGGCACCGATTGTACCCACAGTATAAGAAAGGTTGGTATCTATCTAAAGGACGTAACACTCCAGCCAACAAATGAGTATCATATTTAACATCAAGATGATGTTCATGGATCCATTTCCATGAGGAATATAGTGCAACAAAAGCCACTAACAAAATATCATTAAAGTAACTTCAAATAGGGTGAATGATGATGGTTCTAAGACACCACTTAACTTGAGTGGTGAGTGGGATACTTCATTTACACCACTTTAATGAAAAAGGTACATCTTTGGAAACAAACTTTCTTCCAAAAAAAGTTGGTATGCCTGGGTGAACGTTTTACAGCACGTTTGAATTTCAATTTAACAGAATTATCTAGCGCACGTTACTTTTAAGAATCCAACATACGTTGACTTACTACCTTTAGGTGTATCTTTCGACTCACAAACATATGTAACACGTGTAGTCAATCATATTGAAGGTTGGTCATTTGAATTCATTAAGAACTACAATGATACAGGTCGTGATGCGGTAAAGATTAAGATGCCATCAGGCTATGCATATCAATTTGAAAATATGGCCTTTGATATTAAGGATTTAGTTATCAACGATGATATCATTCCAAGTAAGGCTGAAAATGATGAGTTAAATAACAATAATGAAGTGTATTTCTACGCCGAGAAACTGGACAAATGGTGTTCCACCAGAACTAACAGCGCAATATGATCCAAAAAAATCTTTGTAAATGATGACTTGGATATCAATATGAACAGTGTTACAAAATGAGAAAATCTTGAAGGCAACTGCTAAGATTTTTAGGGTAATAACGTTGAGAGTATTCAATCGGATAAACATATCCGTAGTTTAGAACCAAATATAGAAGGTGGAGCTGCTGTTTACGGTAGAGCATTCACAAATAAGACAATCACAACAGACTTTGCGGATGTTACAAATACAAGTGGTCTTTTTCCAATATCGTATTAGTGTTCGTAACTACTACAACACACCAATGAATAAGATTGTGATGTACGACGTATTCCCATTTGTTGGAGATGGTAGAAATTCTGCTTTCAGTAATACTTTACAAGGTCCGGTTGAACTGAAGATTGGTTCAACTGATGTAAGTAGTCAGTATGATATTTACTATCGTACAGACAAGTATCCAAATCCAACTGATGTAAATGAACTATCAAGCTCACTTTGGACCACAACACCTGCTGATTATTCACAGGTTACAGCCATCAAAGTTATCGGTAAGAATGGTACGATTCTTGAACCATACCGTGTTTTATCAGCTTACTTAACAATGAAGGCTCCAAAGTATGATGCGACTCTAACAGAAGCAATTGCATACAATAGTGCAAATGTTATCTATAACAATGAGACAATCATGCGTCATGTACCTGCAGTTGCAAACCAATTAATTGATGTAATGGATGTATCTGTAGAAAAGAAATGGTTAGATGTGGATGGTAACCCAATCGCTACTCCTGATGTAAACTCCATCACTGTGAAGTTACTTTGCGGATGGTGTTGATACAGGTAAGACATTGGACATTACTGCTGCAGATAACTGGAAGGCAAAATTCACACATCTACGTCAATACAATATTGAAACTGCAACTGATGGTACGACTACAAAGACACCAATTGTATATTCTGTAGAAGAAGTTGGTGCAAATGATGATGGTCAAGTAACTTACAATGGCAAGAAGTATCAAGTAACTTCTACTTCTGGAAAGGTGAATAAAGACTCCCCAACAGATACAGTTGCATTAGAGATTACAAATAAACTCCTACAGGAAAAGGTATCTATTTCTGGTAAGAAGTTCTGGGTTGATGATGAGGATAATGATGGTAAGCGTCCAACATCCATTACAGTACGATTACTCGCAGATGGTGTAGAAGTGCAGAATAAGACTGTTACGAAAGATACTGATTGGGAATTTACGTTTGAAGATTTACCGAAGTTCAATGGAACAACAGAGATTGTTTATACAATCAGCGAAGATGCAGTAGCAGATTATTCTACAAGCATTAGTAATTATGATATTGCGAATACACACGCACCTGAACAGCTTGTTATTCCTGTTAAGAAGGTTTGGGTAGATGATAATGATGCACAATCATTACGTCCTACTAGTGTCCATGTAACATTATTTGCGGATGGCGAGAAAAGTTGATGAAGTTGACTTTGAAATAGTGCAAATCAATGGCAACATCTCTTTGATGGATTACTCGAGATATCGTAACGGTCACTGAGATCCAATATACTGTACAGGAAGAAGCAGTTGCAAACTACACGACATCCTATTCTGGTGATATGACTACAACTTTCACTATTACAAATACGATTGATGGTAAGGTTTCGATTCCTGTCACAAAGAAGTGGATTGGTAAGGAAGCAGAAAGTGCAACAATCCGTCTTTTAGCAGATGGTCAAGAAGTAGCGAATATTACATTAAATGCTGAGAATAACTGGCAACATACATTTACAAATATGCCGAAGTATAAGGATGGAAAGCTCATCACTTATACAGTTGCCGAAGATACGATTGCTGGATATACAACAGCGATTACAGGTGATGCGACAAATTATGTTGTCACAAATACGAATACGAAGAAGATTGATATTCCTGTTACAAAGACTTGGGTAGGACCAGAAGGAACTTCTGCGGAAATTATTCTATCTAAGGATGGTACAGAGATTGATCGAGTAACTCTGAATGCAGCAAATAACTGGACACATACATTTACAGGCTTAGCTTTATATGACAGTACGGATGGCCATGAATATGCGTATACAGTTACAGAAACAGATATTGCAGGATATGATAAGAATATTACTGGTAGTCAAACAGAAGGCTTCAAAGTTACAAATACTTACAAGCCAACACCAGTCACTGTAAATCCTGACCTTAAGAAGACAGTAGAAGGTAATCCAGCAAATCCTGCAAAGTTTACATTTTAAACTTTAAAGCATTAGATACGAAATAATCCTATGCCAGAAGGAAGTCTAAATGGTATTAAGGAAGCTACTATCACAGGTGAAGGTACAACTTCTATCGGAGAAATTAAATTCAAACTCCCAGGGACCTATGTATATGAACTGACAGAAGTACAAGGCTCTACAAGAGGCTATACATACGATCAGACAGTATATACATTCACTTACAAAGTGAAGGATGTAAATGGTGATTTACAATCAGAACTTGTGATTACAAAGGGTACTGAAGAAGTGAATACAGCTGAATTTACAAACGTATATAAACCAAATCCTGTTAAGGTTAATCCACCTGTGAAGAAGGTGGTTGTGGGAAGTCCTACAAATCCATCAACATTCACATTCCGCTTGAAGTCATTAGATTCAAATAATCCAATGCCGCAGGGATCTACAGCTGGTGTGAAGACTGTTACAATCACAGGTACTGGTGAAACTGAATTCGGTGAGTATGAATTTACTGAAGAAGGAAGCTATGTTTATGAAATCAGTGAAGAGGTTGGTAGTGATCCTAACTATGCATACGATGCGTCCACTTATACAATTACTTACACAGTAACAGATGATGATGGACAACTCGTTGTAGCAACTAAGGTTGTGAAGGATGATGGTACACAGATGCCAGTTGCGACTTTCACAAATACGTATACACAACCAAAGAAACCAACACCACCAACATCTGATACAAATGGAATCACTTTCATTTGCAACGATGTTATTGATGTCAATCTTAGGTTTTGCGGCTGCAGTCATTAAGAAAAATCAAATGTCCCGATAAAGTAGTTGATATAACGTAAAAGCGATTAGCAATGGATGCTAATCGCTTTATTACTAGAATTTGTTTTTAAGTAGATATCTTTGATAGAGATATACACCAACACAAGTGCCAACGGTATTAGTAATTACATCACTGACGTCGCTAACGCGATCGAAATGAGAGTAATGGTTGTAAGACTTCAATACCAATACTTGAGAAAAAGTCCAATGAGAATAACCTGCCATGGTTTGAGAGTTGTATTTTGTCGAATTAAAAAAAGCCAAATGGTATAAACAATGATATATTAATAATGACTCAGTTAGATAATCTCCGCGCTGTAACTGCCAGTCGATAAACGGATAGAAGTTTGTCTTTGATGAGAATCCACTGAAATTGTGTCAATATCTTTAGGTTTTCTTCTAATATATATTGATGGATAGCATAAATAATCATGGATATTGTAGGTATAAGTGCTATGTTTGTATTAGTACAATTTCGTTTTATGATTGAAAGAAATGATATTACATAGTAATTTTGTGGAATAGTAGGACGTGTGATTCCTATGCTTATGAATTTTATTTTTTTGATAAAATAGATTGGAGTTTCAGGTGTGACGATAGAAATAAAAACTCACTGAAGAGAATATACGAGATTATATAGAGTATCTAAAAAAATTGCCCGTTCTTTAGAGCCGAGTTTAATGATGACAGATACTGTCGATGATGAAGCTATTATTGATCGTTTAGCAAAAAGACAACGATGGGTTGTGTAAGTCATTATTGGCGTATGAAAATGATAAAGTGATCGGCAGATTGGAGTATCATTTTTTTATACATGTCTTCAGGATAATTATAGGATGTGTTATGTTGACTGGGTATATATATTACCTAGTTTTAGACACAAAGGGGTTGCGAAAAGTTTATTTCGGAAATTGGAAACGATATGTTTGGAAAGTAATATAAATCAATATTTTCTAATCCAAGCAGACAATGATTCTGCTGCTCAATTCTATAAGTCTTTTGACGGTGCTAGTTCACAATTATGCTCAGTTTTAAGAAAAACGTTAACATAGTTTGATGGTGCTTTATCAGTAGTATAAAATGAGGTAAAACCTCTTAAGTTGTAATTCAACTTTTTGGTTTACCTCATTTGTGTCTATAAAATTGATAAAGGAATACGCCAATACAGGTTCCAATTGTATTGGTGATGACATCACTGATATCACTAACTCTATCAAAGGATAGTAATGGTTGTAGAATTTCAATACAGATACTAAATAGGAATCCTGTTAGAATGATTTGTAGTGGTGTAAGTTTTGTGTTTTTTGCGAATTAAAAAAAGCCAAATGGTATAAACAATGATATATTTAATAATGACTCAGTTAGATAATCTCCGCGCTGTAACTGCCAGTCGATAAACGGATAGAAGTTTGTCTTTGATGAAAATCCATTGAATATATTAGGGATGTGTATGATGATAGGCATTAGTGTTAACATCATCATGACACATATATACAGATAGAGTGCACTATACCAAATCAGCTTCTTTTTTGGTAGTTGTTTCCATCTTTGTAAAAAGACAAAATAATATAAACATCCTAAAACGATGAAATCCGGTAACATGGGTAGAATTTGAATTTGCATAGAAGAATTTTAACACACATGCTAGAAAGTATGTAACAATAAATGGTGTGTGTACGGAGGTCAAATGAAATTTCTTGAACAGTTTACACTAATCACCGACATTATCTTTGGACTAATGATCTTGTTATATCTATATCAGATTGTATATATTGCGGTAAGTATGTTTTAAACGCAAGGTTCCAAAGTTACCTGACGCAAAGAAGAATCATCGATATGCAATTTTTTTATCTCTGCCCGTAATGAAAAAAAGGTGTTATTGGTGAATTATTAGATAGTTTACACAATCAGACTTATCCAAAGGACATGTATGATATTTATGTCGTTGCTGATAACTGCACAGATGAGACTGCTGAAGTAGCTCGTCAAATCATGGAGCGATTGTATATGAACGCTTCAACCAAGAAGAAGTTGGAAAGGGGTATGCATTAAACTTTCTTTACCATCATGTGATTGAGTTGAAGGGTGAAGATTACTATGAGGCTTTCATGGTATTTGATGCGGATAATATCATCGATAAGAATTTCTTATATGAAGTAAATAAGACATTCGATACGGGTGAATTTGATGCGATGACGACATATCGTAACTCTAAGAATTTTTGATGAAAACTGGTTAACAGCAGCATACTCTATCTGGTTTATGCATGAGGCACGTCACTTTAAATTACCCACGTATGTTACTGGGGGCACAGTGTATGATTTCGGGTACAGGCTTTGTCGTTTCAGCGAAAGTAATGAAAGATAATAATGGTTGGCCATACTACCTTCTAACAGAAGATATTCAATTCTCAGTAGTAAGTACGATTAATCAATTAAAGATTGGCTATTGTGATACTGCTATTTTATATGATGAACAACCATCTACCTGGAAACAATCTTGGAAACAGCGTATGCGTTGGGCAAAGGGTTTCTATCAGATTGATGGTAAATATTTGGGTGATCTAGCAAAAGGTGTCATCACTGCAAAGGGAAGACGTCTTGCGTTCTATGATATTTTGATGACAGTATTACCAGCTGGATTATTAACAATTGCAATTCTTGGTTTTGTATTATGGATTCTAGCTTCGGCTGGTTTAATGCCATACTATGTTCGTCTTGTCTTCCAAAGAGAGATGTTGTGGTTTGTATTTAAAACTATCGGATGCTTGTGGGTATCCTTAATGATTATTGGGGCTATCACAGTTGGTATGGAATGGGATCGTATTGAGACCAATAACTGGGCTAAAGTTAAGCATTTATTGTTGTTTCCATTGTTCTTGTTGTCATATCTACCAATTTCTATACAGGCATTGTTTACAAAAGTACATTGGGCTCCAATTGAGCACCACTCAACAGAAGAGTTAAATAAAAAGAATGAATAATAAATGGAGTGAACTGGAAAAAGTTCGCTTCATTTTTTCATCTAATGAAATTATTTGGTGTAAGGGTTATGATAGTAATAGAGATGTTTAAATCACTAGGAGGATTCTGCGATGAAATATGACTTTACAACAATTATGGATCGTCATGGCAAAGATGCGATTGCGGTTGATGGTATAGGGATGGCAGGAAAACCTGAGTTGCCCGATGAAGGTTTTGATGTAATTCCAATGTGGATTGCGGATATGAACTTTCCTACAGTTCCTTCTGTGCAGGAAGAAATCATAAAGCGTGTGAATCATCCTGCATTTGGATATTTTGTGCCAAGCGAAGAATACTATCAGAGTATCATCGATTGGCAAAATAAGCGTAATGGAGTGACAGGATTATTGCCAGAACATATTGGATATGAAAATGGTGTTCTGGGTGGTTTGTTGTCTGCTTTAACCGCTTACGCATCTCCTGGAGATGCGGTATTAGTACATAGTCCGACATATATTGGATTTACGCATTGCTTGAATAATAATGGATTTTATATTGTACATAGTCCACTCGTAAAGGATGAAGATGGTATCTGGCGGATGGATTATCGAGATATGGAAGAGAAGATTAAGCAAAATCATATTCATGTGGCAATCTTCTGTTCCCCACACAACCCTTGTGGTCGTGTGTGGCAGTTGGATGAGATTCAAAAAGCAATGGAAGTTTATGAACGCAATGATGTAGTTGTTATCTCGGATGAAATCTGGTCAGATATTATATTAGAGGGATATAAGCACATTCCTACCCAATCTGTAAATGCATGGGCACACGAAAATGTGGTTGCATTATATGCACCGAGTAAAACATTTAATCTTGCAGGATTAGTGGGAGCCTATCACATCATCTACAATCAGACACTACATGATCGAATTCGTTCGAAAGCCTCAAAATCTCACTACAACAATATGAATGTATTATCCATGCATGCATTAATTGGCGCCTATAAACCAGAAGGGCATGCATGGTTAGAAGAACTACGAGAAGTGATTACTTCTAATGTAAATTATGCAGTAGAGTATATCAGAGAGAACTTTGAAGGCGTAGAGTTAATGAGGCCGGAAGGAACATACATGTTATTTATTGATTGTGAGAAATGGTGTAAGCAACACGCTAAAACAATCGAAGAAGTCGAAAAAGCTGGATATCGTGTTGGTGTTGCTTGGCAAGATGGACGCATGTTTCATGGACCATATAGTATTCGTATGAATTTGGCACTACCTTTCACACGTGTACAAGAAGCTTTTAAACGTTTAGACCAATATGTATTTAATGCAAAGTGGTAGTAAAAAAATCCGTCATTGACGGATTTTTCAATAGTCGGGGTGACGAGATTCGAACTCACGACCTCTTCGTCCCGAACGAAGCGCTCTACCAAGCTGAGCCACACCCCGATACTCTACTGTTTATTATATCAAACTGAGAAAATATGGAGAGTGAAAATTTACTGCTTTGATTGCTTTCATGAGATAGAGAATACCACTAATAACACTCGTAATAATTGCTAGTACAATATACATTAATAGAAAACCTGCTATACCTGCCACAATATCAACGAAGTCCATTGTACCGGTATGAGTAATGCCTTGACCAATTTCAATCGCAAAGGTAATCACAATAATGAGTGTAAATACATAGATAAAAGTTAATGTTAGAAAGTGATGTCGCTTTGCGAGGAATTTGAAGAATGGATATATAATCGCAATCATCAAAATTCCAAGGATACCTATTACTATAAAATGTAAGTCTTTATCAGATAGTCCAATCAGATTATTATCATTCCATGTCAAAAATTGTGTTATGAATAGAAGTAATTAATTTCAATCAGAAAAATAGAGAATTTTTTTGTTAACATAAGGGCCCTCCTTGGGGAGTATCATAGCAGAATTCAATACTGTTATAAAAGTGATAAAATGATGAGACTTTCAATGAAAGTGATTTAGCGAAAGCTAGGGGAATCGAATTTGTTTGGATATGGTATAATATTGGCATGCGAAAAGCGACTTTTTATAGTGCTTTTTGGGAGATTATTATGAATCAAAATGTAAGAAAGATTACCGAAGGGGCAATGATGGTTGCCTTAATCGGCGTATTTATGTTAATCGATAGACAGTTCCAAGGAACATTTAGCAGTATGTTTGTGTTCCTATTACCATTACCAATGGTATATTTTGGGGCAAAATATGGGCTGCGTGATAGCTTGATGGTTCTAGCTGCTATCATCTTTGTGTCCTTTATTTTCGCAAGTCCATTTGCAGTATTCTTCTTTGTCGCGGAAGCGATTATTGGTTTAGTATATGGATGTGGTATCTATCAAAATGTAGAGAGTAAGAGATTATTGCTCAGAACGATGGTTCTTGGAGGTCTTACAGAACTGCTTGCGGTTGTGATTAACGTAGCTATCTTTGGTGTTAGTTTTGATCAACTTGTATTAGAATTACGTGAAACTTTTGATATGATGCAAAAATCAATGGGTTTAACGGTAAATACAAATGTGGATATCAACGTATTATTGCGAAATGTATTCTTCGTAAGTACGTTGATGTTAGGTGTATTAGAAGCGATAGTGACACATATTTCATCAAGATTATTACTCAAGAGATTGCGTATGAAGGTTCCTGAATCAACACCGCTCTATCTATACTTTCCACCTAAGTGGATTGGATATGTAGCACTAGTTGGAATGTTTGGGTATTTATATATCGGTTCTGGTTATATTAAAACAGAACCAGCTCTAACAATTATTTCGGCGTTAGGAACATTTGCGTATTTCTATCTAACAGCAATGGGTGTTGTTGGATTACTAGTTATGATTGGATTAATGGCAAAGGAAAGTCGTAAAATCTTAACATTTGTAGTGTTTATCTTAGCGATAGTTCTGTCATTTCCGGTTGCGATTTATGGATTTTTATATATCACAACAAATATGCATCAACGAATAGTAGAGGAGGGATATCATGCAACAAAAAATGAATCGAATTAAACAGCTTGTTTTTGTGGCACTTGCTATCCAACTTGTGGTTGTTATCTTATTGCAGTTGATTTTCAAATTAAATATCTTGCCAGGTATCTTGGTATTGATTGCAGAGGCTCTTATAGCAGTATATCTCTTAGAGTTTTTCCAATCTGCGAATGAAGAAGAGTCCATTGGTCTAGAAAAGTATTTAGGTGGTTCTTACGCTGATGCGTATCTAGTTGGTGGCGTAGGTATGATGAACTACGATGAAAACTATGTCATTACATGGCAGAGCGAGCTCTTTAAGGAAAGAGGACTTGATCGTATTGGTTCTAAATTACTGACCTGGTTACCTGAAGCCAATGATATTATTTCCGGGGAAACGGAAAAGGTTAATGTCCAGATTGACCAATATGTTTATGAAGTAAGTAAGCGTGAAAATGCGCCAACGATATTCTTTAAAGATATTACGCTTTTGGATAAGTATCGTGGTAAGTATAACGAAGAACATGTTGTACTAGGTCTAGCTAGTTTTGATAACTATGAAGAAAGTACGATGTATGCGGATGATGCGGATATTGCAAATATCAATGCGACAATTCGTACACCGCTCAACGAATACTTCCAGCAGTATGGTGTATTCTTAAGAAGATTAAATAACAATCGTTACTTATTAGTACTCAATGAAAGAATCTATCGTGAAATTGCGGCAGATCGTTTCTCAATTCTAAATATTGTACGTAAGGCTTCGCAGAAGGCTGAAGTATCTATCACATTATCTATGGCTTTTGCCAAGGGTAGTTCAAACTTTGCGGAGCTTGATGAGACAGTTACGAAGCTAATGGATCTTGCGCAAACGCGTGGTGGTGACCAGGTTGCGATTCAGGTAGTTGGCGAAGATGTTAAATACTTTGGTGGTTCAACTGAAGCTGCTGAGAAGAGAAGTCGTGTACGTGTACGCGTTATGGCACATGCATTACGTGACCTCATTCAACATTCTTCCAACGTAATTATCTGTGGACATAAGAATGCGGACTTTGACTGTATTGGTTCTGCAATTTGTTTATCTAAAATGGCATCTGCTTTCAATAAACCAGTTAGCATTATTGCTAAGACGGGTGGTATTGAAGAAAAGTTAGAAGCTGCAATGAAAGAAAATGAGCAGGAACTAGCAGAAGGCGTAACATTTGTAACAGAAGGTGAAGCCATCAATCAACTGAAGGATGATACACTTGTCATCATGACGGACCATCACAACATTCTACAGTCTAATGGTGCAAAACTATTGGAGATGGCAAAACGCATTGTGGTAATTGACCATCACCGCAGAAGTACAGATATGGGTATAAAGCCTATTTTGATTTATATTGAAGCAGGTGCTTCTAGTACTTGTGAAATCTTGACGGAAATGATTCCGTTTATATCAAGCAAAGTAGATATTTCTGAATTAGAAGCGACATTCATGCTTGCAGGTATGACAATTGATACACGTAAGTGGCGTGAAAGAACAGGTGTACGTACCTATGATGCGGCGAGTGCTTTACGTAAACTTGGAGCTGATCCACAGGTTGCGTATGACTATCTAAAAAGATACATATGAAGAGTTTGCATTGAAGAGTGCAATTATGAATGCAAGTGAAAGTTATCCAGATGGTATTGTAATTGCGGCTGTAGAAAACGAGAAGATAACACGTTCTATTATGAGTCAGGTTGCGGATAGTTTATTGAGTATTCAAGATGTAAAGGCAGCCTTTGTTATTGCACAGGATAAGAATACAGGAATCAATAGTATTTCTGCACGCTCAAATGGTGAAATAAACGTACAGGCAATTATGGAAGCCATGCATGGTGGTGGACATATGACAGCTGCCGCAACACAACGTAAGGATGCGACAGTCAAAGAACTCAAAGAAGAGTTAATTAATATTATTGAACAACAAAAGAAGGAGGCAGAAGATGAAAGTAATTCTTAAACAAGATGTTAAAAAAGTAGGAAAGCGTGGAGATATCGTCGATGTTTCTGATGGTTACGGAAGAAATTTCTTAATCGCAAGAGGACTTGCGGTGGCAGAATCTAAGGCTAGCTTAGAAATCTTAAAAGAACAGAAATCAGAAGAAGCTGCACTAGAAGCACAGCGTGAACAAGAAGCACGTGAAAAAAAGCTGCTTTATTAGAAAAAGACAGTAGTTACTTTCACAGTGAAGTCTGGTAAAGAAGGAAGAGTCTTCGGTTCTGTTTCCACAAAGCAGATTGTGGAGGCTTTGAATAAACAAGGCATTATTATCGAAAAGCGCAAGATTATTGATACAGAACCGATTCATAGTCTTGGCACAACAAGAGTAAAAGTTGAATTACACAAGAATGTTATCGGTACAATCGTTGTAAAAGTACTGGGAAGTGAGAACTAAAGTATGCCACGCGTATTGCCTTCTGCACCAGAGGCAGAAGCTAGTTTACTTGGAACCATGCTTGTATACCCAAGTTCTTCTCGTACAGCACTAGAAGAAGGGACTTGAAGCTGACGATTTCTTCATCGAATCCAATCGTCGTATCTATCATGCATGCGAAGAACTGTATCAAGAGGGTATACAGATTGACTCTACCACTGTTGCGACACGTTTAAAGGATACAGATCTTTTAGATAAGTCTGGTGGAATGGAATACATTCTAAATTTAATGAATGCTGCTGTAACAAGTGCGAATACATTAACGTATGTTAATTTGATTCGTGATAAAGCGATGATGCGTCGTATGATTGAAGCTGCTGAAAGAGTTGTGGAAGAAGGCTTTAATGGACAGACAGATTTGAATGATTATCTTGATCGTTCAGAGAAAGAAATTTTAAATGTATCTCGTAATCGTAAAGCTGGTGAATTTAAAAATCCTAATGATGTCTTAAATGAAGTATTAAAGACAATTCGTGCAGCATCTCAGAATTCATCTGAGATTACTGGTTTAAAGACAGGCTTTAATGATCTTGACCGTATTACACATGGTTTACAGCGCGGAGATATGATTGTTTTAGCTGCGCGTCCATCTATGGGTAAAAACAGCGGTTGCCTTAAACTTAGCAATGAACGTTGCGCTTATTCCACAAAGCTCAAAAAGGTGCAATTGCGATTTTTCTCACTTGAGATGGGTGCAGAACAGTTAGCGATGCGTTTGTTAAGTGCGAAGAGTCATATTCAAGGGCGATAAGTTAAAGACAGGTCGTTTAACAAATGAAGAGTGGAATCGTATTAATGAAGCTTCAGCAGAGTTAAAAGGCTTCCAATATTTATATCGATGATATGGCAGGAATCAAGATTCCTGAAATCTTCTCAAAAGTGTCGTAGACTACAAGCAGAACATGGCTTAAACATGGTTATGATTGACTATATCCAGTTGATCAGTGGACCATCCGATCGTTCTGGTGTAAACCGTCAACAAGAAGTATCCGATATCTCTCGTAGCTTAAAAGCACTTGCACGTGAGCTAAAGGTTCCAGTTGTGGCCTTATCTCAGTTAAGTCGTAGTGTTGAAAGCACGTGAAGATAAAAGACCAATGTTAAGTGACTTACGTGAATCTGGAGCGATTGAGCAGGATGCCGATATCGTTATGATGTTGTATCGTGAGTCCTACTATAACGAAGAAGCAAAAGAACAAGCTAGAGAATCTGGAACAGAACGTTTAGAAATCAATCTAGCAAAGCACCGTAATGGTGCGACAGGTAGAGTTTATGTAGCGTTTGAAGCAGATACGAACGCACTATATAACATTGCCCCAAATAAACCACAATAATGAAGGAGGAAGGCATGAAAAATTTGATTGCTGTAACAATATGCTTAGTGTTATCAATCGCAATTGTAATCGTGCCTTCTTTTTTCTATCCTTCCTATGAGGGTGTTGTAGCAGGAACAGTTGGTGATTTTAACCAAACTGTAGAAATGATTACTTCTGATATACATAAAGTATATAAGTTGTATAAAGATCAAAAAGTTGATAGGTATCATAAAAGATAAAAACTTACATGGATGAACATCTAAATACCGTTTATGAAACAAAGTATGCGAGCATGTTTCCAAATACACATATCAGTATTGCTAGTAACATGTATCTTGTTGAAGAGATGAGTTCAAATGTCTATACAGATGTAGATGCTGAAATCATGCAGTATTTAGATGATCATTCTCTATACAGCATTGCTTGTAAATCAATCTCTTTCTCCGATGGAGATAAAGAGTATGCAAGAATTTTTTTGTGAAATCAGAAGAAATTTATCAAGAAGCGTTACAGAAGTATTTATCCTATTTTTATTGATGAGGATACACTAGAAGCTATTCATGAGCACCAGACAATTTCCAAATTTAATGGAATATGGTGAAATGATAATGGGTTTTCAAAAATCGATCAAACAATACAGATTGCGGATGCGTACGCATCCGTAGGAGAGATAAAGACTACGGAAGAAGAAGTATTACGTTACTTTATCCTATGGTGATAACGAGAGTCTTGAATACTATACAGTTGAAGAAGGAGATACACTAGCTTCAATAGGTTTACAGAATTATGGTTTAACTGCAGAGCAGTTAATGCGTATCAATCAAGATGTAATTACAGATGTAAACCAAACGTTTAACTGCAGGTACAAAACTATGTGTAACGTATTTTACTTCACCAATTGATATATATGTTTTATAAACAAAGACTACAGAAGGAGACCTTGTTCTATAAGACTTCTGTATTAGAAGATAATACAGTTGAAACTGGTAAAACTGTGGTTAGACAAATTGGTGCGAATGGTTCAAAGAATGTACTCTATCATGAAACATGGGTAAATGGAGTACTAAATACAGGACAAGAACTATCATCTGTTGTAACAGCAGCTGGACAAGATGAAGTGATTGCGGTTGGAAAGAATAGTGATTTAGCTATTGGTAGTGGTAGCTTAGCATATCCTGTTGAACATCCTGAAATCATTTGTGAGTATGGATGTTATGCAGGGCTTGAGTCGATTGATTTTATCAATCGATATAATCGATGGGGAAATATACTGGCTGTTGATGCAGGAAGTGTCAAAGAGAAGGGTTATACAGATGAGTTGGGTAACTATGTAATCATTGACCACCACAATGGGTATCAGAGTGTATATGGGCATATGTACTTACCATGCTCATTAGAAGTTGATGATATCGTTAGAAAAGGTGATGTAATTGGCAAGATTGGTATGACGGGTAAAGCTACTGGACCACATTTAACATTTAGCTTATATAAGGACGATGAGCCAGTGAATGCATGTTCTGCATTGATGGATTGTGAGGGTTTGAATTGATGATGGAATTTGCATTATTAGCGAGTGGTTCAAAAGGGAATAGCTTTTGTGATTGTGGATGGTACTACAAAAGTTATGATTGATTGTGGTACAACAAAAAAATATCTATTTGAACGCTTAAAAAGAACTAGAGATATCGTTGGATGATTTAGATGCAGTATTTAATCACACATAATCATTCTGATCATATTTCTCAAATTAAACATTTCGTCATCATTACCAATCTATTCTCCGATTGAGATACCAAATATAGATACCTTTTATGTAAAACCTGGTTCTTCCTTTACGATTGAAACTTTGCGCTTTACACCAATTGCACTATCGCATGACGCGTTAAATACAGTTGGATATATTGTTGAAAATGGAATTGAAAAACTGGTATATATCACAGATACGGGATATATCAACGAGAAACATATTCCACGTATCAAAGATGCAGATTACATCGTCTTAGAGTCTAATCATGATGTACAGATGCTCATGGCAACAAGTCGTCCACAATTTACCAAACAGAGAATCTATAGCGATACAGGGCACTTTGTGCAACGAAGATTGTGCAGCTGTACTAGATCAAATTGTTACAGAGAAAAACTAAAATGATTATTCTTGCGCATTTAAGTGAACAAGCAAATACACGCAAGAAAGCTTTAGATACAACAATACATGCATTACAAAAATCATCGAGGTTCACTGCATGAATACTTACTAGTATGTGCAGCAGGGACAATATGAGATGATTAGAAAGGGTATATATGATGAAAAAAAGTTGATGCCGGTAGCGTTAGCGCTATTATTGGTATGGAATCTAGTCCTAACAATGATGTTGATTAGGAATCTTCAAAAGAATAATACAGGTAATAATTCCCTTGAGGATATGAATAGTACAAACTATACAACATCAGACTATACCAATGCGATTGAAAAGAGTAGAAGTAGTGTAGTAACTGTAGAAAGTGATGGATCTTACTATAGTGGTATTATCATTGCAAAAGAGAAGGAAACAGTACATATATTAACAACTACAAAGGCTATAAAGAATGGTAGTCCTAATGTAGTATTTGATAGTGGTGTGCGTGTTAGTTCTACAATTGTTGGAGATGATACTGAAAGTGGACTAGCAGTGATTCAGGTTACTACAAACTTTGAGGTAAAACCATTTACGATTTTTAGATACGAATGCTTTTAGCGCAGGGAGCTAATGTCGTGGTGATGAGTGGTAGAAATCTAACGACGGGTAGTGCTGTTGTTAGCAGTGGTATTACTTCAGAACCAGGTGTATGGCGTATGAGTAGTACGACTACTTGGTTATCTTCTATGCTAGAAATGGATACACCAATTACTTCAATTCAAGAAGGTGGTGCAGTAATCGATTTAAATGGATCACTTGTTGGAGTTGTGGCAAGTCAACCATATCAGGGAAATTCCCGTATGGAATACGCAATCACTGCAAATGAAATGAAGCTGATTTACAATGCAATTAAGACAAATGGAAAAGTGATGCGTGGTGCACTAGGTGTTGTGGTGCGCAATGTATCGAGTATGCTTGCATATGAGAAGAGTGCGCATGGCATTAGCATAGATATGAAGACGGGATTATATGTTCAAACAGTAGTTGAAAAGATAGATACAGAAGACGGTCTTCAAGAAGGAGATATCATTACAATGATTGATGGTATTGAAATGTCATCGTATCAAGATGTGCTTGCAAGATTGTACATGCATTCAGCTGGTGATACTGTAAATGTATCTATTATCCGTGGTGGCGAAAGTAAGCAGATTGGTGTGGTTTTTACAATGATTAAAAATTATTGCCTGTGGCAAACTGAAAGAGAAGTGGATGAAGGAAGGTATCGCTGAGTATGTAAAGCGTATCCGTCCATACGATAAGATTGAAGTAATTGAAGTACAGGATGAAAAAGCACCAGAGACAAATTCCGCTGCTGAAAATGAGCAAGTAAAGATTGTAGAAGGGCAGCGGTTATTAAAGAATGTACGTGATGATGAATATCTCATCTTGTTAGATCTTGCAGGACAAGATATCGATTCTGTGGCTTTAGCAAATAAAAATTCAGGATTGTTATAACCATGCTAGAAGTAAGATTACATTTGTGATTGGTGGTTCTTTGGGGTTGAGTAGTGAGCTAATTGCGCGTGCTGATTTTCCGTTGGCGTATCTCAAAAGCAACCTTCCCACATCAGCTTTGTAGAATCTTAGTGGTAGAACAAATCTATCGTAGCTTCCGCATTCTACATAACGAGCCATATCATAAGTAAATTTCTAACATAGAAATATTGTATCGAATTGCAACTTCCTACAATGTAAACGCTTGTATATGAAACAAGTATGTTATAAAATACAGATATAGTAAGTAAAAATTATCAGGAGGATAAACCAATGAAAGAGATTACTGTTACAGTTGTTGACCCAGTAGGATTACACGCACGTCCTGCTACAGTTGCTGTAAATGCTGCAAGCAAGTTTAAGAGTGAAGTAAAGGTATCCTATAAGGGACGTACAGTGAATATGAAGTCCATTATGGGTGTTATGTCACTTGGTATTCCAACACAGTCTGAAATTACAATTTCCTGTGAAGGTGACGACGAAGACTCAGCTGTTAAGACAATTGAAGATGTTCTTCGCGCTCAAAAAGTTATTGCTTAATAGATAACGATAAGGGGAGAAAGATGTTTTGACATCTTTCTTTTTTCTTATGTTAAAATAGGAATAAGGAGCTAGAAATTATGTATTTAGATGAATATAAACGTTGGCTATCTGCAAACTTAATCGACTTTCGATTTACATGCAGAATTAGCTAGTATTGAAAAATGATGAAGAAGCAATCAAGGAAAGATTTGCAGTATCCTTGAAGTTTGGTACAGCTGGTTTAAGAGGTACTCTTGGTGCTGGTACAAACCGTATGAATATCTGGGTTGTTCGTCAGGCTACACAGGGTGTCGCTGATTGGGTTAAAACACAGGGTGGAACACAAACTGTTGCGATTAGTTATGACAGCCGTTTGAAAGGGTTGGACATTTGCGAAAGGATGCGGCTGCTGTATTAGCAGCTAACGGTATCAATGTTCGTCTTTATGATGAACTAATGCCTGTACCTGCCTTAAGTTTTGCGACAAGATATTATCACTGTAACGCAGGTATCATGATTACTGCATCTCACAATCCTGCCAAATATAACGGTTTTAAGGCATATGGACCAGATGGTTGTCAGATGACAGATGATGCGGCTGCGATTGTATACGATCAGATTCAGAAGACAGACGTACTAACAGGTGCGAAATATATTTCCTTTGCGGAGGGTGTAGCCAAGGGTCTTATCCAGTTTGTTGGTGATGATTGTAAGGAAGCACTCTATGAAGCGACAGAAGCGAGACAAGTTCGTCCAGGTCTATGTAAGACTGCTGGTTTGAAACTTGTTTACTCCCCACTAAATGGTACAGGTCTAGTACCTGTAACACGTGTGTTAAGCGATATGGGTATTACAGATATTACAATCGTTCCTGAACAGGAATATCCAAATGGATACTTTACAACATGTTCATATCCAAACCCTGAAATTTATGAAGCGTTAGAAAAGGGATTGGAACTTGCGAAGAAGATAGGAGCAGACTTGATGCTTGCAACTGATCCAGATGCTGACCGTGTAGGTATTGCGATGAAGTGTCCAGATGGTTCTTACGAACTTGTATCTGGTAATGAAATGGGTGTACTCTTATTAGATTATATTTGTGCTGGACGTATTGAAAAGGGCACAATGCCTAAGAATCCAGTCGCTGTTAAGTCTATCGTATCTACACCTCTAGCAGATTTAGTTGCGAAGCACTATGGGTGTTGAATTACGTCATACATTAACAGGTTTCAAGTGGATTGGTGATCAGATTGCACAACTTGAAGCAAATGGTGAAGAAGAGCGTTTCATCTTCGGTTTTGAAGAGAGCTATGGTTATTTAGCAGGTTCTTATGTACGCGATAAGGATGCGATTGTTGGGTCTATGTTAATCTGTGAGATGGCTGCGTACTACCGTAGTATTGGTTCCTCTATCAAAGCAGCGCTTGGAAGAAATCTATGCACAGTATGGACGTTTCCTTAACCAGGTAGATAGCTATGAGTTTGCAGGTCTTTCCGGCATGGATAAGATGGCTGGTATTATGAATACTCTACGTACAAATCCACCAGTAGAATTTGCTGGACGTAAGGTTGTATCTCTAACAGACTATAATAAGCCTGAAGAGACAGGATTACCTAAGGCAAATGTACTAATCTTTGGTTTAGAAGATGGTGCGACAGTCGTGGTTCGTCCTTCTGGTACAGAGCCTAAGATTAAGACATACTTTACAACTTTAGGCAAAGACTTGGCTGAAGCACAGAAGGAAAAGGATGAGTTAGCAGCAGTACTTAAGCCTTTATTCTCCTAAGAAATTTGAATACAGATAGATGCAGGTTGATATCTGCATCTTTTTGTTTAGAAATTCTATGTTTGTTTATACGTTTTTTTGATCATCTATCTGTATCTATTCAATACTGGCAATGTTAAAAATAAATGTAACGTAGTTACGGAGGATCACATATGAATTTAGAACGTATCATTGAAGAGTTTCACCAGGGTCATTCCTTGAATGCATATGAGGTGTTTGGTGCCCATTTTGTGGACGGAGGGTTCGCTTCACAGTGTATGCGCCCTCATGCAGAAAAATGTATGGGTCGTTGGATCATTTACAAACTGGGATGAGAATCAGATTTTGATGGAAAGAATGAACTTCCAAGGTGTATGGACAATCACAGTTCCATATTTAAACGAATGGGAAGTTTATAAATATAAGATTCAAACAAGAACAGGCAACATTCTATATAAAAGCAGACCCATTTGCTTTCTATAGTGAGACAAGACCAAATACAGCAAGTAAGCTGGTTGATTTAAACAAACTAACTTGGACGGATGATAAGTGGCTACAAGAGCGTAGTTTAAACTTTGATAAAGCCAATGAATATCTATGAGTTATATGTTGGTGGTTGGAAACGTAATGGTGAACATCCATATTCCTATGACATGCTTGCAGATGAACTGATTCCATATATCAAAGAAAATGGATATACACATATTGAGTTAATGCCCTTGAGTGAGTATCCATTTGATGGATCTTGGGGATATCAGGTGAGTGGATACTATTCCTTAACGAGTCGTTATGGAAATCCACAGGAGTTTAACCGCTTTGTGGATCGTTGCCATGCGGCTGGAATAGGTATCATCATCGATATGGTGCCTGTTCACTTTCGTAAAAGGATGACTTTTGGTTTACGTTACTTTGATGGTGAAGCGTTATATGAGTATCCAAATGAATATGACGCAAACTCTGAGTGGGGTACGATGAACTTTAACTTATGGAATGAAGAAGTACGTTCCTTCTTAATGTCATCAGCAGCCTTCTGGGTAAATATGTATCATATGGATGGTATTCGTATCGATGCGGTATCTAACCTCATTTATTGGGCTGGTAATCGTGATAGAGGCACAAATGATGGTGCGATTTACTTTGTAAAACGTTTGAATTACTACATGCATAAGGAATTCCCAACCGTCATGATGATTGCGGAAGATAGTTCTGATTTCCCTAACGTAACAGTAGCGACGGAAAAAGGATGGATTTGGGATTTGACTATAAGTGGGATCTTGGTTGGATGAATGATACTCTCAAGTATTATGGAACAGACCCTATCTATCGTTACTATGATCATCATAAGTTGACCTTTCTCAATGGCATACTTCTATAGTGAGAAGTTCTTAATGCCATTTAGCCATGATGAAAAACGTACATGGCAAGCATACCGTCATCGATCGTATGTGGGGTGACTATGATGCGAAGTTTGCACAAGCAAAGAACTTGTATGCATACATGTATGCTCATCCTGGTAAGAAGTTAAACTTTATGGGTAATGAGCTTGGTTCCTTCCGTGAGTTTGATGAAACTCGTGAGATTGACTGGGAATTACTCCAGTATCCAAAGCACTATTCCTTCAATTTATTTATTAAGAAGTTAAATGAGTTATATTTGTCACATGCGTGCTTGTATGAAGCGGATTATAGCTATGATAGCTTTAAGTGGATTGATGCGGATAACAATATACAAAGCGTATATTCATTCTATCGTAGTAGTAAGGATGAATATCTTGTATGTGTATTGAACTTAAGTAATGCAACATATGAAAATTTTTGAGTTAGAAATGCCACAAGGTGGATTCTATAAAGAAGTATTGAATTCAGATGACCAAATCTATGGTGGTAATGGAATGATCCATCCTAGAGCGATTCGTACTTCAAAGAAAGATGGAAAAGAATATCTTTGAAGATGAATCTTGCACCATTTTGCGGCAGTTTGGTTTGTGGCGAAAAAGAGGTAAGAAATAAAGATGTCAATATTTAATGCGTATTTAGATGATTTTTGGGAAAAATTACTGTAACGATTGATCGTAGCTTTTATCATGGTGAATCAAGTCGATTTTCCAATTGACGGGCAATAGGTGGTTATGTAGAGGAACTATCAATTGAAGGTGTAGAGACACATGATAATTTTGTCCTATATCGTCTAAAGGGTTTATATGAACCTAACTTTCCGTATGGATTATCAGGTTCGTGAAAGTCATGGTAGATATACGCCATTGATTGCACGTTTGATTGTAAAGCGTGAACGCTTTTAATGCCTTGTATGGGTATGAGAAAGATGACTTTAGGATCACACTATACTCCTGAATATACATGGTTTAAGGTATGGGCACCAACTGCGGTAAATGTATCACTATCCTTAGATGTTAGTGGTGTTCAGATACTAAAGGCAATGGAACCTAGTGAAATGGGTACTTGGTATGTAAAAGGTGCCCAGGTGACTTTAAACATGCGACATATACATATTTAGTAGAACGTAATGGTAAAGTGGTGAAATCCTTAGACCCATATGCATATAGTTGTAATGGAAATGCAAAGGCAAGTGCAGTGATTGATTTATCTGAATTAGATAAGATTAAAAGATTATCCTTTTGAAGATACAATCGCACCTACAGAAGCAATCATCTATGAATGCAGTGTTCGTGATATGACAATGCATCCATTTACTGGTACTACAACACACGGAAAGTTTAAATCATTATGTGAGGATGGAACGGAATATAGAGGTCTTCCTACGGGATTAAACTATATTAAAGTCCTTAGGTGTAACGCATGTTCAGTTTATGCCATTAACAGACTTTAGTACGGTTGATGATTTTCAAACCAGAACTCAACTACAACTGGGGTTACGACCCTCGTCAATATCTATCGTTAAAGGGTAGTTTTCAGTTCTGATCCAGACCATCCCATATGTACGCATGAAAGAGTTTAAAGAACTGGTAGCATGTCTTCACCGCAATCAGCTACGTGTAACATTAGATGTTGTCTTTAATCACGTCTATGATGTTGCGGAAAGTGCGTTTGACTGCTTTAGTGCCATATTACTACTTCCGTTATAACGAAGAGGGTTATATGTCCAATGGTTCATACTGTGGAAATGACTTTGCTTCAGAAATGCCAATGGCTTCTAGATATCTTGTATATGTCATTCGTAGTTTAATGCAAATTTATGGTATTGATGGCTTCCGTTTTTGACTTAATGGGAATTATTGATGTTGCTACGATGAATAAGATTCGTAATGAAGCAATTCACAATAACCCAAGTGCACTAATTTATGGTGAAGGCTGGGACATGCCAACGATGTTACAAGGATCACAAAAAGGCAAATATTCATAACCAAGGGAGCAATGCCTCACATTGGTCACTTTCAATGACTATTTCCGTGATGTAATTAAAGGCAAGACAAGTGAAAGTGAAAAGTATGAACGTGGTTATGCGACTGGTAAGTGGGAAAAATGCATTTGCTAGCTTAGCAGCTTTAACAGCAAATGTTCTTGATACACCGCATTATAAGATATTCTTCTCACCAGATCAGTCCATCAATGGCTTTGAAACACACGACAATAGTACGGTGTGGGATAAGATGCATGCATGTTGTAATAATGAAGATAGAGCTACTCGTATTCGTCGTCAGAAGATGATGATTGCGATTACGATGGTTTCACAAGGTATACCATTTGTACATGCTGGTTTCGAATTCTGTGATACAAAGAAGGATAATCATAATTCTTATAACGCTCCAGATGAAATTAATCGTATGGACTGGGAAAGAATGGAATATTATCAAGAAGTTGTGAAAGTATTTCCGTAAAGCAACAGCACTTCGCAGATCAGTAAGTGAATTCTGTCTGAAAACTGCGTTAGAAATCAATGAAAAAAAGTGAAGGTTTGGGTTGCGGATGACCAGACTGTATTCTATGATATTGCAGGTTCGAAGGGTAAAGGCTGAAACGATTCGTGTCATTATTAATCCATCAACTGGTGATCGATTCTATAGTTTTGATGAGAAGTGGCAGATCATCTTTTGATGGAAAATGGTAATAGTCAAACAGGGTAAATCAAATCATGTTTGTGTTCCAGCATTAAGCCCTAATCGTATGCAAGAGGTAAAATATGGGATTATTTGGAAATCTATTCGATAGTGAAAAAAAGACATTTTCATCAAGCTGAAGTACTCGCAGATAAAGTTTTGAAAATTAGAAGAAACATATGCGCAGAAAAACAGATGACGAGTTACGTGAAGTAACAAAACAACTACAAGAAAAAAATACAGGCAGGGACATCTTTAAAAGATGTACTGCCTGATGCTTTACGAATGCTCGTGAAGCAGCAAAACGTGTATTAAAATGAATTTCCATATCGTGTTCAGGTATTAGGTGGTGTCCTACTACATGAAGGTGATATTGCGGAAATGAAGACTGGTGAAGGTAAGACATCTGACAGCTGTTATGCCAATCTACTTTACATGCATTAGCAGGTAAAGGTGCACATGTTGTAACAGTCAATGAATATCTAGCAAAGCGTGATGCGGAGTGGATGGGTCGTGTATATACCTTCCTTGGACTGACGGTTGGATGCAACTTACACTCTCTTTACTGAAAGTGAGAAGAGACAGGCATATGCTTGTGATATTACGTATACAACAAACTCAGAACTTGGATTTGATTATCTAAGAGATAATATGGTAATGCGTAAGGAACAACGTGTGTTACGTGGTTTACATTATGCTGTATTGGATGAAGTTGACTCTATCTTAATTGATGAGGCTAGAACACCATTAATTATCAGTGGTCCAGGACCAGTTTTAGATCAACAATATATTCAAGCGGACCGCTTTTGCGAAGAGTTGTAAAAAGAGATGTTGATTTTTGAAATTGATAGAGAAGATCGGACAGTTGTATTAACAGAGGCTGGTTTAAAGAAGGCTGACCGTGCCTTTCGGCATTGAAAATATCTATAACGGTGAACATGCAAGCATAGTACACTATATTCAAAATGCAATGCGTGCAAACTATCTAATGACAAGAGACGTTGAATATGTCGTTGGAGATGATGAAATTATTCTTGTTGACCAGTTTACTGGTAGAAAAATGGCTGGACGTGAATTTAGTGATGGATTACATCAAGCAATTCAGGCCAAAGAAAATGTTGGTATCAAGCAAGAGACAATTACGCTTGCGACGATTACATATCAGAATTTCTTTCCGTTTATATGACCTGTTAAGCGGTATGACAGGTACTGCAAAGACAGAAGAAAGATGAATTCTTAAATACTTATAACATGCGTGTATATGAAGTACCAACAAATAGACCAGTAGCTCGTATTGATGAACCGGATTTTGGTATTTTAAAGATAGACATGAAAAAAATATGAAGCTATTGTTGCACATACAAAAGAATTGTATGAAAAGGGACAACCAGTATTAATTGGTACTTTGTCTATCGGTATTAACGAAGCACTCAGCGAAATGTTAAAGAAACAAAAATATTCCTCATCATGTCTTAAATGCAAAAAAATGATGAGAATGAAGCAGAGATTATCGCAAAGGCAGGTCAGAAAGTTTGCGGTAACAGTTGCGACAAATATGGCTGGTCGAGGCACGGATATTAAATTAGGTGATGGTGTAAAAAGAACTAGGGTGGTCTTGCGGTACTTGGTAGTGAGCGACATGAAGCAAAACGTATTGATAATCAGCTACGTGGACGTTCTGGTCGTCAAGGTGACTCTGGATTTTCAAGATTCTACTGTTCGATGGATGATGATTTGATTGTGGAATATCATACAGACGAAAGCGAGAGGTTTGATTGAGCGCTTTGAACATGATAAAGAAAAACATCAATAAGATGAGAGCACTGATTGATCGTACACAAGAACGTGCCGAAGGTTTACACTTTGATACACGTAAGAATACATTAGAGTATGACGATGTATTGATGACACAACGCCATCTAATCTATGATCAAAGAGACAAGGTTCTCGATCTTGAAGATATGGAACCGCTTGTTCGTGAGCTCATCAAAGAGAATCTATCTTCTGCGATTGAAGAATATCATCAGATTCCTAATAAGAATGATGCAAAGCAAAAACTTGCAGAGTACCTAAATGGTATGGGAATTGATGGTATGCAGTATGCTGAAACAATCCATAGAGAATCACAAGAAGAGATTACAGATGCAATTATGGATGTATACCACACAAAGACTGCAGAGCTTCCACAAGAAGAACTACAGAGTATGGTGAAGTTTATATTCTTGCAGATTCTTGATCGTGAGTGGATTCATCATGTGGATGTTATGGAACATTTAAAAACGAGCGTTCGCTTACGTAGTTATGCAAATGTTAAACCGATTGATGCGTATCGTGAAGAGGGATTCAATCGATTTAATGCAATGATGCAGAATATCTCAGAACAGACAGTTTCTACATTATTACACATCCAAACAAATGTAGTATCGGAATAGAATATGTAAAAAAATAAAGGCGGAATACTTTTTTTGGAGAGTATCCTGTCTTTTTGATTTTTTACAAAAAAATAATCATAAATTTTATAGATAAATGAATTATAATAATATAGATATATAAACATTATTTGGAGGGAATTATGGTCAAGAAGATATGGAAGTATTTACAAGTCACATTGTTAACAATTTTACTATCCATTTCATCACTTTCAGTGCTACCTGTAGCAGCTCTAGATGAAGTAAAGGATGATACAGACTTATCAAAAGCTTGAGCTATATCAATTTACACTTACACAAGAAAACATGGAGATTGTTTTCGCAATCAGCTTCTGTTGTGAAAGATATCGTTGATCCAAATGGATCATGGAAACAGGCAACAGTATTTTTCATTGAAGGTTGATAAAAAAATAATACTGCAGAAACATTCGATGCACCACTTAAATTGAAATTCTCCAATGCAGGTACTTTTGTATGGGAAGAATGTAGATGTTTTTTTGTGACTGTCAATAAAAGTAAATACAACTCTCCTTGCGAGAAATAGTGAGTACAACGATCCAAATAAGACAGTTCTCCCATTTTTTAACAGTTGATGAAAATTGGGGCACAAAGTCTATTCAGATTATGGATTACATCTATCCAACACATCCAAATATTACGCATAATTTGGAAGGTGCATATGCATTTGATGCGGATGTAACTGCAGAATTTAAATATCAGGACGGTACTCCATGTGACATTAAGATGGTTATGTTGCCATCAGATATCGATGTCGTTAAAGGTAGTCGTAAAGAAGCATTCTCAATCTATGATATGAATAATTCTGTGGATAAGATTGTTATGAATAATGCTAAACTATCTTACACGTACAACCAATGGAGATAAAACAACTTGGGAACCATCAGATGGTAGAGGAACAAGTGGAGATGCTGAGTACAACGCATCTGGATTTGCAGTACGTTCAACAGACAACAAGATGCATTTTGAATATACAACAACAGCAATTTGTGGTGGACTATTTGGATTCTTTGCGGAAGCAAAAGCTCCAGAACCAACAAAGCAAGTAGATAAAGCAGAAGTTCCTGCTAAAATTGGGGAAGAACTCATATATACAACAGAATATACAATCCCTACTGCAGGTAAAAATATCATTGGTTCTTTCAGTAAAATGAGCATGACCGATGAATTTGATGAAAGATTAGATTTCCAGAGCGCTACTGTAAAACTTGCTGGACAGACTTTGACAGAAAATGATGATTATACTGTTGAAAAGAATGGGCAGAAAGTAACAGTTCATATTGATAAAAAAAGCACTTAGGAAAAAGCGAATAGTGGCAAGAAGTTTCGAGATTATCTTTCACCGTAAAGACAAATGAAAAGATTCTAGATAACGGAACTGTAATTAAAAACAAAGTAACGCAAACAGTTGATAATGTAATTACTCCTTCTAACGAGGTGGAAACTAAGGTTCTCTACAACAAGACACATGAATATATTAGTGGCACCCCTGGAAAAGAACTACCAACTGAAGTGAAGGTTTTATTACCAGATGATGTTCATAATATTCCTAATGGCACTACTGTAACTCCAGATACTCCAAAAAGGAAATGTCACAAAAGTGAGTGTACCTGAAGGAAACTGGGTATTTCAGAGGATATGATAAGCAACAAGAAACAATCAATAATAAAGATGCACACTTTATTGGTGTATGGGTGATTGAACCATATGAATGAGCCAGTTAAAGATGTAGCATTCGCTGCAGATCCAACAACAAGTATTGATAATAAACCTGTTAAAACCAGGGTGATGAATTAGAATATTCCATCAAATTTCAAAGAAATACAACGACATCACAACGTGATGTGACAATGACGGATATTATTCCTGAAAATACAACATATGTGGAAGGCTCTGCATCTCCAACAGGTACATATGATGCGGTAACAAGAACATTAACTTTAGAGAAAACAGGTTTAGCAGCAGATGCGGAAGTTGTTTTCCGCTTCAAGGTTAAAAGTAAATGAAGACGCAAATAGTGTTGTGATTGAAAATACAGCAACTGTTAAGTCTGGAGATAATACATTTACAACGAATACAACAAAGAATCCTACTCCAACACCTCCATTAAAAAGATGTTCATGAGGAAGGTAAGCTAGATACAAGTATCAATAATCGTCCCGTATCTGCTGGTCAGATTCTAACCTATACAATCTCATACAGAAATACAACAGGTGAAAAGCGTACAGTGATTGTGAGTGATACAATTCCTGCTCATACACAATATATTGATGGAACAGCAAACGAAGCTGGTGTATATGATTCGATCAACAAAAAGACACTACGCTGGCAGAAAGTTGATTTAGAAGCTGGTGACAGTGTAACATTCCAATTCAATGTCAAGGTTGATGCGGATGTTGATGGAGAAGTCATTGAAAACCATGCAGATGTAGATGATGGTATTTAATCGATATGTAACTAATACAACAAAGAATCCAACACCCAAAGAAAGTTACACCTAAGACATCAGATACTATGAATGTATGGTTATATGCATGTGTATTATTATCAACATTTGGTGGTAGGAATGATTATTCTTCAAAAAGATTTTTTTAATGCACTTTAAAAAGTGGTAAAAATGATTAAAAAAACAAAGGATACTCTAGACTATTGAAGAGATAGTTTAGGTATCTTTTTATGCTTTTAACATGATGTATTGAAAGCATGCATATATGTGAATTCGATCTGGTTTTCCTACATGCATGATTATTTTTGGTAATATCATTATTTTTCATGCTTTAAATATAAAAAGAATTGTATTTGGTGTATGTATGATGACATAAAAATGAAATACTTTTTCAGAAATAAACATACTGTTGAAAATGAAAAAATGATTACTCGATGAATAAAAAAAGAAATATAGATTTGTCTTTGTAGGGGTATTCATTTTGTGAAAAAAAATGGTCTATCATAAAATCAATACATGGAGGGAAAATTATAATGAAAAAAAGTTGAGTATCTCTTTTAGTTGCTCTTGTTTTTAGCCGGATCATTAGTAGGCTGTAACAAGACAACTGAAACAACAACTTCTACAAAGATGAAGGCCGGTACATATACAGCTTCAGCTGCTGGTATGAACGACAATGTTACAGTAGAAGTAGAAGTAACTAGAAACAGAAATCAAGTCAGTTAAGGTTACTTCACATGCTGAAACACCAGGTATTGGTGGAGAACTTGTTGACAAGGATGGAAAGGTTGTTACAACTGGGGGCGTAGCACCTGTTCAATTGATTCCTGAAGAAATCGTTAAGCATCAAAGTTTATCTGTTGATAATGTAACTGGTGCAACAATCACATCAGGAGCTATTAAGACTGCTGTTAAGGACGCTATCAAACAAGCAGGTGGCGATCCAGATGCATTTAAGAATAAGGCAACATACGAAGACAGAAAAAGACGTTGAAGCAGACGTTGTCGTTGTAGGCGGTGGCGGTGCTGGTCTTGCAAGTGCTGTTGAACTCTTTACAAGGTGGTAAGAGCGTAGCAATTATCGAAAAAAAGCCGGCGAAAGTCGGTGGTGATACATTAGTTTGTGGTGCAATCTATAATGCACCAGATCCAGCATTACAACAACATGCTGAAATGAGTGATGCAGTTAAGACTACGATTGAAAAAAAGCTTTAGCTGAAACACCAGTTAACGAACAACATGCAGCATTACATTGCAGAAGTTCAAGCTCAGTGGGATGCATATAAGGCTGCAGGTAGAACAGACTTATTCGACTCCAAGGAATGGTATGCATTGCAGACTTGGATCAATGGTGATAAGGTTGCTAACTTAGATTTAGTTAAGGCATTATGCTATAACGCATTTTGGTGGCTATGAATGGATTGAATCCATGGGAATGAAATTCCAAGATAAGATTTCTCAAGGGTGCTGGTGCTCTATGGCAACGTACACACACATCTACAATGAAGATGGGTACAGGCTTTATCTCCGCATATGCAGACATGCTTGAGAAAGTATGGCGATAAGGTTACATTATTAACAGAAACAACAGCTACTAAACTTGTAGTTGACAACAACCAAGTGAAGGCTGTTAAGGCTACAGACAACCATACAGGCAAAGAAATTACAGTTACTGGTAAAGACGGTGTCGTATTAGCAACTGGTGGTTTCAGTGCTAACGCTAAGATGGTTCAAGAATACAACACAACAGGTAAGTGGCCAGATCTTTCTAAGACAGGTACAACAAACCGTTTCTCAGCATCACAGGGTGATGGTATCACAATGGCTAAGGATGCTGGTGCTTCATTAACAGATATGGAACAATTACAGCTTCTATATTTAGGTAACTTAGTTGACGGTCAGATTTCTAAGTTCCCAGCACGTGATGTTAACGGTACAGACCAGATTATCTTCATCAATAAGGAAGGTAAGCGTTTCGTTCGTGAAGACGGTCGTCGTGACCAGATTTGCGGTGGCGTTCTAAATCAAAACAGACAAGATGTTCTACATCCTCGAAAGTGGCGATGGTGCTGGTTATAAAGATATTAAAGATCCATCATGGAGAAGTGGTGACGGATTTACATTTGAATATCTAGAAAAGAATGGTTTCATTGTTTACGCGGATACATTAGAAGAACTCGCTAAGAAGTTAGACATGGATCCTGCAACATTACAGGCAACTGTAGATGAATTCAACAAGAGCGTTGAAAGTGGAAACGATGAATTCGGAAGAACTCTATACTCCACAAAACTTGAAAAGGGACCATGGGTTGCAACTCCTCGTCAGGCTTGCGTTCACCATACAATGGGTGGTGTAACAATTGACCCAGAAGCACGCGTACTCAATGAAAAGGGCGAAGTAATCAAGGGCTTATACGCTGCTGGTGAAGTAGTTGGTGGTATCCACGGTGCTAACCGTTTAGGTGGTAACGCTGTAGTAGATACAGTAGTATTCGGTAAGTTATCTGCTGATACATTACTAGCTGATACAAAATAGTAAGTAATTAGAATAATCAAGTTAAAGGTCTGAGTTTCGCTCAGACCTTTTCTTTGTAAAATAGGATAAATGAATATGAATAAACTTTCTAAATAGTATTTACTAGATGTACGATTATTTTTTTATGACAGGATGTAATCTATTCCAGAAACCTGTAAGAAACCTGTTATTTATACTATATCCTAGAGAATACAACAGTAGGTAGATGTAAAAAGTAAATCTTGATGGGAAATTCACTGCAACATATCCAAAGTATCATGATGGCTGGAAAGTTGTGGCAGAACCAGATGGAACGATACATTCATTGGATAACAAGAATTCATATTACTGCTTATTCTGGGAAGGATTTGTAAATTATACTCCAGACTTTTCAACTGGTTTTTGTTGTGAAGGGGTCTGAAACAGAGGCTTTCTTAGAAGAAGCACTTACAAAGTTAGGACTAAATCGATCGGGAGAGAAATGAATTTATCATCTATTGGTTACCACAGATGCAGGATAATGCATATAACTTAATATCTTTCCAGAATGAGAACTATACGAATCATGCGACACTCGATATTTCTCCAAAGCCAGATACAGTCATTCGTGTCATGATGGCATGGAAACCGTTGAAAGAATCAATGGCGATTCAACCACAGAAAGTTAGACAGTGTAGAACGTAATGGATTTACAGTTGTTGAATGGGGTGGAACAGAGTATAAATAGTAATATTTCTCAAAAAGCATACTTCTGTTATACTAAGGAACAAGGAGAATGAATAAATGAAGATAAGAAAGTTTTTACTTGGCTTAATTGCCATGGCACTTCTTTGTGTAATTTCACCTGTACATGCAGAAGAAACAAATGCTGATTTCGATCAGTTTATGAAAGATGAGTTCATCGAACATGATGGAGAGTGATTATATATCACTACATTTTCGCATTAAAGGATTATGAGAAAATATGGTATTACAAAAGCCAGAACCAACGATTGGTGAGCCACCTACAACTTTAGATAACTCAGAGAGTATCGCAAAAGGTGGAAGAGTCTTTAAAGGAAATTAGAACAGTTTGATTATGATGACGTTGTCAGATGTACAACAACATGACTACGATACATATAAGTATTACTTAGAAAGTACTCGTGAGTTATTGAAACTATCCAATGTTTGATTTCCAGTTCTTACCAAACCATGGTATTCAAAGTAATCTGATTACAAACTTTACAGAGTTTATTTTCTATAAGCAGGAAGATATCGATGATTATTTATCTGTATTTAGAGAGTGTTCCAGCATATATTGAAGGAGCATTAGAAGTCACTCGTACACAGGTAGCAAATGGATACTTCATGACTGATGCAGCTTTAGATAGCACATTAGATGGTATTGCAAAGTTTGTTGCAAAGACTGATAACAATCCCACTCATTCAAATCTTTAATCAGAATATTGATAAGTTTGAAGGTTTGACAGAGGAACAACGTGTTGCATATAAAGAAAAGAATCGTGACTTTTATCTTTAAATACATTTATTCCTGAATATCAGAAAGCTTGCGCAAGAACTTGAAACATTCCGTGGAACTCGTACATCTTTAAGTTTATATGACTTACCAGATGGAAAAAGAATACTACGCAGCATTATTACGTTCTAAGTCTAGTTCATCTGCTACTTTACAAGAATTATTTGAATTAACAGATGAACAGTTAAAGAAGTTAATTGATGAAGCTAGAAGTTTATACTTGAACGCTAAGAAAGTCTGACAACTTAGAAGAAACATTACCAGAGAAAAGATCCAACTGAAATATTGATACATTACAGGGACAATTACAGGAATTCCCTGAAGGTCCTGAAAGTAACATTTACAGCAAGCTACTTAGATCCATCTGTTGCCAATGATGGTATTGTGGCATATTACATGCAGCCACCAATCGATGACATTGTAAAACAACGTTATCAAGATTAATGGTGCTAACGTAAATTCAACGAATGAAATGTTTACTACTTTAGCACACGAAGGTTTCCCTGGACACTTATTCCAGATTACTTGGTACTTTGAATACAAATCCAAATCCATTACGTACACAGCTCAGCAATATTGGTTATACAGAAGGTTGGGCAATGTACTGTGAAGATGTTGCTTGGGCATATTCTGAGTTAAATGATGGTGCAAAAGGAAGAAAACCGTATCAATACAAACCTAAACTACATCTTTACCTGCACAGGCTGATTTCTTAGTGAAATGGTCTAGGTTGGGATGAGAAGAAGTTAGGCAAGTACTATGAATCATTAGGATTAAAATGCGGCAGCAGCATCCAATGTTATTACGGCTGTAACACAAGAACCAGCTTCTATTGTTCCTTATGGTATAGGTCTAACATATTACCTTCACTTCCGTGATCAGGCGAAAAGCTGCACTTGGCAGAAAAGTTTGATGTAGTAGAATTTAACCGTATGTTATTAATACATGGTGATCGTCCATTTGATATCGTACAAAAGGACTTAGAGAAGTATCTCGAAGCAAGTGGTGTAAGTGCTACAACATCAACTTCTAATAAGCCATTTATCAATCCAGGGTAAGATTGGTCTTTGGGTATCGTTAGCAGCTACAGTATTAATTTTTAGTTGTTGTATTTATCCGCAAGAAAAAAAGAAAAATAACTATCAATAAACTAGTGAAAAAAATCATACCGAAGTGGTATGATTTTTTTATAAGAGGAGTACGTATTAAAATGGATAATCAATGGACAGAATGGTTGCATCAAGAGTGGAAGAAAGAATACTTCTTGAAGCTATCAGATTTTTTTAAAGAATGCCTATGAAACAAAAAGAGATTTATCCACCAAAACAGCAAGTTTTTCTCCGCCTTTCATCATTGTGATTATGAGGATATCAAGGTAGTCATTCTTGGCCAAGATCCATATCATCAAAAAGGACAGGCTCATGGTTTGTGTTTTTTTCTGTCAAATCCAGGGGTAAAGATACCACCAAGTCTTTTGAATATGTACAAAAGAATTACAAGCAGAATATGGATATCCAATTCCCAAATAATGGTTATCTTGTACCATGGGCAAAACAAGGAGTATTCCTATTGAATACAGTGATGACTGTAGAAGATTCTCACCCACAGAGTCATGCTGGCATGGGATGGGAGACTTTCACGGATCATGTGATTCAAAAAAATTAATGAAAAAAATGAACCAGTAGTCTTCTTGTTGTGGGGAAGAGCAGCTAGAAATAAAGCATGCATGATTGATAAAACGAAAGCATCTTGTACTAGAGGCTGCACATCCATCACCACTGTCTGCATACAATGGTTTTTTCGGCTGTAACCACTTCAAGAAAGCTAATGAATTTCTGGAAAATAATAATCGTAAAGGACAGTTGATTGGCAGATTAAAGATATTTGATAAAATTTCATCAAAAAAATGAGTGAAAAATCTGTATATTTTTACGTGTTGGTAATGTTCTGATTATCAATATTAGTTTATAATGTAAGCGTATCCATAGTTTTTAATAAGGAGGACTTTATGAGATCTAATGCAATGGTTGCGATGATTCTTGCCGGTGGCCGTGGAAGCCGTCTGCATGATTTAACAAAGAAGGTCGCAAAAGCCTGCAGTGCATTTTGGAGGAAAGTATAGAATTATCGATTTTTCCACTGAGTAATTGTGCAAATTCAGGTATTAACACAGTAGGTGTACTAACACAATATGAATCAGTTTTTATTAAATGCGTATGTTGCAAAAAGGACCAGTTCTGGGGTCTTGATACAAACGATGGTGGTGTATTCGTACTTCCACCACGTGAAAGAGATCAGAAGGGTTTTTGAAGTGTATCGTGGAACAGCGGATGCAATTACACAGAACATTGACTTCTTAGATAGTATGGCACCAGAATATGTACTGATTTTTATCAGGTGACCATATCTATAAGATGAACTATGAAAAAGATGTTGAAGCATCATATCGCAAAGGGTGCTGATGCGACAATTGCTGTATTACAAGTTCCATTAAAGGAAGCTTCTAGATTTCGGTATCATGAACTGTGATAAAAAAACGACATGATTCAAGAGTTTGAAGAAAAGCCAGCACATCCAAAGAGTAACTTTAGCTTCAATGGGTATTTATATCTTTTACATATAAGACATTACGTAAATACTTACTTGAAGATGATAAGAATGAGAACTCCTCACATGACTTTGGTAAGGATATCATTCCTGCATACTTAGATGATAATAAAGTTCTTGCGGCATATCGCTTTAAGGGATATTGGAAAGACGTTGGAACAATCGATTCACTTTGGGAATCTAATATGGATCTATTGAAAGAATGATAATGCCCTCAACTTTAGGTGATCCTGATTGGAAAGATTTATACAGAAGATATCAACGCATTACCACAGTTTATCGGTGAAAGAGCGGTTGTACATAACAGCTATATTACACAGGGTACTGTTGTATTAGGTGAGGTTAACAACTCAGTATTAGGTACAAATTCCTTTATTGATGAAGGTGCAATGTACAAGATTCTGTCATTTTAACAGGGTTCTAAGATTGGTGCAGGTGCGAAGATTACACGTTGCATTGTTGCAGATAATGTGGAGATTGGACCAGGTGTTGTCTTAGGCTCAGCGGATAGTGATCATATTGAATTGATTGCTAAGGATGTTACGGAGTAGGAGGGAAATCATGAAAGCTTTGGGTATTATTGCATTTGAAGACAGTTCCGTTAATATTGAGGGACTTGGTGATTTCAGACCTGTTCCAGCAACAGCGTTTCATGGGAAGATATCGTATTATCGACTTCATTCTCAGTAATATGACAAACTCTGGTATTGATAGTGTTCAGGTTTACTGCAAAGAAAAAAACCACGTAATCTAATTGAACACTTGGGAGATGGTCGTCATTACAACATCAACTCTAAGCGTGGTAAGTTACGTATCTTATTTGGTGAAAAAGACATTCTCATCACCTGTATATAATCATGATATTGCAAACTATATCTTGAAACATGCAGTACATTGAGAAAGATACGAACCCATATGTTGTCATCGCACCAAGCTACTTTTATCTATAATATCGACTTTAGCGAAGTATTAGATGCACATATTGAAAGTGGTGCAGATATTACAGCATTATATACAAATACATCTGATGCTAAGACAGCATTCCATGGATGCGATACATTCACAATGGATAAGGATAAGAGAGTTCTTTCTATCGATAAGAACCGTGGAAAGTACAAGACACGCTCTGTTTCCTTAGAAGCATACGTGATGAGAAAAAGACTTGTTTATTACATTAGTTAAAGACTGGGTGCTGAAATTTCATCACTATACTGGTTCAAGGATGTATTACGTGAAGTAGTAAATGAAGTAGATATTCGTGGATATGCAGTTAAAGGGATTTGTTGCATGTATCAACAATCAAAAAAAGAATACTATCGTATTAACATGCAATTGAAGGATTATAGGGTTGCTTTTGACTTATTCAAGTCAAATTGGCCAATCTATACGCATACAAATAACTCTAGTCCATCCTTGTTTACGAAGGACTCTGATGTTACTGCAAGCGTAGTTGCCAATGGTTGTGAAGTAGATGGTACAGTTAAAGAAATTCAATCATCAGTAGAAATGTAAAGATTGGTAAAGATGCTGTGATTGAAAAAAATAGTATTGTATTACCAGGTGCTGTCATCGGTGATGGTGTTCACCTTGATCATGTCATCGTTGATAAGTATGCAACAATCCATAAGGTAAAAAGAACTTGTTGGAACAGAAGATAATCTCATTTACGTAAAGCGTAGAGATTGCATCTAGGAAGCGAGGAGTATTCAATGAGCAGATCAGTATTGTTTGTGGCAGGAGAAGGCTTTACCATTTATTAAAAACGGGAGGTCTAGCTGATGTTATCGGTAGCTTACCAAGAACATTAGCAAAGCGTGGTCATGATGTACGTGTAGTCTTGCCTTTGTACAAAAAGATTATTGAAAAAAACATTATGATAAGTTAGATAGACTTGGTACAATTCAAGTTCGTTCTGGATGGATTGATCAACCAGCCACGTTTCTATCGTTGTGATGTAGATGGAGTTGTATACTACTTTGTTGAACATCAAGGATATTTTGAAAGAGATGGACTATATGGCTATGAAGATGATGGCGAAAGATTTTGCCTTCTTCCAACGTGCCGTATTAGATATGATTTATTTCATCAACTGGTGGCCAAATATCATTCATGAAAATGATTGGCAGACTGGTATGATGCCATTTAATGGCGCATGCATGTTATGCGGATGATTATCGTTATCAACAGATCAAGCATGTTTATACAATCCATAACATGGCATTCCAAGGAAACTTTCGGTGTTGAAATGATGGAGAGTTGTCTAGGTCTTGATTACAGTTACTTTCGATAATGGTTCCATCAATTTGACACAGGCATCAGCTTTCATGAAGGCTGCAATTGTATATGCGGACAAGATAACAACAGTATCTCCAACATACGCCGAAGAGATTTTGACACAGACCTATGGTGAACGTATGGATTCTGTACTGCGTTATCGTCGTGGAGATCTGTAGGGGTATCGTAAACGGTATTGATACTGTAGATTGGAATCCAAAGACAGATATACATATCGCAAAGAACTTTTGATCTCAGAAAACTATGTATCTGGCAAGAAGGAAAACAAGAAGGCTCTACAGGAAACACTTGGCTTAGAGGTGAAGAGTGATGTTGCGTTAGTTGGTATCGTATCTCGACTAACTGAGCAAAAAGGGTATCTATATGATTACAGAGAAGTTACGTGAGATTATGGATCAAAATATTCAGTTTGTAGTTCTAGGTACAGGTGAAGTAAACGCAGAAAATTCATTTAAGTGGTTAGAGTCTGAATATAAGGGTAGAGCAGTATACTATTGTGGATACAATGAAGATCTTGCACACCTAATCTATGCAGGTTGTGATATGTTCCTTATGCCTTCCATCTATGAACCATGTGGTATTGGTCAGTTAATTGCCATGCATTACGGTACGCTACCAATCGTACGTGAAACAGGTGGTCTAAAGGATACAGTTCATCCCATATAACCAGTATACAGGTGAAGGTAATGGCTTTAGTTTCTGGGCAGCAAATCCTAATGACATGATGTATACACTACGTTATGCATTAGAACAGTACTACAACAATAAGACCGGCTGGAAGGGCTTAGTAAAGAGTGCAATGAATACTGACGTTAGTTGGGATCAAAGCGCTAGCCAATATGAACAGTTGTATTACTCAATTTGTAACTGGGACTAAGTGACTCATAGAATTAAACTGATCAAAAGAAAGACAGAGAATATCTGTCTTTTTTTATGTTGACTGGTAATAAAATGTGATAATGATTAAAATAATATAAGAAAGTTGGTAGCAAATTGAATGAAGAAAAGCAATACTATTTGATTTAGATGGTACATTACTACCAATGGACCAGGATATATTTGTCAAAAACGTATTTTTGGATTAATGGCGAAGAGGATGGCTCAGTTTGGTTATAAACCAGATGAGTTAATTCATACGATTTGGACTGGTATTACAGCTGTTATTAAAAAAATGATGGAACACTAACAAATGAAGATTTATTTTTGGAAGTGTTTTGCGGAAGTGTATGGGGATGAAAAAGCACGAAATGACCGTGTAAAATTTGATGAGTTCTATCGTGAAGATTTTCCAAAGGTGCAGAGTGTTTGTGGTTTTTCAACCACTAGCAAATGAGATTGTTCAATATGCAAAGCAGCAGGGATATAGGGTTGTGCTTGCAACGAATCCTTTATTTCCAAGAATCGCTACAGAGGAAAGAATTCGTTGGGCAGGGCTAGATCCAAAGTGATTTTTGAACTGGTTACTACTTATGAAAATAGTCATGCATGCAAACCCAGTCTATTATATTTATCAAGAGATATTAGATACCTTAGGTTTAGAGGGTAGTGAATGCCTTATGGTTGGAAATGATATTGGTGAAGATGGTGTTGTAAAAGCAAATTAGGGTATGGATATCTTTTTATATTACAGATTGCTTAATCAATCCAGATGGGATTGACGTTGAACATGAATTACACGGAAGCTTTGAGGACTTGAAGGAGTATATTTGACTAGGTTAAAAAGGAGAATCATGGAAAATGTTAAAAATAGAGTGATAGCGATTGATTTTAATAGTATGTTTGTATCTTATGTTTTTCTTATATTGCAGAAAGTTATGCGGCTTTCTACGTAGCTCTATTAATCATGAATCCAATTGTATTTTTTATAGGTGGATTGTTGTATGGTAAAAGTGCAAGGTTTTGATTTGGTTGATTTTTAGGCTTAGTGATTATCCTATTCATTCCGGTTAGTCTTATATCTATTTGCTGGCTGGGGTATTATATCTTTTGCAGGAATTTATGCAGCTATAATGGGGCTTGGGAATGGTAATTGGAAATAAATTTTTAAAGAAAAAAAGAGGTCTAATCAGAAAGTTTGATTAGACCATTTGTTATTTTTACACAAAATAAAAATACAGAATATTTTTGGAAGCGTTTTTCTTTTATACAAATTAAGAAAAAAATTGTCTTAAAACAGTCATTATTTGCGTTTCTTCATTTTTCAAGTTTGGCGTGCAAGTGTTATAATTTCAGCAGTATATAGGAGGATAATTTCAAATGTCTAAAGTTACTGTAAAAGACTTAGATGTTAAAGGAAAACACGTCATTGTTCGTGTTGACTTCAACGTTCCACACAAGGGAAATGTAATCACTGATGATAATCGTGTTCGTGCAGCATTGCCAACAATTAATTATCTTACAGAGAAATGGAGCAAAAGGTATTACTTTTGAGCCACTTAGGTAAGATTAAGACTGATGAAGACTATGCAAAAGAACGACATGTCTATCGTTGCGGATTGCTTAGCTTCCCTACAGAGTGCACCTGTTAAGTTCGTAAATGCAACTCGTGGTGCTGAACTTGAAGAAGCAGTTGCTGCTCAGGAAAGAGGGTTCTATCGTATTGATGCAGAACACTCGTTATGAGAAGGGCGAAACAAAGAATGATGAAGAGTTAGGTAAATACTGGGCTTCATTAGGCGATTTATTCGTAGAAGATGCATTTCGGTTCTGTACATAGAGCTCACGCATCAACAGTTGGTATTCCAACACATATTCCTTCAGCTTTAGGTTTCTTAGTTGAAAAGGAAGTTAACTTCTTTAGGTAAAGGCTGTGAATGACCCACAAAGACCATTCGTTGCTATCTTAGGTGGTGCGAAGGTTTCTGATAAGATTGGTGTTATCGAAAACTTATTGAAGATTGCAGATAAGGTAATCATCGGTGGAGGAATGGCTTATACATTCTCAGCTGCTAAGGGTGGCAAGATTGGTACATCTTTATTAGAAGCTGACAAGATGGAATTAGCGAATGAATTCATGAATAAGGGTAGCAGGTAAAGTTATTCTTACCTGTAGATACAGTTGTAGCAAATGACTTCTCTAACCCAACAGAAATCAAGATAGTACCTGCTGGAGAAATTCCAGATGGCTTTATGGGCTTAGATATCGGTCCTGAAATCTATTAAGAAGTTCCAAGATGAATTAGTTGGTGCTAAGACAGTATTCTGGAATGGACCAATGGGTGTATTCGAAGATGAAAGATTTGCTAAAGGGTACAATCGCTATCTGCGAAACATTAGCTAACCTTGATGGTGCTACAACAATCATCGGTGGTGGTGACTCTGCTTCTGCTGCTAAGAACTTAGGTTTCGCAGAGAAGTTCAGCCACATCTCTACAGGTGGTGGAGCATCTCTAGAATATATGGAAGGAAAGGAACTCCCAGGAATCGCTATTATTCCTGAGAAGTAAGGAAAAGAAACATGACAAGAAAAACCAGTAATTTTTTTGGTAACTGGAAAATGAACAAGACACCTTCAGAAGCTGCTGAGTTCATGAAGGGTATTGAAGAAGTATTAACAGGCACAGAAGCTGCTGATTATGGTATCGGTGCTCCATACGTAGACTTAGACGTTTGCGTTAAGGCTGCTAAGAACTTATTAATCGCTGCTGAAAACTGCCATGAAAAGGATTCTGGCGCATATACAGGCGAAGTATCTGTACCAATGTTAAAGGAAATCGGTATTACATACTGCATTATCGGTCACTCTGAAAGACGTACATACTACAACGAAACAGATGCTGCTTGTGCTGCTAAGTGCAAGAGATTATTCGCTGACAACATCACACCTATCTTATGTGTAGGGTGAAACAGAAGCTGAATACGATGCTGGTAAGACTGAAGAAGTTGTTAAGTCTCAGTTAGCTGGTTCTTTAGCTGGATTAACAGCTGAAGAAGTATCCAAGATGGTTATTGCTTATGAACCAATCTGGGCTATCGGAACAGGTAAGAGTGCTGATGTAAATACAGCTGAAGCTTGCTGCAAGCTAGTTCGTGAAACAGTGAAGGGCTTATATGATGAAGCAACTGCTCAAGCAGTTCGTATCCAATACGGTGGATCTGTTAAGCCAACAAACATCAAGGAATATATGGCTTGCGAAGACATCGATGGTGCGTTAATCGGTGGTGCATCCTTAAAGGTTGAATCCTTCAAGGAAATTATTGACGCTACAAAATAGGTTCTTACTCAGCCTAGCTGAGAGAATATGTTTTAGGTTATCATAGGAGGAAAATTTAGATGCCTAATTTTATTGATCCAATTGCTGAAGTGCATGCACGCGAAGTCTTAGACTCCCGTGGAAATCCAACAGTAGAATGTGAAGTTACAACTGAGTCAGGTGCTTGGGGACGTGCTATCGTTCCATCAGGTGCGTCTACAGGTGAACGTGAAGCTTTAGAGCTTCGTGACGGTGACAAGAGCCGTTTCCTTGGAACAGGAACATTAAAGGCTGTTGCTAACGTAAATGAAAAGATTGCTCCAAAAGTTATCGGTTTAAATGTATTTGACCAGAACTTAATTGATAAGACAATGCTTGATCTTGATGGAACACCATTCAAGAGCAACCTTGGTGCAAATGCTACATTAGCTGTTTCATTAGCTGCTGCTCGTGCTGCTGCTGATGCTTGTGACTTACCATTATACAAGTATATTGGTGGTGCAAATGCTAAGGTATTACCAATTCCCAATGATGAACGTATTAAACGGTGGTAAGCACGCTGATTCTTCTGCAGACTGCCAAGAATACATGATTATGCCAGTAGGTGCTAAGAACTTACACGAAGCAGTTCGTATGGGTTCTGAGGTATTCCACAACTTAAAGAAGGTATTAAAGTCCTACAAGTACAACACAGCTGTAGGTGATGAAGGTGGATATGCTCCATCATGCGTACCTGGAAACAACGGTCCATTAGAAACATTAGGTAATGAAGGTCCCATTAGCTTTAATGGTTGAAGCTGTTGAGAAGGCTGGCTACAAGTTAGGTGAGGATATTTGCTTTCGCTATGGACTTAGCTGCTTCTGAATTCTATAACGCTGAAAAGGGTGTTTATGAATTAACACGTTCTGGTGAAGGTGATAAGACATCTGAACAGATGATTGACATGTTAGCTTCATGGGTAGAGAAGTATCCATTAATCTCAATCGAAGACGGCTTAGCTGAAAACGACTGGGATGGTTGGGTTAAGTTAACAGAACGTTTAGGCGAAAAGGTTCAGCTTGTTGGTGATGACCTCTTCGTTACAAACACAACATATATCAAGAAGGGTATTGAATTAAAGGCAGCTAACGCTGTATTAATCAAGGTTAACCAGATTGGTACATTAACAGAAACATTAGATTCTATCGAAATGGCTAAGGAAGCTAAGTACACAGCAGTTGTATCTCACCGTTCAGGTGAATCTGAAGATTCAACAATCGCTGACTTAGTAGTTGCTACAAACGCTGGCCAGATCAAGACAGGTTCTATGAGCCGTACAGACCGTATCGCTAAGTACAACCAGTTGATGAGAATCGAAGAAGAATTAGGTGAAGTTGCAGAATACCGTGGAAGACAGGCTTTCTACAACGTTAAGGCTCTTTTCTTCAAAATAAGAATGATTTGAAAAAGTTCACTCATATGTGAACTTTTTATGGAAAAAAATACAAATAAATTTATCGTATGAATTCCCTTTAAAAAAAGAATTGAATGATACTATTAGTGTAGGAGGATTTCAAAGATGAAATTTATTGATGAAGCACGTGCGTATCAAGATAATATGATTGAAGATTTACGACAGCTTGTAAAGATTGAATCCGTACGTGATGACGCTGCTGCGACAAAAGATGCACCTTTTTGGACCAAACATTGCAAAAGTGCTTAGACAAAGCATTAGAGATTGGTAAACGTGATGGTTTTTAAAGTAGAGAATGTAGATGGTTATGCTGGTGTAATTCAGTATGGTGATTTAGAAGAATCTGTTGGTGTACTTGGACATTTGGATGTTGTGCCCTATCGGTGATGGCTGGACATTTGATCCACTCGGTGGAGAAATCAAAGATGGCTATATCATGGGTAGAGGTACATGTGATGATAAGGGCCCCTGCAATTGCGGCTTATTATGCAATGAAGATTCTAAAGGACAAGGGCTATAAAGTTAAAAACATAATATTCAAAATGATTTTGGGTACAGATGAAGAAAACACATCTGCTGGTATTCTTTACTATAAGAAGGTACGTAAGAATCCAATTATGGGTATCGTACCAGATGCAGACTTCCCATGTATTTATGCGGAAAAGGGTATTTTTAGACTTTACTGCACAAGGTAAGATTGACTCCTGTATCAAATATATGAAGTCTGGTACTGCATTTAATGTAGTTATCAGTAAAGCGGATGTAATCGTTGATAAGCCACTTGCAAAGGAATACTTTGAGAAGTTCCTACTTGCTAATGAATTGACTGGTGAATGTCATGAAGATGAAGCTGGATCACATTATCATATCGATGGTAAGCCATTCCATGCATCTCGTCCTTATATGGGTGTAAATGCGGCTGTGAAGATGTTTGAATTTATTGGTAGTTGCTATAATGATGAATTTAGCTTAAATGCTGTGAAGTTATTCAAGGATCCTATGGGGTTGGATTAAAGGTTGCTTTATGATGGAGCGTACATGGGTCCATTAACCTTCAATATGGGAAAGCCAATATTGAAGCTGGTCAGGTGTACTTTTGCATTAGATTATCGTTATCCAAATGAATGTGAAGGTAGTGATTTACTAAAGAGAAGTGCAGATATCATCCAGGAAATATTACATATTGAAACTGAACTGGTAGATGATTCTAAGTGGTTATTGAATGATCCTAACAGTGAACTAATTCAAACCTGCTTGAAGCACTATCGTGCATTCAGTGGTGATACTTTATACACCTCCTCTACGTATCGGTGGTGGTACATATGCGCGTAGTTTTTGATAATTTTGCGGCATTTGGCCCAATCTTCCCAACACGTGAATATGCGTCATGGGTAGGTGCTGAACATGAAGCAGATGAAGGATTTGAAATTGAAACAATGATTCTTGCTTGTGCAATTTACGCAAATGTTCTATTTGATTTAGCTTGTGAACAATAAAGAATGAAATGATTTAAATTAGGAAGTATCTACGGATACTTCCTTTTTATGATAGAGAATACATGTGCCAATGGAGTAATTATGTGGTTAAATAATAGGTATGAAAACAACCAAGAAGTTACCAAAAACAAGATAGAGTATTTTTCATTACGCTATTATTGGCATGGATTACCAGAAATTTTTGTATTATCAGATTCCTGCAAAAAAATCATTCTGTTTATGATGGTTTCCTTTGCGGAAGGAATTCTTGGTTCTATCATGAACCTAACGGGTATCTACTCTGTAAGTAGTGGAGAACTTCCATCATTACTTCGTAGTTGGTATGGTTGGGCTGTTTTAATTGCTTTATCAATATTATTTACGATATATATGGCACTTGATATTATCATATTGATTTTATTAAGCCGCAATATTCTATATAATCAAAAAGAAAAAGATGAAGGAAATCATCTCTACTGCGGTTCGTATATCTCGAAAGTTTATTAACTTTAGAGGCTGTCTAGTTGGAATGTATTTTGCGGTTATTATTCCACTGAATACCGCAATGATAGGATTACATCTAACAAAACATGCAGTACCACAGTTTATTTATTCTGTCATACGTTCAAATAACACATATATGCTTGCATATGTTATTTTAGTGTTACTTTTAGACTTTGTTGGAATCATCCATATATTTACTTTCCATGGAGTCCTTTTTGATAACTATTCACTAGCTACATCCATGCATGAATCAAGAAGTTTATTTTTTTAAGAACTGGAAAAGTGTTATTTTGTCGTACTTAAAATTCTTTGGGATGTTCTTATTGATACTTGTGATAGGGATAGTGACTATTATTGTTATACCGTACTATGTATCACATTGGATTATGCAAGTGAAATTCTGGTATCACTATCTGATTATTATGGTAGTGATTCTGGGTCTTATTTTTTTATCTTCTTATTTACAATGATATTTATTCAGGCACAAGCAATGTGTATCACTCGTGTCTATGATGAATGTACACTTGCAGGGATATCAAGAAGAAAAAGTTTACAACACCTGTTCTATTCCAAAAGAGTTTCCGCTTTGTTATATCGATAAGTCTTTTTAGCATCACTTATATTAGGTTATATTGGTGCGAGGATTTTCGATGAATTATTCCCAAAGGAATATGCAACAGAAGTGATTGCACATCGCGGTGGAGGAGATTTGTCAACAGAAAACACAGTAGAGTCAATTCGTGCTGCGATAGAGGCTGGTGCCAGTGCATCCGAAATAGATGTTCAAAGAACTGCAGATGGTCATTATGTCATCTTCCATGATAATACGCTAAAAACGATTATGTAATGATCCCCATACAATACAAGAGCTCACGTTAGAAGAGATTAAGAAACTTAGAATTACAGCCCCTGATGGTCATCAGGTGAGAATCGCAACATTAGAAGAGATATTAAATACTGCAAAGGATGAAATTAAACTCTATATCGAACTAAAGGGTAAAAGTGCAGGTATGCAGATGGCAAATGATGTCTATCAAATGCTTGTAGAAAGAGATATGGTTAATCAAGTACGCATAATCAGTTTGAATGCTAACCTGATTACACAAGTAGAACGAACCTATCCGGATGTAGAAACAGAGTATCTCTGCTTTATTGCCTATGGGGAAATCGAGTCAATGGAAGTAGATGCGGTTGGTTTAGAAGAAGAATTAGCTACTACACAAAGAATTGATAACCTACATGAAGCAGGGAAGAAAGTTGATGTTTGGACCGCAAATTCTTTTGGATCAATCATACGATTTATGGTATCGGATGTAGATGGTATTATCACAGATAGCGTTCAACTGGCATTGAATATTAGAGATGGAAAGAGTGATTTACCTGACTTTACAAGGTTATTGCGAATTTTCTTTCCACAATTCTAATATGCATGCATGTATTTATATATGAAATATGCTTGAATAATTTATAATGTATTAATTTTCTTGCAATCAACAATGATGTATAATAAAAACCACTGTAAAGATAAGGTGAATCATTCCTATCTTTATAGTGGTTTTTTAATGAATATAAAAGGGAGATATTATGGAAAACTTCATTCGTAATTTTAACAAAAGAGAAGACTCTGATTAATAAAGTATTCCTTGCGTTATTATGCAGTCAGTTGGCAATCATTCTAGCTTCATTCTTTAAGATTGCTGTATTACCAAGCTTCGGGGAACTAAATCTATACGCAATGGCTAGTATGGCAACACTATTCTTGATTTCATCAGTCATTGAAATAGTGTTTACACTAAAGAAAAAAAATGAGAAAGTATTCATTACACTTAGAGTTATTAACTTGTTATGGCTATTCAGTTTAATTGGACATCTTGTAAAAGCAAATTGAAAATTTACAAAAAGACAGAAGCTCTTTTAGATTTTTGGTACTGGTGTGGTAGAGAATCTTTATTCATGGTTATCATTTGGAATTGTTAATTTCTCAATCCCTAGATCTGGATATTCTTATTTATTAGGTACAGTCAATATTATTCGCATTCTAGCGGATATTAGTTTGGTTATCTTACTAATATATGTATATTTAAGATTTTTCAAAAAGGATGAATTTGATACGACACCATGTTTTGAAGGTAGTTTAATCGCAAAGTTACAGACTGCATATAAACTAGATAAGGTTGTAACAGGAGCGAGTGTTGCATTAATTCTTTCACTATTCTTGAGATTTTGGAGTAATGGACGTATTGAAGTACCTGCATTCGGTACAAGACCATTTATTGCGTCAGCGACGATAGCTCTTGGTGTATTTATGATTCATGGAGTACTTACAAAAGATGCACAGAAGTTAGAGAAATCTATCCTTATAACACTGATTGCATTTATTCTTTGGAATCCAATCTCTGCGTTCCGTCAGGGTGTAGGTATAGGATATCTAGTATATTTAGTTGCGATTATTACTCTTGGTGTTGTCTATATTAAGCGCCATGAAGCAAAAAAGCTGACAGAACCACAGCCTGTAAAACAAGAAGAAATTAAAAACACCTGAAGAGTCTAGTAAAGGCAGAAGAGACTGTTACAGTGGAAGAACAGTCTATTAAAGATGAACATCCAGTTGATAATGAAGAATCAAAACCTGAAGAAACTATCCAGGGAAGAGAAAACTGTAGTTGCAGAAGAACCTATTAAGGATGATGAGGTTGTAAATGAAGAAACTTCTAAATCAGAAGAAGAGGATTCTGAGAAGAAGTAAAGTGGTATTGGACATCAATATAAAGCGGTGTTATAATACTGTGGCAAGCGAAAGGAGCTTTTTAGATGCTTAACGCTATATTAATGATTGTATCGGCTTTGCTGATTGTTTTTATCACTATTACAGGGTGGAAAAATCTGACGGTATTTCTAGTGCATTCACTGGGAAATGGCGGTTTAAATCTATTTGCCAACACGAAGGAAAGAGGGTCTGAAAAGGTCATTTCTAATCTAACGTTGGTACTTGGAATTGCATTTTTTTGCTTTAGTTATCGCGATAAGAGTGATTAAGTAACCGGTGAAAGCCGGTTTTTTTCTTACTGAAGAGATATTGGTTATTATCAGATATTGCTTAGAATAAGCTATAACAGAAAGAAGAATTATGGAAAAATTTAAAAGAGAAACTATTAGAATACATTGAAAAATCATCCAAAGAAGAATCGTAAAAGTGGACGATATTTTTAAGTGCACTCGGAATGACATCTTCATCAGACTTCGTGAAAGTGAGCCAAGCATTATCTGAATTAGAAAAAGAATTACTATTATTTAGAGCAGATGACAAACCAATATTTAACACAAAAAAACAGGCGGGTGTAGTAACTGGTAGAATTTCTATCAATCGTTCAGGACTTGGTTTTTGTAGACCGTGAGGATAGGGAATCAATTAAGATTGATCCTACCGATCAAAAATACTGCACTAGATGGAGATACTGTACTTGTCCGCTGCAAGCCTTGGGAAACTTATGGTGAAGTATTAAGAGTTATTTCACGTGCAAAGGATTTCATGATTGGAACATTCTTATCACGTGGGAAGAGACTAAAGTTTATTCCTGATGATGAAAAGCTTCAAGATAAATTAATTACAGTAAAATATGATCAAGATTTCCTTCCTGTCGAGGGAATGAAGGTTCTTTGTCGTATACAGAAGTATGGCACTGCAATTGTTGTATATGTTGAACGTGTCATTGGTTATAAGGATGATCCAGGAGTGGATATTCTTGCGATTCTTTTAGACCATGATATTGACCCACAATTCCCTGAAGCTGTTATGGAAGAGGTTAAAACAATTCCTCAAGAAATTCAGGAAAGTGATAAGAAAGAGCGCGTTGATTTAACAAATGAAACAATCGTCACAATTGACGGTGATGATTCTAAGGATTTTGATGATGCCGTAAGTGTAACTCCTGTTGAAAAACGGTTGGGTATTAAAAAGTATCTATTGCGGATGTATCTCATTATGTAACAGAGAATAGTGCTTTAGATAAAGAAGCTTTTGCACGTGGTTGTTCAACCTATGTAACAGATAGAGTTGTACCAATGTTGCCACACTGAATTGAGTAATGGTATCTGTTCCTTAAATCCATATGTAGAAAGACTAACAATTACATGTCAGATGAATGTGAATCAGAGCGGTAAGATTGAAGAATACTCGGTTTATCCAGTGTAATTCGCTCTACAGAGCGTATGACATATGCAAATGTAAATAGAATTCTTGATGGTGATGAAAAACTTCAGGAAGAATATAAGCATTTAGGAAATCTATTCTTTGATTTAAGAGATTGTGCTGATGCAATTCGTGCAAGTCGTACAGCGAAAGGTGCTATTGACTTTGATGGTACAGAAACAGTTGTGGAAGTTAATGAGAATGGTCATCCAATTGATGTACATGCACGCATAAGTGGTCATGCGGAAAGAATTATAGAAGACTGTATGATTGCGGCCAATGTGTCCGTAGCTAACTATATGAAGTGGTTAGATGTACCATCTATCTATCGTATTCACGAGGCTCCAACTGCAAAGAAGATGAAAGAATTTGTTCGTATCTCAGAAGGTATGGGACATAAACTGGTATTAGGTAAAACAGCAATTTATCCAAATGAATTACAGAGATATTTAGCATCAGTACATGATATCCCTGAATATCCAGTATTAAGTACTATGTTACTAAGATGCATGCAGAAGGCAAGATATGATGCTTCTTGTGTAGGACACTTTTGGTCTTGCGGAAGATGAGTATCTACACTTCACATCACCAATCTGTCGTTATCCAGACTTGATTGTACATCGCATGTTACGTAAGTATTGTTTCCAAGCAAATGATAACTTAGAACAACGTACAATTGATTTAGAAAAATGTAAAGAACAAGCTGAACATGCGAGCATTCGTGAAAGAAACAGTCAAGATGCGGAATACGCATGTGAAGATATGAAGATTGCTGAATACATGCACGAAAGAATTGGTAAGACTTACTCGGGTATTATTTCAAGTATTACGAACTTTGGAATGTATGTAAAACTAGAGAATACTGTAGAAGGTATGATTCGCGTTGCAGATTTAGATGATGACTATTATGAGTTTAATACGATCGTTTTTGAACTTGTAGGTCAAAAGACGTAAGAAGACATATCGTATCGGTATGCCTATAAAGGTAACAGTTGTTGATGCGAATAAAGATGCAGGGTACTGTTGATTTTGCAATCGCAAAAGAAACCTTCTAGATTTACATCAGGACGTGATCGTTTCTCAGGAGAGCATCGTGCTACTCAAACACGTAAGCCAAGAGAAGATAGAAAAATTCGGAGATAAGAAATTCTCTGACAGAAAGTTCTCTGATAAGAAGCATCCAGACAAGAAATTTGGCGATAAGAAGTTTGGGGACAAGAAGGAAAGAAAACCATTCTCGTCGATCGACGTGGTAAATTTGGTGGCTCCAAAACCAGCACATGCAAAACAAGGTGATAAAAACCATTCTTTAAAGGAAAATCAACCGGAAGGAAGATGACGCATGGCAGAAAAGACACATGAAAAACAGTAGCCCTAAATAGACGTGCTTCACACGACTACTTCCTTGAGGAGAAGTTCGAGTGTGGTATTGTTTTGACAGGCACAGAGATAAAATCAGTTAGACAGGGTAAGATACAATTCCAAGATTCTTATATTTCCATTTATCGTGAGAAGCTTGGATTAAAGGAATGCATATCTCTCCATATAAATATGGAAATATCTTTAATGTCGATGAAACACGTGATCGAAAACTGTTATTACATAAGTTAGAGATATTCCGTTTACACCAAAAAGTAAAGTTAAAAGGCTATACTTTAATTCCAGTACGCATGTA